>ERZ794982.1-NODE-1-length-631322-cov-16.617080_pt1 | contig 631322 bp, 581 predicted proteins | sample MGYA00433071_ERZ794982 | MGnify/ENA primary metagenome ERZ794982 (study PRJEB30140, sample SAMN00862574) | bioreactor metagenome | study: EMG produced TPA metagenomics assembly of the Bioreactor inoculated with sediment Metagenome (bioreactor metagenome)...
ATTCTTATAAAAGCGGAATCCCAAAAGATTCAGCAAATCCGCCTCACGCTCTAGAGCATTAGAAACTCGAGTTTCCAAACGAAAAAAGCCCGGCAGAGCCGGGCTTTTTTGATCTCGATGGCAATCTGGGGCATCTTCGCATGAATTCTTGTCCGAAAAGTCGTACAACTTTTCGGGAATACACTTAGGAACCCAGGAAACCAGAGAATTTGTCTTTGAAGCGAGATACGCGACCGCCGCGGTCCAGCAGCTGGTTGTTGGAACCGGTCCATGCTGGGTGGCTGGTTGGGTCGATATCCAGGTTCAGGGTATCGCCTGCTTTGCCGTAGGTAGAGCGGGTTTCGAATTCGGTACCATCGGTCATCACAACTTTGATGGTGTGGTACTCAGGATGAATGTCTTTTTTCATCGTCGGATGTCCTTAATACTGGGCCTCAGGCCGCGTCCGTATCCTCTATTCCAAGAGGTGATCACTAGGGCGAACTGATCCAAAAGTTTCGGCTGCGGGCGTAGGCCGCCGCACAGCCGCAAAATAATTTGATGGACCCTATAGCGCAGGCTGTTGAGATATACAAGCCTGTAACCTATCTTGAGTCAGAAAAATGCGTATAGCCGGACCATGTTGGGCCTCATTTGGGGTTAAGTCCATCATTTATGCTTTATGCCAAACCAGCGGGAATTTTCATGACCAAGAAAGCCGCGTCCAATGCGCGCTCTTTCCAACCCTTGATGCGGTTGGCTCCTTATGCCTTGCGGTATAAAAGACTGGCGCTTATGGCGCTATTCTCGCTTTTGCTTGCTTCTGGCGCAACCCTGTCCTTGCCAACCTTTGTACGGGGATTGGTGGATCAGGGCTTGAGTCAGGGAGATATCGGCTTTGTCGATCAGTATGCAGGATGGCTGCTCCTGGTCGTGGTCTTTTTGGCGTTGGGCAGTGCACTTCGCTATTACTTTGTTATTGTTCTGGGCGAGCGGGTGGTCAATGATCTGCGCTCTGATGTTTTCTCCAAGCTGACGCTTCTTTCCCCGCATTTCTATGATCAGGCCCGTTCAGGAGAGGTGATTTCCCGTCTGACCGCCGATGCCACACAGATCAAATCCGCGGTTGGAGCAAGTGCTTCCATGGCATTGCGTAACTTTCTGCTCTTTGTCGGGGCCGGAGCGATGATGGTATATACCAGTCCGTCCATGTCGGCCATGGTGTTGGCGGCTCTGCCTTTCATTGTTCTGCCCATGGTGGCTCTTGGACGCTGGGTTCGCGGACGGCAGCGTTTTGCGCAAGATCGCCTGGCGGATAGCTCTGCCTTTGCGACTGAAGCCATAGGTGCGATGCGAATCTTGCAAGCTTTTGGTCAGGAAAAGAGAGCACGAGGTTTTTTCTCAGCGCGAATCGAGGAGGCCTTTGGAGCCGCGCAGAAATCGGTGCAGGCACGGGCTGTGTTGACGGCCTTTGCCATCTTTGTGATCTTCTCCTCCATCATCGGTGTTTTGTGGTTTGCAGCCCAGGATGTAGCAGCAGGCAATTTGTCTGCCGGGGCGCTTAGCCAATTTGTTCTCTATTCTATGCTGGCAGCTGCTGGCCTTGGTGGCATGAGCGAGGTTTGGGGTGAAATCTCTCAAGCTTCTGGTGCCGCTGAGCGCTTGTTTGAGCTGCTGGATGAAAAGGTGATGATTGAGAGTCCGGCTGAGGGGCGCCATTTGGTAGCAGATCAGAAGCTTGATGTGCACTTCGATGATGTTGGCTTTGCCTACCCCGGCCATCCTGAAAAGGAAATCCTCAAGGATCTGAGTTTTTCGATCAAGGCAGGTGAGACGGTTGCTATCGTCGGACCATCTGGTGCGGGCAAGTCCACTCTCTTTCAATTGCTGATGCGTTTCTATGATTTGAGCGATGGCATGATCAGGATCGGTGGCGAGGAGATACGCACCCTTGATCTGGCCTCTCTTCGTCATGCCATGGCCATGGTTCCGCAGGAACCTGTGGTTTTTGCCATGTCAGTGGTTGAGAATATTGCCATGGGGCGACAAGAAGCAGACAGAACGGAAATTGAAAGTGCTGCCAAAGCTGCTCATGCTCATGAATTTATCCAGCATCTCGGTGATGGTTATGAGACGTCCGTTGGCGAGCGCGGTGTGATGCTCTCCGGTGGTCAGCGACAGCGTCTGGCCATTGCTCGTGCGATTCTGAAAGATGCGCCGTTGTTGCTGCTTGATGAGGCTACATCAGCTCTGGATGCTGAAAGCGAAGAACTGGTGCAGGAAGCGTTGAATGAATTGATGGTCGGGCGCACCACATTGGTAATTGCTCACCGCCTGGCGACCGTGAAGAAAGCCGACCGCATTCTGGTTCTTGATCAGGGGCGCCTGATCGAAGAGGGCAATCATGAAGGCCTGATTTCCAAAGGCGGTCTCTATGCTCGTCTGGCGCGTTTGCAGTTCGGCTATGAAGAGCGGATTGAAGAGGCTGCAACAGTCTCCTGATCCTCAAAAGTAGGCCAATGGTTAGCTCTGGGTGAGTTTCAGTTCGATGCGGCGATTCTTACGCAGAGCTTCTTCGCTCTCGCCCTCTTCAAGCGGCTGGAATTCGCCAAAACCTGCAGCGACCAGCCGGGTTGGCGGTACGCCTTTGGAGATCAGATACTTCACAACGGAAATGGCACGCGCGGTAGACAGTTCCCAGTTGGATGGGAAGCGTGCGGAGTTGATTGGGCGTGCATCGGTGTGACCATCAATCCGTAGAACCCAGTTGATCTCTTCAGGGATTTCGCGGCTCAGCTCCAAAATAGCCTCTGCCAGACGATCAAGCTCGGCCTTGCCCTCAGATTTCATGTTGTCCGCTCCTGAAGGAAACAGAACTTCTGATTGGAAGACAAAACGGTCACCAACCACACGGATATCGGAACGTTGGGACAGGATCTCGCGTAGACGGCCAAAGAAGTCCGAGCGATAGCGGTTCAACTCCTGCACGCGCTGGGCCAGAGCGATATTGAGACGCTTGCCGAGGCTGGCAATCTTGGTCTGGCTTTCGCGATCACGTGTCTCGGATGCCTCCAGAGCATCTTCCAAGGCTGCGATCTGGCGGCGTAGTGCAGAAATTTGTTGATTGAGCAATTCCACCTGGGCCAAAGCTCGCTGGGAGATAACCTTTTCGCTTTCCAAGGATTTGCTCAGGGTAGCAATCTGGCCACCGGCGCTATCCTTGTCGCCGGCCTGGGCTTCCAACTGGGCGAGCAAGCGATCTCTCGAGGCTTCCGTACTGGAGAGATTGGATTGCAAGGTGAGCAGTGAGCCTTCCAGATCCTGCTTGCCTGCGCGCTCGAGAGCCAGTAATTCTGTCAGTTCAGCAATCTGGTTATTGAGTTTGTTCAGAACTGTGTCCTTGCCGGAGATTTCCTGGCTGAGGAAGAATTGTGCGACCATGAACACGGTTAGCAGGAAAATGAGTACCAACAGCAAGGTTGCCATGGCATCAACAAATCCTGGCCAGTAATCGGCCCTTGGATCATTGCGTCTGTTGCGTGACAAACCCATGGAAGCTGTCCCTTATTCCTGGCCGTCGGATTGGGAAAGGACACTGTCCAGACGTTCCAAAAGCTGCTTGATGTCCTGCTGTTGAGTGGACTGCTGGTCGGCCCAGTCGCGCATCAATTGCTGTTCGGAGCGTATATGTTGCACAAGTCCCTGAATGCCTTCCGCCAGATTGGCCATGGCATTGTTGGCGCTGCGTCCACTGCTGGCGTCAGCTGCGGGCAAATTGTCGAGCTTGGCTGTCAGCTGCTCCAGAGAGCGAACCAGTTGGTCGTTTGGCAACGTAGCTGTACCAGCTCCATTGTTGCGTGCTGCCAGTGGATCAGTCAGATCATCGGAGCGGATATCGGTGACCGTGGATAGCCAATCTTCGAGATTGGTGTAGAACCGGGTTTGGGCCTGGCCTGCTTGCAGATCCAGAAAACCGAGGACAAGGGAACCAGAAAGACCAAACAGAGAGGATGAGAAGGCTGTGCCCATGCCCTGCAAAGGGGCTTCAAGACCGGCTTTCAGATCCTCGAACACGACACCCACATCGTTGGAGGCAACCGAGAGAGAGCGAATGACGTCGCCAACTGAACTTACTGTTTGCAAGAGGCCCCAGAATGTGCCGAGCAAGCCAAGAAAAACCAAAAGGCCAGTGAGGTAGCGCGAGATATCACGTGCTTCATCCAGGCGCATCCCGATGGAGTCGAGAATGGAACGCATGGTGGATGTATCAATTGCCATGCGACCAACTCGATCCCCAAGCAATGTTGCCATGGGGGCCAGCAAAATTGGAGGACGTGCAACTTCCAACCCGGGATCTCCGAGCCGAAAATTATTAACCCATTTGACCTCTCGAAATAGTCGGACAACTTGTCGCAAGGCCAGAAAGATGCCAACTCCGAGTACGATGAAAATCATCGAATTCAGCAAAGGGTTGGCCCAAAAAGCCTCAATGATCTGGCGATACAGGATGAGAGGAATAAAAGCCGCTGCACCGATAAAAATCAGCATGCGCCACATATAACGCTGTGGGCTGGCAAGCTTGTAGGGATCTACATCAGTCATCTTTGTCCAACTTTTCGCGGTTTTGCCGAAGCCTGCATCGAAAAAAGGGCCGGATTGAGACTCAATCCGACCCTTAAAGACATAGCTCGTTTTTCACCGGTTGCGAAGCAGCAAAATTGAAATTTTGTCGGACCCACACCAAAAACGGGTTGTGCCGGGTTTTGGTGTTGCTTTGCAATAGGTTTGTTCTGGTTATCCTTGCGCACGCTTGAGGTTGCGCATGATATATTTACGGATGGTCTCATTGCCCGCGACGATGGTGCCGTTTTCCAGCATCTTGTCACCACCTTTGATATCGGTGACAAAACCACCGGCTTCGCGGACCATGAGGATGCCTGCCGCTATATCCCAGGCATTGAGATATTCTTCCCAATAACCATCAAAGCGACCTGCCGCCACATATGCCAGATCAAGAGAAGCAGCACCCATGCGGCGAATGCCGGAGACATCGGCCATTACTGCTTCAAGCTGACCCAGATAGTCCTTGTGCTTGCCGCGGCCAAGATGCGGTACACCGGTTGCGACCACACAATCATTGAAATCTTCACGATTTGCGACACGCATGCGGCGATCATTGAGGAAAGCTCCGCGGCCACGTTCGGCGGTAAAAAGATCATCGGTTGCCGGGTTGTAGATTACGGCGGCGATGATCTTATCTTCATGCTTCAAGGCAATGGAAATGGCAAACATCGGTATGCCATGCAGAAAGTTGGTGGTGCCATCCAGTGGATCCACGATCCAGGTATGGCTTTTGTCCAAACCTTCTTCCGCGCCGCTTTCTTCCATCAGGAAGCCGAAATTCGGGCGGCCTTTCTGCAATTCTTCGCGCAGGATTTTTTCGGCCTGATAATCGGCATTGGAAACAAAGTCACCAGGGCCCTTGCGAGAGACCTGCAGGTTTTCCAGTTCGCCAAAATCGCGAGACAGACGACGGCCAGCTTTCATAGCGGCCTGGACCATGACGTTGAGAAGGGCTGAACGGGCCATGTGGTATATGTCCTTGTCTAAAAGGGAAAAGCCATGCGCTGCATCTCGTCACTCCGAGCGCTGCGCATGGCTAAGAATTGAAAGTCGTTAGAGCCTAGTCGGCACGGCGCACATAGGTGATTTCGTTGGTATCAACGACAATTTTTTCACCAGTGGTGATGAATGGAGGCACCATACAACGAACGCCGTTATCCAGCATTGCAGGCTTGTAGGAGGAAGACTGGGTCTGGCCTTTGATGGTAGGTTCGGTCTCGGTTACTTCCAGGGTTACCTGATCTGGAAGCTGAATGCCGATAGGGCGTTCTTCATGCAGTTCCACGACGACGGCCATGCCGTCTTGCAGGAATGCTGCGCGTTCACCAACAAAGTCCTTGTTGAGTTCGAGCTGTTCATAGGTTTCGGTATCCATGAAGACCAGATTCTCACCTTCTTCATAGAGATAGGTGAAATCTTTTTGCTCAAGACGAATTCGCTCTACGGTTTCGGTTGCGCGGAAACGCTCGTTGAGTTTGCGTCCGTCAATGAGATTCTTGAACTCTACCTGTGCAAATGCACCGCCTTTGCCGGGTTTCACCGCATTGATTTTTACCGCAACCCAGATGGTACCCTGATGTTCGATCACGTTACCGGGGCGAATTTCGTTACCATTGATCTTCATGATATGTCATCTCGCTGGCAGGGCCATAGGCCTCCGTCAGGAGGGAGCTCTGGGCCGTGCAAAAATCTTACAGAAAAAAGTCTACCGCCCTAGGACCACACTCTCGAGGATTTTTCAAGACTTACGCTGGATTTTTTCCAGCTTGCCCCGAAAAATCGGGCAGATCGGTGCCGAAATATCCCATAACCGGATGATGAAATCTATTGTTTGCTTGTGTTGATCTGCTTACCAGATGCTGTTTTGTTCCAGTTGGACCTGAGCTTTCGCCTGTTGGTCAGGGGAGAGATTGTTGTAGAAATTCTCCAACCAATCATCTTTTTTGCCCGCCCTTTTTGAGAGCAGATACCATTTGGCTGCTGTGACGGGATCAGCTTTGGTTCCAAGACCACGTGCCAGAATGCGTGCAAGACGATTTTGTGCCAGAATATTGCCGTTGTTGGCGGCTTGGGCTATCCAGGAAATTGCGGCTTGCTCATTCTTTTGTACGCCTTTGCCTTTGAATAGCATCAGTCCAAGCTCAAGCTGTGCGTCAGCGAAACCATTTTGAGCAGCCTTTTGCATCCAATAGCTTGCCTGATCCAAATTGGGGACCGGCAGAAAATCTGACTGATAGATAGACGCGAGGGCATATTGGGCATCAGCCAGACCAGCTTGGGCCGACTTGGTGAACAGGTCCATGGCCTTGGTCAGATCCTGACGACGGCTTTGGCCTTGCAAATAGATGTAACCAAGATTGAATTGTGCATCTTTTTGATTTTGCTCGGCGGCCTTTTCAAAAAGCTGAATAGCCTTTTCCAAATCGCGTCCAACGCCTTCGCCCCGGGCGTAGGCAAGGCCAAGGGCGAATTGTGCTTCGCGATCACCATTTTCGGCTGCCAATTCAAACCATTTGACCGCCTCTTTAATGTCTTGCGGTATTCCAAGTCCGTTTTTGTATAATTCTCCCAACAATGTCTGGCTGGCTGCATCGCCTCTGCCAGCCCATTTGGTGGCAAGATCAAATGCTTTCAGATAACGTCCACGTTGAAAGGCATCATAAGGTGCATCAGGAGAGGTTTCCTCATCGGGCACATTGAACGGATTTGCATTGGTTGTCGGGGCGATTTCGATCGGTGCCGTCGGCTTGCCACCTTCCTGCGCTGAGAGAGATTGAACAGACGATAAGCCAACCAGTAACAGGACAAGCAGACTCGCAGCGTGCCGGTGGGCAGGAGAATACTTGCTTGCTCGGACTATGGTCTTGGTAGGCTTTGGCATGGATCTTCCTTATATGCCCTTATCTCTCAGTTATTCTTCGATGGCGTATTGCGCAAGAATGCCGTTGGCTTCCTGGATAGCAAGGCGAGGGCCTTGTTCATGGTTCCAGATTGCAGAGCGCAGGGCGATGAATTCTATGCCAGCCTTGGCAGCTTGCTCGCAATTGTTCATGGACGAGCCAGACACTATTACAGCTGGAACTTCAAACAAGCTTGACCACCAATCTGCCATTTCAAAGGGTTGAGCATAAGTCTCATCTTCTTCCGGTGCATCAAGGCGGCCGAACATGATGTAATCAATGCCGCTTTCGCCACGCTGCATGGCTTCATGGCGCTTGCTGGTACCCTCTGCCCCGGTCATGAAGCGGTTTGAGAAGTCTTCGACTCCTTCGGAAATGGCTTCCAGATCACCGTCAATATGCAGGCCATCGCATTTGGTGCGACCTGCAATGCGACTGTCACCACGCAAGACAACTGCAATGTCTTTTGCTTGGGCGATTGGAGCGAGGGTCTGGGCAATTTTTTGCAATTCGGTATCAAGCTTGGCATCACAATCGATCAGCAAAGCAGCAATGCCTCCTCCAGCGATTGCCTCGCTCAATTGAGCTGGAAAAATCTCCAGATCAATATGTTTGGGAGTTATGAGATAGATTTGTGTGCTTTGCATGGGTCGATCTTGTCCTTGGCATTGGAAGACCTATCAAGTCTTCTCTTAAAGCCGGTGTTAAGGCTCTATGGCAGGCCATTGCGGCAAAAATTGGTTATCCTGATATCCTCAATATCCGACATGGGTGCAAGTGCAATTGTCGCAAGGGAGGGAGAGGGGGCCATTTTTCCAAGCTTTTGCCTAACAAAAAACGCCGATTGGTGACCAACCGGCGTTTTCGTCTCAAATGAGATATGCTCTTTTAGTTCTTCAGAACTTCCACACCTGGAAGAGCTTTACCTTCCATCCATTCGAGGAATGCGCCGCCAGCGGTGGAGACATAAGAAAAAGTCTCGGACACGCCTGCATGGTTAAGGGCGGCAACTGTGTCACCGCCACCTGCAACAGAAATCAGGTTATCCGCTTTGGTTTCCTCTGCAGCGGCCTGTGCGGCCGCAACGGTAGCGGTGTCAAAAGGGGCGATCTCAAACGCACCAAGTGGACCATTCCAAACGATGGTCTGGGCTTTCTTGATCCAGCTAGCTACGGCTTCAACGGATTTTGGTCCCACGTCAAGCATCATGCTATCTGATGGCACGCTATCGACATCAACGATCTTATGGGGAGCGTTTGCCGCAAACTCCTTTGCGACCGCTGCATCGACCGGCAGGATGATTTCGCAGTCCGCTTTTTCCGCTGCTGCCATGATGCGCTTTGCGGTGTCTGCCAGGTCATGCTCACATAGGGATTTGCCGACATCCTTGCCCTGAGCTGCGAGGAAGGTATTGGCCATGCCGCCACCAATCACGAGGCCGTCGACCTTGCTGACCAAATTTTCCAGCAGATCAATCTTGGTGGAAACCTTTGCGCCGCCAACGATAGCCAGAACAGGGCGCTTTGGTGTGCCAAGAGCAGCATCAAGAGCTTCCAGCTCCGCCTGCATGGTGCGGCCAGCAACGGCTGGCATGTGATTGGCCAGACCTTCGGTGGTCGCATGCGCGCGGTGAGAGACGGAGAAAGCATCAGAAACCAGCAGATCGCCATTCTCAGCCAGAGCAGAGACGAACTCGGCTTCGTTCTTCTCTTCGCCTTTGTAATAGCGCGTGTTTTCCAGTACCAGAATGTCGCCGGAAGACATGGCATCAATCGCGCCTTTGGCAATGTCGCCAATGCAGTCTTCTGCAAACATGACCGGGCGATCCAGCACTTTGGCCAAGGCAGGAACCACTGGTTTCAAAGACATTTCAGCGACTTTTTCACCTTTTGGGCGGCCGAAATGCGCAAGGATGATGACCTTGCCGCCTTTCTCGGAGATCTCGGACAGGGTTGGAACAATGCGCTGCAGACGGGTGGCGTCGGTGACTTCGCCGTCCTTCATTGGAACATTGAGGTCAACACGTACGAGTACGCGCTTGCCATTGAGGTCTGCGTCATCGAGAGTTTTGAAGCTGCTAGCGGCCATGTAAGTCTACTTCCTGCTTTTGGGGCGCAAAATGCCGGTCTTGTCAGATAAAGGGTCTAATCCAATGAATAAGGCAATCCAATAGAAAAGGCGCTGGAGATGCCGGGCCCAAATAGGGATGCATCGGCCCAGCGCCTGATCTTTATTCAGTCTCTATTGGCGAAACGCCATTAGATCAATTTTGCCATTGCTACTGCGGTGTCGGACATACGGTTAGAGAAGCCCCACTCGTTGTCGTACCAAGTCAGAATGCGAACCATGGTGCCGCCCATGACTTTTGTCTGGTCTTCAGCAAAAGTGGAGGAATTGGCATCATGGTTGAAATCGATGGAAACCAGAGGCTCGGTGCAATAACCCAGAACGCCCTTCAGTTCGCCTTCAGACGCTGCCTTGATTGCCGCATTGATTTCTTCTGCAGTGGTTTCGCGCTTGGCGATGAATTTCAGATCAACCACAGATACGTTAGCGGTCGGAACGCGGATCGCAGAACCATCCAGCTTACCTGCCAGCTGAGGTAGAACCAGACCAACAGCTTTAGCAGCGCCGGTGGAGGTTGGGATCATGGACATGGCAGCTGCGCGTGCGCGGTACAGATCCTTGTGCATGGTATCCAGAGTTGGCTGATCACCAGTGTAAGCGTGAATGGTGGTCATGTAGCCTTTTTCGATGCCAACCAGTTTGTCCAGAACATAAGCAACCGGAGACAGGCAGTTGGTGGTGCAAGAGGCGTTGGAGACTACCAGATCGTCACCGGTCAGGGTGTCGTGGTTCACACCGTATACGATGGTCTTATCAGTGCCAGATGCAGGAGCGGAGACCAGAACGCGCTTGGCACCAGCTTCAAGGTGAGCAGAAGCTTTTTCCTTGGAAGCGAAGATACCGGTACATTCCATGGCAATGTCCACACCCAGTTCGCCCCAAGGCAGTTCGGCTGGATTGCGGATAGCGGTTACCTTGATTGGGCCCTGACCGACGTCGATGGTGTCGCCATCAACAGTAACAGTTGCTGGGAAGCGGCCATGGACAGAATCATAGCGCAGCAGGTGTGCATTGGTCTCAACAGGGCCCAGGTCATTGATCGCAACGACTTCAATGTCGGTACGGCCAGATTCAATGATTGCACGCAAAACATTACGGCCAATACGGCCAAAACCATTGATCGCAACTTTTACAGTCATGATCTTCTCCTACACTTGACCGGCCAATGAGTGGCCGGGATTCACAATTCGACCAAAATCTGTGCCCTTTAAAGGCGAGGCACTGGTTGAGGTCAACCCTAGTCTTTGCTCAAACCCAGTTTAAAAGTTCGATGGTCTGCTCAAAATGTTTTTGGCTGCCAAGAGCTGTTTCCAGTTCTAGGGAAGGCTATGGCAGCTTTTGTGACTCACATCTTTCTCCCGTCCGCACAATGTGTGTATGGGCATGGATTTTGAAGAACCAGTGAGTCCGAAAATCCCAAAAAAAAGAGGGACCAAAGCCCCTCTTTCCTTGTTATTCAGCGGCTTCAGCCTGTGAGAGCTCGGCTTCGACCTGACTGACGACTGCGTCAGCGGTGATGCCGAATTTCTCGTACAGAGCCTTGTATGGGCCGGATGCGCCGAAGCTGGACATACCCACAAAGATGCCATCAGTGCCGATGAAGCGATCCCACCCCATACGGATTGCGGCTTCGATACCGACATTGACCTTGGCGTTGCCCAGAACCTCTTTCTGGTATTCGCGAGACTGAGCTTCGAACAGCTCAAAGCAAGGAACAGAGATCACGCGAGCCTTGATGTCTTTGGCTGCCAGTGCTTTTTGAGCCTCTACCGCGATTTCGATCTCGGAGCCGGAAGCAAAAAGAGAAACATCGGCATCAGCATCTGTGTCGGACAGAACATAAGCACCGCGAGCACAGAGGTTCTCGGATACATATTCGGTACGGACAGGCACCAGGTTCTGGCGGGTCAGAGACAGAGCGGATGGGGACTTCTCGGCTTTCAAGGCCAGGTCCCAGCATTCTGCGGTCTCGGTTACGTCAGCTGGACGGAAGACCAGCATATTTGGAATGGCGCGCAAGGATGCGAGCGTTTCCACTGGCTGGTGGGTTGGGCCATCTTCGCCAAGACCGATGGAATCATGGGTCAGGACATAGATGACGCGCTGTTCCATCAGAGCGGACAGACGCATGGCGCCGCGCATATAGTCAGCAAAGACCAGGAAAGTGCCGGAATAAGGAATAACACCGCCATGCAGAGCCATGCCGTTCATGGCAGCGGCCATACCATGCTCACGGATGCCCCAGTTGATGTAACGGCCAGAGAAGTCATCAGGCGTTACAGGAGCGGTATCCTTGGTTTTGGTGTTGTTGGAACCGGTCAGGTCAGCGGAACCGCCGATGGTTTCATTGATGGCTTCGTTGATGACGGTCAGGGCCATTTCGGAGGCCTTGCGGGTCGCAACGGTCTTTGGCTCTGCCGCCAGCTCTTTTTTATAGGCATCCAGTGCTTCATCAAGGCCGGATGGCAGATCACCACGCATGCGACGCTCGAAGTCAGCTTTGACTTCAGCATCCAGTGCGTCCAGACGCTTCTGCCAGTCTTTGCGGGAATGGGCAGCGTTCAAGCCAGCAATGCGCCATGCGTCACGGATATCGGCAGGGATATCGAACGGTTCGTTTTCCCAACCTAGAGCCTTGCGAGTGCCAGCAAGCTCTTCCGTACCTAACGGCGCGCCGTGAATGCCGGACGTGCCAGCCTTGTTTGGAGCACCGAAGCCGATGGTGGTCTTGCAGGCGATAAGGGTCGGTTTGTCGCTTTTCCGAGCGGCTTCAATCGCAGCTGCGATTGCTTCCTGATCATGACCGTTCACGCTGTCGGTGTTCCAGCCGGATGCTTTGAAGCGGGCAAGCTGGTCGGTAGAATCGGAAACGGAAACCGTGCCGTCGATGGTAATGTTGTTGTCATCCCACAATACGATCATTTTGTTCAGCTTCAAATGACCGGCAAGAGTGATGGCTTCCTGACTGATGCCTTCCATGAGGCAGCCATCGCCCGCAACCACATAGGTATAGTGATCAACGATGTCGGCGCCATATTTGGTGGCAAGCAGTTTTTCAGCAATCGCCATGCCCACAGCATTGCCGATGCCTTGGCCAAGAGGGCCAGTGGTGGTCTCTATGCCGCTTGCATGACCAAATTCCGGGTGACCGGCAGTCTTCGCGCCGACCTGACGGAAATTTGCAATATCTTCGATGGTCATGTCTTCGTAACCGAGCAAATGCAGCAGCGCATATTGCAGCATGGAGCCATGCCCGGCAGACAACACGAAACGGTCGCGATCCGCCCAGCTCGGGCAGGTCGGGTCAAATTTCATGAATTTGGTGAAAAGGACTGTTGCGATATCGGCGGCACCCATAGGAAGGCCTGGATGTCCTGATTTTGCTTTCTCGATTGCGTCTGCAGCAAGAAAGCGGATCGCATGGGCCATGCGGTTTTGTTTGTCTGTGTTGCTCATGAGCTCTGCGTCTGTGATCAATTTGCGATAATCCGATCCAACCGAATTGTGTCGGGGCGGCCGGGCCGGGTAGCAAACCGTCCTGCACTATAAAGGAGTGCATTTGGGTGTTACGGGATCTGCCATGCCTTTTGCGCGCGGCAGACAGAGGCTGATACAATCGGGGAGACATTTAGCATCCCGGTCTCAAGAGTCAATCTTGAACCTTCCCGGAGTGGGCTAAAAACTGCCAAAAAATCACTTGTGGAAGGTTGCTGTTGATCATTTGTCAGGATTGACGACATCGGGACAAAGCGCCTACCTTTGAATGGGGATGGAATTAAGCGTGATTCATTGATATAGATTCCTGTTATCCGATTTGAGCCTGAGGCAGAGTATGTGCTGCTTGTGGCGATGCATTTGTTCGATTCAATTTGGACAATTACCGAATTGTGGGCAGTTTGGGCTGTCAGGCATTTTGTAGGGGGATTTGATGGCTAATGAGCCAGCAATTGCGGGTGCTTTGGGCCGATTGGATCAGGCGCTGCTCTCTCTTGAAAAAGCGATAGAGAAGAAGAAAGAGAAGCAGACTGACCTCAAGGGAATGCAGGACGATTTGTCCCGTTTGTCGAGTGAACGATCGGAATTGGCAACTGATCTTGCAAGCCAGACCAAACGTGCAGATCGATTGGAACAGGCAAATGAGGAAGTTTCCCGTCGTCTTGGATCTGCTATGGAATCCGTGCGGGCGGTATTGGAGCAACATGGTGGCTGAATGATTGTTTGTGGTGTCATAAGATAGCCACGAATTTTGGTCAAAGCCACGTATCGGGCGGAATATAAGTTTAAGAGGCCAGTTAGTTTTTCAATGGTTCAGGTCAGTGTCAACATCAACGGGCGTGCCTATCGTATGGCGTGTGAGGATGGTCAGGAAGATCATTTACTCTCCCTTGCCCGGAAGTTTGATGCGACGATTAGCCATCTGAAGGAATCGTTTGGAGAAATTGGCGATCAACGTCTGACCGTCATGGCTGGCATCATGGTTGTGGATGAACTTAACGAGCTTAAAAAACGTATCAAGACCCTGGAAGGGGAGGTGGAAGCTTTGCGTGATGCGCGAACTGCTGTCCTTGAAAAAAGTGTTGGCGATCAGGAAAATATCGCCGAGCGGATCGATAAAGCATCCGAACAGTTGGAAAAACTCGCCGAAGTCCTTCTGGAAGACTGATATGTTAGCGTTCTTTTTGATTCCTCAAGATCTGGAGATCAGGACGACAAGAATTCGCCTCTGGAATTTTGGGATCAACTCACTTATATCTTCCCACAGTTAGCTGCACTTCGCGTTAGAAGATACTTTTCCTTGGGGCCTTAAAGATCCGAATGGGAGCTGGCTCTGATAAGGACCGTGGTCCTCTTCATACCGGCACCCACCTGTAACACAGGTGTCCCAGGATCCGTTTACTCTTCGACGGTCGTTGCGGCTTCCTTGCTTTTGGGGCTACAAATAGCGTCCCAAAGACGTCTGCTCAATGGTCCTTTTGCACTCTGACCTTGTCAATGTTTGCGTCCGGTTCTCAAATGGCTTGTCCATATTGCGATCCTCGGCTTCACATTTCAGCGTCAGATCACAAAAATCCTCATGATGCAGAGGGCTTTTGCAAGCAAGGAGACCGGTCATGGATGATGCGCAGCTCAGCGAACAAAAACAACAAATGCGCCGCAAGGTTCTTTCGATGCGGGATTCGATTCCCGCGGAAGATCGCGAAGCTTTTTCCCATCAAGCCTCCAATCATCTTCTGTCCCATCTTGCCTCCATAGAGTTCAAACCCTCTGGCACGATTGGAGTATTCTGGCCTATCCGCTCCGAGATTGATTGTCTTTTGCCTGTGGCATCATTGCGAGCACAGTCTTATCAACTCGCACTCCCCGTAGTCGTGAGTGAGACCGCCATGGAATTTCGTTTCTGGCAAGAGGGTGATCAGCTGGAGCCAGCAGGCTATGGCAGTATGGGGCCCGCACAGGAAGCGATGTCTGTCACTCCAGATTGTTTGATCATGCCGCTTTCACTTTTTGATCTATCGAGGCAACGGGCGGGTTATGGTGGTGGTTTTTATGATCGCTATATCAGTGCTTCTGAGCAAACAGGTGCCCGGCCCCTGCTGATTGGTTTGGCATATGCCATGCAAGAGGTGGACAGGGTGCCAGTTGGGCGCTATGACCAAGCTTTGGATTGGATTGTTACTGATCAGGGTGTCATCTAATCTCGCTTAAGGACCCTTTTGGTCCTGTTCTCTACTGCTATAGAAAGCTGTCTGATGCGTCTGTTGTTCATTGGCGATATTGTTGGCCGTGCCGGTCGAACTGTGGTTTTGGAAAATCTGCCGGGTCTGATCGAGCGTTATGGTCTCGATTTTGTTGTGATCAATGGAGAGAATGCAGCGGCTGGCTTCGGTATCACCGAGAAAATTCTGCAAGAGTTGATTGATGCGGGAGCGGATGCGGTCACCACGGGCAACCATGCCTGGGATCAGCGCGAAGCTTTGGTCTTTTGCGAGCGGCAGCCTGCATTTCTGCGTCCGGCCAATTATCCAGCTGGTGTGCCAGGCAAGGGTGCCAATCTTTATCAGGCCCGCAATGGCGCTAATGTTTTGGTGATGAATGCCATGGGCCGGATCTATATGGACCCACTGGATTGCCCATTTGCAGCGGTCGAAAAAGAGCTGGCGGCCTGCCCGATGGGTGATTTTGCCGACGCTATCATTCTCGATTTTCATGCTGAAGCAACGTCCGAGAAACAGGCCATGGGGCATTTCCTTGATGGCCGAGTGAGTCTTGTGGTTGGAACTCATACTCATTCGCCAACGGCTGATCATCGTGTTTTGCCGCAGGGCACTGCTTATATGTCCGATGCTGGTATGTGCGGTGATTATGATTCCGTTTTGGGGATGGAAAAGGAAGAGCCGGTGCAGCGTTTCCTTCGCAAAGTGCCTGCATCGCGCTTCACGCCATCGCTTGGCGATCCAACCTTGTGTGGTGTGGCAGTGGACACCGATGATGCGACCGGTTTGGCCGTGGCGGTGGAGCCGTTGCGGATTGGTGGACATTTATCGCAGCATATACCGTCTTTCTGGGAAAAATAATGGTGCTTGCGGTGCCCCGACTTGATCTGAGTGGGGGATTTGTGCGATCACCACAGGCAAATAGCGCTTTTGGTTTTTCAAAAGCGGCTTCAATGACAAGACATGGATTTCAAACGTCATGGCAGGACATTCCAAATTTAAGAACATCATGTATCGCAAAGGCGCTCAGGACGCCAAGCGCTCCAAGTTGTTCTCCAAGCTTTCCAAAGAGATCACCGTTGCTGCAAAAATGGGTGGTCCTGACCCAGAGTCCAACGCACGTCTGCGTCTGGCCATCCAGAACGCTCGCGGCCAGTCCATGCCTAAGGACAATATTGACCGCGCCATCAAGAAAGCCGATTCCAGTGATGCGGATAACTTTGATGAAGTGCGCTACGAAGGCTATGGCCCAGGCGGCACCGCCGTTGTTGTGGAAGCTCTGACCGATAACCGCAACCGTACCGCTTCCAATGTGCGCGCTGCTTTCTCCAAAAACGGTGGCACCCTTGGCGAGACCGGTTCCGTTGCCTTCATGTTTGATCGCGTAGGCGAGCTGGTTTATCCGGCAGACGCTGGTGATGAAGACAGCATCATGGAAGCAGCGATTGAAGCCGGTGCCGATGATGTGCAGAGCGATGAAGATGGTCACACCATCTATACCGCGTTCGAAGACATGATCGAAGTTGGTAAAGCTCTCGAAGAAGCTCTGGGTCAGGCTGCTGAATCTCAGAAAGCTATCTGGAAACCACAGAATGAGATCGACGTGGATGCTGAAAAAGCTGCCACTATCATGAAATTGATGAACGCTCTGGAAGATGATGATGACGTACAGAACGTCTATTCCAACTTCACCATGAGCGAAGAAGTGATTGCGTCTCTTGGCTAGGAGCCAGTGCTTCACTGGAGAATTCAGAACCCCGGCCATCTGGTCGGGGTTTTTTGTTCGGCCATTGGTTTTGTTCTGGTATTGTTCATATTTCTGCGTTAATCAGAATTCATGATAAATCAAGCTGTTCGAATCATTGGGTTTGACCCGGGGCTACGCCGTACCGGCTGGGGAGCCATTGAAATGGTCTCCAATCGCCTTACTTTTGTGGGCTCCGGTCTGATCACTTCCAATAACAAGGATGAGCTGGCGATACGCCTGCTGGATCTGCATACCGGTATCATGAAAGTGCTGGAGCAATATACACCGGACGAGGTCGCGGTAGAGCAGACCTTTGTGAATAAGGATGCTGGCGCGACCCTTAAATTGGGCCAGGCCCGTGCTGTTGCATTGCTGGCACCCGCGCAATTGCATTTGCCGGTGGCAGAATATGCGCCTAATGCCGTGAAGAAGACAGTGGTTGGTGTGGGTCATGCCGACAAGAACCAGGTCCAGACCATGGTGAAAATGCTTCTGCCCAAGGCGACGTTCGATAGCGAAGATGCCGCGGATGCTCTGGCGATTGCCATTTGCCACGCGCATCAGCGCAAGGCAAACAAGCTGAAATTTGCATAGAGCGTGCCCCCGAAAAGTTGCAGCACTTTTCGGATGAGGGCTCGCTGAAGAATGGAAATCAAACCAACTCCAATGACGTAGAAATCGTAAGAATTGGTTTGATTATCAGGAGAGACAGACATGATTGGCAAACTCAAAGGCCTGATTGATGAATATGCAGACAGCTATGTGCTCGTGGACGTGAATGGCGTCTGCTATGAAGTGCATTGCTCCAACCAGACCTTGCAGGCTTTGCCATCCGTTGGAGAAGCGGCCAGTGTGCTGATTGAAATGCATGTCCGTGAAGATCAGCTGAAGATGTTTGGATTTGCCACCGCTTTGGAGCGTGACTGGTTCCGGCTGCTGACCACAGTGCAGGGTGTGGGGCAGAAAGTGGCGTTGGCGATCCTATCCACATTGAAGATTTCCGAGCTTCAGTCTGCCATTGCCCTACAGGACAAGGCGATGGTGGCGCGTACTCCGGGTGTGGGGCCAAAGGTCGCGCAGCGCATTGTCACTGAATTGAAAGACAAGACGCCGAGCTTGGCGGCGGTTGATAGTGCGGTTTCTGATTTGCAAGCCGATATGGATCAGGCGGCTGCACCAAAGGCGATGGCTGAAGCTGTATCTGCGCTGACCAATCTGGGCTATAGTTCTGTTCAGGCCAGCGCAGCAGTTGCCACCATCATCAAACGTGAAGGCGATGGTACCGGTACTGCGACTTTGATCCGTCTGGCGTTGAAGGAGCTTAGTCAATGATTGAAGATGCGGAGCGTCTTGTTTCTTCTTCCGGTGAGAAAGAAGAGATGGATCGGGCGTTGCGCCCGCAGATGCTGGACGACTTTGTAGGCCAGGCGCAAGCGCGGGCCAACCTCTCCATCTTCATTGAAGCTGCTCGCTCCCGTAAGGAAGCATTGGATCATGTGTTGTTCGTGGGACCTCCGGGCCTCGGTAAGACAACACTTGCGCAGATTGTCTCGCGCGAGTTGGGGGTGAATTTCAAATCCACCTCCGGTCCCGTGATTGCCAAGGCTGGTGATCTGGCGGCGCTATTGACCAATTTGGAAGAGAATGATGTCCTCTTCATTGACGAAATCCATCGTTTGAACCCGGCGGTTGAGGAAATTCTCTATCCTGCTATGGAAGACTTTCAGCTCGATCTGATCATTGGTGAGGGACCAGCTGCTCGTTCGGTGAAGATTGATCTGGCAAAATTCACACTAGTTGCTGCGACGACGCGTCTTGGTCTTTTGACCACGCCACTGCGGGATCGCTTTGGTATTCCGGTGCGGTTGCAATTCTACACTGTTGAAGAGCTGGAATATATCGTCACCCGTGGTGCACGCTTGATGGGTGTGACGATCACAAAGGACGGTGCGATTGAGATCGCCCGCCGTTCTCGTGGTACGCCGCGTATTGCTGGTCGCCTTTTGCGCCGTGTGCGCGATGTGGCCATTGTGCAGGCTGGTGGCGAAATTTCTCGAGAGCTTGCTGATCGTGCGCTGCAGATGCTGGAAGTCGATAATGAGGGATTGGATGCGTTGGATCGACGCTATCTCAATTTGATTGCCACGTCCTTCGGTGGCGGACCGGTTGGTATCGAGACCATTGCTGCTGCTCTCTCGGAGCCACGGGATGCCATCGAAGAGATCATCGAACCCTATCTCATTCAGCAGGGTTTCATTCAGCGTACGCCTCGCGGGCGATTGCTGGCTGCCAAGGCCTTTGCCCATTTGGGACTGGCGGTTCCGGATAATGGCAAAGGTGCGCCACAAATGGGATTGTTTGCCGAAGGGATTGATGATGCCTGATCAAAATGCTGGCCCATGGCCGGATTTGGCGGGCCGCAAGACCGAGTTTGGTCATGTTCTGCCGGTACGGGTCTATTATGAAGATACCGATTTTTCCGGCATCGTCTATCACGCTTCTTTCCTGCGTTTCATTGAGCGTGGCCGTTCTGACTATATTCGCCTGCTTGGTATTCACCATCATGAACTGGATGAAGGCAGCGAAGATGAACGTGTTGCCTTTGCTGTTCGCCATATGGAGATTGATTATCTCAAACCCGCTCGCATTGATGATATGCTCGAAGTGGAGACACGGGTTTCTTCCATCAAAGGCGCTCGCATGATCCTTGATCAACGGGTGATGTGCAACGGTGAGGTGCTGTTCACGGCGATGGTGACTGTGGTGGTGATTTCCCGCGATGGCCGCCCACGTCGTATGCCTGCACAATTGAAGGCCGCATTTGAAGCTGATCAGAGCTGAATTTTCGCCTCATTGCTCATTACAAGCTTTTTGCGAAGCGCCAATTTTTAAAACTCGATCCCTCACGGCGACTCCGATCATTTGAATATGTCCTTTCATATGGGTTCAAGGACATATTCAATTGCCGGGCCTGTGGGGGCGCGCCGGATAGCCGGCGGAGCGCTCAAGACGCTCTCAAAGCCTTTTTCTCACTGCAATTTGATAGGCAAAACGCTTTGGATGAACGCCCTGTTAAGGCTTCATTAACCATAATAATGCCTTTCTCAAATTATGTGTGATCGCGAATTGTCCTAGTTTCGCCAAATTTCCTCGTCAAAAGCTTTGCGGCTTGAACGGGGTATTTGTCGTGTTGACACCTACGTAGATCCGTTAAGACGAATTTCCTGGCTGAGAAAGGACACAACACATGGAAAATGAGATAGTTCAGACAGCCCTATCGGCTTCGCATGGCGATCTGTCTCTCATCTCCTTGTTTTTGCAGGCGCATATTGTCGTTAAACTGGTGATGATCGGTTTGATGTTGGCGTCTGTCTGGTCCTGGGCCATCATTATCGACAAGGTTTTGCTCTATTATCGCACCCGTCGGCAGATGGATCGTTTCGAGAAAGTATTCTGGTCCGGGCAGTCCTTGGAAGAGCTGTATCAGACACTTTCCGGTCGCCCGAACCATGCCATGGCGGCTTTGTTCGTGGCTGCGATGCGAGAATGGAAGCGCTCGTTTGAAGGGCAGGCCCGCTCCGTTGCTGGGCTTCCGACCCGGATCGAGAAGGTCCTGGATGTTACCTTGGCGCGCGAAGTGGATCGGCTTGAAAAGCGTTTGCTGTTTCTTGCGACCGTTGGATCTGCCGCTCCGTTCGTTGGTCTGTTCGGCACTGTCTGGGGTATCATGAATTCCTTTCAGGGCATTGCTGCTTCCAAATCGACATCTCTGGCCGTTGTGGCACCAGGTATTGCTGAAGCTTTGTTTGCCACCGCAATTGGTCTGCTTGCCGCTATTCCTGCCGTGATTGCCTATAACAAACTGGCCAGCCTCGCTTCACAGCATGCCTTGCGTCTGGAAGGTTTTGCCGATGAGTTTTCGGCCATTCTGTCTCGTTTGATGGATGAAAGGGGCTAAGCCATGGGCATGGGAACACAGGGAACATCCGGTGGTGGGCGCAGACGCGGTGCGAGACGTGCCATTCGTCATCGTCCGGTCGCCGAGATCAACGTCACGCCCCTGGTTGACGTCATGCTGGTGCTTCTGATCATCTTCATGGTCTCTGCTCCAATGATGACGGTGGGCGTGCCTCTGGATCTACCCGAAAGCTCGGCCAAACCTCTGTCCAGTCAGACCGAGCCTTTGACAGTGTCTGTGCAGGCCGATGGGTCGGTACATGTTCAGGATCAACCTGTCGAAGTAGATCAACTGGTCCAGACCCTTCTGGGTGTGGCCAAGAATGGTTATGAGGAACGGATCTTCGTTCGTGGCGATACCAACGCCAATTATGGTGCCATCATCAAGGTGATGGGTGCCATGAACCGTGCCGGTTTCAAGAAAATTGGTCTTGTCAGCACTGAGGAGCTTCAGTAACCGCGTATGCGTAATGTCGGCTTCATTGCATCTTCTGTTAGCCATGTGCTGGTTTTGGCATGGGGATTGGTCAGCTTGCCTGCACCAAAGACCCATGACGTGACGCCTCTTGAGATTTTGCCTGTGGACTTGGTGACGCTCGCGGATGTCACTGATGTCAAGAAAGGTGACTCAAAAGGCAAGGTGCAGGACAAGATTCAGGAAGAAGTGAAAAAAGCGCCTGAACCTGTCAAGGAAGAGCCGAAAAAGCCTGCGCCAAAGGTTCAACCCAAGGTGCAGGAAACCGAGGCCAAGCTGAAGTCCGAGCCTGCGCCAAAGGTTGAGCCAAAGCCGGAACCAGTGAAGAAAGCCGAGTCTGAGCCTGCACCGGTGAAAAAGGCCGAGCCAAAAGTTGAGCCCAAAGTCATCGAGGAAAAGCCGGAAGCGCCAAAAGCCATTGCGGCTTTGCCAAAAATAAAGCCAAAGCCGCCTAAGAAAAAATCACCACCGAAAAAGGTCGCTCAAAAGCAGCCTGCCAAAAAGAAACGTGATTTTGACGCCAATGCTCTGAAGGCTTTGGTGAACAAAGCCGACGAGGCCGCACCACAAAAGACGTCTTCTGAGGCTAAGAAAGCATCCTTTGGGTCACGCACTGGCAAACAGGCAGCCGCCATGACGCAGAGTGAAATTGATAGCCTGCGAGCCCAGGTCAGTGAGTGCTGGAGCCCGCCTGCTGGAGCGATTGATGCAGGAGAGCTGCGTATTCGCTTGCAGTTCCGTATGGATCGGTCTGGCAATGTGGTTGGCCAGCCGGAAATTCTTGCCGGGCCTCCTGGCAGCTTTGGCTATGCGGCCTCCCGTGCAGCGGTCCGTGCAGTGATGCGTTGTGCTCCTTATCAATTGCCCGCTGATAAATATGACCTTTGGAAAGACACAATTTTGAATTTTGATCCGTCTGACATGTTCTGATCTAATATTGGAAATGTGGCTGGAGATTTTGGAAATACGCTCAATTGGTATTCTGGCGAATTGAGACACAGTTTGAGAGACAGACAAGGAAGAGCGAAATGCGAAAAATCACATCACGATGGAGCGCTGGTTTGAGCCGCCTTGTTCAACGAAGCCTGTCTATGGCTCTTGCCCTCATGGCGCTGGTGGCTTTTGCTTCACCCGGTCACGCCTTGATTGAGATCGACATCCGTCAGGGTAATATTCAGCCGATGCCGATTGCCATCCCGAGCTTTTCCGGTGTGCCGCAAGGCGCGCAAATTGCACAAGTCGTGGAAGCGGATCTGAAACGATCCGGTCTTTTTGCTCCGCTGGATAAAAACACCTTTCTGGAAAAAGGCCTGACTTCGTCTTCTTCTCCTTCCTTTGCCAACTGGACCGTATTGAATGCGCAGGCTCTGGTAACCGGTACTGTGACGCAAGAAGCTGATGGCCGTTTGAAAGCGGAATTTCGTCTCTGGGATGTTTATGCTGGTAAGCAAATGACCGGTCAGCAATTTTTCACCGCACCAAAGAATTGGCGTCGTGTAGCGCATATCATTGCTGATGCGATCTATGAGCGTCTGACCGGCGAAAAGGGATATTTTGATACCCGTATCGTATATGTCGATGAGAGTGGTCCGAAAGCCAATCGCGTCAAACGTCTTGCTATCATGGATCAGGATGGTGCCAATGTGCGCTATCTGACCGATGGTCGGGATCTGGTGCTAACACCACGTTTCTCTCCAACCCGTCAGGAAGTTACCTATATGGCGCTGGAAGATGGGCAGCCTAAGGTTTATCTGCTCAATCTTGAAAATGGTCGCCGCTCCAATGTAGGCAAGTTTCCGGGAATGAGCTTCTCATCTCGCTTTTCTCCAGATGGCCTGAGCATTGTGTTGAGCTTGCAGCAAGCGGGGGATGCGAATATTTACCGCATGGATTTACGCAATGGTAAAATCACGCGTTTGACCAATTCCGCTTCCATTGATACCAGCCCGACTTTCTCGCCGGATGGTCGTCAGATTGCGTTTGAATCTGATCGCGGGGGGCGTCAGCAGGTTTATGTGATGAATTCTGATGGAAGCAATGTGCGTCGCATCAGCTTCGGTCAGGGCAGCTATGGTACGCCGGTCTGGTCTCCTCGTGGAGATTTGATCGCCTTTACCAAGCAATATAAAGGTCAGTTCCAGATAGGTGTGATGAAGACGGACGGATCTCGTGAGCGTATCCTGGCTGATGGCTATCACAATGAGGGGCCTACTTGGGCACCCAATGGTCGCGTGTTGATGTTCTTCCGTGAAAGCCCTGGTGCAGGTGGTGGTCCGAAGCTCTATAGCATCGATCTGACTGGTCGCAATGAATATCAGGTTCCAACACCAGCCTTTGGTTCTGACCCTGCATGGTCACCATTGGTAGAGTAGGGTAGTTGCCCTGATATCACAGTGGCGAATAGCGACTGGAATGTAGTTTGAACTGCCTTAGTCTGGCCACCTTTCTATCCGAGAGGTGGCCAATCTTATACCAACGAGGGGGAACAATAACTCATAGGATGCTTTTCGATTGTTTGCTGACAAGGCAGCTTTTGACGGACAATACCGGGGTATTTTCCGAGAAAGGTAACGATGTTCAGCGAGCAATCGGAAAGCACCGAAGGCCGAATTTTCAGGCTTTGTGGACTACGTCTCTGCTACCTTTTGGTCAACCAGACCAGGGCGGCATCAGCTCCTTGCCACAAAACCTGAAAAGTTCGGTCATATGAGCTATTCTTTCCCCTCGTTGGTATTCTTTGTGTGTCTGGTTTTTCAGTCTATGAGATTGGGTTCCACCCATTAGGCAAATGTTAACCATCTTTGCCAACGCAGGGTTAACCAGTTTAGCTCATACTTGATCAACCTTATTTGGGCTGCGACCCATGATGTTTGGGCGATTGCCCTATGGAAAATTGAGGACAGCTATGTTGTCAAAAAAAGCCTCCGCTCCCGTTCGTGCTGCTCTGGCCATAGGCCTGCTGGGCGTTCTTGCTGCTTGTTCTGCCAATCCAGATAAAATGGCCAATCCGGGCCTTGCGAACAATGCGACACCGGGTTCGACCCAGGATTTTGTGGTGAATGTGGGCGACCGCGTCTTCTTTGATACCGATAGTTCCGATATCAATCCATCATCTCAGGCGACCTTGGACAAACAGGCTCTATGGTTGAACCAGTATGGCAATTATCGTGTTGCCATTGAGGGTCATGCTGATGAGCGCGGTACTCGCGAATATAACATCGCTCTCGGTGCTCGCCGTGCCAATTCGGTTCGTAATTACCTGGTCTCCAAGGGTATTGCTTCCAACCGCCTGATGACCAAATCTTTCGGTAAGGAGCGTCCCGTTGCGGTGTGTAACGATATTTCCTGCTGGTCTCAGAACCGTCGAGCAGTGACCGTGTTGTCTAACTAGTGTGGTGGAATTGAAATAGGTATCATTTATCGGCAGGTTCGTTTGCCTATTTCAATTCCTAAAACCACACTAGAAACATATATTTGCTAGTCACCCTTTTGAATCTAAAGTTCGTTCGGTACTCGCTGTTCAATGTGACGAACTTTAGATTCGGGTGACTAGTGTCTTCACGCTATCCCTGATCTCGTGATCAGGGCTCCAGACGGGGCGCTACGCGCTTGCCTATCGGCCGCCACAAAAGCGCTGTCGCTTTTGTGGGTAGCTGCACGTCAGGTGGGTTTGGTGACTCGCTTGATTGAGGATTTGAAAACCGGCTCCATGGGGCCGGTTTTTGTGTTTTTGATATCACACTGCTTCCGATGAGCATCACTTTACCAACTTGATCTTAATTTTGCCCCATCAAACTGGCATGAGGGTGCAACAGTGCAAAAGAAGCCGTTAAAACACTGTCCGCAATTGGTGAATTGCAAGCTTTGTTTTAACTCCTTGTTTTGAAGCGAGTTCTTATCCGAAAAGTGCTTCAACTTTTCGGGAACAGGCTGTAAGCTCGCTTTCATTGCTGCTTGAAGGCCATTCACTTCATGGCCAGCGCATTCCTGAATTTGATTTCTGTAATGGGGATTTTGATGATCAGAACATTGGCAACCGCGACTGCTTTTCTACTTGTTGGGGCCAGTTTGGCCGGTGCGGCCAACCCCACCAATTGGAGCGAGTTGGAACAACGGGTTAGTACGATGGAAACCCAGATGCAGCGTGCGCCAATCCCGCCACTGCCTATTCTTTCTAGTCCATCTGCATCAACTGCACCAAGCCAGCAGCGTATTGTTGTGGCTCAATCTGCCGCCAATCTGGCAGTGCGCGTAGATCGGCTGGAAAACCAGTTGCGCATTTACAATGGTCAGATCGAAGAGCTGAACTTCCGAATTCGTCAAATGCAGGAACAGCTTCGCCGTTTTCAGGAAGATTCCGAGTTTCGTTTTCAGGATCTGGAAAGGGGAGGCAGCAAAAAGCGTCGTAAACAATCTCGCGCAAAGCCAAAGCAACAAGCACCAAGTCAGAATTTCGAGCAGTTGGGAACGCCACCACAGACTTTGGGTAGCTTGAATGGTGCTCAGCCCAATTTTGGTAGTGCCGCCAATCAGGCTATTGGTGGTGCCGGTGGGTCTGGGCCAGTTGATCTTTCCAGCATGCTGAACGGAGGTGCGGCTGTGCCGGGTGCCACCTTTCCAGGCGCCAACCCAATAAATCCTGGTTTGGGAAATGTCGCACCGTCCAATCAGGTTGCGTCTCTGACAGGTGATCCGGTTACAGACTATGATCAAGCCTATGGTTTGGTGCTTCAGGGACAATATGGGCAGGCGGAAGGGGCTTTTCGTCAGTTCATAGCGTCTTACGGGACACATCAGCTTGTTGCCAATGCCCACTACTGGATTGGTGAGAGCCAGTTTCAGCGCCGCGATTATCGCGGAGCGATCGAGACTTTCCTGAATGCTTATTCTACCTATCCTCAGGCACAGAAGGCACCGGATATGCTGTTAAAGACGGGGATGTCTCTACGTCAAATCAAGGAACGTGAGGCGGCTTGCGCCACCTATGAAGAGTTGCTGGCCAAATATCCCAATGCATCTGCAGGTGTGCGCCAGAAGGTGCGCTCTGAAATCAAAAATGCCAAGTGCTAAACCATCTGGGCGTTCATCCGTTTCCATGCCATGGCCCGATGATCTGAAAGAACGCATCACTGATGATGCACTCTATTTGCCGGAAGGTCCCTTCTCTGGCTCTGTTCTTTCGTCCCTTTTTGATGAAATCCCCTCAAAGCAAGATGGAATGTTGCTGGCGGTTTCCGGTGGACCTGATTCTCTTGCGCTTGTTATGCTGTGTTATGCTTGGCGATCACGGTTGGGACATCAAATTCCGATATATCTGGCGACTGTCGATCATGGTTTGCGCGAAGAAGCACATGCAGAGGCCGAGTATGTGGGTGAACTTGCCCAATGCCTTGCTCTGCCTCATGCGATCTTGAACTGGCAGGGCGATAAATCTTCTTCCAACTTGCAAGGCAAGGCGCGAGAAGCCCGCTATTCCTTGCTGGTCGACCATGCCCAATCGTTGGGTGTAAAGACGATTGTGACGGCCCATCATATGGATGATCAGGCTGAAACTTTCCTCATGCGGCTTTTGCGTGGATCGTCTGTGCGTGGTTTGAGTGCCATGCGCCCTGCTCGTGTTCTGAATGGCTTGATCCTGGCACGGCCTTTGCTCAAGCATTCCAAGCAGGAATTGCAGAACATTTTACAACGGTTTGATTTGAATTGGTGTGAAGATCCCTCCAATGAGAGTATCAGGTATCTCAGGGTGAATGTACGCAAGACCCTGATGCCCGTTCTTAAACGCTTTGGAGCAGATGCATCACATTTCTCAAGAACGTCGGAACGCCTTCTGCGAGCGGAAGAGGCGCTAAATTCTGTAACATTTGAGAAATTTTCCGCTCTTATGACGCCTGTGGTTGGTAGGGCTTTGGTTTGCAATATGATAGATTATTGCCTGTTGGCCGAGGAATTTCGCTTGCGTCTGTTGCAAGAGGCACTTTTTCAGGTTGCCGGTCCGGGATATCCTTGCGGGGAGCAAAGTCTGATCTCTTTGGATCAAGATCTTGTTCTATGGGATGATGCTGAAAGAAGAGTTCGCAAAAAGACGCTGGGAGCTTGTTGCTTTGCGATTTCCGGACAGCGGCTATGGGTTTATCGTGAGCCAGGGCGAAAGCCTATCCTTGCAAAGCTATCGGTGGGTGAAGATTTTGATTGGCAGGGGCTATGGAATGTCCATTACCCTGATGATCGGAATATTGGGGCTCTTACATTGTCGCCTTTGGGTGAGCGTGGCAGACAAAAACTGCTGCAGACCGGTCTGTTGAAACAGGAATCACTGGTTGCGATGGAGGCCTTGCCTGCGGGAGTGATTGATGCTTTGCCTAGCGCATGGCAAGAAAATCGGCTGAAATTTGTGATGGATTTACCAGAAATAGCAAAGGCGACGGGATGTCCTCTTGAATTTTCTGAAAAAAACACGAGATTTACGAAAAATGGGTGAAGTGGGTAAACCATTTCGCATTATTTAGGGAACAAAGCCGCCTCTATGCCTTGGCAAGGGCGTGTTCGATGCCTAAATTCAAATGAAATGTAAGGATCGGCTCGTCAATTGCTTGGCACAGGCGACAGACGGGCTGCTGATACTTCCCAAAAGGAACCAAGGGAAAACATATGAACGCGAATTTCCGCAGCTTGGCATTGTGGGTGATTATTGGACTGCTGCTTATTGCATTATTCCAATTGTTCCAGAATCCATCCCAGCGCACGAATAGTCTGGAAATCCCCTTCTCTCAATTTGTAAGTGATGTGGAGCAGGGGCGGATCAAGGACGTCACCATAACAGGTCAACAGGTTACTGGTCATTTGTCAGATGGTGGCTCTTTCCAGACCTTTCTGCCAGAAAATGACACCACGCTTATTCCGCTGTTGACCAAGAATGGTGTTGCCATCACCGCCAAGCCGGAGACCGAAAGCTTCTCTTTGCTTGGTGCCCTGATTTCCTGGTTCCCGATGATCCTGATTTTGGCTGTATGGATATTCTTCATGCGCCAGATGCAGGGCGGTGGCAAGGCAATGGGGTTTGGTAAATCGAAGGCCAAGTTATTGACCGAAGCTCATGGCCGTGTTGTCTTTGATGACGTGGCTGGCGTGGATGAAGCCAAGGAAGATTTGGAAGAGATTGTTGAATTCTTGCGTGATCCGCAGAAATTCCAACGTCTTGGTGGCCGTATCCCACGCGGTGTTCTTCTGGTGGGCCCTCCGGGCACTGGTAAAACCTTGCTTGGTCGTGCCGTTGCTGGTGAAGCCAATGTGCCTTTCTTCTCCATTTCCGGTTCCGACTTCGTGGAGATGTTTGTCGGTGTTGGTGCCTCTCGCGTGCGGGATATGTTCGAGCAAGCAAAGAAGAATGCTCCATGTATCATCTTCATCGATGAGATTGATGCTGTTGGTCGCCATCGCGGCGCTGGCCTTGGTGGTGGTAACGATGAGCGTGAGCAGACTCTGAACCAGTTGCTGGTTGAGATGGATGGCTTTGAAGCCAATGAGGGCGTGATCCTTGTTGCTGCGACCAACCGTCCTGACGTTTTGGACCCGGCTCTCATGCGTCCGGGTCGTTTCGATCGTCAGATCGTTGTACCCAATCCTGATATCACCGGCCGAGAGAAGATCCTCAAGGTTCATGTGCGCAATGTGCCTCTGGCTCCGGATGTGGATCTGAAGACGCTTGCTCGTGGTACGCCTGGTTTCTCGGGTGCAGACTTGATGAACCTTGTCAATGAAGCTGCGCTTTTGGCGGCTCGCCGGGATCGTCGTCTTGTCTCCATGCAGGAATTCGAGGATGCCAAGGATAAGGTCATGATGGGTGCTGAGCGTCGGACGCTTGTCATGAGCGACGAGGAGAAGAAGCTGACCGCATATCACGAAGCCGGCCATGCCTTGGTTGCACTGCATATGCCTGCCTCGGATCCTATTCACAAGGCTACCATCATTCCTCGTGGCCGTGCTCTTGGCATGGTGATGCGTCTTCCTGAAAAGGATCAGGTCTCGCTGACTCGCGCCAAATGCAACGCTGATCTGGCTGTGGCTATGGGTGGTCGTGTCGCTGAAGAGATGATTTTTGGTTATGACAAGGTGACATCAGGGGCGACCGGTGACATTCAGATGGCAACCCGTCTGGCCCATGCCATGGCCACGCAATTTGGTATGTCTGATGAACTGGGGCCATTGCTCTACTCAGAAAACGAACAGGAAGTCTTCCTCGGACATTCTGTTGCCCGTCAGCAGCATGTCTCCGATGATACGCAAAAGCTGGTTGATAGCGAAACCAAACGTTTTGTTGAGACTGGTCTGGAAACCGCTCAGAAAATCCTGACGGATCACAAGGACGAGCTGATCATCATTGCCGAAGGTCTTTTGGAATATGAGACCCTGTCCGGTCAGGAAATTCGTGATCTGATTGATGGCAAACCACCAGTTCGTGAAGATGATGATGAGCCGACCACACCAAAAGGATCTGCTGTCCCATCTGCTGGTGCTGTCAAGAAAGGCAGCGACAAGGGCGATGAAAGTGATGATGGCATGGAGCCTCAGCCATCGTCTTGATCTGAGATATTCCTCAGGTTTTCAAGGTAAGATTAACGCAAGGGCGCTCTTGACAGAGAGCGCCCTTTGCTGTTTCTGAGCGTCTGATTTTGGCAAAAACCGATTTTATATGCTTCTGTTTAGCGGTTTTTAATCTTGCTTGTTACATTTGAACACAAAGATTGATTGTAAAGCAGCTGGATCTTCTCACTCTGGCAAGAAAGATGAGTTAGAAGAGGCCAAGCCAGATTTGATCTGATCGCTATGTGAAGAATGAATGGAAAGGTCGGAACGGACGATGGGTAAGTATTTTGGGACTGATGGCATTCGGGGATGCGCAAACTCCTATCCTATGACAGCCGAGATTGCCATGAAGGTTGGTATGGCAACTGGCAAGCTGTTTCGGCGGGGAGATCATCGTCACCGGGTCGTGATCGGCAAGGATACACGTCTGTCCGGTTACATGCTTGAACCAGCCCTCACGGCAGGTTTTACCTCGATGGGTATGGATGTGTTTTTGTTGGGACCAGTGCCAACACCTGGCGTTGCCATGCTGACACGTTCGTTGCGTGCAGATCTCGGTGTGATGATTTCCGCCTCCCATAATCCATTTAATGACAATGGCATCAAGCTGTTTGGTCCGGATGGATACAAACTTAATGACGAACTGGAAGCCAAGATCGAAGCTATGCTGGATCAGGACATGTCCAGCCAGTTGGTAAAGCCCGAGCAATTGGGGCGGACCAAACGTATTGAAAGTGTCTACGATCGTTATATTGAATTTGCCAAACGCACTCTGCCACGTGCCATGTCTCTGGATGGTCTACGGGTTGTCGTTGATTGTGCTCATGGCGCTGCCTATCGTGTTGCGCCGGATGCTCTATGGGAGTTGGGTGCCGAAGTCGTGAGCATTGGAGTTGATCCGAACGGCTTTAATATCAATGACAAATGTGGGTCTACCCATGTTGATGTCTTGATCGACAAGGTCAGGGAAGTGCGTGCGGATATCGGCATCGCGTTGGATGGTGATGCGGACCGGGTGATCATTGTCGATGAAACCGGCCATCGGGTTGATGGTGATCAGCTTATGGCTGTGGTTGCGGAGAGCTGGGCCAAGGAAAATCGCTTGTCCGGTAACGGTATTGTCGCGACTGTCATGTCCAATCTTGGTCTTGAGCGCTTTTTGGGCGGTTTGGGGCTGGATCTTGCGCGTACCAAGGTTGGTGATCGGTATGTTGTGGAACATATGCGTCAGCATGGTTTCAATGTGGGAGGTGAACAGTCAGGCCATTTGGTTCTCTCTGATTATTCTACCACGGGAGATGGTTTGATTGCTGCTTTGCAAATTCTTGCTGTGGTCAAGAAGATGAACAAGCCTGTGAGCGAGGTTTGCAATCGCTTTGAACCTGTGCCTCAGCTTTTGAAGAATGTGCGTTATAGCAGCGGTGCACCGCTTGAAATGGACAATGTGAAAGCTGCTATTGTCTCGGGTGAGGAGCGTCTTGGTAATTCAGGCCGTCTTGTGATCCGTCCATCAGGGACCGAACCTTTGATCCGCGTTATGGCGGAAGGCGATGATCATGACCTGGTTGAGCTGGTTGTCGATGACATTTGCGATGAGGTACGGAAGGTCAGCCAGGGCTGATATTTGAATTAGCCTTGCTGGTTGGAAGCATAGTGATTTGTGGATGAGGCGTCGGGCGATTGTCGGGCGCCTTTTCTATTGCTCAAGATCAGGCCTGTCAGAATGATGATGAAGCCTATCCATGCGAGGTTGTTCAGGCTTTCTCCCAAAAACAGAATGCCGCCCAACGTGGTAAGAGCCGGAATAATATAGTTGCTGGTGGTCACGAAACTGGCTGAAGTTTCCTGAAGCAAGATGAATAGAACGATAGAGGCAATGGCTGTTGGCACCAGACCCAGGTAAGCCAGAATCAACCAGCTATGAAGAGGCGTGGTTTCAATTGATATTTCAGGATTGAAGATCCAGCATGCAATGAGCAACATGAGCGCGGCGATCAGTACGACTACTGTTGCTTTATCGATATTATCTGCCTGTGGCATACGGCGTGTTAGCACTCCACTGGCCGCATAGCAGAAGGCTGCAAGGAAAATTGCCAGCTGGCCTATGAGCTCCATGGTGTCTGTTGCAGAGTTGCTGGAAGATGTTTCTGTGGTTCGCCAAGGGTTGATGACGAGGATGACCCCGATGAAACCCAAGGTGAAGCCGCTAAGTTTGATACGGGTCATCTTTTCATCTGGCAATAGCAGGTGAGCCAACCCCAGAACAATCAGTGGAACGGTTCCCATCAAAATTCCGGCAACTGATGAGGTGGTGAATTGGGTTCCCCAAGCGATCAATAGGAAAGGGGCGGCAGAGCTGAGCAATCCCAGTAAAATCAGCCATAAAGTGTGATGCCAGCCAAGGCTCCAGGATTTTTTGTAAAAAACCAATCGATAGATGATGAGAATGATCGCGCCTCCGGTCAGTCGCCCGGCTGTCACCCATAAGGGAGGGATCTCCAGAACTGCGACGCGGGTCAAAATGATGGCCGAACTCCAGGAAAGAATCAAAAAGAGCAGAAGGAGCCAGTGACGCGCGGTAATTATGGGCATTGAAGGGCCTTGTAGGAGGGGAGCATAAGCTGTGCGGGGAGCCTAGAGGATTAAACTGAAGAGTGCAAACTTACCGAATAATACGGCGGGTAAGGATTTGTTAAGATAAAATTTTGCAATTTGCATGAATATATATTCTAATTCTTATCATGACTTGTGTGTTTGGTGTTGTTAACCTTAATTGTTGTAGTTAATCGAGTATTAAGGAAATTCTGCGATCTTTTCTCTTGAGTAAATATCTCAAATGCTTGTTCAGACATTTGTATCGAGAGGAAAATGAGATGAGCAGCCTCAAAAGAAATCTGTTTTTGAGTGTGTTCGGGGCCGCTATGTCCGCTGGCGTTGCTATGGCAGCGGATTTGCCAACTCCCCCGGTCATTGAATATGAGCCAGAGACTTTGGTCGAGATTGGTTCCAGTTGGTATCTGCGTGGCGATATTGGCTATGCAGCTTACAGCAATCCGGATGCTTCGTGGCAGGATCCTACCAACGGCCATCGTGCATTCATTAAGGAAGAGATTGACAATGGTTGGTTGATTGGTGGTGGTTTCGGCTATTACTTCAACGAACATCTACGTGCTGATGTTACGGTTGACTATCGCCATGAAGCCAAGTTCAAGGGCATGGTGGGTGGCTGTGGTGGCTGTTCTGGTGGTTATTCCAATGAGTCCGCCAAATTCAGTGCATGGACCTTGATGCTGAACGGTTACTATGACTTCGGTACCTGGAATTCCGTAACACCATATGTTGGTGCCGGTATCGGTCTGACTCATTTGACCCTTGGTGGTTATGCGACCAGTAACGGTGTGCCATTCTCTGATGGTGACAATACCAATTTTGCATGGAATCTGATGGCTGGTGCCGTGGTTGACATTGAAGAAGGTTGGAAATTCGATGCCAATTATCGCTTCCTGTCCATGGGTGAAGCCAAGACTGGTACTACATTTACAAATGGTACCAATGCCCAGAACCCTGTGAAGATTGAAGATATTTATGCGCATGAATTCCGTGTAGGTCTGCGCTACGATCTGGACTAAGGGTTTGTTGTTTTCCCTGGAGCAGGTGCGACGTTGCTCTTGGGCAGATCAAATGCACGGTTCCAGGAGCTGACTTTGGCTCCTGGTGGGAAAGTCAGGATGCCAAATCCTCTCGAAAAGGCGATCATCTCTGGATGGTCGCCTTTTTCGATTTTATCAATATGATTACACCATGCTGCTCAAAAGTTATCAACATGACGAGAATGATAGGCACCTCGAAAAGAGGAGAAAGTTTCTTATGATTTTAAATTTCCCTTACAGGAAACATATTTAGGGAGTTCACATAGGTCATTGGATGAAAATTTGATGATGTGATGAATTTGTCGTTGACGCTGTCCGGCGTTTTGTCTACCCCCGTCCGTGGGACACCTCTCCCCAACGAGAGGCAACTATCTGTGAGGGTAGCTAATTATGAGCACTACACTACCGGCCACACGGCCGAACAATCCCCATTTTTCTTCTGGTCCTTGCTCCAAGCGTCCAGGCTGGTCTTTGGACAGCCTGAAAGATGCTGCGCTGGGCCGTTCTCACCGAGCAAAAATTGGTAAGACCAAGCTGAAGGATGCCATTGAGCAGACCTGCGAAGTGCTTGGTATCCCAGCAAACTACAAGATTGGCATCGTTCCTGCGTCCGATACTGGCGCGGTCGAAATGGCTCTGTGGTCTCTTCTTGGAGCGCGCGGCGTTGATATGCTTGTTTGGGAGAGCTTCGGCAAAGGCTGGGCGACGGATGTCACCAAACAGCTCAAGCTTGATGATGTTCGCGTCATGGAAGCCGATTATGGTACCCTGCCAAATCTCGCCGATGTTGATTTCGCTCGTGATGTGGTCTTCACATGGAATGGCACGACTTCAGGCGTTTGTGTGCCAAATGGCGACTGGATCCCGGCAGATCGTGAAGGTTTGACCATTTGTGATGCGACGTCTGCTGCTTTCGCTCAACCACTTGAGTGGGACAAACTGGATGTGACCACTTACAGCTGGCAGAAAGTGCTGGGCGGTGAAGCAGCTCACGGCATGCTGATCCTGTCTCCACGCGCCGTTGAGCGTCTGGAAAGCTATGTCCCGGCTTGGCCATTGCCAAAGATTTTTCGCCTGACCAAAAGTGGCAAGCTGATCAATGGTATCTTTGAGGGTGCCACCATCAATACTCCTTCCATGCTGTGCGTTGAAGATTATCTGGATGCTCTGGCTTGGGCCAAGGAAATTGGTGGTCTGGACGCTTTGATCGGTCGTGCCAATGCCAATCTGGCGGTTTTGGAAGCTTGGGCTGAGAATACCCCTTGGGTTGATTTCCTTGCCAAGGACAAAGCCACTCGCTCCAACAGCTCTGTCTGTCTGACCATCGTTGATGAAACAGTGGCTGCGCTGGATGCCGATGCTCAGGCTGCTTTCGCCAAAGCTTTGGTTTCTCGCCTCGATAAAGAGGGCGTTGCCTTTGACATCGGTGCTTATCGTGATGCGCCATCCGGTCTTCGGATCTGGGCTGGTGCAACGGTTGAAGCATCGGATCTGGAAGCGCTGACCCCTTGGCTGGACTGGGCGTTCGAGCAAGAAAAAGCTTCCCTTTAAGCTTCGCTCCAGACGAGCAAATATTCACGAATTTTCTATTATGAGGAGCGTTCTGATGATCAGGACGCCTCCTGACGCAGAAGCTGCATCTTGAGTTGAGCTATCGCGCTTCTGCCAGCACCATGAGGATGAAACCATGGCTAAGGTACTGATTTCCGACAAACTGTCTCCAACTGCTGTTCAGGTCTTCAAAGACAAAGGCGTTGAAGTTGATTACCTGCCAGATCTCGGCAAGGACAAAGACAAGCTTCTGGAAGTGATCGGCCAGTATGATGGTTTGGCTATTCGCTCCGCGACCAAGGCAACCGAGAAAGTGATTGCCGCCGCAGATAATCTGAAAGTGATTGGTCGTGCCGGTATTGGTGTCGATAATGTCGATATTGATGCTGCTACCCAGCGCGGTGTCATTGTGATGAATACTCCATTCGGTAACTCCATTACCACTGCCGAGCATGCCATCGCCATGATGTTTGCCTGTGCTCGCCAGATCCCGGCGGCTGATGCGTCCACTCAGCAGGGCAAGTGGGAAAAATCCAAATTCATGGGTGTTGAAATCACCAACAAGACTTTGGGTGTGATTGGTTGTGGTAACATTGGTGGTATTGTTGCCACTCGTGCGGTTGGCTTGAAAATGAAGGTGATTGCGTTTGATCCATTCCTTTCTCCAGAGCGTGCCATCGAGTTGGGCGTTGAGAAAGTGGAGCTGGAAGACCTCTTCAAACGTGCTGACTTCATTTCCTTGCATACTCCGCTGACCGATAAGACACGCAATGTTGTTTCTCGCGAAGCGATCGCATCCATGAAAGACGGTGTGCGCATCATCAATTGTGCGCGTGGTGGTCTGGTTGACGAGGAAGCTCTGGCTGAAGCATTGAAATCTGGCAAGGTTGCCGGAGCTGCATTTGATGTCTTCTCTGAAGAGCCTGCCAAAGAGAATGTATTGTTTGGTTGCCCAAATATCGTCTGCACCCCGCATCTTGGTGCTTCTACTTCTGAAGCTCAGGAAAATGTGGCCATTCAGGTGGCCGAACAGATGGCTGACTATCTGGTCAACGGTGCTGTTTCCAACGCGCTCAATATGCCATCCATCACTGCCGAGGAAGCGCCTCGTTTGACACCATTCGTCAAACTGGCCGAACAGCTTGGTTCCTTTGCCGGTCAGCTGACTGAAACCGGTCTGAAAGGTGTTCGCATCGAATATGAAGGTCAGGTTGCTGACATGAATACCCGTGCGCTGACTTCTGTTGTTCTGTCCGGTGTTCTGAAGCCACTGTTGTCCAGCGTGAATATGGTGTCAGCGCCAGCTGTTGCCAAAGATCGCGGTATCGTTGTGGAAGAAACCCGTCGTGAACAGCAAGGTGCTTATGAGAATTATATTCGCCTGACCATCCTGACCGAACGTCAGGAGCGTTCTGTTGCGGGTACTGTCTTCTCCAATGGCAAACCACGGATCATCCAGATCAAAGGCATCAATATGGAGGCCACTCTGGGCGAGACCATGCTTTATATCACCAACCATGATAAGCCTGGCTTCATTGGTCGTCTGGGGACTGTTCTTGGTCAGGAAGCTCTCAATATTGCAACCTTCAATCTTGGCCGTAAAGAAGCTGGCGATGAGGCAATCGCCTTGCTTGAGATTGATGGTGATGTGAGTGAGCCAATTGTAAAACAGATTGAGGGTCTGGAAGGTGTTGTTCAGACCAAAGTTCTGAAATTTGCTCTCTGAGCCCTTTTGCAAAGATTCTCTCTAGAAAGCCTGCCCTTTTACCAGAAGGGCGGGTTTTTTGGGTTTTTGACGCATTTCGAGAGCGGTTGATCGGGGAAAAGCGTCAGAATTATGACTTATGCTGTCAGGAAAGCGGCAATTGTCCCTAATTCGGAGTCGCGCTTGGAATTGAATTTGTCTATAGTCCGCGCGTTTGTGGGGCATAGTCTCATAACTTCTATTTTTTCGGCAAAGTGAGTTTTGCCGCGCCAATCAGAGCAGATAGACATAAGGAGCTGGCATCTATGGCAAATGTCGTGGTCGTCGGGTCGCAGTGGGGCGACGAGGGTAAAGGCAAGATTGTGGACTGGCTGTCCGAACGGGCTGATATTGTGGTGCGTTTTCAGGGCGGTCATAATGCTGGTCATACGCTCGTCATCGATGGTGTCAGTTATAAGTTGAGTTTGCTGCCATCTGGTGTTGTACGCAAAGGCACCATTGGTGTGATTGGTAATGGTGTGGTGGTTGATCCTCATGCTCTTGTGGCCGAAATGGGCCGTCTGGCAGAGCAGGGAGTGACAGTGTCCCGCGAGAATCTGCGTATTGCCGAAAATGCTACCCTTATTCTTTCCTTGCATCGCGAATTGGATGCTCTTCGCGAAAATGCTGCTGCAGAAGGTACCAAGATCGGTACTACCAAACGTGGTATTGGCCCAGCATATGAAGACAAGGTGGGGCGCCGTGCGATCCGCCTGATGGATCTGGCCAATGAAAGCACATTGCGTGCCAAGATTGATCGGCTGCTGGCGCACCACAATCCCTTGCGTCGTGGTTTGGGTGTGGAAGAGATCTCTGCTGACGCTATTTATGAGGAATTGACGAGCGTTGCGCCCAATGTTCTACCTTTCATGGATAGCGTATGGCGTTTCCTCAATGCTGCTCGCAAGGCCGGCAAGCGAATCTTGTTCGAGGGTGCGCAAGGCGCGCTGTTGGATATTGATCATGGAACCTATCCATTTGTGACGTCTTCCAACACGATTGCCGGTCAGGCATCTGCTGGTTCAGGTCTTGGTCCACAGGCTCTTGATTATGTTCTGGGCATCACCAAAGCCTACACAACCCGTGTGGGTGAGGGACCTTTCCCGACCGAGCAGCTTAATGAAGTGGGCCAATTCCTTGGTGAGCGCGGTCACGAATTCGGGACAGTGACCGGACGCAGTCGCCGTTGCGGCTGGTTCGATGCTGTCCTGGTGAAGCAGACCATCTGTACCTCCGGAATTACAGGGATTGCCTTGACCAAGCTGGATGTGCTCGATGGTCTGGAAGAGATCAAGATCTGTGTCGGTTACAAGCTGGATGGTGAGGAAATTGACTATCTGCCGGCTTCTCAAGGAGCCCAGGCACGGGTTGAACCTATCTATGAGACGCTTGAAGGCTGGAAGGATACGACAGCAGGTGCAAGAACCTGGAATGATCTTCCTGCTCAGGCCGTGAAATATGTTCGTCACGTTGAGGAGTTGATTGGTGCGCCTGTTGCGCTACTCTCTACAAGTCCAGAGCGTGACGATACGATTCTTGTTCAAGATCCTTATCAGGATTAGGATAGGGATGAAAGATCGGGCTTTCCTGTCAGTTGTCATGCGCGTCAGACTGATAGGGAGTAGAAGAGGAAGAGAATGGCGGACTATTATGCAATTTTGAAGCGTGCGGTTGTTGCGCTTCCAGATAGCACCAGAGAGCAACGGCAGGCTGTTTATGACAAGGCCCGCAATGCGCTGCTCAAACAGTTGCAAGGCATGAACCCGCCTCTTCCTCCCGCCGAAATTTCCAAGCAAAGGGTTGCGCTGGAAGAGGCTGTTCGGTCTGTCGAGCGCGATTTGATGTTGGAAGGTGAGGCGCAGGAAAATGTCTCTTCTGCGGCAGACGCCGTGGAACCGACCACTTCTTCAGCTCCGGTGGTTTCAGAGCCTCAGGTTGAGGCACCTGTCTCGCAAGAACCGATTGTTTCCAATAAGGCTCCAACAGTTTCGGTCTCCGAAAGTCCGTCAGCCCCTGATGTCAAGGATGACGGGAATGATTCTGTAGACACAGGATCAGCCAAAGAACCGTTGGAAAGCGAAGATCGCGTTGTCCGCCGTGCCGGACAGGATGTGCTTAAAAATGCGGTGCGTGATGCAGAAAAGCTTGGTACCGCTACAAGTGCTGCCGTTAAATCTGCTCAAGAAACGGCTGATATTGTCGGCGATCAGCGCAAAGGTGAGGCATCTCGGATCGAGCCTACGCTGGGCGAAGCTGTTGTTTCCAGCTCCAAAACCTATAAGGCATCTTCTCCGGTCACTTCGGTGGGTGCAGATATGGACAAGGCAAAAAGCCGTGGTCCCGGTATTCAGGAAGAAGAAAAATCCTCTGGATTTGCACTGTTCGCATTGGTTGCGGTTGTTGCGATTGTTCTGGGGGGAAGTTCCTATCTTCTGTATCAGAACAAGACGGAGTTTTTGGGCTCGACGACGGATGGCGGTTCCTCCGTTGATGTGTCGTCGGCGGACAAGGGATCCAAAGAGCCTGTTCAGAGCGCAGAGGACAAGACTGATGCCAAAGGCGAGATGGTTGCCAAGAATGTTCGTACTGTTACGGTGACACCCGAGCAGGATACGTCGCAGCAAGGTGAGACACAGAGCACCAGCCAACCAGATCAAACCGGCGTTTCATCTGCTCCAGTGACATCAACAAATCCAAATTCCGAGGAAGCCCCGGCGGCAGAAGATCAAGCTGCAAAGGTTGAGGATACTGGAATTCAGGCTATTTTCTATGAGGAAAATGCGGCGGAAGGAAGTGATGGACAGGCCAATCCCGGGCAAACGGTCTGGAATCTGGAAGGTGAGGGTGAAGATGCTGTCGTCACCATAGCTGTGGCCGTTCCAAAACGTGATATTTCGTTCAAGATCCGCATGTCCAAGAACAAAGATGCTTCTCTTCCAGCATCTCATTTGATCGAGATTGAAGTTTCCAAGCAGGGTGCTGCAGAAGATCTCAAGGTTGATAAGATTCCTGGCCTGATCATGAAGCCGACTGAAGGCAGCAGAGGGCAAGGGCTCTTTGGCGAACCGGTACGGATCGCTGACGATCTACACTGGATTGCCTTGACCTCTGGTCCCAAGGCTTTGCGTTATAATCTGGAGCTTTTGGAACTGCGACAATGGATTGATATGCCTATTCTCTTCAAGTCTGGCCGACGAGGTATTCTGACGCTGCGAAAGGGCGATAGCGGCAATACGGTCATGGAAAGTGCTTTGCGCCAGTGGAGCAAATAGAAACTCGGCGATCTATGCCAACCAAAGCAATTGATAGAATTAAAGGGCCTCTGTGGGCCCTTTAATTTTGTGCAGTATGTTCGGTGTAGATGCCTGAAACGCTCATTTTGCCTGCGGAGCTGGCGCATGGACTGCCAGATTGGCCTCGATCAAGGCTTTCAATTTGCCCGTATCGATGCCCTTGCAGGCTTGTGCACGGATGGCAATGACCGTACTGACAAGGCAATAAGCAGAAAGGTCCGAGTCAATCCGTCTATCGATCGAGCCATCCTTGATACCTCGTTGCAATGCTTCCTTGATGTGGCGTTCGGTTCTGCCGATGCCGTTATCAACGATCTCGCGAAAGCTCTCGTCGTGAGGTCCTTGCTCAGTTGCTGTATTGATCAGCAGACAGCCTGGCGTTCTTTTGTTTTCTTCCGTGGATCTTGCCAAATTTGAAAAGTATGTCTCAATTGCTCTGCGTGCAGGTTCCATTGTCACCAATGGTGTCAGCACTCTGGTTTGCTTGACATTGATATAATGGTTGAGAACCTCTGTGAACAGGGCTTCCTTGTTGCCAAAGGCATTGTAAAGGCTTGCTTTTGCCAAGCCTGTTGCGTTCACGAGATCGCGCATTGAGGTTCCATTGAACCCGCGTTGCCAAAAAAGCGTCGTCGCTTTATCGATCACGTCTTCTTCATTAAAGCCTCTTGCTCGGCCCATAAACACCTCCAGGTTTGTTGGCCATATCATGATTTGATGGCCGAAACGTCACCTTGCTTACCCAATGGGCGTTAGTTTCTTACGGGTAACTGCTTAAATCAAGATACTTTCTCAACCTAGGCTTGCTTCTAATGCTTTAGTTGCAGCTTTTTGGACGGCTTCTTGCACTTTTTCAAAAGCACGGACTTCGATTTGGCGAATTCGTTCACGGCTGACACCAAATTCCTCGGACAACGACTCAAGTGTTTCGGGCTTTTCACTCAGGCGGCGTGCTTCAAAGATACGACGTTCACGCTCATTCAGAATGTCCATCGCTTCGGTGAGGAGCTCCATGCGATGATTGAATTCTTCCTTGTCAGCGAGTACAGATTCCTGACTTTCGCTTTCATCCACCAGCCAATCCTGCCATTGGCCGCTTTCACCATCGGCTTTCAATGGTGCGTTGAGCGATGCATCACCTCCAAGGCGTCGGTTCATGGAAACGACTTCTTCATTGGAAACGCCAAGTTTTTCGGCGATATAGTCGACTTGTTCCGGTTTCAGGTCGCCATCTTCCAGTGCCTGAATCTGGCCTTTAACCTTGCGCAGATTAAAGAAAAGGCGTTTTTGGTTTGCAGTTGTACCCATCTTGACCAAGGACCAGGAGCGCAGAATATATTCCTGAATGGAGGCGCGGATCCACCACATGGCGTAGGTAGCCAAGCGGAAGCCTTTTTCAGGGTCAAAACGTTTTACTGCCTGCATCAGGCCAACATTGCCCTCAGAGACTACCTCGGAGACGGGAAGACCATAGCCGCGATAGCCCATGGCAATTTTGGCAACCAGACGCAAATGGCTCGTTACCATTTTATGGGCGGCTTTCTTGTCCCCGTGTTCGGCATAACGCTTGGCCAGCATATATTCTTCTTGCGGCTCAAGCATCGGGAAACGACGAATTTCGCTCAAATAACGGCTCAGCCCCCCAGTGGAGCTGGAAATCGCCGGGATATTACCAGAATCAGATGCCATTTATATCTTTCCTCGATCCCCCAATCAGGCGGGATGCCCGTCGCAGCCAGAATGGCCTGCAACACAAAAAATCATATCTTCACAATATAGGCCTAAATTGGGCAATTACAGGGGGAAGCCTACATATTTTGCAGGGCTTTCATCACATTCTTGAGATCTTGTGGCATTTCGCTTTCAAAAACCATCTCCTCGCCAGTGATTGGATGAGCAAACCCCAGAAGGCCGGCATGCAAGGCTTGACGCTTTCTTTTCTCGATATGGCGGGCAAGAGTATCAGGAAGCTTGTTCAGCTTGGATTTGAAGCCCTGCCCATATTCCGGATCACCGATCAATGGGTGGCCAATATGAGCCATATGAACGCGGATCTGGTGGGTGCGGCCGGTTTCAAGACGGCATTCCACGCGTGAGGCCACGATATCGGAGCCAGAGGTAAATTCTTCCATGACCTGATAATGGGTGATGGCTTGGCGACCACCTTCTTTTAACACCATCATTTTCAGGCGATTGTTGTGAGAACGGCCGATCTGGGTATTGATGGTACCCTTGCGGCGGTCCAGCTTGTCCCAAACCAGAGCCTGATAAGCACGAACGAGTGGTCCGGTGCGGCCGTGGTCGGCAAATTGTTCTGACAAACCTTTGTGAGCGGCATCTGTCTTGGCCACGACAAGAAGGCCGGAGGTCTCCTTGTCCAGCCGGTGAACGATGCCGGGACGACGGACGCCGCCAATGCCAGAGAGGCTATCGCCGCAATGATGGATGAGGGCATTGACCAGCGTACCAGTCCAGTTGCCCGCTGCCGGATGCACCACAAGGCCAGTCGGCTTGTTGATGACGATCAGATGATCATCTTCATAGGTGATGTCCAGCGGGATATCTTCGCCCAACGGGGTTGGGTCCTCTGGTGGCGGCATGGTGATGGTGATGGTTTGGCCAAGCGCGACACGATGATTCGGTTCTTTGACGACCTTGCTTTCGCCCTGCTCGCTGATGGAGCTGACATGGCCTTCCTTGATCAGGCTTTTGAAGCGTGAGCGCGACAGGCTGCCTTCTTTTGCGGCAATAAATGCATCAAGGCGCTTTCCAGCGTCTTCATCTTCGACTAAAAAGCTCAGAGTTTCGTTTTCAGCTTGAGTAGCAGACATGTCTCAATCATCTTTCGACCAGCAGCCAACCGGGGATGACCCGCATCAACATCCAGGATTTCTGGAAGTGCAGCGCAAAATGCGCAAGCTTGTCATCTGGTCTGGCCTGATTATGCTTATTGGCATTGCTGCCATCATTGGCGTCATTGTCTACAAGAGCGTGGGCAATAAGAAAAGTGCTTCCAGCGCTCCCGCCTTACAATCTGGCCCTGTTACGCAAATTTTGCAGTCTGGAGAGCGGGTCGTCAGCATGTCCAGCGATAATGGGTATGTCTATGTTCTGATTGAAGGCAAGGGCGTGCAATCCGTGTTGCAATTGGATGGAGAGAGCATGGCTGTGATCAAACGCGTTCAGTTTATTCCACAGGCACAGTGACAATTGAGCGATAATTCACAGGAAGTTTCAAAGAGATGTTGCGTCATTTGAAAAAGCTTCCTATAAACCGCCCATCGCTAAGCGCCCTTCGTCTAGCGGTCTAGGACGCCGCCCTTTCACGGCGGAAACACGGGTTCGAGTCCCGTAGGGCGTGCCACTTTCCAAGTGGGTTGCGACAACAAAAAGCGCGATGAGCCATGCTCTTCGCGCTTTTGTTGTTTTTGCCGCTGTTTATATCTCGGATTTTTGATTGGTTGATAGTATTCAACTGAAGTGCATGATCCGCTTGGATCGATTGCGGCTGAGAAAATCAAAAAATTCAGAGACAAATCCCCATTGCTGCAACAACACAGAAACCATGTAGAGGGTAAACCTGATCCTTGTTGGTATGCAATGATACCTAGCATAGATCATCAATGCTTCAAGATCAGGAAAATCAGTGGTTTTTCCTACAAAATCGGCTGCTTTCCGGCTTGATCGAAAAAGAGCGATTCATTGCTTTGTGAAATGGAAGCAGCAATTGATCACAAAGCGTAGATTCCATCACAATACCTTCATATTCATCTGATGTCTGTATGCCAAGTGATCAGAAAGATTGTGATATTGGCTCTGAAATAAATTGTATATAATGAATTGAGTTGAAAAAATTATTACAAAACTATCTGATCCTGCATTGTCAGGTGTGAATAATTGTGTCTAAACTTTGCGACAGTTTTGACGGGTTCAATGCCTGAAAATCAAATGTACGGTTTTTAAAGCCGTGCAACGCCTTAAAAAAGAACGCAGAACAATCCAATAGGGAGAGTAGTCAAATGAAACTGACTGTTGCGATGAAGTCCAAGATGATGGGTGTCACGGTTTTGGCCGGCTTGGCCTTCGCTTCTGGTTCCGTACAAGCCGAAGAACTGCGCTTGCTGACCTGGGGCGGTTATGCTCCGGACGCAGTGGTCAAGATGTTCAAGGATGAGACGGGCATCGATGTCAAGGTGACCAAGTCCAATAACGAAGAAATGATCGCAAAGTTGCGTGCGACTGGCGGCGGTGGATTTGACCTGGCCCAGCCTAGCCAAGACCGCGTATCCGGTGCACAGGCAGAACACCGCATCTATAAACCAATGGATCTGTCCAAGATCGATGCTGGTCAGTTTATTGCATCCATGCTGGATGCTACCAAAGCCAACACCACCTTCAAAGGTGAGGTATATGGTGTTCCGCATGTTTGGGGAACCTCTGGCCTGGTGCTCGACACCAAGAAGGCCAGCATGGTCAAGGATTACACGGATCTTTGCCTGGATGATGTCAAAGGAAAAGTTTCCTATCGTCTGAAGCGTCCTACGTTGATCGGCTTTGCTTTTGCTCTGGGCCATGATCCATTTGCCGCTTATGGTGACAAGGCAGCCTATCAGGGCATCATGGACAAGGTTCAGGAAAAGCTGATCTCCTGTAAGGGCAATGTCAAAACCTATTGGGAAGGTGGCGATTCCCTTCTCAATCTGGTCCGCTCAGGTGAAGTCACTGCCGCGATGGCATGGGATACCGGCGGTTGGAAATTGAACGGCGACAATGCTGATGTGACTTTCGTTGCGCCAAAATCAGGTGCTCTGGGCTGGATCGATACCTTTGTTCTACCGAAAAAGGGTAAGAATGATGATGCAGCTTACAAGTGGATCAACTTTGTGATGCGTCCAGAAGTTGCTGCGAAGATTACCGCTTCGGCTGGTAACTTTACTGCATCCAAAGGGGCTGACGATTTCGCCGAAGACAAGCTGAAAGCACAATTCAAGGCGTCCTTCCCACCTGCAGATCTGGATAACATCAAATGGTATCCACCAGTGCCTGCCGGCTTGGAAACCATCGAAGGCAAGGTGCTTGATCGCGTTAAGGCTGCGAAAAGCAACTAATTGTCGCGCCTGATAAAAGAAGCTCCTTCGGGCAACGCCCGAAGGAGCCTTTTGCGTTTGCTTGCTTCAGAATAAGCGAACCAGCTGAAATGCTTGAAATCAGTTGGTATTTAAAGACAAAGCATGGTGTTTTCTCCTGCGCTGAACCCACGACGCCTCAAACACCAGTTGCCCAATTCGGAAAAGACTACATGAGCCAGCCGCTAGACCTGGAATGCCGAGATCTGGTCAAGACCTTTGATTCCTTCATCGCCGTAGACAATGTTTCGTTACAAGTGCAACAGGGCTCTTTTTTCTCAATTCTTGGCCCCAGTGGTTGCGGCAAAACCACATTGTTGCGCATGTTGGCTGGTTTTCTCGAGCCGACATCAGGCAGTCTTGACATCAAGGGGAAATCGATGTTGGGAGTGCCGCCTAACAAACGCCCGGTCAATATGGTGTTCCAGCATCTGGCCTTGTTCCCGATGATGAGCGTTGCCGAGAATGTTGCCTACGGCTTGAAGCGGCGGAAAATGGCAACCAGTGAAATTGAACATCGCGTCAAGGATGTATTGGAGCGGGTATCCTTGCCAGATGCAGGTTCGAAGAGCGTTGATCAATTGTCTGGCGGTCAGAGACAGCGCGTTGCCATTGCTCGTTCACTGGTGCTGGAGCCAACCTTGCTGTTGCTTGATGAGCCCCTTGGCGCACTCGATTTGAAACTGCGCGAACATATGAAAGTGGAGCTCAAGCAACTGCAGGCGCAAATTGGCACGACCTTCGTTTACATCACCCATGATCAGTCTGAAGCTCTTGTCATGTCTGATCATGTCGCAGTGATGAACAATGGGAAGTTCGAGCAGGTTGGAACCCCGCAAGATCTCTATTACCATCCGCACACTTCTTTTGTGGCAGGCTTTGTTGGTGATACCAATCGTTGGTCGGGTCGTATTCAGTCCGTCTCAGGCGACCAAGCTATGGTTGCCCTTGATGAAGGCGGGGAAATTGCTGTCAGGAAAGCAAGTGACACACCATTGAATGCTGGCGAAGATGTTGATCTGTTCGTCCGGCCAGAAGCCATTTCGATTGAACGATCAGATGGAGAAAGCAACATCACGCATTTTGAGGATGGTCAGAACAATTTCGTTGGTCGTGTCACCAATCTTTTCTTCGATGGGGCCAATAGTCGTGTCGAGGTGATTGACGAGCAGAGTGGTCACAAGGTTCTGGTTACCCTGCCACAGACTGGTGCATTTTCAGATCTGGCCAGCGGAGAAATGGTCCAACTGACATGGAAGATTGAAAAATCTCGCGCCTATTCCAAGCAATTGCAGGCATCGTAAAGCATGAGGAAAAGGTGATGACTTCTTCCACCAAAACGGCTTTCAAGGCAAGCACTTTGCTTTTGATGTTGCCATTGCTGATCTGGTTGGTTTTTCTGATCATGTTGCCGCATGTCGATCTTCTGATCGTCTCGCTGCGGGAAAAGCTTGGCTATCGGGAATATGCCTTCAGTCTGCAAAATTATGTCGAATTTTTCACGGAACCGCTTTATTGGAATACCTTCCTGCGTACGGCGGTGATGTCAATTTTGGCGACTTTCATCACGTTGATCGTCGGTTTTCCGATTTCCTACTATATCGCAAAGATTGCGAAGGGAAAAATTCGGGCAACGCTCTTTCTGGCCTGCCTTTTGCCTTTCTGGGTGTCGGAATTGGTGCGTACATTCGGGTGGATGATCCTGTTGCGTGAAAGCGGCGTCATTAGTTCCTTCTTGCAATGGTCCGGTTTGGTTTCCGGGCCGGTTGAGATGCTCTATAATGATGCGTCACTCATGACCGGGCTTGTTTATACATCGATGTTGTTCATGGTTGTGCCGCTAGTTACAGTGCTTGATACATTGGATGATAGCCTTATAGAGGCAGGCTATGATCTGGGTGGGAATGGTTTCACGATCCTGCGTGATATCGTTATCCCACATGCCATGCCGGGCATTGCTTCAGGCTGTATTGTTGTCTTCATGCTGACGTTGGGCAATTACCTCACCCCGACCCTGCTGGGTGGCAAGGATAGTCTGTGGTTTACGGAACAGATCTACAATCAGTTTATCACGCGCTTCAATTGGGAGTCTGGTTCGGCATTTGGCTTCATGTTGCTCATTCTATCGTCACTCATCGTCTGGGCTGGTCTCAAGTTAAGCCGACAGACCCTTGCAGATACCGTGAAGTAGGAGGCAGCGATGATACCGTCAATTCCACAACCAAAAGCAGGCATCCGTCTGTATCAAGCCTATGTTGTAGTGTTCTTCATCTATCTGGCGGCCCCTTTGATTGTCGTTGGCGTATTTGCTTTCAATGACAGCCTGTTTCCATCAATGCCTTGGGAAGGCTTCACACTGGATTGGTTTGTTGGTGATGTCGAACCACGTTTGGGTGTTTTCAATGATGGAGCACTGCTTGAAAGTTTTGGCTATTCTGCCTTTATTGCGCTCTGGGTGACTGCGTTGTCGCTGTTTGTTGGCACCTGCAATGCGTTCCTGTTTGAGCGTACAAATTTTCCGGGCAAGAACCTTCTCTATGTTCTGGCACTGACGCCTCTTGTCATTCCCGGTGTCATTCTTGGTATCTCGATCCTTATTTTTGCAAACTCGATTGTAAACAATGTAGAGGATGTATGGGGATACGAGATTGAGGCGTTGCGCCCCGGTCTTGTGCTGGTGATAATGGGGCAGTTCGCATTTGTAACGACGATTACCACCTTGGTTATATCTGCACGTTTACGGAAGTTCGACATCAGCTTGGAGGAGGCAGCGCTGAATCTGGGGGCAACCAAACTGGAAGCGGTCCGAACGATCACTATTCCATTTTTAAAGCCTGCCTTGATCGGGGCAGGGATCATCTGTTTCCTCATGTCGTTTGAAAACTTCAACACGACATTGATGTTGACGGGCTCAGATTCACCTCTGACGATTACAATGTTTGATCGATTGAAACAGGGCTCAACACCAGCATTGAATGCTGTGTCGCTCCTCCTCATGCTTATCTCGGCAACGCTTGCGTTTATTTCCATCTTTGTGCAGCAAGACAAGAAAAAATCATAAGGCGCACTTTTTGGACGTCTTTTGGTTCTGGAAACCATGCAGTTTCTTTACGTGGGATACTGCGAAAAAAAAGCGCGATGGGCCATGCTCCTCGCGCTTTAATCGTGTCAGCTATTGTTCATGTCTTGATTTTATTGTGACTGATGATGCTCAGTTGAAACTGCAAATTCGGCTGCCGAAACTTCCGTTGGAATTTTTGTAACGCACGATGATTTTTCTTTTTGCTCGATAATTTTGTACCATCATGTCAGCAACCCGGTTGTTTACGAAGACATCGGTGCCGCTGCAATATTTACCTGCCAATCCCAAACGACATCCATAGGTGCTGCTGGCGTGGCGTTCACATTCACTTTTGGTGGAAAAACCTGTTGCATTGGCGGTATGGATTACCAGAAAATACTGACGCGCTTGTGCTGCTGGTATGGTGATTGTCAAAGCTGCAAGCCCCAGCAGGCCTGCACCAATTATTTTGGCTCGTTTTGTTGTCATATTGATTGTCCCGGTTGCGTAAAATATCGACGCTAGTGATGTGGTGACCTAACGGCAACGGGAACATGTGTAGCTATTGTTTCTGAAGGTGATCTGCTTTATAGAGAAAATTCATTCAATTCCAATTGTTTACCGGATTTTTGATTGATTTTTGTCTCCCGTCTGACGAACGCTGAATTTCCAGCTTTTCCTGCGAGCTATTGTGCCTTAGTTTGAGTTGAGGCACGAGCGCCATATGTGGGCTTGCCAGTCAAGAAATGATGGAGACGTTCATGCGGCCGGGATTTGATGAATGGATGATGGGGTTTGCAGAGCAGGCAGCCAAACGTAGCCGTGATCCGTCCACCAAAGTGGGGGCTGCAATCTGTCGTCCGGACAAGACCATTGCTGCCGTCGGCTATAACGGCTTTCCGCGCCGTATGGCGGATGTGCCTGACCATTATGAAGATCGGTCCGAGAAATATGATCGCGTGATTCATGCGGAAATGAATGCTGCTTTTTCCGCCCATGAGCCGATAAAGGGGTTCAGTGTTTATATCACCCATCCGCCGTGCAAGGAGTGTGCAAAAAACCTTGCCCAGCTTGGTGTCGCTCGAGTGATCTGGCGTCATAATGATGGTATTGCTGCCCGTTTTGATACGACTAGAAGTGAGCAAATCCTCGAGGATTGTGGTATTGAAATTGCAATTTTAAGGTGAATTTGTGTTTGTTTATGTTGAAGTATTCTATTTGATATTTCTGATCTCTCCAGTCAGTCTGATGCTCTTGATCATCAGATCAATCGCTTCCTTGCGGATATTCGTTCTGCCTGAAACGGGAAATATGGCAATATGAATAGGCCAGCTCAAAAGGGCTGGCCTATTCATTGTTTTACCTGAAGTCTTTGCCGCGAAAAGTGCGAACAGGGTTTCCGCGTTCGAGCTGTTTGTGCAGGTTGTTTTGATCATGCCGGGATACTGCTTTCTTCTGGCTTTCCTGAAGGATGAATTTTGCCTTCATGCGTTCCAGGGCTTGATGCTTGTTGCGATGTTGCGAGCGCTCATCTCTGGATATGACCGATATTCCGCTTGGAATATGTGTCAGACGCACAGCACTGTCGGTGGTGTTTTGATGTTGTCCACCAGGACCCCCTGCACGGAAGGTTTCATATTGCAAATCCTCCGCTCTGATCTTTGTCGTTTCTTCTTCCTGAGCCAGAGGAAAGACACCGATGTACCAGTTCTGGCGTTTGTGATTGGGTCGAAACGGACTTTTGCATATCCATTGAATGGTGCCACACCATTGTGCAAGAAAAGCCGTTACTTCTCCACCAGACAGTGTGACCAAAGCAGAAGGCACGCAGCCCTTATCTGGCTTATTGATCGTATCAATCTGAATGCCAAGACCTGCTGCATGTGCTGCTTTTTGCATTTTTTGAAGACAAAGCGAGACAGCCCTCTGACATTCGCTGGGGCCGTCGCCACTGGTCACCAAAAGCCTTGTTGATTGCTGTATCATCTTTTGTATCTCCGATGTTTGGAGTTAAAGCTCTTCTTGCTTGATGAAACGCTGGATGATTTCTTGAACGTCACCAACGGTTTGAAGGACATAACTGGTTCAATCAGGTGCAGATCTGTCAGATCCTTCAGGACATGGCCAGCATCCTTGTATGCCTGCGGGGCTTCCTCAATGAGCAATTGGCTATCCTCGCAAATGACACGCCCACCAAAAGATGTGTGTATCAGAGCATCCCGGACCGATCTCTTGCGAGTGATGCGCCCATGCATGGAACTGCGATTGTATTTTCGGCCTGCTCCATGGGCGAGAGAAGCAAGAGCATCGTCATCACGTCCAGTTGGATGCACCAGATAGCTCAAAGCATCACGAGAGCCAGCCAAAGGCGCAAAGACCATGTCGGCTTTGGCTGCTCCTTTGCGATGAAGGAACGATCGACTTCCATCCATGTTCTCAATGATCTCCACCAAATTGTGCGGCGAGTCCGAGATCAATTTGCAGTCACAGCGCAACAGGCTGGCAGCCCGTTGCGCAATCAATTGCCGATTGAGTTTGGCCCAACGAACCGCCTGATCATGTAGGGCCATATAGGTGTTTGCTTCTGCCTCAGTCAGAGCTTGTTTTTGCAAGATGGATGCAAAGACTTCGGTGCCGAGGCTGCGAGATCCGGAATGCACAAGCAAGCAAGATTGATGACTGTCGAGACCCGCTTTTGTTGCCAAGTCTGAATTCTCGATGTGATCAACCATCTGCAGTTCGCAAAAATGATTACCGCCGCCGATCGTGCCGAGTGTGCCTGGATGTAGTGTGGCAGAAAGTCCGTTTGCCTCCAGATGGTTGGTATTCTGTTTCGCAGCGTTACTTGCAGTCTGGTCCAATTTGGCCAATTGATTGGCTGACTTGTCTATTTTGATTTTGCGGGATGGTAGATCCAGCACAAAGAGCGACATGCCGCAACCAATGTCATTGCCGATGAGTTGCGGATACAGGTTTGAAGACAACATTGCGCAGCCAACCGGTCCATATTTGCCCGGATGTAAATCAGGAAATGCTGCCAGCTTCTGCATGCCTTGCAGGCTGGCGACTTGTTCTAACTGCTCAAGTGCTGATCCCTCGATCCATGATCGAGAAGAATAAAAATGCTGAATGTCAGCAGCATCCATGCGTGATGCTGCGGCATTCAAATCAGGAGTGCCCATTGAAGAGGTCCTTTGAAAATGTCTTTTGGTGTGCGCAAATAGATGTCAAACAGACGTGCTTGTCAGGGATCTTTGGACTTGCAAAAGCAGGTCAGAATTACCCTGATAGGTATTTGGTCAGTGTTTGACAGAAAAATTTGCGCCAGAGGCTGAGTGAACCGGGATGTCGGTTCAGATCAGTTTGCGGCCTCTTGGGCACGCTCAACAGCATAAGGCATGTGGCACCCTCCATTTTCAAAGTCGGTCATCGGGCATCAAGTTCAAAATTATTGCGCCAGATTTGCTCTCGGATTTCGTTTGATCCGGTATGAGCTGGATGCGTGTGATATCAGCAGCTTTTTGAGAATGCAACCATTCGGATCCAGGGCAAGGTGTCAGATGTCGGTACTTGATGTGACGGACTGACCATCTTCTTTGGTGGGAAGAATGAAAAGAGATGAAAGGTAACTATTTGATATGGAAGAAAAAATCGGTATTAAACTGACTGGGTATCCGGCGGGAAGGTTTGGAAATATACTTATCCACAGGGTGATCTCTCAATATACTAGGTTTCTAGTATTGAGAAAAATTCAGTTTTTCCAAATCATAAGAACATAATTCAGGAGGTTCTTATGAACGTGCAACAACAAGAAAATGAATCCAGTATTACGCTCATCTATTCCCATCTGGAAGGCTTGGAAGAACTGGCCGCGCAGTCAGGTTACAGTTTTTTGACTTTCCTTATTGGTATGGCTCGACAAGAAGCAGAGGAGACGCAGAACGGCTCCCCTGAACCTGTGAAACATTAGATTGCGTTGATGCGCATCTTGTTTCCAAAATCATATGATTTCGGAAAATATGCTTCAGGCCGCGTGTTTGATTTTTGGTCTGCGCCAGACGACCGGGAAATCTGGCCCTGAGAGCGGATCTCCGTCTTGCAAACGCTTTTCATGATGCAATTGTGCGGGTGTGCCGGGGCGGGACTTGAAGCGCATGTCATCACCGGCATAGCGAACAGAGCACGCTCTACGCGGCTGATAGCGGCTTCTGTTGCCGCCAGCGCCATGGACGGTTTTATAATTGTGTATGATGATGTCCCCAGGCTCGGTATCGAAGCTGATAATATCATATTGATCAGGATTGGCCTCGATATCGGGCAACTCTTCCCCTTGGGAACCGGGTAGTGCGGTTTGCGACACAAAGGTGTTGGCTTTGTAGAATTTGCCATCATGGTGAGTTCCGCGGATATATTGCATTGTACCGGTTTCGTGATTGGTCGGATCTACTGCGATCCACATCACACAGCATTGGTTGCCTTCGACTTCAAAGAAACTTGCGTCTTGATGGAATGCGGTGCGTTCCTTGGTGCCCGGTTCTTTGACAAAGACCTGTTCGCCGAAGAAATTGACTTTTTCCGAGTCCAGAAATGCCGCTGCAATCTTTGGCAAGATACCTCTCTGAAGCATGAGTTTGTAGTCACGATTCCGAGCAACGGTGCCGGTATCGACATAGAAATGCCCTTTGCCGGACGTTTCGTCCTGAAGATAGCGATCACCCATTGCTTCGATATATTTGGCCAAGGCTGCCACTTCATGTTGTCCGCCATCATGGTTGGCCAGTTCGTCAAAATTGCCGTTTTGAGCGGCAGCGACAAGCTCGCTGAAATCATAACCAGCCGGGCTTTGATCCAATGTTTGTACCGTGGAATCCAGATGTCGACGGAGCTTGTTGACGAATTGTAGATCGAGGATGCCTTTTAAATGAACGACACCTACATTGTTATAAGCTGCGACTTCGTCAGGGGTGATTGGGCGTACGAGTTCCTTACTCATGACGTTTGCCTTTCATGAATTGAAAAAATATGAGATTTTTATTGTCAATTTTGCCAGAAGCACCGGCGATAATCGGCAACTGCCTAAATGCTTCGAAATTCTAGGGTAGGGTTAGGCGGCTGACAGCACCGGGATTGGAAATTCGTTTGGATCGAGATTTCCAAAATGCAGGATTGCTTCAATTGCTTCCCTGTGAACTGGAGCACTGATGCCAAGACACATGCCGCCGCCAGGAGCGCCACGCCCCCCTCCATATGCAGATGTCGGACCCATGACTTTGATATACGGGCACATTTCCATGAATGCATCCAGCAATTCTACATCAATCACCGACTGTAACCGGGACACCTGGTGTTCGAAGCACCAGATCATGGCTGCAGCAATGACACGTGCTTTGGAGGCACGATTGGCAGCGCGAGATTTTTCCTTTGGCAAGGAAATATAACGAGTGGCTTCATAAATGTGAGGGCTTCTTGGTGCTGGATCTGGATTGGAGATGTGCGGGAAGCAGTCGGCCAACAAAGAGCATCGGTCGGTCGGTGTGATCCTTACACTGCCAACAATCTCTCCATTCTTATCGCGGTCAATGAAATAGACCGCGCAGTCTTTATCGAATTGATCTCGTTCACGGCCATTATAAGAGGGCAGTGACCACCCACGACCTACCACGAATGTTTCAAAGCGTGCCTTGAAAAGCTGATCAAACTCCTGACGGCGGCTTTCCATTTGAGATCCATAAAGAATATTTAACATTTCTACCTCCATGTTTAGGTAACGAAGATAGAATTCACCATCAAAAAATATCTTTAAATACTAGGAACTTAGTATTTTTTGATATTGATTCAACTAGAAATTGATCTCCCCGAGCTGTATAGCGCGATATACTGCATAAGTGCGGTTGCTTGCTGATAGTTTTCTTTTGATGTTCTGAACATGGGTGCAAACTGTATTGCTGGATATGGTCAGAATGTCTGCAATGTCATCATCAGTTTTGCCAGAGGCGACGAATTGCAGAATTTCGCGTTCTCGGAAAGTCAGTGGATTATAATCATTGGGGCGTTGCTTGCGGCGGCGGCAACGGCGCAGAGCCTGGGTGGCAAATGTGCCGACAACATCCAGCGCAAGAGCCGAATCGGGGCTTAAATCGGGGTCCCAGCCGCAAGGTGAGAAAATGGCAATTGAGCCAGTTTCACTGATGACCGGGATGATCATGCCATTGTTAAATCCGAAACATTGGCCTTCGTCGATGATGTTTTTCTCGCGTTTGGAGAGGTTTCTGCGCTCTCTGACCTGGTTCCATGTGAAGGGGGTCGAGGTGCGTTTCAACTCGGTCACAACAGGATCACGCAGAACGTGGCCCTGCTCAAAATAGTTCCGCAAATAGTCCATGGGACGGGTATTGGCCAGGATTAATTCCTGTCCGGTTTGACCGAGGTCCGGTAGCTCCGTGCAGGTCAGATAATCCAGTCCATACCATTTCAGTTCATCAATTGTGGCGGCGATGATCGCGGAATAATCGCCTTCCACGGCCCTGATTTTTTCAACGAAATCGAAAACTCGAAGCTGCCGCGCTTTTTCAATCATAACGTGCACCTTGAATATCAATGGTTTTTGTTAGCTTCCGAACTGGCTTTGATTGGGTAGAGGTATCGGCAAGCATTTATGATTGTAATCAGAATAGATTAGTAGTCATAGATGTGCAATTGCTGGAAATCCCTATCGACGTCAACAACTTGTGATGACCGTTGGAGGTTGTTTCAGGTTGGGATTCATGACAGGAAAGAGACGCAGAAAAATCATGGATCTTGAAATAAGCTATCTCATGTCACGATGAAAGCTTGGGGCGGTCGGAAATCTGGAAACAGAAAGGGCCATCATGCTTGTTAACATGATAGCCCTGACGCTCTAGGTGTCACAGCTTTACGCTGTTTATTTCTCTATACAACTTGAATAACTTGGGGTTGAGTGTCAACCGTTCGCCGTCGAATTCTGTATCATCATGTCGTTTATGCAGAGCTGGATCTTTACTGATTGAGGAAAATTTTACAAAGGTATAATTGCGGACTGTGCTGTTCGGCCTGTCTCGATGAATACTCTTCCTTCAGTTGTCACTGTTAATTGGAGCCGTTTGTTGTCGTGAGGTATCGAAGTGCGGGCTATTATCATGCTTGTGCGATGATGGCCTCAATCGTCTCTGTGATCCGGGCTGCTTTCGCCATATCGGACCCATCTGCTTGAGGAGGGGCAAAGCGTTTGGTGTCATTGTCGTAATATTGGCCGGATTTGCCTTGGAATTCATCGGTTAGAGCCGCTCGGCAGAGAATGTCAGCGCCAATTGAAATGTCGCTGCCTTCCACACCAAAGCCTTCCTTGACCATCTTGGTTGCCAGTAAGGAGCCAGGATTGACCGAAACAAAGAGAGGACCGTCGGGATGCTGTTGCGCCAGATGGCTGGTCCACATGGTGATGGCCAGTTTGCTCTGAGCATAAGCTGGCATGTCCACAATGGGCTCTTCCCCCATCATGGCCTTGATCGAGACCATTGCTTGCGCTGCGGAAGAGAGATTGATGATGCGGCCATCTTTGGGAATGATGGGCAACAGAGCTTTGGTCAGAGCAAAGGGAGCGATGGTATTGACCATGAAGCGGACATCCATTCCGCCTTGCAAGCGCGGCTTATTGGTTCGATAGATGCCCGCATTGTTGATCAGGATATCCAGATGCTTGTGATCATCTGCAATGGCTTTTGCCAAAGCTTGCACATCGGAGAGATCCGAAAGGTCTGCCCGATATATCTGTAAGCTGGCTGGGCTGTCGCTGAGCTGCTCTTTCACAATATCCAATTTGGATTGATTGCGGCCATGCAACAGCAATACATGGCCCTGCTTTGCCAACATTCTGGCGGTTTCCAGACCGATGCCGTCGGTGGCACCGGTGATCAAAATGGTCTTGGGCATATGGGTCTCGTGGATAGAAATGTGTATTTGTTCTTCTCTCACTTCTTAATATATTTATTGTATCGAGGATAAAAATGCTTCATTTTTATCTTCATAATTCGGGTTTTGGATATAATTGCTATGGATACCGATGCGCTTCGTCTCTTTGTCTTGGCCAGTGACAAGCTGAATATTTCAGCTGCAGGGCGGGAGTTGGGGTTGGCTCCTGCGGTTGCCAGTGCTCGTCTGGCAAAGTTGGAGAGGGAGGTAGGGGCAGATTTGCTCCATCGTTCCACGCGTAAGGTATCTCTGTCTTTGGAAGGGGCGGAGTTCTTGCCCTATGCACGGGAAATGCTGGCACAGGAAGATGCCGCACTTGCTGCGTTAGGCATTGGTCGGCCACAGGCAACCGGCATTTTACGCTTCACTGCGCCAAGCACATTTGCCCAAGCTTATATCATGCCATTGATGCCAGATTTTTTGGCACAGCATCCTGGTGTTAGCCTCGATCTGCGTCTCTCGGATGTTCGTTATGATTTGATCGAGGGCAGCTTTGATCTGGCCCTGCGTAATAGTGTGCTGGGAGATAGCAGTCTGAAAGGGCGGAAGCTGGCTGATGACAAGAGAGTGCTGTGTGCGTCTCCTGCCTATCTGGCAGAGCAAGGCACACCCAGTGAACCAGGCGATCTCAGCCAGCATGAGTTGATTGCTTTTCGTGATCGGGTACCAAAGCCCTTGAGCCGAAATGGTCAGCAAGAGGCCATGTTTGACCCTGCGAAGGGGATCAGTCGTCTGGTTCTGGATGACGGCCATAGTCTGAAATTGGCGACCAAAGCTGGAGCTGGTATTTCGATCAATTCCTTATGGAGTGTGCATCAGGAGCTGGAGGACGGTAGCCTCATCCGCGTGCTTCCGGATTATGAAATTGCGGATCAAAGCGTGCTTTGGCTCGTATATCCCAAAGCCAATGTCCTCTCTGCCAAGGTCCGTGTTTTCATGGATTTTCTGCTGGAGAGGATCGGAAAGCAGCCTGCTTGGGAATGAGATAGAAGGTTTTACCCTGTCAGTTCCGTTTCACTATCTATAGTCTTTTAATAAAGTTCGATTTCGTACTTGTTTTGAATTGAATTCGACTATATAGTTCGATATCGGATTAAATTGAAGGATTGGAAAGATGCATTCCAGACGTAAGATGATTGGTCTCATTGGTGGGGGTGTTGTTCTTGCTGCGGGGGTGTCGATAGGCGGTTTTCTGACGACCCGGCGTCCAAACCGTGCTTTGGTCCCATGGGAGCAAGCAGGCAGCTATAACGAACCACGCAAGCGGGCATTGTCCTATGCAGTTTTGGCACCCAATTCCCATAATCGACAGCCATGGATAGCGGAGCTGAAGGGAGAGGACAGGCTTCTCCTGTATCGCGACAAGTCACTCAACTTGCCCGAAACGGATCCTTTTGATCGTCAGCTGACCGTCAGTATGGGATGTTTTTTGGAATTGCTCCGTATGGCAGCGGCGCAAGATGGCTTTGCATTAAAAATGGATCTCTTTCCGGAAGGCGAGGAGGGGCCTGTGGCAGATGTGACATTTGTCGATGGCGGCAAGAAAGATCCGTTATTTGCCCATGTGTTGCATCGTCATACCAATCGCGAAGCGTATGAGGACCGTCCTGTGCCTGTGGACGCAGTGGAGACGCTCTCTGTATTTGCGAAGATCGAAATGGGCGAAGCTGAGGTTGAAGCTCTTCGTCAAGTGACGTGGGAAGCAATGGAAATCGAGATGACGACCGAAGCCACCCTTATGGAAAATGTGAATCTCATGAGGTTTGGCAAAGTTGAGATCGAAGCCAATCCAGACGGGATTTCTCTCGGAGGACCTTTGCTTGAAAGCTTGATGGTAGCTGGCATGCTGAGCCGAGAAGGTCAGGCGGACCGGACCAGTGATAGTTTCAAGCAAGGACAGGAAATTTTACATACGGCTATGATGGCAACGCCTGCTTATGCGGTGATAACCACCGTGGGCAACACGAGGGTTGAGCAGATAAAAGCCGGTTATTCCTGGATGCGACTGCAGTTGACCGCTACCGGGTTGGGGCTATCCATGCAACCGGTCAGTCAGGCCTTGCAGGAGTATCCTGAGATGAAGGCTCATTATGAACATGTCCATAAAATGCTGGCAGGACCGGGCGAAACGCTTCAAATGCTTGGGCGTCTGGGTTATGGTCCGGCTATAGACCCCAGCCCTCGTTGGCCATTGGAGACACGCATTCGAAATGTCTGACAACACGCACGCTCCTTATTACGCTCTTTTTCTGGAGGCAGGTATCATCAACCAGATTGGGACTGCCTTTCTGGAAGCACGGTTGCCCAAGGGGTTGTTGGTGTCACATTTTGGGGTTGTCAGTCATTTGATCCGCGTGCGGGATGCAGCTACCCCGCTTGAACTGGCCAATGCATTTCAGGTTGCCAAAACAACCATGACGCACACATTGAGTGGGCTGAAAAAACATGGATATATCGAGTTCCAGCCCAATCCTGATGATGGTCGGTCCAAGCAGGTGCGTTTGACAGATGCGGGTCGGCAGTTTCATAACCGTGCTATCAAGAAAATGGCTCCAGTTTTTGAGGAACTGGCAGGACGCTATTCTCCCGAGCAGGTCAATGCCTTGCTTCCCCAGCTTTCGAACTTTCGCGTCGTGGTGGATCATATGAGAGATGAGATAGGGTAGAGAAACGCTACCCTATCCTATCAAAGTCACATGATCAGCTTGCTGCTATGGCCGCTTTGATGGCGTTGTCCATGATATCTGAGCAACTTCGCCATCTTTTTAGAGCGGGTTAGTTTCCGAAATAAGTGAAATTGATAAAACCGATCACAGATGCGATTGCCAAAACACCTGCGAATAACAATACAGGTGCCAACAGTCCGGCCAGAAAACCGAAACCTTCAAGCAACAGGATTGGTTTTCTGGCTATATGATTGTCCGGCCCTTCGACGCTCAGATCAGCGGTTGGGCTGGCATCTATGACCGGATTTCTGAAATGGTCCAAAGCGGGGCGAAGAGTGACAAAGCCAAGTGCCAAAATTGCCAACCCGTACAAGGTCAATGCGATCCAGCCAGGTGGGAAGGGGTCGGTAAATAGGAGAAATCCCCAAAAACCAAGTGCAAAGAGACCCGCCGTTGTCACTGTGCCGATGCTTGCGGGAGGTGTCAGTTCTATTTCAGTTCCACATTCTTCGCACTTATAGTGAATGACAGAGTTATAGATCTGCAATTCTCTGGAGACGGGTGTCAGGCTGGGGGCCCCACAACGCGCGCATTTTCTCAACTGGGGCATTTTCGTTCACCTGTTCCTATTTCTTCTAGCTTGGTTCAGCGTTTATAGTGACATGCTTGGCGCAGTTTAGCGATTGCTGCGGAGGTACCTTTGGTGCCAAAAGAGGAAATCAACTTGCCCTTCTGATCGATGAGATCAAGTTTCACGGCGCGAGATAGGGCATTGAGCCTACCGGCGCCAGTTCCGATTTCGCCAATCCACGTCTCGGTGCCGCGCCCATTGTTGAACCACTTGGTCTTCCATAGTTCTCTGACCAGAACACCCTCATGCAGGGTAAAAAGAAAAGAGAGCCTGGCTGGTTCGTCTTGACCATAGAGGGGTAATGTAGGGAGGTTGCTGCTTCCCAATTCGACTTTCAATCGATATTTTGGACCATCGTGGTTGTTACAAGAAAAGGTCAGTTCGAATTCATTCTGCACGATCGACATGTTGCCATAAGTCATGCCGTCAAATGGTCCGCTGATATTGGCTTTCCAACTTTTGGCTTCCGCGATATTGGTGTAACTGAAAAGAATTGTGACAATCAGGGCTTTATAAAGACTGATTTTCATGGCTGTCTCCTTTGTGCCTCAATTTGTGGCCTTGAAGCCCGGCATCACATAGCTCAGACAGGTGTCCTGATATTTCTGTCCCGGATAGATATCAAGAATGGTGATCAGGATCCCATGAGGGCGGATGGTCTTGCCCAGATTGACCCTTTGCGGCCCTGTTTCATCGCGCAAAGTGCGTACCCAGCTTTCTCCATCGTCGGTGCGGATTTCAATCTGCTTGATACGGGAATTTTGCATGAAGGTTCTGGTGCTACGGTCATAGCCATTGCTGATAATCAAATGATCGAAAGCAGCAGGGTGACCGGTAGGGGCGGAAGGATTAAAGGAAACCTCCAGTTCTACACCGATGCCTTGCCCGGCTTCACCTTCGCACCAGGCTCCGCTTTCCGACCCCAGATTTTCAGGGCCGTATGAGAAATCCTTGCTTTCTGGCAGGACGCTTCGAACGCACCAATGGCCGGTTCGTTTCCCTGCTTTGCTGGCAATATTCAGGGTATGACATTTGAGATCCGATGGTGCTTGAACGGTGGTTCCACCATCTGCGACGCCTGAACAATAGGTGTTTGCGCGTGGACCTTCTCTGATGAGCTTGTCATTTTCGTTGTAGAAATCCTGACTGGATGTGAGAAGTTTTTCCGCAAGATCCAGATTATGGCTTTCGCGCATCCTGATGCTGCCATTCTCCCATTCTTCAAAATGAAAGTTTAGCCAACCACCTTCCAGTTCCACATAACCCAAGGTGAAATTCTTGGTATAGCTACCTTTGCGGTGCTGGTTTAGCAGGATGATGTTCCGTTTGTGGTCATAGCCAAATTCGAAATTCTCGCCAAAGACAGAGCCGTCATCATAGCGGCAGAGATAAAAATCCGTCTCGGCACTGGCAGGCATCGTGAAAGCTGAGATTATTGTGACAAGGAGGATTTGTAAGAGACGATGACGCATGGCTTTCCTGTCTTCCTGAGCACATTGGTGTAATGGCAGGCGGGCGAGGCTGTGAAGCTGAACAAAATCAGCAGCTTGCATCCAGAAAAGCCGTAAAATACTGTGAGCGCAATTGATACAGATGTATCAAAAGCCTAGCCTTGGTCTTCTTGCTTGAAGAGTTTGGCAATTGCTTCAATATCGTGCTGGAAGGGTGAATTTTTACGGCAGATTAGAGAGAGGCGAAAAGTTGTTGCTGGGCCGTCGACCAATCGGGTGGAGAGTGAGTTCTCATAGCGACTGCCCTTGACCATGCTTTCGCCGATGACGGTGTAACCAAGACCTGCTGCGATACAGCCAAGCACACCCTCGACGCTGCTCATGGACATGATCTGTTCATCGGAACGGCCGGTTTTCTGCTGCCAGCTCACCGCTGCCTGCCGATAGGCGCAGCCCTCATCACGTACGAACAGTACAGAGTCATGTTCCTGATCTTTTGGTAACACGACCAGCAGGCTCTCTTCGATCAACGGATAGCAGCACAAATCATCATGAATGGGCTCGGTACCGATGAAGGCGCAATCGAGCGAATTTTTGAGCACACAGGAAATGAGTTCGGCGCTGGTGTGGGTGATGATTTTGGGTATGATCTTGGCATTATGCTGTTTGAGCTTTTTCAGCGTGTCTGGGAGGAAGGTGGCGGCGAAAGTCTCGGTTGTCCCGATGCGCAGCTCAAAGATATCGCCGCTTCGGCGCAACTCGGTGCGGGCGTTGTTTTCAAGCTCTATCATTTGAGCGGCATAGGGATAGAGCAATTGTCCTTGCGGCGTCAGATGTAGCTTTCGACCGCGCAGGGTGAAGAGAGGAACACCAAGCTCTTCCTCCAGTTTCTGGATACGAGCGGAGACATTGGACGGCACCGTGTGAAGCGCTTTGGATGCCCCCTTAATACCGTCTTCATCGACAATGGCTTTGAATGTGCGAAGGCCGATCAGTTCCATCTATTTTCAACGTTTCTCTATTTCAGAAATGTTTCTTCAGAATAATTCGTTTTTACAGTAAGTCAAATTGATCTAATATCTGCGAAGCTACAAAAGCTTTGGGAGGAGCTGGAATGAGCGAGTTAACGAGAGCAAAAGTCTATTTTGCCGGAATATGCAGCATTATCGTCACCGCTGGTGTGGCGCGCTTTTCCTATTCGTCCCTGCTACCTATCATGCAGAGCGAAACCGGCCTGTCGGATGTGATGGGTGGATGGCTGGCGACTTCCAATTATCTTGGATATTTGAGCGGTGTTGTTCTGGCTGCGAGCTTGAGCAATCTGGATCATAAATTCCTTCTCTATCGGCTTTATCTGGCATTGGCGGTGATCACCACCGCTGCAATGGCGCTCACCAGTGATTTGGTTCTTTGGTCCATTCTGCGCTATCTGGCCGGGATATGTGCAACTGCAGGCTTTATTCTCTCCTCTGGTCTGATCCTGAAATGGTTGGTGGCTCATGGCCATCGAGGGGAGTTGGGCATCCATTTTACTGGTGTCGGAGTGAGTATTGTCTCGGTCGCTCTGCTGGTCGAGGCCATGACCTGGCTTCCTGCGACATGGCAGGAGCAATGGCTCACTCTTGCGATCATGGCATTCGTCTTTTCGATCCCAGCCTGGATCTGGATGCCATCGCCTGAACAGAGCAGCAATGGTCCGCAGCAATCCCTGCAATCTGACAATCCGCCAAGCCGCAATTTCGTTTTGGTGATGCTCGCAGCCTATTTCTGTGCAGGCTATGGCTTTGTGGTCAGCGCCACTTTCATTGTTGATCTGGTCGAGGGCTTGCCCAATATGGCCGGGCGAGGGCAATGGGTTTTTGTTCTACTGGGATTGGCAGCAACGCCTGCTGTGTTGATCTGGGATTTGGTAGCGCGCAAAATGGGATATCTACGAGCCTTATTGCTGGCTTATCTTCTCAAGATTGTCGGCATCATGCTGCCGGTCTTCAGTCAGGATTTCTATCTGGTCAGCCTCAGCGCCATCCTGTTTGGTGCGACCTTCATTGCCTGTGTCAGTCTGGTTTTGACCATGGCCGGGCATCTTTTCCCATCCAACCCGTCCAAGCTGATGGGCAAGATGACAATTGCCTATAGTGTTGCACAAATTCTGGCCCCGGCTCTAACTGGTGTGATCGTTGGCGCGGTGGGTAATTATAATGCCAGTCTCTATATATCCGGGGCCTTCATGCTGGTCGGTACAGCATTGATCATCGTTCTGATTGCCATGGAAAAGCGAGGGCAGGCGCGGCTGGAAGTTGCTTAGGTGTCGGAACTCTGTCTGACTAGGACTGATCTAACTCGAAAATCTTACTGATACTGGTGTCTGACGTTTTATATGTTCGAAATCTCATGGCCTCGTAATAAGCAAGGCCAGTCTCGTTTGTCTGGCCGATGGTGGCATCGATCTTTTTCAGGTCTGCCTGTTGTGCAGCTTCTAGGGATGAGGCGAAGAGATGTTTGCCGATCCCGCATCGAGCTGCATCCAATCGGACATAGGTGCCAATGATGCCCCAACCATTTGGCACATCATAAGGTTTGTTGTCTGTTGCGATGATGAGGGATTGAAAGCCGAAGACCTTGCCAGTTTCATCCTCGGCAATCGTGCATTTGATGCTATCTGGGTGCTCGATATAATATCGCAGGATATGACCGGCATCGCTTGGGCGATCACTCTTCCAGGACGCCAAAATCGGAGAGAGAATCTCGCTCATCTGATCAGCATCATTGGCCGTTGCTTGTCTTGTCGTGATCATGGTTTGATGTGTTTCGCTATCGACATTTCTGCTTTGCATTTTTTATTTTAAGGCGACGAAGGAACCATATTGGTTCCTCAAAACTGCCTACTCTATTAAGATATAATTTTGAATGATTGTAACAACCTATTTGCAATGCCCAGAATTTATGATGTTGATACATAAATAGTGGATGCATGGTTATTCGTTTGAATTGTTTTCTGCTCCATTGATGAAGTGATAGTGCAGCCCTGCTGCTGTCCAATGTTTTGATGAGAAATACTTTTGGCGATTAATAATGGTGAGAAAATTTGTTCTGATTATTTTTATCGGGCTTTTGTTGGGTGCGTATTTTCCTCCTGAGTTTGTTAGAGAATATGAGCGAGAAATGGCCATTCAGGCCATGAAGGATGGTAAGCCTGATCAAGCTCTCGTTGTCTTCAATATTTTACGTTTTCAGCGTGATCCGGTAGGCATCAATAATTACTATGCCCTGCTATATCATAATGCCACCAATGAACCGATTGATGAGAAAAAACAGGTTCGCGCACAAGCAGAGCTCGCCTGGAGGGAGGCCGCCGCTTCAGGAGTTGGGGCAGCTGCTTGGAATCTGGCCATGCTACATATCAAATATGGCCGTCAGGATCGTTGGCATGATGATATTGCTACGCGTCGATTGAAGGAAGCACAGGAACTGGGTGTTGAGGATGCCAGCAAACTATTATCTACTGGTAAGGGTGATCTTTCGCGCATTAAAGTTTTGGTGGATATGGGGGATCGAGGCGCTGCCATGGATTGGGCCTCCAAAATGCATTACAGAGGAAATCAGGCTCAGAAGATTCGTGCTTTAAAAATTGCAGCAAATAGCGGAAGTGTGGCCGCTATGGCCGATCTCGGAGCCGAGCTTCGTCAAAAGAAACACTCACCAAACCATAAAGTGAAAAAGTGGCTCGTCAAAGCAGCAGAGATGGGTAGTATCACAGCTGCTCGCCGTTTGGGCGATTGCTATAATTTTCAACGTGATTTCTGCAGGAGCCGTGACGCTCAACGAGCAGCATTTTGGTATGAAAAAGCCTTGGGTCCTGTCGTCTATTTTACCCCACCACAAATCATGTTTGATGACGAGCATGTTCTCCGTCTTGGATCGAAACCTCGTTGGTATCGAAAACCTCACAATGTTCAGAAAAGTGCGGCTTATGAGTTAGGACGGCTATATATGATTGGGGATGGAATCGAAAAAGATCGAGCTCGCGCAATCATGTTGTTTCAGCGAGCTGGTGGTTGGAAAGATGCCAGGGAACTAGTGAATGTCCTGAGCCGGTAGAGGATTAATGATGACTCCCGTCTTTTGGTATATTTGAGAGCTTGATGTTTCAACAATTCAGCTTTTTTCAGTTACCAATTTACCTGGCTTTTCGTCGTTTGAAAGAGCGATACTTGTCGCAGCGCCGAAGAGGAGGGCCCAGAAGGGGGCACCGATGCCGAGGAAGCTGATACCGGAGACGGTGGTCATGAAGGTGACCAGCGCGGCTTCTCTATTGTCTGGTTGGGTCAGGGCAGAGCTAAGGCTGTTGCCGATGGTGTTGAGCAGGGCCAATCCTGCAATGGTGATAACCAAAGCCTTTGGCGCAATCAGGAACAGACTGATGATGGTGGCGCCGAGCAGGCCGACAATGCAATAGAAGATGCCAGCCATGATAGCGGCTTTATAGCGTGTCTGCGGATCTTCATCCGCTTCCGGCCCGGCGCAGATCGCGGCAGTGATGGCAGCGAGGTTGAAGGTATAGCCGCCAAAGGGAGCAAAGAGCAGGGTGATGAGGCCGGTGACCGTCATGCTGGCTGAAGTCGGCGGCACATAGCCAGCGGATTTCAGCGCCACGACGCCGGGCATATTCTGCGATGTCATGGTGACAATGAAAAGCGGCACGCCGATGCTGATCAGAACCGGCAGCGAGAAGGAGGGCATGATGAATTCTGGTTGGGCAATGGAGAATTCAATCGTCTCCTGGCTTTGAAAGGCACCGCTTGTCCAGCAAAAGAGGATTCCGGCGAGTAGAACTGTCGGAATGTTATAGCGCGGGAACCACCTCTTTCCCATCAGATAGGTCAGGCACATCAGCGCGGTCAGGGGCAGATTGTCTTCCATGGAGGAGAAAACACCCAGCCCGAAACTGAAGAGGATCCCGGCCAGCATGGCATTGGCGATTGGCTCAGGGATCAGGTTGGACAATTTGCCAAACCATCCCGTCAGGCCAGTGAGCGTCAGCAGCGCCCCGCATAGAAGAAAGGCTCCGATGGCTTCATCCATGGCCACACCATCAAGGCTGATGACCAAAAGGGCTGCCCCGGGTGTCGACCAAGCTGTCAGAATGGGCATGCGGTAGAGCAGAGACAGGATCAGTCCGCTGATCCCCATGCCAAGGCCAAGAGCCAGCATCCAACTATTGGCTTGTGCCTGGGTCGCGCCTAGCAGATCAATGGCCTGAAAAATGATGGCAACGCTGCTGGTATAGCCCACCAGCACGGCAATGCCGCCGGTGATAACATGCGAAAGTTTCAGACCTGCAATCATTCTGTCCGTGCCTTTTGGGATGGGGGGAGCTAAGCTACTTGAAGAAATCTGTCTGTTCGTTATAACAGACGTTCGCTATAACGAACAAGTGCTTTGGCAATCATGGACAACAAAAAAATTCTCATCAATCTGAAGAGTATTCGCGAGAATGCAGGGCTGAGCCTGTCGCAGACATCCGAGCTGACTGGTGTGAGCAAGGCCATGCTGCATCAGATTGAAAAGGGAGATTCCAGTCCGACTATTGCTACGCTCTGGAAACTGGCCAAGGGCTTTCGCTTGCCACTCACCGCATTTCTGGAGGATCTTGTTCAGACCGAGACGACCTTCACGCCTGCGCCGTCCGAGACGATCAGCTTTCCAGATGGGCTGACCATTCACACCATCTTTCCATTTGATCCGCGTTTTGGCTCGGAGACATTTTGCCTGGTGCTGGAGCCAGGCCAGACCCATCTCTCCAATGCCCATGTTTGTGGGGTTGTCGAAGATGTTTTCGTGATCAAGGGAGAGATGGAAGTTCTTTTCGATGGAGAATGGACGGCTTATCATACCGGTGATGGTCTTCGTTTCAATGCTGATCAGCCCCATGGCTATCGAAATTTGTCTTCAGAGCCAGTGCAGTTTCATAATGTGATGCATTATTCCAAAATGGCCAAAATCCACTCTTAAGTGAGTGGAAAATAACAAAAATCGGCCCTTTATTGGAATTTTTAGTCCAATTTTCCTAAAATGATTAGGGCTTGGTTAAGTGCTTTTACCTAATTCTGTCCACAATTGGGCGTTTCCGACCCGTGTTTCCGGAAACAATGAGCCCGAATATACGTACCAGCACTTGGATGGACCGCGCTCATGTCTATTAAACGCTCCAGCAGTATTCCTGCGAAAATTATGTATGCCATTGGTTCCTGCCTCGCCATCATGATGGTTTTGGCCTCTGTCAGCATCTGGCAGATGAACCGAATTGGTAAAGAACTCACCTCCATTGCCGAAGCTAATATCCCTGTGATGGAAGTGGTCAGCAAGATCACCACGCACCAATTGGAGCAGGCTATTTTGATGGAACGCTCCTTGCGTGCCTATGGTGTTCAATCAAAGCAATCTCAGGCCGAAGTCAACCAGATGCGGTCGAAATTTGAGAAGCTTGCGCATAAGGTGACCAAGGAAATCAAGGAAGGTGAGGAAGTTGCCAAATCTGCGATTTCCATTGCACATACTCCTGAAGAAGAAGCTGAGTATAAGCATGTCTTGAAAGCGCTGATCGAAGTTGAGAAGCATCACAAGGAATATGACAAGAAGGTACTGCATGTGCTGGATCTGGCTGCGGCAGGCGAAATTGCACAGGCGTCCAGTGATGTCAAAGCCGTTGAAGCGCTGGAGAAGCAGCTCGATCATGAATTGGTTGCGCTGCTTACCGAGATTGAGCGCTTTACGCTGGCTGCTGCTAAAACCGCAGAACAGCATGAGAAAGATGCCATCAGCCAGATGATCTTCCTCTCCATTCTGGCTTTCGTTGCTGGTGTTGCTGTTTCCTGGATCATTGGCCGCAATGGTATTTCGGTACCGCTCCTGAGGATCGTCAAAGCTATGGGTGATCTGGCCAATGGTAAGACTGATGTCAGCCTGGACGACCGCCCACGTCGCGATGAAATTGGTGCGATGACCCAAGCGTTGAAAGTGTTCCGTGACAATGCCAATGCCAAACAGGAATTGGAGCTGAAAGAACAGCAAAAGCAGGCAATGGAGCGTGAGCGTCAGGAACAGTTAGCCAATCATATCGCTAGCTTTGAGGCCAATGTGCAGAATGTTCAAGCCACTTTGCAGAGCGAAACCAGCGTGATGTCCCAGACTTCCAAGGGATTGGTCAATCTCGCGGATGAGGCTTCTGTCTCGGCTGAATCTGCCCACAACGCTTCCGGTGAAGCATCTGGTAACGTACAGACTGTCGCGTCTGCTGCGACAGAACTCAGCGCTTCCATTCAGGAAATCAGCAATCAGGCGAACCGGGCCATCCAGATCACTGACACAGCGTCTGAAGTTGCCCGTGGTACCAATGAAGATGTCACCCGTCTGGCGGACACCGCTGACAAGATCGGTGCTGTGGTTGAGATGATCAAGGCGATTGCCGAGCAGACCAACCTACTGGCGCTGAATGCTACCATTGAGGCAGCTCGTGCCGGTGAAGCGGGTAAAGGCTTTGCGGTTGTGGCAGCAGAAGTGAAGGATCTGTCCACTCAGACTGCCAAAGCAACAGATGAAATTGCTACCCAAGTGAATGATATTCAGACCTCGACACGCTCCACAGTTGACTCCATTCAAGCGATTGGTGAACATATTGAGAGCGTTATGGAAATCACTGGAGCCATTGCTTCTGCGGTGCATGAACAGACTGCAGCGACCGAGGAGATTTCCTTCTCCATCTCGAAAGCAGCAGGCGGTAGCGATGAAGCCGCAGCCAATGTGACCCGTGTTTCCGATATCATTCGTGAAACCCGTGAGCAGTCCAGCAATGTCGATCAGACCTCGGAGCAGCTGATGAGCGTTGCCAACGAGCTGAACACTTCGGTCAAGTCCTTCCTTGATGAAGTGCAGAAGAACAGCGATGCGAGCAGAAAAGCGAGCTAAAGCTTTCTGAGGACGAAATAAAAAGGTCGTATCTGAAAAAGATGCGGCCTTTTTGTTTTCAGCTTCTTCAGGCTACCAGTCCCATCAAACGGTAGGTGAGATTGGCGGCTGTGAAATCCCATGCCCATTGATCCTGAAACGGGGCCAGCTCCACGATATCCATGCCAACGCAGCGGCGGCCCTTCAAAGCATGACGGATCAGGTTCAGGCTTTGGTAATAGGCAAGACCACCCGGTACAGGCGTGCCGGTTGCGGGCATGATGGATGGATCTAACCCGTCAACATCGAAGGTGATATAGACATCTTCGGGGAAATCGTCCGGCAGATCAAAGCTCTGGATGTTGCCAGTGACCAGCTCTTCACCGTCGACAAAATGGATGTGCGGCTGATTGAGGCGGCTTTCCTGCTCTTCGATGCATAGGGCACGAATGCCTAACTGCATCAGTGGCATGCCTTCCTCGACAGCCAGCAAATGCATGACAGAGGCATGGGAATATTTGTTGCCCTGATAGGCGACACGCAGATCGGCATGGGCATCGATCTGAATGATGCCGATCTTCTTCTTCAGAGCATCTGCCACACCCATCACTGCGCCATAGGTCAGGCTATGCTCTCCACCCAATGTCACTGGGATCTTGCCTTTTTCGACCACGGCGCGGGTGCGTGCGCGCAGCTCGGTCATCACATCCTCAATCGCCTGATTGCAATTGATGGAGGCTGTGGTGGTGATGCCTTTTTCCAGCGGGAAGCCCTTGCCATCGAACCGCTCCAGTTCCTGGCTTGCTTCAAGCAAGGCAGATGGGCCAGCGCCGGTGCCAGAGCCGTAAGAGACGGTCTTTTCCAACGGGCAGGGAATGACATGGAAGAGAGCTGTTTCCGGATTGCTTTCCTCAGTTGTCAGTTCAGAGCCAAGAAAGGCAGGATAGGTCAGATTGGTCATTGTTATGTCTTTCTCGGGTAATCAGGATAGGCGATCGCGGAAGGTCTCATAGCCAAAGCTCTTGATCACTTCCAGTTCACCCGTTTCGCTGTCCCATAGCGCGATGGAAGGCAATTGCACGCCATTGAAGGTGTTTGTCTTGACCATGGAATAGTGGGCTTGATCAAGAAAGGCGATGCGGTCGCCAATCTTTGGCTCGCTCGCAAAACCATAGTCACCAATGACATCTCCAGCAAGACAGCTTGGTCCACCAAGGCGGAATTGTTTGGCACTCGCATCCTCACCCAGAAGGGCCGGGCGGTAAGGGGCTTCGATCACATCTGGCATATGGCAGGTGGCAGAGAGATCCAGAATGGCAAGATTGGTGTCGCCATTGCGGGTCAGATCGAGGATTTCGCCAACTAGGATACCAGCATCAAGAGCCACAGCTTCACCGGGTTCCAGATAGATTTCGATATCATATTTGGCTTTGATAGCTTTCAGGAACTCCACTAGCTCATTGCGCTGATAGTCATCGCGAGTGATATGATGGCCGCCGCCAAAGTTGAGCCATTTCATGTGTTTCAGCCATGGACCCACACGGTCTTCAATGGCTTGCCAGGTGCGCTGTAAAGGCTCGAAATCCTGCTCGCAGAGGGTATGGATATGGATGCCATCGAAAGGAGCCACGTCTTCATTTGTGAGCTGGCAGATTGGCGTGCCAAGGCGAGAGCCATTGGCGCACGGGTCATATTTTTCGATATGGCCTTCGGAATGCTGCGGGTTGATGCGCAGGCCAAAGTCCGGGGCGTGCCCCGCTTGTTTGGCGGCTGTAATTTCATCGCCAAAGAGCGCCATCTGATGCGGGCTATTGAAAATCAGATGATCGGAAAGCTCCAGCAATTGCGGCATTTCGCTTTTCTTGAAAGCGGCGGAGTATGTAGCCAGCTCGCCTTTATAATGCTCGCGGGCCAGCATGCTTTCCCAAAGACCAGATGAGCAGGTACCATCCAGATGATCGCTAACCAGATCACCGAGTGACCAACAGGAAAAAGCCTTCAGGGCTGAGAGAACTTTGACATCCGCCCGTTTGCCGATATCGGCCAGGATTTGCAGATTGTTGCGGATGGCAGCTTTATCGACCACAAAGCAGGGGGAAGGAACACGGTTGAGGTCAAACTGTGCAAAGGCACCGGCATCGCCTGCCTGTGTTTCCATGATGGGGGTATCGCTCATGCCTGTTCCTGCTTCTGTTTGTGGTCTTCAAAGCATAAGGGCCCGGAAAATCCGAGCCCTTGGATATTGTTGGATTAGAAATCCAGAGGCTTGTCCAATTCAGCCACCTGCCATGGCAGGCCATGCTTGTTCAGCATGTCCATGAATGGATCCGGATCCATCTGTTCCATGTTGAAGACGCCTTTGCCGGACCATTTACCGGTCAGCATCAGGGCAGCACCGATCATGGCAGGAACGCCGGTGGTGTAGGAAACGGCCTGAGAGCCAACTTCTGCAAAGCACTCCTCGTGATCGCAGATGTTATAGACATAGACGGTTTTCTCTTCGCCGTCCTTCTCACCGGTCATGATGTTGCCGATGCAGGTTTTGCCTTTGGTGGTTTTGCCGAGATCACCCGGATTTGGCAGAACTGCTTTCAAAAACTGCAGCGGGATGATTTCCTTGCCTTCATACATCACTGGATCAATACGGGTCATGCCAACATTCTGCAGCACTTCCAAATGCTTGATGTAAGCATCGCCGAAAGTCATCCAGAAACGGGCGCGCTTGATTTCCGGCAGATGTTTGGAGAGGCTTTCCAGCTCCTCGTGATACATCTGATACATGTTGCGCTCGCCAACCACAGGGAAGTCATAGGCTTGTTTGTTTGACATGGCCGGGGTGGTGACCCAGTCGCCATTTTCCCAATGACGAACTTCTGCGGTGACTTCACGGATATTGATTTCCGGGTTGAAGTTGGTCGCAAAATGCTGGCCATGGTCGCCGCCATTGCAATCGAGAATGTCGAGGGTATCGATGCGGTCGAGCAGGTGCTTCTTGGCATGAGCAGTGAAGACGTTGGTCACCCCTGGATCGAAGCCGGAGCCGAGAAGCGCCATCAGGCCTGCTTCTTCAAAACGCTGCTGGTACGCCCACTGCCAGTGATATTCGAACTTGGCCTCATCGCGTGGCTCGTAGTTGGCGGTATCCAGATAATGGGTGCCGGTCGCCAGACAGGCATCCATGATGGTCAGATCCTGATAAGGCAAGGCAACATTGACCACGAGGGTTGCACCAGTTTCGCGGATCAGGGCAGCAGTTGCCTCGCTGTCGTCAGCGTCCACTTCGGCGGTCTTGATCTCAACGCCAGTGCGCTTTTTGACTTCAGCAGCGATCTCGTCGCATTTGAACTTGCGGCGGGACGCCAAGGTCACTTCACCGAAAATGTCGGCCAGTTGGGCCATTTTGTGAATGACGACGGATCCAACGCCGCCTGCACCGATAACAAGAACCTTGTTCATGGATATCTGTCCTTCTTATGGGGAGGAAAGTGCTTCCTCAGTCGTTTAACTTAGACTAAGTCCCAGTGAATAGGATTCACAGCGACATAGTCTAGTTCATTTTAGGGGTGCGAATCTTTGGCGTTGGATTGTGGATACAATCCAATGAGACGCGCACTAATGCTCGAAATAAGTGTAGCCGTTCAAGCTTTCTTTGAAAGCAGTCATGATGGTTTTGCGTTCACCCGCCGTCAGACGTTTCCTGGAAACGGCTTCTTCCACCATTTTCTTGAAAGAATTGGAAAGCGCAAGGGGATCATATTCCACATAGCGCAAGACCTCGGCGATGGTATCGCCTTCGACCTCGTGGATGAGGTTTACGTCGCCATCCGGCTGGATCTCGATGGTGGCCACATTGGTATCGCCAAAGAGATTATGCAGATCGCCCAGAGTTTCCTGATAGGCGCCGACAAAGAAGACGGCGAGGTGGTAATGCTCACCCTCTGACAGCTCATGCACTGGCAGAGAATTGGAGATGCCATCGGCCAGTACGAACTGATCGACCTTGCCGTCACTATCGCAGGTGATGTCAGAGAGGATCGCCCGGCGGGTCGGCTCTTCATTCAGGCGCTGGATCGGAATGATCGGGTGCAATTGGTCGATGGCCCAGACATCCGGCAAGCTCTGGAAGAGCGAGAAGTTGGCGTGATAGATATCGGCGGAGCTTTCAAGCGCGCTTTTCACGTCGTCAGAGACCCATTCATCACCTTGTGCTACTTTGCGCATTCTGCTGACCAGATGCAGATAAAGCTTTTCTGCTTTCACCAGATCGCGTAGGCCAATCTCGCCACGGCCAAAGTTGCGGCGCACTTCATCGCGATAGAAGGTTACATCGTTCAGGCATTCCTGTAGACGAGTAGGGGTCAGATAGCTCTCAACATCGCGCATATCACGTAGCGAGCGCAGATCATCATTACCGATTTCTATGGTTTCCCTATCTTCGTAATGGGTGACATCGAGGATATTGAAGAGCAGCATCGAGGAATAGGCTACCGTCGCACGGCCGCTTTCCGTCACGATGATTGGATGGTCTTCACCTGCATCATCCATCGTATTCTTCACCGCTTCGACGATATTGTTGCAATATTCGGTCGTGGTGTAGTTGATGGAGTTCTCGGTCGATTTATGCTCGCCGGTATAATCAATGCCAAGGCCACCGCCGAGATCGATATATTTCAGTGGAGCGCCTTCCTTGCGAAGCTCGACAAAGAAGCGGCAAGCTTCTGCTGTAGAACGCCGCACATCCAGAATATCAGGCACCTGACTGCCCAGATGGAAATGCTGCAACAGCAGGCAATCGAGAAACTCTTCTTCCTTCAGGCGCTCAATCACGTGCAGCACATCAGGAGCGGAGAGACCGAAGGCAGACCGGTCGCCAGAAGACAGTGCCCAGTTGCCGGTGATGCGATTGTTCAGCTTGATGCGGATACCAAGAGCTGGCCGGATGCCAATGCGTTTGGATTCCTTGAGAACAAGTTCCAGCTCGGAGACACTTTCCAGCACCAGCACGGTATTGAAACCAAGCTTGCGGGACAGCAGTGCCAGCGAGATGAATTCGCTATCCTTGATGCCGTTGCAGATGAGCAGGCTCTCAGTCGCCAGACGCTGGCCCAGAGCGATGATCAGTTCTGGCTTGGAGCCGACTTCGAGGCCGAAATTGTGAGGGGCACCATATTCGACGATTTTTTCGATCACATGGGCTTGCTGATTGACTTTGACAGGAAAGACACCGCGATAGCTGTTCTTGTAATTCAGCTCCTTGATAGCGGTCTGAAAGCCATTGTTGATCTTGTCGATCTGGCTTTGCAGATTGTTGGCGATGCGCAACAGAATGGGCGAGGCAATGCCGCGCTCTTCCAGTGAATGCAGGATTGATGTCAGGTCCGTTGTGGTGGTGGTTTCACCATGCTGCGTGATCAGGCCAATATTGCCATTCTCCAGCACCTCAAACAGGCCTTTGCCCCAACGTTCGATTCCATAAATCGCTTCAGGTCCAGAATTGCTCAACCGCGTCATCCTTCAATGTCAGGCCTACAAGGGCCTAGGGGCTGGATTGGGCAAGAGCGTAAGATTTTGCGTCTTGTGAATGCAGCCCAGTTGTTTCGTCGAGAAACCTCATTCTTCTGTCAGCTCCGTCTATGGAGCGGTGTGAGGGGCTTATGGCGGAAAGTGATCGACAAGTCCAAGGAAAATTTGGCTCAATTGTGCTTTCTGACAGTTTGTTGGCCTTGTTCTTGGATTGGAACCGAAAAGAGATGAGGTTTCAGCGTCTTGTGATCACAATTTGGGGGTAAATTGTGAGTCCTCAAGCTTATCACATTGTGGGCCTTTTCAATTGGATCCAGATTGCTCTAGATTATCGCAAATGCTTTTGAGCTTTCGAATGAAGGAAGCCTCACAATATAAGATTGAAGGTCTGGGAGTGAAATTATGGGCTATTTAAAAACAATGCCTTCCAAGGACGGCTTTTTCGGTGAGTTTGGTGGGGCCTTCATTCCGCCGCAACTGGAGCCGCATTTCAAGGAAATTGCCGAAGCCTATGAGCGTCTGGCCGTGGACAGCTCCTATATTGCCGAACTGCGCTACATCCGGAAGCATTTCCAGGGTCGCCCTACACCGGTTCAGCATGCAAAGAACCTTTCTAACGCCATGGGTGGCGCACAGATTTATCTGAAGCGTGAAGATCTCAATCATACCGGTGCGCATAAGCTGAACCATTGCATGGGCGAAGCCCTGCTTGCCAAATTCATGGGCAAGAAGAAGCTGATTGCTGAGACCGGTGCTGGTCAGCATGGTGTGGCTTTGGCAACCGCTGCTTCCTATTTCGGTATGGAATGTGAAATCCATATGGGTGAAGTGGATATCGCCAAGGAGCATCCGAATGTGGTGCGCATGAAACTGTTGGGCGCAAAGGTTGTGCCGGTTTCCTTTGGTGCCAAGACCCTGAAGGAAGCAGTGGACTCCGCCTTCATGTCCTATCTGGAGCAGACCGAAGATGCCATCTACGCGATTGGCTCTGTGGTTGGCCCGCATCCTTTCCCGAAAATGGTTCGTGATTTCCAGTCCGTGATGGGGTTTGAAGCAAAGGATCAATTCTTTGAGATGACCGGCAACAATCCAGATCATGTCGTGGCATGTGTCGGTGGCGGTTCCAATGCCATGGGCCTGTTTTCCGGCTTCATCGATGATGAACAGGTCCAACTGCATGGTGTCGAGCCGCATGGTACCGGCACAGAGCTGGGCAAACATGCTGCAACCATCACCTATGGTGAGCCGGGTGAGATCCACGGTTTCAAGTGCATCATGCTGAAGGATGAAAATGGCGAACCTGCACCGGTTCACTCCATTGCATCTGGCCTTGATTATCCCGGCGTTGGTCCAGAGCATTCCTATCTGCACACCATCGGCAAGGTTCAGTATGGTTCTGCCAGTGATGAAGAGACCTTGAAAGCATTCTATGCTCTCTCTCGTCATGAAGGCATCATTCCAGCTCTGGAAAGCTCCCATGCCGTTGCTTATGCCATGAAGATGGCTATCTCCCATCCAGGTGAAAGCATCCTGGTCAATCTGTCCGGTCGTGGCGACAAGGACATCGATTATGTGACCGAGAAATTCGGCTTTGGTGATGACTTCAAACTTTAAGTCTTGCAATTCAAACAAAAGGTCTCTCTTTGAGAAAAGGGAGGCCTTTTGTTTTGTGTGGCTGGTCGGTCTGTACTATTTATTTTCAATTTATTGATGACTGCATATGAGGATTGGCAGGTCAAGAATGTGCAATGATCGAAAGCTTTCGCATAAGTAACGTTCCGAGGCGACCATCCATCACCGCAAAGCCAAGCGCAATGATGGCAAAGCCGGTCCAAGCCTCTGGTGCCATGGTTTCACCCAGAAAGAAGACGCCAAGAGCAATGGCAAAGAGCGGCGTGAGCAAGGCCACCAGCAGCACATTGCCAGCCCCTGCCCGTGTAAGAATGATGAAATAGAGCACATAGGCCAGCGCGGTAGAGAGTGCAGAAATCCCCAACAACGCGGCCCAAACGGGAACGGACAATGTCAGACGCGGCACACCATCCACCAGAAGGACAATAGGGATCAACAGCATCGTTGTGCAGATCAGCATGCCAAAAGCACAGGCCAGCGGCGGATGGCCAGACATGGTTCGTTTCGCCCAGACTCCGGCCAGCGCATATCCCAGCGAGCCTCCAAGAATGGCAAGTTGCGCCAAATTACCCAGACTGAAATCACCCAGCATATCCGGCCCCATGATGAAGGCCACGCCTGCCGTACCAAGGGCAACGCCAACAAACTTTCGAAAAGTAAAAGGTTCATCCGCCAGAAAAAGCCCGGCCATCACCACGGCAAACATCGAGGTGGTGCTGTTCAGAATGGAGGCAAGACCGCTTTCGATCTGTGTTTGCCCCCAAAGGATCAGTGCAAAGGGAATGGCATTGTTCAGCGCGCCCATCACGACGCTTGCGCCCCAAAACCGCAGGGATCGTGGAAAGGCGACCCCTTTGAGCTTCATCACCAGAGCAATGATGGGCACAGCCCAAATGACCCGATGCAGGGTCACGGTCAGCGGTGGCACTTCCTGAAGTGCAATATCACCGAAAAAGAAAGATCCACCCCAAAGGGCAGATAGCACAAGCAACAAAAGTGCTGAGTTTGAATCCAGCACTAGCGCTGTTTTTGCCGTCATGTCACCCGCTCTCTCGCTCATCACCAAGTCTTCGGTCTCATATCAAAAGGTTTGCTGCAAGGGAGATTTGAGCGATGCTGTCACTTCAATCAGAACCGGGGCATTGCGCGGTAGACTTTTGACACCGATGACCGAGCGCACATGACGACCGCGATCAGATAAGGCCTCGATCAGAAAATTGGAAGCACCGTCAGCGATTGATGAAATGTCGCTGAAACTGTCATCATGGGCGACATAGCAGGTGATGCGTAGAACGCGCTGAAGATTGTGCAAACCGCCCGCGCAGGCATGGAACCAGGACAGAGCCTGCTGAGCGCAAATTCGCGCGCTTTGCATTGCTTCGTCAGGACTGACTTCCCCACCTACCTTGCCGACATGAGCCAGAGCCCCATTTTGCTTTGGCACTTGCCCGGCAAGAAAAACGGTTAACCCTTCAATTGCAACCAGATCATAGGGATATTTGGTTCCCTCTGGCTGCGGTAAGGTGGCAATCAGCTTATCGAGCGCGCCCTCTACCTCGGCATACTTCATCTGATCGGAATATCTAGCTTCGGTCATAACTTGCATCTTTTTTATCGAAGAAATTCAGGCCATATCGCTGTATCAGCCAAACCAACAGCAGAGCGAGAATTGCAATGCCATTGAAGGCCAGATCAGCAGTGATCAGCAAGCTTGCGGCTACCAGCAGGAAGGTCCGACCGATCCAGCCAAGCCCACGTCCGGCCAGCCAACCTGTCAGAGCTATGGACAGACACACAATGGCAATGGCGGAGCGCAGCAGAACCTGTGCCAGATCGGCCCAATTGCCCTGACCCAAAAGTTCGGGATTGGCGACAAACAAAAACGGAATGACATAGGCAGGAATGCCGAGTGCAAAGGCCCGCCAGCCAACCGATGTGGAACTGGTGTCCGCAATCGGTGCTGCTGCAAAAGCGGCCACAGCAACCGGAGGTGTGATTTGTCCCAATACTGCATAATAGAAGACGAATAGGTGGGCTGCCAAAGGATTGGCCCCAAGGTCCACCAATGCGGGCGCAACCAGAGTGGCCTGAATGATATAAGCTGGGGTTGTCGGCATGCCCATACCAAAGATGAAAGCGGCAATCATGGCAAGGAACAACGCCATATAAAGATTGCCATCGGCAAAGGCCAGCACCAGACTGGAAAAGCGAAAACCAAGGCCCGAAATCTGTACGATGCCGACAATGATGCCAGCTGACGCGCAGGCAATGGCAACGGTCACTGCTGACTTGGCTCCAAATTCCAGCCCATGGGCCAGCGTCTTGCCCGACACACGGGTGGATGCCCGCAGGAAGGGAGTGATCAGGGTCGCAACTACTCCATAAAAGGCGCAAAGGCTTGGTGTATAGCCCATGATCAGGAACGTCATGATCACCACAAGCGGCAGAAGGAAGGTCCAGCCAGCCTTGAACTCACGCCAGGTCGCGCCCTTCTCGCTGCGTTCCAGCGGTTGCAAGCCATGTTTCAAAGCTTCCCAATGCACCGCCACAAACAGGGAGGCAAAGAATAGAAAGGCGGGCAAGGCTGCAGCTGTGATCACTTCCTGATAGGTGATGCCCAAAATCGCGGCCATCAGAAAGGCCGCAGCTCCCATGATGGGTGGTGTGATTTGCCCTCCGGTCGAAGCCACAGCCTCCACCGCCCCGGCAAAGGCCTTCGGATAGCCCAGCTTTTTCATCATCGGAATGGTTATGGCACCGGTGGTTGCCACATTGGCAACCGAACTGCCGGACATAGTGCCCATCAAGGCGCTGGCAACAACGGCCATCTTGGCCGGCCCACCTCGTGTGGCACCGGTCGCGGACTTGGTGACATTGACGAAAAAGTCCCCGCCGCCAATCACCTGAAGCAATGCCCCAAAGACCACAAACAGGAAAATGAAATCGGTGGAGACGCCAAGTGCCACTCCAAAAATGCCCTCGAAACTGAAATAGATCTGATCGACAAACTGATTGATGCTCACGCCCTTATGAGCCAGCGGACGCAGAAAATCGACATGACGCAAATAGGGCCCGGCAAAACCATACGCAATGAAGATAACGCATAGCGCCGTGATGGACATGCCAAGGGCGCGACGCGTCATTTCCAGCACCACAAGCACCGTGCCTAACGCGACAAGTAACTCCGCCGGCGTCGCAACCTGTGTCCATGGTGGACGCACGACAATTGAGCTATGATTGACAATCAGATATCCGACACACAGAACCGATAGCAGGATCAGGCCCCAATCAAGCATGGAGCGGAACACGCCACCCGCCGATCTATAAATCAGAAATCCGATCACAAGCGATAAAAGCAGATGCGTTCCGCGTACCACCAAATCGGGGAACAGAAAAAACGGGGATGCCACCAACAGATGAAACATCGCCATGGAGACTGCCAAAACCGAAACGGTTTTATCGAGAGTGAAGGGCATGAGTGGCCGCTCCTGAAATGCTTGGTCGCCGGATGAAAATTCAAGATGCAACCCTGTTTGGCGATCTATCTCGACCTTATCTGGAGGGAAGTTAGATAAGGCATTAACTCAGATCGTCAAACAGGGAAAGAGCTCTCACTTCTAGGGAAAAGCGAGAGCCAGGCTGCTACTTCAGAGCTGGCTTATCCATCGGGATGCCTTTTTCCTTGTAGAATTTGGCAGCACCGGGATGAAGAGGCACCAGCATGCCGCGACCAGCAGTCTCTGCTTCGATATATTGCAGCAGGGCATGGGTTTTTTGGAAACGATCAAGATTGTTCCAGATGCTGGATGTAACCTTGTACGCGGTGTCATCAGACATCTTGTCAGAGGCAAACAGGAAAGTCTTGGTGCCAACAGAGGTCACCGGCTTTGACTGACCCTGATAGAGCCCCACCGGCAGGGTGACTTTTTCGAAGCCGCTGCCATATTTGGAAAGATATTCATCGACCATTGCATCATCCAGATCCAGTACACGGATCTTGCGGGCAGTTTCTGTTGCCAGAACGGTGGAATGCGGATAGAGAGCCACCCACATCACGGCGTCGAGCTGACCGTTGCGCAAGCCGTTTTGGGATTCCTTCCAGCTCAGATGATGAAGCTTGCCACCATTGGCTTCCAGATCTTCGATGGTCATGCCATGTACTTTCAGCAGATTGTTAAAGGCATTCCAGGATGTCTGACCCGGCTGGCCGGCACTGATCTGTTTGCCCACCAGATCTTTGATGGACTTGATGTCTGAGCTTGCATCCACCCAGATCTGGATAGCACTTGGGAAAAAGGTCATCAAACCCCGTAGATTTTTGATCGGTTTGTCAGGTGTAGCCGGGTCACGGCCCGCAAAGGCATCTGAGGCATTGCTGGCGGATGTGATACCCAGATCCGCTTCGCCCGAAGAGACACGCAAGATATTGGGGCCGGATCCACCGGGCTGCACACCTACAACGCTGTTCGGGAATGCTTCGCCCATCAGATTGCCAAGCCCGGTGGCGACAACATTGAACGTGCCGCCACTCGGGCCACCACCGATATTCAGGAATTCCGGGTCATCTGCCATCGCTGACGTGCTGATGGTAGCTGCTGCCAATATACCCGTTGCGGTACGCAGGAAACTGCGCATGAATGTCTGTGTCATATGAAACCTCCCATGGTTTGATGGAGTCCATAAGGCCATATGTGCCAGATCAGGCAACAAGATTTATGAGTATTTTTAATAAAAAATAGGATTCTATAAACAAACTGTATAAATAGATAAATGAACCATATCCTGCACGACCATCTAACGTTCCCAATAGGGCTTCAAGGCATCCTTCATATGTTGAGTGAAGCGCTCCGCCGCCGGAGACAAAGACCGGTTTCGACGGGTGATCAGGCCAAGTTCTCGAAACAAAGGCGGGTTCAAAAGGGTTCGGAAGACCACATCTTGCTCAATTGGGTTCACTGACATTTGCGGCAAGGCGGCAATGCCGAGATTGGTTTTCAGCAACGACAAGACGGTGGCAATATTGGAAACCTCGATCCAGGGCGCAGAAATATTTTCCGGCACATCTTTCAATGTATCCAGAATGGGGCGAATGCCGGTATCAGCTGCAAAGGATATATAGGGATAGCCTGCCAGTTCTTGCCATTTCAAAGGCCCGCTGCCCTGTGATAAAGGATGGCTCTTATGGGCCACCACACCAAATGGATCACGAATAAGAGGCTCAAAATCCAGTGCCTCGGTCGGGTCCGGTCGCCCGGCAACCCCCAAATCCACTTCTCCGCTCAATACACGCTCTCTTACGCCAGAAGAATTATCGTCACGCAGCGACAGACGGATATTGGGAAAGGCCGCAAAAAAGCTCTCAATGGTTCTGGGCAATACATTGGTCGCAACCGATGGCAGAACCGATACGGCGACATGCCCCTGCGCGCCATCGACCATGGCTTGAAAGTCATGCAGGGTCTGGTCCAGCTCTCCCAATACTCGTTCGATACTTGGTAAAAAGGTCTCGCTGGCCTTGGTCAGGCGTAAAACCTTTGTCGATCGGTCAAACAGGCGCACATTCAGTGTTTCTTCCAACTGCTTGATGGCCGTGGTAACAGCAGGCTGTGACATATCCAAAAGCTCTGCGGCACGTGTGAAAGACCTTTCACGTGAGACTGCCACAAAGGCACGAAGGTGATGCAGTGAAACTTTCATTTGGTTTCCATGATACGCCAGACACGATTTTGTATTTGTTGCGATTGTGTTTGGCTTGGAGTTCTCATTTAGGCTGTTTTTGTTGTGAAAGCCAAGCGACTTTTCCTGGAACCGTTAGTCTACCTGCCCAGATGGAACTGAATGTGTGGCAGCTTGATATGATCCTCGAAGCGGTGATTTTGTTCAAAACAGAGGCGTCATTTTTATTATTATTGTTCTTTTATCAGCGGGATTGATCAATCAATTCAAAGAAACTGTTTGTCTCCCATTCCTTGAATGGTTTATGACAGGAGCAGACTGGGGCATGCCCCTTAGGACCAGATGACCGTATGAGCTTCTGGTGGTAACAAAATCCGGTTGCCCGGAAGCTGCTTGATATATCCCACAAGGATCAGGAAATGCCAGACTATCGTTCCAAGACTTCGACCCATGGCCGCAATATGGCTGGTGCCCGCGCTCTTTGGCGTGCGACCGGTATGGAAAACAAGGATTTCGGCAAGCCAATTATTGCTGTTTGCAACTCCTTCACCCAGTTCGTACCGGGCCATGTGCATCTGAAAGATCTTGGTCAGATGGTGGCGCGTGAGATCGAAGCTGCAGGTGGTATCGCCAAGGAAATGAATACCATTGCTGTGGATGATGGCATTGCGATGGGCCATGACGGCATGCTCTATTCTCTGCCGTCTCGTGAAATCATCGCCGATAGCGTGGAATATATGGCCAATGCTCATTGCGCTGATGCTCTGGTTTGTATTTCCAACTGCGACAAGATCACGCCGGGCATGTTGATGGCTGCCATGCGCCTCAATATTCCTGCAATTTTTGTTTCTGGTGGCCCGATGGAAGCTGGTCGTGCCGAAGGCATTGATCACGGGTTGGATTTGGTGGATGCCATCGTCATGGGGACCGATCCTCAAGTCTCTGACGAAATGGTGCAGAAGGTGGAAGAAGCAGCTTGCCCGACTTGTGGTTCCTGCTCAGGCATGTTCACCGCGAACTCCATGAATTGTCTGGCTGAAGCCCTTGGCTTCGCTCTACCGGGCAATGGCACCGTTGTTGCGACCCATGCGGATCGTAAAGAATTGTTCCTTGAAGCAGCGCGTACCGCCGTTGATATGTGCAAGCGCTATTACAGGGAAGACGATGAAAGCGTATTGCCACGCAATGTTGCCAACTTCAAGGCGTTTGAAAATGCCATGACACTGGACATTGCAATGGGTGGCTCCACCAATACCGTGCTGCATATTCTGGCCATCGCACGTGAAGGTGAAATCGACTTCACCATGTCAGATATCGATCGCCTTTCCCGCTCGGTTCCATCTGTCTGTAAGCTGGCACCAATGACGCAGAAATATCATATCGAGAATTGCCATCGCGCAGGTGGCATCATGGGAATTCTGGGTGAGCTGGATCGCGCAGGTCTTATTCATCGTGATTGTTCTACAGTCCATCTGCCAACTATTGGTGATGCTATCGATACTTTCGATATCATGCGGAATCCGTCTGATGCGGTGAAAACGCTTTATAGTGCGGCACCCGGCGGTGTCCGCACCACTGAGGCTTTTTCTCAGGCCAAGCGCTATAAAGAACTGGATACCGACCGTGCTGATGGCTGTATCCGTAATAAGGAAAATGCCTATAGTCAGGATGGTGGTCTGGCGGTTCTCTTTGGCAACATCGCCAAGGATGGATGTATCGTGAAGACTGCAGGTGTGGATGAGAGCATTTTGAAATTCTCCGGTCCTGCGCGTATTTTTGAGAGTCAGGACAGTGCCGTGAAAGGTATCACCGGTGGCGACATCAAATCTGGTGACGTGGTTTTGATCCGATATGAAGGTCCTCGCGGTGGTCCGGGCATGCAGGAAATGCTCTATCCAACCTCCTATCTGAAAGCCATGGGTCTGGGTAAGGAATGTGCACTGATCACTGATGGTCGCTTCTCAGGTGGTACCTCTGGTCTTTCCATTGGTCATGTTTCTCCAGAGGCTGCCTCTGGGGGTGCCATCGGTCTGGTGGAAGAGGGCGATATGATTCATATCGATATTCCAAACCGTAAGATTGACGTTGAAGTATCTGAGGAGGTTATGGCAGAGCGCCGTGCTGTGATGAATGCCAAAGGTCGTGATGGCTGGAAGCCGGTTGAGCATCGCACTCGCATTGTGTCCCGCTCTCTGGAAGCCTTCGGCCTGATGGCTACTTCCGCCGATAAAGGTGCTGTGCGTGATCTGACCGGTTTGACCCGTGTCGAAGAGTAGGTTGCTCCGGCAGTATTGAATGAAAACCCGGCCTCAAATGAGCGCCGGGTTTTTTTTGTTGGTTGATTGACACTACCAGCGGCGGGCTTTGTCATAGCATTCTGCGCGGCTGCCGGTTGATCGTGCCTGGCGGACCTTGTCGCCCATATTATAGAGCAGGCAGGCGTTTATTCTCTTTGCGGTGTTTATGTATTCGCCGGGGCCATGTTTCTTGTTATCCCGGAAATAGCCGGTATAGGATGCTCCCGAGGCATATCTCAGTACAGCTTCGCCATTGAGCTTGCCATTTTTCCAGCTGCCCACATATCGGTTGCCACTGCTATATCTTTTTTCCCCGCGTCCATGTGGTTTCCCATTTCTCCAGGCGCCATCATAGACGTTGCCGTTGGAATATGTCATGCGGCCAATCGTGCGCTTGTTGTTCTGCATGGTTCCTTCATAACGGGCTCCGCTTGAGTAAGTGCATTTGAAATACCCATTCATCTTGCCTCCTTCAAAGCGGCCATAGCATTTACTGCCACTGGCATAGAACCGGGTACCCAGGCCATGCGGTCTGCCATTGCTGAACATGCCTTTATGAACATTACCGCTGTTGAAGCGCAGGGTGCCTTGGCCGTTGGGCTTTTTGATCCGACCTTTCTTGGTGTTGTAGATCCCAACCTGGCCTTCATAAACTGCGTTGTTATAGCGCAAAGTGTCGGCCTGAGAATGAGCAGAGAAGAGTATGCCTGACAGCAATGCTGTCAGTTTGATAATGTGAGGCAGCGACGTCATGTCTAAATCCTGATTGATGTCCAACGGGGTTTTGAGTTTTGTGCGTTGATTGGAGAGGGTGCTGAGGACAAAGTGTTGATGTGAAGCGTCAGTCAAACAAGAGGTATAGATGTACTAACTCTTGAAGCCAGTTTGAAAGCAGGAAGGACATTCGTGTGGTGCAAATTGGGCTTCCACATCAGCTTGTGATAGGATCAATTCATGCGTTTATATCTATATATTGCCATCTTCTTGTCCGGCCTGTTGGGCCAATCGGTTTTGCCAGCGTATGCTGGGCATGAACATCTATATTCTGCGACCACCATAATCACCGGGCAGGACAATCTGCCCGAACGCAAGCGTGGTATGGTGGAATGCCTGAAGATGGTCGTGGCCAAGGCGAGTGGTAATCGTTTGGTTCTTACCAATCCCGAAGTGCTGGATGCTTTGCAACGAGTCGAGGAGTATGTTGCCAGTTTTTCCTATCTTGATCGAAAGGAAGGCATACAGATTTCTGATGAACAGGGAACGAGGGATCGCTCATTCGAATTTACGGTTCTCTTTGATGAGAAGAAGATCAATACGTTACTTGCAAAGGCAGGAACTGCGCCCTGGTTGAAAACACGACCTGAAATTCTGATCTTGCTGAATGTCTGGGACGGTCAGGCGGACTATCTGGTCACCGAGACATCCGAACGTGGCTGGGGGCAACGTGAGGTTATTTTCTCCCTGCGTAATAGAACTGCGCTTTCCCTGACTATTCCCAGATCCGATGCGGTGCTGATTGAGACCGAGGCCAAAACAATATTGACAGGCCGTATGTCGGTCAACAAGGAGGGATATTGGGTTTCTGATTGGAAGCTGAGCGATGCCGATAACAAGCAAAGTTGGATATCACCAATTGGTACCTTTGATAAGGTGATTGCTCATGCCATCTGGAATAGCGCTGACTTGCTGGCAAAGGAAAATCGTTAGAGCATTTTGAATGAATATTCGGCCATTCAGAACTTTCAAATTATTGTTTATAAACATATTTTTCCGAAAGACGCATATATTTGTGTGCGGTTTTCATGCCTATCCCACCGGAACCATTTTGATCCGATAGAGATCTTGATGATGCTCGCCCAATGCCGGGTGAATGGTGTCGTTGGCATATATGAGCTTGCCATCCATTCTGATGCTGGCTGAAATAGCATAAACGTGACCCGACTTCTGGTCTTCGGGGTTGAAATGGATCGTGAATGGAACAGGAACCTGACCGGCTGGGTCAACAATGATCTTGCCCAGTATTTTGGCCGGGGCGTCCTGCAATGAGATGTTCAGCAATTGTGCTTCCATGATTGCATTTTTGGGTAATGCTATCCGTTCCAGATAGAATGCTTCGCCTTTGATCGTGGCTTTGCCTGCGTAAGCAGTAGAAGCGGGCAGGGCGGCAGAAGCGAGTGTCAGGAATTTGATGGCCTGACGACGGGTCATGGCATGTGTCACTATTTTTCTTTCAATGAGTTCGGTTTCAGAATGCTAATGCTTTCTCTCTGAAAGTAACATGAACACAGATTGTGGTGATTTTTTCAGGCAAGGGAAATTTGACAGCCATTTTCTATGCTGCCAAGAGAGCTTTGTTATCAGCCTGCAATTGGCTGCGGGAGTCTTGTTTATTTTTTGTACATGCTTTTATAATTGGTAAAGAGCATGACGATAAGCTTTTGCAAGACAAGCTGATTATCCTTTGATCTGAAACAGGTGTTCATGCATTGAATAAGCGATCCAGAATAAAAACACCTTTTTTCGTCACGGCACTTTCTGTTGTTGTGTCACTGTTGGTGACTTCTGTGATGATGAATACGCTAGTGGATCGACCTGATCGAGTTGGTTATCTTATTGCTTTCATTGTGCCCTTGTTCATCGCCTTTCCTGTTAGCTATTACATTCAGGGCAAGCGACTTGAATTTGCTGATATGCATGATGAATTGCACCTTGCTCACGAGACCTTGAAACATATTTCGCAATTTGATGATCTGACTCAGACCTATAATCGAGCAACATTTTATCAACTCGTTCGCAAGAGCGAAGAAGCTTCCGCCTCCAAAGCATTGCTTATGGTGGACGTCGATCATTTCAAACAGATCAATGATTGTCACGGCCACAAGGCGGGAGATGAGGCCTTGGTCCTTATCGTGAATGCGATGAAAAGCGTTTTGCGCAAGAGAGACATTGTTGGCCGAATGGGGGGCGAAGAATTTTGTATCTATTGCCCTGGTATTGCCAGAGAGCAAAGCCTTCGGGTGGCGGAGCGGATCCGAGAAGCTGTTGCTGCCGTTGATTTTGAACCTTCACCAGAGGTTGTTCATCGATTGTCGGTGAGTATTGGAGTGGTATCCGTCGATGCCAAGTTTGATATGGAGGGATTTGACCAGCTGGTGCAGGCGGCAGATCACTACATGTATCAAGCTAAAGAAAACGGGCGTGATCGGGTGATGGGCGGCTCTTTGTAGAAAAAGCCGCATATCTGTTTGTACTCAGATTTGAGTTTACCCTTCGGCGCTGACCAGTTCACGTGTTTTCATGAAAATGATGTCCGGATTGCGCTCTTTGGTATAATCCAGCTCCCACTGGCTCTTTGCCAGAAAGACCGGGCTTCCTTCACGGTCATGCACCACATTGCCTGCATTTGCGGAGATGAAAGTCTTCAGCTTGGCGTCATCCTCGCATTTCAACCAGACGGCCATATTGAAAGTCAAAGGCTCGAAGTCGATTTCGACGCCATATTCCGCCTTGGCACGGGACTTCAGAACATCGAGCTGAAGGATGCCGACGAGACCAATGATCCAGTTGGAACCAATATTGGGCTTGAAGACCTGTGTGAGACCTTCCTCGGCCAGATCCTCCAAAGCGCGGCGGAGTTGTTTTACTTTGGTCGTGTCTGGCAGGCGAACACGGCGCAGAATTTCCGGAGCAAAAGCCGGAAGGCCGGTGAATTGCAGATTTTCGCCTTCGGTAAAGGTGTCGCCAACGCGAATGGTGCCGTGGTTCGGAATGCCAATTACATCACCAGGTCCTGCACCATGGACCACCTCGCGATCCTGCGCGAAGAACATGATTGGGCTATGAACCATCACGTCCTTGTTTGTGCGGACCTGACGCAGTTTCATGCCTCGTTTGAAATCACCAGAGCAAATACGCATGAAGGCCACGCGGTCACGGTGATTGGAATCCATATTGGCTTGTACTTTGAAGACAAAGCCGGAAACCTTTTTCTCGTCAGGTGTCACCGTGCGAATGGTTGATGGAGCCGAACGTGGCATTGGCGCGATCTCAGCGATCAAATCAAGCAGGGCAGTCGGTCCGTAATCTTTCAGTGCGGAGCCGAAGATGACCGGAGACAGATGGCCTTCCTGGTAGCTTTCCAGATCGAATTCCGAATAGCCTATAGAAGCTAATTCCATCATCTCCCGGGCTTCTTCCAGCAGTTGACCATCGACCAGCTCATCGAGTTTTTCATCGTCAAAGCCAGTCGTTTCGACAATCTTGTCGAATGCCTCGCCTCGTGTCTCGGAAGTATAATAATCGCCATTGGTGATGTTGAAGCAGCCATGGAAATTGGAACCGGTGCCGATGGGTAACACCATTGGCGAAAGGTCCAGGGCCAGTGTTTCCTGGATTTCATCCAGCAGCTCGAAAGTGTCCTTGGCTTCGCGATCACACTTGTTGACCAATGTGATGATTGGAATATCGCGCAGCCGGCAAACCTCGAATAATTTTCGGGTCTGAGCCTCGATACCTTTGGAGGCATCGATGACCATGATGGCGCTGTCAACGGCGGTGAGTGTGCGATAGGTATCTTCTGAGAAGTCTTCGTGGCCCGGTGTATCAAGCAGGTTGAAGATCAGATCTTTATGCTCGAACGTCATGACCGATGAGGTAACCGAAATACCACGTTCCTGTTCAATCTTCATCCAGTCAGATTTGGCACGGCGTTTTTCGCCTCGGGCCTTCACTTGCCCGGCCATCCGAATGGCCCCACCGAAATAGAGCAGCTTTTCTGTCAGGGTGGTTTTACCCGCATCGGGGTGCGAGATGATTGCAAAAGTGCGGCGCTTTTCATGACTTGCGGGCATATCAGTCTTTCATGTCTCTTGACGGAATGGCGATCCGCGTTTGCGCGGTCACAAAGCGATCAGCCAAAATCAGGTTGGGCGGACCATAGGCGAGAGTGAGTGCAATTTCCAGAGAAAAGCTGGACTGAAATCAATTTGCGAGCCGGATTTTCGTCGATCAATTCCAGTATTGGCAGGATAGCATGATACCTGACTGATTATTGCTCCTCGTGCGGAATTGAAAAGATCTCTTCGACTGGTCGTTGCATGAGTTTCGCTATCTTCAGAGCAAGAGCAAGAGAGGGCGCATAGCGCCCATTCTCTATTGCAATGATGGTTTGTCGTGAGACATCGAGGGCGTCTGCAAGTTCCTGCTGGGTCATCTTGGGTGGAGATTTTCGCAAGAGGCGCAGATTGTTTGTAATCTTGCTCTCTGTCATGACAGTTTTGATGCGATTGCTGCTGTGATGAATCGAGTAAGGGCGGCGATGATCAGAATGGAAGCCAGTGCAAAAATCAAGCCTTCGGGTTTGAGGAGTGAAAAGTTACCGATGAGATTGGGGCCATAAGCTGTTTCCCAAAGGATTGCGACAATCAAAGTCGAAATACAGCCATCCAGCACATAGTAGCTATATTTTTCAGCGCGGTTTTCAATAGATATCTCACGCTCATCAAGGGGGTCTCTAGCCTTTGTCTTTTTTGACCAGAGGGTGGTTGATGCGAGAACCAAGCCGATGGTTGCAGCAGCCAGAATCAGGCCCAATGATATGGCCATTTGGCGGGTTTCAAGCTCGGCAAGGTTGTTGCCATTCCAAAATTGTATGGTCAGCGCCGCCCAGGCACTGAGAAGCAGTGCCGTGGCAGTCCAGGAAAAGCGTTCATAACGGGACATAGCAATCTCCAAAATGTAAAGCACCCTTTACATAATGTGAATTGATAAAAAAGTAAAGCGTCCTTTACATTTTGTTGTTTAGCTTTCTCCGAGCTCTTCTTGCATGATTTCCAGCTCCAGCCATTTCTCTTCGGCTTTTTCCAGCAACTCTTCTTGGGCTTCCAGTGCTTTTGCAGCCTTGTTGAAGGTTTCGGGATCTTTGGTGAAAAGATCGGGGTCTTCCAATCGTTTGCGCAAGCGATCAATCTTACCTTGAATTTCTTCCATCTTGATCGGTAAGGTTTCCAGCAGATGTTTGTCTTTGAAAGTCAGCGCTTTGCGTTGTTTTAGCTCTTCCTCTTTTGAGCTATGGCTTTCTTTGACAGGCTTGGTTTTCGCGGTGGCCTTTCTGGCTTCTACACCTGTGCCTCGTTGGGCAACCATGTCGGAATAACCTCCGGCATATTCAATCCATTTTCCGTCACCTTCTGCAAAAAGCGTAGAGGTGACAATGCGATCAAGGAAGTCGCGATCATGGCTGACCAGAATGACTGTGCCTGAATAGTCGTTGATGACTTCCTGCAGCAGGTCCAAGGTTTCCAGATCCAGGTCGTTGGTTGGTTCGTCAAGGACCAAGATATTTGATGGCTTGGCGAGGGCACGGGCCAACATCAGACGGCCGCGTTCGCCGCCGGATAATACTCCGATTGGGCTTCTGGCCTGTTCCGGACGGAAGAGAAAATCCTTCATGTAGGAGACAACGTGCCGCGAAGTATCGTCCACCTGAATCATGTCACCACCATGAGAAGTGAGGGCTTCTTTCAAGGTCCAATCCGGATTCAGGCTTTCACGTTTCTGATCCAGCGTCATCATTTGCAAATTGGTACCCAGTTTGATTGTGCCGCTGTCAGGTTCCAGTCCGCCTGTGAGCAAGTTGATAAGCGTAGATTTTCCTGCACCATTGGGGCCAACGATGCCAATACGATCACCACGCAGAATTTCCATGGAGAAATCCTTGACGATATTCCGCCCTTCATAAGCCTTGCTGATTTCCTTGGCCTTGACTACTGACTTGCCGGATGTCTCGCCTTCCGAGGCTGCCATCTTGACGTCGCCCTGAGGTCGGTTCTGTGCCATTTGTTGTTTCTTGTGACGCAGAGTATGCAGTTCTCCAAGGCGACGGACATTGCGTTTGCGGCGTGCAGTAACGCCATAACGGATCCAGTCTTCTTCTGCGAGGATTTTTTGTTTGAGCTTTTGCTCCTCAACTTCTTCCTGCGCAAAAATCTCATCTCTCCAGGCTTCAAAATGAGCAAAACCTCTACTGCTGCGGCGAGCTGTGCCACGGTCGATCCAGACGGTCGTGCGGGTCAGATTTTCAAGAAAGCGGCGGTCATGGCTGATGATGACTTTGGCTGAGCGAATTTGCCTCAGTTCACTTTCCAGCCATTCGATGGCGGGAAGGTCCAGATGGTTGGTTGGTTCGTCCAGTAGCAGAATGTCGGGTTCGGGTGCCAGAACACGTGCAAGGGCAGCGCGGCGGGCCTCGCCACCTGAAATGTCTGATGGATTTTCGTGCCCCGTAAGACCAAGTTCTTCCAGCAAATATTGGGCGCGGTAGTGGGCATCGCCTTCAGTCAGGCCATCTTCCACATAGGCAAGGGTGGTTTCATAGGCTGATAAGTCCGGTTCTTGCGGCAGGTAGCGCAATGTGGTGCCTGGTTGAAAGAAACGTTCTCCCTTGTCGGGTTCCACGATATTTGCTGCAATTTTCAAAAGTGTGGACTTGCCAGATCCATTGCGGCCTACCAGTGCAATTGCGTCACTCTCATGCACTGCCAGCTCGGTTCCGCCAAGGAGAGACTGGCCGCCAATGGTCAGATGTGTATCTTGCAAATGAAGCAGAGGAGGGGCCATGGACGTGCTTGCCTTCTAGTCTTGGAACATGTCGATAAGACATTGGATGTGGCAAGGCTTACCCAAGCTGGAGAAGACTTTCAAGTGGCGGGAAATTATCTTTGTTTCAGATTTGCAGGCAGAAATCAGGAAGCTTGTTCGTTTTGTTCCGGTTGCTCTTCTTGGCTCTCATCTGACGATTTTGCCAGATTGGTGATATGGCCCGCCAGTGACAAGACTTTGGAAAGCGGATCCTCTTGCTGTTTGTTCTGTTTGTTGTCGTCCAGAATGGCGGCAATTTTGGAAGGCTCTGCTTCCTGCTTCATGGCCGCAACAGTTACTTGGGCCGCAATCTTTTTCATTTCCTCGCGTAATTGATGTTCGGACGGTGTCAAAGGACTTTCAGATTGAGCAGGGGACTGGTTTTTGCTGAGTTCGTCATATTTGTCGTGCAATTCCTTGAGCGTCGATTGCAGAGTGTTGATTTGCTTGTTCAGACGAATATTGTCAGCTTCAAGGGCCTTGCGAACAGCTTCTCGGGAATTCTCGTCATCAGTATTATCGCCCTGATTTGACAATTGTAATGTCAGGCTTGAGATCTTTGCTTCCGCTTCCACACGCCGTGCCTCTGTTTCAGCCAAACGAGCCTGATCATCTGATGATGAATTGTTACGAGCACCTTGAAGGCGCTTAACGCGCTGCTTCAATGTTGCGATTTCGCTGTCTTTGTCGGCAGCTTCCGACTGAAGTTGGTTGAGTTTCTCGTCCAGAGTATCAAGGCGCTCTTTGATGCGATCAAAATCAGAGTTTTTCTGGCTCAGGCGGGATTCGACTTCTTTTCTGCTATCGGTCTCGGTTTTGAGTGCCTGGTTTAGTTCTGAAATCTCACCACGTGCAGCCTCGATGCGTGCCAATTGGGCAACCAGTTCCACTTTCTGTTCACTTTGCTCGGTCTCGAAATGCAGGATATCAGTTTCAAGATCGGTCTTGATCTGTTCAAGCTCTGCAATCCGCTCCCTGGCTTGCGCGACCGAAGTGCGGGATTGTTCCAGCTGGCCTGCCTGATGCAGATAGTCATCGCCTTTGTTGGCAAGGGAGTTTTCCAGATCTGAAATGATTTTCTGATGATCCGTGATTGAGCTATTACGCTCTTCAATTGTTTGCTTGAGACGGTCAATTTTGATGCTGTTAAGGGTAAGCTGCTCGCGCTGGGATTCCACGGAGACTTCCAGTCGACGCTGGGTGATGGCCTGCTCGGCCCGCTGCATATCTTTTTCTGCCTGCAATTCACTGTAGCTGATCGGTATCTCGCCCAATACACGCTTTTCGGTGAGACGAACCGCACGGCGCCAGATCATTGGAACGACTACCAGCATCATCAAAATGGCGATGATGAAGCCCAACAAGATATATAAAGCAGATTCAATCAAGGGAAATGACCACCTATACCCGTAATGCACCCGATAACAAGTGCTTAATCGATCCGAACCGAATCTTATCTTTGGTTTTACCAGTAGAGTGGACAAGGTGGAATAGTTAATCACTATTAACTATTCATTTTCTGGTCTTTTTTAGGGGAAAGATCGACAGTAATTTCTAATCAAAATACATTGTCTGCGAAACAAAAACCCCGTCAACAGATTGCTGACGGGGCTGAAACTGCATTCAAAGAGCAGGTTGGATCAGAACGGGTTCCAAGTCGGACGTTGACTGAATTTCAGATAACCGACATTGACGCCAAGCCTGGCCCCGACGCCTGAGCGGACAGGAACCACCAGAATTCCATTGTTGCCAAGGACGGTCAGACCAAAACCACCAACCAGATAGGCAGAGCCGTTGAAGCCGACATAACGACGATAGATGGCGCTGGTATCGGGCAGGTGATAGACAAGCATCATGGTGCGATTGCCGTCTCCACCAAAGTCCCAACCAATGGAAGGGCCTTGCCAGAAGACCTTGTGTTCACCTATGTTTTTGGTATAGAGCGTCCCCTCGCCATAGCGCAGGCCCGCTACAATGGCAGCGCTTCCTTCTTCACCGAGAATATAGCCGTTGGGTAGGCCATATTTGGCGAACGACCTTTCCAGAACAGAGGCAAGGCCACCGGAGACAGACCCAAAGAATCGTTGTCCGGCATTCAGTATTTCTGCATTCGAGTAGAAATTGTCATTTGGATTGATGTCATTTGCCTGTGCGCGGGCGGATGTGCTCAGCATTGTTGCCGAGATCACATACAGCATGGCTGCGATGAACAGGGTGGAGAAATATGCGCCAAACGTGCGGTGCTGAAACAGGGTCATGTTCGGTGTCCTTTGCAGGAAAAATTGCCATGGCGGGTGGATTCGAGCGAAGTTCGGAGCCGACAATATTTTGTTTACCATATCTTATGGATGGCTCTTTTTTCTTAACAGAATCCTTATTTCGACCAGTCTAGGGTTGATTATGATGAAAAAATGATATTCGGCGGACCAGAAGGAAGTTTCTTGTGGGCAGAGGAATATGACAACCGGAATTGGTTGGCTGTAAGGAAGAATGGCATGAAGGCGATGCGAGGATCGTGGAGCAAGACTGGGCAATCGGTCCTGTTGATGATGAAGAAGGGCTTGTCAATTTGCCTGATGGTGTTCGTCTGTATTGCTGTTGATCTTTCTATCAATGTCAATGATGTAGAGGCATCGGTGCAATCGCGACGCGTTGTGATCGATCCGAATAGCGGACTTGCTATATGGGGTTATGACCCGGTGGCTTATCATACCGATCAAAAAGCAGTGAAAGGCAAACATGATTATGAGTTTGTCTGGAACAATGTGAGTTGGGTTTTCGCATCACAGGCCAATCTTGAAGTCTTCAAGGCAGATCCCGATCTTTATGCGCCACAATTTGGTGGGCATGGAGCTTTGGCCATGGCACGGGGTTACTTGTCTGCTTCCAACCCGAAGGTTTGGGCTCTTTATAAAGACAGGCTTTATCTTTTTTATTCTTTTCCAGCTCGGGCAGCCTGGGCCCAGGCACTGGAACAGCATATTCAACGTGGAATAGCCAGCTGGCAAAAGTTGGAACCCACTCTTACACGCTGATATAAAGGCATTCCTTTCCTTTTAGGGAGAGTAAGTCTGCCAAAACATCACTACTTTACATTATTTCATATGGTTTCTTGCCCAGTTTGAGTGGGCAAGATCAGTGAACCCTTGGCAGATGCCGCGCGGATGGTTAATTCTCATTAAGAGAGAGTGGTATTGATTCGTAAGAGTGAATGAATACCAAAGACATGAATCCAACCAGTTGAGGATGTAATGACTGCCAAGGACACCCTTTCCTCCATGGATCTGGCTGCTTTGCTCTGTAGCCGGGTTTGCCACGACATCATTAGCCCGGTTGGGGCGATTACAAATGGCCTTGAAGTGCTTGAAGAGGATAATGGCGAGGATATGCGTGCCTTTGCCATGGAGCTGATTACCAAGTCGGCTCATACCGCTTCGGCCAAGCTCCAGTTTGCGCGTCTTGCATTTGGTGCCGCCGGATCTGCTGGCGCTGAAATCGATACTGGCGATGCGGAAAAAGTTGCCAGTAATTTCATGGCAGGAGAAAAGGCTGACATGGAATGGGAAGGGACACGTGTCCTGATGCCCAAGAATCTGGTCAAGCTGCTTCTTAACCTTGTGCTAATCGGAACTTCAACAATTCCTCGGGGAGGTACCATTAAGGTTAAGCATGATGGGGACGCCCGTTACCCTACTTTCCTGTTGGTTTGCGAGGGTCGGAATGCACGTATTCCGGCAAGTCTTGATCGCCTGTTGCGTGGTAAACCTGCTGATGATCACGGCATCGATGCCCATGCCATTCAGCCTTATTATACCGGGCTCCTGGCGCGAGAAAGCAAGATGGATCTGTCGTTTGACTGGACTGACGACACAATTACCATTGAGGCCAAGCCGGTTTACATACCGCCTGCAAGCGAAATGATTGGTGTTGCAATCCCAGGTGAAGATGCTTGAATGAGTAACTAAGTATTTTCCCTAATTTATATGGTAAAATAATCAATAGGGTTATTGATAGGTTGACGTAAAAGCTGACAATTATTGTGGTTTGCTTCAGCCTATCTTAACCACTTGGTCCGACACTGAAGGGGAACAGCCGCGTGAAGTGGCAGGATTCCGCCAATTGTCAGGGTATGGATCATGGATGATTTGTTACGTGAATTTATCGAAGAAACCAATGAAAGCTTGGATGTCGTTGATGTAGAGCTTGTCAAGTTTGAACAAGAACCGAACAACGCTCAGATCCTCGATAACATTTTTCGACTGGTTCATACCATTAAAGGGACCTGTGGTTTTCTGGGCCTTCCTCGCCTGGAAAGTCTGGCTCACGCCGCAGAGACCTTGATGGGAAAGTTCCGCGATGGGGCCCCCGTCACCGAAGAGTCGGTTTCCATTATTCTGAAGTCGCTTGATCGCATTAAAGAGATCATGTCCGAGCTTGAAGCAACCGAAAGTGAGCCGGAAGGATCGGATGAAGACCTCATCGATCATCTGGACCGGCTGGCTGGCATTGGCAAATATGCCGGGCAAGCCGGTGCTGCCGAAGCGGATGCACCCAGTGCGGAAACCCCTGACGAACCCGTCGCTGAAGCATCGGAACCGGAAAGTTCTGAATCTGATGATGATAAGCCCGCCGAGGTTTATCAGGTTCTTGAGCGTGAACTCAAGGCAGGTGAAGTCTCGTTGGATGATCTGGAGCGTGCTTTCCGTGACGCTGATGGTCCCGAGGACTTTGATGTTGAGGCTAATGCTAAAGCGGCAGCTGAAGAGGCTGTAGCGGCCGCGGCCGCACAGAAGCGCTCTGGTGCCAAGCCGGTTGCGAAGAAGGAGCCAGTCAAGCCTGCGCCGAAAAAAGAACCAGAGGCGAAAGCTGCTGACAAAGAGACCAAATCTGTTGCCAATCAGTCCATTCGCGTGAATGTCGAGACGCTTGAGCATCTGATGACCATGGTTTCCGAGCTGGTTCTGACCCGTAATCAGTTGCTTGAAATTGTTCGCCGTCATGAAGATTCAGAATTCAAGGTGCCACTGCAACGCTTGTCCAATGTGACAGTTGAATTGCAGGAAGGCGTCATGAAGACCCGAATGCAGCCAATTGGCAATGCCTGGCAGAAATTGCCTCGTATCGTGCGCGATTTGGCCAATGATCTGGGCAAGCAGATTGATCTGGTCATGGTTGGTCAGGATACCGAGCTTGATCGCCAGGTACTGGAACTGATCAAGGACCCACTGACCCATATGGTGCGTAACTCGGCTGACCATGGGCTTGAAATGCCTGATGAGCGTGTTGCGATGGGCAAGCAAGCAAAAGGAACTGTCAAGTTATCTGCGTATCATGAAGGTGGTCACATCATCATTGATATTGAAGATGATGGTCGTGGTCTGAATACCGAAAAGATCAAGGAAAAAATTCTCAAGAATGAATTGGCGACCGAAGCCGAGCTTGAGAAAATGAGCGAGCAGCAGATCAACAAATTCATCTTTGCTGCGGGTTTCTCCACTGCCGAGAAAGTGACCAACGTGTCTGGCCGTGGTGTAGGCATGGATGTTGTTCGCAACAATATTGAAGTGATCGGTGGTTCTGTCGATCTGAAATCAACTGCAGGCAAGGGATCTGTCTTCTCGATCAAGATCCCGCTGACCCTGGCTATTGTTTCCAGTCTGCTGGTGGAAGCTTCTGGCGATCGCTTCGCTATCCCACAACTATCCGTCGTTGAACTGGTACGCGTTCAGAACAATTCCGAACATAAGATTGAACGTATCAAGGATACGCCTGTCCTTCGTTTGCGTAACAAGTTGCTGCCTCTTATTCATCTGTCCAATCTGCTGGGTATTGAAGAGAAGCGCGATGAGGAGATTGAACTGGATGATAATGGCTTCATCATTGTCATGCAGGTTGGCCCGCAAATCTTTGGTGTTGTGGTCGATGCTGTCTTCCATACCGAGGAAATCGTGGTCAAACCAATGGCGTCCATGTTGCGCAATCTGACCCTGTTCTCCGGCAATACCATTTTGGGTGACGGTAGTGTGATCATGATTTTGGATCCGAATGGTGTGGCTCAGGCCTTTGGTAGCCATGTTGGAACCGATATGTCTCAGGAAGTGGAAGAAGAAGAGAAAGCTTCCTTGCCGGAAGAAGAGAACAACAAGGTTTCCCTGCTTATCTTCCGTGCAGGCTCTGCCGAACCAAAAGCTGTACCGTTATCTTTGGTTACGCGTCTTGAGGAATTTGAAATCGACAAGATCGAATATTCCAATGGACGAGACATGGTTCAATATCGAGGCAGCCTGATGCCGTTGGTTCAGGTCAATAACTATATCGAGCGGAAGACCGAAGGCTCGCAGCCGATGTTGGTCTTCTCTGATGCAGGCCGCTCAATGGGGCTTGTGGTTGATGAGATCGTCGATATTGTTGACGAACATCTGGATATCGAGGTTTCCTCCGAGGTTCCTGGCATTTTGGGAACTGCGGTCATCAAAGGTAAAGCAACCGAGATTATCGATGTTGGTCACTTCCTGCCACAAGCATTTGAAGACTGGTTCCATCGCAAGGAACTGGACGAGGTGGCCTTGGTCAAGAAATTGCTGTTTGTTGATGACAGCTCCTTCTTCCGTAATATGCTTGGTCCGGTGCTGAAAGCTGCAGGTTATCAGGTTACTATCTGCTCCTCCGCTCAAGACGGATTGGCTGTATTGGAGCGTGACCCTGGTTATGAGATCGTGGTCAGCGATATCGAAATGCCCGAGATGAACGGTTTCGAATTCTGCGAGGCCATTCGACGTAATCCTGCGACGCGGGATATTCCGATCATTGCATTGTCGTCCCTGTGTACACCACAGGCTATCGAGCGCGGTCGTCGGGCTGGCTTCAACGACTATGTAGCGAAATTTGACCGTCCTGGGCTGATTGCATCGCTCAAGGAACAGAATGTTGAGCTGGGAGTAGCAGCATGAATGATCATACCAACAAAGAGCTGGATGGTGAAAACCTGGATGAAACCATTCAGTATGTAACCATCTATATCTGTGATCAGTTGTTCGGATTGCAGATAAGCCGCGTTCATGATGTTTTTGTTCCGGAATCCATGACACGGGTGCCGCTTTCCAGACCGGAAGTGGCCGGGGTACTCAACCTGAGGGGACGTATCGTTACAGCAATTGACATGCGTCGCCGGCTGGGACTGAAACCGTTGGAAAACGTAGAGAATCTGATGGCGATCGGGATCGAATTCAAGGAAGAATCCTATGGTTTGATCATCGATAGCGTCGGGGAAGTTCTGGATCTTTCAGAGAGTTCCAAGGAATCCGTTCCATCCAATCTGGATCCTCGTTGGGCCGATATTGCGGCGGGTGTACATCGGCTGGATAGTAATCTGATGGTTATTCTCGATGTTGATCGTGTACTGGGCGATATGGTGGAAAAAATTAGCGTAGCTGCTTAAAGCGATCAGTCGGGATAGGAGTGAAGTAATGAAGAAATGTCTCGTTGTTGATGATTCCAGTGTGATCCGCAAGGTAGCAAGGCGCATTCTGGAAGATCTTGAGTTTGAGATTACAGAAGCCGAAGACGGCCAGGTCGCACTGGATAGCTGTGTTGACCAGATGCCTGATGCGGTTCTGTTGGACTGGAACATGCCTGTGATGGATGGTCTGGATTTTCTGGTTGAATTGCGCAAGCTGGATGGGGGAGATGATCCAAAGGTGATCTTCTGCACCACAGAGAATGACGTGGCTCATATTGCCAAAGCCATTCGCGCCGGAGCCAACGAATATATCATGAAACCTTTTGATCGTGAGATTGTTGAAGCGAAATTCCAGGAAGTTGGCCTGATCTAGGACTTTATATATTTCCAAGCCAGAGAGAGATTGAATGGGTCTTATGTCTGCAAATGCTGCTGCGGCTTCTTCGGCTGCGCGCCAGATTAAAGTGATGGTTGTAGACGATTCTGTCGTTATCCGGGGGTTGATAGGCCGTTGGATCAATGAAGATCCCGATCTACTACTGGTGAATTCACATCGCAATGGGCGTCTTGCGGTAGAGGATATTGCCAAGTCCAAACCGGACATTGTTATTCTCGATATCGAGATGCCGGATATGGATGGTCTTACAGCACTTCCCTTGTTGCTGAAAACCTATCCTGCGACCAAAGTTATCATGGCCTCGACGCTGACGCGTCGCAATGCTGAAATCAGCTTGAAGGCGCTATCGTTGGGTGCTGCGGACTATGTTCCAAAGCCGGAAAGCAATAGCCAGATTACCACTTCGACTGATTTTCGTCGCGAGCTCCTCAATAAGGTCAAAGGGCTTGGCGGAATGCCACAGCGGCCTGCACCGGGAGCAGGTGGATTTCGTGCCTCCCGACCAGCCGGAGCAACTGCGCCACAGCCCGCGCCGCGTCCAGGTGCCATGCGCGCCGAAACGGCCACAGCAGCAGGTGGTGCACGCCCAGTAGCCGCTGCGGCTGCTGCAGCTCGTGGTGCTGGAGGGATCGCCTTGAGATCCTTTGGCAGCGCCCGTCCAAGAGCTTTGTTGATTGGCAGTTCCACTGGCGGGCCTCAGGCTCTTGAAAAACTGCTTGGTGAAATCGGACCTCAGTTGTCTGGTGTTCCGATACTGATCACGCAGCATATGCCAGTCACATTTACTGCTATTTTGGCTGACCATCTGGCACGGGCTTCAGGTTCTCCTTCCGCAGAAGCGCAACATGGGGAAGTGGTCAAGGCCGGACAAATTTATGTAGCTCCGGGCGGAAAGCATATGGTGCTGGCAAAGCAGGCGGGACAGGTCGTTATTCAGCTGAATGATGAACCCCCGGTGAATTTCTGCAAACCTGCTGTTGATCCATTTTTTGAAAGTGCTGCCAAGGTTTATGGAGCTGCATCCCTTGGAGTGATCCTGACCGGTATGGGCCATGATGGTGCAGCAGGAGCGCAGCATATTGTTGACGCCGGAGGCAGCATAATTGCTCAGGACGAGGCTTCCAGCGTTGTATGGGGCATGCCTGGGGCAGCCGCGCAGGCCGGGGTTTGTGCCGCTGTTCTGCCACTTGCGCAAATTGGCTCAAAAGTTACACGTATATTTAGAGGGGAACGGCAATGACACCACAAGAATATGCCTACCTTCAGAGCTTCCTTAAACAGAAGTCAGGGCTGGTACTGTCAAACGATAAGCAATATCTGATTGAAAGCCGCTTGATGCCTATCGCGCGTAAGGCGGGTTTGCAGACCATATCGGATTTGATTGCCAAATTGAAAACGCCGTCAGAGAAGGGATTGCAAAATCAGGTGGTCGAGGCGATGACTACCAATGAGTCCTTCTTCTTTCGTGATAAGACGCCGTTTGACCATTTCACCGAGACGATCCTACCCCATATGACGGCTAATCGTCCGGGTAAGAAAATCCGTATCTGGTGCGCAGCAGCCTCTACCGGACAGGAACCTTATTCCCTTGCCATGTGTATCAAGGAAAATGCTTCCAAGCTGAATGGTGCGCGCTTCGAGATTATCGGGACGGATCTGTCCAACGAAGTTCTGGAAAAGGCCAAGGTTGGCTATTACAGCCAGTTTGAAGTGCAGCGTGGTCTGCCGGTGCAGTTCTTGCTGAAATATTTTACCCAACATGGCGAGATGTGGCAGGTTAATCCTGATATCCGCTCGATGGTGACTTATAAGCCATATAATCTGTTGGATAGCTTTACCGCTCTTGGTCAGTTTGATGTGGTCTTCTGTCGCAATGTTCTGATTTATTTTGATCAGACTACCAAGTCTGACATCATGAACCGCATTTCCAAGCAGATGCCGGACGATGGCTATCTGGTGCTTGGCGCCGCGGAGACTGTGGTTGGTTTGAGCAATGAGTTCAAATCTGTTCCAGGCAAACGCGGACTGTATAGCACCGCTCGTGCTGCTGCTGCGAAGCCTGCGTTGAATGCCGTTGCTGCTGGTGGGGGGATGCGTCCTTCTGCTGCGGTTGGTGGGACACGTGCGGCTGTAGGTACGGGAGCTACACGTCCAGGTGCTGCCAGTGCGGGATCTGTTGCTGGTGGACTGTCTCGACCTGGCATAACCAAACCAGCAACCAGTGGTTTAGGATCCAGTGGTGCCAGCCGTCTGGGAACATCTCGTCCCGGATCAACTGGATCATCAGGCTCAACCACTCGGCCTTCGGGCGCTGGATCGCGGTTTACCAGCTTGAAAAAATAATGGATCTTACTACAACGGTATGATCAGGGCGTCTGGGGTTCTCAGGCGCCTTTTTGCTTTGTTGGTATGGCCGATTTAGCGGATTGCGTTCAGGCGATTTATTGCGAATGCGCGATTGTGATGAGATGATTGGTTGGTCGACCAAAGCCGTTCTCACGATTGTTGAACGACTGAAAAAGATTTTCACTTCATGTATTGAAGCGAGTCCTTATCTGAAAAGTGCTTCAACTTTTCCAAAATACTCGATTATCATCACCAAAGTATTGTGTGCCTTCCTGGAGAAAGTTGGCAAAGCAAAACCCGCCATGCGAGCAAGGCGGGTTGCAATCTCGTGAGGGAACCAGGAACTTCAGACGAAGTCAGGCGCTTTCTTTCAAGCCCTCTTCATCCGGTTCGCGCAGCACATAACCACGGCCCCAGACAGTCTCGATATAATTTCGACCACCGGTAGCTGTTGCCAGTTTCTTGCGCAATTTACAGATGAATACATCGATGATTTTCAGCTCTGGCTCGTCCATGCCACCATATAAATGGTTGAGGAACATTTCCTTTGTAAGGGTCGTACCCTTGCGCAGGCTGAGCAATTCCAGCATCTGATATTCCTTGCCGGTCAGATGCACGCGCTGACTGTTGACTTCAACAGTTTTGGTATCCAGATTGACGGTCAGTTCGCCGGTCGTGATCACGGATTGTGCATGGCCTTTGGAGCGGCGCACAATTGCGTGAATACGAGCAACCAATTCGTCTTTGTGGAATGGTTTGGTCATATAGTCGTCGGCACCAAAGCCGAGGCCACGGACCTTGTCTTCGATTCCGGCCAGACCGGACAGAATCAAAATTGGAGTTTTCACCTTTGAGACGCGTAACGTTCGCAGCACCTCGTAACCGGACATGTCCGGCAGGTTCAAATCCAGAAGTATAATGTCATAATCGTACAACTTGCCAAGATCGATGCCTTCTTCACCAAGGTCGGTGGTGTAGACATTGAAACTTTCGGACTTGAGCATCAACTCGATGCTTTGTGCCGTGGCGCTGTCGTCCTCAATTAGCAAAACTCGCATGCCAATCCCCTCATCTTGCCTTTCCTGGGCTTGGAGCAACCTGACTTTCTGCAGGTGCTAAGGACCAAATCACATCCCAGTAAAAAAGCTAATGCATAATGGTTAACAAATCCTGATTCCATCATGCAAGCCTTGTCTGAAACTTTACCAAAAAAAGTGGTATCTATTTGAATACTAGGTAAAATTTTCCTAGTACGCGACTTAAAGTTTCACTTTAAGAAAGTCTGCTAAGTGACTCTCTTGACTCGGCAACATATTAAGCATTTCAACTGGGCAAAATTTACCTTTATGAATCCTATGGATTTATAATTAACCATACGGGTAAACGAATCGTTACGATGGGACAGAATCAGTAAAGGTTTGGCAATGGTGCAGGATTTAATTGGAAAGCTTGAAGATGTAACACCGCGCCATTCTTACGGGCGTGTTTCCTCAATTCAGGGGCATCTGGTTGAAGTTGTTGGCCCTTTGTTTGAGATGAGTGTGGGGTCGATGGTATCGATCAAGAGTCGCGACCATGATCCCATCCTGTGTGAAGTTGTGGGTTTTGCCAATGACAAGGCCCTTTGTTTGCCGTTTTCGGAGCTCGAGGGCATCCGAATGGGATGCCGGGCCGATTTGTTACCTGCAGCGAGCATACGTCCGACTAAAGGATGGTTGGGCCGTGTTGTTAACGCTTTTGGTGATCCAATCGATGGTAAAGGTCCACTCCCACGTGGCCATGTAACGATGCCTTTGCGTGCCAAACCTCCTGCTGCGCATGCCCGAACCCGAGTTGGCGGGCCCATGGATTTGGGTGTGCGGGCCATTAACTCTTTCATCACGCTCTGCCAGGGACAACGTATGGGCATCTTCGCCGGGTCTGGTGTTGGCAAGTCAGTGCTTCTTTCCATGCTGGCTCGAAATGCCTCATCGGATGTGAATGTCATTGGTCTGATTGGTGAACGTGGTCGCGAGGTGCAGGAATTTATCGAAGATGATCTGGGGGAGGAGGGCCTGGCTCGATCCGTTGTTGTTGTTGCGACTTCCGATGAAATGGCGTTGATGCGACGTCAGGCTGCTTATCTGACGCTGGCTTTGGCGGAGTATTTTCGCGGTGAGGGCAAACAGGTTTTGTGCATGATGGATTCAGTTACAAGATTTGCACAGGCTCAACGTGAAATTGGTTTGGCGGCTGGAGAGCCACCTACTTCCAAGGGATATACGCCCACAGTATTTGCAGAATTGCCGAAATTATTGGAAAGAGCGGGTCCTGGGCTAAAAAAAGAGGGATCTGTTACGGGACTTTTTACTGTTTTAGTGGAAGGTGATAATCACAACGAGCCAGTTGCTGACGCTGTAAGGGGCATTTTGGATGGCCACATCGTCATGGAACGGCAAATTGCGGAGCGGGGAAGATATCCGGCGATAAGTATTTTGAAATCAGTTTCGCGTACACTCCCCAAAGCTGCTGACCCGGCCTATTGGCCAAGCGTATTAAAGGCGAAGCAGTACATGGCGACTTTTTCGGATATGGAAGAGCTTATCCGATTGGGAGCCTATAAAAAGGGAAGCGACCCCGAGGTCGACTTGGCGATTGCCCTGCATGAGCCGCTGGAAGCTTACTTGACCCAGTATAAGGGAGAGGCGACCAGCTTGCATGAAGGTTATGAGTTGCTGAATGGGATTGTCGGGGAGCATTTGAACAGGGAAGATTCGGGGCTTTAAGGAGTATTGAGTAATGAAGTCACGTGACAGTCTTATCCGCCTAAAACGTTTTCAGGTGGATGATAAGCGCCGTCAGGTCGGTCAGATCGAATTGATGGTCACCGAGTTCCAGACGATGATCAAGGATCTGGACGATCAGATCGCCTTTGAAGAAGAAAAAGCCGGCATTAATGATGTGGCTCACTTTGCCTATCCTACGTTTGCCAAGGCAGCGATCCAGCGAAAAGAGAATTTGCAGGTTTCCATCGACGATCTCAACGAGCAGTTGGAACGCGCGCAGGATCAATTGCGCGAAGCCATCGGAGACTTGAAGAAAGTCGAGAAACTGGAAGAGCGAGATCAGGCACGCGATCGTGCTGCTCAGGAAGAAGCCGAACAGGCTGAGTTGGACGATTTCAGTATGATCGGCCGACATCGTCGCGGCTGATAGCTCATATTTGAGGATTGGCCTGTCTTGTGACCGAGAGGCTTATCCGTGACAGATTGCTAGAGAACTGCAGATCTGTTTTCAATGCTCCATTGGCTGGCCGACAGTTGGATGAAAATCTGCCTGTCCGGCTGGCTGTCGGAGTTTTTTGTTTTTGTATCCTTCAAAAGTGAATCGGGCTAGATTGCTCATTCGTCAAATGCTTGATGTCTGAGAAATTCCGAGAGGCCCGATTGTCGTTCCTTCTTCCCTTACTGCTTGCTCTTGTTGCCTTTAGTTTTGGTCTGGGGCTTGTTTTGCCGCTCGTCAGTATGGATAAATTGCTTCTTTTTACCGAGACGCCGTCCCTGCTATCGATCCTGATGGGACTTTGGCAGGATGGTGAGCCGGTCCTGGCCGGGATTGTGGGACTGTTCTCGCTTGTTTTTCCCAGTGGCAAGATCTTGCTACTTCATTATATTGCTTACAAGGGACGGGTTGGGCGCGGGCGCTCCATTGCTCTTCTTGGGTTGACCAGCAAATGGTCGATGATGGATGTGCTGTTGGTTGCTCTGGTTGTCTTTTCAGCCAAGACATCCGGCTTGGCGACGGCGTCGGTCTTGCCTGGGCTGTGGTTCTACGCCTTCGCGACACTTGGCTCTGCTTTTGCAGCCATGATGATCAAACGATAGGATATCAAAACAAGTTTACCTCGGTTGTCTGTCATTCAATAAGGACTTTGTCTCTGAGGTGGGGTGAGTTGGGTATCAATTTCGATGCCATTGATGCCTTTGATGTTGCGGGCGATTATGAAATTCCACTTCAAGCCAAGCTGTTGGCTCGGAGTGGCGAGTATGATGCCATCATCGCTTGCGCTCTGGTCGTGGATGAAGGCATCTATCGACATGACTTTGTGGCGACTGCAGTGATTGATGGTGTGACTCGCGCGCAGCTGGATAGCGGTGTGCCTGTTCTCTCGGTTACTTCGACCCCATATCACTTTCATGGGCATGATGGGCATCTGACTTACTGCTCCCGCCATTTTGTGACCAATGGAGCGGAAACCGCTGAAGCGTGCATGACGACGCTTGGAAATTTGCCAGTGGTCAAGATATGGGTTGGATAAGCTCGGAATATCTGGGATTTGAACCTATATGGTGCCAACTGTTTTCAATCTTACACGTGTATGAACTTCGCTCTGGCTTAGGACCGTTGTGTGTGCACGGAAACGTTCGATGATCGAGCGAACATAGGGGCGAGTGCCTGGAGAGGTTAGCAAAACCGGGATTTCTCCCATCTGTGCCGCATCTTCAAAGGCATCACGAACCAATCCGACGAACTCCTGCAGTTTGCTGGGAGCCATGGCGAGTTGCTTTTCATCACCATCTCCAATCAAGGCAGACGCAAATTCCTGCTCCCATACGGGAGAGAGAGTGATGATGGGCAGATAACCGCCTGGTGCCTGATGGGAAGCGCAGATTTGCAGGGACAGTCGTGAACGTACATGCTCTGTCATGGCTTGCACGGAGCGCGTAAAGCCCGAGGCGTCGGCAATTCCTTCCAGAATGGAACTCAGATCGCGAATGGAAATGCGCTCTTCCAGGAGACTTTGCAGCACACGCTGGATGCCGGAAATGGTGATCTGGCTTGGAACAATATCATCGACCAGTTTCTTCTGTTCATCTGGCAATTCGTCCAGCAATCCTTGAACCACACCATAAGAGAGCAGTTCAGACATATTGGCTTTGATGATCTCGGTCAGGTGAGTGGAAATGACGGTAGCCGGGTCGACCACGGTCAGGCCGAGAATAGCGGCTTCCTCACGCAAGGATGCATCAATCCAGGTAGCTGGCAGACCAAAGGTTGGTTCGGTTGTTTGGGCTCCGGGTAATGAAATCGGTGCGCCGGTTGGATCCATGCTCATGAATTGACCCGGATAAACCACGCCCCGGCCCACTTCCACTTCCTTGACTTTCAGGACATAGTCGTTGCCTTGCAATTGGACATTATCCAGAATGCGTACAGCTGGCATGACAAAACCCATCTCGGATGCCAGTTGACGACGAAGTGCCTTGATCTGTTCAGTCAGCAGTTCGGAGCCTTCGCCATTGGCCATGGAGATCAGGCCATAACCCAGTTCAAGGCGTAATTCGTCCATTTTGAGGACCTGACTGATTGGTTCCTCGCTTGGTGGGGCTGCTTCTTCCAGAGTTTCCTGTTGCTGTTGGATGATCTGTTGAGCGACTTCTTCCTTTTGCTTTTGGCTCGAGCGATAGGCCATATAACCGGCACCGCCTGCCAGAGCCAGAAACGGCATGGCTGGCATACCCGGCAAGAAGGCCATGACGACCATGACTGCCGAGGACATGCCCAGTGCTTTTGGATAGCCTGAAAGCTGCTCTACCATGGCGCGGTCGGCGGAGCCGGAAACGCCAGCTTTTGACACCAACATACCAGCGGCAGTGGAGACGATAAGAGCAGGAATCTGGGATACCAGACCATCGCCGATTGTCAGCAGAGTATACGCTTCCGCCGCGTCACCAAAGGCCATTTCCTTTTGCGCCACGCCGATAATGATACCACCCAGGACATTGATGAATGTGATGACGAGACCGGCGATGGCATCGCCGCGTACGAACTTTGATGCACCATCCATGGCACCAAAGAAAGAGCTTTCATCGGAGAGATCCTTACGGCGCTTTTTGGCTTCCTGATCGTCAATGAGGCCTGCGGACAAATCTGCGTCGATTGCCATTTGTTTGCCGGGCATGGCATCCAGGGTGAAGCGGGCAGCCACTTCGGCAATACGACCGGAACCCTTGGTGATCACAACAAAGTTCACGGTAACCAAGATGGCAAAGACAATCACCCCGATGACGAAATTGCCACGCGTGATGAAGGCTCCAAAAGCCTCGATGACATTACCTGCGGCGCTAGAGCCTTCATGCCCATAAGCCAGAATCAGACGGGTGGATGCGAGGTTCAGTGCCAGCCGCAACATGGTGGCGACGAGAAGGACGGTTGGAAAAGCGGAGAATTCCAATGGTGCGCGAATGAAGAGCGCTGTCATCAGAATGAGGATGGAAAAAATGATGGAAACTGCCAGAAACATGTCCAGCATGAAACCTGGCATTGGCAGGATCATCACCACCAAAATCACCATCACTCCGATGGCAAGACCCAGATCTCCACGCCGTAAAACGTCAATTGCGTTGGCAATATGACTGCCAAAGGAAGGGCCGGATGGTGCACTCAGGCCAGCCTCAACTGGTGCGTCTCCTCCATCACCTGGAGGGGCGCTGGCAGTCTCAGCCATCGGGGCCGTTGCGTCGCTCATGCCTTAAATCCTGTTTTGCTTTTCAAAGCGGGAATTCAGTGTTTGGTCGTGCTTGCCTTTCTCTTAGAAGACACGTGCCTTAGCTGGCGATCTTTCCTTCTCCTGGTTGCGGGATATCCACGCCTTCTGATGCGTATTGGCGCAACTTGTTCCGCAATGTGCGGATGGAGATGCCAAGGATATTGGCTGCATGTGTGCGGTTGCCCAGGCAATGATCCAGCGTGTCGAGGATCAGATCCTGCTCGACTTCTGCCACTGTTCGTCCAACCATGGTGCGCGTTACACCTTCGGCGGCCATAACAGCTTGTGCAGCCGGGCCGCTGGCCATGCCAATGATGGTTTGATCCATACGACTGCCATCAGGCATCCGAAGGGCTTCAGGGCCGATTTCGGTTCCGGTTGAGAGCAGCACCGCGCGATGCATGGTATTTTCCAGCTCACGGACATTGCCAGACCACTGATTGGCATGCAGGTGGCGCGTGCATTCCCCGCTTAGTTTACGTTGGGGTAGACCATTGGCTTGCGCATATTTATCGGCAAAATGGTTGGCTAGCACATCAATATCTTGCGGACGTTCACGAAGAGCCGGAATCTGCAGGTTGATAACGTTAAGCCGATAGAGCAAATCCTCGCGGAAGGTACCTGAACGTACTTCATCCGCCAGATTGCGGTTGGAAGTTGCGATGATGCGGATATCAACGGAGACAGATTGGGCACCACCGACGCGGTCGATCACACGTTCCTGAATGGCACGCAGAAGCTTGGCCTGCAAACGGATGTCCATTTCGGAAATCTCATCGAGCAACAAGGTACCGCCATTGGCTTCTTCGAATTTGCCGATCCGGCGGGCGATTGCACCGGTAAATGCCCCTTTTTCGTGACCGAATAACTCAGATTCCAGAAGATTATCCGGGATGGCGGCGCAATTGACCGACACAAAAGGTTTGGCCGCGCGTCGGGATTTTCCATGCAGATACCGGGCCAGTACTTCCTTGCCGGTACCGCTTTCGCCGGTGACCAGTACAGATGCGTCACTTGGTGCAATCTGATTGGCCAATTGCATGAGGCTCCCCATGGCTGGGTCGCGGAAAATCAGATTTCCCTGATCTTGGGAGACAGCTTCGAGAACAGCCGCAATGACGTCTGGATCGGGTGGAAGAGGGATGTATTCCTTGGCACCGGCACGAATGGCTTTCACCGCGGCTCGGGCATCATTTTCCACGCCACAGGCCACAACCGGAACTGTGATATGTTCGTTTTCGAGGGATTGGATCAAGTGAGCAATGTCGAGATTGACATCGACCATCATCAAGTCTGCCCCGCGACCAGCCCGCAAATGACTGAGGGCCAGTTGCATCGTTTCGGTATGAGAGACCTGGGCTCCGCGGTCCAAAGCGATTTTTGTCGCCATAGAGAGCTGGCCGTTCAATGATCCTGCAATGAGAAGGCGCATAATGTTTCTCCTGGCTTACTTATCAGCTTTGATAATTTCGGTCATGGTCACGCCCAGCTTGTCTTCCACCAGCACCACTTCGCCACGGGCAACCAGTCGGGCATTCACATAAATATCCACGGCTTCCCCCACCTTGCGATCCAGCTCCAGTACATTGCCCACATCAAGATTGAGCAATTCATTGACAGGCATCTGGGCGCGGCCAAGAACGGCTGAGACGCGAACCGGGACGTCGAAGACAGCTTCGAGATCAGCGGCATTTTTGGGGGAGGGCGTACCATCTTCACCAGCTCCTGCCTGATCGACAGACATATCCTGTTCCTGCAAGTTCAAGCCGTCATTTTCTGGACTATCGCTCATTGTGGCTCTCCTTGGGGTTGATCGGACTGGTCATGCGTTGCTGTTTCAAGATCCGGGTCAGGAGTGACATGATGATCTGTATCATGCGCTGCTGGTTCTGTTGTCATGGACATGTCTGGTTGGGATTCGTTCAACCCCTGTGGCATATCCAAATTTAAATCGGGTTCAACAGTCTCAGCAGGTTCGTTCATTTCCAACTGATCCCCGTCAGAAAGCTCAGGCGTTTCCTGCTCATCGGATGCTGTTTCTTCTGATGCTATCTCTGGTTCTGCCGAAATGTCTTCATTCGCATTGTCATCATCTTCTGTCTCGTCTTGCGGGATGTGCGCAAAATGTTGATCAAGCAACTCTTCTGCATGATGCATGGCGGCGCGCATGTTGCGCCCAATTCCACCATCGTTCCATTCCACTTCGCAATCTCCTGGCGCCACGGCATCATCTTCCGTAATCATCAGGGAGCCCTCGAAACCCAGTTCCTTCATCTGATCTTGCGTTGTTTGTCGGATTTCATCAGCAAGACTGGAGTGCACACGGATGATCAAATGCGGGCTTTTGCGCAATGGTGCCAGAATCTGGTTTAGCAAGGCCTGTATTTCAGCTTTTGGCTCTTGCGCCACGAGCTTTTGCGCGAAACTGCTGGCGAAAGCAAAGGCAAGGTGGCTGGCATCGCGTTCCAGACGGGCAAGCAAGGTGCCGACCTCGGTATAGACCATGGCAATTTCATCGAGGATGGACTTTTGAAGCTCGGCACTCTTCTCCGCGGCGTTTTGCTCGCGCTCCTGACGACCATCAGCCAAACCTTGCTCATAGGCCTGTTGACGAATGGTTTCGATCAAGGCCTCATGTTCTGCAACTGTGATCATTGGCTCAGGAGGTTCTTCCTCAATGATTTCTTCTTCCACGACCTCTTCGATCTCAGGCTCGGGGGGAGCTGAGAAATTCAGATCAAAAAGGTAGCGGGCGGGCTGTGCCATCGAATTCAGTTCCTGAGGTCTTTGGGGTCGGTTCGTGTTGCGGGTTAGTATTTCAAATTATGCGTATTAGTAGATCAGTTCGTCTTCGCCATTGCCTTTGGCGATCATCAATTCGCCACGGGCTGCGAGATCTTTGGCGACATTGACCATGGTGCCCTGTGCTTCGTCCACGTCCTTGAGACGAACAGGGCCCATGGTTTCCATATCTTCCTGCAGCATGGCGGCTGCACGGGTGGACATGTTGCCAAAGAACAGCTCGCGAATGGTTTCGTTGGCGCCTTTGAGAGCCAGAGACAATGCGTCTTTTTCGACATTCTGGAGCAAGGTCTGAATGCCACCTGCGTCGAGCTTGGAGAGATCTTCGAAGGTGAACATGAGTTGCTTGATCTTTTCTGCGGATTCTCTGTTCTCTTCTTCGAGAGCTGCCAAAAGTCGTGCCTCTGTCTGGCGGTCGAAGTTGTTGAAGATGTCTGCCATCACCTCGTGAGCATCGCGACGAGAGGTGGTGGAAAGATTTGACATGAATTCCACGCGCAGGGTCTGCTCGACCTTTTGCAAGACTTCCTTTTGCACCGCTTCCATGGAGAGCATGCGATTGATAACCTCAAGTCCGAACTCTTCCGGCATGATGGACAGAACACGGGCTGCATGGTCCGATTTGATTTTGGAAAGAACCACGGCAACTGTCTGCGGATACTCGTTCTTCAGATAGTTGGCCAGAACATTTTCCTGAACATTGGAGAGTTTCTCCCACATGTTGCGACCAGCAGGCCCCCGAATTTCTTCCATGATCGTGCTGACACGGTCATTTGGCAGGAAGGATCGTAGCAGTTTCTCTGTCGAGTCATAATTGCCGGTTACGCTGCCTTTAGAGGTCAGACGCGAGACGAATTCCACGATCAGGTCATCCAGCATATTAGGTGTGATGCCACCCAGTTTTGCCATTGCGATAGAGACCTGCTTGATCTCTATGTCGTCCAGACGCTTCCAGATTTCGGCACCATGCTCGTCGCCCAGTGCCAGAAGCAGCACTGCAGACTTTTCAGCACCATCGAGTTCGCGCTCTTCGTTGTCGATAGAGACGCCGCTATTGTTGCCCATTGTTGCAAGTGCATTGGCTGACATAGTGAAATCCTATGCTGCATCCTGAAGCCACAGCCGAACGATCTTAGCTGCTTCTTCAGGATTTTCTTCTACGAGTTCACCAACACGCAATAGAGTGTCGGCCTGCAAGGAGCCTTGCAATTGTGCATGCTCGATGGCTTTCATTGTCGGGTGAACTGGTTCTTCATTCTCAGGTGCAGGTACCATGTCGCCATCATCATTCAAGACCATAGGCTGGCCATCTGGCCCAATGACGATGCCTTCTTCGTTCTCTTGTTCCGGCTTTTCGAGCATGCGCTTCATCAACGGACGTACAACGAGGAACAGGACCAGAAGGGTCATGAGAAGAAGGATGCCGAGTTCGGCAAAGCGGATATAGTCATCCTTGGTGAAGGCAAAGAGCTCGTCGCCACTGTCGTCAAAGATGGTTTGTGGACCATCGGCGAACTGCATGTTGATGACTTCGACCTTGTCACCACGGGTTTGAACATAGCCAACTGCCGAACGCACCAGGCTGGAAATCTGTTCAAGCTCTTCAGCACTTCTTGGTTTGTAGGTCAGCTCGCCTGTATCATTTTTCTCATATGTGCCATCTACCAGAACTGCAACAGAGAGACGTTTGACACGGCCACCCTGAACCACTTCGGTCGTGGTCTTGCGAGAGATTTCGTAATTGACAAGCTCTTCGGTAACGTCGGTTGCTTCCTGACGACCGGCCCCATTGCCGGTATTGTCGGCAGCGCCCGGGAGCTCATTGCCAACAGTTACGCCATCATTGCCTTCTTTTTCGTTGCTTTTGGCGGATTCCGAGCGGGTTTGAGTGGAGCGGATCACCTGACCGTCAGGATCAAAGGTATCGGATGTTTCGGTAACCTTGTTGAAATCGAGTTCTGCAGCGACTTCAATACGGGCCCGACCATCCCCTACGATTTTGGCGATGATGTCCTCTACCTGATTGCGAAGTCGATTTTCCAGTTGCTGAGTTCGCTCGTCCATACGGGCGGAGAGATAATTCTCGTCATTGCCGCGACCAGATGCCAGCAAACGACCCTTGGCATCAATGATCGTCACATTTTCCGGATTCAGACCCTCAACGGCAGAACCAACCAGATGCTGGATTGCCTGTATCTGGGTTTGTCCCAGATTGCCCTGTAATTTGACAGCGATGGACGCAGAGGGTGGTTTCTGATCCCGTTTGAAAAGCTGGCGTTTGGGAAGAACCAGATGAACACGCGCTTGGCGAACATTGCGAATGGTGCGAATGGAGCGGGCAAGCTCACCTTCCAGCGCGCGCAGATGATTGACATTCTGCACGAAGGACGTGGTGCCAAGTGTTTCGCTCTTGTCGAAGATTTCATAACCGACATTGCCGCCCGCAGGCAGGCCGCTCTCTGCCAGCTGCATGCGCAGGCGCAGGATCTGGTCTTTCGGTGCCAGGATGACAGCGCCTTCCTGACGGATCTCGTGCTTTACATTTTGCGCTTCCAGCAATTTTGTGATCTGGATGGAATCTTCAAAAGCAAGGTCGGTATAGAGCGGTGAGAGGGTCGGTTCGGAGACGCGCATCATGATAAAGGCAAAGAAGCCAACGAGTACGGCTGTGACCACACCCATTGCTGCCAGTCTTACTGGTCCCAGCGTCTTGAAGAATTCTGTCAGTGCGTTCACGCCAGTCGCCCTTTGTGCCTTTTCGGCCTTACCCAAATCACTAGGCAATATTTTCCTAGCGATTGGTTAACAAGGTGTTAAGGAAATGGTTAACGAGTGGTTAACACTTTGTGGTGCACGACCTTTTCCGCTCAAATTGGTATGAAAAAAACGACTCACAGGGTCGTTTATCCCCTTTTTATCTATGGAGAAGCGAAATTTGAGGCGAAGAATGGAGCCAATTTTTCCCCAGAAGTGGAGATTGGCTCAAATGATCATGACTGATTTGCCAGGTCTGATCGGGCCGGCTGTTGAGTGAGGGTGCTTGGCGTCGGAAAGAGATAAATATTTGACGGGCAATAAAAAAGGCCGGCGCTTTTTTACGCCGACCTTTTGAGATTTTCTGGTTGGTCAGGTTGCCCTGCCTCCCAATATGCCTCAGCGATATTGCTGGACCCGTGTTGCACGCAGACCCGCCAGACCGTGTTGGTCGATGGAACTCTGCCAGCTAAGGAATTCCTCAACTGTCAGTGTATATTTCTGACACGCTTCTTCCAGGCTCAACAAGCCACCGCGTACTGCGGCAACGACTTCAGCCTTGCGCCGGATCACCCACCGACGAGTATTCTCGGGTGGTAGATCTGCTATGGTCAACGGGGACCCATCGGGGCCGATGACATATTTTACTCTAGCACGTGTTTGATCGGTCATTGTACTCTCACACTCAACCTGACCTCATCGAAGTTGAGAATAGAACAATGCCTTTAAAAAAGACCTAAGCCTCTGGAAACACTTTGGTAATGAATCGGAATGCGAAATGCGAGTGATCTTGCATATTGCCAATAAGTCGCGGAAATGATGACTTTTATCGCTTTTGAAGCCGTTAAAAGCCTCTTAACCATAACGAAAAGTCGTGCAAATTGCGCTTGAAGTGCCTTAACTGCCGCTGGTTTGGGCGATGGATTTTACCTGCGACATTGCGATGGCCTGGCCGCCGATGATGAGAAGAGGATTGGAACTGCTCACATCGACCTTATCGACCGTTCCGGTCTGATCGGTTGTTGCTGCAACGTTGTTTCCGCTGGCATCCAGTGCGTCGATCTGAATGGAATAGGTACCAGGTGCCATTCGGACACCTGCACTATTCTTGCCATTCCATTCATAGGTCTGAGCGCCGGATTTGAATTCCACGCCCTGTTTGACCGTTACGACCTGACCTGATGCATTGCGAATGGTTACTGTACCCTTGGCATCCGATGGCATATCGAATTTGTAAGTCAATGTACCGCCGCTTGTCAGATTGCCTTTGGATCCGTCAATGGTGACGGTCTTGCCTACAAAGTTCAGACTGTTCAAGGCATTGTTGGCAGCGGACATAGCTACCAGATTTTCCATTTGCTGGTTGGCCTTGATCTGCTGTTCGACGCTGGAATATTGTACCAATTGTTCGGTGAACTGGTTGGCATCCATCGGGTCGAGCGGGCTTTGGTTCTTCAACTGTGTGGTCAGAAGGGTGAGGAATGTCTCATAATTGCCGACCAGTCCGGCCTGATCCTTCTGTGCTGTTCCCTGTGTGCCGGCTGATACGCCACCAACTGCAGTCATGGTTTAATCCCTTCCGGCTTAGATGACCAAATTGACGCCATCTGTGGCGACGTAATTCTGTGCAAGTGCGCCATTGACCGGCGCTTCCGTTGCTGCTTCTGTGTTGTCGGCTCTGTCAGACGGTGAAGAGTAAATGTCATCGTCCGACTGGTTCTGTTGCTCTGCCCATTGCTGATTTTGATCCCCCTGGTCCATCAAAGAGAATTCCAGACCCTTGTCTTCAAGCTGCAAACCGCTTTGTTGCAGCGTGCGTTCCAGCATTCGCTGATCGCGCATCAGGAAGTCCATGGTTTCGGGGCGCTCGACAAAAAGATGCGCTCGGGCCTGACCGTCAGAGCCAATGGTCAATTTTACATCGATCTTGCCCAGTTCAGCTGGATCCAGTCGAATCTCGAAGCGATTTTCTCCGCCACGTACATGGCGAGATATCTGGGCGGCGATGGCTTGGGCATTTGCCAAACTGGCGGAGGTGGGCAGATTGCCTGTCTTGGCAAAGGCATCAAACCCGGTCAAACGAACGCTTCTGTCCTGAGACATGGAGTTTGAGAGATCCATCTCTACAGTTGGATCGAACAGATCATTCGCACCATCCATATCGGTCATTTGGCCTGCATCTGCTTTGACCCCAGCCATTAGTTCAGAGAAAATGGCTCCCTTGGGAGCGCGCAACTTGGCCAACTGTTCCTGACGATCATTGACCGTTGGCGCTGATTTATCAGATCTGGCGTCCGTCCGGATTTCCGACTTGGCAATATCAGATGGATTGTCTTCACCGGTCGCTTGTTTCTGATCAGGATCACTTGCTGCGCGCTGTGCTGCCAGAGCTTCCTTGCTCTGGGTAGCAGGTGTTGTTCCTTCACTGGAACTTTGAGCAAGCGCAGATTGGGATTGCGTGTTCTGGTTCGTAGCGTCCGTAGTTGCCTGGGCGTTCTGTGTTGGAGTCGGTGTTGGTTTTGCTGACTGCTCTGTTACTTGCTCAGTGTCTGCCTTGACAAGTTGATCATCTGACAAGTTGGCAGTGTCAGTTGCGTGAACAGCTGGTTGTTCGGTATCTGAAGCGTGAGTTCTGGCTGACTGTTCAACTGACTGCTGAGCTGGTTCTTGTGCTTTTGCTAATATTGACTGCTCTTCCTTGTCAGTCACATTTGCGTCCGGCCTGTCCGAGATAGCGTCACCATTTTGCGAGATGGCTTCTGCATTAGAATCCGTCACCTGCTTCTCAGCAATGGTTTTGTTGCCGGATTTGGTGTCAGGGACATTCTGTTGGCTCTGGTCGTCATTTTTGAATGCTTTTGTAGTTTTGTTCGGAGCAACAATGCCAGCTTCCGTCACTGTTTTGGTGCTGGTAATCTCAGCGTCGATCACTGGCTGGCCTTTGCCCTCAGTGCCAATTGCTGCGTCTTCCTTGCCGTTTCCTATTTTGACGGTACCCAATTCTGCTTCGGACTTTTCACCGGTTTGGATAAGCTGCTTTGTGAGTTTCGGATCAATTTCACCCTCAGCGTCCGTTGCCGGGACCTTGGCAGTTTCGTTGCCAATGGATTCTATCTGAGCAGCAATGTCTGCCAGAGTGGTATGGTCTTTGCCGGTTTTCAGCGGTGTTTCATCCTCAACCTTCGGGGCCGCACTATCCATCAATAGCGCAGAACCAGTTTTATTCTTATCGTCGCGCTTGTTGGCAACCTGCTCCAAGAGTTGCCAATTGGTCAGATTGGCAATTTCCGCAGGCACTTCGGATTTGGACGCTGGTGCTTCCCGGGTGGCTTGGTCAGAAGCTGGTTTTTTGACAGATATGGACTGATCGGCAGCAATTGGCTCGCCATCTGGCTTGGGATTTTGGGCGTGCTGATCCGGATTGACACTGGCCTGTCTGTCGCTATTTGCATGAGGCTTGGCAGGCGCATCGCTTTTTCCGGGTTGTGTTGACGACCGATCAGAGTTGCGTGATGCTCGCTCATCGGCTTGGACTTTATCCATTTCCCGTTCAAACTTGCGCATATCATCAGCCGAAGACTGCCCGTTTGTTGGCAACTTTCCTTTGGCAGGGGGAGGGCTCTCCACTACAGGCAAGACAGAATACTGAGCGACCATATTTTTCCTCGTACATGAGTTCACCCATACTCTATTCAAGGATCGTGCCAAGTTTTTGAATTTTCAGAAGGGCTGATTTCTGCTGATTTTGGGGATGTGACTTCGAAGCTGTGATGGCCAAGGCGGTGAAAAACTGCCTGCTTGAGGCAATTCTTGCCGGGTCAAATGCGTTTTTTTACTCAAAATCTCCAGTTTGGGGTTTGGTGTTTTCGATCAATACCTATATAAAGGCGGAAAATAAGCCGACAGATCGGAACTGACCATTCCGGTTCAAGCAGTCGAGGACCAGTGCTGTTGTTGGTGAGATGAGAGATGGAATCTGTTTATGTCAAACAGTCTTGATTTACCTGGTCGCCCAGAAGATACCCGTGTTGTTGTTGCTATGTCCGGCGGAGTGGATAGCTCCGTTACAGCCGCTTTGTTGAAGCAGCAGGGGTATGATGTCATCGGCGTCACATTGCAGCTTTATGATCATGGCAAAGCCATGCATCGGGCTGGTGCTTGTTGTGCAGGACAGGATATTCAGGATGCAAAGCGTGTTGCCGAGCATCTGGGTATCCCTCACTATGTGCTGGACTATGAAAGCCGCTTCAAGGAAGCGGTCATTGATCGGTTCGCCGAGAGTTATCTGGCTGGTGAAACACCGGTGCCTTGCGTCGCTTGTAACCAGACCGTCAAATTTCAGGATTTGCTTGAAACGGCCAAGGAATTTGGCGCTGATGTGATGGCGACTGGCCACTATATTACATCTCGTCAGAAAGGAAATCGCCGGGTTCTTTATCGCCCGACCGATGAAGATCGTGATCAGAGTTATTTCCTATTTGCTACGACACAAGAGCAGATCGACTTCTTGCGCTTCCCGCTTGGTGGTATGCCAAAACCGGAAGCCCGTGCGTTGGCCCGTGAACTTGGTTTGAGCGTTGCGGACAAGCAGGATAGTCAGGATATCTGCTTCGTTCCGACTGGAAAATATACCGATGTGATTGAACGTTTGCATCCTGGCGCTGCTGAACCTGGTGATATTGTTCATATTGATGGACGTGTTCTGGGCCAACATAAAGGTATTATCCGCTACACTGTTGGTCAGCGCCGTGGTCTGGGTGTTTCTGCAGGCGAACCATTGTTTGTCGTCAAACTGGATGCGGAAAAGAAGCAAGTTATCGTCGGTCCACGTGAAGCATTGGCAACACGTCGTCTGAAGCTGCGTGAAGTAAACTGGTTGGGTCCTATCGATGTGTCCGAGATTCCGGAAAAGGGTCTGGAGATTTATGCCAAAGTTCGCTCAACCCGTCCTCCGAAGGCCGCACTATTGCATGTGACCGATGATGGAGGGTTCGAGGTCGAACTTCTGGATGGTGAGGAAGGTGTCGCGCCAGGTCAGGCTTGTGTCTTCTATGACAGTGTTGATAAGGAGTCCGAACTCTGGGGTGGCGGCTGGATTGCCAGTACCAAGTCCGTGGCTCAAATTCGTCAACCGTCCAATGTGCAAGATGCGATCAATGCTTGATCATAAATGGTCCCATTGATTATGAAAAAGCCGGGCTTGCCCGGCTTTTTTGTCTGTTTGTCAAAGTTATTTGAGACTATTCCGGGTTGCCGGGTTCGGTCTGGTGACCCAGATCCTTGAGCGTAACAATTCGATTGCCACGCAGATCGTTGGCGCAGATCAGAAAACCGCGCTCTTCCATATAGGTCAGTAGCCAACGGGCGCGACCTGGTGAGCGAGTGCCGTATGCGGTGGCTAGCTCGATATTGGTTGGGCAGGGCTTCTTGCCTATGGCAGCTTTGGCCAGTACCAGATAGACACCGCGCATTTCCTCGGGCAATTGCTCTGCAACAAGGGTAGCTTGCTTCCACTGATCCTCGTCCAGTTCCTCTTCCTGCGTGTCCAGTTTGGCACGCGCGACAGAAAGGAGTTGCCGAAATTCCTGTAATTCCGGCACTGTTTTCAATTGCTTGTCGATGCGGCAGCGAACCTGAAAATCCTGATAGAGAACCGAGATCGGTTGGAATGCCGCTTCTTCATCTTCCAGAAGTTCGCCCAGAATCCGATGCAGGATTTCCTCACGCTCTTCAAGGCTGAGGCCCGAATCCAGTTCCAATTGTGGTTCGGGCTCATCCGGAAATTTTGCTTCCATGCGCAAATGTGCAAGCTGTTGCAAAACTTCTGCTGTGGTCTGGGCCGGAGCATGCAGAGCTGGGCCGGGTTCATCATCGGTTCCTGGTTTGAACAGAAGATCATCCAGGCTTTCGGTTGAGCGTTCCGGTAGTGGCATCAGTTTGGGGCTGGTAGAGCGGGCCGCTGTTTCGACAGCGCCGATCCTGACGGTTTCAGAGCGACGATAAAGAGCTGGGCCCAGAGCCACAAAGTGCCCACGATCCAGATTTCGGAATGTCTCTGCCTGACGACGTTCCATGCCCAGCAAATCTGATGCGCGAGCCATATCGATATCCAGAAAGGTTCTTCCCATCAGGAAGTTGGAGGCTTCTGCGGCAACATTCTTGGCAAGCTTTGCCAGTCGCTGGGTGGCGATAATACCAGCCAAGCCACGTTTGCGGCCGCGACACATCAGGTTGGTCATGGCGCCAAGGGACATACGGCGTGCTTCTTCGCTTACCTCACCACCAGCAGCCGGAGCAAAGAGTTGGGCTTCATCCACCACAACCAGTGCCGGATACCAGTAATTGCGGTCGATATCGAACAGACCATTGAGGAAAGCACTGGCGGCGCGCATCTGACGATCTGCATCCAGACCTTCGAGATTGAGCACTGCAGAGATACGATGCTGGCGTACACGGGCGGCAATCATGGTCAGATCGCGCTCGGTGCCGATGGCATCGACAACAGCGTGGCCGAATTTTTCGGCCAATGTTACGAAGTCGCCTTCCGGGTCAATCACGATTTGCTGCACCCAAGGGGCACTTTGTTCCAGAATGCGACGCAAGAGATGGGATTTGCCCGAACCGGAATTGCCCTGAACCAGCAGACGTGTAGCCAGCAATTCTTCCAGATCCATTTCTGCCGGATTTCCCAGTTTCATGGTGCCGAGATTAATGCTGACGGTCATTGGGGCGCAGATTTCCTATAATTCAACTAAAGAGGCAACGTCTCCGATTCGCAGCAATTTAGGAAGTGAGGATTATCGTTGATACCTGAACTCTCACATGTCTTTGTCACTTTTGAGGCTGTGGATGGTTGTAAGTTTTGTGATTGAGCAAGAAACGGGTGGGGAGAGAGCAGGGAGAGTGATATCAAAGTCATTTGAACGATAGAACACAATAACATGCTTGGGAGAAAGAGGTATGAAATCGACCTCATCGCAAACAGCAATCGGTTTGGTGATGGCACCCCGGCAATGGGGCATGCTGATCTTGCTTGCCTTTTTATGGGGTGGTGCCTTCTTCTTTGTCAAAGTCAGCATTGCAGAATTGCCAACCATGATGATTGTGTTCTGTCGGGTTGGCTTGGCTGCGCTTGTGCTGGTGGCATTCGTTCTGATGACTGGACGAACCATTCCCAAAAGCCCGAACATCTGGCTGGCATTTTTTATTATGGGCTTTTTGAATAACGTGGTGCCGTTCTCTCTGATTGTATGGGGTCAGAAAAGCATTACGTCAGGTCTTGCCTCGATCCTCAATGGCACCACGCCGATCTTCACGATGCTTGTCGCCGGGCTTTTGCTAGCAGATGAAAGATTGAGTCTGAACAAGGTAATGGGTGTGGTGCTGGGATTGCTTGGCATTGTTGCCATATCCGGTGTGGATGCTTTGTCTGGATTGAGTAATTCTCTATGGGCACAATTGGCAATTCTAGGTGCTGCCCTGTCTTATGGCTTTGCGGCCGTCCATGCCCGGCGATTTCGTGCCATGGGTGTGGATCCAGTGGTTGGGGCGATGGGACAAGTCTGCGCGTCCAGCTTGTTACTGCTGCCGATCATGATCTGGGATGATTGGGCGGGGGTGAGTACACTGCCATCGTTTTGGGTGATATTAAGTGTTGTTCTGCTTGCCGTTTTGTCGACTGCCTGGGCTTATATTCTTTATTTTCGCCTGCTGGATGAGGCCGGTGCGACCAATGCTTCACTGGTTACGTTGTTGATACCGGTGTTTGCGATTTTGCTTGGTGTGCTCATTCTGGGAGAGAGCATGAAGCTGTCTCACATCCTAGGAATGATTTTGATCGGTTTCGGTTTGCTTGTTGTCGATGGCAGGGCCTTGAACTATCTGAGATCAAAGAAGCCTAGTGAAACGGCATCTCTGAGAGAATAGCTATTCCGCCAATAGCCAGACCAGCGCCCGCCCAACCTGGAAGAGCTGGAGGACGTTTGTTGATGACCCACAGGATCGGCAAGATCATGATTGGTGCTGTCGATCCCAGAACGGCGACAATGCCAGTATTCTGACTTTGCAATGCGAAAATCAGTAAGCTCATGGCCCCCACATAGCCCATCCAGCCTGCGACCGTGGCGAGGACAATGGGGGCGATATCCTGTTTGTCGACAGTGCGAAAACGCATTTGCGGGATCAGCAACGTGGTCATCAGCAAGACGGCGCTGAGAATTGTGCGAGCGGCACTGGCAGCCAACGGATCTGTGCCAGCATCTACAATTGGCTTCATGATGATCAGGCCAATTGCCTGACAGAGTGCGGAGAGCAACCCCCAGAACAGCACTTGTAACAAACTACCGGTCAGTTTTTCGCCTGTGCCATCATTGGATTGCGGATTGTTATAAAGAATAGCCAGTGCAATGCCAGTCAGGATCAGAAAGCCGCCAATGGCATCGCTAAGGCTCAGGACTTCCCCAAGTGCAAGAAAACCGATGAGGGATGCCATGGGAGCATTGAGCGCGAAAAGAAGTTGCATACGGCGCGGACCGCCATATTTGAGGCAGGAATGCAAAGCTACATCCCCCAGCAGAATGCCAATGATGCCGGAGAAGGCGATGGGTATCCATTGTGCCCAATTCAGACTGCCCCAATTGCCTTGCAAGGTGACGACAAGGCCAAGCAATAAAGCGGACATGGGAAGCTGGATGCGGGTGAAATCCAGCACGCCGAAATGGATGACTGGTCGGTAGGATACAATGGATGCAGCCGCCCAAATGATTGCAGCGCATATGGCGGCGAGAATACCCAATTCCATGTAAGATTATCCGAATGATAGGCAGCTTAGAAGCTGTCTGCCTATCATGGATGTCCTGAGCTGTCTAATACTTGGCTTGCTGCTTGCGGATGGCTGCTGCTTTTTTTTCCACCTCGACGGCATCGCGTAGAGTGTTGATGCCACCTGCCTCCAGGAGGTCAATCAGACGTAGGAGAACTTCTGCTGTAGCGAGAGAGTCACCGAGGGCAGTGTGACGCACCTCTGGCGGAATTTCGATACCGAACTGCTCTGCCAGTGTATCCAGCGTCAGACTTGCGGTTTGACCCTGAAGATGGGCGGCCAGCAAGACGGTGTCCAGCACAGGGTTGGAGAATTTCAGACCTGTCTGTGCTTCCTTGAGAGATAGGAATTTCATATCGAAGGCGGCATTGTGGGCTACCAGAACCGCGTCACTGACATAGGAATGAAATTTGGGGAGAACCTCTTCGACAGGTGGTGCATCGGCCACCATCTCGTTGGTGATGTGATGGATTGCAGTAGAGGCGGCCGGGATGGAGCGACCCGGATGGATGTATTGATCAAAGCTTTCGCCCCTCATGATACGTCCATTGACAATGCGAACGCCTGCGATGGAAATCATCTCATCACCATTTGAAGGCTCCAGTCCTGTGGTTTCCGTGTCGAATACCACGAAGGTCAGTTCGCGCAGGGGGGTGTCCTCGATATCAGAGAGGTCGGTTCGTTCCATCAGATCAAAATCATAGAAATCCAGACGTTCCGGTATGATTTCTCGTTCAACTTCGATGTCATCTTCATGATGATCGCGAGCTGGCGTCAAGGGGAGGCGTAGATGAACGGTGCCATCCGGCGTTTTTGTGCACCAGAAATCAGTCTTGTGGCGATCCAGTACATCGCGTCCAGTGATCTCGCCCAGATCAGCGTCCAGCGGTTCATCGAGCCAGCTATCGATTTGGGAGATGGTGACCATTTCACCATGCCAGTAGAGATCGATATAGATTTTGCGTCCTGTGCGATTGGCGGATAGTTGGAAGACACGCAGGCCTGTTTGGCTGGCGACCTTGCGCATGACAAATTCGATCAACTCGACAATGGTGACACTATCACAATGTAGCCAGACCGGTGTACCGACAAACTCGCAGGTCAGCGTCAGATCCTCGGATGCATTGCGGCGCAATATGCAATTGAAAAGTGAGGAAGAATATACATCTGACATGGGCCAGGCACCAGCCATGAGTTGATGAGATTTGTTATCCATGGCTTCGATGCTGGCCGAAAGTGAATGTGTTTCCTTTACCAGAATCTTTTCGAAGTTTTTGCGGGTGTCTGCATCCAGATTGAAATCACCTGCCAGCATTTCTGCTGTTGCTTGCAAATTGGCGGCAGGATGACGTAGCTCTATCATTGCCTGATGGAGCAGGCGGTCTCGCTCTACATTTTCGGCCAGTTGATGGGTGATATCCTCAAAGGTGACTGTATAGCCGGTAGCGAGATTTTCTTCTGTATTGACGATGAGTGTCACCTTGCCTTGCAGGGTATGACCCCCGTCGGCTGTGGCGCCGATTACCATTGTTGAGAGGCCTTCCTTGTGACGCTTGTGGCGGCCTTCTTCAAATCGGTTGTGTAGACGGTCCAGTGCATGGCGAAAAGGGGCTGCTGAGACAACAGAGAAAAGTGTTCGACCAAGGCCCAGTTCGCCTGAGACATGCAGGATATTCAGGGCACGCTTGTTGTAAAGCAGGATCTTGTTTTCCAGATTGCAGATCAGAACGCCCTGATCAAGATCCTGAAGAACGGTTTCCAGACGGCGCTTCTGACGATTGGCCAATGCTGTGGCCTCTGAAACCTGCTTATCTGTTTCCTCTCTTGCTTCTACCAAGGCCTGGGAAATTTCGCGAATGGCGGGATTGAGAAAGCCAAGATATTTTCCGGTTTCGGAATTCAGATCCTGTTGAGCGCCTGCATGGACCAATGTGCGCACATCCTTGACGATCATATCGATCGGGTTGGCAACATTGAGATCGAATTTCTGCCAGACATATCCATTGAGCAACAGGATGGCAAAACAGGAAATACCACCAAACAATACCAGATGTGGTGTTGCCTCTGGGCCAATGCGACCAAGAGCGAAATAGAGAGAGGCAACGATGATGGCACAAGAGGCGAGGCCAATGAAGGCGAAGAATAGAAATATGCGGAGCCGCAGGCTGAGGCGTTCAATCATGTCAGGCAGTTTTCAGCAATAGGATCTTCAGCTTATGGCTGAAGAGATATGAAGGCCAGGATGGATGTGGAGATGGATCAGGCTTGCGCCAGAATATCCCGGACTGTCTGGGTAACCTTACCCAGCGAGAAAGGTTTGGTGAGATAGGCATTTGCGCCCATTGCCAGTCCTTTCTCGATCTCGATGTCGCGGCTGCGAGCGCTCATCATGATGATTTTGATATTCTGAGTGGTGGTATCTGCACGCAGTGCCTGACAAATTTCATAACCATCTTTATGGGGCAGGGAGACATCCAGCAGAATGAGGTCCGGATGGGTCTGACAAACGCAATCAATGGCCTCGTTGCCATCATGCGCAGTAGCAACCTTATAGCCTTCGGATTTCATCAAATGCTCTAATGCGAAATTGATGGATGTTTCGTCATCCACCACCAAAATGGATTTGGTCATAGTGGCGCTCCTCCCAGATGCCATATGTGCCAATGTCTATCATAATATGCAGAGTCCAAACGTTCTGCCGCTCGGTAGAATGAGTTTGCGGAGATGAAACTTCGCAATTAAAAACGGCCGAAAACGACTTCCGAAAACCAGCATTTATGCAATCAGGATAAGGCCTGATGAGTGATAAGGCTTTGCGCTTGATCAAAAGACATTGCCATAGTCTGGGCATGATTATGACGTTTTTTGATAGGAAAAGCTATTGGCCATTGCTCCTAGTTTTGGGAGGTAGCCTTTGATTTTTCAGTTTTAATTAGTCCAAGGTTGTAGGTAATTTCCCTATTTGCAGGCAGCGGTGCTCCATCCTGTGGGCATATCCAGCCATTTGGCTTTGGATTGTAGATCGTCTGCAGTCAGAGACAAGTCAGGGCTGATATCGGCGCGTTTGTTGTTGATGCAATCGAACAATTGTTTGCGCTGACCATTGGGGGCATCGCGGGCGATGATATGAAGGGTACCCAATTTTATGCCGGGCAAGCTTTCATGTTCCTTGAGAGTTGCAACTTCGAGTGCAATGAAACGATCTGTACGCGGAATGACGTAAGAAAGTGGTTGGAGCAAGCTTTTGCCCTCAAAAGTGGAGATAACCACCAGATCGCCCTCGAAATCAGCGGTTGCACGAGAGAACCAACCATAATCCAGAAAGACCTGGAAGAGGATCATCATGGCACCGGCTGCAGCCGGAATAGCGGCTTTGGGACGTGGTATGCGCAGAATATATTTATACAACAGGATTATGATGCCTGCTGCGCCGATGCCAGCGACGAAGGTGCCTAGAAGATTGAAAAGCATAAAATGTCTCCGACTGGGTCTGGCTCTGGATTAACCTGACAGGTCTGAAGCCTGCCGCATGTTCCGCACCAGAGAGGTTTAGCAATCTGGTGCGGCCATGTCCAATCGAAATATGTTAGCTTTTCTGACTAGTTATGCCCTTGCGTTATCCCTGATCATCTGATCAGGGTACCAAGCGGGTCGGACCATTATCGATGGCCCGCTCGGCTAGCGTTTTCTGATGAAAGCGCGATGCTTTCATCGAATATCTTAAATATTCGCTCCATGACTGTGGCCAAGAGCAGATTGCATTGTCTTGATGACGATGAAAGCGTCTTTCAGGTGATTGCGTTCCAGCTCTGACAGGATGGCAGGTGGCATGAAATTATCCGGCTTCTGGCCTTCTCTGATCTGCTTGGCCTGATGTTCCAGACGCATATTGGCGATTAGATCATAAGCATCGATCAAATCGCCTGCGCCAGAAGAACTGAGCGCTTTGGCATCGCGCGCCAGTAGCAGGCGTTCACGTGTGTTGGCATTCTCGATCGCTGCTTCCAATGCATAAGCTCGTCCAAGATCCACGATCGGGACCACGCCATTATGTTTCAGATCAACAGTGTCTTTATGCTCACCCTTTTTGATGAGAGCAAAGCCACGGAAGAGGTTCAGTGGTGGTGTATGGCTGAGGGAATTGGAAATCATGTGTGCGCGGAAGATCGAGTTTTTCTGCGCCTTCTCCAAAGTTTCCTGATACATGCCATCAAAGAGCAGCTCATTGCCGCAGATGGGGCGTAGATCAAACATGACGCTGGCCAGCATCTGGGCCATTGGGTCGGGTTTGTCGATCCACTGATTGAAGTAACCGCGCCAAATATCTGCAGGCTGGCACCATCGTGAATTTGTAGCCATCATGTCGCCGGGACAATAGAAGTAACCGCAGGCGTCCAGCCCGTCCGAGACATATTGGGCAAATTGCTTGAAATAGTCACCATGTTCGGCTTCACGATAGGCATTGTCCAAAATCAGACAATTGTCCTGATCGGAAACGCCGGTTTGTTCTTGCCGGCCTTGAGAGCCGCAAGCCAGCCACAGATAGGGCACCGGGGCAGGGCCGAATTTCTCTTCTGCCATTGTGACAAGACGACGGGTCAGGGTATCTGTCACATTGGTGATGATGCGGCCGATGTTATGGGCGTCCACACCAGAACCGACCAATTGCGCCAGCATCTGAGGTGTCTTGGAGACGATTTCATTCAGGGCTTCAAAGCTGTTCTGGCGGCTGATGTCGCGAATGATGAAAGGAGCGGAAACGGCTTGTTGGCGTACCAGATTGGTGTTTGTAAGAATGCCGACCAGTTTTCCATTCTCAACCACTGGCAAATGGGTGTGGGAACGCTCCATCATGGCCATCAAGGCATCAAATCCAAGCGCGTCCGGCCCCAGGGTGAAAGGATTTGATGTCATGACTTCGCCAACCATCGTGTCTGATGGTCGGCCCGCAGCAACTACACGATGACTGAGATCGCCCGTGGTGAGAATGCCGGTGAGGGTGTCATTCTCCGAGATCAACACGCAGGAAATGTTTTTCTCTCGCATGATTTGTGCCGCCTCCATCACAGTCGCAGATGGCGGAATAGTGATGGGGTTTGGCGTCATCAGATTGTCGATGGAAACCGAGATCAGGCTTGTTGTGGAATCAGTGTTTTGTGGTGTTGTCGGAGCTTTTCTGGCCAAGGAACTATCGAAGAAAGAATGGAAAGGTGGATAGTTTTTGATCAGGTTTTGAAATTCCTCTCCAGGGATGATGAAAAGAGAGGTTTCTTCGCTGGCAACGGCCTTGTTCGGGGACTTGCCATCTGACAACAGGGCCCGTTCACCAAAGCAATTGCCGACATTCAAGTGAAGCAGTAGTGAGCCTTCTGGCGTGATGAGATCAACAGCGCCTTTTTCAATCAGATACAGACTGGTGAGATTCTCTCCCACATCGCAAATTACCTTCTCCGCGGCGACGGTTCTGGTTTGGGTGCTGGCAGCCAATTCCTGCAGACGTTCTGAGGGAAGCAGGTCAAATGGATGGCGATGTGAAGCAAATTCTGTAAAAGAGGCAATGGTCATGCCAGACTCCCCGGTCATCAAAATCAATCAGATTGTTCGATAGCAGAGGTTAAATTGTCATTGATGCAGGTCACTCATGAGCTGACAATTTATGCAATTCGAGAAATAAGCCATTTTGGCACCAAATATGGACGGAAAAAGCCCGACTGAACAGCCGGGCTTCTCTGATTTTGTTTGGGAGTGTCAATCTTAGTGATCGACAGCTGCACCCGCACCAGATGGTACGCGGATGCTTTCCACCAGATCCTGGATCTCTTGCGGTGGCTCTTCGGTCGCGTTGGACACTACGTAAGCAACTGCGAAGTTGATCAGGGCACCGATTGCACCGAACGCTTCTGGAGCAATGCCCAGGAAGTGGTTGGCGGTGGTGTTAGCCAACATGTTGGTGCCTGGGATGAAGAACCAGCCTTTGTACATGAAGATGTACAGCAGGGTGGACAGGATACCAGCGATCATGCCGAGGGTTGCGCCCTTGGAGTTGATGCGCTTGGAGAAGATACCCATCATCAGTGCAGGGAAGATAGAGGATGCTGCCAGACCGAAGGCCAGCGCCACAACCTGAGCTGCGAAGCCGGGAGGGTTCAGTCCAAGCCATGCAGCGATCGCGATGGCAACACCCATGGAGATACGAGCGTAGAGCAATTCCTGCTTCTCAGAGATATCCGGAGTGAAGGTACCCTTCATCAGATCGTGAGAAACGGCGGAAGAGATAGCCATCAAGAGACCGGCAGCAGTAGACAGAGCAGCAGCCAGACCACCAGCAGCAACCAGGGCAATCACCCAGTTTGGAAGCTTGGCGATTTCAGGGTTAGCCAGAACCATGATGTCACGGTCCACTTTCAGCTCGTTGCCTTTCCAGCCAAAGCCTTCTGCTTTAGCAGCAAAGTCCTTGCTCTTGTCGTTGTAATACTGAATGCGGCCGTCACCGTTCTTGTCCTCGAACTTCAGAAGACCAGTGGTTTCCCAGTTCTTGAACCAGTCAGGACGTGCTTCATATTGCAGGTTGCCGTCAGGAGCGCCAACTTCACCGGTCTGGATGGTGTCCATCAGGTTCATGCGAGCCATTGCGCCAACGCCAGGAGCGGTGGTGTAGAGGATTGCGATGAAGACCAGAGCCCAACCAGCGGACCAACGAGCGTCAGACACTTTAGGAACGGTGAAGAAACGGATGATAACGTGTGGCAGACCAGCCGTACCGATCATCAGGGACATGGTGTACATGAACATGTTGAGCGGGTTGGAAGACTGTGCCGTATATTCCTTAAATCCGAGATCCGTCACAATCTGATCAAGCTTGGTCAGAAGTGGGGTACCGGAAGCAGCGTGATCACCAAACAGGCCGATCTGTGGCAGGAAAGAACCGGTCAGTTCCATGGAGATGAAGACTGCAGGTACGGTGTATGCCAGGATCAGAACGCAGTACTGAGCGATCTGGGTGTAGGTGATGCCTTTCATGCCACCCTGCACAGCGTACAGGAACACGATGCCGGTGCCGATCAGAAGACCGGTGGAAGCGTCTACTTCGAGGAAGCGGGAGAATGCAACACCAACGCCCTTCATCTGACCAATCACGTAGGTGATGGAGCAGACGATCAGGCAGACCACGGCAACGATACGTGCAGTGGAAGAGTAGAAGCGGTCACCAATGAACTCAGGCACGGTGAACTTGCCGAATTTACGCAAGTAAGGAGCAAGCAGCATGGCCAGCAGTACGTAACCACCGGTCCAGCCCATCAGAAACTGGGAAGCACCATAGCCGTTAAAGGCGATGAGGCCAGCCATAGAGATGAATGACGCAGCAGACATCCAGTCAGCAGCGGTTGCCATACCGTTGGCAACAGGGTGAACACCGCGGCCAGCAGCGTAGAATTCACCGGTAGAGCCAGCGCGGGCCCAGAAGGCGATGCCGATATAGAGCAAGAAAGATGCCCCAACGACGATATATGTAAGAGTTTGAAGATCCATAATCTCTCGTTCCTGCTCTCTTAGTCGTCAGACACGCCGTGGGCGCGGTCAATAGCGTTCATGCGAACAGCGTAGAAGAAGATAAGTCCCAGGAATACGTAGATCGATCCCTGCTGGGCGAACCAGAAGCCCAAGTCGGTGCCACCGACGGAAATACCTGACAAAGCAGGACGAAGAATAAGCCCAAAACCGAAAGATACCACAAACCAGATCACCAGACAGATGGTGATGAGGTTGAGGTTGGCTTTCCAGTAGGCTTTTCCAGAATCATTATTCTCAGCCATGTTTCCCCCCATGGTGAAGAACCGTTTATTCGGTTCCTGTTCCAGGTTGTCCGTTGAACCTTTGCCCTTGAGCCAATTCCAGGTTCCTCCGCTGGGATCAGCTTGATCAATGAGCCAGGGTCCCTGTACGGACCTTGTGAATGTTACGACCAGCAATTGGGCTGTCAGACAGAATCCCGCATCGCTGGCCTTGACCCGATCTAAAATGAGAGGCGCAATCAATTCAATTAATGTTTCGTATAATTCCCTCATCCTTTAGTCGTGACCGCTGTCGCAACAAATGAAATAGAGTCTAAAATTTCAAAAAGTTGAATGTAAAAGTCTTTCCGAGATTATATTGGTTAAAATTCTAGTATTTGTGACAGTATTTCTATGCTGCAGGTGCGAAAATTGCCCGTATTTGTCTTTTGGGGTGCTTTGATGTTTTATAGGCCGGGTAGCGGTGAAAGAAATTGCTGGCTTTCTTTTACGTAAGCTGCTTTTGGCAATTTCATATACCTTTTGGACGGTGGGCGCCTCAAAATATGACTATTCCGATTGCCAATTGGTGGGATGTTTTGCAGAATTTTCAGTGATGTTTGATGAATTTGAGGAGGGATGGAATGAGGGAACAGATCAAGTGGAGAAATGCGGGCGTCTTCGTTTTGCTGGCAAGCTTGAGTGTGATCCCGGCCCCAGGTTTGGCACAAGATGCGCCCACTGATTATGTCGGTGAAAATCATGTCTGGGTTTTGAACTGCAACAGCCATGGCTATAAGCTGAAATCGAAATATCCATTGTCCTGGTACGATGAGAATTACCGCTATCACGAAAAAAGAGTGACCCTTTATATGGGTAAGACATGTGATGCCAGCACCGTATCTTTTGGTAAGGGAACATGGTGTTGGGCCAATGGAGGCTTTGTTGCGGATTTGGTAAAGCGCCGTATTGGTTTTCCCAGACAGGAATTGATTTGTGATGCTCAATCATTGCCGATGAAATGTCGCTGCTGACGATTGGTTGATACATGGAAGCAATCTGCTGCAAATTTTAAATTCAATTGGACTATATGTTCTATGAAATTTTTTCATCAGGATTATTTGATCTATTTTCCTCGTTAAAAGGTGCTAAATTTTCTCTTTTATTTTCTTATATGAGAAGAAAAAGGGATGACTGTTTCTCTGTATGTGACATCATATAGGACAATGATGCTGACATAATTCTCTCACAATGAGAGCTGAGGAGGAATGGGCATGTCTGATTTCGGACCATTGAGCTTTTCCGTGCCTGAACCCGCTGGGCGGCCAGGGGATGAGCCGGATTTTTCCTATCTGGATGTTCCCAAAGCCGGGGCGGTGCGCAAACCCAAGATTGATGTGGATCCACGTGAGATCAAGGATATGGCGCGAACCATGATCCGGGTTCTGAACCGCGACGGCGAACCGGTTGGACAATGGGCTGATCCGATAGATGACGATATTTTGCTTCATGGTTTGAAGAGTATGTTGCGTACGCGTGCCTTTGACGAGCGCATGATGAAGCTCCAGAGGCAGGGCAAAACTTCGTTCTATATGAAATGTACCGGCGAAGAGGCGATTGCCGTTGGTCAGCAATTGGCATTGGCCAAGGGAGATATGAATTTTCCGACCTATCGGCAGCAGGGATTGCTTCTGTGCCAGGATTATCCGCTTGAAAAGATGATCTGTCAGATCCTCTCCAATGCCAAGGATCCATTGCATGGTCGTCAATTGCCGATCATGTATAGTTCCAAGGAACACGGCTTTTATACGATTTCGGGGAATCTGGGGACGCAATATATTCATGCGGTTGGTTGGGCTATGGCCTCGGCCATCAAAGGTGATACCAAGATCGCAACGGCCTGGATTGGTGACGGTTCCACAGCTGAGAATGATTTCCATGCTGCGTTGGTGAATGCTTCGGTTTACAAGCCGCCAGTTGTTCTGAATATCGTCAATAACCAGTGGGCCATTTCTTCGTTCCAGGGCATTGCAGGTGGCGACGCGGCGACCTTTGCGGAACGTGCACATGGCTATGGCATTCCATCACTGCGCGTTGATGGCAATGACTTTATTGCCGTTTACAACGTCTCCAAATGGGCAGTCGAGCGTGCGCGCCGCAATTTGGGGCCAACCCTGATTGAATGGGTGACCTATCGCGTTGCGCCTCATTCTACTTCTGATGATCCTTCCAAATATCGACCGCGAAAGGAATCTGATGCCTGGCCATTGGGTGATCCGGTCTTGCGTCTGAAGAATTATCTGATCAATGAGGGTAAATGGTCCGAAGAGCGCCATGTTCAATCCGAAGCCGAATTTGAGGCGGAAGTCCGTCTTGCGACCAAGGAAGCCGAGAAACACGGTGTAATGGGTGAAGGTTCGTCAGCTCGTGATATTTTCGAAGATGTCTACAAAGAAATGCCACCGCATCTGCGTGAGCAACGTCAGAAACTGGGAGTCTGATCCATGGCTGAAATGAACATGATTGAAGCCATCCGCGATGCGATGGATATCAAACTTGGCCAAGACAAGGATGTGGTCGTCTTTGGTGAGGATGTCGGCTATTTTGGCGGGGTTTTCCGTTGCACGGCTGGCTTGCAGGAGAAATATGGCTCCAATCGCGTGTTTGACTGTCCCATAAACGAGAGCGGCATTGTCGGTACTGGAATAGGAATGGCGGCTTATGGTTTGCGGCCGTGTGTAGAAGTGCAATTTGCCGACTATATCTATCCTGCCTATGACCAGATCGTCTCGGAAGCCGCTCGCCTTCGCTATCGTTCTGCGGGTGATTTCACAGCTCCGATTACCATTCGCACCCCTTGTGGGGGTGGAATTTTTGGTGGTCAGACTCATAGTCAGTCACCTGAAGCGATTTTCACCCATGTGTCTGGTTTGAAGACCATAATGCCCTCCAATCCTTATGATGCCAAGGGAATGCTGATAACAGCGATCGAAGATGATGATCCTGTTCTCTTTCTGGAGCCGAAGCGTCTGTATAATGGACCGTTTGATGGACATCATGATCGTCCGGCTCAAAGCTGGGCAGGGCATCCCATGGGGGAAGTTCCGCAGGGCCATTATACCGTGCCGATTGGCAAGGCTGCTATTCGCCGTGAAGGCAGTGATGTCACCATCCTGACCTATGGCACCATGACTTTTGTGGCCGAAGCTGCAACGTCCGAGACAGGTATCGATGCCGAGATTATCGACCTGCGTTCATTGTTGCCTTTGGATATCGAGACGATCGAGGCTTCTGTGAAGAAGACTGGTCGTTGTCTTATTGTTCATGAAGCGACATTGACCTCTGGTTTTGGTGCTGAGCTGGCTGCGCAGGTGCAAGAGCGTTGCTTCTACCATCTGGAAGTGCCGATCGAGCGGGTGACTGGTTGGGATACGCCATATCCGCATGCTCAGGAATGGGATTACTTCCCGGGACCAAAGCGCGTTGGTAAAGCTCTTAAAGCCATGATGGAGGCAGTATAATGGCCAAGCATATCATTAAAATGCCTGATGTTGGTGAAGGCATAACCGAAGCCGAAATTGTTGAATGGGAAGTCAAGGTGGGTGATTTCGTCAATGAGGACGATGTGTTGGCTGCCGTGATGACGGATAAGGCGACCGTTGAAATACCGTCTCCTGTGACTGGTACCATCCTATCCCTTACCGGTGAACTTGGTGAAATGACCGCGGTGGGTGCCGAGATCATCGCCATCCAGGTGGATGGTGAAGGCAATGTTGATGCAGAGGATGATGTTTGTGCACCAGCACCAGCCGCTGGCTCTGAAAAACCTGCCATTCAAGACGAAAACAAATCCGAGATTGCAGACAGAAAAGTGTCTTCAGAGCCATCCTCCGCAATGAAGAAGCCTTCTTCTGTTCCTGCGACACCCGCAGCCTCTGCACACTCTATTGTCCCCACTCAAGGATTGCCGCGCGCTGTGGGTGAAAAACCTCTCGCCTCTCCAAGTGTGCGTCGTCGTGCCTTGGAAGCAGGTATCCGTCTTGCCTATATCCGGGGTACTGGCCCGGCTGGCCGTATTCTGCATGAAGATCTGGATGCCTATATCGTGTCCTCTGGTCAGGGTGCGATGGTTCAGCCGGTCGTTACCTCTGCCATGCAGGCTAGACATGAAGTGGATGAATACAAGGTCATCGGTCTTCGCCGCAAGATTGCTGAGCGTATGCAGGATTCCAAGAGCCGCATTCCACATATTTCCTATGTCGAGGAAGTGGATGTCACGGATCTGGAAAAGCTGCGTGTTCATATGAATGACACGCGCAAGGAAGGCGATCCAAAGCTCACCATTCTGCCTTTCATCATGCGAGCCATGGTTCTGGCTATTGCCGAGAATCCAAAACTCAGCTCTCATTTCGATGATCGGGAAAATGTCGTTCGCCAATATGCGGCTTGTCATATCGGGATGGCCGCACAAACTGATGGTGGTCTGATGGTGCCTGTTGTCCGTCATGCAGAGGCGCGATCCGTGCGTGACCTGGCAGCTGAGACCAAGCGTTTGGCTGATGTGGCGAAGGACGGCTCCATCACCCGTGATGAGCTGACCGGTTCGACTATTACTCTGTCCAGCCTTGGTGCATTGGGTGGTATTGTCTCGACACCGGTTATCAATAGCCCGGAAGTGGCAATTGTGGGTGTCAACAAGATCCAGGTTCAGCCAGTTCATATGGATGGTGTGTTCGTACCACGCAAGATCATGAACCTGTCCTCCAGTTTTGATCACCGCATCATTGATGGCTGGGATGCAGCCGTCTTCATTCAGAAAATCAAGAGCCTGCTGGAACATCCGGCAACTCTCTTTGTCGACTAGTCTTTGGCTGGTGCGAATCTTTTGCGCTGGATTGTGAAACCAATCCAGAGAGAAGCGCACTGAAAATTGGAGTGCCAATCATGAATGCAACACGCGGCGGCATCTCTTGTGATGTTTTGATTTTGGGGGCGGGCCCCGGCGGCTATGCAGCTGCCATCCGGGCTGGACAGTTGGGTCTGAAAACCATTGTGGTCGAAGGCGAAAAGCCCGGTGGAACCTGTCTGAATGTGGGATGTATCCCATCCAAAGCCATGATCCATGTGGCCGAGGAGTTCCATAAGGCAACCAGCTTTGCTACATCCGGCAAAAGCACCTTGGGTATTTCTCATTCCAAGCCAAAGCTTGATCTGAAACAGTCGGTGTCATGGAAGGATGGCATTGTTGCCAAGCTCAATGGTGGTGTATCCGGTCTTATCAAAAAGGCTGGAGCGCAATTGATCCAGGGTTGGGGCAAGATGCTGGATGGCAAAACCTGTGAGGTGCAGACCAAGGAAGGAACCAAGGTCATTCATGCCGAACATGTGGTCCTGGCTCCGGGTTCCGTTCCGGTGGAATTGCCAGATCTTCCTTATGGTGACAAGGTGATCTCTTCGACCGAGGCCTTGGCACTGGAGAAAGTACCAGCCAGATTGATTGTTGTCGGTGGTGGCTATATCGGGTTGGAGCTCGGTACCGCTTTCGCCAAGATGGGTTCTGCTGTCACGGTCGTTGAGTTTGCTGATCAAGTCCTTCCTCACTATGACAGGGATATTGCCAAGCCGGTGGCCAAATCTCTGACGGATCTTGGTGTAACCGTTCATCTAGGCGCCAAGGCCAAGTCTCTTTCCAAGGATGGCAAGGCGCTCCTGGTGGAAAATGCGCAAGGCAAGGAATTGAGCCTGGCAGCCGATAAGGTCCTGGTCACTGTGGGTCGTAAATCCCGCATGGAAGGTTGGGGTGCCAGTAATCTCTATCTGACCATGGATGGTCCCTTCATCAAGATTGATGATCAATGCCGGACCTCCATGAGTGATGTCTTTGCCATTGGTGATGTGACAGGTGAGCCGATGCTGGCGCACCGTGCCATTGCTCAAGGTGAGATGGTGGCTGAAGTGATTGCAGGCAAAAGTCGTCGCTTTGATCCAGCGGCCATTCCGGCAGTTTGCTTCACTGATCCTGAAGTCGTGGTGGTGGGTTTGTCTCCTGCTGAGGCCAAAAAACAAGCGTTCGATGTCAAGATTGGCATGTTCCCTTTCATGGCTAATGGCCGCGCCATGACCATGGAAAGCGACAGTGGCTTTGTGCGTGTGGTTGCACGGACAGATAATCATCAGGTGCTGGGTATTCAGGCCGTTGGCAAAGGTGTTGCGGAACTGTCTTCTTCCTTCACTCTTGCCATAGAAATGGGTGCCGTGCTGGAAGATATTGCAGGCACCATTCATGCTCACCCAACGCAATCTGAAGCGTTGCAGGAAGCAGCTTTGGGTGCTTTGGGACATGCGCTGCATATCTAAGCTTGAAGCCAAATTCTGAGAATATTGCACGGTGGGTGATTGACGTATCATCCGCCGTCTTGCATATGGGCGCCATGAGATATCCCAAGACTGACCATGCTCCAAGCCTGACACCGCCGCTGGTGGATTACGCCCCGCCAATGGATCCATATTTGAATGTGGTCCATGAGGATGAGCATATCCTTGTCTTTGACAAGCCAACAGGATTGCTGAGTGTTCCGGGAAAGGCCGCAGAGCATCAGGATTGCCTGGAGCACCGAGCCGTTGAATGCTATGGCGATGCGCGGATCGTACATCGACTGGATATGGATACGTCTGGGGTAATGGTGTTGGCGAGAACTGCGGATGCCCTGCGCAATCTTGGGCGCCAGTTTCAAAAACGTAAAACCTCCAAGCAATATGTGGCCCGCGTTTGGGGGCAGCTGAAGGATGATGAAGGGCATGTGGATTTGCCCTTGATTTGTGACTGGCCTAGCCGCCCCAAACAGAAGGTCTGCTTTGAACGCGGCAAACCTGCACAGACTGACTGGAAAGTGATTGGGCGAGATGAGATGAGCACCTTGGTGCGGCTATCACCAATTACGGGCCGGTCTCATCAATTGCGCGTTCACATGCTCAGTCTTGGGCATGTGATTTTGGGAGATCGTTTTTATGCTAAAGATGAGGCACTTACGGCTTCTGACCGGCTCTGTCTGCATGCCGAGTATCTGGGATTGATCCATCCTGCGACGGGTGAATGGATGGATTTTTCAAGCCCGATTTCCTTTTAAGTTTTTTTGAGAAAAGATCTTTTTCCCCTCTCATTATATTTGGAATGGCTGTTCAAAATGCTGTTCGCGCTCTTTGGGCTGCTTGTTTGTGACAAAACCCTTTGTTACACAAATGTGACAAGGGCAATTCTGAAGCGTATTCTTGTCCGAAAACCGCACACATTTTTCGGGAATACGCTCTAAGCTTTGTAAAGGCTGGAGTTATGAGTATGGCAGGGGCTTTCTCTCATCTGGAAGCGGCGTTGATTGATGCAGCACTGGCGGCTGGGGTAGCGATACTGGACATTTACGAACAGGAGATCGATGTTCGCCATAAAGGAGATGACAGTCCGGTTACCGCGGCTGATGAAGCGGCAGAAGCCATTATCCTTCAAAAACTCAGCCAATCTGCCCCAGAGATTGCAGTTGTTGCCGAGGAACAGGTGGCTGCTGGTAATATCCCGGAAATTGGGGATTGCTTTTTTCTTGTCGATCCTCTGGACGGTACCCGCGAGTTCATTGCCCGCAATGGGGAATTTACCGTCAATATTGCGCTGATCAAGGATGGTGTGCCCGTGATGGGCGTGATCTATACACCCGCCAAAGGGTGGCTTTTCTTTGGTGAGGTTGGCGTTGGTGCCTATCGTGCCGAGGTGATGGACCCTCGCGTCAGCTGTGAAGTCTGTAATCGACAAGATATGCAGGTTTATCAAACCTTTACTGGTCTGGTTCTGGTTGGCAGCCGGTCGCATAAATCCGAGAGCGATGCTGCTTTTGTGCGACCCTATCAGATCGAGAACCGCGTTGCGATTGGCTCATCCTTGAAATTCTGTCTTTTGGCCGCAGGAGAAGCGGACCTTTATCCGCGTTTTGGCCGTACCATGGAATGGGATATTGCAGCTGGGGACGCAATCCTGACCGCTGCAGGTGGTCAGGTTATCGATTTGGACGGCAATCGCTTTCGATATGGCAAAGTGGTCAATGATGACGCCCCATTCGCCAATGGTTATTTCATTGCGGGAGCGGGTGTTGATCTGCAACCCGGGCTGGATGCCCTGAAGGGATAGAGACCTTCAAGGTCTGTTTTGTTTCAAAGATTTCAAGCGAGCTTATCAGCTCGCTTTTTCTTTGCCTTATGATCCATATGAGAGAAGAGTAGAACCCCTGCAAGCACAATGAATGTTCCAAGTGCCTCATAGATGCCGAATGGTTCGGCCAAAATGATTACCGCCATAAGTGTGGTGAAAAGCGGACTGAGATTGCCCAGCATTCCAACCATTTGCGGGCCGATCTTGTTCAGGGCCTCATTGAGCATATAGGCGGGGATCACCGTCGAGAATATTGCAATTAGCGCCACATAGACACCGATTTCATTATTGACCCAGAGATCCGAGATGGAATGGTTGATACTGAAATGCACCAATGTGGCTATGGCGGCTGCACTCATGGCAAAGGATGTGAAAAGGCGACTTCCCATGGCAGTGATGATGGATTTGGCCATCAGTTGATAAAGTGCGAAAGTAATAGCCGATCCCAGGACAAACAGAGCACCCACCTCAATATTTGGATTGCCATGATTGGCCGCGCTTGAGAAGAGAATTGCCAAACCGCAATAAGAGATCGGGAAGGCGATCAGAGACCATCTACTCAATGGTTGTCCAAAGAAAAGAGCGCCAAAGATCACTACGAATAAAGGGTAGGTGAAAAGGATCAGTCTTTCCATTTGTGCCGTCAGATAGACCAGGCCCGAGAAATCAAGAAAGCTGGCAACATAATAGCCGCAGATGCCGACCAATGCCGTTTTGAGCATGATTGCCGGGGTCAATAGAAGACGCCGGGATGGTTCCTTATAGAGGAGGCGCAGGCCAGTGATCAGAAAAAAGGGCAGGGCGAGAGACATGCGTAGTGCCAGTAGTGTCTCAACTGGTAGATCTCCTGCGGCATAAGCGAGCTTGGCAAAGATGGCTTTGGTCGAGAAGAAAAAGGATCCGCTAGCTGCAAGTGCGATGCCGATCCAGGCATCCTTGGAAATGGATGAAGTCAAGGTGCCCTTCGCGGCCTGTTGAGGCCTCGGGCTACTGTCACTGCTTGGCATAAAAAGCTCTTGATAAAAATATGAAAGCAAAACGAACATGATCTGTTCGTCTTTGCGGAATGGTAGGAAAGGCAATCTAGCACCTGATCGGGCAATTTGCCAGTGCTTGAAACATGATGCTGATGATGAAATTATCGCGTTCAGTTTAGAATTTTAAGGCCTTTTGTGATTAAATTAAAATTTAAGTATTTGAAATATATTTATTTTTAATATTTATTGCGAATGCTTCTTAAAAGCGTTTGACAGAGTTAGGTTTGCTGATAAGTTGGATGCCAGAAAATGTATGATTTTTGGAGATTGGTATGAATTGGTTGAAATCCGTCCTGGCGGGTGTGGCGATGGTCGCCAGCGTAAGCATGCCTTTTGGTGCGAGCGCGGTTGCAGCAGACAAGTTCAAGGTTGTAACTACATTCACCGTCTTTGCTGATATGGCTAAGAATGTTGCCGGGGATGCTGCTGTGGTGGAGTCAATTACCAAGCCCGGCGCCGAGATCCATAATTATCAGCCGACGCCGCGGGATATCCTTCGGGCGCAAGATGCGGATCTGATCATCTGGAATGGACTGAATCTGGAATTGTGGTTCAAACGCTTCTTTTCCGACCTGTCTGATGTGCCCAGTGTTGTTGCGACCGAAGGTATTGAACCTATGGGCATTGGGTCTGGTCCATATGAGGGCAAACCAAATCCGCATGCCTGGATGTCACCATCTGATGGTCTGATCTATGTCGATAATATTCGCAAAGCACTGGTGAAATATGATCCGGATAATGCTGACGTCTATAACGCCAATGCAAAAGCCTATAGCGAGCAGCTCAAAGCTATTGTTGATCCGATTCGGGCCAGTCTTTCCAGAATTCCGGATGAGAAAAAATGGCTGGTGACGAGTGAAGGGGCGTTTAGTTATCTGGCACGGGACTTTGATCTGAAAGAATTGTATCTGTGGCCGATCAATGCCGATCAACAGGGGACGCCAAAGCAGGTGCGTCGTGTGATTGATACCGTTCGTGCTGAGAAAATCCCTGTTATCTTTTCTGAGAGCACAGTCTCTGATAAAAGTGCAAAACAGGTAGCGGAAGAAACTGGCGCCCAATATGGTGGTGTGCTCTATGTAGACTCTCTTTCCGAGCCTGATGGGCCGGTTCCGACCTATTTGGATCTCCTCAAAGTGACCACCCAGACCATTGCGAACGGGTTGGTGGAATAAGATAATGCTGAAGCCGTTCTCAGATCTAAACCCCGACAATCGTGAGTTGGGCCTAGTCGCGGATAATATCACAGTTACCTATCGCAATGGCCATACAGCCTTGCGGCAGGCAAGCTTCTCTATTCCGCAAGGCTCCATCACTGCGTTGGTCGGGGTGAATGGATCTGGAAAATCGACCCTCTTCAAGTCCTTGATGGGATTTGTTCCTCTGGCGACCGGCTCCGTCTCCATTTTGGGAATGAGTGGTGCCGAGGCCCTCAAACGCAATCTGGTTGCCTATGTTCCTCAGGCCGAGGAAGTGGATTGGAATTTTCCGGTTCTGGTGGAAGACGTGGTGATGATGGGCCGTTATGGCCATATGGGTTGGTTACGCATTCCGTCTCGCAAAGACCATGAAATGGTTCAGGATGCGCTGGAGCGGGTGAATATGGCTGACTATCGCAAGCGCCAGATCGGCGAATTGTCCGGTGGTCAGAAGAAACGTGTTTTCCTTGCGCGGGCCCTGGCTCAGGAGGGCAAAGTCATTTTGCTGGACGAGCCATTTACCGGCGTGGATGTGAAAACCGAAGATCAGATTACCGCTCTGTTGCGTGAGTTGCGCGAGGAGGGACATGTGATGCTGGTCTCCACTCATAATCTGGGCTCCGTCCCTGAATTTTGTGATCGCACGGTTCTCATCAATCGAACTGTGCTGGATTCCGGTCTCACCAAGGACGTCTTTACGCAGGCCAATTTGGAAAAGACCTTCGGTAGTGTCTTGCGTCACTTCATTCTGGGTGGCTCGGAATTGCATGACGATGATGATAGTCGTCAGGTAACAGTGATCACTGATGATGAGCGTCCGTTTGTTGTCTATGGCGAAGCGGATGATGGTGCGAGCGAGAAGGGTAAGGTCAATAAGCCGCAAGAGGCTCGGTATGATTGATCTGCTCCTTGAGCCTTTTGCCTATCGCTATATGGTCAATGCCATGGTGATCAGCGCTTTGGTCGGTACGATCTGTGCTTTTCTGTCAGCCTATTTGATGCTGAAGGGCTGGTCGTTGATTGGTGATGCGCTGTCGCATTCTATTGTTCCCGGCGTTGCCGGTGCTTATATGCTGGGGCTTCCTTTCTCGCTTGGGGCTTTCCTGGCTGGTGGCTTGGCTGCCATCTCCATGCTGTTTCTCAATCAGCGAACCAAGTTGCGCGAAGATGCGATTATTGGATTGATCTACACGTCCTTCTTTGGTCTTGGGCTGTTCATGGTCTCGTTGTCTCCGACCTCGGTGAATATTCAGACGATTGTCCTGGGCAATATTCTGGCCATTACAAAGAGTGACTCCTTTCAGCTCTTGCTGATCGGTGGCGTGACACTGGTGATTTTGTTCTTCAAATGGAAGGACCTGATGGTGGCCTTCTTTGATGAGAATCATGCGCGCTCCATTGGTCTGAACCCGGATATGCTGAAGGTCCTGTTCTTTACTTTGCTCAGTGCATCTACTGTTGCAGCGTTGCAGACGGTAGGCGCTTTCCTTGTCATTGCGATGGTGGTAACGCCCGGAGCGACGGCCTATTTGCTCTGTGACCGGTTTCCGAAACTGATTTCTGTAGCAATCGCCATTGGCGCCGGGACTGGCTTTTTCGGGGCCTATTTCAGCTATTTTCTGGACGGAGCAACTGGTGGCATCATCGTTGTGTTGCAGACCTTGATCTTCCTCGTCACCTTTGTCTTTGCTCCGAAATATGGCCTGTTGGCTTCTCGCCAAAAAGCCAGAGAGGCATTGAATGAGCAAGTCATGGATCAGGTTGATGGACAGGAGCGCGCATCATGAGCGAATGGTTTGATCTGGCTTTGATGCCTTTCCAGTTTCCTTTCATGCAAAAAGCCTATCTGGCAGTCATTCTGGTCAGCTTTCCCATGGCACTGTTGTCTTGCTATGTGGTGCTGAAGGGCTGGTCCTTGATGGGGGATGCGATTGCTCATGCTGTCTTCCCCGGCGTGGTGATTGCCTATCTTCTCAATATTCCTTTCCTGATCGGGGCGTTTGCTGCGGGCATGTTCTGCGCCATCTCCACCGGCTTCTTGAAAGAGAATAGCCGGGTCAAGGAAGATACGATCCTTGGCATTGTTTTCTCCGGCATGTTTGCATTCGGTATCGTGCTTTATTTGAAGATCGAGACAGATGTTCATCTGGATCACATCCTCTATGGCAATATGCTTGGAGTGTCCTATGCTGATCTGCTACAGGCGGCCATCATCGGGCTCATTTGCGCAGGATTTGTGCTGATCAAACGTCTGGACTTGCTTGCGCTTTCCTTTGATGAACAGCATGCACGGGCTATTGGACTACCGACGCGCTGGCTCCATTATGGACTGCTGGCTGCGATTTCCCTGTCTGTCGTTGGGGCTTTGTCTAGTGTTGGTTTGATCATGTCCATTGCCTATCTGATTGCGCCGGGTGCTGTGGCTTTTCTCTTCACCAGAACCTTCCGTTCCATGCTTCTGATTGCCTCAATCGTTGCCATTGGCTGTAGTGTGGGCGGTGTCTATTTGAGCTTCTGGCTGGATAGCGCTCCAGCGCCGACCATTGTACTTTTGATGAGTGCTGTTTTTGTCTTTGCCTTTGTTTGGGCTATTCAAAAGACCAAGGCAGCCAGCAAGGTGATGGTGGAAGCTGCGAGCTAAACTTTTAGTATTGCTGATGAAATGAGAGACCTTTGCGGTTCGTGCTGCAAAGGCCTTCTGTATTTTTGCTGTCTTGCCTGTGCTGCGACATTCTGTCTAGACTTCTTCCCAAGATTAGAACAGGGGGAACACCATGCCCGGGGCATTCACATTTAACAGCACCAAATCCATTTTATGCGAGCCGGGCGTTGTAGCAGGGTTGGGGCCGCGTTTGGTTGCGGAGTTTGGCCGTAAACTTCAAATCGTCACAGATAAGGGATTGCTCGCTGCCGGTCTGGTTGAGCCGCTTTGTCGTTCGATCCGTGAGGCTGGCGGTGAGTATGTGATCTTTGATGATGTGGTAGCGGATCCTCCGGCCAATCTGGTGCTGGCGGCGCAACAGCAGGCTCGGGATGATGACGTTGAGGCTGTTATCGGTCTTGGCGGTGGATCTTCGCTGGATGTGACCAAGCTCTCAGCTTTGCTGGCTAAAAGTGATGAGCAGCTTGATGACATTTACGGTGTTGGGATGGTCAAGGGAGAACGATTGCCCTTGGTGTTGATCCCGACTACAGCGGGGACCGGGTCGGAGGTGACGCCCATTTCTATTATCACCGTGGGAGAAACCGAGAAAAAAGGCGTGGTGTCACCGGTGATCCTGCCTGATCTGGCGGTGCTGGATGCCAGTCTGACAATTGGGCTGCCACCGCATGTGACAGCGGCTACCGGGATTGATGCCATGGTGCATGCGATTGAGGCCTATACATCGGCATCCATCAATAACAATCCGATTTCTCGTGGTCTGGCACAGCAAGCCTTGCTGTTGCTTGGTGCCAATATTGTTTCGGCGGTGAAGGATGGCACAGATCCGCAAGTACGATCTGACATGTTGCTTGGCTCATTGCTGGCAGGGCAGGCCTTTGCCAATAGCCCGGTCGCAGCTGTACATGCCTTGGCCTATCCTATCGGGGGGATCTTCCATGTGCCGCATGGTCTATCGAACGCGCTGGTTCTGCCCCATGTGATGCGCTTCAATATGCCCGCCTGTGGCAAGGCTTATGCGGATCTGGCTCCATTGATCTTTCCTGACCTTGGCAGCACAGCGCATGATCGCCGTTGTGAGGCACTGATCGACCGATTGGTGGCTTTGGCGGAAGATCTGGGATTGGAAACCCGCCTGCGAGAGGTTGGTATCGACGAAGGGGATCTGCCTCGTATGGCAAGCGATGCCATGTTGCAGACCCGTCTGCTGGTCAACAACCCACGTGAAGTGTCAGAGGCAGAGGCCTTGGCGATCTATCAGGCGGCTTGGTAGGATAGTTTTAGCCGCGTTTTAGCTTCGAAATCGCCTCATGAAGGCTTGAGAGGAAACGGGATCGATCTTGCTTGGAAAACGGAGCAGGGCCGCCGGTGACCTCTCCCCACTCGCGTAAATCGGACATCAGATTTCGGGTGGCGACCGCATTGCCGATGGAGCTTTCTGTAAAGGCCTTGCCAGTGGGGGCCAATACAATGGCGTTTTTCTCGATACAGCGTTGGGCCAGCAAGATATCTGCCGTGATGACGACTGATGCCTCTGTGCAATTTTCGGCGATATAATCGTCAGCCTTATCTGCGCCATCGTCTACCTTGATGAAGCGAATATCCTGATCTCTGGGAAACCGCATCCATTGATTGGCTACCAATAGAACCGGAATATCGTGCCGTTCGGCCACTTTATAGACTTCTTCCTTTACCGGACAGGCATCGGCATCGACATAAATTTCGGGCATTTCAGATATATTTTCCTCAGATATCAATCGTTTGATCATAGAAAGCTGCCCGCTTTTTGCAAGTGAGAATTGCGGGTGTTGGTGATCTTGACTCATCCTCCCTAGGGGGATAAATTCGAAGTCATGTCACATGATCACTCCCATCTTCATCCGAACCATCCCAAAATTGCCAAGCGTCTGAAGCGTGCGCAGGGGCATTTGCGTCATGTTATTGATATGATTGAACAAGGTAATCCTTGTCATGACATTGCTCAGCAATTGTTTGCAGTGGAACGAGCTATTGCCAATGCAAAACGAACTCTGATTCAGGACCATATAGATCATTGTCTGGAAGCTAGCTTGCACCCCGGTAATGAAGGTGGGGGGGATGATGCCCGTCAGGGGATCGAAGATTTCAAGGCCATTACGAAATATCTCTAACTCCCATTTTTAGAGAGGTTTTGAGTGAGAAAAAGTCAGATTTGCATGAGGACTCAATGTTGCAAATTTTAAAACATCGTCAGTTTGCGCCGCTCTTTCTGGCTCAATTGGTGGCATTGTTTGGCACCGGTTTGGCTACGGTGGCGCTTGGTTTGCTTGCTTTCGATCTGGCCGGAGAAAAGGCAGGTCTGGTTCTGGGTTTGGTCTTTACCATCAAGATGGTGGCGTATGTGGGAATTGCGCCGATTGCCGGGGCGTTTGCAGACCGTTTGCCAAGACGCAAGATGCTGGTGATGCTGGATCTGGTGAGGGCAGGAGTGGCCATGATGCTGCCGTTCGTGGCTGAAGTCTGGCAGATTTTTGGCCTGATCTTCCTGCTACAAGCTGCTTCTGCTGCCTTTACCCCGACGTTTCAAGCGTCCATTCCGGATATTTTGCCAGATGAGCAGGACTATACGAAAGCGCTCTCGCTCTCTCGTCTGGCTTATGATCTGGAAAGTCTGCTGAGCCCGATGCTGGCGGGCGCTGTTTTGCTATTCTTTGCTTATCAGGCGTTGTTTGTGGGCACGATCATTGGATTTGTAGCCTCAGCGCTGCTTATTTTTTCTGTTGCTCTTCCCAATCCCAAGCCGTCGGAACCACGGGGTATCTATGAGCGAACGACCCGTGGGATCTGGATCTATCTGGCAACACCGCGCCTTCGTGGATTACTGGCGCTGTGCATGGCCGTATCAGCCATCGGCTCCATGGTTCTGGTGAATAGTGTTGTTCTGGTGCGGGAAACGTTGGGTTTGGCGGATGTGCATGTGGCCTATAGCTATGCCGCCTTTGGGGCCGGATCCATGATTGCGGCATTGTCGCTGCCGCGCTTGCTGGACAGGCTTCTTGATCGACAAGTGATGTTAAGCGGCGTTGCCATCCTGATTTTGGCTCATGGAGCTCTTATGACAGTTATGATGCTCGGACAGTTTTCTTTTGTAAGTCTACTGATTGGCTGGCTGTTCATTGGCGTTGGCTATTCCGCAATTTTGACGCCATCAGGGCGGTTGCTGCAGCGCTCCTCTCACCCGGAAGATCGTCCTGCTGTCTATGCTGCGCAGTTTGCACTGTCCCATGCTTGTTGGTTGATTTGCTATCCATTGGCGGGTTGGATGCAGACATCAATGGGGAGTGAAGTCACCATGTCGGTTCTGACTGTGATTGCTCTTTCTGCTGCGCTTGTTGCGACACAGCTGTGGCCTGCGGACGCAGAGCGGGTGATCGAACACAGTCACGATGATTTGCCACCAGATCATCCGCATCTGAAAGACAGCCATGGCCATGTGCATAGCCATGTCTTCGTGGTGGATGATTATCATGTGCAATGGCCGGGCAGACCATAAGGGCTTTGCCGTGTTTTAGACGGGGCGAGCGAAACCGACCATGAGCTGGCGGAGACCAAGGGCTGCACCGGCCATCAAGGAGAGCAAGGTAACAGGGCCGCTATAGGCCAGCAGTGAAATGGCTGAGAGGCCTTGGCCAATGGAGCAACCTACAGCAATAACTGCACCGACACCCATCAGGCCTGCACCAATGATCTGACGGCGCAATTCACGGGGATCTTCGCACGCTTCCCAACGGAAATGGCCTTTGATCATGCTGCCAATGAAAGCGCCAATCCAGACACCAGCAACTGAGCCTACACCAAATGTGAGGGAGGTGCCGGATGCGGTCATGGCATAGAGGATTGTTTCACCAATAGGGCCTGAGAAAGTGTGTGAGACAACGGGATTGGCCTCGAAACTCTCCGTATAGAGCCATTGGGTACTAGCCCAACCCGATACCACTGCCAGACCGACAATGGCTCCCCAGAAAATTGTTGATGGTTTTTGACGCACATGCCTCGGAGCGGCTGTGGCAATCAGTACAACAATTCCTATCAGAATACCTATCACGGAGCTGCTCAGCCCAATAAGCTCCGACAAGCTGGTGGCGAAGGATGGCAGGCTGTCTTCGACTTGATTGACCGGAAAGAGCCAGATGCGAATATAGGCCAATGGTCCTGAAATTGTCATATAGGCGCTGATGCCCATAACGATGACAATGACAAAGGCGCGGAGATCTCCACCGCCAAGACGAGCGAGAGCGCCATAACCACAATTGCCGCAGATAGCCATGCCATAGCCAAACATGAGGCCACCAACGATGCTCTCCAGCGGATTCCATTGCTGGCGCAGATAGGTGGCATTTTGTAGTTGCAATGCGTCAAAGTGAACGAGGGAAAAGGTGCCGATGATGGCAATGCCGATGGCAATACCCCACATGCGCAGACGAAGGTCGGAGCTGGAATAGAAATAGTCTTCAATAGCGCCCAAAGTGCAGAAGCGTCCCAATCTGGCGGCCAATCCAAGCAGGATGCCACCGGCAAGGCCAGCATAAGCCAATAGAAATTCGTGGCTGAGTAACAGCTCCATCATTGCCAGATTTCCTCCCCTCTCGAAAATCGAGAAAACCGGGCGTTTGTTTTTATTCGCCTCGGCTCAAATCGTAACTCGACAAAAGAAGTTACGATCAGGTCTAATCCCTGCAGAAGAGTTCATAGACCACTTCCATTATTTGTTTGGAACGGTCATCGGTCAAGCGATAATAGATTGATTTGCCTTCTCTGCGTGGCGTGATCAACCCTTCCAGGCGCAATCTGGAGAGTTGTTGAGAGACAGCTGCCTGACGAGCGGACAAGAGATCCTCAAGCTCGGTGACTGATTTTTCACCGGTGACCAGGTGGCAGAGAATCATCATTCTTCCCTCATGCCCTATCGCTTTCAGGAAATTGGAGGCACGGGTGGCGTTGCTCTCCATCTTTTCCATGTCGCTTTCAAGCATATTCTCGTGGAAGACTGGCAGTGCCATAGAAATTCCTCAAGCCGTCTACAGAGTATCTCGCATCATCTGGAATTCAGTTGATGCTCTGATCTTAGTTTGTTGCGAATCCGTCTTTGAGAAGTTCTACAACTTTTCTGGGATGCGCTGTCAAGTTCAGTTATCGCCAGATGTCTGCTTTTTATCAATCGAAGCGAGGATTTGTGCCAATAACCCCCAGAAGAAGTCTTCTCCGGGATAGCCTTCAATGCGGCCTTTCTCTTTGCCATCCTTCAGAAGTACAAAGGTTGGGGTATAATGCAAACCCCGATTGACCTGTACATCCTGCGGAAGAGGATCTGAAATATCTATGCGACGCAACGGGGCTCTTTTGCCTTCATCGCTTTTGGGGTAGATCGGACCAATCTCACGCAACCATTGTTCGCACCAGACGCAGCCTTCTTCCTCGACCATGACCAGTTCAAGCTTTGAGCTGTCCGAGGCCCGGGCAGATGAAATCATGGATGACAGTGTGATCATCACCATCATCAGAATGGAGGAGACTAGTGTTTTCATATTTAATCTTGCGCAAGGCTCGTATTGACGTTGTTCTAACACATAATATAATTTGAATGTGTGAATTATACAAGTTGTCTTGGAGGCTCTGGTGCTGGAAGTCACTCTTTTCGGGGCAGTAATAGCGGGGTTGCTGTCATTTTTATCTCCCTGCATTTTGCCAATTGTCCCTTTTTATCTGTCCTATCTGGCTGGAGTGGGAATGAACCAGATTTCCGCCGAGGCTGAGATTGATGCCGCGGTACGCCGCAGAGCGGTTCTTGCCGCGCTTTGCTTTTCGGCCGGAATCTTGACCATCTTCATGGGGCTGGGGGCAGCTGCTTCTGCATTTGGACAGATGGTACGTGAATATTTTGATATTCTACGCTGGGTGGCCGCTGCAATCATCATTGCCATGGGGCTACATTTTCTTGGCGTCATACGAATAGGATTTCTCTATCGACAATTCAGGAGCGATGCGGGCAGCACCAAGCAAGTGGGATATATCGGGGCTTTTGTCATTGGTCTTGCTTTTGCGTTTGGCTGGACCCCCTGTGTCGGGCCGGTCCTGGCTTCCATATTGTTCATGGCGGCAGGGACGGACACGGCAGGTCAGGGTGTCTGGTTGCTGGGAGCCTATGGTGCAGGCATGACCGCTCCCTTTGTTCTGGCGGCTCTCTTTGTTGGCCCTTTCATGGCCTGGATGATGAAATTCCGCAAACATCTCAGTATGATGGAGAAGATCATGGGAGCATTGCTAATTGTTTTTGGGCTTTTGATTGCCACCAATTCAGTGAATGTGATTGCACAATGGATGCTCGAGGTGGTGCCCGGTTTTACAAGTTTAACCTAGAAATTCAGGTTTTCAATTCGGTGCTATTCATTTCTTTGGGAGGAGAAACTATGAGGATTTTGGATCAGACGAAGGCGCTTTTCATTGTTGGCGCAATATGTCTTGGAGCGCTTGTTGCGACGCCATTAGCAACCAATGCTGCCAGTGTTGGAGATGATGGCCTGCATAAGCAGACGTGGATGCGAGATACATTCAAGGATTTGCGTGAGGATCTGGAGGAAGCCACAGCGGAAGGAAAACGGCTGATGGTGATGATCGAGCAACGCGGCTGTATCTATTGCAAAAAAATGCATGAAGAGATCTATCCGATTCCCGAAATTTCTAATTTTATCGAGGAAAATTTCTTCGTTGTGCAGATCAATATGTTTGGAGATGTCGAAGTAACCGACTTCGATGGCACCACAATGTCTGAAAAAGACATAGTAAAAAAGTGGGGGGTGTTGTTTACCCCAACCGTGATGTTTTTTGGAGAAACCGCTCCGGAATCGAAGCCTGCAAACCAGCTCGTAGTCGCGCAAATGCCTGGTGCATTTGGGAAAATGACGACGGAGGATATGTTGCGCTGGGTTGTTGAAAAAGGGTATGCGGGAGAGGAGTCTTTCCAGAAATATCATGCTCGAATGATAGCTTCGCGAAAAAAATAATTGCCAAACTGTCGCACCTCACACATTATGACATTCAATTAATTGAATTTGTTATCGGGTGACCAGAGAAAAAATACCCGGAGCAAATCCATAATAATTGAGAGGGAGGACCAATATGAAGAGACCAGTTTTGGCATTATCTGCCCTGCTTATCGGGGCTGGCGTTGCCACAGCAGAGCCCACTCCGGCAGGCAAGGTTCAGTTTGAAGAGGGAGCCGTGAAAGCGTCTCTGACCGGTCAAGCTGGTGATGTCGCAAATGGGCGAAAGGTCTTTAAAAATCGCAAGCTCGGCAATTGCCTGGCCTGTCATGCCAATTCGGATATGAAAGACGAGCTGTTCCACGGGGAAGTTGGTCCAACTCTGGACGGTGTTTCTGATCGTTGGACGGAAGCCGAGTTGCGCGGGATTGTGACCAATTCCAAGAAGACATTTGAAGGCAGCATCATGCCATCTTTTTATGTCGTCGATGGTATTGGGCGACCTTTGAAAAAGTTTGCGGGCAAGTCCATTCTCTCCGGCCAACAGGTTGAGGATGTTGTTGCCTATCTGATGACACTGAAAGAACAGTGATCCACCCACTATTGGAGAATTAAGATGAAGCTTACCCGTAGGGAAGTGCTGGTGCTTGGATCAGGAGCCGTTGTGGCAGCCAGCATGGTTAGCCTTCCAGCTTTTGCTTCCACCGTAGAGGAAGATATCAAGACGCTGATTGGCGGCGCTGAAGTAAAAGAGGGCGGTATTGATCTGTCCGCTCCGGAAATTGCCGAAAACGGTAACACTGTGCCGGTTGAAGTCGATGCAGAAGGTGCTGAGAGCATCACCCTGTTTGCTGCTGGTAATCCAACCCCTGCAGTGGCGACCTTCAAATTTGGTCCTCTGAGCCCATCTCAGTCTGCTTCTACCCGTATCCGTTTGGCCAAAACCCAAGACGTGGTTGCTATTGCAAAGATGAAAGACGGTTCATTCCGTCGTGCATCCACCACTGTCAAGGTAACCATCGGCGGCTGCGGCGGCTAAGCAAGATCAGGAGAATAGAAGAATGGCTAAAGGTGTGAAACCTCGCGTGAAGGTTCCGAAAAAAGCTGAAGCAGGCGAATCCATTACGATCAAATCCCTGATCAGTCACAAAATGGAATCCGGTCAGCGCAAGGGTAAGGACGGTAAGCTCATCCCACGTTCAATCATCAATCGTTTCACTTGTGACTTCAATGGTCAGAATGTGATTGATGTTACTATTGAACCTGCGGTTTCGACCAATCCCTACTTTCAGTTTGAAGCAAAAGTGCCAGAGGCAGGTGAGTTCCATTTCACCTGGTATGATGACGACGGATCAGTCTACGAGGCGAAGAAAAAAATCAAAATCGCCTAATCGTAGCTTTCTTGGGAGGACCACCGCATGGAAAAGACTTCATTCCTGCTTTCAATGATGGTAGCGGCAGCTTTTGCCGCTACTGCCTCAATCGCTCAGGCTGATGAGAGTGCCAGCCTGGAGATTGAAGGCGAGACCTTTGTCACGAAAACAAAAGCGCCAGCTCATGCCGAGAATCTGGACGAAATCTATTCGGGCTGGGTTTTTCGTGCAGATGAAACACAAACTTTGCAGACCGATGATTTTGACAATCCGGGTTTCGTTTTTGTCGATACAGCAATGGATCTGTATGAAGAAGTGGATGGAACTGCTGACAAGGCTTGCTCCAGCTGTCACGAGAATGTCGAAGACTTCAAAGGCCTGCGCGCCGCAATGCCACGTGTGAAAGATGGCAAAGTGCAGACCATGGAAGAGATTATCAACAATTGCCGTACGGAACATATGGGCGCCAAGGCTTGGAAATGGTCAGGAACCCAGATGAGTTCCATGGTTGCCTATATCGGTTTGCAGTCACGAGGCATGCCTGTGAAGGTTGCTATTGATGGTGATGCGAAGCCAATCTGGGAACAAGGCAAGAAGTTGTACTACAGTCGTTTTGGCCAGTTGGATATGGCATGTTCCAATTGTCATGAGGACAATTATGGCAACATGATCCGCGCAGACCATCTGTCTCAGGGCCAGATCAATGGTTTCCCGACTTATCGTCTGAAGAATGCCAAGCTGAATTCCATCCATGGCCGCTTTAAAGGTTGCATGAAAAATATTCGTGCCGAGCCTTTCAAGGAAGGGTCTGATGAGTTCAAAGCTCTGCAGCTTTACCTTGCCAGTCGTGGGGCAGGTCTGACGGTGGAAACCCCGTCTGTAAGAAACTAGTCAATGTGAGATGTCCCGTGTTGCCGGTGGCAGCACGGGACTTTTCGTAACTAAACAAATTCAAAAATGCGCATATGTCGCATTAAGACTTCAGGATAATGGCTGATGATTTCCCGTCGCGATTTTCTCCAGGTAAGTATGGCAGCTGCATCGCTTTATGGTCTGTCGGGCTTTGGCGCCTGGGCCAAAGTTGCTGCCCAGCAAGCCCTGACCCAAGACCAGCTTTTGGAATTTGACACATTTGGCAATGTTTCCATCATTCACGTGACTGATATTCATGCCCAAATGATGCCAATCTATTTCCGTGAGCCGGAAATCAATATCGGTGTCGGGTCGAACAAGGGTCATGTACCGCATCTGACAGGGGCAGATTTCCGCAAAGCTTATGGCGTTGGTGAGGGTACACCTGCTCAATATGCACTGACCTATGAAGATTTCTCCTCCCTTGCCAAGAGTTATGGCAAGGTTGGTGGTTTGGATCGCGTTTCCACCATCATCAATTCCATCCGCGCGGATCGTCCTGATGCCTTGCTGCTGGATGGTGGTGATACCTGGCATGGCTCACTGACCTGTTACAAGACAGAAGGTCAGGACATGGTCAATGTGATGAATGCATTGAAGCCGGATGCCATGACCTTCCATTGGGAATTTACTCTTGGTTCCGAGCGTGTGAACGAGATTGTGGAAGGTTTGCCTTTTGCGGCTCTTGGTCAAAATATCTTTGATGCCGAGTGGGATGAGCCTGCCGAACTGTTCAAGCCATACAAATTTTTTGAGCGTGGCGGCGTGAAAGTTGCGGTGATTGGTCAGGCATTTCCTTATATGCCAATCGCCAATCCGCGCTGGATGTTCCCTGAATACAGCTTCGGTATTCGTGACGAGAATATGCAGGAAATGGTCGACGAAGTTCGCGCTGCTGGTGCTGAATGCGTGGTCTGCCTGTCTCACAACGGTTTTGACGTGGACAAGAAAATGGCGTCTCGTGTCAAGGGTATTGATGTCATCCTGTCTGGTCACACCCATGATGCGTTGCCGGAGCCAGTGCTGATCGAGAAAACCTATATCGTGGCATCTGGCTCCAATGGCAAATTTGTCAGCCGTATCGATCTGGATATTCGCAATGGCAAGATGATGGGCATCAAGCATAAGCTGATTCCGGTCTTCTCTGATGTGATTGCACCGGATCCTGTCATTACCAAACTGATTGATGAGCAGCGGGCACCATACAAGAAAGAATTGGAAGAAGTGATCGGCAAGTCCGATAGCCTTCTTTATCGCCGTGGCAACTTCTCTGGTACCTGGGATGATCTGATTTGTGAGGCTCTGATCGAAGAGCGCGAAGCAGATATTTCCATGTCACCGGGCGTGCGTTGGGGACCAAGCATTCTGCCAGGTCAGGATATTACCCGTGAGGATCTGTTCAACGTGACCTCCATGTCCTATGGCGAAGCCTATCGCACCAAAATGACTGGCGAGTTCATCCATGTGATTTTGGAAGATGTGGCCGACAATATCTTCAACCCGGATCCATATTACCAGCAAGGCGGTGACATGGTTCGGACCGGTGGTTTGAATTTCACCTGTGATATTTCCAAACCGCAAGGCAAGCGTATTTCTGATCTGACGCTGACCAAGACTGGCGAGAAGATAGAAGCTTCCAAGGAATATTGGGTTGCCGGTTGGGCCAGTGTGAACGAAGGCACCGAAGGGCCGCAAATCTGGGATGTTGTAGAGAGCTTCATCCGCAAGAAAGGGACTGTGAGCGTCTCAGGGGAGAGCAACGTCAAGGTTGTTGGCGTTTGAGGACGAGGAAGGAGACATAATTTATGTCTGTAATTTTTAAAGGCAAAAAGCCATCGCGTCGCGCCTTTATGAAAGGTGCGCTCGCCACCAGCGCAGGAGCCCTTTCTACAGGGGCTGCACTTGCTGCCGGTGAGAAGGTGATTACCGAAGTTCAGCCTTGGAATAGCGAGCTTGGTGATGGTGTGGATGTGATGCCATATGGCAAGCCATCCGAGTTTGAAGAGCATGTGAAGCGTCGCACGGTTGAGTGGTTGACTGCGGATCCGGTTTCTTCCATCAACTTTACTCCGTTGCATGAGCTGGACGGCATCATTACGCCGAATGGTCTGGCCTTTGAACGCCATCATGGCGGCACTGCGCATATCGATCCAAAAGAACATCGTTTGATGATCAACGGTCTGGTTGATCGTCAGTTGGTTTTCACCATGGAAGATCTGATGCGCTTCCCGCGTGAGAACCATGTCTACTTCCTGGAATGCGCGGCCAACTCCGGTATGGAATGGCGTGGTGCACAGCTCAATGGCTGTCAGTTCACACATGGCATGATCCACAACGTCATGTATACCGGTGTGAAACTGCGTACGCTTTTGGAAGAAGCAGGCGTCAAACCATCCGGTAAATGGTTGCTGGCAGAAGGCGCTGATGCATCTGGTATGACCCGCTCCATTCCAATGGAAAAAGCGCTGGATGATTGCCTTGTTGCCTTCAAGATGAATGGTGAAGCACTACGTCCTGAGCAGGGTTATCCTGTTCGTCTTGTTGTTCCCGGTTGGGAAGGCAATATGTGGGTGAAATGGCTACGCCGTCTGGAAGTGGGTGACCAGCCTTGGCATCACCGCGAAGAGACCTCCAAATATACTGATTTGCTTGAGAATGGTAAGGCCCGTCGCTTTACCTGGGAGATGGATGCAAAATCCGTCATTACCAATCCAAGCCCGCAGGCACCATTGACCCATAAGAAGGGGCCGACTGTCATTACAGGTCTTGCCTGGTCAGGACGCGGTACCATCCCGCGTGTGGATGTGACCATTGATGGTGGCATTACCTGGCATCAAGCGCGGATTTCCGGACCGAGTCTGGATAAATCCATGCATCGTTTCTATTTCGAGTTTGACTGGGATGGAAAGCCATTGCTGCTGCAGAGCCGTGCTCATGACAGCACCGGTTATGTCCAGCCGACCAAAGATCAGTTGCGTAAACATCGCGGTGTGAACTCCATCTATCACAATAACGGCATCCAGACCTGGGCGATTGACGAAGAAGGGAAAGCGGAAAATGTCGAAATTTCTTAAAGCATTTGTCGTTGCCTCCCTGTTGGCAACGCCTGCGGTTGCTGCAGGTAAATATGGCCTTGGTCGTGAGGCTACGCCGGATGAAGTGAAAGCCTGGGACATTGATGTGCGTCCTGATGGCACCGGTCTGCCAAAAGGCAAGGGCAATGTGGAGATGGGCGAAGAATTGTTCATCGACAATTGCGCTTCCTGCCATGGTGACTTTGGTGAAGGTGTTGATCGCTGGCCGGTTCTTTCGGGTGGTCACGGTTCGTTGAAAGATGAGCGTCCTGTCAAGACAATCGGCTCCTACTGGCCGTATGCTTCTACCTTGTTCGACTATATCCAACGGGCGATGCCTTTTGGTGCGGCTCAGACGCTGGAACCGGATGAGGTCTATGCGATTACTGCCTATCTTCTGAACATGAATGATGTGGTGGATGATGAGTTTGAGCTCAGCGATGAGAATTTCAAAACCATCAAGTTGGAAAATGAAGAAAACTTCTTCATGGATGATCGCGCCGACAAGGAACTCAAGGAGTTTACCGGTGAGCCTTGCATGAAAGAATGCAAGAAAAGTGTTGAGATCACCAAGCGTGCCGTCATCGTGGATGTGACACCGGAAGAAGGTGGCGGGGCTTTGGAATAAAGCTGTCATCGGAAGTATCTGATCGGCGGGCGCGGTTCTGCGACTGCCGATCAATAGCCATGAGTTTTGACCAAGGAGGGATGGGCAAGGCAATTGGCGGGTTTGAGAGATGTCGGGGGATGTCTTTTCGACCTTTTGGAGGATTTGGCAGGTTGGATGGCTTCGTAACTGACCAGGCAATCTGCCAAATCTCTCCGCACCGGTAACGAGAATTTCAGGGGGGAGTGCCACATTGTTTTGGGCACAATATTCGACCAGACATGTCAGGCGTTCAACAATAATAGGATCTGCAGTTATGGTGAGCGGCTTGCGTCTTTTTCTGATGGTTTCGATCGGGATTTTTCTCGGTTTTGGGCAACCGGCTTTTGCAGTTGAGTTGGGCGACAAGGAAAAAGGACGCAAGCTTTTCAAAAAGTGCAGGGCTTGCCATCAGATTGGCAAGGGTGCCAAGAACAGGGTTGGTCCTCATCTGAACATGCTATTTGGCCGTCGCGCCGCTTCCATTGAGGGTTTCAAATATTCCAAGGGGATCAAGCGGGCCGCCGCTGGCGGACTTGAATGGCATGCTGATAATCTGTCTGCCTATATTGAGAATCCAAAAAATCTGGTTTCCGGCACCCGTATGAATTTTCGAGGCATGAAAGATCCGCAAGACCGCGAGGATCTACTTGCTTATCTGCGCACATTCTCAGACAATCCTGCTGATATTCCGGAAGCCGATCCGACTACATCAGATGCTGGCCATGATCTGGATCCGGCTATCCTGGCGCTGAAAGGTGACCCGGAATATGGCGAATATCTATCGGGTGAATGTACGGCTTGTCACCAGACGAGTGGTCAGGATGATGGCGTGCCGTCCATTGTGTCCTGGCCGGAAGATGACTTTGTAATGGCGATGCATGCTTACAAGAAGAAGGTGCGCAAGCACCCGGTCATGCAGATGATTGCAGGGCGGCTGTCAGATGATGAAATTGCATCTCTGGCAGCGTTTTTTCGCGATGTAGAAAACTGATTTCGAAGAATTGATTAGGGAGGAAATGATATGAAACTAAACAGACGTGTATTTATTGGTGGTGCTGCAGTTGCTGCATCTACACTTGCGGCGCCGCAGGTCTTTGCAAAGGGAAATGGAAAACCCAAGGTGGTTGTGATTGGCGGCGGCGCTGGCGGTGCAACGGCTGCCCGTTATCTGGCAAAGGATAGCAAGGGGGCATTGGATGTAACTCTGATCGAGCCAAGCCGCAGCTACTATACCTGTTTCTTTTCCAACCTCTATATCGGTGGGTTCCGCGATTTGAGTTCCATTGCCCATTCTTATGGAACACTGGCATCTGGTTATGGCATCAATGTTGTTCATGATTGGGCTATTGGTGTGGATCGGGAGAAGAAGGTGGTTAGCCTGGCCGGTGGTGCGCAGGTGCCGTATGACAAGTTGATCATTTCTCCGGGGATTGATTTTGTTTCTGGCGCTGTCGAAGGATGGGATGTTTCAGCCCAGAACAAAATGCCTCACGCGTATAAGGCCGGATCTCAAACCGAGTTATTGAAAGCTCAGTTGATGGCCATGCCTGCTGGTGGTGTCTTTGCCATGGTGGCTCCACCAAACCCATTCCGTTGCCCTCCCGGGCCATATGAGCGGATTTCCATGGTGGCGCATCTGCTTAAGCAGCACAATCCAACCGCCAAGATTCTGATCGCTGATCCGAAGCCCAAATTCTCCAAGATGGCATTGTTCCAGGAAGGTTGGAACAATCATTATGAAGGCATGGTCGATTGGGTGGGACCTGATTTTGGTGGCGACAAGGTGTCCGTCAATGCCGATGAGATGACTGTTTCCATTGATGGGGAAGTGACCAAGGTAGATGTCTGCAATGTGATCCCGGCCATGAAAGCTGGACGTATTGCTGAACTGGCTGGTGTATCTGATGGCCGTTGGGCTCCTGTGAATGCCAAGGATATGTCGTCCAAGGCTGACAAGGATGTTTATGTGCTGGGTGATGCAGCCATGCAAGGTGACATGCCAAAGTCCGGCTTTGCAGCGAATAGTCAGGCCAAGGTTTGTGCCAATGCCATTCGTGGTGAATTGACCGGTTCCAAAGTCTTTCCGGCGAAATTCTCGAATACCTGTTGGTCATTGATTGACACTGACGATGGTGTCAAGGTCGGTGCAAGCTACAAGGCGACCGATGAGAAAATTGCCAAGGTCTCGGGTTTTATTTCCAAGACTGGTGAAGATGCTGCCACCCGTGCGAACAATTACAAGGAATCGCAGGGCTGGTATGCTGGCATCACCAAGGACATGTTCGGCTAAGCAACCATTTGTCGGGGCGGCGCTTGGTATGAGTGCCGTTCTGATCGGGATTCAAGAAGATAACTGTCCCTCAATCAGTAAAAGGAATTGAACAATGAAAAAGTCAGCAAGCCTCAAAATTCTGGGAGCTGCTTTGGGTTTGGCGCTTGGTGCCAGTGTTGCCCAGGCAGGTGAGGCAGCAAAGACCTATGCCTTTGATGGTGCATTTGAAGATGCAACTTTTGGCATTGAAAGTGCGATTGTCGATAAAGGTTTGGTGATTGATTATGTCAGCCATACCGGTGATATGTTGAATCGTACTGCCAAAGATGTCGGCTCTTCCAAGCCTATCTTTGAAAAGGCAGATATCTTTCTCTTCTGCTCGGCTGTTCTCTCCCGCAAGGTGATGGAAGCAGATCCAGCCAATATTGCATATTGCCCTTACAAGGTGTTTGTCACCAAACGTGATGGCAAGGTGGAAATTGGTCACCCTGTCTATCCTGAAGGACCAATGAAGGAAGTTGAAGCCTTGCTTGCTGATATTGCAAACAAGGCAATCTCGGAATGATTTTTGAGATTTGAGCGGACGGATTTCGCTTGGACAGGCAAGTATCCCGGATTTGCCTGTTTGGGACACCGAGTAGCGCGCCCATTGAGGGGCGGGTGCGCTATTCCACCATCTCTTCTTTGTCGTCTGGTCGGAATGTCGGAACGATTTTGAGGAGTGCGAAGGGACTGGGCTTATGTTGGAAGCCATAATTGACCAACTCGGTGATAGCACCGTGATGATGCTGGTCGGACTTGTGATTGGACTGGTATTTGGAGCCGCTGCGCAACATTCCAGATTTTGTTTGAGGGCTGCGATCGTCGAGACAGCCGGACGGAAGTTGGGAGCCAAACTGGCGCTTTGGTTATTGGCCTTTTCTGCTGCCGTGATGTTTGTTCAGGCGGCAATTTTCTTTGAATATCTTGATGTTTCCGACGCGCGGCAATTGTCGGCTACCGGTTCCATGTCCGGTGCGATTGTTGGTGGTCTGATGTTCGGCATCGGCATGATTTTGGCGCGAGGCTGTGCCAGCCGTTTGCTGGTACTGTCGGCTACCGGTAATTTGAGGGCGATGGTGACGGGGCTTATTCTGACTTTGGTTGCTCAGGCCTCGTTGCGCGGTTTCATGGCGCCGGTGCGTGAGACCGTGGGTGGGCTCTGGCTGGTTGATGGCGGTGAAGCACGCAATCTGTTGCATGTTTTCTCGCTTGGGCATGGATTAGCCGCTCTGATCTCTCTGGCAGTTCTGGGCTTTGCAATCTGGTTGGCCAAACAAAAATCTGTCAGACTGACCCATGGTATTGGCGCTGTTCTGGTTGGCTTTGCTGTCTCTTTGGGGTGGGTTTTAACTTATCAGGTTGCTCAAGTTTCCTTTGAGCCGATCAGCGTGCAGTCTGTCAGTTTTACCGGGCCATCCACCGATACTCTGATGGCTTTGGTCAATGAGCGCGAAATTGTGTTTACCTTTGGGCTTGGTTTGGTACCAGGCGTGTTTCTGGGGTCTGGCTTGATGGCATTGGCAACAGGGGAATTCGAGATACAGCGCTTTGGGCCAGAAACCAAGATGGAGCGTTATTTCCTAGGGGCTTTCCTGATGGGGTTTGGTTCCATGCTGGCTGGTGGTTGTGCCGTTGGTGCAGGGGTGACTGGTGGTGCGGTTTTTGCCATTACTGCCTGGGTGGCAATTTTCTCCATGTGGATGGGTGGTTTGTTGACCCAATGGTTGGTGGATCGATCTTCTATGTCGTAGGAGATGCTCAAGTGATCAAAGAAGCCGGGCAATCATACGATTGCCCGGCTTCTTTTGGTGATGAATTATGGGTTCTGGATCTTGCTTACTCGAATTCCATCTGCTCGTAGACGCGGCCAGCATTCTTTGTGGCCAGCTCGTCGAAGGTATCGAGATTTTTATAGGGGCTTTGGTCGACATAATAGGCGTCGGCCAGTGTGCCATCATTTTCCAGATGCTCACCGATTTTGCCGCGCAAATATTCCAGATAGCCTTTGGTGTAGCGACGTACTTGGGCCATGTTCGTTGGGTGACCATGACCGGGAATGACGTAGGTGGCATTCAGTTTTTCGAACTCATTGTCCCATGTTTCCAGCCAGTCAGCTGTCATCGTGTGCTCGAAGATTGGCAACATGCGTTCGTGGAAAGCCACGTCACCAGAGATCACCATGCTTTGCTTCGGTAACCAGACCACAATATCGCCAGGGCTGTGAGCAGGGCCAAGATAGCGTGCCTCAATCTCGAAACTGCCCATGGTGATCTTATAGTCCTCATCAAATGTTTCAGTCGGGCCAACAAGCGTCGTACCTTCTGCTTTTTCCTTGTTCAGGCGTTTCATATTGGCAAGTGATTGCTGACCATATTCTTCAAATTCCGCTGCGGCTTCGCTATGAGCCACGATTTTGACACCCTGTTCGGCCCAATAACTGTTGCCAAGCATGGCATGGCCTTGGCCATTTTCGTTGAAAACAAGTTTGACGGGCTGGTCCGTAATCTGCTTGATCTCCTCATGCAGGGCTTTGGCCAGCACATACGCGCCGCCGCCATTGATGACCACGACCCCTTCACCGGTAATGATGAAACTCAAATTGTTGTTATGGCCGGAATTCTCATAGGTTGGAGGGGCCGTCGCACCAATCGCGGAAAAGACATTTGGGATGACTTCCACCGGTTTTGAATAAAGTGGTGAAGTGGGATATTGATCAGCGATATCTTCGCTGGCATGTAGGACAGTGGTGCAAAGGGCGAAGGCAGCGGTCAGCAATAGCTTTTTCATGATCAGGCCTCGGAAATGAATTGATAGGAATTGTCTTTTCGCTCGCAACGACCAATACCACCATTTGGCAGATGGAAGCCGATGAGCTGCATTTTATCGGTCGTGATCTTGTCCAGCAGAGCTATGCGCGTTTTCGCACCCGTTTCCGGATCCTGATCGGAGCCTGAATGCCAGTCCGGGCGTTCGAAGGCAACATGATGATTCACGATGGAGTCGCCAACAATCATTGCAGCATCCGAGCCGCTTCTGACTTCAAAAGCCATATGACCGGGCGTGTGGCCGAAGCTTGCATGGGCGGCAATGCCAGGCAGGATTTCTTCTCCATCCTTGAAAAAGCTGACCGCGTCTTCAATGGCGCTGAGACGATTTTTGGCTCCGACAGCGAATGCCTGACGAGAAGGTTCGATTGAGTTGACCGTTTCAGGATTCATCCAATATTCCCATTCTGTCTTGCCGATCATATGGGTGGCATTGGGAAAAACCGGATCGTCGAAGTCATCAAGCAATCCCCAGATATGATCGGGGTGAGCGTGGGTGAAGATCACATGAGTGATGTCATCAACGCTCAGATCTGTTCCTTCCAGACTTTCAAGGATTTTACCTGCAGTTGGCATGAAGTTGGGGCCGGCTCCAACGTCAAAGAGGACCTTGTTCTCGCCGGACTGAACCAGGGTTACATTGCATTCTGGCACCACACGCTTGCGATCAAGGCTGTATTTTTCCAGAATAGGCGCGAGCTCGTCCTGAGGCAGATGGCCATAGACCATGTCGCCTGGCAGGCCCAATGTACCGTCGCTCAGGGTGGAGATTTTGGTGTTACCCAAAGTAAGACTGGCATGGACCAGATTGGGGATCAGGGATGTCAGGGCAAGGCCTCCGGCCATTACTCCTGTTGTTTTCAGAAAATCACGTCTATGCATGGTAATGGTCCTCACCTGAACATATTCAATTATGTTAATGTATTACAAATTGTCGCAGGCTGGCAATGGTAGTTTAGAAGATTCGCAAGCTTGTTGATGGAGGTCGGGTGAGGAAAGGAATTTCTTTGATTTACAAGGGAATGCCTGCCAAGTGCGCCACCAACTCCAGCGAATTACGGGCATTGAACTTTTCCATAAGGCGGGCGCGATGGACATCGACAGTGCGGGGAGAGATATCGAGTGCTCGAGCGATTTCCTTGCTGGTTTGGCCCTCAGACAGAAGCGTTGCGACTTGCCGCTCGCGTTTGGTCATCTGGGTGATGGAGCGTGTATTGGAGATATCAGCAAAGGACCAGATGGCTTGATTATAGGGTTGGTCCGGCGTGAGGGATTGCCCGCGAACTCGACACCAGAAATGTGTCCCATCACGGCGCTGCATGATGCGTTCGTCATTATAGCGGCCATCCTGGCTCATTTTCGAAAGACCCAGTTCACCTATTTTGAGGAACTCCTCGCTGGTGGGATAGAGCTGTGACAGGCTTCTGCCAGTCAGATCGGTACATTCATAACCGAACATTTCCGCAAAGCGCAGATTGGCTTGCTGAATTACCCGATCTTTGGTCACAATCAAGCCGATGGGGGCGTGGTCAAAGGCGAGAGTGGCTAGGTCCTGCATATCATTTGGCATTTTTAGGTAATCTCACGGATCCATAGGCTAGATCGTGGTGGTTAGTCTTCGACCATACAATAAGAACAGACTTTGGCAATCCAATCCTGTACAGATCCAGGATTGCCTTGGGGAGGAGAGAATAGATGAACCCGGCAAGTTGGTTAGATCGAGCGGCTAGACGATGGCCAGAGGCTCCGGCCCTGTTCTGGGGAGAGAAGCAGATCGCCACTTATCGCGATTTTGATCGAGCTGCTGGTGCGGTTGGCAAAGCACTTGCCGATAAGGGTGTGAAGGCTGGGGATCGGGTTGGTGTCTTCATGAGCAACCGGCCAGACTATCTGATTGCGCTTTATGGCATCTGGTATCTGGGAGCCGTGGCGGTTCCTATCAATGGCAAATTGCACGTGAAGGAAGCAGGCTGGATTTTGAAAAATGCCGAGGCTTCCTGCGCCTTTGTGTCTGATGATATTTCAGATGGATTGGAAGCTTTGACCTCCAGTTCTGGTTGCTCCTTGATATCTGTCGATCAGGATGAGTTTGCAACCATGAAGCAAGGAGTGTTGCTCCCTGCGCCTGCCATCGTCGAACAGGACGATATGGTCTGGCTTTTCTATACATCGGGCACGACTGGCACACCTAAGGGTGTGATGATGTCTGCAGGCAATATTGCAGCCATGGCCTCTGCCTATTTCTTTGAGGTGGATGAAGTTGAGCAAGGCGATGCCATTCTGTATGCCGCGCCCATGTCTCACGGAGCGGGCATATACAACTTCATGTTCGTCATGAAGGGCGCACGGCATGTTGTGCCACCTTCAGGCGGGTTTGATGCCCGTGAAATTCTGGAGCTTTCTCCGAAAATCGACAATGTCGTCATGTTTGCAGCCCCCACCATGGTGCGGCGTCTGGTGGATGTTGCCAAGCATAGTGGTCAGACCGGAGAGGGCATCAAGACCATCATCTATGCCGGTGGGCCGATGTATTTGGCTGATATTCTGGATGCGGTGGATGTGATGGGGCCGCGCTTTGTTCAGATTTACGGGCAGGGGGAATGCCCGATGGCGATCACCGCCCTTAGCCGTGCGGATGTCAGTGATCGTGACCATCCTCGAGCAATGGAGCGTTTGGCGTCGGTTGGTCTGGCGCAATGCTTTGTCGAGGTCAGGATTGTCGATGAAGATGGACAGGGGCTGCCAGCCGGTGAGATCGGCGAGATTGTCGTCAAGGGATCTCCGGTCATGCTCGGCTATTGGCGTAATGAGAAAGCCACGCGCGAGACGATCAAGGATGGCTGGCTCTGGACGGGTGATATGGGCCGGGCTGATGAAGATGGCTATATCACCATGCAAGATCGCTCCAAGGATATGATCATTTCCGGCGGCTCCAATATCTATCCGCGTGAGGTGGAAGAGGTGCTGCTAACCCATCCGTCCGTCAGAGAAGCAGCTGTTGTTGGCCAAAAAGACGAGGAATGGGGAGAAGTGGTCGTCGCCTTTGCCTCTGTATTTGAGGGAAAGAAAGTCAATGCTGCCGAGCTCGACAAGCTTTGCCTTGATGCCATTGCGCGTTTCAAACGACCGAAGCGCTATCTCTTCCTCGAAGATCTTCCCAAGAATAATTACGGCAAGATTTTAAAGACCGAATTGCGAGAGCGTTTGGAGACCATGGATAAGGAAGGATCTGAAGGATGAATGATCTGAGCGGGAAAATTGCGCTGGTAACGGGATCGGTTCAGGGCATCGGATTGGCTATTGCCAAGAGCTTTGCTGAAGCCGGTGCCAGTATTGCTTTGCATGGTCTGGCTGAGGAGGCGCAGATCGCGGCGGCAAAGTCAGAACTTGAGCAAACCGGGGCGGGCGAGGTTCGTTTCTTTGATGCGGATCTACGTGATGTTGCTGCCATCGATGCCATGATGGATGAGATCGAAGCATGGGGTGGTGCCGATATTGTCGTCAATAATGCGGGCATCCAGAAGACGGTCAGTCTTGCTGATGTGGAGCCTGCGCTTTGGGATGCGATCCTCTCGGTCAACCTCTCCGCTGCTTTTCATGTCATGCGCCGTGCCATGCCGGGGATGGCGGACAAAGGTTTTGGTCGGGTGATCAATATCGCCTCCGTCCACGGATTGGTGGCTTCCATTGATAAAGCGCCATATGTGTCCGCCAAGTTTGGGCTTGTCGGGCTAAGCAAAGTGGCAGCTTTGGAATATGCCAATAAGGGCAGCAAAAAGTCCGGTGGCGTGACGGTCAATTGTATCTGTCCCGGCTGGACCGAGACTGTGCTTATTGAGCCGCAAGTTGCGGCGAGGGCCGAGTTGTTTGGTGGGGATCGGGATGCTGGGGTTGCTGATCTCTTGAAAGAAAAGCAGCCATCGCAGCGAACGTCAGATCCTTCCGAGATTGGTGCTCTGGCTTTGTGGCTCTGCTCACCGATTGCCCATAATGTGACGGGTACCTCCATCCCTGTTGATGGTGGATGGACATCTCAATAGATTATTGGAATGAACATAAGTCGAGAGGCCGAAAGGCCTTTTCTGCTTCAAATTGTCTCTCCCTGAAATTTCAGGGGGTGAGGTGAGTTGATAGTAGAGCCAGATAGAATATTTTCTAAGTAATTGAAATTATTTTGTTTTTAAAATTTACTATAATTGCATGCCAAATTATTGTCATGGATGACAAAAATATTAACAGAGCGTAAACTTGCAACGAATTGAAAATACAGTGCGGCTTGCTTTGACGCCGAGTTGGATGTCTCGGCCTGATTCTTGTAGGAACTGAGTAATGTATATTAAAGGTCAAACTGGACTTGATGGCCATCTGCTGGACTGGACCTTGTGGCCCAAGGATGGTTTTACAGCGTTGCAATCGTTGGCTGTCGAGCGTGGAGATATTGGGCAGTTTCTTCGTTCTAATGACGCACTTTCCTATTGGATCGAAGATCCGGAATACTCCACGGTTCGTGAACCAAACGAGATGATGCCACGCTATATGAACGGGATCGTTTTTTATGGAGAGGATTTGGTTCTTTCCGACGAAGGCGCTTTAATCGGTGGAACAATCACGGGAGTTGAGCGGATATTTTTTGGTGGCTTTGATGCTATTGGATATCCTTCAACAACCGCTTTGAAGGAGCTGAACTGGAGTGTGGCCGAGATCAATGCTGATCCTACCATGTTCTGGGAGCATATCTTTGATGGGAACGATCAGTTTGTGTACTCACAAAGTACCCTTGGCTCCAGTGTTGATCTGGGTGATGGAGATGATAGCCTTGAAGTCTTTTGGCCGCTCAATCGATATGGCGGAACAATAGAAGTGGATATGGGAGCGGGGGATGATTTCTTCCGCGATGCCACAAGTTGGACGACATGGTCTTGGGCACATCCAAGTTCGTTGATCCTTGGTGAAGGGTTTGATGACGTGGAAATGGGTGATGAAGACAATCAGAGCCTACGTTATGTCAAGGACTTCAATCCAGAAGAGGACCGCGTCAAGTTTCTAGATGCAGACGAGACGCTGACAATCACTCAAGTAGAAGGTGGCATTGAAGTTCATAGGATTGTTCATGCTCGTGGAACTGACATTCCCGTTGGTAGAATTTTTTTTGAGGGAGTTTCAGCCGACCAGGTCAAGCTGGAGAATGGCTACCTGACTGGCAAGAATGGGCGGGACTATTCCCGTCATGTGAATGATCTGGATGTCACGCAGCATCTTCATGGCACGACAAACAAGGATGTGTTTGTGCTGGACGGTAAGCGCGATGACTATCGCTGGCATGCAACCGATGACGGCAAGGGAATCGTCATCTGGGATGTCAAAACCGAGACACCTGATCTGCTTTATGATTTCGAAGTGTTGCGGTTCAATGATGTCTCATTGCAGCTTTCCGAATGGCCCACATCGGAAGGGCCAGCGGTTGAGGGCATTCGTGACATTGCTGATCAAACTCAATATCTGCAAGCCGAGGAATGGGGCGAGACCTTTATCATTGATGGTAAAATGAGCGACTATCAATGGGCGCCAACCCAGGACAGGACAGGGACCGTGGTCTGGAATGTGAAGACCGGCAAACATGATATTCTGACGGATTTTGCCTGGATCAATTTCAATGACGGTAAAGCTGATTTGGTCCAATATCCGCGTTCCAATGCTCCGACGACCGAAGATCAGGTCGATAAGGATGAAATCATCAAGGCTGACAATCATCGAGAAGTTTTCGAGATTGACGGTTATCGCGATGATTATAGCTGGGGACCAAACCCGGATGGTGAGGGAATTGCCATTTGGAATGGAAGCAATATCGACATTCTCATTGGTTTCGATGGCGTGCGCTTCCTCGATAGCTATGCCGATCTGAGAGCTCTACCGCAATGGGGGGATGTGCCTCGTCCCAATGGTGAAATCCTGATCAAGGATGATCCGACTGACAACCAATATTTGCGTGGGGAGACGGGAGAAGAGATCTTTGTCTTTGATGGCAACAAGGGCGACTATAACTGGGGTCCAACGCGCGATGGCAAAGGTGTCGTGGTCTGGAACAAGGATGGATTTGATATCCTGATGGATTTCAAGGCTATTCGCTTCAATGACGACACCATCACCACCAATGAGATCCGCGGTATTGATGATGGCAACGTGAGCGGTGTCAAAATAAAAGACATTGCGAACGAGACACAATATCTGCACGGGGAAGGTGACAAGGATCAGTTCATCATTGATGGCAATGCTGAGGATTATGCTTGGGGTGCGACACGTGATGAAACCGGCTTTGTGGTTTGGAACCGTGAGACAAAGGTCCATGACATTCTGACTGATTTTGAGGAAGTGGTCTTCAATGATCAGGTGCTGGTGGTTGAGGACGTCATCTAGTGGCAACGAAGTAGAGATAATCCCACTACTCGTTTTTCGTGTATTTCCATTGAGGCCTCGGGAGATGACTTCGCGGGGCCTTTTGCATGCTCCCTTAAATTTCAGGGGTGATTTGGGTACCTTGGTATAAATCCATATCTATTTTATCAAGTCTTTGATTTTTATGAATTTAACTGAATTAACCTTCACCTTTTGTTTTTGTCTGGGTGAGGTGACAAAAAAGTTAATAAAGCGTAAAGTTGCAGCGGATTGCAAAAATGAATGCCTTCGGGCTGTGGTTGTTGAGTGCAAATGGCAGTTGTATCTGCCGATCTATTGGGCAACAGGAATTACGCTATGAGACTTATTGGAACAACCGGTTTTACCAGTAATGATTTTAACTGGGCGTTGTGGCCCAAGGATGGTTTTACTCAGCTGCATACCAAGGCATTGTCTGACAGCACGATCGCTACCAAGGCGATAGATGGTCAGGTGAGCTATTGGTTCACTACCGGGACCGAGAATGAAACAGCTCCCGATGGAGCTTCAATCCCAGCTCAGGTGAATGGGATTACCTTTTTTGGTAATGATTTGGCCTTTGATGAGAATGGAGCACTTATAGGTGGGGTGCTTACCGGGATTATCCGTCATTTTCATGATCCTGAGCAGGTGCATGGTCCTGCTATTGTGATTGGTGCCGATCTGTTTGCGGTGAATGTAGCCACCATCAATGCCAATCCTGCTGCCTTCTGGGCAACTGTGTTTGACTTTAATGATGTTGCAGTGATCTCCCAATCTGTTGCTGGTGCTGAACTCTCGTTGGGTAAGGGTGATGATCTTGTTTTTCTATCTGACGTGATGGATCAACATGGGCAAAAAGCAGTGATTGATTTGGGTGAAGGAGATGATTTCATTCAGATCAGTGATGAAATCTCTGCCACTGGCGATTTGATGCCTGCCTCTCTTACCCTTGGTGAAGGCTTTGATGATGTTATTGTTGGCTCTTATCAACCCGGTGTGAGCTTTATTGAAGACTTCAACCCTGATGAAGATCAGATCCTTTTCACCAAGCTCGATCCCAATACAACCATTGTCGATAATGGTGGTGAAGGTGTCACGATCAATGGCTTTCATATCAAAGGCATCACTGAAGATCAGGTGAAACTGGAAAATGGTTTTCTACGTGGTGTGAATGATCGAGATTATTCGGTTTGGATCAACCAGTCCGGCGCGGTTGATGCGGCGACAGGTTCCACCAATAAGGATGTTTTTTCTTCGCTGGGTGTGAGAAGTGAATATCGATGGCGCCCAACTGAAGATGGGACGGGGGTTGAAATCTGGAAGGTTGCCGATGGCATCATAGACACCCTGCATGGCTTTGAGCATTTGCGCTTTGTTGATGGCACACTCAGCCTTGAGGATTGGCCGACCTCTGAAGGTCCGATCGTTGATGGTATCAAGGATATTGCTGATCAGACCCAATATCTCACCGCCGACAATGACGTTGATACTTTTATCATCGATGCGGATATGGCGGAGTATCGCTGGGCTCCGACCCGTGACAAGAGCGGAACGGTGGTCTGGAATGCCGAGACCGGCAAACATGATATTCTGACAGACTTTGCATATATTCAGTTCAATGATGCCAAGGCTGATTTGGCGCTTGTTCCCCGCTCCAATGTGCCGCTCACTCAAGACAAGGCCGATGAGAATGAGGCCCTGACTGCGTCCTCCTCTCGTGAAGTGTTCGAGATTGATGGCAATCGCGATGACTACAGTTGGGCACCGAATGAAGATGGTGATGGCATCCTGATTTGGAATGCGACCAATATCGATGTGCTGATTGGTTTTGACGGTGTGCGTTTCAAGGACGCTTATATCGATCTTGAAGCCTTGCCAAGCTGGGGCTCGATTCCACGTCCAGTCGATGAAATTCTGGTGCAGGATGATCCGAACACCAACCAATATCTGCGCGGTGTTACGGGTGATGAGATCTTTGTCTTTGATGGCAATATGGCCGATTATACCTGGAGCGCTACCCGCGACAAGAAAGGTGTGGTTGTCTGGAACGATAGCGGCTTTGATATTCTGATGGATTACAAAGCCGTCCGTTTCAACGATGGTACCATCACCACCGATGAAATTCGCGGCATTGGCACCGGCAATGGGAACGGTGTCGTGGTGCAGGATATTGCTGGCGTGACCCAATATCTCCATGGAGCAGGGGACAAGGATCAGTTCGTCATTGATGGCAATGCCGAAGATTATGGCTGGGGTGCAACGCGCGATGGCACCGGATTTGTGATCTGGAACCGTGAGACCTCAAAACATGATATTCTCACCGGCTTTGAAGAAGTGGTCTTTGATGATCAGGTCTTGGTCATTGATGATGTTCTGGGCTGAATCAATAGCTCATTGAAACTTGAAAAGCCCCGTATCCTGATTGATGCGGGGCTTTTTGTTGTAAACAGGTCCTAGGCTCTAAGACCTGCAATAATCAATTTGGTGAATTTGATGATTTGCTGTTTCAGGATCGACTTTTGAACGGCGGCGTAACGTTCTTCGAGACTTAGGGTGATTATACCGTGAATGGCGGCAAAGAGTGTTCTTGCTTCCAATAACAGCAGCTCTTCATCTGCATCGGGTAGAAGCTCTTTCAGGGGAATTGCGATTTTCAAGAATAGCTGATGCTGATTGTCCAAATGCCAATTTGGCACTGGTTTTTCTTCTGGCCATTTGTGATCGAACACAGCTCTCCAAAGGCGGTAATTTTGGAGTGCAAAATCCAGATAGTCGCAGGCCAGTTTTTCCATGCGGGCGGCTGGCTCATCAATTTCCTGCTGGCCCAAGGCGAGAGCTGCACCAAGGCTTTGCAGGGTGTTGGAATTGATATGCAGGATCAGATCATCGAGATCTTCAAAGGTGGTATAGAGGGAACCAACTGCGCATCCAGCTTCCTTGGCGATATCTCTGGCACGCAGATCTTCGATACCATTCTGGCGCATTTGCTCGGTTGTGACTTCCAGCAGGCGAGTGCGCAAGGCTTCTTTTTTGGCTTGGCGTTTGTCGCTCATGTCTCACCTCTTTTCCAATTGAAATCAGATAAATGAACATTGTTCAAATTAATTCTTGAACAATGTTCATTTATCTTGTATCTATTTTCTTGAACGTTGTTCATATTCTTGTTTGAAGATTAAATCAAGACTTATCCATCACATGATGTGATCCGATCAATGAGATAGGACTTGAACAGGGATAAGAACGGAAACCGATGGCTCGTAAGCGTTTATAAGTGCAGGAACTTGATCTTCTCCGTCATTTTGCCAATTCTCAAAGTTGAGAGATGCGAATAGACGTAATCAGGTTAGATTGAGTGTCTGCCGCGCTTCATTTCTGTAAGAAAGAGAGACAATGCGTATTAGTTTGTTAAAGTCGGACCGCTTTGCGCCTCTGTTCTGGACGCAATTTCTGTCCGCCTTCAATGATAATTTCCTCAAGAATTCTCTGATCTTTTTGATCCTTGCCAAGCTTGGTGCTCAGGAAGCTGCTTCCATGGTGACGTTGGCCGGGGCCATTTTCATGCTGCCCTTTTTACTATTTTCTGCTCTTGGTGGAGAGCTGGCCGACAAGCATGACAAAGGCCGTATGGCGGAGAAACTGAAACTTGCGGAAATGGGAGCGGCTGCGGTTTCCATTGCCGGTCTCGCACTCTCCTCGATTTGGGTGATGATGGGGGCACTCTTTCTGTTTGGTGTAATTTCTGCACTTTTTGGCCCTATCAAATATGGCATCCTGCCAGATCATCTTGAACAATCAGATCTGCCTCGTGCCAACGCCTGGATTGAAGCTGCAACCTTCGTGGCGATCCTTGGGGGCACCATCATTGGAGGCTTGGCATCCGTCGGTGGCGTCAATGTTGCCATCTTCGGGCCTTTGATGATGATCTTTGCCTTTTTGGCATGGCACTTTTCCCGCTCCATTCCTGATACTGGTTCGGGTGATGCAGGTTTGCATGTGCATCGCAACTTTCTTGCCTCGACCTGGTTGTTGCTCAAGGAACTGAAAGGGGATCGCAATATCTGGCGTGCCAGCCTGATCGTTTCCTGGTTCTGGTTGGTCGGTGCGATCGTGTTGTCCATTTTGCCCACCATGGTCAAACAGGTCATGGGTGGTGATGAACTGGCGATCACTGCATATCTTGCGGTCTTTGCCCTGTCCATTGGTCTTGGTTCTGCTGTTGCCGCCTGGCTGTGTGGTGCACGCATTGTGTTGCTGCCAGCTCCAATTGGTGCCCTGCTGATGGCTGGCTTTGGTTTGGATCTTTATTTCACAATTGATGCGGCGACCGAGCCACTGGTGGCCAAGGATGTGATGACCTTCTTCTCTCATGGTCTGTCTCAGCATGTAGCGTTTGATTTATTCGGCCTTGCTTTCTCTGCTGCCTTCTTGGTGGTGCCTGCTTTCACCGCTGTGCAGGCGTGGGCGAGAGTTGATCATCGCGCCCGGGTGATTGCGGCGGTCAATGTTCTGAATGCCGGTTTTATGGTAGCTGCTGGTGGTGCGGTTGCTTTTGGTCAGAGTTACGGTCTGACGCTGGCCAATATTTTGCTTGGCCTTGCTGTTGCCAATGGCATTGTGGCAATTCTGGCGCTTGTCTTTCTGCCAACCAATCCTTTACGGGATTTGCTGTTGATTGGCTTTCGAGTTTTCTTCCGTCTGGAAGTGGAGGGACGTGACAATCTGGCCAAAGCTGGTCCAGCGCCCATTCTTGCACTCAATCATGTGAGTTTTCTGGATGGTTCTCTTGCGCTTGCTTTGGGTGATGAAGAACCGATTTTTGCAGTTGATCATGGCATTGCGCAGCGCTGGTGGGCCCGCCCGTTCCTGTCATTTTGCAATTTTCTGAGTTTGGATCCGACCAAGCCTATGGCGACGCGTACCATGATCAAAGCCATGCAATCAGGTCAGCCTTTGGTGATCTTTCCTGAAGGGCGCATCACGGTCACCGGTCGTTTGATGAAGGTTTATGATGGTGCGGCGATGATTGCGGACAAGACCGGAGCCAAGGTTGTGCCGATCCGCATTGATGGTCTGGAACGGAGCTACTTCTCTCGTCTGACCTCGGCCTTGGTCAAACGTAAATTATTCCCGAAAGTAAAAGTAAAAATTCTGGAGCCGGTGGAATTGCAGATTGAAGAAGGTCTGACCGGCAAACAAAGACGCCAAAAGGCAGGTGCTGATCTCTATCAGATCATGTCTGAACTGGTATTCCGCACCACTAATACCCAGATCACGGTTCTGGAAAAGGTTATCAAGGCCGGCAAGGGGCTTGGTATGGGGCGCGTTGCCATTGAAGATCCTTTGACTGGCAAGCTCAGTTATGGGCGCATGCTGACTGGAGCGCGCGTACTGGCCAATCGTTTTGCACAGGACTTTTCTGATCAGACTAATGTTGGCTTCATGCTGCCAAATGCCAATGGCTCCATTGCTGTCATGCTGGGGCTGATATCCGCTGGCAAGGTACCGGCAATGATCAACTTCACTGCCGGGTCTGCCAACATCATGGCGGCTTGTAAGGCTGCAGAACTGAAGACCATTGTAAGCTCAAAAACCTTCATTGAGCAGGCCGGTTTGGAGCAGATCGTCAAGGATGTCTCAAGTGCTGTTGAGTTCGTCTGGGTTGATGAAATGCGAGAGACATTCAGTATATTTGAGAAAGCCGTGGGTTTTCTGGGGCGTGGCGCACCGAAGGTGAAGCGCTCTGCCGATGATGCGGGTGTGATCCTCTTTACCTCTGGCTCTGAAGGTACGCCCAAGGGTGTGGTTCTGACCCATCGCAATATGTTGTCAAATGCGGCACAGGCTGCAGCGCGGATCGACTTCAATTCCGGAGACAAGGTCTTCAATGTCTTGCCAATCTTCCATTCCTTTGGTTTGACCACGGCAAGTTTGCTACCTCTGATCTCCGGTGTGCCGCTCTATCTTTATCCATCGCCGTTGCATTATAAGGAGATCCCGGAGCTGGTTTATGGCAGCAATGCCACCATCCTGTTTGGCACCGATACTTTCTTGCAGGGTTATGCCCGCACAGCAAATCCGTTTGACTTCCGCTCTCTTCGTTATTGCTTTGCAGGGGCGGAACCTGTGAAACCCACCACCCGCCAGATCTATATGGAGAAGTTTGGTCTGCGTATTCTGGAAGGCTATGGTGTGACAGAAACCGCACCGATCCTGGCGGTCAATACACCAATGTATAATCGCATTGGTTCTGTCGGCAAGCTGATGCCTGGTATGGACTATAAGCTGGAGAAAGTGCCGGGAATTGATCAAGGTGGCCGTTTGATGGTGAAAGGTGCCAATATCATGGCGGGCTATTTGCGAGCTGAGAAGCCTGGTGAGCTGGAGCCACCTGCCGATGGTTGGCACGATACTGGTGATATCGTGGAAGTGGATGATGAGGATTTTGTCTTCATTCGTGGCCGGGCCAAGCGGTTCGCCAAAATTGGCGGTGAGATGGTGTCTCTGGCTGCCGTAGAAGCCTTGGCAGAAGAATTGTGGCCGGGATATCTTTCAGCGGTTGCCACCATTCCCGATCCCAAGAAGGGCGAGCGGTTGGTGATGATCACGGATCATCCCGGAGCACAGCGATCAGCCTTTGTTGCCTTTGCCAAATCTCGCAAGGCCAGTGATCTCATGGTGCCGTCCGAGATCTTCCATTCTGATGTGCCTGTGCTTGGATCGGGCAAACTTGATTTTGCCGGGGCCAAGAAGCGGATCGAGGAGATCCTGTCCGAGGATTGATCAAAGTTCGATATGTCGTGAAAGAATGAAAGGGCTAGCCAATGGGTGGCCTTTTCTGTTTTGGAATACTCACCAATAGACCGAAGGCATGGAATTGAAGGAAGTCAGGGAATTGGATGTTTCGGCTTAGTGATGGACGATTTGCTGGTTGTTTTTGTAGCTTGCACGGCTTAAAGAAAGGCGACTTGGCGCTTTTTTGTGAGCGCTGTGAGACCATTTTGAGCAATATTTTGTGCGAGTCCTTATCCGAAAAGCGCTTCAACTTTTCGGGGACGCGCTGTACAGGAGTAGCCTGATGACGACCGATCTGACGATCACCCGCCCGGATGATATGCATTTGCATTTGCGTGATGGCGATATGTTGAAGGCTGTAACTCCTCATACCAGCGCAGATTTTGGTCGTGCCATCATCATGCCTAACCTGGTGCCGCCGGTGGTGCATACCGAGCAGGCCCGGGCCTATCGTGAGCGCATCATGGCAGCGGTGCCTGCTGGCCATGCTTTTGAGCCGATGATGACGCTTTATCTGACTGAGAGCACCGAGGCAGACGATGTGATTGCTGGTGCCAAGGATGGGCTGATCAAAGCGGTCAAGCTGTACCCGGCTGGTGCCACCACCAATTCCTCCAGTGGAGTGCGTGATGTTTCCAAAGTTATGCCGGTGCTGGAAAAAATGGCTGATGCCGGTCTGCCTCTGTTGGTGCATGGGGAAGTGACCAACGCCGAGATTGATATTTTTGATCGTGAGAAAGTCTTCATCGAGACCGTGCTGGATCCTCTTCGTCAGGCATTGCCAGAATTGCGTGTGGTCATGGAACATATCACCACCAAAGATGGTGCTGATTATGCGGCTGCTGGCAATGAAAATTTGGCGGCGACCATAACCACACATCACCTGATCATCAACCGTAACCATATTCTGGTTGGCGGCATCAAACCTCACTATTACTGCCTGCCAGTGGCCAAGCGGGAAGAGCATCGGTTGGCGCTGCGCGCTGCAGCTGTTTCTGGTGATCCGCGCTTCTTCCTCGGTACTGACTCCGCGCCACATACTACTTCCGCCAAGGAAAGTGCTTGCGGTTGTGCTGGTATTTATTCCTCGATCAACACCATGAGCTGTCTGGCTCAGGTCTTTGAAGAAGAAGGCGCTCTGGACAAGTTGGAAGCCTTTGCTTCTCTCAATGGTGCTGCCTTCTATGGAATTCAGCCAAATGCCCAAAAAATGCGTCTGACCAAGCAGGATGAGCCGGTCTCCTATCCTGAGACGGTTGTGGTCGGAGATGAGACTGTGACCGTATTTGACCCGGGCTATCCGCTGCATTGGAAAGTCGAGAATCTCGGTTGATTTCTGTTCAAAAACCCAAAGGCGCCAGGTTCCTTCCTGCGCCTTTTTTCATCAGATTTCACAGATTGTCGGACAATTAAAAAAACAGATTGAAATGCGCAGCTGAGATTCGTACAAGTGTGCTTCAACAGCATGGTGTATTCACCGCTGCAACAGGCTGGCCCCTTAGCTCAGTTGGATAGAGCAGCTGACTTCTAATCAGCAGGTCGAGGGTTCGAATCCTTCAGGGGTCGCCAATATTTTCCATGTTTTCTGCGTGAAATTTCATATCGCTGTATTGTGCCGTTGATCAAACAAGTTCCAGTCGAGGTCTTGCCTGTTTGGTTACAGAGCCAAAGCTTCTGTGAGACTTTGAGTACGCTCCCAGCACCAATAGAGAGACAGGCCTATTGCTATGCTGGCGCTGATATAGGCCAGCCCTTTCGGTAGAACAGGATTGAGCTTCTTCGTTATCCAGAGCAGGGCAAAAACAGCCAATACAATCGCTATCTGCCCAATTTCGACGCCGATATTGAAGCCGATGAGGGCCAGCCAGAGTTGATTGGTTCCACCACCCAACAGATCGCCTAGTACGAACGAGAACCCATAACCATGAATGAGACCGATGAATGCAGCCATCAGGAAGAGGTTTCTTTTGATTGATGTCCGGCTACTCGCCTCGGATGGAGATCGTTTCAAAACGAGGATTGCAGCATAGAGAATTGACAGGGCGATGGCCGTTTCAACAGCTGGGATAAACCATGCCCCTTGCGGAGAATAGCCGAGATTTCCCAAAAAGAGGGTGACACTATGACCGAGTGTGAAGCCAGTGACAGACCAGAGAATTGATGTGGAAATACCCGATGCCAACGCAAGACAGACTACGAATAGCACATGATCAAGGCCGATGAAGATATGCCAAATTCCTTGCCAGGTGAAGTTGCCGAGAGAAGAAAGCCATGACCCATCATATTGGACAGGTACAAGCATCTGACCGGTGAATTGTGTGGTACGTGGTGGATCGAACCGATGATCCATCGCTGCATTATTGATGGTGATTTGGGGTGGTAAGCGGATTTCAGGTAGTATGGATTGAATACTCAGAGTGCTATCTGGTTGATCGGTCGGTATAAAGATCTCTACATCCAACAAAGCATCAACGATATAGATTGGCTCGTCACTTGTACCATCTGGTTGCCTTTGGAAATCTGCCAATGCTTTTGAGGCTCCAGCAGGTGTTACAAAGTCCGGATGTTCTGCTTGAGAGAAAAAGGCGGCTCTTCGGGCTTGGCCTGCAATTGCTTCGCCATTGATGGTGAAGGTGTAACCTTTGGCCAGAAAATCTGCCAATTCTGCTGTCTTCTTTCTCGTGCTATCCTGATTCAGTTGGAAATAAGGGACGCCATCTATTACTTCCTTTTTCAGGAAGGGGGGAATTTGATCATTGTTTTGATCTTGGGGGCGCACCAGGAAGTTTCCATAGGCTAGGGGACCGGGAATTCGCAGATAGATCAGTAAACCTGCCTCACCATCCTCTGCTTTGGTTTTTGTAATATGAATCAGTCGTGCTCCTGCATCAGTTGTAAAATGTGCTTGAGCGTGGGCTCCGAATAAACCAGATAAAGAGAATGCAAGACAGATAAGCAAGGCGATGCGGGTGACAAGAGACATGGTTTTTTCCAGAATGAGGTAGTAGCAATCAGCTTACAAGCTGAAGGTAAAATGTGGAGCGAAGATGTGGGTGTCACATATAGCTTGTTCTACAATATCATTTGCATCTAGCACAATTGATCCCTTGTCAAAATCGTGGGCAAGAATTTTGGAGAGAGGAATGCCATGGTATGTATTCTGGTATTGGTACTGCTGGATACGTTTTATTACAAAACTCCGATTGCTGCGATGTAGGCTTTACTTCTATATTTTAGAAAAAACAAATATAAGAGATGTTTGATGGATAATAAAGTTCTCTCCGCTCTGCCGCTAGAAGATGCTGGCATTGATAAACAGGGATCCAGCCGTCCGGCCAAGCGCCGGTATGGGCGCTATATCTTGCTGCTTCCTGTTGCCATGCTTTTGATGTTTACCGGCGCGGTAGTGGGGATGTACTTTCAGCCCCCAGGATTGCAGATTTTTTATCGGGCGACAGGACTTGAGCCAGGTGGCGGCACAGAGAACAAGTTGGCGGCACCAATCAATTCTGTTGTGACCGAGCAAGATATTCAAGCCTTGCGGGATGGTACCATTGTTGCTTTGGGGAAATTGCAGCCCAAGGGTGAGGTCTCCACTATTGGCATGCCTTATGGGGCAGGGGATGCCCGGGTGGAGAGCTTATCTGTCTCCAATGGTGATTTTGCGAAGAAGGGCACCATTCTTGCGGTTTTGGATAATCGGCTGGCGCTTGAAAATAGCGTGAAATCTGCTGAAGCCGAGGTTCTGGTGTCTGAAGCTTCATTGGAACAAGTCAAACTGTCCATTGCTGCCAGCCGGGCCGAGAATGAAGCAGAGTTGCGGCGGGCTGAGGCCAATTCAGAGCTGGCATCCGCAGAACTCACTCGGACCAAGGCTCTCTATGAGCGTAAAGTCGCAACACTTGCGCAATATGACAGGGCAAAGGCCGAGGCACAGCGAGCGGAGCTGGATATTGCTCGCAAACTTGCGACCGTGAAGCGTTTTGAAACCAATGGTGTGATCAGTCAGGCAGATGTGGAGCTGGCGTCGCGCAAACTTGTGTCAGCGCGGACTGCCTTGGAGACTGCTAAAAACAACCTTGAAAAGTCACTTGTACGCGCGCCGTTTGATGGGGTTGTGCTGGAAGTTCTTGTGCAGGCCGGAGAACGCCCGACTAGTGCAGGGGTTCTGGATTTTGGCCAGACCCAGACCATGACGGCAGAGCTGGAGATTTACCAGAACCAGATTGGTCGAATTGCTCTTGGGGATTCGGTGCTTCTGAAGGCTGAAGCCTTGCCTGAGGATTTGAAAGGCGAGGTTATGGAAATTGGTTTGCAGATTGGCCGCCAGAGCCTTTTGACCTCTGATCCAGCTGCCAATACCGATGCGCGAGTGGTCAAGGTACAGGTGAAACTGGATGATGCGTCTTCCAAACTCGCCTCTCGTTTCACCAATCTGGAAGTTTATGGTTATGTCACCTCTGCCACCCAGAGTGCGGGTAAGGCTGAAGGGGCAGGCCAATGACTGCTTTTCTGACATGGTTGCTCGGCCGTATTCCCATCGGCTGGCTGCAACTGACCCATAACAAAGGGCGCTTTTGGGTGGCTTTATTTGGTGTGGCCTTTGCCAATGTGTTGGTATTTGTTCAATTGGGCATGCTGGGGGCGCTTAACAATTCTACCATTCAGCCCTATCAGTTGCTTGATGCGGATATCATTATCTCGGCATCCGATTCCAATACCTTGCTGGATGGGGGCAATGTTGCCCGGCAGCATATGCTGCAGGCCTTGGCAATTGCAGATGTAAAATCAGGCGCTTCAGTTTACTTTGGTAAGGTCGACTGGCGGGTGACAAATGATCAGATCTCCGCCATGCAAGTGGTGGGTATGCCGATTGAGAGCGTTGATTTCATTGCACCAGCATTGCGACCTTCCTTCCTGCATTTGTCTCTGGCGGATACCGCTCTGGTGGACCGAAAAACGCGTGGTGGTACGAAGGAATTTTTTGACAATCTCTCACCTTTAACTCCTGCCATTTATGAGCTGAATAACAGGCAGGTTAAACTGCTTGGGGCCATGGAGATCGGAGCGGGATTCAGTGCTGATGGCAACTTGTTGATGTCTGATCAGAGCTTTCTACGCCTTTCTCAGCAACGAAGTTCAGCTGCACCCAATCATATTCTTTTGAAGGTCAAGCAAGGAGCCTCCATCGAGCGGGTCGTGACTTTGCTGAAAAACCTGCTGCCTGAAGAGGATCTTCTGATCAGGAGTTTCAATCAGGCAGCTGCAGATGAGCAAGCATATCAGACCTCGGTCAAACCGGTAGGCATCATCTTTGGTTTTGGCACCATCATTGGCGTTTTGGTCGGTATTGTGATCGTCTACCAGATCCTCTCGACAGATGTTGCCGATCATCTGAAGGAATATGCGACCTTCAAAGCCATAGGCTATAAGCAGGCTTTTTTCCTCGGTATTGTCTTCGAGGAAGCTTTGATCCTGGCGGTGCTGGGTTTTATACCCGGAACGTTGGCTGCCATGGGGATTTACAAGTTGCTTGCCTTGAAATCGGGATTGCCTGTCGGACTTACCCTGGGGCGGGCCTTGATGGTGTTCATCGGCACCATAGTTGCCTGTTCCATATCAGGAGCGATTGCTACACGGCGTTTGTCTCAGGCTGATCCTGCGGATCTATTTTGAGGGCGATCATGCTTCAAGCATCAAAACAAAAATCACCAATCTTACTCACGGGCGTCAATCATTGGTTTGGCATTGGTGAAGCGCGCAAGCAGGTCATCTTCGATGTGGATCTGGAGATCAATCACGGGGAGCTGACCATTCTCATGGGGCCATCTGGCTCTGGCAAGACAACCCTGTTGACCCTGATGGGATGTTTGCGAGAGGTGCAAGAGGGTGATTTACTCTTGCTGGGGCATCAATTGCGCGGCGCTGAAGAAGAGGAGAAGGAGTTCTTGCGCAGGCAGTTGGGCTTCATCTTTCAGGCTCATAATCTGCATGAGAGTTTGACTGCGACCCAGAATGTTCTGATGGGGTTGGCGGTGCATCCAACTTCAGATCGTGTTGAGCGACAGGTAGAAGCTGCTCACCATATTTTGTCGTCGCTCGGATTGGAGGATCGACTGGACTATCTGCCTGCCAACCTTTCTGGTGGGCAGAAGCAACGTGTTGCGGTAGCGCGGGCTCTGGTCTCGCGTCCTGATATCGTCTTTGCAGATGAGCCGACGGCTGCGCTCGATAAGGAAAGTGGTCTGGCGGTGGTCAGAATGCTCAAAGGCATGGGAGAGGCATTTGGTACCACGACGCTTATGGTTACCCATGACAATCGCATTCTTGAGCTGGCCGACCGGATCATCACCATGGAGGAAGGGGCTATCGTCAGTGATAACGTTAACCGGAAGATTTAGGGCGTTAAGTAGTTCTCGTTACAATTTTTTATTAAAATTGCGCAAAAATCACGGCTTGTTCTGATGCTGCAGCTTTGAAAGGTGCTGAGATTTTGCGTTTTGTCTATCCCCTTCGCGAGATTTTCGTAGTGGTGATGCTGGGCGCATTGTGTCTTTTGCCTCTAACCAACTTTGCACTGTCCCATGCTGACTTGTCTGCCTCGCTCGACCATGTTGCGCTTGATGATGATGATGATCATCATCATCATCATGAGCATGCGGGTGACGAGCATGTGGATCACGATCTTGGTTCTGGTTCAGCCAAACATGTCCATCATTCCGGTGATCAGAACCATTGGCCGGGAATGAGCATTGGCCGCATTCATCTTTCAACGCCGCTCTTTGTCGATATCCAGTTTTCAGTGCGAGGGGATCTGCCTCTCGCTATCCTTCAGTCCCTTCCTGATCGACCTCCCAGGATTGTGAGTTTGTCTTGAAACATAGATCGAATAACAGTGATTTGTAGCACTGATGTTTGATCCTTCATCCGATTGCCTGGATCCGTTTTACGATGATCATCAGAGCAATTGGTTTGCTTTGCCTCTTTTTACAAAGGGCTTCGAGATGAAACATCTGGTGGGATCTTTACCAACCTTTGATCGGTTCTGTCATGGACGGGACAACAATTTCAATCTACTTCGCCTGATTGCAGCCTTTGCGGTTGCGGTCAGTCACTCTTCCCTGTTGACTTATGGCACTGGTGTTCCGCAGCCATTGTTAGAGCTGACCGGTTATACTCTGGGCCATCATGCGGTCAATATTTTCTTCATGATCAGCGGGTTCCTGATCTATCAAAGCTATCTATCCAGCGAGCATTTGCGCTCATTCGTCATGGCTCGTCTGTTGCGGATTTTTCCGGCGCTGATTGTTGCAGGCCTTTTGGTGGTCATTATCGGTGGCTTGCTCTTCTCAAGTGCTTCACCCTCCGATTATTGGACCTATTCTGACACCTGGATTTATCTGGTTGGGACGTCCAGCGCCTTTTTTTCCAGTCTGAGATTGCCCGGCCTGTTTGAACAATTGATTGTCTCTGGTGAGGTGAATGGATCTCTATGGACCCTGAAATGGGAGCTGATGGCTTATATGGCAGTGCCGATACTTGGATTGATCGGTGGCTATAAAATACAAGGTCGCTTTGCACTGGTGCTCGTTGGTTTTGTTATTGTCAATCTGGCGATCAGTCTGCAGACCGACTGGCGCAAGGATCTGATGATGCTGGATGATGCCTTGCGGTTGGGGCTGTGTTTCCTGCTCGGGATGGGCGTTTATCACTATCGCCAGAAAATTCCCGTCTCATTGGGGAGCGCATTTCTGCTCTGGGTTCTTGTCTGGTTGGTGCGGGAGAGTGGGTTTTATGAAATCAGCCTGATGGTGGCAATGGCTTATACGGTCTTCTGGTTCGCCTTCATACCTGCAGGGTGGCTTCGTTGCTATAATCGCCTTGGGGACTATTCCTACGGGATCTATATCTTCCATTTTCCAGTCATGCAGATGGTGATGCAGATTTACGCGCCGTCTTCCGCCAATGAGACATTGATGCTGGCCTTCCTTGTCTTTTTACCGTTGTCCATCCTGTCTTTCCATCTCATCGAAAAGCCTGCATTGAGATTGAGGCGTCGTTGGAGCAGGATACCGCTCAAGCCACTTGAAGCTGGCATATGACAGAAAATGAGCACGAGATCCAATTTAATACCCTTTCTGTGTAGTATGTTCCGGTCGCACCATAGCCAGCCATGATTGCCGTGAAAGGTGGCCGTCAGCTGGCTATCTGCGAATATGCCGAAAAACTCAGCGACAATTCGTGCATTCATCCGAGGATTAGATTTATTCTTCTGGCAAAATGGTGGTCGCCATTGAGAGGCTCTTGTGACATTTTGTAAAATGACTTAAATCGGAAAGCAGAAAGTGTTTCCTGTTTGATCCAGAGTGATACGACCTGTTCATCTGGAATGCCAAGGACCAATATTGCATGCTGTTGCTTGCCTCAGAATTCAGGATACTTGGTTTTATGCTGATTGCTTTCAGCATGATCTTGCTTGCACTCGTGGGCGGTACCTTCAGTCATGCCCATGAGGTGAGTGTGGAGTATTCTCATAAAGGCCCTGTTCATTCGCATGCGGAGGATAAACACCATGATGGGGCTCAACTGGATGATAATCCTCTTCATTGTGGGGCGCAGATTTTGACCTTGGCTTTGAGTCCAGATGGTTATTTTGGCTTGCCCAAAGATCTTCATGACCGGACCAAAAGCCCGAACCTGATGTCGCTTTCCTTTACGCTTGATCCTCCTCCACCTCGATCTGCCTGAGTGAACTTCATTATTTGGAAATTCAACTCAAAAGGTAGATGAAATGAACAAGTTTCTTATTTACACCGCTGTTGCCCTGATGGTTTCAGCGAGCGCATACGCGCCTGTTCCTGTTCTGGCGCATGGTGGGGCGACTGGAATTGTCAAAGAACGCATGGATGCCATGGGTATGATGGGCAAGGCTGTGAAAGCCTTGAAAGGCATGATGCAAGGAAAAGCTGCTTATAATGCCGATTTGGTACGTAAACAGTCTGCTGTCATCAAGCAGCATTCGGGCGAGGCTTTGATCAAGGGGTTTCCTGAAGGATCAACCCAAATGCCGTCGGAAGCCAAAAACGAGATCTGGATGGATTGGGAGCGTTTCTCAAGCCTTGCCGAGCAATTGGGAACCTATGCTGGGGCATTGGAAATGGCGGCAGACAATGGTTTGATGAAGGATGCTGCCAAAGGTCAATCCATGGGAACCATGATGGGGGTGGCTGCTTCCGCCAGCATGGGCAAGGATATGATGGGCAAAGCCATGGGTGTGATGGGCGGTGGTGCAATGGATGCTGCTGCTCTTGCCAAGATGCCTGCCGATGCCGTCTTTACCAAGATGGTGCAGGTTTGTTCGGCCTGTCATACTGACTTCCGTCTTGAGAAGAAGAAATAACCATGAGGCGCATGATTTATGGTGCAATTTCAGCTCTGGTATTTACCGGGGCTGTCTTTGTGATGCTGTCTTTCTGGCCCATTGGCAAAAAGGTCGAACTGACTTCCTTGAAAGGCGTGCCGGAACGTGGTGCTTATCTTGCAAGAATAGCGGGTTGTATCGCCTGTCATAGCAATTTCAAGGAAGGTGGAGCTCCGCTCGCTGGTGGTGTTGCGTTCAAGACCGAGTTTGGCACCTTCTATTCTCCCAATATCACCACCGATGGTGAGCTTGGTATGGGAGAATGGAGCCTTGCTGATTTTGAGCGTGCTGTTCGGCAGGGTGTTTCGCCAGATGGAGAGGCCTATTATCCAGCCTTTCCCTATCCTTTCTATGCCAAACTAAGCGATCAGGATATTGCCGATCTTTGGGCTGCCTTTCAAACGGTGGTGCCGGTTACGCAGGCTTCCAAGTTGCATGAGGTTCCGTTTCCTTTCAATCTGAGGGAAGGGCTGAAAGTCTGGCGCGGCTTGTTTCTTGATCAATCAAGTGATGCATCTGTTTCGAACAAGAGCGAGCAATGGCAACGGGGGCAATATCTCGTTGAAGGGCCTGGTCATTGCGGGGCTTGTCATACGCCACGCAATTTGCTTGGGGCAAGGAAGACAGATCTTGCTTTGCAAGGAGCAGATAAATTGCCTGATGGCAGCAAATCTCCTTCAATCACTGCTGAAGCCCTTCAAAAAGGCGGATGGGACAAAGATAATCTTGCCTATGCCTTTCAGACCGGGCTGATACCTGATGGAGATGTCTTTGGTGGCTCCATGGGGGAGGTCGTGCGTGACGGCATGGCTTTCCTCAGTCAGGAAGATCGAGAGGCAATTGCTATCTATCTGCTTGACCTGAGAGAATGATATTTGCCCTTTGATGAGGAGAGGTGGTTGCCTGGTCTTGTGACCATCTCTTCTTAATGATGTATTTGAAGCTCACTTGCCAATCTGCTTGCATTTGATATAGAATGTTCACTTAATGTTCTTATTGTGGGTATTGGTGATGGATCGCGATTTTGGCAATTGTTATCCTCCTGAAAAGAGCCGTATGCATGAAGTTTGTGGGCCGGGGGCCTATTTCTTTGCCTTTGCGCTGGCGGCACGTCTTGGTGGGCAGGTGATCTGGGTGCAGGAGAAATGGCGGTCTGAGCAGATCAACCCATCTGGCTTTGCACGTTTCATCTCGCCTGACAAATTGCTTCTGGTTACGACAAAGGATCAGAAGGAACTGATGGCCGTCTCGGAAGAGGCGTTGCGCTCCAGTGCCATTGCCTTTGTGGTGATGGAGGCCAGTCAACCTCTGACTCTGACAACCGGGCGGCGCTTGCAATTGGCTGCGCGTGATGGGGGAACAATGGCTCTGGCCATCATCCCCGAAGGGGTGGGGAGCAATGTTGCCGAGACACGTTGGCATTGTGCGCCCATATTTGATGGCAATTTTTACAGCGCAGACTCGACACTTCAGCGTTGGCAACTTATAAAGAACAAAAAAGGAACATTTGGAGTTTGGCATGTTCGATGGGACAGGGAAGCGCATCGTGTCGCTATGGTTTCCTCGATTGGCGAGCGAACGGGTTCTTCGAACTTGTCCGCATGACGGGGCCTTTGCGCTTACATTCAATGAGAAGAATGCCAATCGTCTTTACTGCCTGAATGGGCAAGCTGAGGCGCAAGGGCTCTATCGTGGCATGGCCTATTCTGATGCCCGAGCCTTTTGTCCAACTCTGCAAACCATTCCTGTGGATTTTCGGGCTGACCAACGTTTTTTGGAAATTCTGCGCCGTTGGGCCACACGTTATTGCCCATGGGTGGGGTTTGAGGGTGTGGACGCTCTTGTGCTCGATATCACCGGCTCTGCTCATTTGATGGGGGGAGAAGAGGCCATGCTGGCTGATATATCGGCGCGGTTGAATAGAACTGGTTTGAGCGTGCGTATGGGACTGGGAAATACAAGGGGGGCTGCCTGGGCTTTGGCGCATCATGGGGAAGAAGGCAAGCAAATTGTCAAGGCCGGGGAGGAGCTCTCAAGTCTGGCTACGTTGCCTGTTTCGGCTCTGCGATTGGATGAAGAGACATGCGTGACGCTGCAACGGTTGGGTTTGCGTTATATCGGAGATCTGGTTGAGACAGAACGTGCACCTCTCTCACGTCGTTTCGGGCCAAGCCTGTTGAAACGATTGGATCAGACTTTGGGCTGGCAGCCCGAGCCGGTTACACCGTTGGAAGACCCTATCCATTATGGGGTGCGGATGACCTTGCCGGAACCCATCGGGCTTTTGAGCGATGTGATGGCTGGAACAGAGCGCCTCTTGGAGCGTCTCTGTGATAAGCTCAAAAAACAGGAAGCGGGGGTGAAAGAGCTGTGTCTGACTGCGCGAAGAGTGGATCAGGAGAGTCAGCAAGCGACCTTGCGTCTTGCGCGCCCTTTGAGAGACCCACATCGGATCTTGCCCTTGTTTGAGCGCGGTTTATCAGAGATTGAAGCAGGTTTCGGAATTGATCAGTTGCGGCTGCAAGCTGTGCATGTAGAGGCATTGCCAAATCAGCAAACGAGTTATCTTTCTTCTGGCTGTAAGGATCAATTGGATGATCTGATCACGCGCCTCGGAACCCGGATCGGATTGGAAAATATCCAGCGCTTCCTACCCGCTGATAGTCATATTCCGGAGCGTAGCTTTTCTGTTGCTCCAGCCGCTTTTTGTGAACCGGATAGCAAATGGAAGGCACCAAGGCCGCGGCCCATTCGATTGTTTGGGCCAGATCCGGTTGAAGGTGAAGATGCGCGTCCACCCAGACGTTTTCGTTGGCGGGGGCTGTTTCTGACCGTGCGTAATTGTGTGGGCCCCGAACGCATCGCACCGGAATGGTGGCAGCAGGATGGTAATTGGAGTTCTGGCTTACGGGATTATTGGCAAGTGGAGACAGCAGAAGGGCGGCGGCTCTGGATGTTTTATACGCCGCAAGAGCCGGGCTGGTTCGTGCAGGGAGAGTTTGCATGACGCAATCGAATCCAGGTCATGCGCTGACCGAGGATGAAAAACTGCAACAGGTGATTGAGGAGCATCTGGCGCCTAATTATGCTGAATTGTGCGTGACCTCCAATTTTACCTTTTTGACAGGGGCCTCTCATCCTGAGGAATTGATGAGGCGTGCCTTTGAGTTGGATTTGGAAGCCATTGCCATCACTGATCATAACTCGCTAGCCGGGGTGGTGCGGGCTTATTCGGCACTCAAGGAATTGAAGCGGGAAGCAGAGGCTGCGCTCAAGGATGGATCAATCACTGAAATAGAGCTGCCCAAATTGATCATTGGGTGTCGCTTGATTTTGCAGGATAGCCCAGTCCATTGGGTGGCCTTGCCGACGAACCGTGATGCTTATGCCCGGTTGACCCGACTTTTGACTCTCGGCAAGCGCCGGGCTGAAAAAGGACAATGCGATCTGCACCATGATGATGTGGTCAAGGGTGCGACAGGCATGATCCTGATTGCCCTGCCGCAGATAAGGCCAGGAGACCGACAGGTTTTGACGCATGTTCAGGCCATGGTTCGCCAATTTCCCGGTTGTGTCTTTACCGGAGCTGCACCGCGTTATGATGGTAGTGATCAGGTCTATTTCAATATTTGTGCCCAGTTGGCGCTCAAGGCCTGTGCACCCATGGTGGCAATTGGGGATGTGATGATGCATCGGGCAGGCCGTCGCCAGCTGGCCGATGTTCTGACCTGTATGCGAGAGCATATTACTATTGATGAGATTGGTACTCGTGCTTTGCCAAATGGAGAGCGCCGTTTGAAAAGTGCTCAGGATATGGCTCGATTGTTTCGCAATCACCCGGCAGCGATCCGGCGCAGCGTGGAAATTGCCACCCGCTGTAGCTTCTGTTTGGGTGAATTGTCTTATGAATATCCCGATGAGATTGTGAATGGGTCTGAGGCACCACAAGAGCGCCTTGCTCGACTGGCGTGGGAAGGGCTGAAAGATCGATGTCCGGAGGGCATTTCGGATCGCAACCATGCCTTGGCGCAGAAGGAACTCAAGTTGGTTGAAGAATTGGGGTTTGCGGCCTATTTTCTCACCGTTCATGACATTGTGCATTACGCGAAGGGCAAGAATATTCTTTGTCAGGGACGTGGGTCGGCTGCCAATTCCATTTTGTGTTGGGCGCTGGGAATTACTGATGTCAGCCCGGATCAAATTGCCATGGTCTTTGAGCGCTTCGTGTCAAAGCATCGCGGAGAACCACCGGATATTGATGTGGATTTCGAGCATGAACGGCGTGAAGAGGTTATTCAGCATATCTATGAGAAATATGGGCGTCATCGTGCGGGACTTTGTGCAACGGTGATCCATTTTCGTTCCCGTGCTGCCATTCGAGAAGTAGGTAAAGTCATGGGTCTGTCTGAGGATGTTACCGCCAGTCTGTCGGGGCAGATTTGGGGCACTTCCAGTGGAGGGGCCTCGAAGGACCGGATCCGAGAATTGGGACTGGATCCAACAGATTTACGTTTGGCGCAGACCATTCGCCTGATTGCTGAAATTATCGGCTTTCCACGCCATCTCTCGCAGCATGTTGGTGGGTTTGTCATCACCAAAGGACGGTTGGATGAGTTGTGTCCCATTGAGAATGCAGCGATGGAAGATCGCACGATCATTGAATGGGACAAGGATGATATTGATGCCTTGAATATTCTGAAGGTTGATGTGTTGAGTCTTGGCATGCTGACTTGCATCCATAAGAGCTTTGAGCTTTTGGAGCATCATGAAAAGCTGGATTATAGCATTGCCACGGTCCCGCAAGAGGATGAGGCTACCTATGATATGCTATGTGTTGCTGATGCCATCGGGGTCTTTCAGGTCGAAAGCCGTGCGCAGATGAATTTCCTGCCACGGATGAAGCCACGTACCTTTTATGATCTGGTGATCGAAGTGGCCATCGTACGTCCAGGACCTATTCAGGGTGGGATGGTGCAGCCCTTTATCAGACGGCGGCAGGGGTTGGAGAAACCAGAACCATTTGGCAAGGCTTTGGAAGATGTGACCAAACGCACTTTGGGCGTGCCGCTCTTTCAGGAGCAGGCAATGCAAATTGCCGTGGTAGGTGCCGGGTTTTCAGCTGAAGAGGCTGACCATTTGCGCCGATCATTGGCCACGTTCCGCCGTATGGGAACCATCGGATCATTCCGGGATAAATTCATCGATGGCATGCTGAAGAATGGATATAGTCAGGAGGTGGCAGATCGCTGTTTTTCTCAGATTGAGGGCTTTGCCGATTATGGTTTTCCGGAAAGTCATGCTGCCGCCTTTGCCATGCTGGCTTATGTTTCCGCCTGGTTGAAGTGCCATCACCCGGCTATCTTTGCCTGTGCCTTGCTGAATTCCCAACCCATGGGTTTTTATGCGCCTGCCCAGATTGTGCGCGATGCGCGGGAACACCAGGTTGAGGTGCGACCGATTTGTGTCAATTTCAGTGAATGGGACAATGTTTTGGAGCGCCGGGTGGATGGGGAGTTGGCTTTGCGTCTGGGCTTCCGTCAGATCAAGGGCTTACGGGAAGAAGAAGTGGACTGGATTGTTGCTGCTCGTGGCAATGGCTATCATGATCCAGAGAGTTTGTGGCTGCGCGCTGGTCTGGAGCCTCGTCTCTTGGAAAAACTGGCTGAAGCGGATGCATTTGCTGGCATGGGATTATCCCGGCGAGATGCCTTTTGGCAAGTGAAGGCCATTCGCGGGAAAGAACCACTGCCGTTATTCCACGATCCGCTTGATGGTGAGATGGTCTATGAGCCCAAGGTTACATTGCCGGCCATGCATCTGGGAGAGGAAGTTGTTGATGACTATCTCTCCATGCGGCTGACTTTGCGTGCTCATCCCATGGAATTGTTGCGTCCTGCCATGCCTGGATTGCTCACCCATGATCGATTGAGTGAAGTACCATTGGGCCGCTATTCCGTTTGCGGTCTGGTCATCACCCGCCAGCGTCCGGGAACGGCTTCTGGTGTTATCTTTGTCACATTGGAAGACGAAACGGGTGTTTCCAATATTGTTGTCTGGCCAAAGGTCTATCAGAAATTCCGCCGCACAGTCATGGGGGGACGCTTGTTGCGAGTTTCCGGTTATTTGCAACGAGAAGGGATTGTAGTGCATCTGATTGCTGAAGATGTAGCAGATATGTCTCACAAATTGTCGGAACTTGGCCATCCACTGAATGATGTGGTCGGGCTCACCAATCCCGTAACGGATGAAGCGCCAAGGTCTTCTTGTCCTCCGGCTCGCGCCCGTCATCCTCGTGAGCAAGCCAAGCGTTTGTTCCCAAGCCGGGATTTCCATTAGCAATCTAATCGTAGGAGAGGGTGGTCGTGATATTTGTATTCTGCCTTATCCTGAACGGCCTTTGAAAAAGAAGTTGTCTGTAAAATCTGAATAAATAATTGTGATATTCGCAATTTACTTTGATTATATTGTTGATATAGCATTTTATGACAATCTCAAGGATGTTTGCTATGACAATCTCTTCAGAAATAAATAAATCCGGCCCTTATGTCGGGAATGGTGTGGTCACCCAATTTGACTTTGATTTCAAAATTGAGGAAGCAGGGCACCTTCATGTAATTCGAACCAGTGTGAGCGGTGTTGAAGCCGTTCTTACAGAGAATGAGTATCAAGTGTCATTTGACGCTGACCGGACCGGATCAGTGACACTTTCGGATCCATTACCAATGGGAGAGAAGATCACACTTCTTCTGAATCCACCTTTCAACCAACTTGTTGATCTTCCAAATCAGGGGGCATGGAATCCTGAAGTTCTGGAAAGTGCTTTGGACAAGTTGACTTCTTGCTTGTTGAAGCTTCGCGAAGAAGTTTCCCGTGCAGTGAAAATCAAGGCGTCAAGTGATCTTGCTGACTTGGATGATTTGTTGGCGGATATTGAACGGCTGGCTGATGTTGCTTCTGAAGTGAAATCTTTGGTTGGGGTAAAGGCAGATATTATCACATGTGCTGCGAATATTGCTGCAATCCTCGCTGCAGATGATGAAGCAGTCAATGCGGCCTCAAGCGCACAGACTGCATCAAATTTGCGGGATGAAGTTGCAACCATGAAGCAATTGGTTGAGGCAGCCAAGGATCAAGCGATTGCGGCAAGGGATGCAGCGCAAGCAGCAAACCCTATTCCAGCGAGCGACAAAGGCCGCGAACTGGTTGCCAAAGATACAGCCGCAGAAATGCGAACTGTCCTTGGTGCAATGGCTGTGGAGGAGGTTCCTTCAGGTGTGCCCGTTGGAGCAATGATTGATTGGCCTGTAGATGCCGTTCCTGCTTTTTGGGCAAGAGCTGATGGGTCGGCTTTTAGCCGGTCCACCTATTCCGATTTGCATGATGCCCTTGCTCCTGAGTACACGGTGACGATTACAAATGGCTCGGCGGTCATGACTAGTATCGGCTCGGCTCAAGGCTTCAGGGCTGGAATGGCCATTGAAGGCGCTGGAATTCCTGTTGGTACAACCATTCAATCGGTTGATGGTGCGAACCAAATCACCCTTTCCGCAAATGCGACGGCCAACGGAACGAAATGCCGGGTCTATCGCTATGGCAATGGTGATGGCTCAACTACCTTCAACCTGCCTAACTTTGCTGGCCGCGTGTCTCGGACTTGGGATCCATCCGGGGCAATCAACCCTGATGAAAGTGCCCTTGGTGTGAGCCAAGAGGACACGCTGCAGGGGCACTGGCATACGCTATCAAGAGCACTATCAAATTCAGGCGGCAGCCAATTTCAATTCTCTACTGCAAATACTGCTGCGAATGGCGTTAGTGACACTGCATTTGAAGGAGCCGCCACCAACGCGATCTCGGACGGCACCAATGGAGATCCCCGCATTGCTTCTGAAACTCGTTCCAAAGCCCTGATTGTCAACAAGATCATCAAAATCTCTGGTGGCGTGGATGATCCAGCCATTCTCTCTGCCGCAAGTGCATTGGCTGATATCGCTGCCGCTGTGGCAAAGGCAGATGAGGTCGAACGTGTCGCCAAAAACAAAGTGGCAAACATCACCAACACACACGCCACTTATCTTGCGCCTCTCTGGACAGATGCCACTGGTGTTGAAGTTGCTGTTCTTACGACAACAATTGAAAATGTTGCAGCAGGTAACAAGGTGAAAGGGTCAGTCCACATATTTTGTGAAAGCGAGAACAATGTCGTGTATTACATCACGCGAAATGGCGTTGATCTTATTCGCGGGACGGGCGGTGGCGGACCCGGAGCAAATGGATATATCGCCACCATCGCAGATACACAAATTTCCAATACACCATCCCTGCTCGCCTTCAACTTTTTTGATGAAAATCCCGATCCGGGGGAGAACGTTTACAGGATCATGTCACAAGCGTCTGCGTCCTATCAGACTATTGCCATCAACCGTACCGCAGGTGGCAGCAACGCTGCCTCTTCTGAACATGGTGTTTCTAGTGTTATTCTGGAGGAAGTACAGGCATGATGATGTTTGCAAATTACAATGCTGATACTGGCGAAATTTATGCTATTTGCGGCGAGCTTCACGGACTACCAGACAAAGAGAATTTTGTTCAAGTGGATGCAGATGTGAGCGTGGGTTGGCGAGTTATCGATGGTGTTGCCGTTGCTCCACCTGAACCAGAACCCGCGCCAGAACCATTGAAGCCAGTCACACGTAAACAGCTTATCGATGTTCTAATTGATCATGACCTGGATGAGCAGGTAGAGCCAGCACTAAACGCCATCCCGGATATCAAGGCACGAAAGAAGGCGCTGAACGCTTGGCAGAATGCCAGACAGTACGAACCTGAGCATCCATTGATCCTGCGGCTCAGGGGCGTTCTGAATTTTAGTAATGATCAATTTGATGCGTTTTGGCGGGAGGCCATGACAGCATGAAACGGACCTACCTCTTCATCCCAAGGTGATACATCTTTACTACCACAATCGGACTAGATCAGCTTTTGAGCGCTATTCTGGTTGGTGATCCAGGCGAGATATTTCCTCTCGCCTGGACAAGAGGCAGCTTGGTGATCATGGCCTTTTATGGTTGATATTCTTATATTTCAAGTCCTTCAGTTCTCGGGCTCGAATAAATCCATGTCCTCATACTCGGTTTAATATCTGACAAGAAATGTTGAATTGATCTTGTGCGAGTGGTGGATCTATGCTGTTGGAATTTCGGTTTCCTGATCGTATTGGTGGTTTGCTCTTCTGAAAACGAATACTTCATTATCCGCCTCCACTTGCTGGAGCAGATCCCGTCTAAATTTGGAGTGTGTTGGTTATTTGCGGAGATGAAGGGTCCCTGTCTTCGCCCGCGTGTGGTGTCTTTATTTTATCGAGAGACACAATATATCCTGCAGTTCTTTTTTTGCACTGATGGTTGATGAAGTGCCTTTGTATTCTTCATGGCTCTTTTGAAGAAGGCGATAGCAGGTCATATAGGTCAGCCAAAGCTTGTCTGGTGCAAGGCGTTCATTGTGGGATGCCAGAAAGTCTTCTACCGTTACGACAACCAATTCCAACAGTTCAGTATCTAGATGCTGAGATTGTTCATTTTCAGATATGTTTTCTTCCAAAGACGGCTCGAAACCGGGGTACGAATAGGGGCTTGCCTGTTGCGGTTCACCGAACCCTTCATATTTGGGATTGGTACTGTGATTGCCGGTCAGTACCCAGCCTGGGTCTGCACCAAATTTTTCGAACTGCAGAAGTGTATCCGCCCCTGGCAAGCTCTCATTTCGCTCAATTTTCTGCCATCCTGTGGTGGATATACCCAGAATTCTTGCGGCTTGGTCCTGCCTCAAGCCTTTGTCTTTGCGAATTTTTTTGACGCGAGCGCCGATGGATCGGTCATCCATAGGTTGAAATAGCAACTCTGGTTATTGAAAAAAATAACTTAAGTTGTTATTCTTTTCATGAATCTGGAACACATATCACAACAAGGAGATCCTGCCCGGTTTCCTTGTTACGGGGAGGTAGTATGCATGGTGATGGGAACGACGACAAGCCGAACAAGATAGTCTGAAGAAAAGAAAAAGTGTCCGTACACAGTTTGCATAGCGAGCTGCGGCCCTTTTCGTTATCAATGACAGTACTGCTTTGATAAAAGCGTCTGTTTGAGATCTGTGCAGGCACCCAGTGTTTTGACAATGACTGATATTGTGCCAGTCTTGCAAACCGGAATTTTTTCGGAATTGCGAAGACGAAACAATATATTCGAGCTTTAGCTCATAGATATGGCATATTGGGTGGTCGCAACTTTTCTGCAACTAAATGTAAGGATTTGCTTCTGAGCTAGTTAACTCGTGATGTTGTTCAGGCTGATTATTGTCTGCTTCTTGATGGTCTCACATAGAAAATCATTTCTTTGTCTCTCAGCGTGTTTTTTACCAGCACATCTTCGTAAATAATCAAGGCCCCGATGATCAGGAGTTGCTCTCGGGGAACCTGGAGCCGCCCGCACCTCTGGCTTCGTAGCAGCGTCTGAGTTTCTTGCTGCAAGGGGACATACGATGCTGGAGGTGCGGGTAGCTACCATATGGGTGTGCCGATTTGATCGATTGTTCCATGCAATAAGTGCTGTGACATTGCTTGAGGCGTCGAAACAGGCCTCAGGTGATTTCTTTGCTATGTTTTCATAATTGTTTTGCGAATTGGGTGGTCAGAGTTTGGCTATTGATTTTGCTGCCAGTGAGCGACCTGCCAGTTCTGGACTTGGACACATAAACCGCATCACCACGACATCTTATCTCAAAATTGTTGTAGCCAAAGGGGACGTTCGTTTGCATCACCCATTCATGGGTGATTGGCTTCAGATAGATCCAATAAAACTTGCTCAATATGATTCAGGAGACCCAGGAAATCGGAAAGCCTGCGATAGCGCACTATATTGATCAAGTTCGACATCTTGATATGTTCAAGAAGAAGATCGCATCATATTCAATTTTTGGGGAAATTTGGTAGCGGAGGAGGGACTTGAACCCCCGACACGCGGATTATGATTCCGCTGCTCTAACCAACTGAGCTACTCCGCCAAACCAATGATATGCTCTCTTGAGCGAGGCTGATGTGGCTTATAGGGTTCCCATACTTCTCTGTCAAGCGAGGTTTGGAGCGGGATGTGAGAATCCACTGCTTTGTGAATAAAGCTTTTGTGGGCGTTGGTTACGTGGGTTCGGCAAGGAAAGTTATCAGATGGATTTTTTGCCTATGGGATTGACCAGTTATCATAAAAGAACTGGGAATGATTGTGGGCTTGTGCGGGGCTGACAAATGATTTGAAGTGAGATAGGACTTAACTCATGTCTGTTGGCATACCGATAGAAGAGATCATCTGACAGGAAGTGATTGCATGTCCAGAGCACCCGGATCGAGCGGGGAGAAGACCCTCAAGGCAATTTATGAAGCAGGTATCGAGCTGATTTATCAACATGGCTATGAGGCGGTTTCCTTGCGCCAACTGGCAGGGGCAGTGGGCATTCAAGCTGGGTCACTTTATAACCATATCGCTTCCAAGCAGGACTTGCTGTTCAAACTGCTCCATTCCATCGTTCTGGAGCTGAACGAAGAGTTGGATGCGGCGCTTGCTGATATTGATGATCCAGAAGAAGCAATGCGGGCTTTTGTGCGGTATCACATCACCTGGTATACGGCGAGCAAGCAAAAGGTCTTCATTGGCAATATGGAGTTGCGCAGCCTGAAGGCTGAAAATTACACCAAGATTGTCGCTTTGCGTCGTCGCTATGAAATGCGTTTGAAGGATATTCTGGATCGTGGAATCGAGCAAAACCGCTGGTCGATGCCAGATAGCAAGGTCTCCGCCCGAGCGCTTATCGCCATGCTCAGTGGAATTTGTGGATGGTACAATCCTGATGGACCTTATTCGATTGAGGAACTGGTTGAGATGTACACCCAAATTGTCTTTAACGGGCTTGGACCGTCGTCCTGATTGGTGTTGCTTTGGGATGAGGTAGAAATGCCGGATACAAACCCAGTGTCTTGTTGGCTAGCCACAGCATCATGATGCTTTGTGTGATGGTGCCGATTGTGGTTGCTATGGCGGCACCTTGAATGCCCCAAATAGGAATAAGCAGCAGATTCAAAGCGATATTGATAGCCATTGCGGCGAATGCGGATTTAGCGGACAGTTTCTGTTGGCCTGCCATATTCAGAACATTCTGAACCGGCCCAACAGCTCCTTGAAAAATCAATCCGATTGTCAGGATGGTTATGACGCTTTGACCTTGCATGTAATTGGAGCCGAACAATCGCAGAATATATGGTGCCAGAACTATAATGGCCAAGGCTGTGATTATGGATGGCCACAATGTCCAATGTGTCATTTTGCGATAGAGCGCATTGATCTCACGCATATCGGCTTTGCTGGCAAACAGGTTTGCAAAAGGCCTGGCTGCGACGAGACTGGTGGCAAAATGAATATAGGCGACCAGTGCCAAGGTTTTGACCGCAGCATAATAGATGGCGATTGGCTCAGGCCCCACCAATAGTCCGAGCAAGATGATGTCTGCGTTGAGCGTGATAAGGTAAAAGCCATCCAGCAGGACAAGTGGACCGGATGTTTGAAACCAGAACAGTTGCTGATGATCTGATGTGCCATTGACTGATTGCTCAGAAGAATCAATGAGAGCGGATTTCAGTATGCGATTGGCACCAAGCACTTGAATGGTTGTTGCCAGTGCAGTTGCCAGGAGTGCGGCCTGCATGGCTGTTGTTGCATTGCTGGGAAGGCCGAGAAGATAAGCTGCGAGCAGAAAGATGAAAACCAGCAAGGGACGCAGAATAAAGGATGGCAGCAAGGCGGTCAGAATGTGTGATCGCGCCAGTGCTGCGCCTTCATAAATCTCTCCCAATGCAAAGAGTGGCAGGCATGCCATTCCAAGATAAATAGGCCAGAGATGGTTTTGCTCCAGCCAGCTTGAAAATGCAAAGGTTCCCACGAGGCCGATGATGGCGAAGAGGGAAGCAAAGCCGAGCGCTGTGTTGCGGGCTGTCAGAAGAAAGTCATGGGCGGTACTTGCTTTGTCATGAAGGAGATATTGCGGCAGGAAACGTAAGATTGCGGTATTGAAACCCATGCAGGAAATCTGGCTGAGAACAATGACCCAGACCCAGACTAGCGCATAAAGTCCATAATCCTGCTCTCCCAGCAGGCGAGCTAGGAAAATCTGCAATAGGTAGAGCAAGCCAGCCCCGGCCAGACGAATGGCAAAGGTCAGAATGGCTTGCTTTTTAATGGCAGTGCTGAAGACTGTTTGCTCATCTGATTGGTTGGTCGGTTGTGCCATCTGGGCTCGCTTGTTTGTGCATGCCCGGTAAAGCTATCAGTAAAGCTTTAATGTCTGGTTGTCCTGTTCGCCGCAAAAAAGATCTGGAAAGGGCTGTGAAGTTTTGGAACTTCGCAAACAGCCACTTGCTAATCCCTCTGTGGCGTGCCTTGCTGTTGCCAAGTCAAATCGGGAGTGAAGAAGAATGGCACAAACACAGCTCAATCATGTTCAAATGGGCCCGGAAGAAGGGGAGTTGGTTGTTTTTATCCATGGATTTGCCGGAGATTTGACGGGATGGGGCAATCTTCAGGTTGGCCTTTCTTCTTCCATTCGATCCATCGCTTTTGATTTGCCAGGGCATGGCGGATCCCTTGATTATCCAGAGAGCTGCAACGCCATGGTAGCGGCCAAAGCGATCATGGCAGATCTGGAGGCCCTTGGTGAACAAAGGGTGCATCTGGTTGGTCATTCGCTGGGTGGTGCTACGGCGTCCCTGATTGCGTTCAAAAAGCCAGAGCTTGTGGCATCGCTGACGCTTTTGGCGCCTGGCGGATTTGGTCCCGAAATTAATCACAATTTACTCCGGCATTATTCCAAGGCTAAGGATGTGGATCAGATCCATATCCTGCTGGAACAATTCTTTGGCTGGGAATTTGAAGTGCCAAAAGCATTGGCTGAGCAGGTGGCAAAATATCGTGAAAATCCAGGTGCGCTGGATGCGGTTCAGGCAACTGCGGAAGCCATCATCGATGGCAATGTTCAAAAATGCCTGCCGACCGCACAATTTGCTGACTTCTCCTTTCCGGTGAAGGTGATCTGGGGCACGCAGGATCGAGTGCTGCCAACCCGTCAAAGTCATAAATTGCCGGGCGTGATTGCAACCCATGTCTTTGAGCGGGTTGGACATATGCCACATATCGAAATTCCGCGTGAAGTGCTGGCACTGATCCGTCAGAATGTAGCAACGGGCTCATAAGTTTCTTTCCCTGAGGGCACATCATGTCGAAAAATGAATGTTGGAAACTCGGTGAAGAGGTGATTAAAACCTGCCTTGCCATGAATGATAGCGGTCTCAACCATGGCAAGTCGGGCAATGTCAGCGTTCGCTATCAAGATGGCTTTCTGATCACACCATCTGGTGTGGCTTATGATCAGTTGGCGCCGGATGATCTGGTCTTCATGGATCTGGAAGGGCGTTATCGCGGTGATTATCTGCCCTCCAGTGAATGGCGCTTTCATTTGGCCATCTATCAAGCCAGGCTGGATGCCCAGGCTGTCGTGCATGTGCATTCCAGCTATGCAGCTGCACTTGCGTGTTTGCGTCAATCCATTCCAGCCTTTCATTATATGGTGGCGGTGGCTGGCGGTAAGAATATTCGTTGTGCAGAATATGCACTTTTTGGAACGGATGTTCTATCCGAAACCATGATGATCGCTCTTGAGGATAGAAAAGCTTGTTTGCTGGCCAATCATGGGCAAGTGGCGTATGGCGATTCTCTTGCCAATGCATATTGGCTCGCGGGTGAGGTGGAAGGTCTGGCGCGAGATTATTGTCGCGCAAAAGCCGTTGGAGAGCCCCATATACTATCCGACGAGCAGATGGATGACGTACTCACCAAATTTCGTTTCTATGGCAAACAGATAGAGGACGTGCCCCTTGAGGAGCATGTTTTCATGGATTTGCCACTAAAGCTGATTTCATAAGCGCTAGAGCGCAAGTGCCACTGATATTCAATCGGTTAATAACCTGTTAACCAAACTCTGGCCTTTGCTTGGATAGGTGCTGGATCTTGTCTCATTTCGGTCCGAATTGGGACATTGTGCCTGCTTTTCGCCGTAAATGATGTTAAGACTTTGTTTAGCTTTTGAGTGGCCGTGCTTGGAAATGAAACTTGGTCACTTAACCTGTTGTTTGATGTTTGTCATGTCAGCAACGGGGATCAGAATTGCGGCAAGGGTGAAGAGGTGTCCATCATGGATGAGCAGAAGAAAGCGTCGCCAAAACGCAGTTTGGAGAAGGCTATCCGTGATGTGCGCCTGAATGATGTCGATCAGGATAGTGTCGTGGTGGAACTGGGAGATACGGAACGGGCAAGACTTGAGCTGCTGAACGAAGCGCTTGAGGAGGTCCGGGCGGAGCTTCCAGAGGATATGGACCAAGCTATCTTGCAGATCATACCTGGCCGGAAGCAGCGTTTCTGGGTAGATCTTCTCGCTTTTGTGGAAATGGGCCGGGATAAACGCACCTATCGCTTTGTCAAGGATACTCGCATGGGTCGTGTCGTCATCAGGGAAGGCTCGGATGTTGATGATATCGCTGATCAGGTGACGCATTATCTGGCCCGCCGGATCATCGAGCGTGAGAAGGCGCTGGAAAGTGATGATCTGATGGATAAGCTGGGTAAGACGGCCGCAGAACCCGTTACAGACTTGGCGCAATCTCAGCGCGCGCCTGCAGCGAAAAGAAGTGGTGGTTTGATGATGTTCCTGATCGGGATCTTGTTTGGTGCCGCTGGCCTGTTGGCTTACGCCTGGTATGCACCATCCCCATTCTAGAACAGCATTTAGTTTTCTTTTCCAAGCAACTGATGGTGACCTAGATCCTTGATTGGCTCGCCTGGTGTGCTGAAACCACGTTGGGTCATGTGGCAATTCCAGTCACCAGCTTCTCCTGAAATCCTGAACAGATTATAGGCCGAGGACGGTTTGTGTCCTCCGGGACTTTGTGATGCGCTGGGCACACAAATGACCGGAACGCTTCTGTCAGGTCCCTTGATTGTCGTACGTGTCGCCAGATGGGTATGGCCATGCAGGATTAATTCTGCGCCATGCTGCTGAATGACGCGTCGGAAGAGAGAGGCACCAATCAGGCGCTTGTGCCAATAGGTGGCTTTCGGGGCAGGAGGATGATGGATCATGACCACGCGGAACTGGCCCAGACTTTTGGCATGATCCAATTGTTCAGCCAGCTTGTGCGCCTGTTTGGCAAGGAAATAGCCAGTGGCCATGAAGGGCATTGTGGCTCGGGCCGAATTTACTCCGATCAAGGCGACTTGGTCGCGCACACGCAAAGTGGGAAAGCTGATTTGATCTGCCAGATGCTTGTCTGTCGCCATATAATCCAACCAAGCTTGTTCGGCTTTGAGGCGTGAGCCTGGCACATAGGCATCGTGATTGCCTTGCACAACCGAGATCCAGTCGGCAGGACCGAGACTTCTCAGCCACTTCTGAGCATTCAGGATTTCTTGTGGTAAAGCCAGATTGACCAGATCGCCTGTGATGGCCAGATGATCAGGTTTGGCAGCCTTCAAATCCTCCAGCAAATTGTCCAGAACAGAAGAGGTCATCACCCCTTTGCGGTTCCGACGCCAATTGACATAGCCAAAGATACGCTTGTTGGCCAATTGCAGATTGGTCGGCTCCGGTAGTGGGCCAAGATGAGGGTCGGATATATGGGCAAGCTCAAACATACCATAGCGATTAGCTGCTGGCGTGAACGAGGTCCAGCCTTCTTTTGAAGCTTTGCCAAGTTATGCGGAAAAATTGCCGGATATGATCGGGCAATGAGGCGTGGGAGAGTTTTATAGGGGAGATGGTGACCAGTTGGCAGGGAGGGGATTGAAATATGCTGGGAGGATCATATTCCAAAAGTTCCCAAATTAGCTGGCTGGGAACCGGGCTCAAGATCGGGGGGAGGAAAGCCCTATATTCCTGTCCAACTGGTCATCATTTCTTGATGCAGCTTACCTGCATCTTATCGGGATCATCTCAATCCCGCCCTGGCCAGTCACACCACGTTATTCCGGCCGGAGCTTCATTCTCTTGAGCATTTCGATCGGTATCGAGACGCTCAAAAGACTGTCTTAGTTCATTGGATTCAACAGGGTGTTGACAACGCGACGGTCTGCCATGTCAACAGCTGGACGCCAATGGAAACGTTCTGCTTTGCGTGCTTTTTTGAAGAATTTCAACATAACTCTCTCCCATTTCATCAGGGGTGGTCTGGTCCGCTCTTGACCAGTTCTGAATTTAATTTGGTGTCTTATCTGTAATTTTCTATAAATTGAGTAGTGCTAAATTCGCAGAGCTTGCATGCCAAAACTGCATAGGTCGAAAAAGATAATGATTTTAAAGTGGTTAGCGCAAAAAAAGCGCTCTTTACCTCTCTCGCCAAAGCTGTTCCGGCCCCTTGTTTGGTTACGTGGTTGCCTTAATGGTGCCAGCCTAGGTGTGCGTTTGATCGTGCAAGATGAATTCGATCGAGTGCTTTTGGTCCGTCATACCTACATAAAGGGATGGTATTTACCCGGTGGGGCCATCACACCGGGAGAGCCCCCACTGGAAGCAGCAAAGCGGGAGTTGTTTGAAGAAACGGGTGTCGAAGCTATCAGTCAGCCAGATCTGTTTGGTTATTATCTCAATAGCCGTGGCTTTATGCGGGACTATGTGAGTTGTTATCGGATTGCCGATTGGAAAGCACCGGATAAGCTGGGGCCGAGCGATGATGGTGAAATTGCAGAGACAGGATTTTATGCTTTTTCCGATCTGCCGGATGATGTGAGCCCTTCAACCCGCGCACGGGTTGAAGAATTGTTCGGACTACGGCCTCTTTCAGATCGATGGTGATGGATATATGTGCTGAATTATTTCTCTTATCAGCATTATGTTTTGAATAAATAAACTGAAAATCATAAAATACTGCATAGACAGGCTTTGGTCTTCATGTTAGGGGAAAGATCACTAACAAATGGACTGAACGCATGTTGCGACGATAAAGATATATCCAATTGACCAGACGAGTGGGCGGGGAATTTATCCTGTCTTGAAATATGTCTGCAGATCCCGCGCTATCAAGTGGGGCCCTTTCTCTTTCCTCAACAATCATAATGACCCGGTTTCCGGGCGAGAGAATTTGCCATGTGTCAGTCCGAATTTCAGCTTACACCTGAACTTCCACTTCATTTTGACGCCATTGAGCAACTGCATCGTGACGCCTTTGGGCCTGGCCGTTTTGCCCGGACCGCCTTTCGTGTGCGAGAGGCTGTTGGGCCACTGCCAGAGCTGAGCTATGTGGCTCTCAGCGGTGGGTATTTGGCTGGGTCTGTGCGGCTCTCTCCTGTTAAGGTCGGAAGCTGCAAAGCTTTGCTTCTCGGGCCGTTGGCCGTGCATCCTGGTTTCAAGAACAAAGGTGCCGGACAGCTTTTGATGCAAAAAGCGATTGAAGAGGCCAAGAGCCTGTCTTTCTGCGCCATCCTGCTGGTCGGCGATTACGACTATTACAAGCGGTTTGGTTTTCAACGTGTGCCAATGGGTCAGATCACCATGCCTGGGCCGGTCGATCCTGGGCGTCTTCTGGTTTTACCGCTGGGTGAGGATGTAAGTCAGTGTCTGGGCGTTGTTCAGGCTGACACTTCTGCGCTTCTCTCATAGAAAATGTCTCTATTCGTTCTGCTTGTTCGGATGACTGCTGCTTCCTATATTGAAAAGATCGCAATGATCCGGGATGAGGATAAATGAGCAAAATAGAACAACAAGCTAAGTCTGACGGTGCAAAGGGTGATCCATCTGCGATGAAAGATATGCCAGATGGATTGAAAGCCCTGATGAGCCGTGCTGGCAAAGACAAAGGCAAGCCACCTGTTCATTTATGGAATCCTGATTTCTGTGGCGATCTGGATATGCGGATCGCCAGTGATGGCACATGGTTCTATCTCGGCTCACCAATCGGGCGAGAGGCCTTGGTGCGATTGTTTGCTTCTGTTTTGCGTAAGGATGACGATGGCAAGACTTATCTCGTCACGCCAGTCGAGAAGATTGGCATTACGGTCGATGATGCTCATTTCCAAGCCGTGGAAATGGCTAGGAAGCCATCTGATCAGGGAGAAGTTCTGACCTTCCGTACCAATGTCGGGGATCTGATCAGTGTGGATCAGGATCATCCATTCCGCTTTGAACTGGAAGAAGGTACAGCTGGTCTGAAAGCCTATATCAATGTGCGTGGCAATCTAGAGGCCAGACTGACGCGGGCACTGATGTATGATCTTGTCGCAATTGCCGAAGAAGGTGAGGGTGAGCATGAAGGGTATTTTGGTGTGATCAGTTCCGGCATCTTCTTTCCGATCTGTTCCATGGCAGCCTTGAATGCCTTTGAGGCCGCATTGGCATGAAAGATGACAGTATTTCTTCGTTGATTGGGCAGACAGAACATCCCCCGTTCAGCGCGCATGGGTTTCGTGACCTGGCTCAATGGGCTTTGTCGCACCATCTGGATCAGGAAGGCGTCTCTCACGCGCATCATCAGACGCCGGTAAAAGATCTGGCATGGCATGACGGGGAAGTGTTGCATCTAAAGGATGCTGCGGTTCTGATCCCTGTCATTGATCGTGGCAGCGAGGCGAGCGTTATGCTTACTCAACGCACCAATCATTTGCCATCCCATGCAGGGCAGGTTGCCTTTCCAGGTGGCAAGGTTGATGAGCGGGATGGAACAGCTGAAATGGCGGCTCTTCGAGAGACTGATGAAGAAACTGGACTGACTTCCGACTTCATTGATGTTTTTGGCCAGCTACGACCCTATATCTCTTCAACCGGATATCGGATATTTCCGGTTCTGTCTGTTGTGAAGCCCGGGTTTGAACTGAAACCAAACCCCGGAGAAGTCGCTGATATTTTTGAAGTTCCCTTACGATTTTTAATGGACCCTTCCAACCATTTGAGAAAAACAGCCGAGTGGCGCGGAAAAACACGCGGATATTTTGCAATGCCTTATGGGGAGCACTATATTTGGGGGGTAACAGCAGGCATCCTGCGCAATTTATATGAAACGGTTTATCAATCATGATCCGCGTAATTATTACTCAGCTTCTCCTTTTTTTGTTGCCGTTTCTGGCCTATGCAGCCTATTTGTTCCTGACCAAAAAGCTACATCGCAAGGTCTGGATCGACGCTCCTCGCTATTGGCTGGTGATTGCTGGATTTGTTTGTAGTCTGGTTGGGTTTGGTGTTCTGGCCTTGATCAATAACAACCCCACTGGCGGCACCTATATTCCTGCCCATTATAAAGACGGGGTGTTGATCCCCGGTCAGATTGTCAAGGATGTGGAGCCGGATGCAAATCCGGGTAAGAAGGCACCTTCCAACCGTCAAAGTGATAGCAAAACCAGCGACAAGAATTGAGACAACAATGACATCCATTCTTGATGTTTGCGAGGAACCTCATTTTTCCTGGCGAGAGGATGCATGCCTGAAGGCGCTTTTTGCCGCGCTGAACCGGGATGGTGATGAAGTGCGCGTGGTGGGGGGCGCCGTGCGCAACTCGCTGATTGGTTTGCCAATCGGAGATATCGACTGCGCGACGACAGCCTTGCCGAGCGAGACCATGGAGCGCGGTCGCGAGGCTGGTTTCAAAATTGTTCCGACGGGACTGGAGCATGGTACCCTCACATTGGTGAAAGATGGCCAATCTTATGAAGTGACCAGCCTTCGGGCCGATGTGGAAACGGATGGCCGCCATGCCAAAGTGGCGTTTGGCCAGGATTGGGCCGAGGATGCCGCACGCCGTGATTTCACCATGAATGCGCTTTATCTGGATGCAGATGGTCAGCTCTATGATCATCTGGGATCCGGAATATCTGATACCAAGGCGCGTCGTGTGCGCTTCATTGGGAAGGCAGAAGAGCGCATTCGCGAAGACTATTTACGCATTCTGCGTTTCTTTCGTTTCTATGCCCAATATGGCCATGCCTTTCATCGCACGGACTATGATGCTTGTGTTGCCCTGCAAGACGGAATGAAGCAATTGTCAGCTGAACGTGTGGGCGTTGAAATGATCAAGCTGGTGCAGGGTGAGTTCGGCTATTCTGCGCTGGAAGCGATGTTTGATGGTGGATTCTTGGGTCAGATTGGCTTGAAAGTGCCAATGATCAAACGCTTTGGTTATTATCAGAGCCAGTCAGTTATGCTTGGTATTCCTCTGTCTTCGACCGGTGCTTTGATGGCCGTGAATGGTCATTGCCGGGAAAGCGTTGAGGGGTTGATGCAAGCCTGGCGACAGCCCAACCGCCTGCGTGATGCCTTGGTAAGGCGTTCTGCTCTTTTGGAACAGATTTCCACGTCGGATTTCCAAACGGCGGAGCTGCAGACTTTGAAGCAATGGGCCTATCTCTATGGCAAGGATACGGTTCTTGACTGTCTTGCCCTGCAGCGCCTGGATCGGGATGCGGAAGATCTTCGTGAGTTATGTCAGCACCTGCAGCAATGGGACCTTCCGGCTTTTCCTGTGAAAGGAAAGGATCTGATTGCTGCTGGTGTCACACCAGGGCCAGAAATGGGCGTCAGATTGTCTGATTGTGAAGCGCGTTGGGTAGAGAGCGGTTTTAGCCTCGGTAAAGCAGATCTGCTGGATGGTATAAGTTCAGATTAGGAGTTTTGGGATGCGGCCTGACTTGGTCATTTTTGATTGCGATGGTGTGCTGGTCGACAGCGAGATTGTGTCCAATGAAGTATTGGTTGATAATCTGGCAGGGTACGGACTGGTCTTGAGCCTTGAACAGGCCATGAGCATGTTTGTTGGAGGCACCATGCGAGGCGTCGGAGAAAAAGCTCGTCAGATGGGTGCTGATCTTCCGAAGGATTGGGTCGATGAAATTTATTCCCAGACCTATGCGCGTCTCGAGCTTGGTGTGGATGTGATCAAGGGAATCCCAGAGCTATTGGATGATCTGGATGCAGCTGGCATCAAATATTGTGTGGCTTCCAACGGATCTGATGACAAAATGAAGATCACGTTAGCGCAGAACGGGCTTTGGGATCGGTTCAATGGCAAGCGCTTTTCTGCGCATAGTGTTGGTATTTCCAAGCCTGACCCGGGATTGTTTTTGCTTGCTGCCGAGAAGGCTGGTGTTTCACCGGATGCTTGCGTTGTAATCGAAGACAGCCTTAGTGGCGTGATGGCTGCAAAGCGTGCTGGCATGCGCTGTTTTGGCTATGCACCGCATGGCGGCGGGGCTGCTTTGGCAGAGCATGGCGCCCATATCTTTGATGATATGGGTGCTCTGACAACTTTAATCGGCTTGAAGGAAATGGCTTAGTGCCCGTTTTAAAAGCCTCTGAATGAGACTTTTAGGCTTCATATCCAGCTCTCTCCCCCTCCCAAACCGCCCACTAGGATACCATGACGGGTGGTTTGGGAGGGGGAGAGGGCTTGGTCAGGACTTGTAAATCAGCTTCTTAAGGCCATTTCACTTCTGGTGGCATGGAAGAGAGGATTGAGGCAACATTGCCGCCTGTCTTCAGGCCAAAGATCGTGCCGCGATCATGAAGCAGATTGAACTCGACATACCGTCCACGGCGCACCAATTGTTCCTCACGCTGAGCATCGGTCCAGCTTTGGTTCATATTGCGGCGCACCAGCTCCGGATAGATGTCGCGGAATGCACGACCTACATCCTGCGTGAAGGCAAAGTCTGCGTCCCAGTCTCCGGAATTGTGCCGATCATAGAAGATGCCGCCAATGCCGCGTGGCTCATCCCGGTGTGGCAGATAGAAATAGTGGTCGCACCAGTCTTTATAGTGCCCGTAATCCGCCACTTCATGATTATCGCATGGAGCCTGCATGGCTTTGTGAAAGTCGATGCTATCCGGGTCATCCTGTGTGCGACGAGCATCCAGTACTGGTGTCAAATCTGCGCCGCCGCCAAACCACTGGCGGGTGGTGATGACCATGCGCGTATTCATATGTACGGCTGGTACGTTGGGATTGCAAGGATGGGCAATCAGAGAAATACCGGAAGCCCAAAAGTGCGGATCTTCGGATGCACCCGGGATCTGATTGCGAAACTGCGGTGAGAATTCCCCATGAACGGCGGAGACATGAACACCTACTTTTTCAAAAACCCGGCCTTTCATGATGGACATCACACCGCCACCACCTTTTTCGCCGGTATGGTCGGTGCGCTCCCAAGGGGTGCGTTCAAAACGGCCTGCAGGCTTGTCGCTGTTAGGGCCTGAAAGCTCGTCCTCGAGCGTCTCGAAGGAAGCGCAGATTTCATCGCGCAATTGTGCGAACCAATTGGTGGCTTGTTCTTTCTTTGCTTCCAGATTGTCTGGAAGCGTGTCTGGCAATGTATGAAGGCCGAATGTCTTGGTCATGATGGAAAAGCTTTCAATTGACGCAAGGCCTCGGAAGCGACCATTGCAGTGGAAATAGCAAGATTGAGGGAGCGTTCGCCTTCTCGCATCGGGATAGTGATGCGCTCGTCTGCGCGTTCATGAACATTCTCTGGCACGCCGACCGACTCGCGGCCAAAGAGCAAGATATCATTTGGCAAATAATCAAGATCGGTGAAGGCATGGCTGGCTTTGGTGGTGGCCAGAACAAGACGGCGGCTCTCACTCTCGGTCCATTCCAGGAAATGGGACCAGGACAGATGCTTGGTATAGGTGGAGCGATCCAGATAATCCATGCCCGCACGGCGCAGGGTTCGGTCATTCAGGGCAAAACCACAGGGTTCAATGATATGGACATGCAAATCCAGACAGGCGGCCATACGCAGGATGGTGCCGGTATTTTGTGGAATATCTGGCTGATAAAGCGCGATCGAGATGGCGCTTTTAGAAATTGTGTCATTCATGACAGAAGATTTGCCGCAGTTTCTTGTGAAAGGCAATGCCAATTTTGGCCAAGCTTTGTGACATTCATGTCTATGCAAATTTGTCACAGCTTTGGGAAGAATTCCCTTCTCATCAGATTGGTGAGGTGATCTCTCAAGTTTGTGATATTCTGAACAGCTGTTTGATTCTCAAACGGTGTCAGAACCTGCTTTTCTCCACTGGTTCTGTTCTCAAGCCCATATTAAAAGCCTTTCTCATGACTGTTGAATTAGTAGAAAGGCTTTAACTCTCTTTTGAAGCGAGTTCTCATCTGAAAAGTCTGCAACTTTTTCAGGAACGCGCTGTAAATCTGGATAGAAGTGATGTTTTCCTTTTTTGAGAAACTGGTCAATCCATTCGCAGGTGGAGGTCTCGAACAACCGCCCAAGAGCTTTTGGGCTTTTTGCTGGCATTATACCAAGCCAGTAGCTCCTTACATGATCATCATGTCGGTTCTTAGCGCGATCATTGCCGTTATTGAAGTCAAGCTCTACGGATATGTCGGTGATCTGATCAATTGGTTTTCAGAGACCGAACGATCTCAATTTTTTACCGAACATGGTGATGCTCTGATCTGGATGGGTATTGTCTTGTTATTGATTTTTCCGCTTCTGGAATTCCTTTGGCAGTTTCTGTTTCATCAGACCATCATCGGCAACTATCCCATGTCGATCCGCTGGCGGGTGCATCGTTATTTGCTTCGTCAGTCCATGACATTCTATCAGGATGAATTTGCCGGACGTGTGGCGCAGAAGCTGATGCAAACAGCCCTTGCCGTGCGTGAAGTGATTTCACGCATTGCGGATGTCTTTGTGTTTGTCAGTGTATATTTCGTCTCCGCCCTGTTTCTGGTGGGTGAGACGCAATGGCAAATGGCTGTTCCTCTTTTCTTGTGGCTGCTGGCCTATCTGGCGACGCTGACATATTTCGTACCCAAGCTTCGCGATGTTTCGCGAGAGCAGGCGGATGCACGTTCCACAATGATGGGGAATATCGTTGATGCCTATTCGAATATTTCTGTTGTAAAGCTTTTTTCACACGCCGAAAGAGAAGAGACTTATGCCCGGCAATCGATGAAGGGTTTCATGGGAACCGTCTATCAACAGATGCGTCTTGTAACCAAGTTGCAAATTTGCCTGAAAGTCATCAACCAATTGCTGCTTGCTGGAACCGTTGCTGCGGCAATCTATTACTGGCAGGGGGAAATGGTCGGTCCTGGAGAGATTGCTGTTGCCACGGGTCTCGTTCTGCGTTTGCGCGGCATGTCCGAATGGATCTTGTGGGAAGTTGGCGGTCTGTTTGAGAATGTTGGTACCGTTCAGGACGGTATCAAGACGATTGCTCAGCCTCAGATTGTTTTGGATAAAGTTGATGCGAAGCCTTTGGCAGTTCAGCAAGGGGAGATCAACTTTGATCAGGTGTCCTTCAATTATGGCAAGGATGAGCCGGTCATTGATGGATTGAGCCTGACAATCAAACCGGGCGAGAAAGTAGGCCTGGTCGGTCGCTCCGGTGCGGGTAAGTCCACTCTCATCAATCTGTTGTTACGCTTCTATGATCTCGACAAGGGTCGTATCAGCGTGGATGGGCAGGATGTGACTGCCTTGCAACAGGATAGCCTTCGCTCTCAGATAGGTGTGGTGACGCAGGATACTTCGCTTTTGCATCGTTCTGTTCTGGATAACATAGTTTATGGTCGAGAAGGGGCTGAACTGGATGAAGCTGTTGAAGCTGCACGCAGAGCTCAGGCGCTTGACTTCATTGATAGTCTTGTCGATGCACAAGGTAACAAGGGCTTTGATGCACAGGTGGGTGAGCGCGGGGTGAAATTATCTGGTGGTCAACGTCAGCGAATCGCTATTGCCCGTGTGCTGTTGAAAAATGCCCCTATTCTGATTTTGGATGAAGCAACATCCGCTCTGGATTCGGAGGTTGAGGCGGCCATTCAGGACAGTCTGGACCATCTGATGGATGGGAAAACGGTTGTTGCCATAGCCCATCGTCTGTCGACCATCGCCAGTATGGACCGCTTGATCGTGATGGAAGATGGGAAGATTATCGAGCAAGGCAGCCACGAGGAATTGTTGGCTCAAGAAGGCCTTTATGCTTCACTTTGGCAACGACAATCTGGTGGATTCATTGGCTAAATCAGCATTTTCCCTTAGGTTTGCCTGGAGGGAATAGAAGTGCAATAAGAGAGATGCTGCTTCCGTTGATCTGGTTCACAGGTTCGGGAGCGGCATTTTTTGTTCCCGGCTCTTTGATTTCATGGTTTGTGTGGCAATGAGTAGCAGGCATTTATCTCCGATACCTGTGCACGAGCGATCCATTCTGTCTTCCAGTGACGTATTAAGACCAATGGGTGAGCTTGTTTTTGCGACAAATGGCCCAAGTTTCAACGGTCAGACTGGACAAGTGGACTTTTCAATGCAAAAAGAGACCCGCAAAGTTTCAGCATGTTTGAAACTGATTGAATTGGCTCGTCTGCCATTGAGGGGTTTGGCACTTCCCTCCAAGAAGATTGCCAGATGAGGTGACGAGCTGGGAATAGGACACTGGTTTCGAGAGGACCTAGCCTTGGCTACCAGCGAAAAGGCAGAACCAACCCGTCGCGACTTTTTGTATATTGCGACTGGAGCGTTTGGGGCCGTTGGCGCAGCTGCGCTTGCTTGGCCGTTTATTGACCAGATGAATCCCGATGCTTCCGCACTGGCGCTTGCTTCTATCGAAGTTGACCTTTCTTCCATCGAAGAAGGTCAAAGCGTAACTGTTAAATGGCGCGGCAAGCCGATTTTCATCCGGTATCGTACACCTAAAGATATCGAAGAAGCGAAAGCTGTTGATGTTGCGACCTTGATTGATCCGCAAACCGACGAGGAACGTACAAAACCAGGTAAAGAGCAGTGGCTGATTCAGATTGGTATCTGTACTCACCTGGGGTGTGTTCCTTTGGGCGATGCTGGTGATTATGATGGCTGGTTCTGTCCATGCCATGGTTCTCACTATGATACCGCAGGCCGTATTCGCAAAGGTCCGGCTCCGCTGAACCTTGAACTCCCTCCCTATGAGTTCGTTTCCGATACCCTTATCAAAATCGGCTAACGTCCGACCAGACCTCTAAGGAGACCAGTCATGAGCGGACATTCTACGTACCAGCCGCAAAATGGCGTAATGAAGTGGATGGAGCGCCGTCTGCCAATCGCAGGCCTCGTGCATTCCTCTTTCATTGCTTACCCTGTACCAAAAAATCTGAACTATTGGTGGACCTTCGGTGGCATCCTGGCTATTTGCCTTGTCGCCCAGATCCTCACCGGTGTCGTTCTGGTTATGCATTATACCCCCAACACTGCCATGGCGTTCTCATCTGTTGAGCACATCATGCGCGATGTGAACTGGGGCTGGATGTTGCGTTACCTGCACGCCAATGGTGCTTCCATGTTCTTCATTGCCGTCTACATCCATATCATGCGTGGCATCTACTATGGTTCCTACAAGGAGCCACGTGAAGTTGTCTGGATTTTGGGTGTTGTCATCTTCCTGCTGATGATGGCTACCGGCTTCATGGGTTACGTTCTGCCATGGGGACAGATGTCCTTCTGGGGTGCGACCGTTATTACCAACCTGTTCTCAGCTTTCCCAATCGTTGGTGATCCAATTGTTGAATTGCTGTGGGGTGGTTTTGCGGTAGATAACCCGACCCTCAACCGTTTCTTCTCTCTGCATTATCTGCTGCCATTCATGCTGGCCGCGATTGTTGGTCTGCATATCTGGGCGTTCCATGAAGCAGGCAACAACAACCCGACCGGTGTTGAGCCAAAAGACAAGCAGGATTCGGTTGCTTTCACGCCTTACTACACCATCAAAGATCTGTATGCGATCATCCTGTTCCTGATCTTCTTTGCATGGATGACCTTCATGGTGCCTAACTTCATGGGTCACCCTGACAACTACATCCCTGCTGATCCGCTGGTAACGCCTGCACATATCGTTCCTGAGTGGTATTTCCTTCCATTCTACGCGATCCTGCGCGCTGTACCGGATAAACTGGGTGGCGTTCTGCTGATGTTCGGTGCGATTGCCGTGTTGTTCGTTCTGCCTTGGCTGGATACATCCAAGGTTCGTTCCAACACCTATCGTCCGCTTGGCAAGCAGTTCTTCTGGATTTTCGTCTTTGTCTGTCTGACACTGGGTTGGCTGGGTGCCAAGCCTGCAGAAGGCGGCTATGTTACCGCGTCTCGTATCGCAACAGTTTGGTACTTTGCTCACTTCCTGATCATTCTTCCTGTTCTGGGCCTGATCGAGAAGCCGAAGCCATTGCCGAATTCGATTTCCGAGGCTGTTTTGGCTAAAAAAGGCGGATCTTCCGCTGCAGCCGAATAACGAGCGAGGAAAGGGAAACCGATGATTACGCTGACCAAAAATACGGTTCGCGCGCTCGTTGCAGCTTGTGCACTGACAGTTTCTGCTGGTGGTGCCATGGCTGCAGGTGGCGGCAAACACTTTGAAAAGCAGGACTGGTCTTTCTCTGGCCCATTGGGCAAGTATGACAAGGCTCAACTGCAGCGTGGCTTCCAGGTCTATAAAGAGGTTTGTTCCTCTTGCCATTCACTTGAATATATTGCGTTCCGCAATCTGGGTGAAGATGGTGCTTTGGGGTATAACCCTGATCAGATCAAGGCTCTGGCAGCTGAATATGAAGTAGAAGATGGCCCGGATGATGAGGGTGAAATGTTCACCCGTGCAGCCAAGCCATTTGATACCTTCCCATCTCCATATCCAAACGTTCAGGCTGCCAAGTCTGCAAATGGTGGTGCTTATCCACCTGATTTGTCCCTGATCGCGAAAGCCCGTGCAGGTTCCATGGGACCAGATACCGGTATTGAACCTCTGACCGATCTGGTCCGCATGGTTTGGCACACGGTGACGGCTTATCAGGAATATGGGCCAGATTATCTTTATGCTCTGTTGACTGGTTATGAAGAGGCGCCGGAAGGCGTTGATGTAGGGGATTTGAACTATAATCCCAACTTCATTGCAGGCAATGCATTGGCTATGGCTCCACCGCTTGATGATGAGTTGGTGGAATATACCGATGGGTCTCCAATGACCAAAGAGCAGTATGCCAAAGACGTTTCTGCCTTTCTGATGTGGGCCGCCGAGCCCAAGCTGGAACAGCGCAAGCGCGTTGGTGTGAATGCTCTGATCTTCCTGGTGATCTTTGCGGGTCTGCTGTATTTTACCAAGAAGCGTGTCTGGTCTGATGTAGATCACTGATGGCAAGCCATTATAAGAATAGCGAAAAGGGCTCTTCATGAGCCCTTTTTTTATGGAAAGTGTTGTTCTGGTCTTTTGCTGAGGGTGCCGAGATGATTTAACCCAATAGAGACTGAAATTTGCCAGGAGATATGATCATCTGGCAGAAGTATGTTGGGGATTTATCGATGGATCCGGTCTTTATGATCTGCAAGTTTTGCAAGATGCTTTGAAATTTGCACATCATGACTGTGCCGGAAAAGCGTGATCCAGATCTGGCAGCGAGGCCTCATGTCATCGTTGGCCGTGTATTGTAAGAAAAGGACTCAGCTATGAGTGAAGCTGCTGTGATGGATCTTAAAAAGATCATCCGTTCCATTCCGGATTATCCCAAAACAGGTATCATCTTTCGTGATATTTCCACCCTCATTGCCCACGGTCCGGGGTTCCGGCAAGCCGTGCGACAATTGGCTGCTCCCTTTCTTGATCAGAAGATTGATAAGGTTGTCGGCATTGAGGCTCGTGGCTTCATTTTTGGTGGCGCTGTTGCGGATCTGTTGGGTGTTGGTTTTGTGCCAATACGCAAGCAAGGTAAATTGCCCGGTGAGGTGGTTGGTCAGGATTATGAGCTGGAATATGGCACTGATCGGATCGAATTGCACAAGGATGCGATTCAACCAGGTGAGCGGGTTTTGTTGTTGGATGATTTGATCGCAACAGGCGGTACCGCGTCTGCAGGTGTTGATCTGGTCAATCATGTCGGTGGTGAAATTATCGCTGCTGCTTTTGTCATCGATCTACCGGATTTGAGAGGGGCTGATTTGTTGCGTGAAAAAGACGTTCAGGTCCACACTCTGGTGGCATTTGAAGGCTTCTAAGGGTTGACGATTGAGAACCATTGAATAGGCTCTTGATGCACGCACAGTATGAATAGGAGAGGGCATTATGGGACAGAGGAGCTTGGAGCAATTTTATCCTGCACTGTCCAAACTGGAACCTGAGGCGAGGACTTTACTCTCAACCAAGGCCATGCCCTTTGTGATTGCAAAAGGAACGGAAGTTTTTGCACCGGGACAGAGTTGCCGGGGTTATCTCTTGCTCAGTCGTGGTGTGGTGCGTGTTCAATCTGTCTCCAAAGAAGGTAGAGAAGCGCTCCTCTATCGTGTTTGCCCTGGAGAGATATGCATTCAGACCAGCCTGAATTTGCTGGGAGAAGAGACTTATTCTGCAGAAGCTATATCGGAAGATGAAATTGAAGGGGTGCTTCTGGACCCAGCCAGTTTCGACAGGCTTCTGGCCACTTCCCCTGTTTTTCGCAAGTTTGTTTTCTCGTCTATATCCAAACGACTGAAGGATATAACCCAGACGGTTGAGCGCATTGCTTTTGAACCGATTGAGGTGCGTCTTGCCGATAACCTTCTCATGCGCAAAGATGATACTGGTCGGGTTGAAGCTACGCATCTGGATCTGGCACGTGATTTGGGGACAGCTCGTGAAGTCGTGTCACGCCACTTGGAGCGTATGGCGCAAAAGGGCGTTGTCCGGACAAGCCGCGGCGTCGTGCTGATTGTTGATGAAGCTGCTTTGGAACGACTGTGCCGATGAAATTTTTGGTACATCGCAATTCAGTGTTCGCTCTGTACCTATTGTGACAAGGTCACCGGACTCTCCTGATCTTCTGGTTTATTGTGTTATCAGATTTCCAAGCCGTGACTTATAGGCTCTAAAAGGAGTTTCCCATGTCTGTTAATGTTGGTGGTCTTGACCGCATTCTTCGTATTATTGTTGGTATCGTACTGATCGCGCTAGTCTTTGTTGGGCCGCAGACACCTTGGGGTTGGATTGGCATTGTGCCATTGGCAACTGGTCTGTTCAAATTCTGTCCATTCTATCCTTTGCTTGGATTGAATACCTGCCCGATCAGCAAGGAATGACTTTCCGCTTCATACGGTTGCATGATTATTTGTCATGAAAATAATAGAGACATAAGAAAAGGCCATGCCCAGATTGGCATGGCCTTTTCTTATGTCTCTATTCAATCTTTGGCGGAGATCTATGTTTGTTAAATGTGCCCTTTGGGGTTCATCATGTGTTGAACTTGAAGAGCATAACGTCGCCGTCCTGAACAATATATTCCTTGCCTTCATCGCGAGCTTTGCCGGCTTCTTTGGCCGCACTTTCACCACCGAGTTCTACATAATCGTTATATGCAATGGTTTGGGCGCGAATAAAGCCGCGTTCAAAGTCAGTATGAATGACCCCTGCAGCCTGAGGGGCCTTGGAGCCGCTGGTTACCGTCCAGGCGCGCGTTTCTTTTGGTCCGGCGGTGAAGTATGTGATTAGATGAAGAAGGTCATAGCCTGCCCGGATCATGCGATCGAGACCAGGCTCTTCCAAGCCCAATGTCTCCAGGAATTCTTCCTGTTCTTCGTTGTCCAGCTGTGAGATTTCTGCTTCAATTGCAGCAGAAATAACCACGGTGCCTGCGCCTTGTTCCTTTGCCATTTCTTCAACAGCAGCAGAGAATTCGTTGCCGGTGCCTGAGCTTTCCTCATCCACGTTACAAATATAGAGGACTGGCTTGGTGGTGAGCAGGTTCAGATCGCGAACTGCCTTCAGCTCTTCTCCGGATACATCAAGCATGCGGGCAGGTTTGCCGTCATGCAGGAGTTCTAGAATGCGATCCATCAGCTCGGCTTGAACCTTGGCTTCCTTGTCGCCTGTCTGACCTTTTTTACGAAGAGGTGTGACACGGCGTTCAAGGCTTTCTAGATCTGAAATCATCAATTCTGTTTCCACGGTCTCCGCATCTGTAACCGGATCGATCTTGCCTTCAACATGAGTGATGTCGTCATCTTCAAAGCAACGCAAAACATGAACGATTGCATCGACTTCGCGAATGTTGGCCAGAAACTGGTTGCCAAGACCTTCACCTTTGGAGGCACCGCGAACGAGGCCGGCAATATCCACAAAGGTCAGACGGGTTGGGATGATTTCCTTGGAGCCAGCAATCTTCGCAATTGCGGTCATGCGGGGGTCGGGAACGGCCACATCGCCAGTATTTGGCTCAATGGTGCAGAAAGGATAGTTGGCGGCCTGAGCGGCTGCCGTTTTGGTCAGGGCGTTGAACAGGGTGGATTTGCCAACATTGGGCAGGCCCACAATTCCGCATTTGAAACCCATGGGGTTAGTCCTTCTGCTTTGAGACCAGCTTCATCAGCGCTTCTGCCATGGCGTTTTTCCGGGCCTTGTCAGACTTTTCTTTTGATGAGGCGTTGGTTTGCTTGTTCGAATTAGAGGATTTATCAGCTGCTGCTTCTGCTTTCGCGTCATTTTCGCCAGCGAGCGCAGCATTTTGTTGTGGTTTGCTTTTTGTTGCCTTCGGAGCGGGTGGATTCAGGCGCTTGGAGAAGTCTGTCATATAACGCCCCATGTCTCCACTGAGCATGCTTGGAGCCGTGAAAGCCAGCGCATCAAGCAGAGGATCCAGCCATTCCTGATCAGCCTTTGCAAAATCGCCAAGTACCCATTGGGTAACGCGATCCTTGCCAGGATGACCAATTCCAAGGCGAAGCCGATGATAATCGTTGCCGATGTGATTGCAGGTTGAGCGTAAGCCATTGTGGCCAGCAGCGCCGCCACCAAGCTTCGCTTTTACCTTGCCCGGTTTCAGATCAAGCTCGTCGTGAAAGACAAACACATCTTTGGGAGGGATTTTGTAGAAACGACAGGCTTCCGCAACCGCACGACCGGATTCGTTCATATAGGTTGTCGGCTTGAGCAAGAGTGTCTTTTTGCCAGCGATCAGGCCTTCGGAAATCTCGCTCTGGAATTTTTTTCGCCAAGGTCCGAAACTGTGCTGGCGTGCAATCTCGTCAATGGCCATGAAGCCGATATTGTGACGGTTGCCAGCATATTTGAGCCCGGGATTTCCAAGTCCGACAAGCAGATACATGGGTAAACCTCCCGGGCCCTAAGGGTCAAAGCAGCCTATTCAGCAGACTCTTCTTCGCCTTCACTTTCGCCTTCATCGGCGTCATCATTGTAACCAGCTGGAGCTGCGATGGTTGCAATGGTGAAGTCACGATCGGTGATGGTCGGATTCACGCCTGCTGGCAGTTTCACTGCAGACACGTGAATGGAATCGCCGATGTCTGCTTCAGCCAGATCCACAGTGATGGATTCCGGAATTTCGAGAGCCGGGCACTCAACTTCGACTTCACGACGAACGATGTTCAGCGCACCACCACGTTTCAGGCCTGGGCTGGTCTCTTCGTTGATGAAGTTCACATGTACACCAACGGTGATTTTGGTGGACTTGGAAACGCGCAGGAAGTCGACATGCATTGGGAAGTCGCGAACGACATCCAGCTGGTAGTCGCGTGGGATCACGCGAGTTTTCTCGCCATCAACATCAATGGTGAGAATGTGGGACAGAAAGCCACCTTTCTGGATCTGCAGCTCGGTTTCCTTGTAAGGAAGAGAGATGGATACAGGGTCTTTCTTGTCACCATAGATGACAGCTGGGACGCGACCAGCGCGACGCAGTGCACGGGCAGCCCCCTTACCGGCTCGTTCACGGCGTTCAGCTTTGAATTCAAATTCAGCCATAGGAGTTCTCCTAAAAAGATCAAAAAAAGGGCCGCAAAACGACCCATCTGCTGCAACTCCTCCAAGGGTGTAGAGGCAGCAAGCAGGCTTATAGGGCAGATTTGGAAGAATGGCAAGCGCAAGGCAGGCTCAAATGGGCTGTTTTTCGCGCTTTTCGAGACAATTTTTGCCTCAATTTGGTAAAGAAAAACCCGGCTCGATGAGCCGGGCTTTGAAAATCGATATATCGGATGCCTTAGTCGAACAGGGAGGAAACAGATTGTTCGTTGGCTGTGCGTGAGATTGCTTCGCCCAGCAGGTTGGCAACGCTGAGCACACGAATATTTGGTGCGTCGAGAACGGCTTGAGTTGGCTCGATGGAATCTGTGATCACCAATTCGCGCAGTTTGGATTTGACAATACGATTTACCGCGCCACCGGACAGAACACCGTGGGTAATGTAAGCGGTGACGGAGGCCGCACCTTTGGCGAGCAGGGCGTCAGCTGCATTGCACAGAGTGCCGCCGGAATCGATGATGTCATCGACGAGAATGCAGTTGAAACCCGCTACATCACCAATGATGTTCATGACTTCAGATTCGCCTGCGCGTTCACGACGTTTGTCGACGATGGACAATGGTGCGCCAATGCGTTTTGCCAGAGAGCGGGCACGAACCACGCCACCAACATCAGGGGAAACAACCATGACATTCTCGGATTCGTTGCGCTCCAGAATGTCGCGAGAGAGAACCGGAGCAGCATAAAGGTTATCAGCCGGAATATCAAAGAAACCTTGAATCTGAGCAGCATGCAAATCCAACGTCATGACCCGGTCTGCGCCAGCATGGGAAATCAGATTGGCAACCAATTTTGCCGAGATCGGGGTTCTGGGGGCGCTACGGCGGTCCTGACGGGCATAACCGAAGTAAGGAATAACAGCTGTGATGCGACGCGCTGAAGAACGGCGCAGAGCATCGATAAGGATCAAAAGCTCCATGAGGTTGTCGTTGGCCGGAAAAGAAGTCGGCTGAACGACAAAAACGTCCGAACCTCGAACGTTTTCATGAACTTCAACAAAGATTTCCTCGTCCGCAAAACGGCGAACCGAGCAGTCGCTCTTTTCGATGCCAAGATATTCGGCGATCCGCTTGGTGAGGGTAGGATTGGAGTTGCCGGCTAGGAGTTTCATGAACCTATTGCCCTGTAATTTCGCAAGATGGAGGAGCCGCTGGTCGGGGTTGGCTCCTTAGCGCCCCTGAGATGAGGGCGTTGTAAGCATGGAATCCTGTGAAAGTAAAGTTCGGGCAGGGAGAGTCCGGGAGATTCTTTTTGCTTTTTTACAAAATGCTGTCAATGCGCAGCAAAAGTGCAACAAGTGCGCAATGTGGCATGTGACTAAAGGGGAAAACACAGTTCCTATAGACTGGAATGCCAGGTCTTGAGTTGTGCTGCTGTATCAACCGCCACCTTGTCAAGAATCGGTCCTGTGACAGCATCCCAGGGGTCAGATCCTGTCATAGGAGTTTGCTGACTGCCCATGATGCGATTGAGGCGTTTTCCATCCTTGTCGAAAATATCCCAGACATAGGAAATTTGGACTTGCCCCTGGTTTTCACTGGCAGAGAAATATCCCTTTACGCGATGTGTGACTTTTGTATCGGAACGGGCAACAACAGGTAATGCCTGTTGCGCGACACGTTGACCCAGACTTCCGGAAAGTTCACGTGCGACTCTGGTCGGTGCTCCAACCATGGGTTCAAAGGTTAGAACTGCATTTGAAACTGGTGCCGTATAGTTCTTAACCAGACGCGATTGTGAGGGTTGATTGGTCTGAGGCTGAGTTGTTGCGGTCTGATTGACCGTACCAAGGCTGCTTGCAGGTGGCAGGCCGGTATTGTTTGGTGCTTGCTGCTGGGTGGCGTTGTTCTGTTGGGTTCCGTCAGGTGGTACGGAAGTCATGATGGACTGAGGTTGTTCTGTTGGCAGGCTTGCTTGGCCAGACGGTTCAATCACCCCTGGAGGGGTGGGAACACCAGAGCCTGAACAGCCAACAACAATGCTGGTGCACAGGGCGATAAGCGTTGCTTTTTCAAACTTTGCCATCAGATTTGCCATCGTCAGTCCACTCCAAAACTTCACTCTCCCGCACCCTCGCATATCCATGATGGATGCGAGTTCGAACCGTGCGGGAGAATTGTATTGGCATCAGTTTAATACAGGACGGTTTTCTATTTCTTAACCAGCATCTCAATTGGTAATTTTGAGAGTGGCTCTGGTGCAGATTCTGTTGTGATGTAGCTATGACCCGGGCACATGGCGATGTTGTTGTCGCTGTCCATCAGGATCATATGGGTAAAGAGCGTCATGTTGGGGCTGATGACTGCGTCATTGTTACGATAGAACATGGGCCATTCCATCCAGCTGGGTGAAAAGCGGGCTCCAACAGAATATCCGCAGGCATTCAGGCGATGGGCTTGTTCACCTGCAGCATCTACCACGCCAGCATGGGCATCAAAAACATCGCCAAATGTGTTTCCCTGGCGCATGGCTTCTTCAACCGCATTCAAGGCCTCTTTGGCGGTTTCAAATAATTTTTCATGACGAGTCGTTGGCTGTCCCACAATCACGGTTCGCATCATTGGGACGTGATAGTGGCGATAGGCTGCGGCCCATTCCAGAGTGATCTGGTCTTGTGAATCGAGTTTTCTGCGTCCTGCTTTATAGCGGCAGAGCAATGCATCAGGGCCGGAACCCATAATGAACTCGTTGGCTGGATAATCGCCGCCGCCTTCAAAAATCACGCCTTGCATGGTTGCGAGAATCTTGCCTTCATCTGCACCAGCGGTAATCAGGGGTAGAGCTTCGGTCAAGGCGAGATCCGACAGTTCCCCGGCTATGCGGACATAAGCCAGCTCGTCGACCGATTTTATGGCTCGAAGAGGTGGAATGAGATTGGAGGCGTCTTTGCAATCGGCGAATGTTCTGAGCGCTTCATCCAGTGCTCTTCCATTGGCTGCTGTCAGACCATGGGTGTCATATTCGATGCCAAATGTGGCGCCGAGCAGGCCCAGATCATCCAGCATTTCACGCAATTGAATGGCTGGTGAGGCATTGCCGCGATCAACCCATGTGCGAATATCTTCGATATTGGAAGTAAGCTGTGCCTGACGCAGATCTGCCGAACGGGTGAGCAGTGTCATCTCGCCGTTTTTTTGCAGAACCAGGCATTGAAAGAAACAATAACCGAAAGTGTCATAGCCGGATAGCCAATACATGCTTTCCTGCGCGAAAAGCAGCATGGCATCAAGTTTCTGATCGGACATTTTGGCCATGGTAGCGGCCTTTCGTCGGTCGAACTCTTCCTGAGAGAAATGCAATGCCATTTTGATGTCCTCCAATAGAGCGTGGCTTATTATTATGAATGAATTCAGTCTGTTATTGCGATTGCGGTGATCTGGCGACCATAATCAGGTTCATTTTTGTTGGTGGCACGGCGATAGGAGAAGAATTCATCGGGCTCGCCATAGGTGCATCGATCCAGATTGATCGCGGTTCCCACACCTTCCTTTGCCAGTTTGCTCATGATGAAAGCTGGCAGATCGAATTGATGATGACCATCTCGTTGACCAGCTGAGAAAAAACCGGAATATTCAGGTTCCAAGTTGACAAAGCGGGTTTTGAAAGCATCGTCCACTTCATAGTTGGGTCGAGAGATGGTAGGGCCAAGTATGGCGGTGATGTTTGCTCGCTCTGCGCCCATGTCTTCCATTTGAGACAGGGTATTTTCGATTACCCCTCCAACGGCGCCTTTCCAACCAGCATGAGCAGCACCCACGACCTGATTTTTCTGATCTGCAAACAATAATGGGCCGCAATCGGCTGTCAAAACAGCAACAGCCATACCAGGTGTTTTGGTGACCAAGGCGTCGACCCTGGGACGATTGTCATCGTCAAAAGGGGCATTTACAATCGCAGCATCTGGTGAATGGATCTGATGGGCAGTGAGCAGATTGGTGGGTGTGACACCCAGTTGCATTGCTACGCGTGCGCGATTGGCGGTGACATTGTCGCGGTCATCATCAGATCCATATCCACAATTCAAGCTATCATAGGTGTCATTGGACGTGCCGCCACGGCGTGTGAAAAAGCCATGATTGATAGCGCCTATTTGGCTCAGGGCAGGATGTTGCAATTGCATGGAGCATCTCCGGGCAGGCTGAAACAGGCAATATGGCCGGACATTCAAGGGACCAAATCACATGCTGGAGATGATAGCCTAGTTGGAAAATCCGGGTACGTCGATTCCCTGTGGAACGATTGCCAGAACTTTGAACAGATCCCCCATCTGGTCGGGTGCAGCCAGACGTTCCACTGCATCGCGAATGGCTTCCTGTTCTTCATGGGTTTTGCCTGCACCCAATTGTCCGGCGCGTTCAAGAATCCCCAAATTCAGTAGAAATTGCCCCTGATTGATCAAATGTGTTGTGATCGGCTGCATGGTGTCTTGTGCTTTGTTTGCCAGGCTGGCAGCTTCACCCATGATTTGGAAATTGACATGTGTTGTCAGATCCTGATTACCGACATCATGCAGAATGTTGGCATAAATGTGGCCTTTCAGTGCCTGCAAACTGTCACCAAGAGCAGATTTGGCATAACCGTAATCGATCAGCAATGCTGCCCCGCCGTGTTGAGCTATGCGGGTGCCTAACTCTTGGCAAATGGCTTCTCCAAGTGGGTTCTGCTCCCATATTGCCCCGTCTTGTGGTGGTTCTGGCGACGTCAGACAGCCGATATCGCGGGTAGGCCCAAGGCCGAAAGCCAGCTTTCCTTCCTCATCAAGACCAATGATACGTTCATGCCAGCGATCTTTGTGATGGATCCATTGATGGATGGGGAGGGCATCCAAAAATTCATTGGCAGTTATGAAGAGCGGCTGGTTCGGCAGGGTATCGATGCTGGCGTGATGATTAAGTGGGCCGGAGCCAAGCGCGAGTTTTTTCTTCTGCTGCCTGGTCAGGATCGGGCTGGTTTCTACCATATGCAGGATCAGGGCATCGCGGGCTTGCTGGTCCTGTGAAATTGCGCGGACCATATCCTGCATCAAGGTGCCACGCCCGGGGCCCAACTCGACCAGATGAAAGGAGGTCGGACGACCAGCCTGATGCCATTGATGAAGCATCCAGACGCCCAGAATTTCACCAAACAGCTGACTCACTTCAGAAGCCGTGGTGAAATCGCCTTGTTCACCAAACGGATCTCGGGTCATATAATAACCCTGTTCAGGGTCCGCGAGCGCCAACGCCATGAAAGTGGCGATATCCATAGGTCCTTCAAGGGCAATCATGCGCTTGATGCGCTCGGTCAGAGAAGGGAGATTGCCCATTGTCTTGGTGATCCTGTCGAGAATGAAACTATTTGTCAGACGTTGCTGATTGTCGTGATGAACGTAGCGCATGGATCATCAGGCAAGCGCCTGCAATGACCATGGGGGCTGAGAGCCACATGCCCATCGTGGTTCCGGCAGTCAGAAAGCCGACTTGTTCATCTGGCATGCGGAAAAGCTCGACGAAGGATCGAAAAATTCCATAACCGAGTGCAAACGTCCCGGCGATGAAGCCTGGTTTGTGTAGCTTACCGGCGGAATGGCTCAAAATTCGCAAGATGACGAAGAGAAGAAGGCCTTCCAGAGCGGCTTCATAGAGTTGACTGGGATGGCGAGGCAATGGACCTCCATTGGGAAAGATGACACCCCATGGAACGTCCGTGACTCGGCCAAAAAGCTCGGCATTGATGAAATTGGCAATACGCCCGAAAAACAGACCGAACGGAGCACCAAGGGCGATCAGATCCAAACCGGATAGAAGGGGTATTTTCTTTTGGTTTGCGAAAATGATCAGTGCCAGCATCACTCCGGCAAATCCACCATGGAAGGACATGCCTCCATTCCAGATGGCAACGATCTCGGCTGGATTGGCGAGATACGCATCCAGATTATAGAAAAGCACATAACCCAGGCGGCCGCCAATGACGATACCCAGGGTAGCCCAAAGAACAAAATCATCAATCTGTTCTTCGGAGGCTGGGCTTTTGACATGGGGCCAAAGCTGCGCTTGGCGAGCGACCCGTTTCAAATAATGCCAAGCCAGTAATATGCCTGCGATATAGGCAAGTGCGTACCAGCGTATCTGGAGCGGTCCCAGCGATAGCAGGACTGGATCGATGGTTGGAAATGGAATGGCATAAAGCGTCACGAGCAGGCCCTTCGATGGGGAGTTGCTTTGGGAGCCGCACGAAACTGGTAGCTCTTGATCCTACGATTTGTGGTGATTGCGACCACAAGTCAAGAGAAAGTCGCAAAAATCAATTGTGAAATCGAGATTGACCATTATATCTGGGGGTAGATGAGAATGGCTGACCTGTTTTGGAGTGTCAGTCAAAAAACGATGGCAATGAAGGAGCCTGATTATGACCCATGTGAATAATCGTCTGTTTGATGAATTTGCCAAATTGATGAACGATGCTGCTGGTGTTGCTCAAGGTGTTCGTGGAGAGGCGGAGAATATGTTTCGCGCCCAGATAGAGCGTTTTATTGGCGATATGGATCTTGTAACCCGTGATGAGTTCGAGGCAGTCAAAGCCATGGCAATTGCCGCGCGTGATGAGAATGAAGCCCTGAAAGCGCGTCTTGTTGCTTTGGAAAGCAAAATATCTAACGGTGATGAAGCTTAAGGATCCTTCCTTGGACGTAAACTCATAAATGCGGTGAATTTGGTAGAGGCAAGTTTTTTCGATCACAAGGAGTGAGGATGCAGACAATGTGTTGTATTTTCAAATCCTTGCGACGTGGTGATCGGAAAAAATCGCCCTATCCTTCGGACGACAAAATGGTCAAAATCTGACGTCGGCAAAGAGCTTGAATGGGTAACCAGTCCATCCTTCCCTCTTTTTCTAGCTATATCAGACCATTTTGACGCCAAATACAGCTCATCTATGAGTCTACGTCCTGAGCTTTCGCCCTTGGAATAGCCATTTTGTGTTACAATACTGATCTGGCGTCGAATGATTGGCGTACAGCAATAAGTTGAGATAGCAGGAGGGCCTAGTTGTGACGCAGGACATACGCAATCGCCTATTTGATCAATTCGAAATGTCGGTCGTTGATCATGGATGGACTGAGATATCCTGCGCTCGATTGGCTCATCGGGCCAATGTCGATTTGCATGAGGCCTATGCAGAATATCCCACTCGCTTTTCCTATGTGAGTGATCTGATACGCCGGATTGATCGCACCATGCTGGATGACTTTGATATTGCGCTTGCGGATGAGCCCGCGCGGGATCGTTTGTTCGATGTGTTGATGGGGCGCTTTGACGCCATGCAAGACCATCGGGCTCTTATTGTCAGTCTCAGTAAAGCAGCCAAGTATGATCCGATGTTGGCAATGCATTTATGTGCATTGTCGGCTCTGACTGGTGAATGGATTATGGAAATGGCTCATATTTCTTCCGCCGGGATGATGGGGCAAGTGCGCAACAAAGGTGCTTTGCTGGCTTATGGCCGTGCTTTTGCGATCTGGCTGGAAGATGAAAGTGAAGATCTGTCTCGTACTATGGCGGTGCTGGACAAGATTTTGCACCGAGGCGAACGGGCTTTATGCAAAACTGAAAAACTGCTTTGTCGCATGAACAAGTTGCGTAAATGTTGTTCTAGGTCTTCGTTTCGTGATCGTAGATCCGGTCGCAGAACTTCCGAACCTGTCTCTTCTGTGGATGAGAGCGAAGGGTTGGCGACAGTCTCTTGAGTTTGTAATCGTAATTCCGGACCATTCTCTGAACTTAAAGCACTTCTCACAATCGTTGAATCGTGAGTAGTGCTTTAACCTTTTGATCCAAAGCGAGTTCTTATCCGAAAAGTGCTTCAACTTTTCGGGAACACGCTCTAAGGAGAAGATATGTCCGAGATTTCATTCGATGACTTTTTGAAAGTTGATATCCGTGTTGGAACAGTTGTTGAGGCTGTGCCATTTCCCGAAGCTCGCAAACCTGCCTATAAGCTGAAAATTGATTTTGGTGGCGAGATTGGCGTCAAGAAAAGTTCTGCGCAGATCACGGTTCACTATAGTTGCGAAGATTTAGTCGGTCGTCAGGTCATGGCAGTGGTGAATTTTCCACGTCGTCAGATCGGTCCTTTCATGTCCGAAGTTTTGACGCTTGGCTATAGTGATGACAATGGTGATATTGTTCTTGCTGCTGTTGAGCAGGCTGTGCCAAACGGCTCACGTCTTCATTGAGAGTTTCGTCAAATCTGGCGGTCTAGACGGGCAGGCGGATCGCTGCACGAAGGCCACCAGCCGGGCTTTCGCATAGTTTGATATCACCACCATGACCACGTGCAATATCGCGCGCAATGGCAAGGCCCAGACCTGTGCTTGAGATATCCTGATTGCGCGCCGTATCCAGCCGATAGAAAGGTTTGAAAACGGTTTCCCATTCTGGCTGCGGAATTCCCGGGCCGTCATCATCAATCGTGATGATCCACCAGTTGGTGGTCTGTTCCGATGTGAGTTCCACGGCATTCCCATAACGCAGGGCATTGCTGACCAGGTTGGTCAGGCATCGTTTCATGGTCTGAGGGCGGATGGAAACCTCTGCGCGACCATGATGGGTGACTTTCAGATTCTTTCCTGATCTTTCGGCGTCGTGGCTGAGTTCTTCCAGAAAATCGGGTATGGAAATAGTTGCAGATTTTTCGGCAGAGACACCACGCGCAAAAGCCAGATAATCTTCGAGCATATGCTGCATTTCATCAACATCACGCTGCATGTCCCGTGCTTCCGGCTCATCTTCAAACAATGCAAGTTGTAGCTTGAAACGCGTCAGAACAGTGCGAAGATCATGAGACACACCGGCCAGCATGGTGGTTCGCTGTTCGATTTGTCGTTCGATTCTGCGTTTCATTTCTATGAAGGCATGGGCGGCCTGTCGAACCTCTCGTGCGCCAGTTGGTCGGAAATTGGCCAGATCCTGACCTTTACCGAATTGTTCTGCGGCGTTAGCCAACCGTTGAATGGGGCGAATTTGATTGCGCAAGAACAGAATGGCGACGATTAGCAGTACCAGTGACGTCCCAATCATCCAGATCAGAAAGATATGAGAATTGGAGGCATAAGTCTGGCTGCGGCGTGTGAAAACGCGGAGAACCGAATCCTTCAATTTGATACGCACTTCAACCAGATTGGAGCGGCCAACGGTGTCAATCCAGAAAGGTTTACCGATTTGTGCAGTGATCTTTTGTGACAACGCACGATCAAGCAAGCTGAAGAAGGGTTTGGGGCCGGGAGGTGGCAATGGACCCGCCGGAAGCAATGCTACATTCAGATCCATCTGATCTTTGGCGATCTTGATGATGGTTTCATTTTCAGCATCTTGAGGATATTGTTCGATGACTGCAATGATAGCTGCAATGTCTCGGGTGACTGCCCCTGACAATCGATTGGTGACCGTCTGCCAGTGACGTTCCATGAAGACAAAAGCCAGAACTGATTGCAGGATGACCATTGGGGCTACAATGATGATAAGCGAGCGGCCATAGAGGCCTTTGGGCATCATTCTGGCGATAAAGCGCGTGAATTGCCGCCAAGCAGATCTGATGAGTGCGATCACTTGAATGAGAAAGATGATCGATGGTCTCAGCCAATTGGGGAGCCATGTCAACTTTGCCTCAACGGGTATGTCGGGCATATTTGCAAGCTTCTGTGTGTTTGGACCCGTGGCCTCCACGGTCTGCTTCAATTTTCGATCGTCTTTGTTCATGATGTGGCCATGGTCATTTGATCACGCTTAATCTGTCAATAGACGATAGCCAATACCACGAATTGTTTGCAAATAAATCGGGTTTGAGGGATCTGGTTCAATTTTCCGGCGAAGGCGATTGATTTGTACATCGACCGTGCGCTCGCCTGTGCCATCTTCTCCAGCCAGGGCGGCGCGCGTGACAGTCGCGCCCGGTTGGGAGGCGAACAGTGCCAGCAATTCCCGTTCACGATCAGTCAGGCGAATAACATCATCCCCACACAATAATTCCTGTCGCTCCAGTTTGAATTGGAAGGGGCCGAAATTGACTTCATTGATGGCAGCGGTAGCGTTTGCCATGTGATGTTTGAGAATGTTGCGAATACGCAGCAGCAATTCACGAGGTTCAAATGGTTTTGGCAAATAATCGTCAACACCAATCTCCAGTCCCTGGATACGGCTTTCGCTTTCTGCGCGGGCGGTAAGCATCAGAATAGGTATGCTGTCTGTTTCCCGTAAAGAGCTGGCAAACTCCATACCGGTTTCACCGGGCATCATTACATCCAGAATGAGCAGATCGAAGGAAAGGCCTGCCATTGTCTTGCGCGCTTCGGCTGCATTTTGCGCTGCGGAGACCCGATAGCCATTGTTGGTCAGGTATTTTTGCAGAAGTGAGCGGATGCGGCTGTCGTCGTCGATGACCAACAGATGCTGAGCATTATCCGGCAGGGATTTGTTTGAAGAGGCCATGATCGTCTTGAGCTTTGTTACTATAGTGGCCTGCCATGACCTCGGGTCACGGTTGCAGGATCGAACTGCATTCAGTTTAACATGTTTTGCTGCATCAGCGTCAAAGCACGAAACCTTACCTATTCTTACAATGCATGGTCCTGGCGATCTTGCTGACTGTTGAGCTGACGTACCAAAGGGCGATCATTCTGCTCAATCAAGGAATAGAGAAAGGCTTTGGCAGTTTCCTTGGTCTCTGGTGGCAGACTGATTAGGGCCTGTTCTATCCGTCGTGCCTGGCAGCGGGAGAGTTGCAATGCCAGATCACGGCCCTTTTGTGTCGGGAAAAGAAGGCGCTGGCGGCGATCTTTGTCACCTGTTTGTTGGGCAATATAGCCATCCTCGATCAATTGCTTGAGAACACGTGCCAGACTTTGCTTGGTGATTTTCAGAATTTCAAGCAGATGGGCCACCGGGATACCGGGACTGCGGTTGACAAAATGCAGAACTCTATGGTGAGCACGACCATATCCTATGCCTGCCAACATGGAATCGGGATCAGCGACGAAATCGCGATAGGCGAAGAAGAGAAGCTCGATGATTTCGAAGGAAATACCATCCTGCTCCGACATGGGAAAGGTGATCATCGGTAGGTTCTGATCATTTTTTTTGTCTGTCATCTTTATACTTCGAACTTCGTATTTTGAGATATTTTATCTGTTATGCGCTGAGATGGCGAATTAATTCTTCCTTATTCTCATTTGAATTGAGAATAATTTTGTAATTGAGATTCTGGTGTATGGTTCGCAAATATCAAAAAATAAGTCAGCATTATTGACTTACTTTTATTCATTTGTTACTTCTTTCTCAGATCTTGCGAAAGGAATGCAAATTTTCTTGCTAAAATCACTTCTTTTCGCAAAGGACCTGTTTTGGAATTTTAAAGGCCGGATAGACCATAGCGTGAGAAATTGTTCAGCGCAAAAGGCTTTGCCAGTCTTGCGCCCGTGATTGGGGGCAACTGTACCAGGAGACAAGAAAATGGCTGGACCATCATTTGATCAGCGTGAAGGACATATTTGGTACAATGGTGAGTATGTGGACTGGAAAGATGCGAAATTGCATGTTCTGTCTCATGGCTTGCATTATGCTTCCTCCGTGTTTGAGGGTGTGCGCGCTTATGGTGGAAAAATCTTCAAGCTCGAAGAACATACAGAGCGTCTTTACAAATCAGCGGAGCTTTTGGGGTTTGAAATTCCCTATTCTCAGCAAGAGTTGAACCGCATTCAGATTGAAATTCTGGAGAAGGAAGGTCTGACCGATGCTTATCTGCGTCCTGTTGCATGGCGTGGTTCCGAGATGATGGGCATCTCTGCTCAGGAGAATAAGATCAATGTCGCGATTGCGGCGTGGGAATGGCCATCCTATTTCTCGCCAGAGGATCGTTTGAAAGGTTTGCGTCTGAAAACCGCCGAGTGGCGCCGTCCGGATCCTCGTACAATTCCATGTGTAGCCAAGGCTGCGGGTCTTTATATGATCTGCACGCTCTCCAAGCATAAAGTGGAGAAAGAGGGATATCAGGATGCCATGATGCTGGATTTTGAGGGCTATGTTGCCGAGGCAACCGGCGCGAATATCTTCTTCATCAAGGATGGGGCTATCCATACTCCTACGCCAGACTGTTTTTTGAACGGTATTACCCGTCAAACAGTGGTCGATCTGGCCAAACGTCGCGGTATCAAGGTTATCGAGCGTAAAATTCGCCCTGAAGAATTGGGTGATTTCGAAGAATGTTTCCTGACCGGTACTGCAGTGGAGGTTACCCCGGTTTCTGCAATTGACAATTACAGCTTCACTCCGGGAACTATAACCAAAACTCTGATGGATGATTACACGGCAGAGGTGACCCCTACCGCCGCAGCAGCAGAATAAGTCAATCTCCTTTGTGCTTTGACAAGAAAGGCTGCTTCTTCGGGAAGTCGCCTTTCTCTTTGAAAATATTGGAAAAATCAGCGCTTCCAGCGTTCCAACGCTGCGTCATCCTTGTCTTTTGCCTCAACCCAGCCACTATCACCTTGTTCCAGCTTTTCCTTTTTCCAGAAGGGAGCTCGGGTTTTCAGAAAATCCATAATGAATTCTGCCGCTTCAAAAGCTGCTTGTCGGTGAGAGGAAGCCGTCACAACCAGAACGATTCGATCACCAGGTATCAGAGTACCAAAGCGGTGAATGATGCGAGTGCCATTCAGAGGCCAACGCTTGTTGGCTTCTGCCTCAATTCGTTCCAGCTCAGTCCGGGCCATGGCTGGATAATGCTCCAACGTCATATCGATGATGCGTTCATCATCGACCATATCCCGGACAAGACCGGTGAAGGTGACGACAGCACCAATGCCGGTATCTCCTGAACTCAACGCATCAATTTCTGTTGCGATATCGAAATCGTTCTCTTGCAAGCTGACAGTCATGGTATTGGCTTTCTGATCAACCGCCGGTCATGGGAGGGAAAAAGGCAATCTCGGACGCACCTGCAACTGGATCGTCACGTTCCGCATGAAACTGATCCAATGCAACGCGAATTGTGTCCAGATCTGCAAAGGCTCCTTCATATTGATCATCCCGGCCTTGTTGCCAGAGGAGCAGGTCCTGCACGGTGGTCACGCTGTTCGGTAAATCGATTTCTTCTTCTTCAATGCCAAGGCGTTCTCTAATCCAGGCGAAATAGATCAGTTTCATCGTCTGCTCCAATTCTCACAACGTCCGGGTTTTGCTGTTTACCAAGCTTCTAGACCGATTGGTCGGAGGTTGCCTTGAGATTAGTCATCCAGCAGATAATGAATTCCGGCACGGAAATAATCATAACCCGTATATAAGGTTAGCAAAGCAGAAATCCACATCAGTGTCAGACCAATCTCCGTATTGAAGGGGAGAACCTTGTCACCGGCTGGGCCTGCCAGAAGAAAGCCAAGGGCAACGAGTTGTGCTGTGGTCTTCCATTTGGCCAGGCGGGTTACCGGGACGCTGACCTGCAATTCCGCCAAAAATTCGCGCAAACCCGAAACGAGAATCTCACGGCAGACAATGATTACGCCGGCCCAGATATGAAAACCGTTGAGGGTATCTGCTGCCGCCAACATCAGAATGGAAATGGTGACGAGCAATTTGTCTGCAATTGGGTCCAGCATTCGGCCGAGAGCGGATTGGACATTGAGGATACGGGCAAGATAGCCATCAAAGAAGTCGGTGATAGCGGCTGCTGCGAAGATACCCAGGGCAGTCCAGCGAGCAGTGTCCGAATCTGGCCAAAGCATGCAGATAACCAATGCGGGAACGGCTAGAATACGGCCAAATGTCAAAAGGTTCGGCAAGCTGAACGTGGTTGACTTTTTCATGAAAGGCTTTGGTCCTCTCTGTCCGCCGGTCTGGCATGGAATTGGGGTGTTGCCCGATCTTGCTTCCTTCAAAGCATGATCCAAGGATCAGGTCAATGCGACTTGTCTCAAGCAATTGGACTGAGGTGTTTTTTTGCCAAATGACGTTGTATAACTTATCGTTATACTAGGGCGAGTGATGGAGATCGAGCCTAGTCATCTTGAAAATAGGCATGGATGGTGCGGGCCATTTGGTCGGAAATGCCCTCCACGGCCAGAAGATCTGAAAGAGCGGCCTTGGTTACAGCTTTGGCGGTTCCAAAATGATGTAACAGAGCCCGTTTTCTGGCGGGGCCGATGCCGGGAACATCGTCAAGGCCTGTTTTGCTGATCTGGTTTGAACGGCGGGTACGATGGCTGCCAATGGCATAGCGATGGGCTTCATCACGCAGACGCTGAATGTAATAAAGAACAGGGTCACGTAAGGGCAGCATGAAACTGTCCCGACCCGGCATGAAGAATTTTTCACGCCCTGCGTCCCTATCCGGACCTTTGGCAACGCCAACAAGTGGTAGATCCGTGATACCCAATTCCTCCAATGTTTCGCGCACTGCATTGAGCTGACCAAGACCGCCATCGATCAGTAGCAGGTCCGGCCATGGAGGAGCGTCATTGGATGGTTCTGAGTGTGGATCGGTATCGGAGCTCTCTCCCTTGGGACGTGGACCATTTTCTTTGAGAAGCCGGGAGAAGCGGCGGGTCATGACTTCGCGCATCATGCCATAATCATCACCCGGTGTAATGGTCTCCGATTTGATGTTGAACTTGCGATATTGGCTTTTCATGAAGCCTTCGGGGCCGGCAACAATCATACCACCTACGGCATTGGTGCCTTGTATATGACTGTTATCGTAGACTTCAATACGGCTCGGAGCTTCCTGCAAGTTCAGAACTTCGGCCAGCCCTTCCAACAGGCGCTGTTGGGATGCTGTCTCTGCCAGCCGTCGTCCCAATGCTTCGCGTGCGTTGGTCATGGCGTGATCGACTAGCTCTTTCTTCTCTCCACGTTGTGGCGTTACGATCTGAACCTTGAAATCAGATCGCGAGGTTAGAGCATCTCTGATCAATTCGGCTTCCGGCAACTCATGAGAGAGCAGGATTTGACGTGGAATTGGCTTGTTGTCATAGAATTGTACCAGAAACGGGCTGAGAATGTCGACTTCATTCAGGCTTTTGTCTGCGCGTGGGAAATAGGCACGGTTGCCCCAGTTCTGGCCGGTTCGGAAGAAGAAAACCTGAATACAGGTCTGGCCGCCTTGCTGGTGACAGGCAAAGACATCGGCTTCCTGCAAGGTTTGCGGATTGATTCCTTGATGAGCCTGAATTTGTGTCAGGGCTGCGATACGATCGCGGAACATTGCAGCCTTCTCGAAATCCAATTCATCCGATGCCTGTTGCATCTGATCTGCCATGTCCTTCTGCAGATCCTGACTTTTACCTGAGAGAAATTGATGAGCCTGATCGACCAGTTCGGCATAATCTTCCAGAGAGATCTCGCCGGTACATGGGGCTGAACAGCGTTTGATCTGATATTGCAGGCAAGGCCGAGTTCGGCTCTCATACATGGAATCGGTGCAATTGCGGAGCAGAAATGCTTTTTCCAGTATATGAATGGTTTTGTTGACTGCACCAGCAGACGCGAATGGACCATAATATTTGGCATCTCGCTTACGAGCACCACGATGTTTGGCAATTTGTGGGGCTTCGTGATCCTTGCCAATCAGAATGTAGGGAAAGCTCTTGTCATCTCTCAGTAAAACGTTGAAGCGTGGTTTTAGCCGTTTTATGAGATTGGCTTCCAGCAACAGGGCTTCTGTTTCTGTTGCTGTATTGACAAATTCCATTGAGGCAGTGAGGTGAATCATCCTCAGGATGCGTGTGGATTGGTTGTTATGGCGTGCATAGTTTGACACGCGTCTTTTCAGATTACGAGCCTTGCCGACATAGAGAACATTCTCTTCTGAATCCAGCATGCGATAAACGCCTGGCGTATTGGGCAATCGGCGTACGAAATCTGCGATCACACCAAAGCCTGTAAGCTTCAGTTCTGAAGCACTTTCACCATTGTCAGGAATCTCGTCGGAAATTTCGCTCATAGCACCATTTTAGAATGCGTCCCTGAAAAGTAGAAGCACTTTTCGGATGAGGACTTGCTTCAATAGGAGGGCTTAAAAGACTTCTGACAATTGGGTCATCCAGAAATGCTTCAAGCGGGACAAGGCCGCCAGGACGATCCAAATGCAGCCGTAACAACACGGCCACATTGTGATCTACGAACGGAACTAGTGATCAAAGACCAGAATGATATAAACGGCATAAATTGCCAGCATTGCCAAACCTCTGATCTTGGTCAGGCGCATGCACCAAAGCGCCACAGGTAACATAAGTGCCGAGCTTGCCAACATGATCCATAGGTCAAATTCCAGAATTTCATCTGGTACCGGAATATCGATGACAGTTGCTGTCAGACCCATGATTGCCAGGATATTGAAAATATTGGAGCCAACCACATTGCCGATAGCGACCGCTGACTGGTTGCGGATCGCTGCAACCATGGTCGTAACCAACTCTGGCAAGGACGTGCCGATGGCGACGACTGTCAGGCCGATTGCAGCTTCCGAGACACCCCAGGTTCGGGCGATCGCGCTTGCTCCATCAATGGTGAAGTGACCGCCAATGGGCAGGCCAATCATGCCAACAATGGTAAAGAGAATGGCAAGGCCAAGGTTTTTTGGCGCTTCCTCCAGCATATCCTCATCCACAAGGTCACTTCCCTGACAGTTTTTCGCTCGGCGAGACGTCCAGACTGTCCAGGATAAAAAGAAGCCCAGCAAGGCCAGAAGAATGATGCCTGCGGTGATGTCCAGGACCCCCTGCCAGCACAATGCAGTGAAGATGATGGAGACCGCCATCATGAAAACGGTGGAAGATCGAGTGCCACTTTCAGAACATTGCGTGACCCGGATCAAAGCTGGCATACCCAGAACGAGCAAGACATTGGCAATGTTGGAGCCGACCACGTTACCAATTGCAATGCCAGGGACACCTTCAAAGGCAGCTTTCATGGAAATGATCAATTCGGGTGCAGAGGTGCCAAAGGAGACAATGGTCAGGCCAATCACCAAAGGCGGGATTCCAAATCTGGTAGCAAGTGCGATTGCGCCTCTTACCAGAAGATCACCTGCGATGAGCAGCAGGATGAGCCCCCCAATCAAGCTAAAATACATGAGCATCTGTCAGCAATGGTCCATTTTTACCGGTTTTAGGAGCAATGGGTGATCTTGCGATCATGAAATGCTCCAGTTTTTGTTCGACGTGCTTCCTTATCCAAAAAATTGTGCAATTTTTTGAGAAGGTGCCTAGGCAGATGGGCTGGTTTTCTCCTCTGCCATGCTTTGCGGATTGTCGTTCATATATAGGAGGTAGGGTGCCGGTTTGAAACCGTCTGCGGACTACATCTGCATAATATTTAAAAAAATCACAGACTTTGGCGTTAACCGGCAAAGTCTGCTCTGATTGTTGCGTCGGTGAGGCCATGATTTTGCGGCTATTATCAATTGTCTCCATCCAGGATGTCACCAATGCCACCGAGAATCGAGCCTTCGCCCTGGCGGGAGCCGCCACCCTGAGGCATGGACATATACATGCGACCTGCCAACCGGGAGAAAGGTAAGGATTGCAGCCAGACCTTGCCGGGTCCACGCAGTTTGGCAAAGAAGACGCCTTCACCACCAAAGATCATGCTTTTGACCGACCCAGCCCGTTCGAGATCAAAATCGACGCCAGCAGTATAAGCCGCGATACAGCCTGTATCGACATGCAGTTCTTCACCGGGCGCCAATTCCTTTTCGATGATGGTGCCACCAGCATGGATGAAGGCCCAGCCATCACCTTCCAGTTTTTGCATGATGAAGCCTTCACCACCAAACAGACCGGTCATCACTTTTTGCTGAATGTGAATGCCAATGGATACACCCTTGGCGGCAGCAAGGAAACTGTCTTTCTGGGCAATGATCGTGCCGCCGAACTCGTCCAGCTTCAAAGGAACAATGTGACCTGCATAGGGAGCAGCAAAGGCTACACGCACCTTGCCGGAACCATTATGGGTGAAGACTGTGGTAAAGAGGCTTTCGCCGGTGATCAGACGTTTGCCCGCGCCGACAAGCTTGCCGAAAAAACCACCACCCTGCGGCTCTGATCCATCACCAAAGACCGTGCTCATTTCGATGTCGGGATGCTTGAACATCATGGACCCGGCTTCAGAAATAGCAGATTCACCCGGGTCCAGTTCAATCTCGACAAATTGCATTTCGCTGCCTTTGATCTCGAAATCGATATCATCGGCGATCTGACCTGACTTTACATGGCGGTTGGACTGGATGGAGGGAATGCGGCTCAGTGACATGGGACAATCCTTATAAGATAAGAATGAGAGTTGGTTTTGCAGCTTTTCTTGTGTCAAGACCAGTTCTCAAATTCCATAGATAAAACGTATCGTTGTTATGACGCGTCAGGATTGAGTTTGGTTTGCTCAAAAGCAGGAATTTTTGCTTCAAATTCATCTAACCAGCTTGCTAGCTTTGGGTGGCTATCACGCCAATGGCTTGAGAAGCGTAAATCACGATAGCCAAGAGCGCAGGCGAGAGCTATATGGCCAATATTGATGCCGTTTTCCATGGATGGGCAATTGTCTTCCAGCCAGATCATTGCGCGATCTACTTTCTCGGTCTGATAATCAACCCAATCCTGGCTGCGCTCATTTTCGGGCCGCAGGCGGCTTTCATAGACAATCAGGATTGAAGCATCCATGATTCCATCAGCCAGAGAGTGCAAAGTTTGAGCCTGACGGCGCGCTGCGCCACATGCGGGAATAACAGACTTTTCAGCAATCTCATCGAGATAGTCGATAATCACGCGGGAATCATAGATGGCTTCCCCATTGTCCAGAATGAGGATGGGAATTTTGCCCAATGGGTTTTGCTGACGCAGGCTGTCATCCGGGTCTTTGGTATCGCTATTCTCGACAGTGATCTGGTCATACAGACCCAGGATCTTGGCGGCGATTTTGACTTTGCGACCAAAGGGAGATGGGGGAGAGGAGCGAAGTTTCATAAAATCTCCAGTGGTTTGTGATGCCAGCTGATAAAGGTTCGGGAATTGGTGGGCTTGGGACGGAATACCTTGTGCGCTTTGTTTAGCGAACAGAACGGCAATAGGCTCCATGGATTTTCCATGGATCACGGCCGGAAATACAGGCTTCTACTCCGTAAGAAAAAGATGCGAACCCCGTATGTTGCTCGATCACATAATAGACGGTCTTTTTGCGGCCATGTTCTGTGTAACCTTTTGCACGACAATAGCGCTGAGCGATGGTCCGGGGACCATTTTCGCGAAGCTTTGTCTGGCGGGTTTTGGTGAGTTGAGTGATTGGGTCCCCTGATTGGACAACATTCTTCTCCCCGATAAATAACTGGTGACTGACTTTGGCGAGCACGCCTGAATCGTCGCAGGAGGGAAGGGCATGAGCATGGGCTGGGCTGCTGGTGATGAGTGCGCTTGAAATTGCAGCGCAAGCCAAGGTAGATAATTTGAAATTGGTCATGAAAAACTCCGATTATTCTCCCGTTTTATCTCAAGCACAGTGGGTGCTTCGCGATCATGCGTCAAGGCTCAATTCGCCTGCAACAAGGCAGAATTGGCAATTGAGGCCGTGAGATTAGCGAGCGGAGAGAATGCGCAGTTTGTCCTTGTTGCGGCACATGCCGCGCAGAGCTGAGCGACTACAGGATTTATAGTTGCCCTGTTTGTCCATACAGATGCGAATTTCGCGCAACTTTTGGCGTTTGCAGGTCACGACGATGCCATCCGATGGTATGTTCGGATTGGCTTCCAGCAGATCATTGCGGATCTGTCTGACAGTTTTCAGAATTGGGCGATCAAGGCTGACGAGGCTCTCCGGGCGCTTGAGCTTTTTGAAGCTTTTTACCGCCAGACGGAAATATTCCAGGGATGATAGGCCTGTGCAGGTACCATGCTTTTTCCATTCATGATGAATGAGACCACGGCTTGGTGAGAATTTCAGCATCTGGTCGACAAGTTTTCGTGATGGCTTCTTGAAGCTGGTATCGCAATATTCAGGGTAGCCTTTATCATATTGTGGCCAGAGACCATGCACCACAAATCCATAGCGCCGATCCGAATAGCATTGCAGCTTATCCCGTCCCTTCTTGCCATCATCCGCACAATAAGAAGGAGACCAAGACAGTGCGAGCAGATAATAGTCAAAATCGCCTGCTTTTTGTGCGCTGGCTGATGATCCAAGGGTCAAACCAACCAACAGGGTAGAGAAAAGGGATAGCAATCGGAGCATGGCGGCCTCTTATTGTCTGATACGAACCGTTATATGGATTTGTATTCAGCGATCAGGATCAGTCACACGCCTTGAGATTAGCTATTTTGGCTCTGAAATCCACTCAAGATGATGACGATTAGCGGTTTGCCCCAGTCTTTTTGCGAGGAAGGGCAGCAAAATCTGCAATTCATTGTAAAGCGAATAGGGGGGATTGATGATGAACAGGCCAGAACCATTCAGACGCTTTGCGGTATCCAGCTTGTTGATGACCAGCTCGGCTCGAAGTATATTTGGCTGGTCCATATCTTTCAGATATTGTACGGCTTCTTCGATCTCCCGGCGCGCCTTGATGGGATACCAAAGGCAGTAGGTGCCAGTTGCGAAACGTTTGAACCCTCTTTGGAAGTGATGGATCATGCGCTGGTATTCATGTTCTTCCTCGAACGGGGGGTCGACCAGAACAATGCCCCGGCGCTCCTTGGGTGGAAGATCCGAGCGTAGTGATACCCAACCATCGTCTTCGCGGATATGAGCCCGACGATCACGGCCGATATTGATTTTCAAGGTTTCAACGTCATCTGGATGCTTCTCAATGAAGGTGAAGCGATCTTGTTCACGGGTCAATGACTGAATGAGGGCGGGAGATCCAGGATAAGTGGACAGGGATCCATCGGGATTAAAGCCTTTGACCTCATCCAGATAAGGGATCAGCAGTTCCATAACATCTGCCGGAATTGCTTCTGCCTGATCTCCGATGATACGACCCAAGCCGTCTTGCCATTCATTGGTTTTGCCTGCTTGCTCGCTTTTCAGATCGTAAAGGCCGATCCCAGCATGGCTGTCCAATACATAGTAGGGCTTTTCCTTCTTGTTCATGTAAAGGAGGATTCGAGACAGGATGACATGCTTGAGAATGTCAGCGAAATTGCCGGCGTGGTAGATGTGGCGATAATTCATGGCTGACAGGTCCTTATCATAGCGATCGCAGCACTGCTTGGAGTTCGAGCGCCATGAGTTAGCATTCTCTCAATGGAATTCCAACAGAAATGAAGTGCCCGATGACCTTATTGTATATATTTGAATATACGTAATTTTCTATTTCTGCTTTATACTTGCTTTTATTTGAAACTATAAATTGATGTTCGTTAAGTATCAACTCGCCGATTTTGGGTTTTATATCATTTTATATTCAAGTTTTGCTCCAGCAAAAAAGGTGGATGGAATGCGGAAATCCGGAATTTTGGCAATGGGATTGGGCCTGATGATGTTGAATATGGGTTCAGCAATGGCCTGGACCGATAACATCAGACCTGATCAGGATGTGAATACAATCTGCGAGCTGAAAGCTGGCGGACAATGTACCGGTGCAGTTCGCATCGAAGCCAATCTGGAAGGTCAGGATCTGAGCTATGCGTCCATGCCGACCATGCGCTTGGATCGGGCAAACCTGAAGCGAGCCAATCTGTTTGGTACCATTTTGCAATTGTCCAATTTGAAGGAAGCCGATCTGACGCTGGCCAATCTGGAGCGTGCGCATTTGCATGCAGTGAATTTACAGCAGGCAAATTTGAGCTTTGCCAATTTGAGCCAAGCGAACTTTCTGGATGCAGATTTGCGCGGAGCGAATTTGACAGGCGCAAACTTGACCGGAGCGATCTTTACCAGTGCCAAGCTGGGTGGCGCGCTCTGGCCGGATGGTCGTGTCTGTTCAGATCAATCTGTTGGGACGTGCGACTGAGTGATAGAAAAACGAGACGAATGAAAGGGCCTCAATGGTTGATCCATTGGGGCCCCTTTTATCAAGTGATCTGAAAATTCTGATCAGAGTGTCAAAAAGTGCTTTGGCATGAAGGGCACATCCGTATCACTTGGTTTGACCCCCGCTGCTGTCAGCATGGCATGAACTTGACCGCGATGATGGGTCTGATGGTTGAAGAGCTGAATGACAAGCATGTTTTTGGGTTTTGTCACCTGACAACCCATTGCCCCCGAAAACCAGCTTAAATCTCCATCAAACCAACTTGCATCTACCTCGTGAGCCCATTGCAAGATACGCTCATCAAAGGTTTTGCGCTCTTCACGGAAGCTTTGCCAGTTCTTGATGTTTCTGGCGGATTCCGGAATACCTCCTGCTGGTTCCGGAGTGCCTGCGAAGCGGTGCATCCAAATTCTGTCAGCCCAATAAAGATGGGACAGGGTTTTCTCGATTGAACCGAAGAATGCACCCCGATCCAGCCGTCGGTCTGAGCTGGACAGACTGTCTGTGGTTGAGAGCAGGTTTTCATTCTGCCAGAGATTATATCTGGCCATCATCAATACATAGTCTTTGTTGGTCATGATTAATCCTTGGCTCGTAGTCGAGCGCCTTGGATGGTAATGGAAATGGTGAGCAGAGTTTGGTCAGATTTAACCTTCGGGGGCGGTTGCTTTTCCCGCAGCCTGACCTTTTTCGACTTCTTCGACGAATGGAAAGATGATCATGTCGCCTTCGCCGGTATTGTCCTCGCAATCACCAGACAAACCGACCTGAATGATATGGAAGTGGCCTTTTTTCCAGCCATACAGGGAGAATTGGCGGCAAGAACTGGCCTCGCCCTGTTTCGGGACTTCCGAGCGTAGATATTTGTTCTTTGGGTCCCAGACAGGTTTTTGCAATTGGGTAGAGGCGAACCAGCCCAGCTTTGTATCCAATTTGGGGAAAGATAGAAGCTTGGCCCATTTGGGGCGTTCATCTTCTACCTGATAGAAGCGATAGGAGTCGCCAGACAGGCCTGTGGAGCAGACGAAGCCATATAATTTATGAACGCCCAGATCAATGATGAGTGCTTTATCCAGAAGTTCGTCATTGTCGATATCGGCCAGCCAGCAACCCATGGTCTGGCGGTGACCATCCAGCAATGTTGCGGGAATTGTACTGTCCAAAGCTTGAGCAGAACCAACTGATGTCAAGCCTGTGAACAGGGCAAGAAGAGGTGCGATGTGGCGTTTCACCATGAAGTCTCTCCACCAGCGGAATGGCATATTCAGAGCCTATAGCCTAGAATCACTTCAACCCATGGTCGGTTATTCCTACTTGTGTGGCAAGAGCTTGCTGGGAATTTCTTGTTTGCTATGACGTCTTGGTCAGATCGTTGCTGCCATTATGACAAAGGAGACGAGAATTGGCAGGATGGACCATTCCAGCAGAGCGGTTTTGTCACCAAAAGAGCATGGGAGGACTGTTTGCTCTCTGGTGTCGTGGTTCTCTTGTTCTGTCATGATCATCCTGCCTCCTTCTTTGCTTTCATTCTTTAGACGATGCGAAGTGACTATTGGTTCACTGTCTTGTTTTCCGGTTTGCTTTTCTCTTTCACTGGGCTAAGCATGAGGTAATAGAAAAGGCCAAAAGCTGGTGAACGCGTATGTTTGCCTAAAGCTACTTGTCATTCATGAAGACAGGAAGACATTATGAAAGTTGCCATTATTCCCGTAACGCCGTTTCAGCAGAATTGTACCCTTGTTTGGGATGAAGAAACCGGCAAGGGCGTCGTGATTGATCCGGGTGGGGACGTGGACAAGATCCTGTCGGTTCTGGAAGAGGAAAAGATCGATGTTGAACGGATCCTGATCACCCATGGTCATATTGATCATGTCGGTGGTGCTGTGGAGCTGCGCGATGCGCTGGATGTCGATGTGGAAGGTCCCCATGAAGCGGACCGGATGCTTATGGAACGCGTAGCAGATCAGGCTATTCAGTTCGGCCTGCCAAGTGCGAAACCATGTGAGCCTGATCGTTGGCTCAATGAGGGTGACCAGGTCGACATTGCTGGTATGTCCTTTGACGTATTACATTGTCCGGGCCATGCGCCGGGACATGTGGTGTTCGTCAACAAGGACGCCAACTTCGCTATCGTTGGCGATGTCTTGTTCAATGGCTCAATTGGCCGCACCGATTTGCCTGGTGGCGATCATCAGACCTTGTTGAACTCCATTCGCGACAAGTTACTCCCATTGGGAGATGATGTGACCTTTCTGTGTGGTCACGGCAATCATTCCACGATTGGTGAAGAACGTCGCAACAATCCATTCCTGCAGGGCTTGTAAGGGAATCCAAGCGGAAAACCCCGTAACCTTTCACCTGAAAAGGAGACGCTATATGAGCAAGATTGCTTTCTCCAAAGAGGAACGTGCCATATTGGTGGAGAAGCTGCAGGGCTATTTTCGTGAGGAAATGGATCAGGATTTGGGGCGATTTCCAGCAGAATTTCTGCTCGATTTCCTGATTGAGGAAATGGCTCCCTATTTCTATAATCGCGGGCTATATGACGCCCGTGCGGTGCTTATGAAGCAGATAGATGCCATCACGGATGGCATCTATGAAATCGAAAAGCCAACGGACTTTACGCCTCAATAAGAGCGCTCTCCGTTCAATATATCTTATTTGATAATTTGCAGGCAGACTTTGGTGGTGCCCGCATTGATGAAGCCGAGCTTGCCTGCAGCTGCCTTGGTCACGTCAATGATACGTCCTTTGATGAAGGGGCCACGGTCATTTATGCGCAAGGTCACGGCTTTGCCATTTCGCATATTCTTGACGCGTACCTTTGTGCCGAATTTCAGGCTGCGATGCGCTGCTGTCATCTTGGCTGGGTTGGCATATTCACCAGATGCGGTTTTGGATGTAAGAGCATACCAAGAAGCCTTGCCGCATTGCTCGGATGCCTTGGCATGACTTACGTCAGCAAGGACGGTCACAAAGAGGAGGCCGGCGCTCATCATCAGGGCAGCTATGGTCAGCATTTTCATTGCGGGTGTCCTTTTAGCTCGTTGTCTGCCTTCTTGATCGGGCAGAGCATTGGGCGTCGCAGAGACAGAGCTAGGGATACAAAATGGCGAGAGTGTGATGCGGTGCAACATCGTTCGATTGTTTGGTGATTGCCCGTCGGCTTGTTACACTCAAAGATAGATTGATTGTTCCATGAGAGGGGGAGAGATCATGGAAAGGAAAAGACAACTTTTGAGGTTGGGAGTGGCTACACTGATTGCAACGGCTTGTATTCTGCCTATTGGGGTGCAGGCCGCTGAACTGCGCTATGGATCAGATCAATGTTTCATACGCACCTATAATAAGGCGCATTTAGCGAAAAACCCTGCTCAGCAAGTGACGCAAATTCGCTTTGTGCATCGACCAAGCGCCTATAATTTCGATGAGGCTGCGCTGTCACAAGGCCAAGGCGGCCGAGTGAAAGAGCAGGTTGCCTTGGTTGACGTGAGATTCCGAAACCAACGTCGTCTGAAGCAAACTGTTTATTGCACCAATGAGAGTGGCGCACGATTGTGCGGTGTTGAATGTGATGGAGGCCGTTTCGCCTATCGCTTCAAGCCCAACGGATCAATGTTGATTGAATTGCGCAAGACTGGTGGCATGCTGCTTGGCAGTTTTTGTGGCGAAGAGAGTGCTGATCAATCCCATTGGTTTGGAACGAATAAGGATGATCAGCTCTTTCGGCTGGACCCGGCCGATATGTCTGCCTGTTCCGATTTGCAGTGATATCGAAAAAGGGTAGGGGGAGCGGTTATCCGCTCCTTGTTATTTTGTGGCAGTCAGGAAGAAGCCGCTTGGGCTATCTGAACTGTTTGAACGCGGCCATAGATTGGCAAAAACGTGATTCAGGCACATGCCCAGTGCTGCGTAGCGGAAGGATGTGGTGATGATATCCCAGATCACGTGGACGCGATTGCCATATCCTTCGATTGAGGTTTTGCTGAACTTTTCGAAGTGGGTTTTCAGGCCGCTTTTGGTGAAGCGGGTGAAGTCATATGGATCGCCGTGTACCCGAAACAGGAATGGGGTGGAGATCATTGCTTTGCCGCCAGGTTTAAGAACACGACGCACTTCCTCAGCTGCCTTGTGAGGGTATTGCAGATGCTCGAACACCTCAATTGCGATGATGGTGTCGTAGCTGTTGTCATCGAACGGAAGATCGTGCGCATCAGCAACCATATCAATATCATATTCATCTTCGATATCAGTACGGGTTACATCACATCCGTCCGGGATCAGATGACCATATGGATCATAGCCGGTACCCAGAACCAGAACTTTGCCGTGTGCTTTGGGAATTTCTGTGCGCAAGATGCGTTCCAACAGCAGTCGATGGCTGGTCGGAAAAATTCGCATTTTCAAGGATTGTGGTTTGCTTGGCATGGGTTCCTCCCCGACACGTTCAGTGGTGGGATGACCATAGCATATATTTTGGACTTTTCGGCTTTGATTTTGGAAATTGGTTAATGTCAACAAATGGTTAATGCGAATTTCGGGTTTTGTAATGATACAGGCTGAGGCCTGCGAGAAAGCATAAAAGCGCGCATCCCATGACTAATTCCGACAGGAGCACAAGCGGAATTTGGCTCCAGATATTGCTGTTGTTCGCAAACTGTAGAAGTTGCTTGCTGATTAGTGCGAGTGGGGTCAGTGTTACCAAGCATATAATAAAAAGAGATATGGCAGATGAAATTGGAATGTTCTTCCATTCCAATTTCCAAGGTCGATCTGGAATTTTATCCGTCGCTAAAGAGGGAAGGGTTGGCAGCCATTTACAGCTTGCGACCAATATGAAAAGCAATGTCGGCATCGTAATCAGTCGACTGGCGACCTTCTCTTCTTGCGAGACTAGCGGTGCCAGAGCTGCGGCCAAGGTGTTGGTGCCGAATAGAGCGATGGCAATGGTCATCAGGATACTGCCTGAGAGAAGCAGGCTATGCAGGGCATAGCGGCGGCTGGTTACATTCAGTTTGGGCGTCAGTGCCTGTTTCAGGCCCTCCTGGTTCAGTGTTGCCTTGTGCCAGGTAATGGCTACGGAACTGAAGGTGATGACATAAACCAGAATTTTGGCAAATGTGAAGAGGAAGAACTTGCCGGAAAATTTCATGTCCAGCCATTGGTCTTCAATTTCCAAGCTTATCCATTCAATCAGGCTGGCGCTGGTCAGGGTTGCGACAAGCCTGATCGTAGCCAATTTCCATAGGTGATGCAGATTGGTGAGCAGAAAGCGATAGCTTTCAAAGGCGAGCCGAAGAGGGGTGGTGAAGCTGGACATGGTCTGTTTGGCTCTGGCTGGAAACATGAACAAATTTAAGCCAAGACTTAGCCAGTCTGAGACGGGAATGAAAGTAGAATATGGTCAAAGCGGTCAGGTCCGCTTTGATGGATGTAATAGAGATTGAGGCTTACAGCGCTTTGTCGAGCAAGGCCTTGATCTGGCTCTGGCCGGTGCCTGCAACAATGCGTCCCAGTTCTTCGTTGCCTTTGAGCAACAGTAAGGTGGAGCGGCGTGGGACATTGCGGGAAGTCGTAACTTCGTGATCGCCATATTGATCCCAATCGACATTGATGAAGGTGATGGCTTTATCATAGGCTGGGTCGCCTTTGCGCAGGTTCTCGATCACGCGTTCCTGACGAGCACAGGTGGAGCACCAGCTGGCTTTGTAATCTACCAGAACAGTTTTTCCGTCCGCGAGTGCTTGTTTGATCAGACCAGGTTTGTAATCAGTACCTTGCCCGGCCATGGCCATCGGTGCGAACGTGATGAGGGCGAGAAATGTAAGAAGAAAACGACGTGTCATCATGATGCTTTCCTTGAAGAATGAGCGAGAGTGAGTGTTTCTATAAGGCAACCGACAGATCCTGAAGCCAGATGGGTAATGCCTGAATTGCCCAGGCTTCCAGCACATGGTGGATCTTGAACAGGATCATCAGGCCAACCGTAATGAAGAGGATGCCCATAAGAGGTTTGGACTTTTCGGCGATGGTGCGTAGGGCATTGGTGCGGGAGCGGATTGCATTGCCAGCACCGAAGCCCAAGCCAAGAATGAGAGTGGAGATGCCAAGGGCGAAGAAAATCATGATCAAGGCAGCCCAAAGCAGACTTTCACCTTGAGACGCCAGTGCGATGGCACCGCCAAGTGTTGGACCGATACATGGTGACCAGACGGCGCCAAGCAACAGACCGCCAAGAAATTGACCTTTGAAGCCGGATAGATCCATCCCATGCAATTTGGCATCCGCACCAGATGCCATGCCAGCTGTGGCCAACTCGAAGCGGCGACCAAAGGTCGGGATCAGCAGGATAGCTCCAAAGACCAGCATCAGGAAGGCTCCTGCACGAGACAATGTGTCTTCGGTCAGACCAATGGAATGACCGAGTGTTGCAACCAGCATGCCGAGTGTAACAAAGGAGAGAGAAAGGCCAGCTGCAAGAGCAAGGGGGCCGCGTTTGTCTTTCGATAATGCCGAAGCCAGAACAATAGGCAGTACTGGCAGAACACAAGGATTGATGAGGGTAAGCAGGCCAGCGCCGTAGGCGAGCAGAAGTTCGGTCATTTCTATATTCAACGGAGTTGGGATGGTACGTGCCTCTGTATAGCATCCGATCTGATACACAGTGGAATCACATTCGCGCTATGTGAATGTGTTCAGGAAGTGAGTGGATAATTGATTTGCAATTGGTCAAAACCTCAGCTTCTAGATCAGTAGATGGGCATGGGAACGGAAAAGGTATGCGATTGACAGGTGTCAATTGCAGGAAATTCCGGCGCTCATATGGTGATACATGACACAGATTTACGACCTAATCTTGTGAAAGCAGGTGCAAGATGACCACTGATCGACAGAATGATCCAGAATTTGAAGCACTGTTGCAGACTTATCTTGAAATCTGCAATCATTCGCTTGCGCAAATCCAGTCGCCAGAAGTGAAAGCCATATTGGAGGCTGCTCTTTCTGAGGGAGAGGGGCAACAAACAGAGTTTTTGTTGCGGGATGACCGACCTCAAGCCAGCGTTGGCATTCATGTTGGTTCAGAGGGACTTATGGAAAGTCCAAGTAAGGGCGATAGGGATGAAAAAGCTGAACAAAAATGGGTATTTGACTATAGCTACCTGAAGTCTGTGATTGACCAGAAAGAGCTTTATATCAAAGAGCCTGAACGTCTTGACTGGTCCTGGCTCTATATGCTTGCCAAATCAGAGTGATCTGGTGAGTCAATCGCGCTCTTCGTCGTCACCATCACATGGGAAGAAACTTGAGCAAGCCTGACAAGAATAACTGGTGAGGGAATCAACATCATCGATATGGATCGTTGATTGTTTGACCGTGATATCCGTGTTTTTCTTCAGGGCTTTGAGCGCACGAGAGAAGGTTTCTGGGGTCATTCCCAAGCGTGTTGCCACCAATGCCTTGTTGTATGGCAGATTGATTGGTGGACAGGGTGTCTCACCATCCCATGCAGACTGGGGCACCAGTTTGAGCAGGAAACATCCGACCCGTTGTGGTGCGTTTTGCAGCATGAAACGCTCGATTTCACCATCCAGCTTGCGTCGATGTTCCGACATGGCCGTGATCATGTTGACGGCTACGCCCTGGTGGTTCTTGATTGCTTCTTTCAGAATGCTGACAGGAATGGAGAACAGAGTGGTGTCTTCGACTGCTTCTGCGTACCAACCATAGTCGCTCTTGCCAAAGAGGCTGTTTCCGCCAAACATTCCAAAGGTACTGAGGATATCCAGCACGGCTTCCTGACCGTCCTGTGTATCACGGAAAAGCTTTACCCAACCTGATTGTACGATGTAGAAATTGTGCGCGACATCATCCGGAGCACAAATCATTGTGCCCTTCTTGATCTGTCGTTGATTTGTATGAGCGCAGAAATGGTCAATTATCTGCTCATCAAGGCCATTGAACAATGGCACCTGATGCAACAGCTCAGATGTTTGCACTGGTCTACTCGCACTATGATCTTATGATCCCGAGATCGACCATATACGGCTTTCTGCTTAGAAAGCAAGTTATTGTTTTAAATTGCAAAGCTTTTATTTTGTTATTTTTCAGTCACTTAAATGACATAAAATAACAATCTATGGTTGTATTTTATGTTTTTCGTCTCTTGGGTTTTGGATAGGAGCGCCCACCTTTGGGTATAGTGCGGTCGGTACCAGGACCCATATCATCCAGATCAGGCTCCTGGATGCGGGTGCCTTTGGGCAGGTTGGCCGACTTGCCGTATTTTTTGTCGCCCTTGTAGCTACCTGCCTGATTTTCAATGGAAGATTGGCGAGCAAGGGGATCATCGGCAATGGCAAGTTCGGTTTCGCGCAGGCGCTTGACCTCGTCGCGCAAACGGGCCGCCTCTTCGAATTCCAGATTACCAGCGGCCTCTTTCATCCGATTTTCCAAGTCCTCGATATGGGCTTCCAGGTTATGGCCAATGGAGGCCGGGCCTTCTTCTGCCATGCCTTTGTCAACGGTGACATGATCGCCCTCATAGACCGAGCCAAGAATATCGCCGATATTTTTCTTCACTGTTTGCGGCGTGATTCCGTGTTCTTCGTTATAGGCTGTCTGCTTTTCACGACGGCGGTTGGTCTCGCCAATGGCGCGCTCCATGGAGCCGGTCATGCGGTCGGCATAAAGAATGACCTTGCCGTCTGCGTTACGGGCTGCACGACCAATGGTCTGAATGAGGGAAGTTTCCGAGCGTAGGAACCCTTCCTTGTCTGCATCGAGAATGGCGACAAGACCACATTCTGGAATATCCAGACCCTCGCGTAGCAGGTTGATGCCGATGAGAACATCAAAGGCACCAAGGCGCAGGTCGCGTATGATTTCGATCCGCTCCAGCGTATCGACATCGGAGTGCATATAGCGCACGCGGACGCCTTGCTCATGCAGGTATTCAGTCAGGTCTTCTGCCATGCGCTTGGTCAGAGTTGTGACTAACGTTCGGAAACCAGCAGCGGCCTTTTCTTTCACTTCACCCAGTAGATCATCCACTTGCGTGGTGGCAGGGCGGATCTCAATGACTGGGTCAATCAAGCCAGTTGGACGAATGACCTGTTCGGCAAAGACGCCGCCTGTCTCTTCCATCTCCCATTTTCCCGGGGTGGCGGAAACGGCGACGGTTTGCGGGCGCATGGCATCCCATTCCTCAAAGCGCAAAGGACGATTGTCCATGCAGCTTGGAAGGCGGAAGCCGTATTCGGCCAAGGTTGCTTTTCGTCTGAAGTCACCCCGATACATGGCGCCGAGCTGGCCTATGGTGACATGGCTCTCATCGATGAAGATCAGAGCATTGTCGGGCAGATATTCAAACAAAGTGGGAGGTGGTTCACCAGGAAGACGTCCGGTGAGATAACGGGAATAGTTCTCAATGCCAGCACATGCACCGGTTGCTTCCATCATTTCCAGATCGAAGCGGCAACGCTGCTCGAGTCTCTGGGCTTCCAGTAGACGGCCATGGGCGTCGAGTTCTTCGATGCGTTCAGCCATCTCCTTCTTGATGCTTTTAATCGCCTGATTGAGCGTTGGGCGTGGGGTTACATAGTGTGAGTTCGCATAGAGCTTGACGAATTCCAGCTCCCCGGCCTTTTTGCCGGTGAGAGGGTCAAACTCCATGATTTCTTCGATTTCGTCACCAAACATGGAGACACGCCAAGCGCGGTCCTCATAGTGGGCTGGGAAGATCTCGATGATGTCACCGCGAACACGGAAGTTGCCGCGCTGGAAAGCTTGATCATTGCGTCGATATTGAAGCGCGACCAGATCAGCCATCAATTGGCGCTGATCAATCTGGTCACCAACCTCAATCTTGAAGCTCATCTCGGTATAGGTCTCAACCGAGCCGATACCATAGATGCACGAAACCGATGCGACGATGATTACGTCATCGCGCTCCAGCACAGCGCGGGTAGCGGAGTGCCGCATGCGGTCAATCTGTTCGTTGACGCTGCTGTCCTTCTCGATGAAGGTATCGGTGCGCGGCACATAGGCTTCCGGTTGATAATAATCGTAGTAGGAGACAAAATACTCTACCGCATTGTTCGGGAAGAAGCTTTTGAACTCGCCATAGAGCTGTGCTGCCAGTGTCTTGTTTGGTGCCAAAATTAACGCCGGGCGCTGGGTCTTGGCGATGATCTGCGCCATGGTGAAGGTTTTACCAGACCCAGTCACCCCAAGCAGAACCTGTGTGGCTTCACCATCCTTTACACCTTCTACCAGATCGGCAATGGCGGTGGGTTGATCGCCAGAAGGCTCGAATTCGGTAACCAGATCAAAGGACACACCGCCTTCGGATTTTTCCGGTCTGTCCGGGCGGTGAGGGCGCCATGGTTCGGCATCCATGAATTCCGGACGGCCATGCTCGATCAGCTTCTCCAGAGCGGTGACGGTTTCCGTGACCCCCGAGCGATCAGAGCTTTTCTTTTTCTTCTGAGCCTTTTTGCGCTCCTTGGTGACACGTTCCAGCTCTTCAGCTTTTTCCAACGAGATATCAAGACCGGCAACAGGATTCTGACCGCCAGCAGCCTTTTGGCGGGCGGTGACATCCTTATCATCTGGCTTGGCTTTGCGGGTGCGCTTTGGTTTGGCGGGGGGCGTTGTTTTTGTTTCTATGCTTTGGGCTATCTCGTCAGCCCAGCTGGAAATGGAATCGGACAGAGGCACGCCTTCAAATGCGGCTTGTGGGGCTTCTCCCATGCCGTCTGGTTTTGTTGTTTTCCCAGAATTGCTGTCTTTTTTCGATGCCATGAAAGCCCCTTTGCTCGCGGGTTATTGGATCAAGCGAGCATGAAACAGAATTGCCCATCAGATGGGCGAACCTTGGTCAATATAAGGGAACAAAGAGGGAATAAGAAGAGCCATTCCATAGGAATGGGGAAATTTATGTCTGGTCTGGCTGTCGGAACGGAGATGCCAGCTAAGACTATTGAAGACATTTGCAAAAGATCTTTTTATTATGTATATTCGAAATATATAAAATATCAGTACAGATGAAGATTGGATCTGATTGCTGATATTTGATGCCGACATTTTGGAACTCTCTGGAGTGGTGACAAAGCGGTTCTCCGTTGCCATTCCGACAACTGAGGCTGCTTCTTAAACCTTCTGGTTGGAAGCAGCCTTTTCTTTTCAGTTATTTTGCTCGGCGAGTTTTTTGGATTTAATGAATTTTTGGAATTGTGGCAGCAATTCCACCAGCAGAATGGAAGAAAAGATCATGGCGCAGCCAAGCCATTGGTCGCCTGTCAGGGTTTCTCCGAGAATCAGGGCACCAAACAATGCGGCAAACAGGCTTTCTGTGGAAAGCAGAATAGCAGCATCGGACGGAGCAGTATAACGCTGCGCAATTGCCTGCAGGGTGAAGGCAAGCCCAACGGACATGAAGCCTGCATAGAGCAGTTCTTTCCAAGCTCCTACGATATTCTGCGTGGACAATGGTTCGAGCATCAATCCCAGAACCAGCCCTATGATGCCGGAGGTCAGGAATTGCAGGAAAGCGACGCTTAGCGGATTTCCATAGGTGCTGACCAGTCGTCCAAGCAATAGAATCTGCAAAGCCCAGAAAAGAGCTGATGCGATCATCAGCAAGTCACCTTCAACAAGGCCATTCAGACCACCTGCCAGCAGATAAGTGCCAGTCAGGGAGATGGTGACGATTACCCAGATAATGGGGTTTGGTGCCTGACGGAACAGAATTAAGCTCAGCAAGGGTGTCAAGATCACATAGAGTGCGGTCAGGAAACCCGCATTGGTGACCGTGGTGGTCAGGAAGCCATATTGCTGAATGATCGTCGCGATGAAGAAGATGACGCCGACAAAAATGCCTTGATAATGTCCTTTGGCCGGGATCGGGTTGGGGCTTCTTTTCCATTCCCAATAGGCAAATGGCGCAACTGCCAAGGCTCCCAACAGGAAACGAATGCCCGTAAAAGCAAGCGGGCCGATATTGTCCATGGCCGTGGATTGCGCAACAAAGGCGGCACCCCAGACAATGGCAGCAACGAGCAACAGCAGATTGGCAGTGAGACGCGACATGGCAACACCTGCGAAAACGGAAATCAAAGAGGGAGTTATTTGTCTTCCCGCAGAGAGTTGGGGAAGATCTTGTCCTATCTCATGATTGCAGGCAGCTCAAGAATATTCTTTAGTCAATCGCTCAATCTGCAGGTGCATTGCTGGCAATTTGTGTTCTGGATGTCTGTTTGGCGTGCAGAATGAAGCGTTGATCCGTTGGGGTGATGCTATCAAATGGCCAACAGGACGTTAGCACCAATTCAGGCTCATACCCATCTGCAGAGAGACCTGATTGATCCCACCGAGCGATGCGGGATTGAGTGATCTCATAATCGAATTTTTGACCATCTGCCAGAGTGAGTGAGAGTTTTTCGCCGATTTCGATATCCTTCAGGACTTTGAAATGGGTGTCGCGATGAGCGGAGATGATGGTGCTGCCGTTGTTGCCGGGTTGGGCGGATTGATTGAGAAGGACTGGTCCAAAGGCCAGGCCTTCGCCACCAGCCTCTTTGAGTATGATGGATTTAAGCCCTAAGGATGGAATGGAAAGTTGGGCGACGGGCCAGCTATCTGCCCAACTCCAGGCTTTGTGAATTTGACCCGTTTGCAGGCTTTGGGCCCAAGCACGCTCTAGTAGTATTTGCGCCAATTGTGCTTTGGCCGGAATCCAGAGCCCATGCGCAACAAGCATCATCCCTGTGAGAGTGATGAGGCCAGCCAGTCCCAGAATGACTTTTCGGGGCTGACGAGGATGATGCCTGTTGCGGGTCGAGGAGCTCATTTGATCTGATTTCCTGTTCAGGCTTTCGGTCTGCGGTTGCGCCAGGCAAGGAACAGACCGAAGATCATCAGGGAGAGACCACTGTAAAGCGCGATCTGAGCGTTGGTTGCTGTGCGTGGCAGTGGAATGGAACGTTTCTGATTGCTTAATTGTGTCATGCCCGATGCTGGTGCGGCTTTGCGCGCCAGCATCGGGGTGACTTGAGAGAATAGAGCCATTTGCTGCGGTGCGGCTTCCAATGCAGCTTCGATCTGCGGGTCTGCACTTGCAGGAGTATTTGGAGCCGTGGTTGGGGCAGGAGTTTTGCCTGGTGCTTCGCCGAAGATCTTGTCGAACTGCCAACCGTCCGGCAAATTCAAAGGAACTTTCTTGCTGTTCAGCTCTTCACTGGTTGGGCGAGATGGCGTGACATCAACCGCTACAAGGCTGGTGAGGCGTGTAACCAGATGATGATCCAATCCCAATTTCTCGATTGCCTTGTCGATGATTTCATATTGATTGGAAAGCAGGCGATCACTTTCCAGCTGACGGATCTTGCGGCGGGCCCACAGTTTGTCGATCGCGTTTGAATCTGCTGCTTTGCTGAGATCCAGTTTCACTGACCAAGGCTGATTATCAAAGCGACCTGTCAGAGTCATATCAGATCCCAGATCCTTGGCCTTGATTGCAACGACCAAAGGGTCGCCAAGATACAGATCGGGTAGGGGATTGGGGGCGATCTCGGCATCCTTGGCATTGGTCATGCTCAGAGCCAGATCGGTGGCAACAGGGTTGGAGAGCTTGGCGATCAGTTCCGCCATCTTGCTTTTCACGTCAGTGACCGAGTTGATATGAGTGAAGGTGCCTTTGCCCTCTTCAGCTGCGCGGGTCATGAAGAAGGTGTTGGGGGCAGAACCAATGCCGACCGTGAAGATACGAGAGCGGCCTTTGCCTTGTTTGATGATTTCAAACAATTGTCTTTCATTGCCGATGGCACCGTCGGTCAGGAAAACCACCTGACGCAGAGTTGGAGCTTTCGGATCTGCATCCAGCAATGCTTGCTGCATGGCGGTTGCCATCTCCGTACCACCTTCGGCTTTCAATGCCTGAACCCAGCCTGTGGCTTGCGCTATATTGGTGGCGTTGACTGCGACTGGCTGCAGGAATAGCTGATCCATTTCATGGTTGAAGCGGATGACATTGAAGCGATCATGTGGCTTCAATTTCTGCAGTGCTGAAATCAAACTGGCTTTTGCCTGTTCCATGGAGGGCCCCGCCATGGAACCGGAATTATCGATTACGAAGGTGATGTCGCGAGCTGGTTGAGCGAGGCCCTCAACCAATTTGTATGGTGGTGTGATATAGGCGAGTAGATAGTCCTCGCTTGCCTTTTTGCTTGCTTCACTATCGGATTTTGGTGCGAAGGTCTGTTTGAACAGGCCGATTTGCGGTGTTTTGCCCGGCTTGCTTTTCCAGCTCAAGACAAAATCGCGATCTGCGGCAACGGCCTCCTTGGCAAGAGAGAGCTTTAACTCGCTCTCGCTTTCATTGGCGATATTGACCTTGTGGTTCTCGGATGTGACATCGGCAAGAGCAAAACCGGCTTTGAGATCGACCGAGAGGGTGACCGGATTGGTTTTGGGCTCGGTTTCAGGATCGAGAACTGGAGAAGTGATGGCATCACGGTCTGGTACGGGATCGGTGCTACCCCAGCCGGAGCCATCTACTTTGTCAGATGTGTAGTCAACGCTTGGCTTCAGCGGTTTTGCTGCAGGATTATAGCGGGGTGCAACAACCAACGGCACGCGCAGGGAGAAAGTATCAGCGGAGCGCTGGATGGTCTGTTGATATTCGATCTGAACGGTGATGCTCTCTCCCGGGCCGATATTGGCAACGTTGTTGGTGAAGATGTTTGGACGGTTCTGTTCCAGCAGCGAAGCTTTTTTGCCTTCGCGTTTGGCTTTCTCGTAAATTTCTCTGGCTTCAAGTTTTTTCTTGATGATGCCTTCGATATATCGATCACCAATCTTCATGCGCAACTGGTCAACCGCAGAATCCGTTGGCAGCGGGAAGACATAGACACCTTCCAGCCATGCGTCGGATGGGTTGAGGAATTTCTGCGTGATGATGGTTCTGGCGATGGGGCCGGTAACATCGACTTTGATGTCACTGGCCACACGTGGGGCTTCGATATAGCGGCCGGGCTCCTTGCTTTCAAACAAAAGGGCACCGGTTTGCATGTCATTGGGTGTTACCAGACGAGGCATGGTTTGGGCACCAGGCTGGCTCGCCAGTTGGGGGTGACCGGTGGCGGAATGAGCGGGATTGGAAGCGACAACAAAGCCGGTTGCCATCATGCTTGCATAAACAATTGCCCAGATCTTGAAGCCTTTGGAAATGGATCTTTCGCGTTTTCGCTTGGCAGACAGATCAATGGAGTGGCGTTTTCTTGATTTTCGTTTTGGCAATTGATTGGGCATGACAAGTTCCGCTTATTCTTATGATGACAATAAGCCATCTAAACAAGCGAATGGGGCTGTCTTTTGCGGCAATCATGGCCAAAGCGGACAGTTTTTGTGACCATTTTGGGGCAACAAGCCTAAGCTGAATACGCCCTGATCAATTCGCAGTGTGTAGGAGGAGTGCGTAAAGCAGCTTTACGTGTGTGTGATTATTTGCTAGTTAATTTCGAAAATTTGAAACTATTTGGAGTTAACCCATGTGTCTTGATCGCAGCATGTTTGCGTTTGCCGGGGTGATGATTTTGGTGTCTGTTGTTTTGACCCAGTTCGTGCATCCGGCTTTCTTCTGGTTCACCGTCTTTATCGGTGCCAATCTTTTGCAGTCTGCCTTTACTGGTTGGTGCCCTGCCGCCATCATCATGAAGAAGCTTGGCGTGAAGCCTGGTACTGCTTTCAAATAAACATTGTTTGGAGCTGATATTGAAAAGGCCGCCGGAGTAATCCGGCGGCCTTTTGTCTTCTCTGTATGTCTTGGGGGAGGAGGTTACTTGCGTAACTTGTCCGGCTCCTGCTCTTCCAGATAGGCTTCTTCTGCCTCGGTCAGCTCGATATTCTCATAACCGGTGACCATGGTCTTGATGTAATGGAAGACCGTCTTGCCCGTTGTGGTCATATAGATATGGATTGCAACGAACGTGATCATCAGGAAGGCAGCTGCCGTATGAATGAAGGCAACGCCCTGAAAGATGGTATTGGCACCATCGATATGTGACCAGGCGGAATAGAACAGATATGCCAGGCCTGACAACCACAGAGCTGGGCCGATGATGACCATGAAGGTCAAATAGGCCAGCGACTGAAGGGCATTCTGTTTGCGCTTCAGGCTCTTGGAATATGGGTGCGGTGCACCGGTCAGAATACCAATAGCATAGAATTTTATGACGTCGAACAGACCCTTGTTATTGGGCAGGTAATGACGCCATTGACCGGTGGTGAAATTCCAGAAGGTGGTGAAGGTCCAAAGAACAATCAGAGCAATGGCCCCGAAGGTATGAAGCATGACCGCTTGTGGGAACGGGATCACTCCGATCGTGCCATGCAGATTGAAGCCGGTGAAGGCCAGAATGAAGATCAGCAGGGCTTGAGACCAATGCCAGAACCGCTCGTAGCGGGTATAGATTTTCACCGCACGCTTTGTCGTGTTCAGCTCTGATGCCTCATTGGTTTGCGGAATGGATGCAATGTCAGTCATGATGTTATCCTTCCCGAGTGATTGGTTTGCGATTGCGCAGAACGAAGCGCAACAGGCCATGGAGCAAGACGCCGAGGATGGTGAGACCAAAGGCGAGATAGCCGAGCCAATCGAGCCATTTGAAGCTGTCGCGCCCAGGGATATAGACCCCCTCAATGCCTGCCATGCGGCCATTCCTGGTATGGCATTCCTGACAATCGACGGCTTTTTCCTTCGGAGCCACCATATGGGTGATGGGCCAGAACATGTTTGTGTCGACAAAGTCGAATTTTCCGGAATAATCGTGACCGGAATAATCCATGCCCGCTTGAATGGCTTTTGGCCAATCGAAGTTGGTCCAAAGCGATGTGTCATCCTTGCCAAAGACATGGGTATAGACCAGTTGGCTTTTCTCAACGTCGTAGGGCTGACGAGTTTCCATGCGCTTGAAGGGCCAGATTTTGGATTGACCGTCATTTGGTGCGCCCAGGATTTCGTTCAGCTCGACCGTTTTGGTTGGGTCGATCTTGTCGTCGATCAGCTTGTACTGGAAGTGGCCATTATACCAGGCATAGTATGGCTGGATATTCTCGCCATATTCGAAGTTGCCCTTTTGGGACATGTAGCTTGGATGGCCGTGGTCATCCATGATCTTGAATGGCTTGCCATCCTTCAACTTGCCAGCGGTTGACCAATCCCATTTGGTCTTGGTGGCAACGCCACCACGGGCAAATTCCGGGATATGGCAGGTTTGACAAGCAATTGTGTCGGTGTGGTTGTTCAGCTTGATGGCTTTGAGATTGTTGCCCGGATGGGGTTTGTCTGAATGACAGCTTTCGCAAGAAGCAGTCTCCGCCATATGTCCCATCTTGGCCATCTTGGCAGTTGGCGCTTTCTTGGCATCCTTGCCTTTTTCGACATTGCTCTCAGCAGAGCTGCCATAGCGGGAGCCTGGCCATTGGTGACCGGAGCCGGAGTGACAGGCCGTACAGGCCATGTTCAATCCGTCTTCCTGCATATGAACATCCAGTTCCTTGCCAGGATGGTTCAACGAGCTGTCCAGATCGCCATGCTTTACCGCATCGCCACCACCACCATAATAGTGACAGGAGCCGCAATTCTCGCGCTGCGGATTGCGCACGGACATGGCAGCCTTGGAGAGATTGGGCGGTTGCTTGATTTTGCCTTTCCAAGGAGCGGGTTCATATAAAGGATGGCCTGCCTTGGTCGGGAATTTGGAATATTTTGCGGTTTCAGCGTGGCAGACCAAACAGTCAACGGCTTCAGGTTCGCTTGGTGGTGGTTTGCGCACATCGGTCCAACCATAGCCTGCATGGCAAGAGGTGCAGCGTGGCTCATTGGATGCCACATTGCCGCAAAAAGCATTGATGACGCTTTTCTTGCCAAGGGTCTGGCCGGTGGTGGGATTGGTATATTCCCATTTCCAGTGAATGGAATCGTGGATCTGATCTGCTGCCTCAGTATGGCAGCTGAGGCAAGCTTTGGTGACTTCCGGACCAGACTTGAACTCCTGTTGCAGGATTTCAAATTTGCTATGGTCAGCGGTGCCACCTGGCTTCTTGCCAGATAGTTGCAATTGGCTTGTCTGTGCCGGTTGCGATGATTGTGCTGAAGACTGGGCGGCATGAGCGCCGGTCCACGCAACTGTCACCCCTAATGGGGCTAGGGTGTAAAGGGCCAGTACTACTGCTAGATATGCAGATACGAAGCGCTTTTTCACCCGTTTTGCAGTGTCCGCCATTGGGTCCTCCGAACGGATGCAAATGGGATAGCAAAACAACTCCCCGACTGGTCTCAGCAGAGTTGCGCGATATCTGATTGATATCTCGTATCTTTTGAGCTTTCTGGTTTTTTGAAAGGGCTCCAGATACGCCCCGGTCCATGGATAATTATAGATCCTGACATTCATAAGTTCGAATATTAAAATTTGGTCATAAAGTCACAGGTGTTTGTGATTAGGTCATATGGATTAGATCCGGATTGGCTACTAAATCCTACGGTTGCATACATTTGTTTCGCAGCTTTTGTGCATGAGACACGTCTGCACTCAATATTGGCCAAAAAAGCCGGGTTGAACCTGTCACGCGCCTTGAATTTCCGCACTTTGTGCACTAGGGTGCGGGCGTCGGAAAGCTGGGTAGTTTTGCTGACTTGGCTTTCACGTCTTTTTCTTTTCCAAACAAATGTTGGAGGGCTCCATGAGCTTTATCGCCGAGCAGCTTTCGCGTGTAAAACCTTCTGCGACCATCGCAGTGACAAACAAGGCACGTGAACTCAAGGCCGCTGGTCGTGATGTCATCGGTCTGGGGGCAGGGGAACCTGATTTCGATACTCCGGAAAATATCAAGCAAGCCGGTATTGACGCGATTACTCGTGGAGAGACTAAATACACAGCTGTTGACGGTATTCCTGAGCTGAAGACTGCGATTGCTGCCAAGTTCAAGCGCGAGAATGGTCTGGATTACGAGCCTGCCCAGTGTTTCGTGGCGCCGGGCGGTAAGCCGATTATCTATAACGCAATGATGGCAACCATCAATCCTGGCGATGAAGTGATCATTCCCGCGCCATATTGGGTGTCCTATCCTGATATCGTTCTACTGGCCGGGGGTACACCGGTATCGGTGGAAGCAACTCTGGAGAATGGCTTCAAACTTCAGCCGGAACAGCTGGAAGCTGCCATTACTGAGAAAACCAAATGGGTGATGTTCAACTCTCCCTCCAATCCGTCCGGTGCGGCTTATACTCGCGACGAGCTGAAAGCGCTGACTGATGTTCTGGTCAAGTATCCTGATATCTGGATCTTGTCCGATGACATGTATGAGCATCTTGTCTATGACGATTTCGAGTTTGTGACCCCAGCACAGGTGGAACCATCTCTCAAGGATCGTACCCTGACCATGAACGGTGTTTCCAAAGCCTATGCGATGACCGGCTGGCGGATTGGCTATGCGGCTGGTCCTGTGGAACTGATCGCGGCCATGCGCAAGATTCAGTCCCAGTCTACTTCCAACCCGACCTCCATTTCACAATGGGCGTCTGTTGAAGCGTTGAATGGTCCCCAGGATTTCATCGCTGAGCGTGGTGCTGTCTTCAAGGCACGTCGTGATATGGTGGTTGAGAAGCTGAACGAATGTGAAGGCCTGACTTGTCCGACGCCGGAAGGTGCCTTCTATGTCTATCCGTCTTGTGCTGGTACCATCGGTAAAACAGCACCATCCGGCAAAGTGATCGAGACTGACGAAGACTTCGTCACCGAGCTGCTTGAAGGCGAAGGTGTTGCCGTGGTTCAGGGCTCTGCCTTTGGTCTGGCCCCTTACTTCCGTATTTCCTATGCGACCTCCACAGAAGCTCTGACCGAGGCTTGTGCCCGCATCAAGCGCTTCTGTGCAGCATTGAAATAAGCTCGATCAATATGACTGACTGATGAGCGGGCCGGTCTGATGGATCGGCTCGTTTTGTTTGGGCTGGTTGATCGGTATTTTCCAGTGACCAAAGATGTGATATTTGCCAAATTTTGCGATTGATCAATTGGTACGAACGCTTTTGCGCTAAGCTGTTTTTATCGTTTCCGGCGATGGGATTAGGTATCCGGGACTTTTTTCGTTAAAGTTGGTTTCAGGGCATCCAATCGCCATTTCATCTCGTGTTTCTTCTTGGATGGTTTTGGGCATTTGAGGATAAAATGCGGACGGAAATTATGTGAACATAACGAAAACAAAAATGCCGAATGGGTTGGTTTCTGGCTGGCCGTGAGGGCAGGAGCAAAAGGAGATAGGTCATGGGACAAAATGGCAAAAGAGTCGAGGGTCCACGATGCGTAGCAATCGTCGGGCCCTTTGGTAGTGGTAAAACAACTCTCCTGGAAGCATTGCTGGCGCGAACCGGAACCATCAATAAATTTGGTTCGGTTGATAGCGGTGGTTCTGTCGGTGATGGATCCGACGAAGCTCGTGCTCATCATATGTCCGTCGAGGCAAATATCGCCGAGGCGGATTTTTTAGGTGATACTTATACTTTCATTGATTGTCCGGGTTCGGTGGAGTTCCAGTTCGAGAGCCAACCCGCTTTGTCTGCTGCTGATATTGCCGTGGTGGTTTGTGAGCCTGATGAGAAGAAATTGCCAGCCCTGCAATTGATCCTGAAGACTTTGGAAGAGCGCAATATTCCGCGCATCCTGTTCCTCAATAAAATTGACAAATGTACCCGCCGGGTTCGCGAGATGCTGGAAGTGCTGCAACGGGCCAGCTCCACACCACTTGTGCTGCGCCAGATCCCGATTTGGAAAAACGATATTGCCATTGGTTTTATTGATCTCGCTTTGGAGCGCGCTTTCATCTATCGCGAGCATGCGCCCAGTGAGATGATTGAAATGTCCGACAGTGACCACGCGCGTGAATTGGAAGCCCGTTACAATATGTTGGAAACCCTGTCTGATCATGATGATGTTCTGATGGAGCACCTGCTGGAAGATATGGAGCCGCCACAAGATCAGGTTTTTGATGATCTGATTGAAGAAATGCGCCAGGGGCAGATTGTGCCGATGCTGATTGGCTCTGCTGAGACCGAGAATGGTATTCAACGTTTGATGAAGGCTCTACGTCATGAAGGGCCTGGTGTTGCTACCACCACCAAACGTCTTGGTATTGATGAAAATGCCAAGGATGAAGCCATCGTGCAGGTGATGAAGAGTATTCATACACCTCATGGTGGCAAGCTTTCCATCTCGAGGGTTCTGAAAGGCTCGCTGAAAGATGGAAGTGTCTTTTATGGTGAAGGCGGCAAGGAAGTTGGTCGTGTGTCCGGGCTGTTCCATGTACAGGGTCAGAAAACCATCAAGGACAATGTGGCGAGGGCAGGGCAGGTTATTGCGCTTGGTAAACTGGAAGGCGCACATACCGGTATGACCCTCTCAACCGAGAAAGATGGAATTGATCCTCTTGAGATGCTTGAGTTGCCTGCGCCTGTCTATTCCATGGCCATCAAACCCAAAGAGCATCGTGATGAAGTGAAGCTCTATGCAACACTACAAAAGCTGGTTGAAGAGGATCCATCTCTGCGTATCGCGCAAAATCAGGATAGTGGTGAGACCTTGCTTCACGGTCAGGGCGAGATGCATCTGCGTGTTGCGGTTGAGCGACTGGAAGGCAAATATAACATCAATATTGAGCATCATAAGCCATCTGTTCCTTATAAGGAGACGATTCGAAAACCCACAGAAGTACGTGGTCGTCATAAGAAACAATCTGGTGGCCACGGTCAGTTTGGAGATGTATTGCTGGACATCAAACCTCTGAGCCGTGGTGAAGGATTTGCTTTCTCTGAATCCATCACGGGCGGTGCAGTGCCAAAGCAATATTTCAGCTCTGTAGAGAATGGCATCAAGGATGCATTGGCCAAGGGTCCAATGGGCTTTGAAGTGGTGGACGTTGCCGTTAATCTGTCAGATGGGTCATATCACAACGTTGATAGCTCTGATCAGGCATTCCGTTCTGCAGGTAGCCTTGCCATGCGTGAAGGACTGCCCGATTGCAGCCCGGTTCTGCTAGAGCCAATCATGAATGTGAAGATCTCGGTGCCAAATGATGTGACTGCCAAGGTCAATACCATTGTGGCAGGTCGCCGTGGTCAGCTTATGGGCTATGATGCCCGACCTGGTTGGCCTGGTTGGGATCAAGTGGAGAGCTTGATGCCGCAATCCGAGATCAGTGATTTGATCATTGAGTTGCGCTCCATTTCAGCAGGTGTTGCGAGCTTTGAAGCCAGTTTTGATCATATGCAGGAACTGACTGGTCGTCAGGCTGATATGGTTCTGGCTGCCAAGCAAGCGGCGCAGTGACTGTTGGTTAAAATATGATGGTGAGAACGGGGCCGTTTGCGGCCCCTTTTTTGTTGCCGATGGCAGCGTGGAAGAATCGAGAGCATATCTCACAGATTTCACACAAGAACTTGAATTGCTTGTGTTTGGGGCTGTGGGTAGTCTGGCGACAGAATTTGAACTGGAGGTTTTCATGTTGATCAAGCGCCTGCCTTCCTGGATTTTGCCTGAGAGGGCTGCGACAGATGAAGGAATTTATCTGAACCGGCGAAAGTTTATGACCAATTCCAGCCTGCTGATCGGTGGAGCTGCGCTGACCCTTGCTGGTTGTAGCGATCAAAGTAGCGATGGTTCAGATGCTGTAATCAGTCAATCTGCCAGCACTTCCGATTTTGTTGACCCAACGATGGATCTTTATCCTGCAAAGCGCAATGATGCTTATCAGATCGAGCAGGCTCTGACGGATGAGACTGTCAATTCGACCTATAATAATTTCTATGAGTTTGGTTCACACAAGCAAATCTCCAAAGCGGCACAGGCCTTGAATATTCGTCCATGGACCGTGAAGATTGATGGCATGGTGGAAAAGGAGATGGAACTGGATATTGATGCCCTGATCCGTTCCATGCAACTCGAAGAGCGTCTTTATCGCCATCGCTGTGTGGAGGCTTGGTCCATGACCATTCCCTGGACCGGATTTGCCTTCAAGGATCTGATCGCCAAAGCCAAGCCTCTGTCCGGCGCGAAATATATCCGTATGGAAACATTTCAGGACCCATCTGTTGCAACGGGGCAGAAGCAGACCTGGTATCCATGGCCTTATGTGGAAGGGGTTACCGTGGAAGAAGCTTCCAATGATCTGGCATTCCTTGTAACAGGTGCTTATGGCAAGCCTGCGGCCAAACAGTTTGGTGCTCCACTTCGTTTGGCGCTGCCGTGGAAATATGGCTTCAAATCCATCAAGTCTATTGTGCGTTTCACCTTTACCGACAAACAACCTGTCAGTTTCTGGGAGAAGCTGGCAGCACGGGAATATGGCTTCTGGGCAAATGTGAACCCGGAAGTGGATCATCCGCGCTGGTCTCAAGCGACCGAGCGGGTCCTGGGAACTGATGAGCGTATTCCAACCAAGATTTTCAATGGTTATGGTGAGCAGGTCGCTCATCTATATAAAGACATGGACCTGCCCAAGGACGTACTTTATCGCTAACTATTCAAATGCGCTCTGTCAGAGCCTGATTTTAAAGTCTTAACCTTAGCCCTCTCCCCCTCCCAAACCACCCGATATGGTACCCTTGTGGGCGGTTTGGGAGGGGGAGAGGGCTGGTGATGCGGCCTAAAAGTCTCAACTGGAGACTTTTAAATTGGGCACTCAGCTTTGTGGCAGGGCGCAGACTTCCGAGCGGGTTAAAAACCGTTGGCCAGTGCCGTTATCGAGTGAGAACATACCGCCATTGCCCGGTATGGCATCGATGATCAGATGAGTATGACCCCAGCGCTCGCCCTGATCTTGGTTGATGTAGAATGGCACACCTGCCAGGTCTCCCAGCAACATATCGCTGTTACCGATGATGAAATCGGACTTTTCAAAGCACATGGGTGCACTGCCATCGCAGCAACCACCGGACTGATGGAAGATCAATTCCGGGCCGTATTTCTCCTTAATGATGCTGATCAGCTTCAAGGCACTTTCAGTGGCTTCGACCGTAGGGATGGGGGCTTTTTCGGACATGATTGGCTGGCTCCTTGTTCTGGTTGTCAAACGACCGGGCATCAAGGAGGGATGTCCGGCCGTATTGCATCTGGGTTTCTGATGGTGTGGGGACGATCAGAAGAAGCCCAGTGCATTGTCATCGTAGGAGACCAGCAGGTTCTTGGTCTGGCGATAATGGTTGAGCATCATCTTGTGGTTTTCACGACCAATGCCGGACTGTTTGTAGCCACCAAAGGCAGCATGTGCCGGGTAAGCGTGATAGCAATTGGTCCATACACGGCCTGCCTGAATTTCACGGCCCATACGGAAGGCACGGGTGCCGTTGCGGGTCCAGAGGCCAGCGCCAAGGCCATAGAGTGTGTCATTGGCTATTTCCAAGGCTTCTGCTTCATCCTTGAAGGTGGTGACCGAGACGACAGGGCCAAAGATTTCTTCCTGGAAGACACGCATCTTGTTGTGACCTTTGAAGATGGTCGGCTCGATGAAGTTGCCGTTCTCCAAACCTTCGCTCATCTTGGCAGCATTGCCACCAGTCAGCACCTCTGCGCCTTCCTGTTTGCCGAGTTCCAGATAAGATGTGATCTTTTCCATCTGTTCGACAGATGCTTGGGCACCGATCATGGTGTCCATGGACAGCGGATTGCCCTGTTTGACTGCCTTGGTGCGGGCAACTGCTTTCTCGATAAAGGCGTCGGCAATGCTTTCCTGCACCAGAACACGACTTGGACAGGTGCAGACCTCGCCCTGATTGAGAGCGAACATGGCAAAGCCTTCGAGGCATTTGTCAAAGTAGGCATCATCCTGTTCCATAATATCGGCGAAGAAGATATTCGGGCTCTTGCCACCCAATTCCAATGTGACCGGAATAATGTTCTGGGATGCGTATTGCATGATCAGGCGACCGGTCGTGGTCTCGCCGGTGAAGGCGATTTTGGCGATGCGGCTGGAAGAAGCCAGAGGTTTGCCAGCCTCCAGGCCAAAGCCGTTGACGACGTTCAGGACACCTGCTGGCAGCACATCAGCGATCAGCTCCATCAGAACCATGATGGAAGCCGGGGTTTGTTCTGCTGGTTTCAGCACGATGCAGTTGCCTGCGGCGAGGGCCGGAGCGACCTTCCATGTCGCCATCAATAGCGGGAAGTTCCATGGGATGATCTGTCCAACCACGCCCAGAGGCTCGTTGATGTGATAGGCATAAGTGTTGGCGTCAATTTCGCCAATGCTGCCTTCTTCGGCACGAATAACGCCTGCAAAATAGCGGAAATGATCAACGGCCAGTGCCAGATCAGCCGCGATAGACTCGCGGATTGGTTTGCCGTTATCAAGGGTTTCTGCGACAGCCAGAAGCTGGGTGTTCTGCTCCATGATGTCGGCGATTTTCAAGAGCATGTTCGAACGATCAGTGATGGAGCTTTTGCCCCAGGCAGGGAAAGCGGCATGGGCTGCGTCCAGAGCGGCCTCAATGTCATCTGCGTTGGAGCGGGCAACTTCACAGAGGATTTCGCCGGTTATTGGAGTTGGGTTGGCGAAATATTGGCCGGATTTTGGCTCTACGAATTCCCCATTGATGAAGTTGCCGTATTTGGCCTTGAAGGGAAAGTCGACACCGAGATGAGATGTGTCCAGAGCAGCACTTTTGTTGTTTGGCGTGACAATATTCATAATTTTCCTCCCAGAAAACTGTCATTGCGAAAAAAGTTCAAACCTTGCTATGGAAGAAGCGTGCCAACTTGTAAGTCCTTGAATTTGTGTAAATGACCATGAGAGAAACTGTCACACCTGCGTTACACATTGCGCCATTTGTCACTCAGGCGATGCGTAACAGTGACAGGAAACCGATTTTGTGTGGTTTGTCGCATAACTGTTTCGGTGTTAGTGTTCATCGGTGACCATTGATAAATGAACGAACTCGACAAATCGGGCGACATTTTTGAGTGGTTCCGGGAGGAAAATTTGGCATTGATGAGCAGACAGCGCTCGGGGCTATTGCAACGGGACCGATCCATGATTTTGTCGTCTTGGGAACGGTGCCGGAATGAGCATGGTCTGGAGAAAGAGCATGAGCAGCGCGAGACCGTTGTTCGGCGCGAGCGTGTGCGCGATTCCATAGAAAGTCTGGGACCACTTTTTGCTGCTTGTCGTTCTCAGGTGCAACATATTTTCCAAAATATCGTTGGTTCCGGCCATGCGGTCATCCTGACCGATAATAGCGGTACAATTATTGATTTCTCTGTTCAATCAGATCTGGAAGCCTTGTTTCGCCAATCCGGTCTGCGTCGTGGGGCGGATTGGAGTGAGGATAGGGAAGGGACCAACGGTATTGGAACAGCCATTACCGAGAAAAAGTCAGTTACCATTTATCGTGACCAGCATTTCTATCGCAATCATGCTGCTTTGACATGTACAGGTGCGCCCATACTGGATGTTGAGGGGGAGGTCTTGGCCTTGTTCGATGTCTCTTCGATTGGCCGCAAGGATGATCTGGATATTTTGGCTCATACAAGAGCTTTGCTGGAAATGTCCGCGCGCCTGATTTCACGCCGCAATTTTCAGGATCATTTTTCCGATCAATGGATTTTGCGTTTTCATCAGGATGCAGATCGTGTGGGTTTGCTCGAAGAGGGTCTATTGGCGTTGGATCATAATGGCCGAATTGTCGGGGTTGATGAAATGGCGCTGTCGCATTTAGGAGCGAATGATCGTGGAGAGCTGATCTCTATTGGCGTGGAAGATCTCTTTGCCATGAAGGCGGACAAACTGGCCGAGAGCCTTTCGCAATCCGGGAGACAGGCGCAGGAATTATGGTTGGCAGGCGGCAATAACCAGCTGGAGCGCAATCTACATGCGCGTCTGGTGGAACCAGCAAGTCTGTCAAAGCATTCCGGTCTTGCATTTCGTTCCAACGGTTCGGCCAAGCCTGTAAGGCGTGCTTTGGACCCTGTAGCAAGACCAGTTTCTCGGATTTCTGATGACTCTGTAAATGTCAGACAATCCGCTCTCAACCAGATAACAGGTTCCGATCCGTCATTGCAGGTCCTGGCGAAGAATGCGCTTAAATTGTTTGAACATGATGTGCCGCTATTGGTGACGGGTGAGACTGGTGTTGGCAAGGACAGTTTTTCACGGGCATTGCATGAGGCAAGCAGTCGTTTTGAGCACCCATTTGTTGCGGTGAATTGCGGAGCATTACCGGAAAATCTGATTGAAGGGGAATTGTTCGGCTATAAGGCGGGAGCTTTCACCGGAGCACAGGAAAAAGGTTTCAAAGGGCAAATTCTGGCGGCGAACGGGGGTACTTTGATGCTGGATGAAATTGGCGATATGCCTCTTTCTGCCCAGACCCGCCTGCTACAGGTCTTGGAACAGCGTAAGGTGATGCCATTGGGAAGCAGCGAAGGGATTGATCTGGATATCCGTCTTATTGCTGCTACTCATCAATCGCTTAAGGAACTCTGTGCTCAGGGCAAGTTCCGTGAAGATCTTTATTTTCGGCTTTGTGGATTCACTGTCTCGTTGCCCGCTCTTCGCGAGCGGGAAGATCTGGCCGGTCTTGTTTCCAAGTTGAGTGAAGGGCGGCAATTGGAGAATGAAACAGATTTTGATCCTGATGCAGTACAGATGCTTAGAAATTCCACATGGCCGGGTAATATCCGTCAGCTGAAACATGTGCTGAAAACGGCCATTATTCTTGCGGATGAAGAACCGATTCGACCAGAGCATTTGCAGATGGGACCGATGGGCGCGGTTCTCCGGCCTCCAAGCATGGGTGATGATTTTGTGTCTGAGCATACGATCAGCCAAGAGCTTGGTTCTGGTTTGCAAAGCAACCTGCAAAAGACAGAGTATGAGACCATTCTATCGCATTTGAGGTGTGCCAAGTGGAATGTCAGCAAAGCGGCTCGTTCTCTTGGTCTATCGCGCAATACACTCTATCGGAAAATGAAAATCTACAGCATCAACCGCCATTGAGGTGACGGGTGTGGCTGGCTTGCAAGGTGATTTGTCAGATTGGAAATCTGGACAAAAAAAAGCCGGACTAAAAAGTCCGGCTTAAAGTCAATTCCGTGCAAAGCACGGAGCAATCACCTTCCAGAGGGGAACAGCTGGCTACAACTGACATCACTGGGAGGAGGAAGTGACGTCGTTGCCATCAGCTGAGACGTATATGCGCCTTTGCCGATAGATTTACAAGACGTTAATCTGCAAAGCAGCCATGCAAAAAACGCATGGCTTTAATGTTAGGTGATTTCAGATATAATGGTCGGGTAAAATATTATACGCAGAGTCAAAAAGACCGGGTCATGCCCGGTCTTTTTTGTCTGGTTATCTATTGAGGCCAGTCAATAATGCCAGCTGGCTGCCTTGGAGAGGAGAAAATCGCGCAATGCATTGATGCGCATGGAATTTTTCATCTCGGAAGCATAGACAAAATAGGTTTGGAAGCTTGGCATGTCATGCTCGGTCAGTAGTTGAACGAGATTATCACGAGGGTGGACAACATAGTCAGGCAACATGGCAATTCCAGCGCCTCGCATGACTGCGCTACGAATGGCGAGAATGTTATTCACCTTCAAATCGACTTTTCGTTTTTTGCTGCCCGGCATACCGGCACGTTCCAGCCAGTTCATATCCTTTAGGTAGTTTGGGGCATTGTCGCCAAAGGCAATAAGGCGATGACCTTCCAACTCTTCCAATGTTTGGGGGTGACCATTCTGTTTCAGATAGCTCGGGTGCGCAAAGACGTGAAAGTGTACTGTGAAGAGCTTTCGTTGGATCAAATCAGGCTGTGTTGGTTGATGCAAGCGAATGGCGACATCTGCCTCGCGCATGCCAAGGTCGAGATCTTCATTTTCCAGCAATAGATTGAGCGATAGATCGGGATACAGATCCATGAATTCCGGTAAATGCTGTGTGAGCCATGCCGAGCCCAGGCCAACAGTTGTGGTGACACGCAGCTCGCCCGTTGGCTTCTCCTTGGAATCAGTCAGATGAGTTTTGACTGTCTCCAGCTTCATCAAGACGTCATGAGCCGTTCGGTAAAGAAGTTCTCCTTGTTCGGTCAGGATCAGACCACGCGCATGGCGATGAAAGAGTGTGACACCAAGATCGAACTCCAGTGCACTGACCTGGCGAGAAATGGCGGATTGGCTCATATGCAATTTGTCACCTGCATGGGTGAAACTGCCTGCATCAGCTGCTGCATGGAATATACGAAGCTTGTCCCAATCCATTGGTTCCTCCCGGTTGGGCTGTATAAGGTGGTTATACTCTTTGGGCGACTTTATACGAAAGTATAGCCAAATGTTTGACCAACGTAAGATCAGCAATCATGATGGGGAAAATCAATTGTCATTTTCCCCATCTCATTTCATGATCTTCAATCTTCCTGCTCGGCGAGGAAACGCTCTGCTTCCAGTGCTGCCATGCAGCCCATGCCGGCAGCTGTTACCGCCTGACGATAGATGTCGTCGGTCACATCGCCTGCGGCATAGACGCCGGGAATGGATGTAGCCGTGGAATCTGGTGCAGTCCAGATATAGCCATTATCCTGCATTTTCAACTTGTCTTTGAAGAGTTCAACGGCAGGGGCATGGCCGATCGCGACGAAAATTCCATCGATATCCATATCTTTGGTTTCACCGGTTTTGACATTCTTGATACGGGCACCTGTGACGCTTGGTGGGAAGCCTTCCTTGCCCAGAACTTCATCCAGAACGCTATCCCAGATGATTTCGATCTTCGGGTTTTTCTTCAGACGCTCAATCAGGATGCGTTCGGCGCGGAACTCGTCACGACGGTGTACGATGGTGACCTTGTCAGCATGGTGAGTGAGGTAGATTGCCTCTTCCACTGCTGTGTTACCACCACCAATGACCAGAACTTCCTTGCCACGATAGAAGAAGCCGTCGCAAGTCGCACAAGCAGAGACACCAAAGCCTTTGAATTTTTCTTCTGATTCCAGACCCAGCCAGCGTGCTTGGGCACCGGTGGCGATGACCACTGCATCAGCAGTATATTCAGTGCCGGAATCACCTTTTGCTTTGAAAGGTCGGGAAGACAGATCAACATCGACAATATGATCGGTGACCATTTTGGTTCCGACATTGGCTGCCTGTGCCTTCATCTGTTCCATCAGCCATGGACCCTGAATCTCTTCTGCAAAGCCGGGGTAATTTTCAACCTCGGTGGTGATGGTTAGCTGACCACCTTCCTGCATGCCGGAAACGAGGGTTGGTTCCAACATGGCTCGGGCTGCGTAGATGGCGGCAGTGTATCCGGCGGGACCGGAGCCGATGATCAATACTTTGCTATGCATTGTGCTGTGCGTCTTTCTGGTTGTGGTCTGTCGCCGAAGGTCAAGTCTGGGATGGTCTCAGCTTTTTTTGTCGATGATCAGTCGGCGCAGTTCATCTGCAATGAGTTCTGTTGAATCTATGGGGGCTCTGGAGCCAGTTTCAAGGGGGGAATCGAGCAGATGCACAAGAGGTTGACGTAAAAGCTGTGTGATTGTGATTTTAAGCTTCTCGGGATAGGCATCCGGTTCGAAAATATAGACCGGAGCGGGTGTTGCCAGAACATCGGAGAGCATGGAGTGAGAATCTGCGGTAACGATTATGGTGTCCGCCAGAGACAGCATGGATAAATAGGGGTTGTCACCTTTGCCATCCCAGATCCAGTGCGTCCGGCCACGCAGGGCCTTTGTCACCTGATTGAGAAGATAGGGGGGGGTTCTTCGAGAAGGCGTGACCATCACCGACATGTTGGACGGAAGTTGATGGTCCAGATAATGGGCGAGCCGTTTTGCTGCTGCCTGACCAAACTTCTCGTTCTTGGTATCGCCACCAAGGACCAGAGCGACACGAGGTCCGGGTAGATGATGGATGGCTTGTGGACCGCTCTTTTGCGCGTGAGTTAATACTTCCGGGGTGATGCGATGCGGTCCGGTAAGTGTTACCATCACGTTGTTACCGCGCCTTTTGTCGTGGAATGGGACCCAAATCAGATCAGCACCTGTATTGTTGCAGCGCGGATCTTTCAAAAATAGTGTGACCGTATCGGGAGATGCTGTCTTTAGAGCCCGAAGGTAAGCAACTGTTCGTCTGCCAGATGCAATCGCAATGTCGGGATAAGGCCCGGCAATCGGTGATTTTGGCTGGTTTGGTCTGTCAGACGGTGCTATAGGCCCCCATGGCATAGCCCAGACCCAGGGGCGTCCAGGTGCAACATGACGTATTTCGATCTGTCCGCCTAGTCGTTCGGCCACGCCCAGGCACTGATTTTCATCACCGGGCTTGCCGTCGCTCAAGATCCAGATTTTTTGCTCAGCTTGGGTAATAAGACCAACTCCTTGCTGTGGCGGTTTTACGAATCATGCTCTAGAATGATAATCTGTTTCTCAAATGCGAACAAAAATATGTCATATCTTTCTCTTTGTGTCTTAAAAGGGCAAGATAACGGACCGGGATAGGCCGATCCAATGACCATTAACAAGAAACGAGGCTGCTTTGAAAGCGAGACTTGATCCGATTGACTGGAAAATCCTCAAAGAGTTGCAGGATGATGGACGGATTACCAATGTAGAATTGGCCAAACGAGTGGGGATTTCGGCTCCTCCTTGTTTGCGTCGTGTTCGTGCGTTGGAAGAAGCGGGCATTATCAAAGGCTATCGTGCGATTGTGGATGAAAAGCAGGTTGGCTTTGATGTAACGGCGATTGCCCTTGTTGGACTGCACAGTCAGGCTGAGGCCGACTTGGTGGCGTTTGAAGAATTGGTCCGTTCTTGGCCTCAGGTGCGCGAATGTTTCATGTTGTCTGGTGACATCGACTTTGTTCTGAGATGTGTGGCAAGCGATTTGCAGGCTTTTCAGTCCTTTGTCATCAACGAGCTGACCTCTGCCCCGAATGTGGACAGTGTTCGTACATCTCTGACCATTCGACAGTCCAAAGACTATCCCAATGTTCCGATTGAGATAGACGAATAGATACTCTCTGCTCTTCGAGGGCATTGAGTGTTGCCGATCAGGCATCAAAAAAAGCGCGTCTCCCCTTGGGAGCGCGCTTTTCGCGTTTCTTGCTTCAATGTGAGGTCAGACATACTTGACCGCGAGGATCTCGTAGGAACGCGCTCCACCTGGTGCTGCTACCTCGACACTGTCCTCTTCTTCCTTGCCGATCAGGGCACGAGCGATAGGGGAGGAGAGAGAGATTTTGCCTTGTGCGATGTCAGCTTCCATATCGCCAACGATCTGGTAGGTTTTTTCTTCATCTGTGTCTTCGTCAACAATGGTGACGGTAGCGCCGAATTTGACCTTGGAGCCAGACATTTTGGCCACATCGATTACTTCTGCGCGGGAAAGCTTGTCTTCCAGCTCTGCAATACGACCTTCATTCAGGCTCTGCTGCTCTTTCGCTGCATGATATTCCGCATTCTCGGACAAATCGCCATGGGCGCGGGCTTCCGAGATGGCGGCGATGATGCGAGGGCGCTCTTCAGCGCTACGTTTTTTCAGTTCAGCTGCCAGAGCTTCATGCCCTGCCGGGGTCATTGGGATTTTTTCCATAGCCTCGGAGTGCCTCCTGAGTCATAGCGGGCAGTCAGCCTGCCCTATAAAAAGTTTAGCGTTCCGGAGAAGGAATCTCCGAAACGCAATCGAATTGGACCGCAATTTTGGCCAAGTTTATTTGGAAGAGAAATAGTCTTGAAGTGGTTGGACTTCAATATTCCCCTTGCTATAGGCCTCAATGCCCTGCGCTGCGGCTTCCGCTCCAGCGACAGTTGTGTAATAGGGCACTTTATTCAAAAGTGCAGCGCGGCGCAAATCACGGCTGTCCGAGAGGGCTTTTGCCCCCTTGGTGGTGTTGAAAACCAATTGCACTTCACCGTTTTTGATTGCATCGACGATGTGTGGACGGCCCTCCAGCATCTTGTTGATTTTCTCGCACTCGATACCATTCTCAGTCAGATAACGCTGCGTTCCGCCCGTAGCAATAATGCGGAAACCGGCATTTTTAAGGCGGTGGACTGCGGAGAGAACCCGAGGCTTGTCGTCTTCCTTGACGGATACGAAAGCTGTGCCATCAGTCGGAACCTTGACGCCAGCGCCGAGCTGGGATTTGGCAAAGGCAATTGCGAAATCCTTGTCCAGTCCCATGACCTCACCGGTTGAGCGCATTTCTGGCCCAAGCAGAGTATCGACGCCCTGGAAACGAGCGAAGGGGAAGACTGCTTCCTTTACTGCGATGTGATCTGTCTTTGCCTGATTGATCTCGAAACCGGAGAGCTTTTCGCCGGTCATGACACGAGATGCAATCTTGGCAATCGGAGAGCCAACGGTTTTAGCCACGAATGGAACTGTACGAGATGCACGAGGGTTCACTTCGATGACGTAGATTTCGCCATCTTTTACCGCATATTGCACATTCATCAGGCCGCCGACATTGAGGGCCAGAGCCATTTCACGGGTCTGACGGGCCAATTCTTCCTGAATTTCATCAGACAGGGAATATGGCGGCAGGGAACAGGCAGAGTCACCGGAGTGAATGCCAGCTTCTTCGATATGCTGCATGATACCGCAGACAACCACTTCATCACCGTCGCACAGACAGTCAACATCCACCTCGATAGCTCCAGACAGGTAGCTATCGAACAGCAGAGCGTTCTGTGCCAGTACAGCGTTGATCTGACCGGTCTTGTCGTTTGGATATTTCAGGCGGATATCTGGTGGTACCAACTCGGCCAGTGTCATCTGAATATATTTCTCGAACGCTTCTGGAGTGCGGACGATTTCCATGGCGCGGCCACCCAACACATAAGATGGGCGCACAACAACCGGGAAACCGATCTGCTCGGCTACGATGCGTGCCTGCTCAATGGAGTAAGCGATGCCGTTGTTCGGCTGTTTCAGATCCAGTTTGTAGAGCAGTTTCTGGAAGCGATCACGGTCTTCTGCCAGATCGATAGCGTCTGGAGAGGTGCCGAGGATCGGAATGTTGGCATTTTGAAGAGCCTGAGCCAGTTTCAGCGGGGTTTGGCCGCCGAATTGCACGATCACACCTTCCAAAGCGCCATTTGTCTGCTCTTTTTGCAGGATCTCGATGACATCTTCGGCTGTCAGAGGCTCGAAATAGAGACGATCAGAGGTGTCATAATCAGTGGAAACCGTTTCCGGGTTACAGTTGATCATGATGGTCTCATAACCAGCATCAGCCATGGCGAAGCAGGCGTGACAGCAGCAATAATCGAACTCGATGCCCTGACCGATGCGGTTTGGACCACCGCCAAGGATGGCAACTTTCTTGCGATCGGAGACTTGAGCTTCGCAAACCAGTTCGCCGTTGAATGGCATCTCGTAGGTGGAATACATATAAGCGGTCGGAGATGCAAACTCTGCTGCACAAGTATCAATGCGCTTATAGACAGGGCGAACATCCAGTTCCTGACGCTTGCGTACGACATCCATGGTCTTGATGCCTGCCAGCTCGGCAAGACGATCATCAGAGAAGCCCATGCTTTTCAGCTTGCGCAGATTGTCAGCGTCTTGTGGCAGGCCATGAGCGCGAACGCGCTCTTCCATGTCAACGATGCCCTGGATTTGTTCCAGGAACCATGGATCAAACTTGCAGCTGTCGAAGATCTGCTCATGGCTGACACCAAGGCGCAGAGCTTGAGCAGCTTTCAACAAACGATCCGGTGTGGCTTTGGCAAGAGCAGCGCGAATGGCGTTCTTGTCATCGCCCTGACCAAGGCCTTCGATTTCAACCTCATTCATACCGGTCAGACCGGTTTCCAGACCACGGAGGGCCTTCTGCAGTGATTCCTGGAAGGTACGGCCGATGGCCATCACTTCACCTACGGACTTCATTGCAGTGGTGAGGACAGGCTCGGCGCCCGGGAATTTCTCGAAGGCGAAACGAGGGATCTTGGTGACCACATAGTCGATGCTTGGCTCAAAAGATGCCGGGGTTGCACCACCGGTGATGTCGTTTGCCAGCTCGTCCAGTGTGTAACCAACCGCCAGTTTGGCTGCGACCTTGGCAATCGGGAAGCCGGTAGCCTTGGATGCCAGAGCAGAAGAGCGGGATACGCGTGGGTTCATCTCGATAACGATCAGACGGCCATTGGCCGGATTGACAGAGAACTGAACATTGGAGCCGCCGGTTTCGACACCGATCTCGCGCAGGACTGCCAAGGAGGCATCGCGCATGATCTGATATTCTTTGTCGGTCAGGGTCAGAGCTGGGGCAACGGTGATGGAGTCACCGGTATGCACGCCCATGGGATCGAGGTTCTCGATGGAGCAGATGATGATGCAGTTGTCGTTGCGATCCCGCACGACTTCCATCTCATATTCTTTCCAGCCGATGATGCTCTCTTCTACCAATACTTCGGTAGTTGGAGAGGCATCGAGGCCGCGCTCGATGATTTCCAGATATTCTTCGCGGTTGTAAGCTACGCCGCCACCGGTGCCGCCCATGGTAAAGGATGGGCGAATGATGGCTGGCAGGCCGACGACATCCAGAGCTTCCAGAGCTTCCGGGATATTATGCGCCAGACGGGAGACTGGTGTGTCGAGACCGATCTTGTCCATTGCCTTACGGAACAATTCGCGATCTTCCGCCTTGTCGATGGCTTCAGCCGTTGCTCCGATCATCTCAACATTGAATTTGTCGAGGGTGCCCATCTTCTTGAGAGATAGGGCACAGTTCAGCGCGGTCTGGCCACCCATGGTTGGCAGCAGCGCATCCGGACGCTCTTTCTCGATGATTTTGGCGACAATTTCCGGGGTGATCGGCTCGATATAGGTCGCGTCCGCCATGTCCGGGTCGGTCATGATGGTAGCCGGATTGGAATTGACAAGGACAACTCGGTATCCTTCTTCCTTCAGGGCCTTACAGGCCTGAGTGCCGGAATAGTCAAATTCGCAGGCCTGACCAATAATAATTGGTCCGGCGCCGATGATCAGGATGGATTGGATATCAGTACGCTTAGGCATCGTTTATCGCGCTCACGTCTAGGCACCGCGCTCCTTCTTCAAGGAGGCCTGCTGGTTTACAGGGCGGGTGTGCAGATGAGATTTGGATCGCTATACCGAAATATTGTCGGTAACGCCATAGGTTTTACGAATTTTTTTGCCGCCAAACCCCATCTTTTCACTCTGGAAATGATGGATTGGTACAATTACGTGCCTATCGTTGCCTATTTGCGGCTGTTTGACCAGCTCCGTTGACTTGGCACCTGACGGTAAGTTCGGCTGATTGGCAGGCAGGTTTCGTCGTTCAAGTGGACAAAAAGCCGTCCTTCACGAGTCTCGATCCTTTCCACAGCTGCATCTGCTACCCAATGCGAACGATGGATGCGCGCACCTGCATAATCTTCCAACTCTTTCACTGCATCTCCAAGGCGCATGAGAATCAAATCTTTGCCCTTGATGGTTTTAACTTCCAGATAATGGTCCTGGCTTGAGAGCCAGAGCAGATCTCTTCCCAAATGTTTCGGCAAGCGATCAAAGAAGGGGCTGGAGATGCTCTTTGGTTGCTCTGTATCCGTTGTGCTGACCAGTGCCTCATCAAGTCCTGGTTGATCTGCTGATGACTGGCGGTGATGCCACAAGGTGTAGAGCACAGAAATTAAAATGGTCAGCGGAGCGATATGGCTCAGGAGCGACAGGAAATCAGGAAGGCTGTTGATGGCTTGCGGATTGGTTGAATAAGGCAGGGTCAACCGGTTGGCCATGATCACGATGAAAGCCAACGGGGTCGCACTCATGCAGCCAGCCAGAAATGCCCCTGTTACTTCCATGCGTTTGGTTAGCGGTTGCATCTTCTTTTTCAGAAATTGCTCAATCCCGATGGCAAGGGATGCGGTTAGAAGCCAGGCTGCGAGATTGATCAATCCCCAATAGAAAATGCGGATCACAAGTGGAAACAGGTCATAGGTACTGAACGGCCCGGTCCAGATGAGAAGTGCTGATGTTAGTGCATATCCAATTGCCAATCTGGTCAAGCTGCCTTTTGCGGAAGAGCGCTTGCCACTCGTATTTCCATTGTCATTGGTATCTTGCTGTTCACGATGCGTGAAAGGTGCTGAGGCCTGATTTGGGGGAGTAGGCACGGTCATTGGCGGATTTGCTGGCTCATTCGCGAAGATGGATTTGAATCAGATCACCATTATGAGCATCGCTTGTCCCACGTAAAGAAATTTGACGACCCTTTGCCAAGAAATAGAGCGAAAGCGTCAATGGGGATATAGGAAATTGATGGTTGGTTTGCACTTGTATTCAGCACTTGGAGCTTTGCTGCTTGGTGGTTTGCTATTCTGGATTCCAAAAGGAACGTTCGCGCATCGGTTGATGGGGCGTATTTGGATGATGTTGATGCTGGTCACAGCTCTATCAGCATTCGGATTATCGAGCGGTATGATGCTGGGGATGTATTTTTCGCCTTTACATGGATTGGCCATCTATACCCTTTTCATGCTGTGGAATGCCTATCGCTATGTTCGCGCCGGGCATATCGGTGCGCATAGAAAAGCTGTTTTGGGCCTCTATTGGGGTGCGTTGGTCATTCCCGGAACCATTGCAGTGCTCTGGCCTGGACGTTTTCTCAATCAACTGGTGATGGGTTGGATTGAATTGAATTGATGTGATACCTGAATCTAAGTCTTGTGATGCTTTTCAAACTCAAATCCAAGAGCTTGCGTATCAAGAGGATCGGGAGAGAGGGAATAGGTGGCTTCTCTCAAGTAAGTCATCAATGCTTTTGGGTCTGATGCCAATGGATCGAGAATGTCTCTTCCAATTGGATTACCGATGGCGATTCTGACCTTGGTATCGAGACGTTTTTTGAATTCTTTCAAAAGCAGACCCATTCTCAGTGTGTAATGCAGGTGGCTGGCGATCTGAAACAGCCTTGATGTGTGACCATCAAAGAAGAGAGGCACGACCATTGCGTTGGATTTTGTAATCATTCGGGCTGTGAATGTGCGCCAGGTAGGATCCATTGGAAAGGTGAAGGGACCTGCACTGGTGCTGACTGTCCCACCGGGAAAGATGCCAATGGCACCATCATTGGCCAGATAATCAAGAGCTGTCTTGCGGACTTCGATATTCTGTCGAACGGCTTCCTTGGTTTCATCAAAACGAATAGGTAGAATGATTTTGTTCAGATCTTCCGCCTTTCGGAAAACCTGATGGGCCAATATTCTGAAATCTCCGCGTTGCTGGGAGAGAATATGCCCCATCATCAACCCGTCGAGAATACCATAAGGATGATTGGCTATTAGAACAAGCGGCCCATTTTCGGGGATCATATTCAGAGAACCTGAGATAAGTTCCAAGGACAGGCCATAGCGTTCTGCAATGACCGACCAAAAATCCCTGCCTTTGGCCACATCTTGTTCATAGCCTTGTGCGCGTCTGATCAATTGCAACCGGCCGGTGGAATTTTCCAGAAGGCGAATCATGGCACGGCCGGATTTGGACTTGGCAGAACGGGAATAGCTTATGTCACGGGCGATATGCCGATGGGAGAGCATGGTAAACTCGATCCTGGTCTTCTAATTATTCCGGAGAAATACATGTCCGGTTTGCTTGACCGTGAATCCTGCATCTTGCTTGTGACAAATGTATGAAGATGAATTGGAGTGTTGTTGGTTGTGTCAATCACAACCTGAGAGCGGAAATGCATATATTGTTTCCGCTTATGTTTTGTGGCTTGGAAATGTACGTTTTCGGGTCAGTCAGATAGATTTTTGAGATCCAGTTTTTGGGGGCTTTTGCCGTCATAGTCACTGATGCCAATGGAAATGGCATAACATGCAAGACGAACTGATTTGGGAATCGTGACTGTTTTTCCGTCTCTGGCGCCCTTTTCATAATACTGAATCATACGCTTTTTCAGCCCCAGAAGGTCAGCTGCATCTTTTTGCTTCAATCCCAAAGATCTGCGCCATGCACGGAACTGGGTTGCAGGCATATGATCTTCTTGATGTTTTTCTTCTGATTTGGACACGATACTAAGCCACCGCGCAAAAAGTGCGCCTTATTGGTTGACAAAAATGCACAAAGTGCACATATTGAAAGCATAAGTGCACTCTGTGCAGCTTATTCATCTCTATTTAAAGCCTAGAGGACTGTCATGGTCAATGGGCGTTTTGGTGTAATTTGCACACAATCGGTGCCATGGTGAACAGGGAAGCATGATCCCACTCTTGATGAAGGAGAAAGGCAATGTTGGCCAATCTAGTAGCAAGCCGGGAAGCCCTTGGTGTCCGTCGTCGTTGTGACGTTCATGAAGTTGCGAGTTTCCGCTGCGTTGTAGCGCGTTTCTTCCGGTCATGGTTCTAAACTGACCGATCGGAGTACGAACTGAGTGTCGTCGAATGAGACTGACATATCGGAATGAAGTAAGGCCCGCCAAGTGCGGGCCTTCTTTTGTTTGCAAGCTGCTTTGCTTTCATGAGAACTTGTGGGTATTCTTGATACAAATTGGGAAAGGTATGCCGAGCATACTACAGCTGCGACTTTTAAGATGAATATATAGGGGCTCATATGCGTTGGCGTGGGCGTCGCGAAAGTGACAATGTAGAAGATAAACGTGGGCAAAGCGGCCGGACTATGTCTCGCGGTGGGTTTCGCTTGCCGATTGGACGGGGGCGTGGGAGAGGAAAGCCGAGCCTGACCTTTCTGATCATCGGTGGGGTGGTTCTATGGCTGATGGGCGTCAATCCCATGGAGATCCTTTCCATCATGATGGGGGGCGGTGGCAGTATTACCCAGCAACAGACACAAGTTCCGCGTCAGACTCAGGCACCATCTGGTGGGCGTAGTGGAGCTTCCGATGAATTGTCCTCTTTTGTCAAAGTGGTGCTGGCGGAGACCGAAGATGTCTGGGGTGCGATCTTCAAACAAGCCGGGCAACGTTATCCCGAACCAAGGCTGGTTTTGTTTTCCAATCAGGTACAGTCTGCTTGTGGGTTTGCTTCATCTGCAACCGGGCCTTTTTATTGCCCCGGTGACAAGAAGGTTTATATCGATCTCGGCTTCTATCGTGAACTGAAAACCCGCTTTGAAGCGCCCGGAGATTTCGCGCAAGCCTATGTGATTGCTCATGAAGTCGGGCATCATGTGCAAAATATCACCGGTGTTCTGCCTGAATTCAATCGCAAGCGTCGCTCAATGAGCAAGTTGGAAGCGAACCAAATGTCGATCCGAGTTGAATTGCAAGCTGATTGCTTTGCCGGGGTCTGGGCGCATTATACAGGTCAGAAGGGTTTGCTTGAGGCGGGAGATCTGGATGAAGCCTTGAATGCAGCTACTCAGATTGGTGATGATGCCCTGCAGCGTCGTACTCAAGGCTATGTTGTGCCGGAAAGCTTCAATCATGGGACATCTGCTCAACGCAAGAAATGGTTTGCTGTTGGATATGACAGCGGAAAGGCGGGGCGTTGTGATACCTTTTCTGTGACCAACCCATAATTGCTGTTTTGAAGTGGATATAAGAAAACCCCGGTAGCGATGCTGCCGGGGTTTTTATTTGTTTCATCGAATCTGTCTGGCTTATTCAGCCTCCAGCTCCATGCCTTTTCTTTCACGCATCAGGTTGGTGAAGCGGGTAAAGAGGTAGTGGCTGTCCTGCGGACCAGGGGAAGCTTCTGGATGGTACTGAACTGAGAAGACCGGCTTGCCACTGACACGCAGACCACAGTTGGTCTGATCAAACAGGGAAATGTGGGTCTGTTCCACGCCTTCTGGCAGGCTGTCACCGTCGACCGCAAAGCCATGGTTCATGGAGGTGATTTCCACCTTGCCGGTTGTCTCGTCCTTCACCGGATGATTGGCACCATGATGGCCCTGATGCATCTTCTTGGTGTCAGCACCCAGTGCCAAAGCCAGCATTTGGTGACCAAGGCAGATACCGAAGAGCGGAATGTCAGCTTTCAGTATAGCTTGAATGGCTTTGACGGAATATTCGCCGGTAGCCGCTGGGTCGCCTGGGCCATTGGATAGAAAAACACCATCTGGATTGTAAGACAGGATTTCTTCACCAGTCGCGGACGCGGGCAATACGGTCAATTTGCAACCCTGATCAGCCAGCAGGCGAAGGATGTTACGCTTGATGCCGTAGTCAATGGCTACCACATGGAAATCAGGATCAGACAAATCACCATAGCCTTCATCCCAAACCCAAGGTGTTTCTGTCCAACCAAACTGATTTTTGGTGGTTACGTCTTTGGCCAGATCTGCACCAACCAGACCATTCCATCCAGCAGCTTCTGCTTTCAACGCATCTAAGTCGAAATTTCCGTCCGGTGCGTGAGCGATCACGGCATTGGAGAGGCCTTTTTCACGAATCAACGCGGTTAGCGCCCGGGTGTCGATATCGGCAATGCCGATGATGCCGCGTTGTTTTAACCAACCATCCAAATGGCGGGTTGCGCGATAATTGGAAGGCTCGGTTATATCGGTCTTGATCACTGCTCCGCGTACGCCAGATGGTGCGGACATGTCTACGGTTTCGGAATCTTCGTCGTTGGTTCCGATATTGCCGATATGAGGGAATGTGAAAGTAACAATCTGCCCTGCATAAGATGGGTCGGTCAGGATTTCCTGATAACCGGTAATGGCGGTGTTGAAGCAAACCTCGGCTACGGCAGAGCCTGTGGTACCGATGCCTTGGCCTTCAATCACTGTGCCGTCAGCCAGAACAAGCAGAGCGGTTGGTTTGATTTCCTGCCACGGGGCGGGAGTGGTTGGTGCTGTTTGAGCCATGTCTTTTGCGTCCTGCGAGCTGTTGGATCCGGATGCCGTCCTGAATAGGGTGCAGGCAAAGGTTGGTCGGGCAAGCCCGGCTGTATTTTGCCATGTTTATTCAAGATGGGAGACGCGCAGGGTCAGGACACACTCATTTTGTCTATTCTGCGATGGCAGATTTGCGAAACGACAAGAAGAAAAATCGCTTAAATGTGGTTCATCTGCAAGATTTTTCGACATAGTCGCTGTGCAAATCTGCCTCGCCCTTCGGGTTTACCCTGAAACATCCATCCATCGTATCAATGACTGCAATAAGGGAACCACCCTTATTTTGTCCTTGATCCTTCTAGCTGAACCTTTCAAGGCAAACAGAATTGTACGAAATGGGTGTATCCTGACCCTCTTCTCAAGCGTGATGAATTAGGCCAATTGTGGGCAAAGGTCAATCATCGGAAGGCGATGGAATGTTGTTTTGCAGCTATTTTCAGCAAATTTCATGAGGCATTTGGGCTTTTGAACTCTATATAATGGCAGTAGGGGCGGTTTTGATGCTTTTTACGGGATGTTGCGTAAACTGTGTTGCTGGCTTGCAAGCTGCCTTTAGTCGATGTATTTAGCTCAGACTGATTGTTGAACAGGATGGTTCCCATGCGCGAGCGGATTACAGAAGGTCTGAAAGAGGCTATCAAGGCTCAAGACAAGCGTCGGATGGCGACTTTGCGACTGGTGAGCGCTGCGATCAAGGATCGTGACGTGGAAGCGCGCGGGAATGGCAAGGAGCGCGTCGGTGACGACGAATTGCTGCAGATACTGGCAAAAATGGTCAAGCAACGTGATGAATCCATTCGCATTTATGAAGAAGCTGGTCGTCTGGAGCTTGCCGAGCAAGAACGCACCGAGATGTCAATCATCAAGGAATTCCTGCCTCTGCAGATGAGCGAAGAAGACGTACTGGAAGCCTGTAAGGTTGCAGTCGACGAGACTGGTGCCTCCGGACTGCGTGATATGGGCAAGGTTATGGGCGTGCTTAAAGAGCGTTTCCCCGGTCAGATGGATTTTGGTAAGGCCAGTGCGGTTGTCAAGAAACTGCTGATGTAGGCATTATCCCGGGCTTTTTCTGTTTTTTGAAAGTGACTGGCGTGCTCATGTTTTGTGAGTGCGCAAGAGTTGCTTTTTACGTTTGTTCCAAGGATGATTGGTCTCAAGCCCGTTTGAGGCCAAAAGTGAGTGATTTGGATGAAATTTCCGCCAAGTTTGCTGGATGATATTCGAGATCGTATCTCGGTGTCCGATGTTGTGGGGCGCAAGGTCAAACTGCGCCGCCATGGGCGGGAATATATGGGGCTGTCTCCCTTCAATAAGGAAAAGACGCCCAGCTTCACCGTGAATGACCAGAAGCAATTCTATCATTGCTTTTCCTCTGGCAAACATGGCGATGTTTTCAAATTTCTGATGGAAACAGAAGGGCTGTCCTTTCCTGAAGCCGTGGAGCGGCTCGCTGGGGAAGCAGGGATTGCCTTGCCATCTCCTGATCCACAGGCCCAACGTCGGGAACAGGAAAAGGCTTCGCTCTATGACGTCATGGAGATGGCGACCAAATATTTCCAGCTGCAGTTCTCATCTGATCTGGGTCTGGAGGCGCGACGCTATGCCAATGGGCGTGGTTTGACTGCCGAGACGCTTTCGACCTTTCGGTTTGGCTTTGCTGTCAACAGCCGAGATCATTTGAAAAGCTATCTGCTACAGCGCGGAGTGAGTGAAGCGGATATGTTGGCCACCGGTCTGGTTATCAAACCTGATGATGGGCGTCCGACCTATGATCGATTTCGGAATCGGTTGATGATCCCGATTGAAGATGAACGGGGCCGTGTGGTGGCATTCGGTGGTCGTATTCTGGACCCGGATGGGAAGCCGAAATATCTCAATTCGCCAGAGACCAAGCTCTTTCATAAAGGTTATATGCTGTTCAATGCCAAACGGGCCCGGCAGGCAGCTTATGAGGCGAAAGCTGCGATTGTCACCGAAGGGTATATGGACGTGATTGCCCTGCATCAGGCAGGTATTCCTTATGCTGTGGCATCTCTTGGTACAGCTTTTACAGAGCATCAGATCGCCCAACTTTGGAAATTGGCCCCGGAACCTTATATCTGTTTTGATGGTGACCGGGCGGGCCGTGCTGCGGCCAATCGTGCGATAGAGCGTATTCTGCCGCAGCTAAAGGCTGGTTTTTCTTTCCAGTTTGCTTTTATGCCAGAAGGGCAGGACCCGGATGACGTGGTCAAGCAAGGCGGTTCCAGTGCTTTTCATGAATTGTTGGCAAAAGCGTTGCCGCTTTCAGATGTTGTGTGGCAGCGGGAACTAAACGCAGGACCGACAGATACCCCTGAGCGCAAGGCCGCGTTGGAGAAGCGCATCGAAGATTTGCTACGCAGCATTCAGGATGAGCGGGTCGCACGACAATATCAGATGAGTTTCAAATCAGCCCTTTCCAATCATTTCTGGCTGCAATCGCGCCAGCAGAGAGAGCAGAAATTTACCGGTGGTGGCGCAAGAGCGGGTAAAGGTGCTGGCGCCAATGCTGCCTTGGCTGCATCCAGCAATGTGTCACGCGTTCCGGAAGCAGGACAATTTACGGAATTTGAGGAAAATATTCTCGGACTTTGTGTGCATATGCCTTCCTTGTTCGAGGACTATGCCGAGCAGATATTGTCTCTTTCTTTTCATAAGCCGGGGCTGGAGCCTTTCAAACAGGTTTTGGCCCACCTCATTCTCGATGAAGAGGTTGAGCATTATTCAGATATCTATGCCAAGGCTCCACGTGAGCTGGAGCCCTTGCTGCAGGACCTGCATGGGAAAGGTTCACAGGATGAGGATGGGAAACGGACCAGTCCATTTGGCTGGCGTTTGGCCAGTCGGTCAAAGGTTCCGCAATTGGCCTATTCCCCCGGACGGATATTTCTGGAACGGCTTATGAGTTACTGGTTGTCGGTTTTGGAAGTTCGTGATGTTCAGGCGGATCTGGAGCAGGAAACGGCTCTTGCCTTGTCTGATTGTGATGCAAGCGATGCTGCTTTCGAACGTATTCAGGCGCTGACACAGGAAGTGCATCGTCGTCGGGAGGAGAATGCCCGAGAAGATCAGGAATTGACTGATGAATATGCGAAGATGAAGAGTGCTGGCGTTCAGGCGACTCTTTCTGATTGCCTGGCAGAGCTGGCCGAGAAAAGTGCAGATTGAACCTGATCAATACACTGATTGGCGCTAAATCCTTGAAAATGATTCGAAAAATGCAAGAATCGGGCAGATTTTCTTGGATTAGGGGTTGCCGAATCGAATCACTGCGCTAAATATCAGAGTTCGGCAGACCCAAGCGCCAATTTGTCAATATGGCGAGAAATGATTGATTGCTGCCTCAAACTTGCATTGGATCAAGAAACCGGAGATTTGTTGATTTCTGGCCGTGTTTCCTTTTGTGGATAGCATTTGCCTTTCAGGCCGATGGTCTGGGGACGAATTTGCACGGTTAAGAGGCGTTTAATATCCCGTTTGGTAAAACTGGTCTGATAATCCTGACAAAGCCATGTGATTTCAGAGATGAGAAGTCATATGGAAAACCCTTCAGTGGACGAATGCGAGCTAGAGCATTCGTGGAGACAGGAATGGTTACGAAGGCAACACAGAGCGACGATAATAGCAAAACAAGCGAAGGTGGTGATGCGCCCTTGCTTGATATGACAGCTTCTGCTGTCAAGCAGATGATCAAGACCGCCAAGAAACGCGGCTATGTGACCTATGATGAACTGAATGAAGTTCTGCCTTCCGATGAAGTGTCTTCCGAGCAGATCGAAGATACCATGTCCATGTTGTCTGACATGGGTATCAATGTGATTGAAGCGGAAGAAGCAGAAGATGGCGAGAATGCTGCCGCCAGCGCGACTACGGCCGTTGCACAGGTAAAAGGCTCCACCGCTGTTGCCAAAACATCGGGAGGTAAAGAACCTACCGATCGCACCGACGACCCTGTGCGCATGTATTTGCGTGAAATGGGATCGGTTGAGCTTCTGTCTCGCGAGGGCGAGATTGCGATTGCCAAGCGTATCGAAGCTGGGCGCGAGGCCATGATTGCCGGGCTGTGTGAAAGCCCGTTGACCTTTCAGGCTATCATCATCTGGCGCGATGAATTGGTCGAAGGCAATATCCTGCTACGTGATATCATCGATCTCGAAGCCACTTATGCCGGACCAGGCAATGAAGAGGATGAAGACGAGGATGAAGATGGTGATGCTGGAGAAGCGGGCGCTGTAGAAGCGGCTTCGACAACACCGGCAGCAGCAGATGCGGGCCCTGCCAAGACCAATGATGAAAAGGCAGAGGGTGAAGAAGGTTCTTCCGAAGAAGATGACGAAGATGATGATGACTTGGACAACAACATGTCTCTTGCTGCCATGGAGGGTGAGTTAAAGCCCAAAGTGTTGGCCATCTTCGATCAGATTGCTGAAGACTATAAAAAACTTCGCCGTTTGCAGGATCAGCTGGTTGAGAACCGCATGATCAGCAAAGGCCTTTCTCCTTCTCAGGAGAAACGCCATGACAAGCTGAAAGAAGACATCATCGTAGAGGTGAAAAGTTTGTCTTTGAACCAGAACCGTATCGATGCTCTGGTTTCCCAGCTTTATGACATCAACAAACAGCTGGTTGGTCGTGAGGGCCGTTTGCTACGTCTGGCTGAAGCTTATGGTGTCAACCGTTCCGACTTCGTCAAGAATTATCAGGGCCATGAGCTGGATACCGTTTGGAATGAGCGCGTGTCACAACTTCCTGGTCGTGGCTGGAAAGACTTCATCGCGCATGAAGCGGATCGCATTGATGAGCTTCGTGAAGATATTCAGATGTTGGCAACAGAGACCGGTCTGGAAATTGGTGAATTCCGCCGTATCGTTTCCTCCGTGCAGAAAGGCGAGCGTGAAGCTCGTCAGGCCAAGAAGGAGATGGTGGAAGCCAATCTGCGTCTGGTTATCTCCATTGCCAAGAAATATACCAACCGTGGTCTGCAATTCCTGGATCTGATTCAGGAAGGCAATATCGGTCTGATGAAGGCCGTAGACAAGTTTGAATATCGTCGTGGTTACAAATTCTCTACTTATGCCACCTGGTGGATCCGTCAGGCTATTACCCGCTCTATCGCGGACCAGGCACGGACCATTCGTATTCCGGTGCATATGATCGAGACGATCAACAAGATCGTTCGTACATCGCGTCAGATGCTGCATGAGATCGGTCGTGAACCGACACCGGAAGAGCTATCTGAAAAGCTGCAGATGCCGCTTGAGAAGGTTCGCAAGGTTCTCAAAATTGCCAAGGAACCTATCTCCCTCGAAACTCCAATCGGGGATGAGGAAGATTCGCATCTGGGTGATTTCATCGAAGACAAGAATGCCATTCTGCCTATCGATGCTGCCATTCAGGCGAACCTGCGTGAGACCACGACCCGCGTTCTGGCGTCTCTGACGCCACGTGAGGAACGTGTTCTTCGTATGCGTTTCGGTATCGGCATGAATACCGACCACACTCTGGAAGAAGTTGGTCAGCAATTCTCGGTGACCCGTGAGCGTATTCGTCAGATTGAGGCAAAGGCGCTTCGTAAACTCAAGCATCCAAGCCGCTCTCGCAAACTGCGCAGCTTCCTTGATAGCTAAGCGATGTTTTCGGAGCAAAGATTACGAGAAACCCGGCCTTGTGCCGGGTTTTTTGTGTTTTGGGAGAGGTTTGGGTGAAAGTGTCGGTTTAGCACTTAGTGGTTGTTTTTTGACGCGCAGCTTGTCAGGTTAATGCAATATGACAGAGCAGCGGAGCAGGATTATGACTTTAGAGATTTCTTCGCGAGAGCAACTCGAAGATTGGTTGCGAGATGAGCCGATCGAATGGGCTCAGGTCATTGCTTTACGCGCAGCATTGAGAGTGTTTCCTTTGGTCTTGCGAGGAAATCAATCTCAAAAACATTTCGGTACAAAAGCTTGGGAAAACCTCGTACTTAGGGCGCTGCATGCAATCTTCGTTTCTTGGGCGTTATTTCGATATTCAGACAACAATATCAATTCTTTGGATAGGGATGAAGAACTCTACGCAGTTGAATTGGAAGATGAGTGTATGTTTGCTTGTCGTGCAATTGTAGATGCGGCTGTATCGACTTCGAACGCTTTATTTCCTTTGGAGACAGCAAGTCGAGCGGTTGGCTATGCGTCGTTTTCTGCTGATGGAAATGGAACTTTTGGTGGCAAGGAACAATTTTGGGCGGCTGTTCAACAGGATTGTAAGCTTCTTAAAGATCATGGTCTTTTACCGGAAAAACTTATTAGACAACCTTTGTGGCAAACTGGTGAACTTGAAATTCGTCACTATTTAGCGGATTTCCCTAAATGGGTCTCGGAACAGCCATTTGTAGATCCTCATCCAATTCAATTGCGAATGGGCGGGAAGTGGGGGTTGATAGTTCAATGGTATTTGGCTTTGATTGATGGTGAAACATCGGTTTCTGCTGATAGCGCATTCGGGCAATCAGCAGATGTTGCACTTGCTACCCAGCCCGAAGAGTTCTGGGAGTTATCACCAAAACGCCAGCCTTTGAATATTTTGAATGATATTGCGGAGATCATTCAAGCTAATGCTAATATAGCTGAAACTTGGCCTGATCGGATAGTCTCATTTTTAGATAAGGCACGAAGATCTGTTTCTCTTGACGAGATCAGAGCATATTTCAGGACATATGATTCCCCGCCAGCAGATACGACCATACGAGGGCGGCTTAGTGACCTTGCTTCGACGGGTACTATTATTCGTGAAACAAAGGGTTGGTATGTCCATCCTAATTGGTACATTGCTAATGCAGATTTTGAGGCAGATCTGAAGGAAGACATCTCTTCTGCCTTAGAAAATATCCAGCCCCAGACACCGGCTGCATACCGCTTTGGGTGGCGAGATGGGCAGATTGCGGCTCTTCCTCCGACGGATATATCAAACGACCCGGAAGGGGCGCAGATCTATCTGGATGAGGTGCGCCGTAAAGGGCAGGCGCTGTCTGGTCGTCTTGAAAGCTCCAATGCAGATCCTCGTGTGAAATCTTCTATCCATGGTCTCTTGGAGGTTCTGACCGAGAGGGTTGAAGATTTGCGGCCGCAATTGGTTCGTTCTTGTGCTCGCTCGATTGAGGCGGATGCGCTTGCCTTTGGTAACGCCAAAGATGGCGAGTTGGAGCTGTTTCCGGGTGCAGTGGCAGCCTTGATTGATCTCTCAGAAACAGTGCGAGATTTGCAAGGATGCTATCCTCAGCTTCGGGAATTGGAAGCCGAGATTGCAGCACTTGATCTTGATCCAAACCGTCTTGAAGATGCACGAGACAATCTTGATCAAATTGTTGATGCCGCACAAAGTGATATGGAGCTTGCGGATTCTTCAGCGCAAGAAGCCTTGCAGACAGTTCGTGAGATTGCAGCGGAAGAAGCGCCCAAATCGGTGCAGCAAAAGCGCATCGGGGAGTATGCGCTGGTTGTGCGGAACTTCCTCTCACAAGTTGCTCGCGCAGCGCTCGATAATGCCTTTACCCGTGAGGCGAAGCGTTTGGGATCTGAGGCCTATGACAAAGCTAGGCCAAAGATAATTGATGGAATGGCAGATGGGCTTGGAAGTATGGCAAGACCTGCCACTGTGATTGCCATAGCGGGAGCGGTTTCAATATTTGCCGGACCAACCGGTGCCTTGGTTGCCATGGCTGCGGGATTTGGAAAAGTGGATGTCCTCTATAAGCTCGCCGTGAAATGGATGGAGAAAAAGGTTGCCTCATCTGATGAAGCTGAGGAGCATGATGAAGATACACCGGATGTAAAGCCAATAACTGACAATGATCATGGGGATAATGACGGGCTGAGTGTCTAGCCTGCATCAAGTTCTGTAAATTTTGAATCGCAAAGGTCGGGCAAGTTGTTGTCCGGCCTTTGTTTTTTGCTTTCACCTAAAGTTCTGAATCTGATTCATTTTTCTCTCACGGCTATTCCTGATCTAAGGGATCAGGGCCTGCGAGCGCGCGTTTCACGCTTGCCTATCGGCCGTCACAAAAGCTTTGCTTTTGTGGATCTTAGTATCAAGGTGAAGCATGATGGTTGCGAGATGATCAGTTATCCAGTTCCCAAGTTGTATTCACATTGATGGACAGAGATAGGGAGCCTTCGGCGACCGGCACCGGGGCGTCCATGGCCATTTCCATGCGAGCGGCTTTCATCATCATCGGACGCGGGGCATTATAACCACCGCTCTCGGAGAGTGATTTCAGACGTTTGATTTTTACGCCCAATTCGGTCGCATAGAGATTGGCTTTCGCCTTGGCGTCTGCGAGGGCTGCCTTGCGCGCTTCTTCCAGTTTGGACTTCTTGTTGGAAACATCGAAGCGCAATCCGGACATGTTGTTGGCTCCGGCTTCAACCAGAGCAGTCAGGACTGTGCCGATTTTGGCAAGGTCACGGATCTTGACCGTCAGTTGATTGTTGACATTATAGCCGACAATCATGGGCGGTTTGTTTTCGCCCTTGCGTGGATAACGCATCTCCGGATGGATATTGAAGTTGCTGGTTTGCATATCCTTCTTGTCGATGCCCGCTTCTTCCAATGTGCTGAAGAGCGCTGCCATCTTGGTATTGTTATCTGCCAGAGCCTGTTTTGTGGTTTTGGAGCGAGAGTGGACACCTGCGGAAATTATGGCGAGATCCGGGGTCATCTCGACCATGCCAGTGCCATTGATGGAAATGATGCCGGCCTGTTGTTCGGCTGCCAATGATGGGCTGGCCATGAGAGGGATAATTGCGGCCAAGGTGATCAGATATTTTTTCATCAAGCTCTCCTGAATAGGCACCCGTCTGTGTTTGAGCTCTGCATTATGGAAGGAAACAGAGCTGTTTTTATGAGAGCAACGTGAGGGCGCATTGTGGCTGCAATACGACCTTGATAACCGGGTTGTTGCTATTCATGTGTCAATCCACTGATAGCTTCAAACTTGTCCTGTCAGGGGCTTGCTTGCCGAGACAAATCGGTATAGACAAAATGACTGAATTGGATGGGCCTGTAGCTCAACTGGTTAGAGCCGACCGCTCATAACGGTCTGGTTGGGGGTTCAAGTCCCTCCGGGCCTACCATCTCATTCTCTCCTTGATTTCTGGTGATTCTGAATTTCATTCATGCAATGCATGAATAATGAAAAAGCCATGGTGATCCACGGCTTAAATGCCGTTTCTTTTTGTTCTGATTCAATCTGAAGCAGTTAAGCTGGAGCTTCAATCTTGACAGTTAGGATCGGAAGATCAGCTATTTCTGCGCGAATGATGTCATTCGGCTTTACTGCGCTGACGCCTTCAGGTGTTCCTGTGAAAATCAGATCGCCCGGCTGCAATGTAAGATAGTTGGAAAGTTCAGCAATCACTTCGGAAATCGACCAGATCATCTCATCCAGATCACCTTTTTGGCGTTGCTCACCTTCAACACTCAGGCGAATAAAACCGGATTTTGGGATATTGTTCGCGCTGACAGGCTGCATGGGACCTATGATGGCAGAATCATCAAATCCTTTCGCCATATCCCAAGGACGACCGGTGTTCTTGGCATCTGCTTGCAGATCGCGGCGTGTGAAATCCAGGCCAACAGCAACGCCATAAATATGGTCCAATGCATTTTTCTGAGTGATGTTATGGCCACCTTCCTTGAGACCAATGACCAGTTCCACTTCGTGATGCAGATCTTCGGTCTTGGGAGGATAGCTCAGATGACAAAAGCAACCGCTCTGAATTGCGTCAGCTGGTTTGGTAAAAAAGAACGGCGGTTCACGATCAGGGTTGGACCCCATTTCCCGTGCATGTGAGGCATAATTGCGGCCGACACAGAAAATGCGATTGACTGGAAAAGTTTGGTCGGTGCCGTGAATCGGGATGCCCGCTGGTGGAGTGAGATTGAATATATGATTGGTACTCATGTCGGGATCTCGCAACTGTTTGGGGATGCGGCTATATTGGGCCTGCTCCCGTTTTTTGGGGTGTTCCTGTTCAGGCGGGTTTTGTTAATCTGGTTCTCACCATTGCTTCTTTAGAAAATCAAGCAGCACGCGAAGTTTCAACGGAACAAAATCGAGCTTCTGATAATAAAACCACATTTCAAAAGGTTTGCTTTTAAAATCGCTGAGAACAGGAACCAGTTCACCTCTTTTGATTTCCTCTTGAATAATCAGCTCCGGAACATAGACAATCCCTTGCCCTTGGCAAGCTGCGGCAATCAAGGCTTCTGTATTGTTGCTTGAAAGTTGTCCGGTAACATCGATTTTGGTTTCACAATCAAAGGACCAGGTCGTTGTCTTGGTATTTTCGCCATATAACAAGCATTTATGTGATCGAAGGTCATTGCCTTCGGTCAATGATATGGTTTCTGCCAGATAAGCAGGGCTGGCAAAAAGCTGATTGTAATATCGACATAACCGCTGTCCCACATAAGCGATGGAATCAAAGTTATCAATTTTCCGGGCTAGAGAGAGATCAACACCTGCTAATGGCAATGCTGCGTGCGTCGTAGATTTCAATTCGATATCAATACCCGGGTTTGCCCTCAGAAATGGCCCAAGCACAGGCAGTAAAACCCTATTCAATAAGGGGGAGGGAGCCGCGAGTATCAGACGGCCACGAGGATTTTGCCCCAAATCTTGTGTTTCATCCAATAAGGTTTGCCATTGGCCATGCAGGGAAATCATGCGCTGGTAAAAATTGTTTCCCGCTTCGGTCAGAGTAATGCGACGAGTCGTTCGTCTTAACAATTGTACTCCCATCTCAGCTTCAAGTTCGGCGACTCGTTTGCTGATAACAGACGGGCTGACATTCATGATACGTGCAGCTGCTGCCATCGTGCCATTTTCTATAACTGCTTTAAAAATCAGGGCGCGCTGAAATGAGTCCATATTCGTTCCAAAATGAGAATAAATACTTCTTGATTATGATAATTGTTCTTATTTCATCACGCAATATGATGCGTCATAATTTCCATATGAACCAAAAGGGTGACGAGATGTATGTTGTTGAGATAGTGAGTTGGAAAGCAGCTTCAGATGTTGCAGATCAAAAAATGATTGATGCTGTTCAGGCAATGGTTCCCGATCTTGAAACGCTTCCCGGATTCAGATACCAGTCGCTTTCAAAAGATGATGAAGGTTTGTGGATGGATATCTATTATTGGGACAGCAAGGAAGATGCTGATAACTCAAACGATTTGATGGCCAACAAACCTTCACTGCATAACCTCATGGCATTGATCGATATGAGTAGCTTGAAGATAGAAGTTCTGACGCCTTATCAAGAGTCAGGTTCGGTAAATTTCACTTGAAGTGAGAAAACGCACACTCAATTTCTTTCCTTCTTGAAGAGCGGACGATGATTTTTTGTGATCAAGATTGGATGAGCTCGTTCCCAGGCAAGGTCGTGACGGTGGAACCCATGTCGGTAAAGTATTTTGCCAGAAAATCGATCAGCAGGCGAAGCTTGGTGCTTTGATGTTTGGTCGGAGAATAGAGTGCATAAAGAGCCACCGGCGAAATTGGGTAGCTGCAGAGGAGCGGAACGAGAGCCCCTGCTGCGATGTCATCAGCTACCAGAACTGTCGGTAAAAAGACGATACCCTGACCTTTGATGGCGGCCAACCTCAGGATCTCGGCATTATTGGAGCAAAGGATGCCATTGATCCGGACCGATTGCTGATCTTTCTCGTTGGAGAAATGCCATAGGGTGCCTGTGGCGAGATTTCCATAGTGAAGGCAATTATGTGTGCCTAGATCCTTTGGTGATTGGGGCGTGCCATTCTTTGCCAAATAGTCAGGAGAGGTACAGACAACTCGATGGATGGGGGCAAGTTTTCGGCTCATCAATGCCGAATCTTCCAGATCCGCGATCCGCAGCGTCAGATCATAGCCTTCCTGAATAGGATCGACAAAACGATCAGTCAGATGGGTTTCGATTTTCAATGCAGGATGCGAAACCATGAAATCTGTCAAGGCATCTCCGATATGTCGAATACCAAAGGAGAGGGGCATATTGATGCGGATCAGCCCACGTGCCTGACCCGTCAGGGATTGCACCGCTTCATCAGCTTCTTGCAAATCAGAGAGAATGGACTGAATACGGGTGTAATATTCCGCACCTGACTCGGTCGGGCTGATGTGACGGGTGGAGCGATGTAGCAAACTGGTTTTCAGATCCTGCTCCAATTCCGCAATTGCCTTGCTTGCAGTTGTACGGGATATACCCAACAGATTGGCGGCAGTCGTGAAGGAATGTGTCTCCACTACCTTTGCAAAAAGCTGTAGCTTAACCAGCTTATCCATTCGATCGTTGTCCTATTGTTTTCAGAATTCGTATCAAATATTGAACATATATTGTCGAATAGTCTCCACTTGTTGCCTGTTTTGCATCATATTATTTTTAAGACAACAGAAATGTCCAGACCTTTCGCTCAATGTATGCGGGTCTGTAGAGATTGGAGAAAAATCATGATTGATGTTCGGTTGTCTCAAGATCGTGGTATGGCAGATTTTGGCTGGCTTCAGGCAAAGCACAGTTTTTCGTTCGGGGAATATTGGGATCCCAAACATATGGGCTTTGGTTCCCTGCGCGTGATCAACGAAGATCGGATTGCAGCGTCTGCCGGTTTTGATACCCACGGGCACAAGAATATGGAGATCATCACTTATATTCTGGAGGGCGCATTGGAGCATAAGGATAGTCTTGGTTCCGGATCTGTCTTGCGTCCTGGCGATGTTCAGAGAATGAGGGCAGGGCGAGGTATTCGTCACAGTGAGTTCAATCACCTTCAAGATAACCAAACCCATTTGTTACAGATCTGGATTGAACCATCCGAGATTGGTTTGCAACCCGGATATGAAGACCGGCATTTTGGCGATCAACGCAAGAACAGATTGGCATTGATTGCCTCTCCCGACGCACGAGATGGATCCTTGGATATTCATCAGGATGTGTCGCTCTACGCCAGTGTGCTGGATGAAGGCGTTGAAGTCATTCATGAGTTGGTGAGTGGCCGGAAGGCTTGGCTTCAAATAGCCCAAGGATCTGTTCGTTTGAATGGCGTGGATCTTGGGCAAGGAGATGGGGCTGCGATCATTGATGAAAGTAAACTCGTCATAAAAGCAAATGAGCCAAGCGACATTTTGTTGTTCGATATGGCTGACTAATTGCTTTGAAGCTTTGACTTTGGCCTCATGCTCAGGTTTGTGTGGTGCATACCATATGATGTGAGGACGAGGTCAATGGCGGATCTGAGGCAGGAATTGGCGCAGTGCGGTGATTGGAATGAGGCTTTAAGCGATCAGTATGATACGCTTGCCAAGCTTCAGGATTTTCTGAATATAGAGGAGCAAAATGCGCAAATCCTCCCTGTTGCAGGCCAAAGGCTGAATGCCCTGCGTATGACATCCCTGAAAGACGTGAAGGTCGTCATAACGGGTCAAGACCCTTATCCGGGTCTGGAGGATGCAATCCCTCATGCCATGGGCCTATCATTTTCGGTGGCACCGGGTGTGAAGCCACCGCGCTCTCTGAACAACATCTATAAGGAGCTTGCTGAGGATTGTGGTTTGCTCAAACCCAACCATGGTGATCTGCGTGGCTGGGCGGAACAAGGCGTCTTGATGTTGAACTCTGTTCTGACGGTTCGGCAGGGTGAGGCCGCAAGCCATGCGAAGAAAGGTTGGGAGGGATTTACCCGAGCCGTGCTTGATCTGATCAATGAGAAATCAGAGCCCGTTTGTTTTCTCTCATGGGGCAAGCATAGCCACGCTTTGACAAAGGATGTCGATGAAAGCCGTCATCTCGTGATCCGTACATCTCACCCCAGTCCGTTGGGTGCGCGAAAGGCTGGATCGGATTTCGAAGCGTTTCTTGGGTCCGGTTGCTTTGGTCGCGCGAATGAGTTTCTCATCAGTAAAAATCGAGAACCCATCGATTGGGCCTGCCTGTCAGAGCCTGTTTTGCTGTAAAATAGGGCAAATTCTGTTGTCGTGCTTGTCTGCAGACAACAAAGGGATTGAACAGGGCCTTCGCTTTCAATAAAACGGGCCAAACGCGACTTTCCACTTTTACATGAGTGACGGCAATTTCATGGCAAGACAGTTTATTTATCACATGCATGGTCTGTCCAAGACCTATACCGGTGGCAAGAAGGTGTTGGATAATATCCATCTGTCTTTCTACCCGGATGCAAAAATCGGCATTCTCGGCCCTAACGGCGCTGGTAAATCCACCATCCTGCGTATCATGGCCGGGCTGGATAACGAATTTACCGGTGAAGCTTGGGCCGCGGAGGGCGCAAAAATAGGTTATTTGCCGCAGGAGCCTGTTCTTGATGAGAGCAAGGATGTGCTGGGCAATGTGATGGAAGGGGTTGCTGAGAAGCAGGCCATTCTGGATCGCTATAACGAATTGATGATGAATTATTCTGATGAAACCGCCGAAGAAGGTGCGAAGCTTCAGGATATCATCGATTCTCAAAATCTTTGGGATTTGGAGAGCCAGGTTGAGATGGCAATGGACGCTCTGCGTTGCCCTCCATCTGATGCTGATGTTTCCGTTCTCTCTGGTGGTGAGAAGCGCCGCGTGGCGCTTTGCAAATTGCTGTTGGCTGAGCCTGATTTGTTGCTGCTTGATGAGCCGACCAACCATTTGGACGCTGAGACCGTTCATTGGCTTGAGAAGCATCTGCGTGAGTTCAAAGGCTCTGTCTTGATCATTACCCACGATCGCTATTTCCTCGACAATGTTACCGGCTGGATTCTTGAGCTCGATCGTGGTTCAGGCATTCCTTATGAAGGCAACTATTCTGCCTACCTTGATGCCAAGGCCAAGCGTATGGCTCAGGAAGGCCGCGAAGAGGCCTCTCGTCAGCGTGCGCTTGCTCGTGAAAAAGAGTGGATGGCGGCAAGCCCCAAAGCACGTCAAACCAAATCCAAGGCTCGTATCAAGTCTTATGACGAGTTGCTCAAGCGCAATGAAGAACGTGCGCCTGGAACCGCTCAGATCATCATTCCAGCTGGCGAACGTCTTGGTGATGTGGTCATCAAGGTTGAAGGCCTCAAAAAGGGCTTTGGTGATCGGATGCTGATTGATGGGTTGGATTTCAACCTGCCACCAGGTGGCATTGTCGGAGTGATCGGTCCAAACGGTGTTGGGAAATCCACCCTGTTCAAGATGCTGACAGGCGATGAGCAGCCTGATGAGGGAAATGTGACGCTTGGTTCAACTGTGCAGTTGGGCTTTGTTGATCAGTCTCGTGATGCTCTGGATGGCAACAAGAATGTTTGGGAAGAAATTTCCGAAGGGGATGACATCATCAAGCTGGGCAAGCGTGAGATGAATAGCCGTGCTTATTGCTCTGCCTTCAATTTCAAAGGCGGTGATCAGCAACAGAAGGTTGGTTCCCTGTCTGGTGGTCAGCGGAACCGTGTGCATCTGGCCAAGATTTTGAAATCTGGCGCCAACGTGTTGCTGCTCGATGAGCCCACCAACGATCTGGATACCGAAACTCTTGCAGCACTTGAAGATGCTCTTGAGGATTTTGCAGGTTGTGCCGTGGTCATCAGCCATGATCGCATGTTCCTTGACCGTCTGGCCACGCATATTCTTGCCTTTGAAGGTGATAGCCATGTTGAATGGTTCGAAGGTAACTTCGAGGACTATGAACAGGACAAGATTCGTCGTCTAGGACCGGATGCAGCCAATCCAAAACGTGTGAAATACAAGCCTTTCAGTCGCTGAGTTCAGATTTTATCTGAGAATTTGATTTGGAAAAGCCCCGCTCATTTGAGTGGGGTTTTTTGTTGCGATTCTAAAACGTGGAGCGTCTATTGGGTTGTTTCTATATATTTGTTCTCGGATTGTTTTTATCAAGAAGCAGGATCTGGAGTGGCAAAGTGGTAAGGAGCATGTGATACTTTACAAACCGGCTCTGCCTTATAAATATGGTCGCTGCTTTTGCAAGCAATGTGGAACATCGCTGGGTGAAATTTTGTCTGACGATGAAAGCTTTCCAATCGGGGCCAATGCGCTGGATGGTGAGTTTGCCGTTCGAAACCAGTTCCACGAGTTTGTCTCGGAGAAACCGTCCTGACACGAGATTTGCGATGATGCATCGCAGTCAGAGGGGCATCCACCTGTCCCTGAATAAGGTAGGCGAGTGACCTACTTGATCTGAAATCAACTTCTCAAGAGAAACTGGCTTTCAATCTTATGATTTTAATGGGAGGAAGATTTTCCCGACCAGGAAACATACCATCTCCAATCTCGATAAATCCCCACTTCTTATAAAATGGTACGGCGTTGAGGGTTGCCTCGATGATGACTTCATGGGTGCCGTTGGAGCGGGCATCCTCAAGTGCGAGTTTCATGAGAGCTGCCCCAACGCCATATCCTGTGAAGTCTGCATCGACAAATAGTCGTTTCACTTCACCTGGCTCGCCATGGGAAAACCCGATGGCTTGTTCATCGATTTCGGCAATCCAGATGAGGCCTTCTTCACAATCAGATCGATAGTCTTCAATAGTGCGGCCATGCATCCAGCTATCCACGACTTCTTGTGAATAGGGGATCGGCGCCAAGTCACGGGTAGAGGCTGATATGAGAGAGAATACTGCTGCTCTATCGTCAGCCTTGGAACGGCGATATATGATGCTTGGTGTCTCTGCTGAGATAGCCATCTCTCACCTCAATGGTCTGTTCTTTGAGCATGTGGAATGGGCAGGATAGGGGAGATGCGTTCAGCCTGACAGAGCCAAATCAGCTTCATTTAATAAAAAATGAGGCTACTAATTTTTTGTTCTGGGAAATATCAGATTTTGATTTTTTCTTCTTCTTTCACTTCAGATGCATGCCACCCGACTTCGGCTTGTGGGATTGCATCCGTCTGATGAAAATAAGGTTTGATATCCAGTAACGGTGTGCCATCAAGGCAGTCGATATAGCGAATTTTCAATCGATCCGGCATAACATCCAGCAATTCCACAACAGAAATTGAGATCGGATTTGGTCTATTGGGAGAGCGCAACGCGAAGGTTCCATGGATACTTTCGGCAAATTTCGGACGCTGTTGAACGAGGGTGCGCATGGCCTCGTGCATCCAATAGAAAACAATGACATGGCTGCAGGTCTCAAGTGATTTCAGCGCTGGCCTGAACTCTTCTTTCACATGCACATAAGCGATTTCATCGGTTTTTCTGCCATTGCGAGGGCAATCTGCGCGGGTTTGGAAAGGTGTTTCAATGTGACCAATGAAACTGAGCCAGGCGTCCTGGGTCAGGCAATTGGCATCAAGCTCTAGTTCTCCGGGGCGCACGGGCATGATCTAATATCCTGCTGACTGAGTGGATTGTTCAAGTTTGAAGTAAATTTTAGCTATCTTTTCAAGGTATTATCATAAAAGCTGGCTGTTGTGTTTAGTCAATTCTACAGATGTGACGTTTATTCTCAATCTATCCTGTCTTGAAAAGCTGGTGGGTCTCGTGGATTTACCGAGGTAGAACTATGTATGCAGCACTTAAGACCGAATTGGTCGATATGAAATTGTTGGACGCTGAAAGCGGACGTGGGAAGAGTGACGAACTGGTTCGTCATGTATCAAGCTTGTTTGCACTGACTTCCGAGCACTGCACCGATGAACAGATTTACACTTATGATGTTGTTTTGCAGCGTTTGGCAGACGTCGTTGATGTTGATGGACGTGCCTTTGCATCGAACAAGTTATGTATGTTGCAAAATGCTCCCTATGGTCTGATGCGACGCTTTGCGTTCGATGTTATCAGAGTTGCCGGACCGGTTTTGCGTAAATCTCCTGTTTTGAGTGATCAGGATTTGCTCGATGTAAGCGATGAACGCGGGGCCGATCATATGTTGGCGATTTCCTGTCGCAAGGATTTGTCTGCGAAAGTAACCGATTTGTTGATCCACTATGCTCATGGACCGGTATTGATGCAGTTGGCGGCTAATGGTCGGGCGCAGATCTCTCAAAAAGGAATGACGTTCTTGCGGCAAATGGCGGCCAATGATGCGAAGATGGCGGAAAGCCTGAAACAACGTCAGGCCCAACATGATCAATTGCGACTGGTGAAAAATCCAACCAGCCCATTGGCACAAGAATTGAATTTGACTGAGATCATGCGAGATTTGGAAGCCCGAATTCCGCCAGACAAACTGGATCTTTCACTGGATCCGTATCTGGCTCGCTACAAATTCGAGGCATCTGCCGTGCGGGCGAAGGATCTGGAGAAAAAATCCCGATTGAATGAAACCAGTCTTCTTCGCTATGCAGGACATGATCAGTTTGCTGATGTGATATGTGGTATCGCCCTGATGTCCGGTATTTCCTACAAGATTATCGCGCGGATGATGTCTTCGCTGCATTGGGAACAGGTTTTGTGCCTGTTCAAGGTCATGCGGTTTTCAGATCGTTTGGTGAGCGAGCTTTTGTGTTGTGGCCCGTGGAAGTTGCGTTTATCTCGCAACCAATGCATCGCAATTCTGAAGCAATATCGACAGATGAGTGTTGAAGAAGCCCATGCAAAAGTGCTTTTATGGTCTCAGAATGGTATTATCCTTGATTGATTAAGGATGGGCTTACCAAATTCATGCAATAACTTGGAGAAATATTTGCCAGTTGGCATGAATGGGACAAAAAGGGACGGTCATGCATGTAACCGCATTTCGAATTTTTGTGCGAGATCTTGCTGTCGCACGAGAATTCTACGCAAATAATTTGCAATGGCCCATGGTTTGGGATCGCTCTGAACAAGGTGCTGTCGGATTTGAGCCGGGAATGCTCGTAATCATAGAGGAAGAGGATGCTGAAGGTCCGCAATCCTCGCTCATTGGTCGTTTTACCGGCTTGTCTTTGGCAGTGGATAATCTGCCGGAGATCTATAAATTGCTCAAATCACGTGGCGTTCCATTCGTTGCTCCACCTGAACGCCAGTTCTGGGGCGGATCTCTGGCGCATTTTATTGACCCATCAGGCAATATCGTCAGTTTGGTTGAGTAATTTCCTGATGATTTGAATAGTCTGAAGAGACGGGTTTGGATGCCATCTTCTGTTGCTGCCAGAAGGTGGCATTTTTTGTTGTGGTTTCAGTTGCCATAAAAAAACGGGCTTTTGTGCCCGTTTTGTTTGAACATTCCAATGAAATCTATGAGATCAGGATGCCTGTTTCAGATCATAGCTGGTAACCAGTTCTCGCAGATGATCAATGATCTGCGGAGCCAGATCTTCTCTATCCAGACCATAGGCAATGTTGGCCTCGAGGAAGCCGGATTTGGAACCGCAGTCGTAGGTGGTACCCTTGAAAATAAGGCCGGAAAATTCCTGATCGTTGTTGAGTTTGATCATCGCATCGGTCAACTGAATTTCACCGCCGCTGCCAGGGGTTTGCGTTTCCAGATAGTCAAAGATTTCGGGTTGAAGGATGTAGCGGCCAGACAAGATCAGATTGGAAGGCGCTGTGCCAGGAGCGGGTTTTTCGATCATGCTCTCAATCTCGACACTGCCGTTCTGACGAGGACCTTTTTTAACCACACCATATTTATGGGTCTCTTCCATTGGCACTTCTTCCAGTGCGACAACATTGCCCTGGCGCTTGTGATAGATTTCCATCATGTCTGACAGACAGCCAGTTGGAGATTTCATGATCATGTCTGGCAACAACAGAGCAAATGGTTCATTGCCGACGAGATCACGCGCGCATTGAACAGCGTGTCCCAGCCCCAATGGCTGTTGCTGGCGTGTAAAACTGGTGCGACCAGCTTTGGGAAGATCCTGACGCAATTCTTCCAGAACATCGAGTTTTTGGCGCTGAATCAGTGTTTGTTCCAACTCTACCTGAACATCGAAATGGTCTTCGATCACCGCCTTGTTGCGGCCTGTAACAAAAATGAAATGCTCAATACCCGCTTTCTTTGCTTCATCCACTACATATTGGATAACCGGTCTGTCGACGATCGTCAGCATTTCTTTTGGCATGGCTTTGGTTGCTGGCAGAAAACGTGTACCAAGACCTGCAACCGGAAAAACAGCTTTGCGAATGCGTTGTGCCATTGTGATCCCCATTTCTTACCATCCGCTGCTGATTACTCCAGCGGACTGGCTCATTTTTTTATTGCTGGTGTTTGTCATTTTTTTGACATCCAGCAAGAGATTTGTCCGTATGTCCGGAAATCTCGTTTAATATCGGAATCCACGCCTCCCACAGACGTAGACATTTCGTGCAGGATATATGCAAGGTTTTAATAAAGGCCGAGTGAACAGTCAATTTGCGGTAATAGAGGAGCGCTAAACTGGCAAAAATCGGATTAAAGTAAATGATTTCCTAACTTGTTCCATATTTGATTGGCAAGAAGAGGTTGGGTGCCTTTGTGTTATTGATGAGGAACAGATATGCGGCGTGGCTTTTTGAAAGTTTTGGGCAAATTGGGCCGATCTTGCGGTGTTGCCAAACCCGCATTGTTGGCAATGACCCTTTTTATGGGATCCACTGCGGCATTTGGACAGAATGCCCAGGGTTTTGACCGTTGGGTCCGCAATTTTTGGCCAACCGCGCAGGCGAATGGTATTACCGCAGCGACCTATAATGCAGCCTTTGCGGGTGCCAAATATGACCCCTCCGTGATCCGCAGAGCGACCAATCAACCGGAATTTGTCAAGCCGATCTGGTCCTATCTAGATAGTGCTGCCAGTGCGACACGCATCAAGAATGGCCGTAAGATGAAGCAGAAATATGCGAATCTGCTCCGCCAACTTGAGGCTCGGTATGGGGTGGATCAACATATTTTGTTGGCTATCTGGGGCATGGAAAGTGCGTATGGTGCTATTTTTAAGAACAAGAAATTGATCAAGCCGACAATCCAATCTTTGGCCATGCTTGGATATGCGGATCGCAGGCGTTCCAAATTTGGCAAGACCCAATTGATTGCTGCTTTGAAAATTTTGCAGAACGGTGATGTGAAACCATCGCAGATGATGGGATCGTGGGCCGGGGCCATGGGGCATACCCAATTCATCCCGACGACTTATCTGGCCAAAGCTGCTGATTTTGATGGTGATGGACGACGTGATATCTGGAATTCCATTCCTGATGCTCTGGCGTCGACGGCCAATTTGCTGGCGACAGCGGGCTGGCAAACTGGCAAGACGTGGGGTTACGAAGTTCAGCTGCCACGCAGTTTCTCGTTTGAGCTGGCCAATGGCAAGATCACAAAGAGCCTTGCTGATTGGCAACGCATGGGAGTTTCTCGTGTTCATGGCAAGACATTCCCGCGCCCTACCGATATGGCGCAGTTGATTTTGCCTGCAGGTTATAAAGGTCCCGCTTTCCTGATCCTCAAGAATTTTGCCATGATCAAGCGTTATAACAATGCGACATCTTATGCTCTGGGAGTTGGGCATCTAGCGGATCGTATTCGTGGTGGTGGTACGTTTGTTCAGGCTTGGCCACGGTCAGACAGGGTTCTGACGCGGTCCGAGCGAAAAGAAGTGCAAACTCTTCTCAATCGGGCCGGATATGATACAGGCGGCATAGATGGTCGCTTGGGTTCAAAGTCAAAATCTGCTATTCGCCATTGGCAGAAGCGCCGTGGATTGGTACCGGATGGATTCGCGTCCGGGGCCTTGCTACAGGCTTTGCGCGCACGATAGTGTGTTATAGGTGCGGTTGCCTGTTCTGAGAGTGGATAATTGAAGCGATGACTGTTATGGGCCGAAAAAACTTGGCGCGCCGTGCGGGCCGGGGAGTGACATTGGGTGTTGCCATGTCGCTGTTAGTCAGTGCTGTTGCGCTGGCTGCGCCCAAGTCAGATGATGTTGTATCCAAGTCTCCGTCTTCATCTTCGATTGACCTTTCCTCATCACCGGGTCCGCGCGTTGGTACAGATGACGGTAGAATAATCGTTGCTCAAAATTTCTTTCAGCGTTTGTTCGGGATTGGGAGCAAGAAGAAAAAACCATCTGCGCAAAAACAGAAGAAGAGGGGGGGAACGAAAAAATCTCGTTCTACTACACCTCCAGCAGTCAAAACTGTTCCCAAGGATCCCGATGCTGCGGTTATTGCGGTCTTTGGTGATGAGTTCTCGCAAGATATCGCTTTTGGTTTGCGAGATGCATTTGCAAAGACACCTGATGTGAAGGTGGATATTCATAGTGTACGGAATACGGGCTTGTTGCATCGTGCCACGAGGAACCCATTAGCGGATCTGACTCCATTAATCGAGAGTAAGCCCTTTACCTTCGCAGTGGTTATGGTTGGTTTGAATGATCGGGGAAAATTTCCTGCTGTGAAGAATGAAGAAGGTGAAGTGGTGCGTGAGGCCATTGCGTTTCAAGAGCCTGGTTGGGAAGGTCTCTATGCCAAGCGTATTGATGCCGTGCGTATAAGTCTGCAGAATAAGGAAAAGCCTGTTTACTGGGTTGGCTTGCCTCCGGTAAAAAGTGCCAAGCTGACAATCGAGCTGAATTATCTCAATGATATCATACGATCTCGCCTGATTGAACGAGACGAGCGTTTCATTGATATCTGGGATGCCTTCTCCAATGAAGATGGTGACTATGTGCGCCGTGGACCTGATCTGTCTGGTCAGGATAAGAATTTGCGTCATAAAACGGGTATTCGATTTACTGCAGCAGGACGGCGAAAATTGGCCTTCTTTGTCGAAAAGCTGGTGATTCGAGCTTTGTCCCAATCCGTTGATGAAGCGGCACTACCTGACTTTCTATCATCCGATGACGAGGCTGCGCTCAAGGAAGGACGAGGAGATCGGCGTGGTATCTTCGTGGTTCGCCAACCGCCAGTGGATGCGACAAAGCTGATTGCACCGGGTGACAAGATTGTTATCAATAATCAGAATAAAGAGCTGGGAAATCCCGGAGCTGGCGTGCCTGATCTGCGGGTGGATGATTTCTCCTGGCCTGTAAAAAGTCAATAATTGAGGGTCGATAGAGACTGTTTCTCAATCGTGATCACTTGAAGCACTTCTTGCAATCGTTGAATCGCGAGTAGTGGTTTCGCTCTTTGTTTCGACGCGAGTTCTTATCCAAAAAGTGCTTCAGCTTTTCGGGAATACGCTCTAAATTGAGATCGACACGAAAGAAATTTGCTCTTGTGCTGAAAACTGTCTAAAAGGCGGGAAAGGCGCGAACTCTTTCAAGCGCCCAATCGCCCCAACTTTCAGGATAGCTCATGTCCGTCACAATCAAGCCGGATCAGTCCTTTTTTCACTCTCTCGCCGATATTGCGGGAGAGACTGTTCTACCTTTTTTCCGCCGTTCCATTGTCATTGAAAACAAGGAGCAGGATGACTTTGATCCCGTGACGGAAGCAGATCGTGAGGCCGAGCGCCGAATGCGCGAAATGATTGCGGGGACTTTTCCCGAAGATGGCATTCTCGGCGAGGAATTTGAGTCTGAACGTCTGGATGCTGACGGTCTTTGGGTGCTGGATCCCATTGATGGAACCCGCGCTTTTATTTCCGGTCTACCAGTTTGGGGAACCTTGATCGGCTATCGTCATATGGATGGGACTCATATGGGGATGATGAGCCAACCTTTTACTTCTGAACGTTATTTTGGCGATGGCAAACAGAGCTTTTACGTCGGCCCAGGTGGGAAACGTGCCATTGAAAGCCGTTCTTGTGCCAGCCTGTCTGATGCGACCTTGTTTACCACCACACCCACTCTGTTCAATGAGCAAGAGCGTGCAGCCTATGACAAAGTGGAAGCAGCCTGTCGATTGCCTCGTTATGGTGTCGACTGCTATGCATATTGCATGGTTGCACTCGGTATGGCTGATATCGTGATTGAAACCGCTTTGAAGCCGGTTGATATTGCTCCGCTCATTCCCGTTGTGGAAGGGGCTGGTGGGATTGTAACCAATTGGCAGGGTGGTTCAGCCTTTGATGGTGGTCAGGTGGTTGCCAGTGGAGACAAGGATTTGCATGAGCAGGTTCTTGAGATGTTGACCTCAGGCTAAGGTTTATGCCAGTCCTTTGGACAGGCGCGGCTTTTTCAAATATTGGTTATCTCAATCATCTTTGGAGCCTGGAATGAAGGCGTCAAAGGCAGCCCAAAACTGCTCCCGATAGATGTTTTTTTCCATGAGAATTTCGTGACGGCTGCCTGCAATGGTAATAGCGTGACCACAGCGCATGGTTTGCGCCAGGATTGCAGTAGCTTTGGAGCTGACGATTTGATCAAAGCCGACAGGCATCATGAGGGTTGGTGTGTGGACGGCAGACTGAAAGTCGCTCGATTGCAGATTACTCATTGCTTTACAGGCTTCATGGACCCATTGAAAAGTTGGTCCGGCGATGCCTTTTTCGGGATAAGCTTCCAGAAATAGTCGATTGCGGTCATAGCGTGGACCATCTGATGTCAGCGGATTGGTGTCAAAAGACCAACTCCCGGTGACTGATCTCTTATCGACGCCCAATGCAAATTTCTGCCCCATCATCAGTAGTCTGGCCAAACCAGTCAGTCGGCGGATGGTGATTTGGGAGACACGCTTACCGAGGATTTTTCGACGATCGGTTGCCAATTGAACCAATGGTGCGGACAGGGCTGCACGGTCAAAGATGGTTCTAAGGCGCGGCAATTGGTTCAGGAGGATCAAGGCTCCCATGGAGTGAGCCAGAGCGAAAAATGGTCGTGGGCAATCAGGAAGTACTTGTTCGTGCAAAAATTGCTCCAAATCCCGACCATAATCTGAAAATCTGCCAATATGACCTTTGCGTGGATTCTCCAGCAGGCGATCGGAGCCGCCCTGTCCACGCCAGTCAAATGTGGCGACGGCAAAACCCTTTGCGCGCAGCTCGCTTACAACTTCATAGTATTTTTCGATATATTCGGCGCGCCCCTGAAGCAAACAGATCGTGCCTCTGGGTGTGGGAGTTGTTGCGGGCCAAAGTGCGGTTCGAACAATGTGGTCATCAAAGGCTTGCATTTCCCTGCATTTGCCGTCTTTCAGCTCGGGAAAAGTCTCAATCTGTTCAAGCCGCATAATGATGTCCGTGTGTCCGCCGTCGTTGACCTATTTTAACTGGAACTATAGCAGGCGGTAAGGGGAAATTCTCCAGAGTCCCCCGAAAGAAATGTATTCTTTTCTTTCATTTGGCAAAATGATATCAGGCACGCAGGTGCGAGCCTGATATCATTGTTGCTGGGATGGGAAATTAGTAGTACCAGAAAGGCTGACGTGGTGGTACATAGCCATTGTCCCAACCATAGCGATGGTAAGGAATCGGACGGGCACGCTGAATGATTCTTTTCTTCACGATACGTCCGTTATAAGCATTGACCTTCAGGCGAACCAATCGGTTGCGACGATCATAGGCTTTGGCTTTGTAGAACTTGCCTTTGATCTTCATGCCATGGACATCATAAAATCCATGATTGCGAATGATCCGGGCAATACGGCGTGGACGAATTTTTTGCTTCTTGTATTTTCTTGGTTTCTCATAGCGTATGGGGGCGACATTGCCGCGCTCATCGGTCGAAATAGTGAAACTGCCATTGGGACCGTGAAAACCAAAGGTCAAACCATTGGCATGAGCGGGGAGGGCGCTGGTGGCTATAGCGACGAGCATGGAAAGTGCGAGTGCGGTTCTTTTCATCTTTCTATTCCCTTCTTTGTTTTTATTCTGCCCCGGATATCGGCTTTGATCCCTTGAGTGCGGGCTTGTTTCCCGTGCTTTCTTTGTTTGTGAGATCAGATTAACAAAGCCGAGCTGAATGAAACTGGAAGGGGATGTTCATCTGGAGTTTAGCAACATGGCAGCAATGAGGAGATATTGTGGCAAGTAGAAAGTCTGAATTTTGGCTGATTTTTACGTGCGGCTTTATTGATTGAATTTCTTCTCATGGGCAGGTCTTGAAATCACAGATCATGGTTTCCATATCAATTGTACCGAAGGCCAGGACGGCTTCGGCGCATGTTGATCTCGCCACTATCCGGGAGATTGGCTTATCTATTTTACCATTCGCATATGTTGCTCAAAGGAGGACATTGTTATGCGTCATTTTGATCTGAGCCCACTTTATCGTTCTACCGTTGGATTTGATAAACTCTTCTCCATGCTGGATACCGCTTCTGGTGTTGAGGGAAGTGCCTCGTCTTACCCTCCATACAATATCGAGCGTCTAGCGGAGAATTCCTATCGTATCACCATGGCCGTGGCCGGTTTTACCGAAGAAGATCTGAGCATTGAGGTGAAGGAAAATGCTCTGACCGTGATCGGTGAGAAGGCAAGTGAAGCTGAGGGTGAGAAAGATTACCTGCATCGTGGCATTGCCGCCCGTGCATTTGAGCGCCGCTTCCAATTGGCCGATTATATGCGCGTCGATAGTGCCAGTATGGAGCATGGTTTACTCCATGTTGATTTGACCCGCGAACTGCCCGAGGCAAAGAAACCACGGCAGATTGAAATCAAGGGGTCCGGTTCCAGTAAGACACTTGAAGGAACCACCCACTAAATACCTGACCGGGAGGGGCTGATTGATCAGTGGTGAGCATTGTCGCCTCCCGGTTCCCCTTTCTTAGTTCCCTCGCTTGTAGATCCATTCCTCCCAGGATCTGCAGCCCCACTTGAGGCGCCTTTGGCGCCTCTTTTTTTTATGCGGTGTTCAGGGTAAGTGATCAGATCAAAAGATCTTCCAGCATGCTTTGCCATTTATGGGGTTGTCTGCCTGCTTTGCCCATGGCTTGCGCTCCGAAATAAAGATGTAGTACAGCTTGGGCTTTGTCTTCCTTGGCATTATCTTGCATGGCAGGGTGATGATTGGAGATTTGCCCATAGATTGCGCGATAGAGACGGTCGGCCATGGCATTGGTCCGTTGAGCGACTTCCGCGTCTGTTGGGGCCAGTTCGACCATGGCGTTGCAGATAAAGCAGCCGCGGCGAGCAGCTTCGCTTTGCTGTTCACTCTCAACATCGTTTCCAAAGAGTGGCATCAATGTTTGAGTGAGATCCGGATCATCGGCTTGGTTCAGCGTTGAGACTGATTGGCTAACGACTTGCTGGTCGTAAAAATCCAGAGCAGCGAGATAGACAGATCGCTTGTCCACAAATGCTTTATAGAAACTACCCCGGGTCAAACCCATGGCTTTGAGCAAGTCTGGCAGATTGGTGGCGCCATATCCTTGCGCCCAGAAAATCTCCATTGCGCCTTGCAGCGCTTGATCCATTTCAAATTCTCTTGGGCGGGCCATTTTTAGAAATCTTTCGCGTCTGTGTCTTTTCAAGACTTAGCAGCTTTGATCTCTCCTCACAATTATTTGTTTTGTACCATTTGGTTCCTAATTCTATATTCCATTTGTCTTCAAGACACAGGCACCAAAGCCATCTGATCTTCCTGTCAGATAGCCTATGTCGATCCCGGTCCTGGTGCCTCATCTCAGACCTTCATTCCCAGGGGCCGGGTCGAACGAGGAGATATAAAATGAAAGCTGTTCGTCATTTGATTACTGGCCTTGCCGTTTCTGCCGCTCTTGCCACTTCTGCTCTGGCAGCAGGCGTTGATGTGAATGCTTCCAGCACCGGCCTTGGTTTGCAGGGCTATGATCCGGTTGCCTATTTCACACAAGGCAAGCCAACCAAGGGTAACTGGAAAATTACCGCGACTTACAATGATGCGACCTATCGCTTTGCGTCTGAAGAGCATAAAGCAAAATTCGAAGCCAACCCAGGTGCCTATCTGCCGCAATATGGTGGCTATTGTGCCTTTGGTGCAGCAATGGGCTTCAAGTTTGATGGTGATCCGAATCTTTGGAAAATCGTCAAGAACAAGCTCTATTTGAATATCTCGCAGGACATTCAGAAAGAATGGGAAGGCAAGACTGCTCAATTCATTCCTCAGGCCAATGACAAATGGATCAAGATTGTTGACAAAGAGCCTGCCGAGCTTCTGGCGCAATAAACTTGAACGATGGAGCCACGAAAAACCGAGCTTGCTGTTTGTGAGCTCGGTTTTTGCATTTTTACTTCTTGAACAAACCGATCAGTCCTTCAGGAAATCAAGGAACTGATCGACATCCTGGTCTGTCGTGCGATAGGAGCAGACGAGACGATAGAGCCCAAATCCGTCTTGCGGCTTATCCTCTTCTGCCAGAGTGTTCGCTGGCCATTCGTGGAATGCGGCACCGGCGGTCTCAAGCTTTGCGGCCAGATCTGTTGGCAGATAGACGAAGACCTCATTTGATTGGCTATCCCAAGCCAATTGTGCCTTTTTGCTTTTCTGGATTCCCGCGATGAGGTTTGACGCCATGGTGTTGGCATGGCGGGCGTTTGCCAGCCAGTGATCATCTTTGAAATATCCATCAAATTGAGCGGCTGCAAAACGCATCTTGGAGAAGAGATGACCTGCGCGTTTGCGACGATATTCAAAGTTCTTGCCCAGTTGCTTGTTGAAGAAAACAACAGCTTCTGCGGCCCAGGCACCATTTTTGGTCGCGCCAAAGGAGAGCATGTCAACACCTGCTTTCCAGGTCATTTCGGCAGGAGTACAGTCAAGAGAGACAAGCGCATTGGCAAAGCGAGCACCATCCATATGCAATGCCAGCTCGCGGCTTTTGCCCAAGTCGGACATTGCCTCGATTTCCTTGACTGAGTAGGCTGTGCCAGCTTCTGTTGCCTGGGAAAGAGAAATGGCATTTGCCATGCCGTGATGGACGACGCCTTGCGGAATCTCTTCGAAACCGTTCTTGATACTGTCTGGTGTCAGCTTGCAATGGCGGCCTTCCAGCCCCCACATGCGTGCGCCGGAGGAGAGAAACTCTGGAGCGCCGCATTCATCAACGCGGATATGGGCTTCCTTGTGACAGAAGACGGCACCACCGGGTCCTGTAGCGCAAGACAGGGATAATGCGTTTGCCGCCGTGCCTGTAGCAACCATCCAGACATCACAGTCGGTCTCAAATATATCGCGGAATTTTTGGGTGATCTGGTCTGTGAGTGGATCGCCCCCATAGGCGGGGCTATAGCCATCATTGTGGCGGGCAAGAGCATCCATGATCGGCTGGGAAGCACCAGCCCAGTTGTCACTGGCAAAAAACATTGGGTATGACCTTATGAGATCGAGGTAGGTGGCTCACTATCTCTTCCTCAATCTCATAAGGCAAGTCATTGATGTGTCCGACTATCAATCCTGTGTATTGCGATCCGACCAGACCTTGGACAGGAGATAATCGATGGAGATTTTACCAGGCCCTTTGATGATCAGATAGAGCAGTGGGAAGATCCAAAGCAGACGTTGGTCGGCGATCTCGGCATTATGTTGCTGATCGAAGAATGCGCCGATGGTCTCGGTTCCGACGCCATGCAAATTGATGTCGACAAAAGTCATGACAGCAATCACACCGATGAAAGCAAGGCTGGACAGGCGCGTAAAAAGGCCTGCCACAATCGTGATTGGCAAGACGATCTCGGCAATGGTACCAGCGATAACAATGATGGTCCAAGGAAAGAAGGCGATCTTGGACGTGTCATACACCACTGCTTCGGCGATATGCGGAATGATCTGGGCATAGGCCCCCGCATCGGGTGAAAAGAGACCGAAGATGCCTTCACCCAATTTGCTGATACCAGCATTGAAGAAGAGGAAAAACAGCACGCTGGCAAAGACGAGGCGTGCAACAAGGCCCAGAAACCAACCATTGAGAGCGGACTCAACAGCTTGAAAAATGCGAGAGTGCAGATTCTGCAATTGATTTATCAGCGTCATTTTTATTCGGTCTTTCAAATCAAGATGTTGGGTAATTGGTTCTAACTGGCTAGTTCAAGACTATGAAGGGCACCGGTTTCCAATAGGCCCCCCAAATTCTGGGCCAAATCGAAATTCTCATTGGTTTCGGAAGCATGTTCTGCTGCTACTGACAGACTGTTGCCTGACATCAAGGCTTCAATGAAAGCTCCACCACCCTCAGGTAAGGCGATGACAATAATATCCAAAGCTGGACGTGTGATCAGCACATTTTCTGGCTTTACCATGATATCCGCCATATGGGTGCCTGGATCATCTGTCTTGTGAGCTGCCCATATGGAATGGATCGGATAATCGGATTTGACCAGACGACAGGCTGGATGGAATTTGAAGACCACATCGCCCAAGCGCTCTTGAGGAACGGTTTGCAGCGCAACCGGATCCATCGGTGTTGCATCCGCAGAATGATAGCTTTGCAACCAGGCCTGCTCCAGTCTTGCGATGTCGGGCAGATAGGGTACATCTTGAACCGGCTCGAAACCTTGTAGAAAATCGGGGTAATCCTTGCCATATTCTGCCAGCATAGCACAAATGGGTGGTGTATGGCGCACATAGACAGGCGTCATGGCGCGGAAGAATTCCTCGCCTACCAATTCATTGACCACCGGATAGGCCGCCATCAAGGATTCGGTCAGTCCAACAATGACATTGTTACGATAGACATTGTAACGTTTGTTGGCCTTTTTGCCCTTGGCGGGACCAACCACATCGGCAGGTGTTGGCATTTCGGCTTCAAGCAGCCCTTTGGAAAAGACTGCCTGATCAACTATCAGGGGAGGCAGCTCGGGAAGACGTGATGCATTATCCACATTATCCTGCATGACGGATCTCCGCCTGTTTATCCGCTGCCTTGATTTTTTCCTCTGCACGCATGGCTTCTGCAAATAGCACATCCCATGCCGGGATATTGGCATCCCATTCAATCAGGGTTGGAACCGGGCCGGAACGTGCCAGAGCGTGATCATACAAATCCCAGACGGCTTCAGCGACTTGTGCATCATGGCTGTCAATGAGCAGCAATTCACCTTCATCATCTTCGTCGCGGGCAAAACCCGCCAGATGAATTTCGCCGACATGTTCTATCGGAAATGCATCAAGATATGCTACGGGATCATAATTCTGGTTTGTGGCTGAGACATAGACATTATTGACGTCCAGAAGCAGGCCACATTGGGTCTTCTCTACCACTTTCTCCAGAAATGCGATCTCTGTCATGGTTGACGAGGCAAAGGCCACATAGACGGATGGATTCTCTAGTAGAATCCTTCGGCCCAAGTGATTTTGCAGCTGATCGACATGTTCGATCACGCGCTCCATACTATCTTCGCGATAGGGAACGGGTAGCAGATCATTGAAAAAAAGCTCGTCATGGCTGGACCATGCCAAATGTTCTGAGAACAAACCAGGCTTGTAGCGGTCATTGAGCATTTTCAGCCGGTCTATATGGTCTTGCTTTAGCGGCTGATCGGCTCCAATGGAGGCCGCAACGCCATGCAAGGATAGCGGATAACGACTTGCAATCTCCGAGAGATAATGCAGAGGCGGCCCTCCGGCTCCCATATAATTTTCCGGATGAACCTCAAACCAGCCAATGTCGGGATTTGTTTCAAGGATCGTTTGGTAGTGTTCTGCCTTGAGCCCGACCCCGGCTCGCGCCGGGATCGGTTTAGGTGCCAAGGCAGACATCGGATTGTGCGATGTCATTTCTATCGTCCTATGTCATTCTGCTCTGGGGGAGCAGAAAGTGAACTTAAGATTTGATAGGCTCAAGGCTACCCATGCCGTTAGGGGTTTTCATGGTGGCGCAAGTGCCTTTTTTAACCAGTTTCCATGCATTACCCTGATAGTCAACGGTAGAGGTGCCTTTACAGGTGGTGCCTGGACCAGCAGCACAATCATTTTCACCTTTCAGTGCTACGCCATAGCATTTTTCCATTTCGGCAGCTTGTGCGCCGGTGGTGGATACGGTTGTCAGTGCGCCAGCAGATACTACGGTTGCAACTGCGCCTGCGATTACTGCTGCGGAAAATGATTTCTTAGACATGGAAGTCTCCCAGATCGTGTTTTAAAACTGATGTCGCCGGCTCTCTCAGTGTTCCTTGCCAGCGAACGAGGCCATACTGTCCCCTTTGCTGATCAATGGGAAATGAATTGGATGTGAGAGGCATTTCACCAGCGCTCACAAACGCGTGAGAATTTACGTTATATCTATGAAAGTATAATAAAATCATGATGTTATATATTGATTGGGTTGGGTGATTTTTAGCTGGGGCGGTGTAAAATACCCAAAATCGAGTTTTGAGGCTGGTGAAAACAATCTGATTGTTAAGAAAGTATGTTGGATTGCTTGACTTATTGTGCAATGCAATGTAATTGTTGCAGTGCGATATTTATCGCAGCCCTATATGGGCGTTTCCTCCTTAGACTTTCAGGGCCGTTATGCGGCCCTTTCTTTTTGCCTGAATTTCACTTTGCCGACTACAGACGTGCTTACACATGCTTGTTTCATACGGTTCTGCGCCCGAATGATGCTTTGGCCCAATGGGTCCAATAGTCCACATGCTCAGATGATTTGTGAGTTTTATTCAGCTGCTGCCTTGGTAGGGCGGAAGAGGCGACTGGTAGAGAGTTGTAGTTGCTCTGAGAAATTTGTCATGGCTTTCTGAATGGCCGCAAAGTTTACTCCAGGGCAGATTGTTTCTTCGTCCATATACAGCGCACGGTTCAACTCGATCTGCAAAGCGTGCAGACCTTTGGTTGGTCGGCCATAGTGCTGGGTGATGAACCCGCCAGCATAAGGATTGTTCAGCGCAACGTTGAAGCCAAGATCAGTGAGAATGGCATAAGCGGCTTCTGTGAGATCACTATGGCAGGAAATCCCATAACGATCTCCCAAAATGATATCCGGCTGCTGACCAGAGGGAAGATGGCGAAAAATGCGCGAGGGCATGGAGTGGCAATCAATCAGGCAGGCATATCCAAACTGCACATGTATGCGGGCCAATTGATGGCGTAGCATTTTATGGTAGGGCTTGTAATAGAGTTCGATGCGATCAAGAGCGTGCGCCAGACTAAGTTTATGTTTGTAGATTTCCTGATTTTCCGAGACTATGCGAGCAATGGTGCCAAGACCTGATCCCACCCTTGGTGTTTGACTTTTTGCATAGGGTGGCAGAGCCTCATTGAACATATGTGGATCAAGCTCATAAGGTTCCCGGTTCAAGTCCAGAAAAGCACGCGGGAAGTTTGCTGCCATCAAAGGAATGCCTTTGGAGGGAAGATCCGAGAATATCAGATCGATGAAAGCATCTTCCGAGCGACGCAATTGTGTTGCGTCCAGCTTGCTGGAATTCCGGAATTGATCAGGATAACAGCGTCCGGAGTGAGGGGAATTAAACAGGAAAGGTGCTGATTGAAGTACGGCCCGGGAAAAGGAATAAGGGTCTGTCAGGTCTGTTTTCTGTTCAAAATCCATATATCTGCGCTTAAGCTTCTTTCATTCAAGTCGGTCGATATTAGCGGATTCGAGTGCAAAAAGGGAGCGTAAAGGGGTCTGCATTTACAAAAAATCATCACATGGCTATGAATAGTGTCAGAATTCACCGGATTTTTACACCTTTCAAGTGAGATTGGGTGTTAAGTTTATCAGGATTTGGCAACGCTAGGACGGAATGTGATGTCGCAGATTTTGCTGGCAGAAGATGATAATGATATGCGCCGCTTTTTGGCGCGTGCGCTGCAGAATGCGGGCTATGAAGTTGTGTCGTATGACAATGGCAAGAGTGCTTATGATCGTTTGCGCGAAGAGCCGTTCAATCTGCTCTTGACCGATATTGTGATGCCGGAAATGGATGGTATCGAGCTGGCGCGTCGTGCAACAGAGCTGGACCCGGATCTGAAAGTGATGTTCATCACTGGTTTTGCGGCGGTTGCCCTGAACCCGGATTCACAAGCTCCAAAAGATGCCAAAGTGCTTTCAAAGCCATTTCATTTGCGTGATCTGGTCAATGAAGTGGGCAAGATGCTGGCAGCTTAAGAGCTCGTTTCCATTATATTTTGACAAAAGCCCGCCATTGTTGCGGGCTTTTATCTTGTTGGGGATTTTTCTCCGAAAGGGACTTGCATTTAGATCAGCAGGAAAGTAGAACCCTTTTCACCGCAAGGCATTATACAATGCCGATCAGGATGGGCGTATAGCTCAGCGGGAGAGCACTTCGTTGACATCGAAGGGGTCACTGGTTCAATCCCAGTTACGCCCACCATCCTTTCTTCTATCCCATTCCTACAGTTGTTTTGAAACTCGATGGTATTTCCATCTGTAGTCAATTGCTGAACATCGCGTTGGGGAGTAGAAGCGCAATTTCTGGCATGAATACCAGTAGCGTTAGCGTTACGATCATTGCGATCCAAAAGGGCATGATGCCTGCAAATATGGTTTCAATCTTCACATCCGGCACGACGCTTTTGACGATGAAGACGTTGACGCCGATAGGTGGTGAAATCAAACCCATCTCCAGAACGATGACCATCACCACACCCAGCCAGATCGGATCGAAACCCAGACCAGTGATCAATGGAAAAACAATGGGCAGAGTGATGACCAGCAGCGATAATCCTTCGATGAACATGCCGAGAATGACATAGCCCAGCAAGATGATGGTAAGGGTTCCATAGGCACCTAATGATAGATCGGTGACGGCACCTGCGATGGTCTCTGGCAGGTGGGATAATGCCACGAATGGAGCGAAAACGTTGGCTCCGATCAGGATGAAAAAGACCATACCAGTTGTCCGCAAACTCTCAGCCCCAACATCATAGAGAACGCGGAGATTGCATTTGCGGCGAATGATCAGCATGAACAGGGCAAAGAACGCACCAACGCCAGACGCTTCAACCGGTGTGAAGAAGCCGGTATAGATCCCGCCGATGGTGATCATGATGATGGTGGTGATGCCGCCAGCCTGAACAAGGCTGCGGAATTTCTCGTTCCGATCAAAACTCGGCCCACGTGGTCCTTCTTCTGGCCAGATGAAGGTGATGACCAGAATGGCGAGAATGAAGCATCCTGTCAGCAACAGGCCAGGTAGAACACCGGCAATGAACAGACGTCCGATGGATTCCTCAGTCAGTACCGCATAGATTACAAATCCGGTGGATGGCGGGATCAGGATCCCAAGAGTACCACCTGCTGCAATGGCGCCTGTTGCCAATCTCGCACCATAATTATGGCGACGCATCTCGGGATAAGATACCTTGCCCATTGTGATCGCGGATGCAATCGAGGAGCCGGAAAGAGCTGCGAAACCGGCGCAACCCAGTATGGTTGCGGTGGCAAGACCACCGCGCAGATGGCCGATTATCTTATAGGCTGCATTGAAGAGGTCTCTGCTCAGACCTGCAGCAGAGGCCAGATTTCCCATCAAGATGAAAAGCGGAATGATCGATAACTCATAGACAGTGACTGTTGCAAACACCTGTCCGCTCAGTGTGTAAGCTGCAGCCGATATGCCTGATATGATGGCTGTTCCTATAAAACCGACCAGCGTCAATGCCATGGCGACTGGCATACCCGATGCCAGCAGGCCGAATAGGGCCAGAAACCCTAGGGAACCAATTAACTCGACCGCCATTCTTTCACCATTTTGACAAAGAGCAACACGGCCGATGCAGCGGACCCTGCTGAGATTACATAATAGGATGGAGCAAAGGAGAGCTGCAGGAGCAATGTTGTTTCTCCAAAATCAGCCGCGCTGAGAGCATTGAGGGCAGACCGCCAGGCGATATAGGCAAGCATGATGATGCTAAGACCCGTTACCAACCAATTGGCACTTTTCTCCAAATAGGAGGGTGCCATTTTGATCAGTGTGTCGATGGCAATCAATCTACCCGCGAGAACGCAGAGGGGCAGGCTGATGGACACGACGATAGAAAGGCCAATCTGCGTGAGGTCATTCGCACCAAATATTGGACTGTCGAAAAAGGATCTCAGCAATGCGTCCCCGACAGACAGAAACATCATGAGAAACAGGGCCAGTGTACCGCTTCCAATGAGCAATACCTCAAGCCGCTTGAGCCACCGCCCATTCTGAAGAGAATGGGCGGTGTGGAAGTGGTCCTCATCATTCATCGAAATACTATTTCGATAGCTGCGAAACGATATTGGATGCGTCAACGCCAGTTTCATCAGATGTTTTGGCGATAAAGGCATCCAGAGCCGGTTTCATGGCTTTGCGGAACTCAGCCTCTGCAGCAGCGTCAATCTCGATCAGCTCGACCTTTGATTTTACAGCCAGATCCAGTCCTGCTTGACCAGCTTTGCGGAACTCTTCCGCGCCCTTCAGGCTGATCTTGCGGCCAGTCAGATTGTCGAGTTCTTTCTTCTGTTTGTCATCAAGGGCATCCCAGCTGCTCTTGTTCATCAGCAGATAGAAGGTATCCAGCGCAGAAGGTAGATTGGTGGTGATGTATTTTGCGGTCTCATTCAGCTTGTAGGAACGAATGCCGGAAGGGCCGATCATGACTGCATCCAGAACACCTGTATTCATGGCGTTATAGGCTTCAGTCGTTGGCATGGACACCGGAATGCCACCCCATGCCTTGATTAGCTCAGCCATGATTGGGTTTGGTGAGCGGACTTTCAGACCTTTGAAGTCGCCCATGGTGCGGACAGGCTTCTTTCTTGTGATCAGAACAGATGGATTGTTGGCCCAGAGACCAAGCAGCTTTGTTGATGCATATTCGTCTTTGAAAAGATCGATATGGTCCCACATCTTGTTGGTTGCAACTGTACCGTCAGCAAATAGGCCCGGTACATGCACCATGGCGGTTTTGCGGAACTGCTTGGGTGTATAGTCAGGAATGCCGAAAACAATGTCAGCGACGCCGGTCACAACACGCTTATATTGCTGAACCGGTCCTTTACCCAACTCGCCCGAGGGAAATACGCGAATGGTCAAAGATCCATTGGTCGCTTTTTCAATGTCACCTGCCAGAGGTGTCATGACCCCTTTGTCCATGGGGTGCATTGAGGGCATGAAATGTGCAGCTTTCAGTTCTGCTGCCTGAATGCTTTGTGGTCCGAGGCCGACAAAAGCAGCCAATGCGATCAATGCAGCAATGCTACGCTTTTTTTCGCTTCCTACCATCTTTTCCTCCCAGTAATGATGATATTGCTCCATAATGCTTAACATTGTTAATTAACTATGTTAAGTAAAAATTCGTACGCATCTGAATGTGATCATCTGATCATGGAAGGGTTTTGCAGGATGGCGGAACAATTCACGCTCCACAATCGTATTGGTTTCAAGGTCACCAGTTTGGCCAGGGTCATGGAATCTCGGTTTGAAAGAAAGCTGAAAAAACATAATGTTACTCGTCTGATGTGGTGCGTCTTGCGAGGCGTGGGTATGGAAGACCAGTCCACACCGTCTCAGCTCGCCAGCTATATTGGTGTCGCCCGTCCGGCAATCTCCCGCCTGTTGAAGACCATGATGGACAGAGGTTTCATCGAGCGGCAATCCAAGGGTGAAGATGGGCGGGTCAGTGAAGTTGTTCTGACCGAGCTTGGGCAAAGCACCATGAAGGAATGTCACATTCTGGTTCGGGAGTTGAATAATCACTATTCCAGCAAGTTGGACGACGAAGCCTTCGAGCAATTCATGCAGACCATTAATGTGCTGTTAGAAGGTGAAGACGAAACACTGATGCGTTTGTAACGCACCCCATCTCCAGCGCATGGACCAGATGGCATTTGTGAGGCAGGGTTTTGAAGCTATTTTCCGACAAAAAACGACCGGTTTCCATGGGAGGATATCCTCTTGAGAGGATCGCCAGAACTGAGCGAATGCCCGACCTGTCTGGTGTGCCTTCCTATCCTGTCGTATCTTTCCAAAGGCCCGATCATCGAGAAAGCCTTGTCAATGCAATGGCAGAGGCGCAGGCCATGCTCGATGCCATTCGCATCGGATTGATCAATAAGGCAAAGGCGGAAGTGCCAGAGGATCGATCGGAGCGTGCCAATCATATGAAGGCTTTTGGGTATTTTTCCGATGCCTCCATGATGGCAATTGCCAAGATCCCGCAAAGCGCGTTGCTGGAAAAGCCGTATGTGAACCCTGACATTGAGGCGCTGGCCTACAAGCTGCAAAATGAACAAACAACAACCCTGGCTTCGGGTGTTGATGTCATCATGGCTGACCTGAAGGAGTCAATGGAAGCGCCTCCGACGGGAATTGAAGAGCATAGTCATGCTTTGGTCATTGCTCAGGAGTTCGTTCGTGATCCCGAAGAAGGAGAGGTCGGAGCTGATTGGATCATGGATGCGCAAGAGGCACGTGCTTGCATGCGATCTTCCGAGGTGGCAATTGTACTGGCTCAATATCTAAGATTGCTTGGATATGACGCCCGGGCACATACCGGCTCCACCAGTGATGTCGACCTCAATCAGTTGGCTGTCGCCAGTGGTTTGGCGGGTGTTGAAGATGGTCAGGTGGTGAACCCGTATCTGGGAACCCGTTTCGGTCTGGCGGCTGTGACAACCAATTTCGAGATGCAGATTGATCATCCGATCAAGCCTTTGAAAGAGCAGTCTTCATTCCATACCCATGGACCCGCCTGGATGGTCGGTAAGGGTTTTGCCAAAAACGCCTTCAATCATGAGCCATTCAGCAAGCGGCGTTTCGTTGATGGCGCGCATCCGTTCGAGAAGCTGAAGCGTGTCGATGATCCGACCACCTTCATTGATGAAATGCGGGTGCCAAGAGTACCAAAGCGTACCGATATGTTTGCACGTTCTTTGTTTGGTGACATGGGCAAAGGCAATCAACAAGCGGCGAGAAACGGCCATTATGTCCGCAAGTCTGCGCCTTCCATGGCGCAGCGCCGTGCCTTGGGGGCCTTTACCTTACTGCAGGATGGCCCGGCCAATCCGGAAAAATCTCAGCATACACAATCTGCCAAGTCCAATGCGGAGAATATCAAGGCAGCAGCTTACTTTCTGGGAGGAGATGCCATCGGACTATCCCGGTGCCCGGAGTGGGCTTGGTATTCTCATAACGCTCTGGGGGATGAGATCAACCCGCCCCATGATCAGGCCATATCAATGATCATTGATCAGGGCTTTGAGACCATGGAAGGGGCTTCTGGTGATGATTGGATTGCTGTGTCCCAGTCCATGCGGGCTTATCTGAGATTCTCGATCCTTGGTGGTGTTATTGCCAATCAAATACGCCGCCTTGGTTATCCTGCCAAAGCCCATTCGGTTATGGATGGTGAAGTCCTGCAGCCACCATTGTTGCTCTTGTCAGGTCTTGGGGAAGTTAGCCGTATTGGTGAAGTGATCCTCAATCCATTTTTGGGGCCAAGGCTGAAGTCAGGCGCGGTTACCACCACCATGCCGATGGAACATGACAAACCCATTGATTTTGGTCTGCAGGAATTTTGCAATGCCTGCAACAAGTGTGCGCGGGAATGTCCTTCAGGGGCCATCACGGCTGGTCCCAAATTGATGTTCAATGGCTATGAAATATGGAAGTCTGATAGTCAGAAATGTACCACTTATCGGGTGACACAACCCGGTGGGGCCATGTGTGGGCGTTGTATGAAAACCTGTCCATGGAATCTGGAAGGCTTGTTCATTCAAGCTCCATTCCGCTGGGCGGCCATGAACTTTCCCAAACTGGCGCCAGCTCTTGCCAAACTTGATGATAAAGTCGGGAATGGTGAGATCAATCCCATCAAGAAATGGTGGTGGGATCTCGAGATTGAGGAAGATGGCGGATACAGGCCTACCAAAAAACCTGTTAATGAACGGGCGCTTCAGACAAGTCTCGATTTGCAATATGAAGATCAGACCCTTGCGGTTTATCCCGCCAATCTGGCTCCTCATCCATGGCCATTTCCCTTCCCAATGGATCGAGAAAAGGGGATTGAGGCTTATCAAGCCATGATCACGGCCAAGGAATATAAGGCTCGGTTGGCCGCTGGGGAGACTGATGATCTTGCACACAGTTATCACATCGAGGGTGATGCCCCTGTGATACGGGTGAAGATTGCCAGGGTTGAAGCCATGACGTCTGGCATCAACAAATATGAGCTCAGTTCGGTCGATGGCTCGCCGTTGCCAGATTGGACTGCAGGGGCTCATCTGGACATTGTGGTGGCGCCGGAATTCCTGCGTCAATATTCCATGTCAGGTGATCCTGCCAACAATCAAAGCTATCAGATCGGAGTTTTACGAGAGGATGAAGGGCGCGGAGGGTCTCAGTTGCTGCACCGTATATTCAACGAAGGTCGCAAGATCTTTATTTCCAAACCCATCAATCATTTCGGTCTGGATGAGGCTGCCAAGAAAACCTTCCTCATGGGGGGAGGGATTGGTATCACACCAATGATTGCGATGGCGCATCGTTTACATGCAATTGGTGCTGATTTTGCCATTCATTATTCGTGCTCAAGCAGGACTAATGCTGGGTTCTTAAGTGATCTGGCTGAGTTTCCTTGGAAGAATAAGCTTCAGTTGCACTTCAGTGATGAGGGATCGCGAGCTGACTTGAATGCAATTCTGGCAGGTTATCAGGACGGTTATCATGTTTATACCTGCGGGCCAGAGCGTTACATGAATGGTGTGCTGGATGCCGCTGAAGAGCAGGGTTATCCCGATGAGGCGCGTCATTTTGAATTCTTCAATGTTCCAGAACTACCCGAATATGAGAATTATGATTTCACGCTCAGGCTAGCGAAATCCGGAAGGGAATTCCTTGTTCCTGCGGATCGATCTGCAACGGATATTCTGACCGAAAATGGCATCTCAGTAGATGTGAAATGCTCGGATGGCATTTGCGGTGTTTGCAAATGCGGCATTGTTGAAGGGGATGTCGAGCATCGAGATTTTGTGCTCTCCAAAGCTCAAAGAGAGAAGGAGATGATCCTTTGCCAATCACGAGCTGCAGCAAAAGATGGTGTTGTGATCGTCGACCTATAGAGATTTGGAAATCTTCTGGCGGAGGTTATCATATATCTCGGAAAATTCGTCTTGGGTTGAGAAACCAAGATCGGAAATTTGTGTGATGCCTTTGTCGTGGTGGATTTGAATGACATTCAGGCTTGTACGAGCAATTTTGAGATAGTTTAGTTTCGTGATGTTGCTGTAGGGAATTGTAATTTCTCTGTTTGAAGTTACTGACTTGGGTAATGTGATGACTTCGGCTTGCAGAGAGATAGCCCGTGTGCTGTTCCTCTGATTGGACCAGATCCAAACCAAACGGATAGAAAGAAAGAGAGCTCCAGCAGCAAGTGCCCCATACGCCATCGCTCCGAATGGAAGGCCAATCTGAATTCCGATGAATTTGTCTGGCTCGAGAAAAGCGAGAAAGACCATCAGGCCGGAAAAAATCAGGATGAATAATGTGACTGCAGAGGTGGCGGGACCGTTGAGCTTATAGACATATGTAGATTTCATGAGAGCCTAATGGTTGCCAAAATCCACCATATTGATGGTTTTGGGTAAGAAATTGATAGTTGGTCAGTTGATTGTCTCTACAAGTGACACTGTCGTTTTTCATATGACCATAGTGCCTTTGTCTAGTCCATATGGTGCAAATGTAGCAGATTCTAATATCTTGATAAAAAACGCTCATCTCTATTTTATATGAAATCAATACAGCTAGAGCATATTCTTGTCCGAAAACCGCACACACTTTTTGGGAATAGGCTCTAGAAGGTTCAAGACTGTTTCCAATTTTGAACTGTCTAGTTGTGTGAGGTTTCATAAAGCGGAGCAGTACAGATTATTGCATTTCCGAGATGCGTTCAGCGCATTGGCGTACCATCTGAATCAGATCCTCGGTTGCAGTGAGCTGATTGCGGTGCCCGGAGATGTTAACCGAGCCAATGGCATAGTTTGATCGATCGTAAATCGGGGCGGCGATTGCAACAGTTCCCTCTGCCAATTGCGAGGCCTGAGCGACATATCCGCGCTTTCTGTCTTCAATCAATGCTGATTTCAATTCATCCAATGTTTCAATAGTTGTTTCGGTGAATTTTTGAAATTCATAGTCTTCAAAGCGACGGTCAAGCTCTTCATCACTCAGGGAGCAAAGCATGATACGACCCATGGAGGTTGCAAATGCCGGGAGCCGGGAGCCAACCGGGATGTTCGATACCATCGGGCTGGGGGACATGGCACGGAAAACATAAACCGCTTCAGTATTTTCCAGAACTGCCACATGTACTGAGAAGCCGGAATGATCACGCAATGCTCTGGCGTGATCTGCTGCGACTTCGCTCAGGTCCAAGGCCTTTATGTAACTATAGCCGAGTTCCATAACTCTTGGTGCCAGGCGAAAGGTCCGTGCGGCTTCATTCTTGATCAAATAGCCTTCTTGTTCCAGCGTATGAACAAAGCGGAATGCAGCTGAACTTGTCACCGAGATCTCATCAGCAATCTGTGACAAAGTCATCTGTGCGTGCCCAGATCCAAAGGCTTCCAGAATACGCAGCCCGCGCAGAAGAGAATTCGATTGGTACTTTTTTTCCTTAGACATACCTTGTCATAGCTTTTGCGCCAGCCTCTGCAAAGCGAAAATATAGGCGGAGTTGATGCTATCTTCCAGAGGATGTCGACCGGCCTCGATTACCCTGTTGCCGGCGACATAAACATCTCTGATTTCTGCCTGTTGACCAGAGAAAATATGGAAGTCCAATACGGCTTCTGGTGAAACTGCCGCCATTATGCCATCTCGGTCATAACTGATTTCGACAAAATCAGCCCGTGCTCCGACTGCGATTCGCCCAATCTCTCTTCCGCAGGCACGGGCTCCACCCTTGGCAGCATTCACCCAGAGATTGGTGCCATTATTCGGATAGGCATCTGAACAGAAGACATTTCGCTGTCTTCGTTCCAGCCGTTGACTATATTCCAAGGTTCTTAGTTCCTGCATTGCTTCTGTGCAGATATTGCTGTCGGAGCCGATTCCGAAATGACCACCAGCATTCATGAAATCGGTCCCGCGGAAAATACCATCGCCAAGGTTCGACTCCGTCAGAGGGCAAAGGCCTGCAGTTGCACCAGATTTAGCGATCGCTTTGACTTCGCTATCATCCAGATGTGTTGCATGAATGAGGCACCATTTTTTGTCGACTGGAGCCTGATTCATCAGTGCCGCAACTGAACGCATGCCACTATAGGCAATGGAATCCTGAACTTCCTTGGTCTGCTCGGCAATGTGAATATGAACCGGACAATCTGGAACCAAACTTGAGCGAAGCTCCATGAGCCAGGTCATTTCATCTTCGGTAACAGCGCGCAGGGAATGCGGGGCGATGCCAAGATTGTGTGAAGGATGTTGTTTCTTCAATTCTTCCAGTAGCAACACATACTGATCTCTGGAATTGATGAAGCGCTTTTGGGCGTCCTCAGGAGCCAAGCCACCAAAGTTTGCGTGGGCATAGAAGACTGGCAAATGTGTCAGGTTTAGGCCAGTGCGTTCCGCTGCATGGATGATCGATGCAGACAACTCTTGAGGACATGCATAATAGCTGCCGTCCATATCGTTATGCAGATAGTGGAACTCGACGATCTCAGTATAGCCACCCTTCAGAAGATCCATATAGAGCTTTGCTGTGATCGCCTGTAGATCTTCTGGGGAGACATTGAGCGCAAAATAATACATCATTTCGCGCCAGGACCAGAAGCTGTCTACCGGGTTCTTGCGAATCTCGGACAGACCTGCCATCGCATATTGAAAAGAGTGGCTATGCAGGTTCGGCATTCCCGGAATGACCGGATTTTTAAAGACAGGATAAGCGCAGCTATTCGCATCCTGAATCAGGCTTTCGATGTGACCATTGTCGTCAATCTGGATCGAGACATCGTGCATCCAGCCTTGTTCGGTCAGGACCTGTTTAAAGTGAAATCCACCGGCCATCTCTTATGTCCTTTTGGGCTTGGTAGGCGTATAGCGAAGAAGGGCCTGCTCATAAGTAGGGAGACGAATGAGCAGGCGGGGACAAGCATGCTTATGCTGTGCTGGTTTCAACAAGCAATGCGGAGGCAAGTCCCTTGATTGTAGACGTGAGCTGATCTGCTTTTTTCTGAACCAATGTCCAGGGTGCTTGCTCAATCATGTAAGTTGATTGGGCAATCTCGAGTTGCAGGGCATGAATGTTCTGTTCTGGTCTGCCGTAGTGGCGGGTAATGTATCCGCCTTTGAAACGGCCATTTTTCACAAAACTATAGCTGCTAGAACTGAGCAGATTTTCAGCACAGCTTTCATATTTGAAGTCGGTGCTTTGGCCGCTATTCGTTCCTAGATTCAGGTCCGGGAGAATATTTTCAAACAGTCTTGGAACTTGTGAGCGAATTGAGTGCAGGTCGAGCAGAATGCACATACCGAACTTGGATTTGATGCGCTGTATCTCTGCTTCTAAGGCATCGTGATATGGCACCCAATAGGTTTCGATCCTTGATTGGACCTCATCATGGTTTGGAGCCAGACCTTCTTTATAGAGTGGCTCACCATCAAAATCGATTTGAGAGATCAGACCTGTCGTGGGACCGGAGTAAAGAGGCGTGTCTTCGCGTGATCGGTTCAGATCAACCACATAGCGCGAATAATTTGCTGCCATGACACTTGCACCCAATTCGGCACAGGGCAGGGCGAAGTCAGCCATATGCCAATCCGTATCTTTCAGATTAAGCGCATTATCACGCAGATTGGCCTTCAGGGATGGAGGCAATTGTGTGCCGGCATGGGGAACATTGATCAGGATTGGTTGGGTTCCAGTCACCTGAAGCATCAATTCTGAAGGGGTCAAATTGGGTGTCGTCACGGCATGGCCTTTTTCATTATTGAAATTCTAATTTGACATTTAAAAATTTGTGAGTCAATTATTCTCAGGAGCCGGGTCGCGAGAAAATCCCGGTTGGTATCACAAGGAGGAAAAGATGCTCACTCGCAGAACCCTAATGTTTTCCGCAGCAGCTCTGCCTTTGGCTGGCTTGTCTGTGAAGGGTGCAGCCGCACAAACCCGTTCTTTCTTCGGCATTGCGACCGGTGGCACAGGTGGCACCTATTATCCACTTGGTGGTATGCTGGCGCAGTTGATTTCAAACACCGCAGAGCTGCCTGACACCAAGCTGTCTGCAACCGCAGAAACCGGTAACGCGTCTGTCGCCAACACCAAGCTTCTGAGCCGTGGCGAGATCGAAAGTGCTTTTGCTGCCGCTGATATTCTGGATGCTGCTTACAAAGGTACCGGCCAGTTTGAAGGCAAAAAAGTTGAGAATGTGCGTGCGATTGGTGCTCTCTATCCAGAGACTGTTCAGCTGGTTGTTCGTGCCGATTCCGGCATCAACAAGTTCGAAGACCTGAAAGGCAAGTCCATCTCTTCCGGTTCTCCTGGATCCGGTCAATGGCAGTTGCTGGGTGATCTTATGGAAGCACATGGCATGTCTCGTGATGATGTCTCCGAAGATTTCTCTTCCTTCTCCCAGTCCGTTGAGAAAATCAAAGACGGCAATCTTGATGCGTCGCTTATCACTGCAGGTGCTCCAACATCTTCCGTGACCGAGCTGGCCAATGGCCATGAGATCCGCATTGTTCCACTGACCGGCCCGGCAATTGCCAAACTGCAAGAGAAACAGCCTTATTATGTAAGCTCCATCCTTCCGGCTGGTTCCTACAAGGGCGTTGATAAAGATGTGGAAACACTGGCTGTTCGCGCTATTTGGGCAACGCATGATAAAGTGCCAGATGATGTCATCTATGCGGTTACCAAAGCTCTTTATGAGAACACAGAAACCCTTGGCAAAGTGCATCCAAAAGGCAAGGAAATTGCTGCCACAACTGCACTTGAGAGTGTTTCCATTCCTGTGCATCCCGGTGCTGAGAAATACTACAAGGAAATCGGTGTTTCGAAGTAAGCTGACGGTTTTTGGAACAAGATGGCTTGCCTTCATGGCAAGTCTGTTCATTCTGTCGGCTTCGGCTGAAGCCGACAGTTTAGGTGGCGAGCTATGTCTTTTCGAAGGATATTCTGATCAGGAAATAGCTCGATATTCCGTTGATTCCGAAGGGATGTTTTCGCTCTCATTCATTCATTCGGTATCGCTAACACCTGTCCTTGATATTTATGAGATCAAATCAACGGGCATACATCAGATCGCAGAGATGTTTGAGGCGCATGGAGCAGGGCTTCCTTCTTTCGCGGGGGACGTCGGTGCCAAGAGTTGGCGTCATCAGGATGGAAAATTTGTTTTGGATATGGATCGGCAGTTCGATCGTATCCAGCTGCGTATCCAACGAGAATATCTCAACATTCTGCATCTTTCCGATCAGGACGTCACGCTGGCCGATTTCGGTTCCAGCCGTCTTGGCATAGCAATCTGTGCGAACTAAGGAAACGAAACCATGTCGACGCAGCCAAGTCAGACAGCACAGTCCGACTCCGAGTTATCGCCCGATGAAATCGAGGCGATGATCAAGGAATATGACTCTGAGTCAAATTTCCGCAATCTTCTGGGGCCGGTTGCAATTCTTGTTACGATCGCTTCTGTCACCTTGTCATTGTTCCATTTGTATACGGCAGGGTTTGGTCTTCTGAACGAAGTCATGCACCGAACTGTGCATCTTGCCTTCGTGATGGGGTTGGTATTCCTTGTTTTTCCGCGCAAGCGGGCAGAGCCTACCGCTGCGATCTGGCGCTCGTCCATATTGTTTGCGGCCTTTTATCTCTTCCTGATCTTTGATCTGTTCGACCAGCTGCCAGACAGCACAACCACCTATGTATTCAGTGCGGCTATGGTGGGCCTGACAATCCTGACCCTTCCGATAAAGGGACGTGGGAAGGCTTCTCATAAAATCGCGTTACGTGACTGGTTGTTTGCAGCTCTGGGAGCCAGCTTTTCTGCCTATCTCGCCGTTTTCTTCAAAGACATCTTCATTGTGAATGTGGGCGAGCCTCGACCGCAAGAATATATGATGGGCTTGATTGCCATCATCATGACGCTGGAAGCCACACGCCGTACCATGGGGCCAACGCTTGCCTATATCGGTGCATTCTGTGTTCTCTATGCCATGTTCGGGCCCTACATGCCCGGCATTCTGGCGCATCGTGGCTATGGGATTGATCGTATCATCAATCACTTGTTCGTGGGTACAGAAGGTATCTATGGTGTGGCTGTCGGCGTTGTTGCGACCTATGTCTTCCACTTCGTGTTGTTTGGTATTCTGGCTCAGATGAGCGGGCTTGGTCAGCTCTTCATCGACCTTGCAACCATCATTGCCGGTCGCCAGTCAGGTGGCAGTGCAAAGGTATCGGTTGTGTCTTCAGGCTTCTTTGGGATGATCTCCGGCTCGCCGATTGCCAATACGGTTACAACGGGTGCATTCACGATCCCTTTGATGAAGAAGATGGGTTTTTCCGGGCGCTTTGCCGGTGCGGTTGAAGCATCAGCTTCTTGTGGTGGACAAGTGACACCGCCGATCATGGGGGCTTCGGCCTTCGTGATGACGGAAATGCTGGGTGTACCCTATAATGAGATCATTCTCATTGCGATCATTCCAGCTGCCTTCCACTATCTAGCCATTCTGGTCATGGTTCATCTGGAATCCAAGCGGCTCGGGCTGGCCGGAATGTCCTCTGACAAGATCCCGCAATTGGCGGCAGTTCTGAAACGTTCCTGGCACCTGCTCATTCCGCTGGGTGTCATGGTGGCATTGCTGTTGATGCAATATACGCCGTTTTTGGCTGCTTTCTGGGGTATCCTGCTGACAATCGCATTCTCTTATGTACCTTTGTTTGCTCATAAAATGGGCAATCGCGACATGGATCTGCATTCCGTGCTGACACCAAGACGTCTGGTTATCGGTTTTGAAGATGGTGCAAAATTTGCTCTGGCAATTGGTGCTGCCTGTGCTTGTGTCGGGTTCCTTCTTGGCATCACGACCCTGACCGGGCTTGGCTTCAAATTTTCAGCTGCAGTTGTTCAGCTGGCCTATGATTTGGCAGCCTATGTCACAGCTCTTGATTTCACGGGGTTGCTGTCTGAGAAGTCCATTGCTTTGTTCTTCGGTCTTTGCTTTGTTGCCATTGCCTGTATCTTGATGGGGGCAGGCATTCCTACAACACCGACCTATATCATTCTCGCCTCAATCGCAGCACCTGCATTGACCGAGTTTGATGTGCCATTGATCGCGACCCACTTCTTCGTGTTCTATTTTGGTGTGCTTGCGGATGTGACGCCACCGGTTGCCTTGGCGGCCTATGCCGCTGCCGGATTATCTCGTGCCGACCCTATGCGAACTGGTACAACGGCTTTCCGTCTTTCCATGGGTAAAGCATTGGTGCCGTTCATGTTCATTTATGCGCCAAGTCTTCTGTTTGTCGATTTCTCGGCAACAGAGTTTGTCCTGGCGTTGGTGAGCGGCATATTGGCCATCATAGCATTATCTGCAGCTTATATTGGGTATTGGGGACGGGATCTTGTGCTGGCAGAGAAGATCTTGCTGACACTTGCTGGTCTGATCCTGATTTCCAACAGTTGGATAGCAATTGCCATTGGATCACTTATCGTGGTGGCAATTCTGACATTGGCCATGATGCAGGGACGAGCCAAGACTGCATAAATCAAGATATGAAAAGGGCCGGAAACAGCTTGTTTCCGGCCCTTTTGCCAAATTACAACTGGGTGATAAAGCTATCCGTCATCACTCAGATGTCCGGCAAGGAAGCGAAGGACTTTTCTTCGGGTCAGCTCGCCGACGACTTTATCCCCTTTCACAACACCGACTGGTTGATCGTTGTCTGCGATTGTATCGAGAATGTCTGCCAGTAGAGCTTCAGTCTTCACTGTTTGCTCGTAGCTATCTGAGTGCGTCTTGTTCATGGCGTCGCTGGCACGAAGAATGCCGAGTGGGTTCATGTGGGCCACGAAGTCCTGCACATAGTCATCTGCAGGCTTGGCAAAGATTTCACGTGGCGTGCCAATCTGGGCAATATGACCGCCTTCCAGGATGGCAATACGGTTGCCGAGTTTGAAGGCTTCATCCAGATCGTGGCTGACAAACAGGATCGTCCGTTTCAGTTTGGCCTGCAGATCCAGCAACTCGTCTTGCAACTTGTTTCGGATGAGAGGGTCAAGGGCAGAAAACGGTTCGTCCATCAACAGAATTGGCGCTTCTGTAGCAAAGGCACGGGCCAGACCAACACGCTGTTGCATGCCGCCAGACAATTCGGAGACCATATTGTCTGCCCAGTCTTCCAGCCCCACAAGGGCGAGCTGCTCGATGGCAATTTCCCGCCTTCGCTTCTTGCCCATGCCAGACAGTTCCAGGCCCAGGCTGACATTTTCGACGACGCTACGCCAAGGGAGCAGGCCGAACTGCTGAAAGACCATGGCAACACTTTGGCTGCGGATATGACGCAATTCCTGTGTTGAAGCTTCGGTGACATTTGTGAGCGTACCGCCATTGTTGACATGAACGGTACCACGAACGACCGGGTTCAGGGCATTCACGCCCCGTAGGAGAGTCGATTTGCCTGAGCCGGATAGTCCCATCAGAACAAAGATCTCACCTTCATGAACGTCAAATGAGCAATTATGAACGCCCATGACCTGATCTGTTTGTTCTTGAACTGCGGTTCGATCCAGCCCCTGATCCATCAAAGGCAGAGCAGTCTCTGGCTTGTCTCCAAACACGATGGAAACATTGTCAAATTTGATTGCAGTGGTCACTGTTCGCGCTTCCTGTTCAGAACTCGGTCAAGGATGATGGCGACAACAACAATGATGAAACCACTTTCGAAGCCAAGACTTGTATTCACCTGATTGAGGGCGCGCACAACGGGAACACCCAGGCCATCTGCACCGACGAGGGCTGCGATCACAACCATGGAAAGGGCAAGCATGATGGTCTGGTTCAAGCCCGCCATGATTTGTGGCATGGCATAGGGAAGTTCAGCCTTCAGCAACACATCGCGATCAGAGCCTCCAAAGGCACGGACTGCTTCGATCAGGCGATCTGGCGTTGAGGAAATACCAAGTTGGGTGAGGCGAATGGGAGCTGGTAGAACAAACACGACGGTCGCGATCAGGCCCGGTACCATGCCAATACCAAAAAAGACGATGGCTGGAATTAGATAGACAAAAGTTGGCAGCGTTTGCATCAGATCAAGGACCGGTCGCATGGCTGCGTAAAGCCTTGGCCGATGGGCTGCGGCAATTCCGATTGGCACTCCGATGACCATGCACACCGCGCAGGAAGTCAGCACAAGGGTCAGGCTTTCCATGGTCTCGCGCCAGTAACCCTGATTGAGAATGAAGAGAAAGCCAATGCCAACGAGCAGACATGTTTTCCAGCTGCGTTGGATGAACCAGGTCGCAGCGACAAAAACTGCAATCACGATCAATGGATGAGGAGTGTCCAAAAGCCAAAGAATGCCATCGATCGTATTTTCCAGTATGAGACTGAGAATATCCAGAGGTCCTTCGGCGTGGGTGCGAACCCATTCAAACAATGCACTGGCCAGATCCCCGACAGGGAGTTTGTGCTCGTAGAGCCATTCCACAGCAAGCATTCCTTCAATTAACTAGGGCAGGGAAAAGGTGCGGTGTGTAAGAAAAAAGCCTCACCTTGGGAAGGTGAGGCTTTTCTGTCTTGTCTTACAGGCCGAGGGCTTTTTTGACCGCTGGCAGGGCGTCCTTGCCATCAAGGGTTTTCACACCAGCTAGCCATCCGTCCAGTATGCCAGAATTTGCTTTGAGCCATGCAGCAGCAGCTTTGTCTGCTTTCTCGCCGTCATTCAGGATTGCGCCCATGATCTCGTTTTCCATCTTTAGAGAGAATTCAAGATTGTTCAGGAGCTTGCCGACATTTGGGCACTCTTCACTATAGCCCTTGCGGGTATTGGTGTAGATGGTTGCACCACCCAGATCCGGACCGAAATAGTCGTCGCCACCTTCTAGGTAAGTCAGCTTGAAGTTCGCATTCATTGGATGCGGTTCCCAACCAAGGAAGACGATTGGCTTGTCACGCTTGGTCAAACGCTCAACCTGGCTCAACATGCCTTGCTCGGAGCTTTCGCGGATTTTGAAATCCTTCAGGCCGAATGCATTCTTTTCAAACATGTCCATGATGAGACGGTTGCCATCATTGCCTGGCTCAATGCCATAGATGACACCATCCAGTGTATCGGCATGTTTGGCAATGGAGTCAAAACTGTTGATGCCGAGTGTGGCACCTGCTTCGTTGGTTGCGAGGGTGTATTTGGCACCTTTCAGGTTCGCACGTACGGTGTCGACGGTTCCTTTTTCGCGGTATGGCTTGATGTCAGCTTCCATGGTTGGCATCCAGTTGCCAAGGAAGACATCCACATCACCCTTTTCAAGAGAGATATAGGTGACAGGTACAGACAGAACGCGGGTCTGGGTTTTGTATCCCATGGCGTTCAGAACCGTAGATGCGGCAGCAGTTGTGGCGGTGATGTCCGTCCAGCCAACATCTGAGAAGGTCACTTTTGAGCAATCGGCAAAAGCAGCACCAGTGGACAAGGCGAGAATAGAGGCAGCAACAGCCAGTTTCATATCAAATCTCTCTTTCAAACTCTGGATATGTGATTTTTGATAGTTATTGATTGACTATTCAATAAATAACAAGGTAGACCAATTTGCAACATATTTTGCAGGAAACTAGCATTGGTCAGGAAAACGGAACAAGAGAGACGCGCAGAAATTATTGCCGCTACTATCAAAGAAGTGGCGGCGGCAGGGTCTCTGAATGTGACAATCAGCCAGATTGCGAAAAGTGCTGGCATGTCAGCAGGTCTTACATTCCATTATTTCAAAGACAAAGACAGTTTGTTTCTGGCTGCAATGCGGGATTTGCTGCGTCGCCATGGTGAGGACTTCTGTGAGAAGCTTGCAAAGGCAAATACGCCCAGACAGCGTTTTGAAGCCATTGTGCATGCAAGCTTTTCCAGTCCGAATTTCACCCGTGAAGCTATCTATGCCTGGTTGATATTCTATACGCTTGCACTCAGTTCTGCGGATGCTCGCAGACTTCTCTATGTTTATCAGCGCCGTCTGCATAGCAATCTGGTTTTTGAGCTCCGTTCTCTGATTGGTGAGCGGGCACCAGATGTGGCTCGCAGGATTGCAGGGCTGATTGATGGCCTCTATTTGCGTTATGCCCTTGATGAAAATGTAGAAGATGGACGCGAGGCTATTGCTCATATTCTGCGTGCGTTTGACGCGGAGTGCCGAGAAATACAACAGAATGAAAATAGTTCCGTAATGGGTGCTGATCCTAGCCCCATGGACCCAATTTCCAAGCCGCAGGAGTAACACGCATGAGCTCGGTTTATCAGCCACTTGGTAGCCATTTCGTTGATGGTCGCTATGTGAATGACGAAGCAGGGGAAACAATCCCGGTTATTTATCCTGCCGATGGAAAGGTATTTGCAACTGTTCATGGTGCAACGCCTGCAATTGTTGAGCAAGCGATAAGCAGTGCTGTTGCTGCCCAAAAGGAATGGGCTGAATTGACCGGAACTGAGCGTGGTCGTGTTCTGACCCGTGCTGCTGCTATCATGCGTGAGCGCAATCGTGAACTTTCCAAGCTGGAAACCCATGACACCGGTAAACCGATGTCCGAAACCCTGTATGCCGATGCTGCTTCCGGTGCTGATGCTCTGGAATATTTCGGTGGCTTGGCCGGTACTCTGACAGGGGAGCATATTCCGGTCGGTCAGGGTGACTTTGTCTATACCAGCCGTGAGCCACTTGGCGTTTGTGTGGGCATTGGTGCCTGGAATTATCCCATTCAGATCGCATCCTGGAAGGCTGCTCCCGCGCTGGCTTGTGGCAATGCCATGATTTTCAAACCATCTGAAGAAACGCCGTTGTCAGCTTTGAAACTGGCCGAGATCTTGATCGAAGCCGGCGCTCCAGCTGGTCTGTTCAATGTGGTTCAGGGTCGAGGCGACGTCGGGGCTTCATTGGTTTCTGACCCACGCGTGGACAAGGTATCACTGACTGGCTCTGTGCCAACTGGTCAAAAAGTTTATGCAAGTGCTGCTGCAGAGATGAAGCATGCGACCATGGAGTTGGGGGGGAAGTCCCCGATTATCATCTTTGACGATGCGCATTTGGATAATGCTGTTTCTGCTGCCATCAACGGCAACTTCTACTCCACCGGACAAATTTGTTCGAATGGTACCCGTGTCTTTGTTCAGGACGGTATTCGAGATGCCTTCCTGCAACGCCTTTCAGAGCGCATGAAAAATGCCGTGATCGGCGATCCGATGGATGACGCTACCACCATTGGTCCTATGATTTCCGACCGCCAGCGACAGATCGTTCTCGGTTATATCGCCAAAGGTCGGGAAGAAGGTGCCCGTTTGGTTGCCGGGGGAAATGCAATTGATGGTGAAGGCTACTTTATTGAGCCAACTGTTTTTGCCGATGTGAAGGATGACATGATCATCGCCAGAGAGGAAATCTTCGGCCCGGTCATGTCCGTCCTGTCTTTCTCCGATGAAGAAGAAGCCATCCGCAGAGCGAATGATACCGAGTTCGGCCTGGCAGCAGGTGTGTTCACCAATGATCTGGCACGGGCTCACCGGGTGGCCGCACGTTTTGAGGCCGGAACCTGCTACATCAATACCTATAATCTGACACCTGTTGAGGCTCCGTTTGGTGGCTCAAAAATGTCCGGTGTCGGGCGCGAAAATTCCAAGGCCGCAATTGAGCATTATAGTCAGCTCAAGTCTGTCTATGTGTGTGTAGGCGATACAGAGGCGGCCTTTTAATGCGCGCGGATTATGTAATCATTGGCTCCGGATCTGCGGGTAGTGCGCTTGCATTTCGCCTTGCGGAAGCCGGTAAATCTGTCATCGTGATTGAACAAGGGGGCAGTGATATTGGCCCCTTCATCCAGATGCCGGGCGCTCTGTCCTATCCCATGAATATGCCTATCTATGATTGGGATTTCAAAACTGAGCCCGAACCAAATCTGAATAATCGCCAGCTGGTTACACCGCGTGGCAAGGTCAAAGGGGGGTCTTCTTCCATCAACGGCATGGTCTATGTTCGTGGACATGCCTGTGATTATGAACATTGGCAAGAAAGTGGTGCTGATGATTGGGGTTATGGTGATGTCCTTCCCTATTTCAAACGCATGGAAAACTGGCATGAAGGTGGCCATGGAGGCGATGCGAGCTGGAGAGGGTCTGATGGTCCTCTGCATGTCAGTCGTGGTCCTCGTGACAATCCACTGATTTCCGCGTTTGAGACTGCAGGTGAGCAGGCAGGGTATCAAAGAAGTGCTGACTATAATGGTGAACGACAAGAGGGTTTCGGCCCGCTGGAAGCCACCATTTGGAAAGGAACGCGCTGGTCAACAGCCAATGCCTATTTGCGTCCGGCATTGAAAACCGGAAACTGTGAGCTGGTCAGTGCCTTTGCGCAACGGATTGTGATTGAAGAAGGCAAGGCTGTCGGCGTTGAGGTTCTACGACGGGGCATCGTTGAGACCATTCATGCCAATTGTGAGGTGATTGTCTCAGCATCTGCCATCAACTCGCCAAAGCTCCTTATGTTATCTGGAATTGGTCCTGCTAAAGAACTTGCCGGGCATGGGATTGAAGTGGTTGCAGATCGAGCCGGGGTTGGTAAAAATCTGCAAGATCATCTGGAATTATATATCCAGCAGGCCTGCATCGAACCTATTACCCTATTCAAATACTGGAATATCTTCGGTAAAGCATGGGTTGGCGCGCAATGGCTGTTTACTCGAACAGGCCTTGGTGCATCGAACCAATTTGAGAGCGGAGCCTTCATTCGATCTGCTGCTGGCGTGAAATATCCTGATATTCAATATCACTTTTTGCCAATCGCAGTGCGTTATGATGGACAGGCTGTTGCTGAAGGCCATGGTTTTCAGGCTCATGTTGGTCCAATGCGTTCCAAGTCTCGCGGTGAGGTGACTTTGAAATCAGCTGATCCAAAGCAAGCCCCTAAAATCTTCTTCAACTACATGTCGCACGAAGACGATTGGAGCGATTTTCGGACTTGTATCAAACTAACCCGTGAGATCTTCAGACAAGAGGCCTTTGATCCGTATCGTGGTAAGGAAATCCAGCCTGGTGAAACCGTGCAAAGCAATGATGAGCTCGATATGTTTATTCGTGATCATGCCGAAAGTGCATTTCATCCATGTGGTACTTGTAAAATGGGTTCCAGAGATGATTTCATGGCAGTGGTTGATCCTGAGCTGAAGGTTATTGGTATTGAAGGTCTTCGTGTAGCTGATAGCTCGATATTCCCACGTATCACCAATGGCAATCTGAATGGACCGTCGGTCATGGTCGGTGAACGGGCTGCGGATTTCATTCTAGGTACCAAATTGCCTGTGGAGGATACCGATGTCTGGATCCATCCGAATTGGCAAAACAGCCAAAGATAGACAACCCTTTCAGGATATCTCCGATTGGGAAGGGTTCGATGCAACAAGCTTCGAAATGGTGCATTCATTGCTCTCGTCTTCACAATTGTCTGGCGTGTTGATCTAGAGCTTTTCAGCAGCGCTTTTGTAAATGCTGGGAACCATCAGGTGACGAGCTCGCGCAAATAATTGAAAAATCTTTTATCTGCGGATCTGCTGAAATTGATACGCAGGCTGTTTTTGTGGGCTGTAGATCCAGAGGGAAAGAACCATTGTCCCTGAGCTACAAATATGCGCCGTTTTGTCGCCAGAGATTGAATTCGCTGTATATTTGCATCTTCAGGGAGTTCAACGAGAGTATAAAAGCCGTTTGGATCTTTGCTAAATGGTGTGAGATCAAGTTGTTCGATAGCCTTCATGCAGGCTGCACGAGCGTCTTCCAGTCGCCGACCGAGCTTTTTCAGATGACGGTCATAGCGGCTTGATTCAATCATCTGAGCGATCAGCATTTCGGACAGACGCGAGCTGTTGACAGCTGTGATCATTTTCAGCTCTGTCAGATCGGATATGAGATCGGGACTTGCAACAATATGGCCAGATCTGAAGCTTGCAGATAGCAATTTCGAGTGGCTGCCGACGAAAATGACCTTGCGAAAACCATCGAGTTCCCACAATCGCGTGCCGGAAACGCCATGACCATGCAGGTCAATGAAGGGATCATCATCGACAATCATGAAGTTGTGCTGAACCGCCAATTGAAGTGCATTGTGAGCTGTTTGCAGGTCAAAGGATGTTCCTGTTGGGTTGTGGGCCGTTGACTGGGTGAAAAACAATCTGGGTTTGTAACGATGTGCCAGACTTTCGAGCGCATTCAAATCGGGTCCTGTTGGGCCACGGGGGATCCCTATGGCATTCACCTTTGCCAGTTTGAGTTTGGCAAACAAGGGATAATATCCTGGTGCATCGACCAGAACGGTTTGCCCTTCAGACAGATAACGCCGGATGATGAGGTCCAGCGCGTGATTGGCTCCGAAGGTTGTTACTATCTGGGAAGGGGAAATTGATGTCCCTTGATTGGCAAAGCGTCGTGCAATCAGTTCTCGTAAACGCGTATTTCCAAGTGGGCTACCATATCCACTTTGATCCGTCTCCATGGAGATGAGCAGACTGGTATCCACTCGTTTGGGTAAAGTGTCTTGCATCCAGGATAGCGGAGGGCGCCCATCTCCGGGCCTGATATCAAAATCCTGTTTCAATTGAGCACGTAGAAGCGAGACAATATCTGAAGCCTGAGTGACTGCTTCTTCATTGACGGATATATGCTTTTGTCGATCAGAGACGAAAAACCCTGACCCCTGTCTGGAATAGATGGATTGGAGTGCTGCAAGGCGAGCATATGCCTCGACAATGGTATTCTTGGCCACATCATATTGTTCTGCCGCTGCTCGGACAGATGGCAATCGACTGCCCGGTTGTAAGGCTCCAGTCTGGATTGCGGTTTCGATGGAACGGACAACTTGCTCTATCTTGCTAATTTGCACGCGTGCCTCTCCAGATACAACATGGGTACAATTATAATTTTTGTACCATAATTGTACCTTTCTTGCGAAAGTTTTTTGGTCAACTCTTTGTTCGATTTTGGGACAAAGAGTACAAAACATATGACCAAATATTGCTCGCAACTATCCGGCCTTCGGCATCTCAGTCCATCTGCTCGATTTGAAAAAATAGATGAGGCAACAGGGGAGCTGATGTCTGGGATAGAGTCCTTGTCAGATGCAACCGCTCTTTCAATGGCTTCTGCAGATGGAATGATCGAGAATGTTATCGGTCTTTTTGAACTTCCATTGGGTGTAGCGGCGAATTTTCAGATCAATGGAAAAGACTATTTTGTTCCTATGGCCGTAGAAGAGCCATCTGTCGTGGCGGCCGCCTCTTATATGGCCAAGATTGTTCGTGAAAATGGCGGCTTTAAAGCTGTATCTTCTGCTCCCATCATGCGGGCGCAGATTCAACTGCTTGGAATTGGTGATCCATTTGGTGCGCGACAAAAACTGCTCCAGCATAAAGATGAAATTCTGGCTTTGGCCAATTCAAAGGATCGGGTTCTCATCGAACTTGGTGGTGGATGCTGCGATATCGAGATTGAGATCTTTGAAGACACGCGCATTGGTTCGATGGTGGTTCTGCATTTGCTGGTGGATGTTCGTGATGCGATGGGGGCGAACACCGTCAATACGATGGCGGAGCTGGTTGCCCCTTTCGCAGCTCAGATTACTGGAGGGGACGCACGGTTGCGAATTCTCTCCAATCTGGCTGATCGAAGAATCGTTTCCGTTCATGTTTCAATCAGCAGGGACAGTCTGACGACAAACAACTTTGATGGTGATCGTGTTGCCAGCGGCATTGTCGAAGCCTGTGTTCTGGCGGAAATCGATCCCTACCGGGCAGCTACACACAATAAAGGCATCATGAACGGTATAGATCCTGTTGTTCTGGCGACAGGAAATGACTGGCGTGCTGTGGAAGCCGGAGCGCATGCCTGGGCAGCAAAAGACGGACAATATACATCATTGACCCGATGGGAACGCGACAAGTCAGGAAATCTGATTGGTACCTTGGAGCTGCCTATGCCTGTCGGGATTGTGGGGGGAGCAACCAAAACACATCCTGCTGCAAAGGCTGCCCTGAATCTCATGCGCATTGGCTCGGCAAATGAGTTGGCGGAAGTGATTGCTTCAGTGGGACTGGCACAAAATATGGCCGCGCTCCGAGCACTTTCCACCGAAGGAATTCAAAGGGGGCATATGGCACTGCATGCCCGCAATATCGCAATCGCAGCCGGCGCGACCGGAGCCGAGATCGACCATATCGCCAAGGAATTGGTGCGTATAGGGGATGTGTCTGTAGATCGGGCGCACGGCTTGCTGACTATCCAAAAATAATAGTGCGGAGACGCGCATATCAGGGAGGAACAGATATGAATATCAACCGTAGAAAAATGCTGACCATGACGGGCGTCGCCGCTCTGGGTGCTCCTGCATTGGTCGCTGCAAGTTCGACCTCGGTGGCTGCCCAGAAAAAGGTTGAATGGCGTATGCAGGCTTTGTGGGGAGGTGGTACCACGCCGATGACCTACGAAAAGGCATTTTGTGATCGTGTCCGGGAACTGACTGGCGGAACTTTTGACATCAAGGCCTTTTCTGGAGGATCAATTGTTCCGAACGCTCAGGCTTTTGATGCTGTTCGTGGTGGTGCTTTCCAGCTGATGAAAACATATGATGGCTATACAGCGGGCAAAATACCGGCCCATGGATTTACATCATCTGTTCCCTTTGGCTTCCCTCAAGCGGATCAATATGAAAGCTGGTTTTATGAACGTGGTGGCCTTGATCTTGCCAGAAAATCCTATGCACCTGCTGGTTTGACCTATATTGCACCGACGGTTTATGGCGAGGAACCCATTCATTCCAAGGTTGCTATTCGTTCGATCTCGGACATGAAAGGTCTCAAGGGGCGCTTTGTGGGGCTTGCCTCTGCTGTCATGGCAGACTTGGGTGTTGCGGTATCTCCATTGCCAACGTCCGAGGTCTATTCCGCCCTTGATAAGGGCCTGATCGATTTTGCTGATCGTGGAGATATCAAGGCAAATTATGAAGCAGGGCTACATGAGGTCGCCAAGTATCTGATATTGCCAGGCGTCCACCAGCCAACGACTGCCACTGCTTATGTTGCCAATACCGCAGCTTACAAGAGCCTGTCTGATCAACATCGTGCTGCGTTGGAGGTGGCGGCACGCGAGGTCTCAGGTGCTTTGCGCCAGAATATCATGGTATCCAACGCAGAATATGTCGGGAAATTTGTGGAAGCTGGTGTTGAGATTGTCAATCTGGATCCGCAAGACGTTGCTGACAACCGGGCCAATGCCGTGTCGTCTTGGGAAAAAGCCGCAAAGAGTGACGGACTGGCCACTGAAATTCTCGGCTCGCAACGAGAGTTGATGCAGGATTATCGCCTGCTCTGATGCCAATCAATTATCACCCTGTCCCACGCAGTCTTCTGCGTGGGATTGTTTTTTGAAAGGGCCAATGATGCTCTCGATTGCCTTTGCCGTGACAGCGCTCAACCGGACACTCTTTCGTTTGGTGAAATGGCTTGTCGTTCTGTTTGCCCTTTTGATGCTGTATGAGGTTGCGGCACGCTATAGTTTCGATTCTCCGACATCCTGGGCACCTGAATTGGCGACCCTTTTGTTCGGGCCATTCTTTTTGTTGGGTGGGCCATATTTGCTGCATACAGGTGGACATGTATCGGTCGATTTGCTGTCTGCTCGCGCCTCTGGGCTAGGTGCCAAAGCTTTGAAAGTTATTGCCATCATTCTCGCAATTGTGTTTGGGGTAATCCTGTTATGGTTTGCATTTCCTCTTGCCGAGCAATCATTTCAGTATCGAGAAACGTCCTACACATCCTGGAACCCACCTGTATGGCCCGCAAAACTGGTGCTGCCTGTCTCCGCCTTGTTGCTGGTCTTGCAGGGGTTTGCGGAACTTCTCTTTGTTCTGCATGAAGAGGTTACTTCCCAATGAGTTCGAGTGTCATTCTGTTGGGGATGTTTTTATCCCTTGTTGCCTTGATGTTGACGGGTGCACCATTGGCCTTTGTTTTGGGCGCGATTGCCTTTCTTACCACGATTATTGCGTGGGGCCCGTCTGCTTTGATCGTGAGCGTTCTGAACACATTTGAAACCATGACATCGGAAGCTTTGATGGCTATTCCGCTTTATATTTTCATGGCGTCGATCCTGCAAAAATCTTCTATTATTGAGGATCTATATAATGCCATGGAGACGTGGTTTAGCCGTGTGAATGGTGGACTTGCCATCGGTACCATCATCATTTGCACAATTATGGCGGCCATGACTGGTGTGGTGGGAGCGGCAGTTGCAGCTATGGGCATTCTGGCTCTGCCCTCCATGTTGGCGAGACGTTACAATACAGAGTTGGCAGTCGGTTCCATTTGCGCCGGAGGAACCCTTGGAATTCTTATTCCACCATCCGTGGTCACCATCGTTTATGCAATCACTGCACAGATCTCCATCGGGCAGATGTTTGTTGCGTGTATTGTTCCCGGTCTGGTTCTGGCCACGGTTTATTGTCTCTACATTATTCTACGTGTGGGTTTGAATGGAGATTTGGCGCCAAAACCTGAGCATTCCAGAACTATCCCACTTTCTGAGAAACTTCTGAGCCTCAAGGCGTTGGTGCTGCCTTTTTTGGTGATCATCTCTGTGCTTGGGTCAATATATCTTGGTTTGGCAACTCCAACCGAGGCAGCAGCGGTTGGGGTATTCGGTGCCTTTTTATCTGTCCTGTTCTCAGGACGGTTCAAATTTTCCATACTTTCTGACGCAGCTTCAGATACCTTGCGCGTTACAGCCATGATCCTCTGGATCACCATTGGCGCGCGTGCATTCATATCTGTTTTTGTTGCAACCGGGGGTCCGGATTCGATTTTGGGTTTTGTTGAAAATCTGGATGCAGCCCCGATTGTCATCCTATTGACCATGTTGCTGATTTTGGTCTTTCTCGGCCTTTTTCTGGATGAGATTGGTATCATCCTTCTTTGTGTTCCGGTCTTTCTGCCAATTGTCAAAGCTTTGGGATATGAGCCGCTTTGGTTTGGTGTTCTTTTCATGATCACGGCGCAAATGGCGTATATCACGCCGCCCTTTGGCTATACCTTGTTTTATCTAAAAGGGGTGCTTCCCAAAGGTATCAGTATTGGAACTGTCTATCGCGGAGTTATTCCGTTTTTTGTCCTGCAAATTCTGGTTCTGGGCCTCTTCCTCATCTTTCCTGATCTTGTGACCTGGCTTCCTGAGCAAATTCGTGATGTGAGATAGATTTATGGTCGACCAAGTTACCCTCTTTGAGGTTGGTCCGCGTGATGGTTTGCAGAATGAACCTAGGCAAATCGCGACTGAGAACAAAATTGATCTGGTGAATGCACTGTCAGAAGCAGGTCTGAAAAAAATTGAAGTTAGCAGCTTTGTTTCTCCCAAATGGGTGCCGCAATTGGCAGATGCCGCAGAGGTCTTTGCGGGAATTGAGAGAAAGGATGACACTGTTTATTCTGCTCTTGTTCCCAATATGCGTGGATGTGAAGCTGCAATTGCGGCGGGCGCGGATGAAGTCGCTATTTTTGCCTCTGCATCAGAAACTTTCAGCCAGCGAAATATCAATTGTTCTATTGCGAAAAGCATGGACCGCTTTGCTCCGGTGCTGGAGTTTGCAAAAGATTGCTCCCTACCGGTCAGGGGGTATGTTTCTTGTGTGACGGATTGTCCATATGAAGGGTCGGTCAGTCCGAATGCGGTTGCGATGGTGACGGAACACCTGCTTGAAATGGGCTGCTATGAGGTGTCTTTGGGTGATACCGTCGGTAGAGGGAGCCCAACATCTGTTCGAGCAATGCTTGATGCGGTTTTATCGATTGTACCTGCCAATTGTCTAGCCGGGCATTTCCACGATACTGGTGGTCGAGCATTGGAGAATATACAGGAATGCCTGGAAAAAGGTATTCGGGTATTTGACACTTCGATAGGCGGGCTTGGTGGCTGTCCCTATGCTCCAGGCGCTTCTGGAAACGTTGCTACCGAGACTGTTGTCCAATGGCTTGAGCAGCAAAAAATTGAAACACATATCGACCATTCAAAATTGATTGAACTGTTACGTGATGTATTGGGAACACAGGGCTTGGCGGGAGACTGTGAGTAATATCTCTGGTCTCTTTCAATAGTGTTGCACTGTGTCGACCAGTTTCTTGCTGGATGATCAGTAAAGGAAGATCAAAGCCGAGCCGATGACAACCAGGGCAGCACCAATCCAGGCACCCAGTGCGGGGCGCTCACCGGTTTTGATCCAGAGAATTGGCAGCATCATGACCGGAGATGTGGCGGACAAAGAGGCAACGATACCGATTTCGCCAATGGAGAAGGCATAGAGCAGCAAGGTCATGCCAATGCCCATGGCAATCAGGCCTGATCCTGCAATTTGCAGGAAGGATGAGAGATCCAGTTTGCCAAGTGGTTTGACCGATTGAATGGGAAGCAGGCCTACAACAATAAGACTGACTGCTGAGATTGCCACTCGAATTGCGGAGACGGCTACCGGGTCTGCACCTTCCAGAAGAGTTGGCTTGATGATCAGTGAGCCAACTGCCTGACCAGCAGCGGCCAATAACCCCCAGATAACACCGATCCATAAAAGACCTTTGATGCTTTCCCATTTGTGGATCTGGTCTTTGCGTTTTCCAAATAGAATGGCCAGCATCACACCACCAATCACCAAAAGCGTGCCAATCAGCTCGGGCCAACTGAGGATTTCGCTGAAGATGAACCAGGATAACAGTGTAGCCATTGGGGCATTGGTGGCAAAAAGGATACCGGATCTGCGTGGTCCAAGGCGTCGCATGGCGATGAAGAGTGCAGTATCACCGAGAACAATGCCGATCATGGCACTCCATACAATGGCGTTCATCTGGCTCCAGTGAATGGTATCCCATGTTCCAATGATGGTTGTATAGGCGATCAGCATCACTGCGACCAGCGTCATGCGGATGCGATTGAAGGCAATGGAACCAAGCTTTTCTACCGGATTGACAGAAAGAAGCCCGGCAAGGGCCCAAGTCGCAGCAGCAGCAAGAGCAGCAATTTCGGCTCCAAACATGGCACGCCTCCAAAATATCGAGTCTCAGGGCTCGTAAATTATGGGATATTGGCGACGATGGGGTGAGGAGTTAATGCCTGTTTTCGCGCCATTCAAGATGCTGTAGCTTAGGGAAGGGTCTTCAAGCTTGCAAAGAAAAAATCAGAAAAATGGCTTCGTTTGTGTCCATTTCTTACTGAAAGAGCAAGCTTGCACCAGTGCTTGAGATAATGGTGAGCCAGCAAATTGCGCTCGTGTGATTTGTTGATTTGGAGATGTGCAGGGCGGTGCAAAATGGTGGGGTTGTATTCAAGTTTTCAAATCACTGAGGCATTGTGTGATGATCATTTGAGCGCCTGTTTGGCGAATCCGTTGTCGCGCATGTTTGAAGGATAAGCTGGCTATGGTCCTACTATATTGGCGTTCTTTGGCTCTCAGTTATGAAGAAAGTCACATTAAATCGGCTTTGTTTGGGTCTTTGAGCCATTACCAAGTTGGATTAATTGGGTTTCTCTCAGTTTTCGATTGGAATTTCAGATTCAATAGTTGACAAGAGGGGGGAGGAATCGTAGTTTCCGCTCGAATTTTGCGCGCCTCGGCGCGCTTTTTGTTTCGCAAAATAAAGATGGCCGAGGCTTGGAACAATGAAAATCAAGAATTCACTGAAAGCTCTTGCCAAGCGTCACCGTGACAACCGCATGGTTCGCCGCAAGGGTCGTGTCTATATCATCAACAAGAAGAACCCTCGCTTTAAAGCTCGTCAGGGCTAAGCATTGTTCTCCTTTTGATTTTGCATTAAACGCGCGCAGGTTTGACCTTCGCGCGTTTTTTGCGTTTGGACAATCATTCGACATGCAGACAGTCGCTCTGCATACAAAAAGAGGCCGTGACGGCCTCTTTTCGAATCTGCGGTCATTGAATTGTAGATGACTGTCAGATGCCGCCCAGACCGTCGCTACCGATGAAGGCAATGCGCAACATGTTGGTCGCGCCTGGTGTACCCAATGGCACGCCCGCAGTGATGATGACGCGCTGCCCTGGTTTTGCAAAGCCTTCCTGGAAGGACAAGCGGCAGGCACGATCCACCATATCATCCAGATCCCGGGCATCGTCTGATGTCACGCAATGCAGGCCCCAGACAAGGGCAAGGCGGCGTGCCGTCTTTGGAATCGGGCTGAGGGTGATGATCGGTGTTTGTGGTCGCTCGCGAGCGGCACGAAGGCCGGTGGTACCGGACGAGGTGTAGCAGACGATGGCCGCGAGATTGAGCGTCTCTGCCATCTGACGAGCAGCGGCGGAGACTGCATCAGCCCCGGTTGCTTCCGGTTCGGCGCGTTGCGCATAGATGATGGAGCTATAGGTCGGATCCTGCTCCACTTCCTCGGCGATACTGTTCATGGTGGAGACAGCTTCGACAGGGAAGGAACCCGCCGCAGATTCGGCACTCAGCATAATCGCATCAGCACCTTCGAAGACGGCAGTGGCCACATCGGAGACTTCCGCACGGGTTGGGGTTGGGCTCTGGATCATGCTTTCCAGCATCTGGGTGGCCACGACCACTGGCTTGCCTGCTTTGCGGGCCGCGCGAGTAATCTGTTTCTGAACGCCAGGGACACGCTGCAAAGGCATTTCGACACCCAGATCACCACGTGCCACCATGAGGGCATCCGACAGATCAATGATCTCGTTCAGGCGTTCGACAGCTTGTGGTTTTTCGATCTTGGCCAGAACGCCAACACGACCACGAGAAAGCTTGCGAACCTCTGCGACATCTTCCGGGCGTTGAACGAAGGAAAGAGCCAACCAGTCAACTTCTGCTTCGACTGCTGCATCGAGATCGGCGCGATCTTTATCGGTCAGGGCTGAGAATGATAGGGTGCTGTCGGGAAAAGAAACACCCTTGCGATCAGAAATCGGTCCGCCATTGATCACTTCGGTGACAATTGTGTTAGCGCTAACTTCGGTGGTTTTAACACGCACTTTTCCATCGTCGAGAAGGAGCAGGTCGCCAACGCTGACAGAGCCGAAAATTTCCGGGTGAGGTAACTGAACACGGCCAGTATCACCAGGTTCTTCAGACATATCCAGAGTGAAGGTTTGACCATCTTGTAGATCAATCTTTGTGTCGGCAAACTTGCCAAGGCGCAATTTAGGGCCTTGTAAATCGGCGAGAATGCCGATGGGGCGGCCTACCTGCTGCTCAACATTGCGGATTTTGCGCACATAGTCACGCAACATTTCATGGCTGGAGTGGCTCATATTGATGCGAAAGACATCGGCACCGGCCAGAAAAAGATCTTTGATCTGGCTTTCCTCGTTGGAGGCAGGGCCCAATGTGGCGAGAATTTTGACTTTCCGCTTGCGTCTCATTGGCTAAAGTTGCCTTTCTCTCTATTTTTGATCGGTCAATTGGACCGTGTAATCCTGCTTGCCCGCGGTATCTACTTCATAAAAACCGGTCTTCTCGAAGCCTCGGGCGACGCATTCCTTTACGCCCTTGATGGTGAATTGCTTGTCTTGGGTGCACATGAAGTTTTCACCTACCCACTTGCCGCCTTTATCATAATCAATGGCATGGACGAGAAACTTTGTGCTCACCAGGGCGCCCATCAGGACGGTGTCACATTCATCTTTTTCCAGATTCCACCAGCCTTCACTGATCCATTCTCCATCCAGCTGGTAGCCTATGGCAAGGCCCACTGTAGAGGAAGTTCTGTTACAAACGCGCAAATCTGCCTGCGCTGTTGTCAAGTTTGCACATAAAAGGAGACCAGTGAGTGCGAATGAGTGAATAAATGTCTTTGTCATAGGGCGAGAATTGTAAATCCGGGCAGGTATGGAGCTGATTTTCATTGTCTTTGGTGCAAAAGGTGCAAACCGCTCTTTGTTTCGCGTATTCGCGCCCCTGCTGTCAATCTAGGATTTCAGGGTTTTCGGGCTTTTGAGCCAATGAGACGTCGCACCAGGTGACTATTGCTCCAAATATGGGAAAATTTGTGGCTTTGTTCGATGACCAATGAATCGGAGCTTGTGCTTGCCAGACCGGGGTCTATCTATGCTATCAGATTGCCAAAGCCTCAAGAGGCATAGAAAGAGACAAGAGCTGAGGATTGAAGAATGGATCAACAAACTCGTCTTGAGTTGGAAGCTGCTGCTTTCCGTCGTCTGGTTTCGCATTTGCAGGAACGTACAGATGCACAGAATATCGATATGATGAATCTGGCTGGCTTCTGCCGCAACTGCCTTTCACGCTGGTATATGGAGGCTGCCAATGAGTCAGGGCTGGACATGTCCAAAGATCAAGCTCGTGAAATTGTCTATGGTATGCCATATGATGAATGGAAGGCGAAGCATCAGACAGAAGCGACTCAGGAGCAAATGGACGCATTTAAAATCAGCCATAATCACGATTAAGCCACAGTTGCGGGTGCAATTGTCAGCTCGTTAAAGACTTGGCAAGGGTTGCATGGTTAAGCCAAGGTAAATGTCGGTTCGGCGCAAGAACCGATTGGCAAGCGCCAGATGCTGTTTGCCGCGCTATTCGAAACGGAGAATTTTATGTCAAATCCAGGTGGTGTTGCAGCTGACCAGCTGCGCGCATTTGTAGAACGCATCGAGCGCCTAGAAGAAGAAAAGAAGGCCATTTCCGACGACATCAAGGATGTTTTCGCAGAAGCCAAGGGCAATGGCTATGATGTGAAAGTCATGCGTCAGGTGATCCGTCTACGCAAGCAAGACAGCAATGAGCGTCAGGAGATGGAAGCATTGCTGGATTTGTATCTGCATGCTCTGGGCATGGCACCTGCTTTCGAGGAAAGTGCAGGCTAGTTGCCACTATATATGGTGGCCCGCCGAAGAAGGCAGCCCGGTACAGAAAGCTCCGTCACTGGCGGGGCTTTTTTTGTGTCTTTTACAATTGTGGGTCTTTTGGAGAGAAGTGCTTGAAACATGAAATTTAATCGTATAAAGATATCTTTATGTCTTTTATTTGGTAGCGTGTTATGGCCACTTTGGATGAAATCGTTGGGATCTTGAAAGCTGCCGGGGAGCAGACGCGCTTGCGTTTGCTTGCGCTTTTGCAGCGCGGAGACCTTTCTGTGAAGGATTTGACCGCTATTCTCAACCAGAGCCAACCGCGCATTTCTCGCCATTTGAAACTGCTTTTCGAAACAGATCTGGTGGAGCGGGTGCCAGAAGGGGCCTGGGTATATTATCGCCTGTCTCAGGATCGCGTGCTTCGTGGCCTGATTTCTCATCTGTTGTCCGAGTTGGATGAGAATGATGTGCAGATGGCTCGTGATCGTGAAAAGCTGGAAGCCGTAAAGAGTGCCAACGCGCAGGCCGCTCAGGAATACTTCCAGACCAATGCAGGCCGTTGGGATGAAATCCGGGCCCTGCATGTTCCTGAAAGTGCGGTTGAGACAGAGATACTGGATCTGATTGGTAAGGATGGCTTTTCCAGTCTTCTTGATCTGGGAACAGGAACCGGGAGCATATTGGCGCTGCTGGCTGGCCATTGCCAACATGGCTTGGGACTGGATTCCAACCCGCCGATGTTGTCGGTGGCACGGGCGAGATTGGATGCGCCTCAATTCCAGCATCTGCATGTCCAGCAAGGGGACATTCTGGATCTGGCGACCCATGAAACGCGCTATGATCTGGTGAGCCTCCATCAGGTTTTGCACTATTTAGATGATCCTTTGGCAGCGATTTCCGAGACGGGTCATGTGATGGCCGTAAAAGGTCGGTTGCTGATCGTGGACTTCGCTCCGCATGAACATGAGTTTTTGCGCAAGGACCACGCACATCGGCGCCTTGGCTTCTCCCACGAGATCATGGAGGGCTGGCTGGATGAGGCTGGCTTCGATCTGCTCTCGGTTCGGGATCTGGAAGCTGAGCAAGGCGAGTTGGCCAAAGAACGCGTACCGTTGACTGTGAGCTTGTGGTTGGCGCAGCGCCGTTAGGCGATGAAAACAAAAGAATATATCAGCCTATTGGGGTGATTGAAGTGATGAAAGGATATGGCCGTAGCAAGGGAGCCCATATCCTGTCCAGTAAAGTGTGGTGAGATGATGAACCATAATACCGAACGCAGCGGGCGAAGAAGCCAGGATGCGGACAAGTTGAAGATTTCTTTTGAATTCTTTCCGCCGAAATCGGAGAAAATGGAAGAAAATCTATGGGCATCAGTTGAGCGCCTCGCTCCACTGTCTCCCAGTTTTATCTCTGTGACCTATGGAGCTGGAGGTTCCACCCGCGAGCGTACCCATGATATTGTGGCTCGCATGGTTGAGGAAACCAAGGTTAAGCCAGCCGCACATTTGACTTGTGTTGGAGCAACCAAGCAAGAGGTGAATGATGTCATTCGCTCCTATGCAGATTGCGGTGTCAATCACATTGTTGCTCTTCGTGGTGATCCGGTTGATGGCGTTGGTAGTCGCTATGAACCCCATACGGGTGGGTATGTGAATGCTGCGGATCTGGTAAGTGGAATTCGCGAGATAGGTGATTTTGAAGTGACCGTCTCTGCGTATCCCGAAAAGCATCCGGAAAGCCCGGATTTTGCGATGGATATCGAGATGTTGCGTCAGAAGGTTGATGCTGGTGCGACGCGGGCGATCACGCAATTTTTCTTCGATAATGATCTGTATGAAGCTTATGTGGAACGGGTGCGTCGAGCTGGGATTTTTATTCCAATCGTTCCTGGCATTCTGCCTATCCACAACTTCAAGCAGATGGCTAATTTTGCCAGTCGTACCGGGGCCAGTGTGCCGCAATGGCTGGCAAACCGGTTCGAAGGTCTGGATGATGATCCGGAGACACATCGTCTGGTGGCAGCAGCGATCGCAGCCGAACAGGTCCAAGATTTGCTGGAACGTGGCATCGATGACTTCCATTTCTACACCATGAACCGCGCGAACCTGTCTTACGCCATCTGCCATCTGCTTGGTTTGCGCCCCGATGGTGCCTGATTGCTCTGTTGGTGGCTGAACTTGACAAGGCGAAGAAGCATTTCTCTGCCTGAAATATACGAATGATAGATTGATCCTTTGATTGGATCCGGGCCGTGATGGTCCTGAAGCTGGAGAATTTCCATGTCGGTTTTACCTCAATCCCCTTCATTTGAAGCGCTGAGCATCTTGGCTAAAGAGCGTATTCTTATTCTGGATGGGGCCATGGGTACCATGATCCAGCGTCTTGGGTATGAGGAAGGCGATTTCCGTGGGGAGCGCTTCAAGAACTGGAATCAGGATTTGAAGGGCAACAATGATTTGCTGTCCATCACTCAACCTGATGCCATTCGTGACATTCACCGTCAATATCTGGAAGCTGGTGCTGATTTTGTCGGAACGAATACCTTCTCGTCAACCACCATCGCTCAGGCTGATTATGCGATGGAAAGCCTGGCTTATGAGCTGAACTTTGAAAGTGCCAAGATTGCAAGGGAAGCCGTCGTGGCGGTGGAGGCAAACGAGCCAGGGCGCAGGGCTTTTGTTCTGGGCGCCCTTGGTCCAACCAACCGGACAGGGTCGATCTCTCCTGATGTGAATGATCCAGGCTATCGGGCTGTCAGTTTCGATGAGTTGAAAGATGCTTATCGTGAAGCCGCGCGTGGCTTGATTGAAGGCGGGGCGGATGCTCTGGCGGTTGAAACCATCTTTGATACCTTGAATGCCAAAGCAGCTCTCTTCGCGATTGATGAATTGTTTGAAGAGAAAGGTATGGTTTGGCCTGTGGTGATTTCCGGCACCATCACCGATAAGTCTGGTCGTACTCTCTCTGGCCAGACTGCGGAGGCTTTCTATAATTCTGTGCGTCATGCAAAGCCATTTGCTGTTGGCTTGAACTGTGCGTTGGGTGCAGCTGAATTGCGCCAGCATGTCGACAGTATTTCACGAGTTGCAGAGACTTATGTTTCCACTTATCCCAATGCCGGTCTGCCGAACGAGTTTGGTGAATATGACGAGAGCCCGGAACATATGGCTGGTCTCCTGGAGGGTTTTGCCAGGGATGGTTTGATCAATCTGGTCGGTGGCTGTTGTGGTACCACGCCTGATCACATTCGGGCTATTGCAGATGCGGTAAAGCCTTATCCGCCACGGGCCATTCCCGAGGTGCCGCAATATATGCGTTTGTCCGGTCTTGAACCATTCACGCTGACGCCAGAGACCAATTTTGTCAATATTGGCGAGCGGACCAATGTCACTGGTTCTGCCAAATTTCGTCGTCTGATTACCGACGGAGACTATGAGGCCGCTTTGGATGTGGCTCGCCAGCAGGTGGAGAGTGGTGCACAAATCATCGATGTGAATATGGACGAGGGGTTGCTGGATTCGGAAGCCGCCATGGTCACATTCCTAAATCTTGTGGTGGCTGAACCCGACATCTCCCGTGTGCCGATTATGGTGGATAGCTCCAAATGGAGCGTTATTGAAGCAGGCCTGAAATGTCTTCAGGGGAAGTCGGTGGTCAACTCCATCTCATTGAAGGAAGGCAAAGAGGCTTTTGTTGCTCAGGCCAAACTGATCAAACGTTATGGTGCAGCCGTTGTTGTCATGGCTTTTGATGAGAAAGGTCAGGCGGATAGCTATGAGCGCAAGATCGAGATCTGTAAGAACAGCTACGATATTCTGGTCGATGAAGTCGGTTTCCTGCCGGAAGATATCATTTTTGACCCGAACGTCTTTGCGGTTGCGACGGGCATTGAAGAACATAACAATTATGGAATGGACTTCATTGAGGCAACACGATGGATTCGTGAGAACTTGCCTCATGCCCATGTGTCAGGCGGTTTGTCGAACCTGTCCTTCTCCTTCCGTGGTAACAATCTCGTTCGCGAAGCCATGCATTCAGCTTTCTTGTATCATGCCATCAAGGTTGGTTTGGACATGTCGATCGTCAATGCCGGACAGCTCATGGTCTATGATCAAATTGACAAGGAGCTGCTCGAGCGCATTGAAGATGTGGTGCTGAATCGGCGCGAAGATGGCACAGATCGATTGCTGGAAATTGCTGAGCGCTATTTGCATAAAAAAGGCGAGGCCAAGGTTGTGGATCTCTCCTGGCGTGAAGCTTCGGTTGGCAAGCGTTTGGAATATGCACTTGTCAAAGGCATCGGTGATTACATTGATGAAGATGTCGAGGAAGCGCGTCAGGCCTCCGAGCGTACACTGGACGTGATCGAAGGTCCGCTTATGGATGGCATGAATGTGGTTGGTGATCTGTTTGGTGATGGCAAGATGTTCCTGCCACAGGTGGTGAAATCCGCGCGTGTCATGAAGAAGGCTGTCGCTTACCTCCTGCCTTTCATGGATGAAGAACAGGAAGGTGAGCGTCAAAGCGCTGGTAAGGTATTGATGGCCACTGTGAAGGGTGACGTGCATGATATCGGCAAGAATATCGTGGGTGTTGTTCTGCAATGCAATGGCTATGAAGTGGTTGATCTCGGCGTCATGGTACCAACCAATGACATTTTGGAGGCGGCTCGCAAGGAGAAGGTCGATATCATCGGTCTGTCTGGTCTGATTACGCCATCTCTGGATGAAATGGTGCATGTTGCCAGTGAATTGCAGCGTGAAGGTTTTGATCAGCCCTTGTTGATTGGTGGAGCCACTACCTCGCAAGTCCATACGGCGGTGAAGATTGCTCCGGGTTATCAAAACAGTCAGTCTATCTATGTTACCGATGCCTCCCGTGCGGTTGGTGTGGCGACCAAGCTTCTTTCGCGCGACAAGGATGCTTATATCGAAGATATTCGTGCTGACTATGTTCGTGTACGTGACAATCATGTCAGGGCACAAAACAAAAAGGCGCGTTTGGCGCTGGTTGATGCTCAGGCGAATGGATTAGAGCTCGACTGGGATGCCAGCAATCCGGTGAAACCTTCTTTCATTGGTACCAAGGTGTTTGAAGAGCAGGATCTGGCTGAGCTGGTTCCCTACATCGACTGGACACCTTTCTTCTCCACCTGGGAAATGAAAGGGCGTTATCCGGCGATTCTTGATGATGATGTCTATGGTGAAGCTGCGACGGCACTTTTCAATGATGCCCAAGCCATGTTGAAACAGATTATCGATGAAAAATGGCTCAGTGCTCGTGGTGTTATTGGCTTCTGGCCGGCCAACCGGGATGGGGATGATATCGCGCTCTATCGGAATGAAGAGCGTGATGATGAGCTGGCTCGCTTCCATGGCTTGCGCCAGCAGATTGCAGGACGTTCCAAGCGTGCCAATGTCTCGATTGCAGATTTTGTTGCGCCACAGGGCATGGATATCGCGGACTATGTAGGTGGTTTTGCAGTTTCGACCGGTTTTGGGGAAGCAGAACGGGCGTCGGCATTTGATGCAGCGGGGGATGATTATTCCAAGATCTTATTACAGGCTCTGGCTGATCGTCTGGCGGAAGCTTATGCAGAAAAGATGCATGAGGACGTGCGCAAGATCCATTGGGGTTATGCTGGTGAAGAGAAACTTTCCAATGCCGATCTTATCTCCGAAGGGTATCAAGGGATTCGCCCTGCACCTGGTTATCCTGCTCAGCCTGATCATACGGAGAAACGTACTCTGTTTGAATTGCTGGATGCAGAGGCAACCACAGGAATCAAGCTGACTGAAAGCTGTGCCATGACACCGGGTTCTGCGGTATCCGGTCTCTATTTCAGCCATCCTGATAGTTATTATTTCGGGGTTGGTAAAATCGAGAAGGATCAGGTTGAATCATATGCTGAGCGCAAGGGGTGGGATTTGGCAACAGCTGAGAAATGGCTTGCTCCAATTCTGAACTACATTCCCAGGAGCTGACTGCTCAATTTATGCGGTCTGAATGTAGATATGAAATTGAAAAACCGGGGTTTTTACCCCGGTTTTCTCATATTTGTCTTGTAAGCAGTTCTTGTAGTATAAGTCTTTTTGGAATGGAATATATAAAACATCCATTCAAGTGCAGACGATGTTGCCTAAACTAAACCAAATATAACTGCTGCAACAAACGCAAAGGCTGCACCAACCACAACGATATTCATCGATTTAATCATGGTTTTGCTTCCTCCTAGGCTTTTCACTCACGAAAATCTTACGAGATATTAGTCAAAAGACGAAGCGAAAAAGATTGTGCACTGCGGCATTATCTTTAGTTTTGCGGCCTAATAGCCCCATAAACCCTTGTGAACTCTTGGTTCCTTGTGCGACATTTTGTGTGTCTTTTTTGAGAGCATCTTGGGGAGAAAAAGGATGATGCAGGGGACGGAGGCAGGGAAATTTGCGCTTGCAGAGGTGGAAACCCGACTGGCGGATTTGGCTAGATCGGTTGACCCGCATAAAGCTGCAGAGCGGGCCCGCTTCATGAAAGTGACCATGCCGTTGCTTGGTCTGACCGTTCCTCAACAACGTCAATGTTTGAAGAAGAAATACAGTTTCTCAAAGCTCTCTTTTGCTGAACAAGTGCCAATCTGGGGCTATGTCTGGAACCATGCAACAACGCATGAAGCCAAGGTTCAGGCGGCTCTCTATGTCGAGAAACCTGGTGAGCGGTATGATCCGGTCTGGTTATGGCAGGAGTTGGAGCCTTGGGTGATGAGCGTGAATTGCTGGGACCAGTCAGATTGTCTGTCTCGTATCTATTCTCAATTGCTGGAAGAAGCACCTGAGCATGTTGTTCCGATTCTGAAGCGCTGGAATGAATCAGATAATCCATGGGAGAGGCGGCAGTCCCTGGTGGCGCTGCTTTTCTATTCACGATTTCGCAATGTGTTTCCAGATGAAGATCTTGTTTTCTCTTTGATCCGAGCACGGCTGGAGGATGAGGATTATTATGTTCAGAAAGGATTGGGTTGGGCTCTGCGGGAGGCCTATCATGTTTGGCCTCAACGAATGTTGGCCTTTCTGGATGAGGTGGTGGGCGTGTTGGCCCCGGCAGCTTGGCAGGCTGCAACCGAAAAGCTGGATCCTTCTGTCAAACAGCGTTTGAAAATCAATCGCAAGGTCGTTCGTGGTCGCTGACGGTGATGGGTCAGCCAGTCATATCCAGATGGCGCTGAATGGATTGTTCGATCAAATGGGCAATGATCAGGCAGTTATGATCCTGCATATAAGGACCTATGATTTGAATGCCGAACGGCAAGCCATTATCGCTCATCAAGCCGGGAACGTTGACGCATGGCAGACCGAATAATGTCCAGGTTCGGTTAAAGATGGAAGAGCCGGTTGAGGTTAACCCCTTCGGGGCTGAACCTGGTGCTGATAGCGAGATCAGGGCGTCAATCTCGCAAAAGACCTCATCCATCTGTTGGCTACCAACTTCCGCGATCATGCGGGCATCATCATAATCGGATGGTTGGATGGTTTGGGCGAAATCCAGAGTTTCGCGCAATAGATCGCTGAGTTTGTCCGGATGAGTTTGATATTCCCATGCCAGGGCCTGTTTGGCTTCGAAGTCTTGTATGCTCTGGTGGGCATGAAAAGCCGCAATATACTCGTCCGTTATTGGCAAATCGACAAGTTTGAAGCCGAATTTTGACAAACTGGAGAGCAGTGAATCAAATTGTTGCTGATATTCCTCGGTTGCTTCACTCCAACAATGGGTACGGGCAATTCCGATGACCGGCATGTTCGGGGTTTTGTCTTCCAATTTCATGTGCCGACCGGTAAGAACCGATGTTGCAAAAGCGATATCTTCGACACCTTTGGCAAAGAAGCCAGCCGTATCCAGAGACCAGGAAAAGGTTTTCATGCCGACTGTAGGCAACAATCCGCTGGATGGTTTGAACCCAGCAACACCGCAAAAGGCAGCCGGTCGAATGACTGAGCCACCTGTTTGAGTGCCCAAGGCCAATGGTACCATGCCGGTGGCGACCGCTGCTGCTGAGCCGGAAGAGGAACCGCCGGGCGTGTGATCGAGATTGTATGGGTTTCTTGTTTCTCCTGGATGGAAGAAAGCAAATTCGGTGGTGACGGTTTTGCCCACCGGAGTACAGCCTGCTTTTCGAGCCAAAGCCACAAGAGCCGCATCCGCTGCAGGTTGGTGGTTTGCGTAAATTGGAGAGTTATATTCGGTCGCCAGATCGGCTGTATCAAAGACATCCTTGATTGCAAGCCCCACCCCCTTCAACGGACCTTTTCCTGCAAGTGTTTGCAGTATCTTGTCAGGGGTCACTTGCGTAAAGGCATGGATGTCATGATCAAACTTCGAGATTCTTTCAATACAGAGATCCAGAGCCTTCTTCGTTGTGAGCGAGCCTTGGTCGATTTTTTGGACAATTTTCAGCAAGGATTGCGGCGCAATTCGGCCAGCTACAGGTGTGTTGCCAAGCAATGATTTATCTGTGGAGGTCATGCACTTTGCCTTCCTTACAACAGGATGTTCCTAAAGAATGCGCCTTTCAAGGGTGCGTCGCAAGTCAATTTCGTGTTTTAAAGAGGCCAAAGGTGAGAGAAACCATACAGATTTCACGTCCAATAGGGATCGTTGTGTCTCTGATTCTTTTAGGCCTCGGTGGCTGCTCGGTCTTCGACCAGATTGATGAAGTTGATCAATCAATTCTTCAGGCTGAGGCGGTATCTGCACCTGAGGACAGCAAATTCTCTGGCGGTGACTGTCAAGTTTTCTTTCAAGGCCTTGCTGCAGGTGAGGCGCTGGATCGTTTCTTTGAAAAAGGAAAGTGTGGCAACGAGGCTCCGTATCGGGTTTCCGCGCTAGGGGGGGATAATCCGGTTCAATTGGGTCCGGAGGCCAAGCTTAACTGTGCCATGACAACCCAGCTTCAGCGCTATTTTGCGGATGTGGTTCAACCACAGGCCATGCGCTATTTGGGGCAACCAGTTGTCAAGGTGCGCGTTGCTGCTTCCTATTCCTGTCGTCGGCGCAATGGTGGCCGTAGAGGCAAATTTTCCGAGCACGCTTTCATGAATGCCATGGATATTTCGTCTTTCACGTTGAAAGATGGGCGGACATTGACTGTAAAACGTGACTGGCGAGGTGTGAGTCGAGATGCTCGTTTCATGAAGAAAATCAATCGGGAAGCCTGTAAATATTTTACCACGGTCTTGGGACCGGGGGGGGATAAATATCATCAGGATCATTTCCATTTTGATCTTGCCAAGCATGGCCGCAAAGGCACTTATCGAGTGTGTAAGTGATGCTGCTACAAAGGATGCAAAACGTGATTTCCTGCTACATCAAATATGAGATTAATCCCGATAAAATTGCGGAGTTTGAACATTATGCCAAGCTCTGGATACCCTTGGTGCAAAAGTTTGGCGGGCTGCATCATGGTTATTTCCTGCCTCATGAGAGTGCCAATGATCTGGCGGTGGCGATTTTTTCTTTTCCTTCGCTGGCAGCTTATGAGACTTATCGTCAGCAAAGTATGGATGACGCAGAGTGTCAGGCGGCTTTTCGATATGCGAGCGAGACGGGCTGTATACGCCGCTATGACCGTAGTTTTCTGAGGCCCGTTCTCAACACGGATTGATACTGCTATTGCCTATTTCTTTTGAGGGGGTTCAAGCAGTTCTACCTCGATGAATGCACATTCAAAGTCATTGCCATTTATGACGTCATGCTCGGTATTGGCTTCGCGGGTATAGGGAATGCCATTTTCTACGGGCCAGCTGATGCGGCCTTTGTCGGGTGTTTCGATCTCCAATATTCCGGTAAAAAGCGGAACCACGACATAGTCATATTCATGTTTGTGCCAGCCAGTGCTATCTCCTTTTTTCTTGAAACGCCATTCTGTTACGCGGATGCGGTTATTTTCCAGCATTTTGGTGCCTATTGCAGCAACATCTGGTGCCGGAGGAGTGGTATTGCACATGATACGCCTTTCTTGCCGTGTAAATAGCAAAGCCTAAGGGAAAGATGACACTCTACCAGACAAAGAGACTGAACCTTGGTTTGGTGCTTTCTGAACGGATGACCAGATAAAAAAGGCATCGGCGGGTAACGCCAATGCCTTTCTTGTTTGTTCTCAATTCGGGATGGGCATTATTCAGGAGTGCCGTAACCACCAGCAGTTGGTGTGGTCACGATGACTGTTTCACCGGACTTCAAGTGGGTTTGATCTGAAGAGCCCAGTTTTTCCAGTTTGCCATCAAGGCGGCGGACTTCGGTTGCTCCGCATTGACCTGCTTCACCACCTGCCAGACCATGTGGTGGAATTTTCCGGTGTGAAGCAAGAATGGCGCATTCCATATCTTCCAGGAACCGGATAGTGCGTTTGGTGCCATCGCCTGCAGACCATTTGCCTTTGCCACCAGAGCCTTTGCGGATATGGAAGTCCTCCAACAGGACAGGAAAACGGAATTCCAGAATTTCCGGATCTGTCAGGCGAGAATTGGTCATATGAACATGAACGCCAGATGTGCCATTGAAACCCGGACCGGCGGGGGAACCAGAGCAAAGGGTCTCATAATATTGGTACTGGTCATTGCCAAAGGTGAGATTGTTCATGGTGCCTTGAGAGGCTGCCATGGCTCCCAGTGCCCCAAACAAAGCGTTGGTGACGTGTTGTGAGGTCTCGACATTGCCTGCCACAACAGCAGCAGGATAGGTGGGTTTAAGCATGCAATCATCTGGCAGGATGATGGTGATCGGATCAAGACAGCCAGCATTCATCGGAATATCGCTATCCACCATCACACGGAAGCAATAGAGAACCGCTGCACGGGTTACTGGTTCTGGTGCATTGAAGTTGTTTGGCAAAATACCGGAGGTACCGGTGAAATCGACGGTCGCCTGACGAGCTTCTTTGTCGACACTGATCTTGACCTTGATGATACCACCATGATCGATTTCATAGGTGAATTTGCTATCTTCCAATACATCCAGTACGCGGCGTACGCTTTCTGCGGCATTGTCCTGAACATGCTGCATGTAAGCGACAACAACCGGCATTGTGAAGTGATCGACCATCTTGGCCAATTCCTGCACACCTTTGGTATTGGCGGCGATCTGAGCCTTGAGATCAGCGATATTCTGAGTGATGTTGCGCACCGGGAATGGATGATCGGTCAGAACGCGGGTCAATTCTTCCTCTTGGAAGATGCCTTCTGCTACCAGTTTGAGGTTGTCGATCAATACGCCTTCATCATTGATGTTGGTGGCACGCGGGGTCATGGAACCCGGTGCTGTGCCGCCGACATCTGCATGATGACCGCGAGAAGCCACCCAGAAAATGACATTCTTGTTGTCATCATCAAAGACCGGGGTGATGACGGTGATGTCTGGCAGGTGCGTGCCGCCATTATAGGGGGCATTGATGGCAAAGACATCGCCTGGTTTCACATTGTTCTTGTTGTTGTTGATGATGCTCTCGACAGAGCGGTCCATGGAGCCCAGATGTACCGGCATATGCGGGGCATTGGCGATCAGGCGACCCTTGCCATCAAAGACAGCACAGGAGAAATCCAGACGTTCCTTGATATTCACGGAATAGGCGGTGTTTTGCAGGGTGACGCCCATCTGTTCGGCGATGGACATGAAAAGATTGTTGAAGATTTCCAGCATCACAGGATCGGCGTCAGTGCCAATTGCCTCAGATCGTTTTGCCGCGACCAGACGTTTGATGATGATGTGATCTTTTGAAGTTATCTCTGCTTGCCATTCCGGCTCAATCACGATGGTTTGATGGGGTTCCATAATCAAAGCGGGGCCGGTGACTTTCTGGCCAGGCATCAGGTTGCCACGTTTATAGATATTGATTGCGTGCGCTTTGCCTCCGGAGAAGAAAGAGCTGGATTCCGTCGCAATCGCATCATCGGATGATAGAGCCAGATCTGGTTCGACCAGATCAGAACCGCCGCCGACGCTTTCCACTTCAATGGCTTCCACAACGATCTGCTTGCCTTCAAAAACAAAACCGAATTGTTTTTTGTGGGCGTCTTCAAACTGGGCGGTCATGTCCGCCAGATCCGTGAAATTGACTGGTAGTGCGGTGTCGGTGCCATCATACCGCAGATGCAGGCGAGGGAAGTGCTTGGCTTCCTTTTCAGAAATGCCTTGTTTGACCAGATCCGAGAGGTTTTGGGCTTTGATGTCATCACGCTCGGTCGCAACATCATTCAGGAGTTCATTGGAGAGTGGTTTGATGATGGCTTTCTGGCGGTTGGCTGAGATATCGGCCAACCCCATGCCGTAAGCGGAGAGAATACCCGAGAAAGGATGCACTATGACAGTCGACATGCCAAGACTGTCGGCTACGAGGCAGGCATGCTGGCCGCCGGCGCCACCAAAACAGGTCAGAGCATAATCGGTAACGTCATAGCCGCGCTGAACGGAAATTTTCTTGATGGCGTTGGCCATGTTCTCGACTGCAATGGCGAGAAAACCATCAGCCACTTCTTCAGGACTACGGCCATCGCCGATTTGATCTGCCATGTTTTGAAAGGCAGCACGGACCGCCTGATAATCCAGTGGCTGATCCTGGTTGGGGCCGAAAACATGGGGGAAATAATCCGGTTTGAGTTTGCCTACCATGATGTTGGCATCCGTGACTGCCAACGGGCCGCCACGACGATAGCCGCGAGGACCGGGGTTGGCGCCAGCGCTATCCGGACCAACCCGGAAGCGAGAGCCATCATAATGCAGAACGGAGCCACCGCCAGCTGCAACTGTGTGAATACGCATCATCGGAGCACGCATGCGAACGCCAGCAACCTCTGTCTCAAAAGCGCGTTCATACTCTCCGTCATAATGGGAAACATCCGTGGAGGTGCCACCCATATCAAAGCCTATCATTTTGGAATAGCCAGCCATTTCTGTGGTTTCTACGGCACCGACGACGCCACCAGCCGGACCGGATAGGATTGCATCCTTGCCCTGAAATAGATTGGCTGCGGTCAGGCCTCCAGAAGACTGCATGAACATCAGTTTGCAGTCGGTACCTTCTGCGCCAAGCTCGGAAGATACCTGTTCCACGTACCGTCGCAGAATTGGGGAAAGGTAAGCGTCGACCACTGTTGTATCACCGCGCCCGACCAATTTGATGAGTGGAGACACCTCGTGCGAGATCGAAATTTGTGTGAAGCCGATTTCGGAACACATATTTGCGACCGTCTTTTCATGGTCGGTGTAACGATAGGCATGCATGAAGGCGATGGCGACTGAATGGATGCCTTTGTCAAAGGCGGCTTGCAGTTGTGGACGTAGACTTTCGGCATCTAATGGTATTTCTACAGAACCATCGGCTTTGAAGCGTTCATTTGCCTCTATCACTTCTTCATAGAGCAATTCAGGGAGAATGATTTCCTTGGCGAAAATTTCCGGACGCGCCTGATAGCCGATGCGTAAGGCATCCCGGAAGCCTTTCGTGGTGACAAATAATGTGCGATCACCTTTGCGCTCCAACAGTGCGTTGGTTGCTACGGTGGTGCCCATTTTGACTGTTGCGATATTTTCTGCCGGGATGCGTGCTTTTTTATCGATTCCCATCAGATCACGAATGCCCTGAATGGCGGCGTCCTTATAGCTTTCCGGATTTTCCGAGAGTACTTTGTGAGGATGGACGGACCCATCGGGTGCGCGGGCTACAATGTCGGTGAAAGTACCGCCACGATCGATCCAGAAATCCCATTTGCCACTGGTCTGATTGTTTGCCTCATTGCTCATGGTTTGTTCATCCTCACGGAATTTATGCAAAATAGGGGTGATTTGACGCAAGGAAAACACATAAATGGATTTTCGTCAATAAAATGTCGATAAAATGTCATTGAATTATTTCTTGATGCAGTGGATTACGCGTGCGAAAACGGATTTCATCGCCAATTTTGTGCTTATAAAGTATCGACGGATAAAATAGGAGGGTTCTGAATGAGCAAGGATAATGAGAATAGACAAACCACGGCTTCCATTGGGCCAGTTGTCGGGTCTTCTCATCTTGCCGAAGGGCGCAAGCCATCACTTTCAGAAGTGGAACTGGCACTTTCCATGTGTGGCAACGGGTTTCATCGGTGGATTACACGTTGCATGGCTGCTGCTGGTGTCGCCGATCTTGGATCGCTGGATGTGCTTGTGTTGCATTCGATCAATCATCGTGGTCGCCCTAAAAAACTGGCGGATCTTTGCCTGATCCTCAATATCGAGGATACGCATACTGTCAATTACGCCCTCAAGAAACTTCAGTCCATGGACCTTGTCGAAAGCGCCCGACAGGGTAAGGAAAAGGTCGTTGCTATTACTGACAAAGGAGAAGCGCTTTGCATACGTTATAAAGAAGTGCGGGAAGCCTTGTTGTTTGAGGCTGTTGATGCCGTGGGGCTAAGCGAGGAAGACCTCAGTCGGGTTGCGGCACTTCTGCGCTCTCTTTCCGGTCAATATGATCAGGCCGCAAGAGCAGCGGCCTCGCTTTGATCTGAATTGATTTAATTTTTCTGGCCGGTGCCCTCGTAAAGGGCAACAGACTCACCTAAGTTGACGTGAGAAAAGCGTTTGGTGAAGCGATCTTTAGGGGCAGCGAATGAGCATCTGGAGCCAGATCGGAAATCTGATTGAGGATATCCGTCAAAGCGAAGCACTGACTGCCTTTGTCGACAAGCTTACCTCCGCTGTCCGAGGGCTTGGGGCCGGGCTGGACCGCAAACAACTGACCTTTACCATGGCGATGATTGCGCTTTCCGCAAAAATGGCCAAAGCGGATGGCGTGGTGACGCAGGATGAGATTTCAGCCTTTCGAGATTTGTTTGAAATTCCTCCAGGAGAAGAGAGTAACGTAGCTCGTCTTTTCAATCTGGCGAAGAAAGATGTCGCAGGCTATGACTCTTATGCTCAACAGATCGCACGTCTTTATGAAGAAGATCGTGATATTCTGGAGGATATCGTCGATGGACTTTTTCATATCGCCAAGGCTGATGGTGTACTTCACAGCAGTGAATTGAGCTATCTGGAACATGTGGCCGAAATCTTCGGAATTACCGAGCGATGCTTCGAGCGCATCAAAATGCGCCATGTGGATGAAGGAAAGCAGGACCCTTATACCATCCTGGATGCCGAGCGACACTGGACCGACAAGGATATCAAAAGTCACTATCGCAAACTGGTGCGGGAAAATCACCCGGATCGTCTGATCGCCCGGGGTGTTCCGGAAGAGTTCGTACGGATTGCCAATGACAAGCTGGCTGCGATAAATCATGCCTGGTCGATGATTGAGCTGGAACGAGGACTTAAATAATCATGGAAATAGTGAGTGCTTGCCCGTGCGAGCCTATGCCATCGCCCAACTTTGGCGAGCGTAATGATGGTCGTGCCATCGATATGTTGCTGTTGCATTATACTGGAATGGATGACGACATGCAGGCGCTGAACTGGCTGTGCAATGCAAAGAGCGAAGTGTCCTCACATTATTATGTTCATCGCAACGGTGATATTGTTCAGCTGGTTGATGAAAGCAAGCGTGCCTGGCATGCAGGACAATCCTATTGGAAGGGTGAAACAGATATCAATAGCTGTTCCATAGGGGTCGAGATTGCCAATGCAGGTAACGAGGAATTCACAGCCCAACAGATAGCCAGCGTTCTGATGCTCTGTCGTGATATCATTGAGCGGCATAATATTTCCGCTCATCGGGTACTGGGTCATAGCGATGTTTCACCAGGTCGCAAGATTGATCCGGGTGTGATGTTCCCGTGGCCTGTACTGGCCTCTCGCGGGGTGGGGCACTGGGTTGAACCAGAGCCAATTTCCGATGGCCGTTTCTTTCAGAAGGGCGACGAAGGGCAGCCAGTGCAAGCATTGCAAAGCATGCTGGCCATCTATGGTTACAAGATTGATGTCACTGGTGTGTTTGACGACCAGACAGAGATTGCTGTCGCTGCCTTCCAACGCCATTTTCGATCGGAAAAAGTGGATGGTGTGGCCGATGGTTCGACCATCACCACCCTTTACAAGTTGAGCTCCTCTTTGCCTGCACTCTAGAGAGATTGGCTGCTTCGGCTTCAAGGAACTTCACCGATCTGATTTAGCGAGTCGGGCCGGTAATCTTCTCGATGCTTGGCGATACGGGAATGCCGTCGCGAAGCTGGTCATCGTTGATGGCCTCACCAAATTGCGTGGTGATCGGTACAATGCCAGCCCAATGATCGAGCGCATAATCTTCGTCATCGTCAACAGGCATGCCTGTGCGGCATTTTGCTGCTGCCTGCTCGATGGTAAGCGCGATGACGCTGGTCGCATTGGCTTCCTTTTTTGTCATGTCCCGGCATTCATCCCATCGACCTGGCATCATGTGATCGGTGATGGCCACAAGAGCGTCGTACTTCTCGTCTTCATCTTCCACCAGATGTGCGGTGCCGTGAATGTTGACGGAACGAAAGTTCATCGAATGATGGAAGGCGGAGCGGGCCAGTACCAGACCATCAACCAAAGTGACATTCAGACAGGCGGGAATGCCTTGTTTTAGCTGCTTGAACATGCGGGTGGCTTTGGCGCCATGGATATAAATCTTGTCGTCAATGCGGCCATAAACCATGGGAAGGCAAATGGGGTCGCCATCATGAGAGAAAGCGACATGGGCGATCAAACCTTGATCCAGAATGGTGTGAATGGTGTTCTCATCATAGCTTGCACGCTTGGCATTACGAATTTTGTTTATCTTGGTCACGGCAAGGGTCTTCATCCCATTGGTCCTTTTGGTCGGGTGATTTTTGAGTCTTTTGGTTGCGTTTGGTCTTACTAATATCGATAAAATGCGCTATATGAAGGGCCAAAGATAACATTATCGAGGAACCAATCATGTTGCTTGCCGGACAAATCACACTTCAGCGTGACGAAACCGAGAGCCTGTCCCGGCAGATTTATGGTCAGATCCGTGGTCAGATTGAAGAAGGTCGATTGATAGCGGGAGTGAAATTGCCAACCAGCCGGTCTCTCGCGCAGGATTTGAAAGTTGGCCGAAACACCGTAATGACTGCCTATGAACAGTTGGTCATGGAAGGATTTCTGGTCGCGGATGGACGTCGCGGCACCAAGATCAGTGAAGCATCTCGAGGTTTTGAAGGGCAGGGGGAGCCGCGAGAAAGAGCGCTCTCATCTGACAATATTGCCAAGCCCCGTCTCGCCAAACAGGCTCATGACATGATTGATGTGCGCAGACGCGAGCATCCAGCTTTTTACAGCTTCCAACCTGGCTTGCCCGAGTTGCGCAGTTTTCCTCATGATTTGTGGGCGCGGCATTTGCGACGAGCAGCTCGGCAAATGCAGTTGCATCCTGACATGGGGGGCTATGGTAATTATTCAGGTTTGCCAGAATTGCAGGACGCGATCATCGAGCATGTACGTTTGACCCGTGGGGTGGTGGCTGAGCCCGAACAAGTTTTGATCCTGTCTTCGGCGCAAGCGGCATTGGATCTTGTTAGTCGGTTGCTATTGGATGCCGGCGATCCAGCCATGATGGAGGAGCCTGGTTACAGCGGTGCTTTGGCGGCTTTTCGTGGTGCCCAAGCGGAGCTGCGTCCTTTGAAGCTGGATGATAAAGCGCCGTTTGCCTGTTTGCCGGAAGGATTCGATCCCAAACTGATATATGTCACTCCGTCGCATCAATTTCCTACTGGGCGTTTGATGGGGTTGGAAGAGCGACTGGCGCTTCTGCATTATGCGGAACGAAGTAGCAGTTACGTGCTGGAAGATGACTATGATAGTGAGTTCCATTTCAAGGGAACGCCTATTGCCAGTTTGCAGGGATTGGATCGGCAGGAACGTGTCATTTATATGGGTACCTTCTCTAAGTCTCTGATGCCAGCGCTGCACGTGGCCTATTTGATCATGCCGCCGAAATTGGTATCTCCCGCCACTTCGATGCATCGAAATATCGGTTCGGCCCCGGCGGTGGTTCTGCAATATGCCATTGCGTCCTTCATGCAAGAGGGGCAATTTCGTACCCATATTCGCCAGATGTGCCTTTTATATCAACAAAGACGAGAGCATTTGCTTGCGGCATTGGAGCGTAACTGTGCCAATGCTTTGTTGCCAACCCAGCAGGATGGTGGGATCCAGTTGCTTGGCTATTTGAGCGATCAGCTATTGAAGCAGGGATGGGATGATCAGAGCTTGTCTCATCATTTGAGAGGTCACGGAATCGAAAATAGTCCCTTGAGCAGTTTCTATTGGTCCGGGCAGATGGATCGGCGACAGGGTTTGTTCCTTGGTTACGCAGCTTCCAGTCTCGATGCGATTGATGCGCAGGTGGAGTTGATGGCCAAGCTGATAGCAGAGCGTTAATCCTGCCAGATAATGTTATGCCCTGAATCCATCGTGATGATACCTGAATGCTTGACCTGAGGGCGTGAAAGCCTTACCTCACAGGAACCAGTCGGTCGGGCAGCCGCTTCGGTGTCGCGAAAGCAATCCGAGGAGGAAAGTCCGGGCTCCATGAAAGCACGGTGCCGGGTAACACCCGGCGGAGGCGACTCTAGGGAAAGTGCCACAGAAAGCAAACCGCCTGATCTTGTGTCAGGTAAGGGTGAAAGGGTGAGGTAAGAGCTCACCGCGCGACCAGCAATGGAAGCGGCAGGGTAAACCCCACCGGGAGCAAGACCGAATAGGGACAGCGCGGTTTCGCCAGCCTGCTTTCAGGCCAGCTGTCCGGGTAGGTTGCTTGAGGCATGCAGCAATGTATGTCCCAGATGAATGGTTGCCGCGCAAGATTTCTTGCCATACAAAACCCGGCTTACAGACCGACTGGTGCTTTTTCTTGTAATATGACGCCAATGATGTTTTAGCGCGTTGATGCCATCAAAACGCTGCCTCCAAGCAAGAAACCACCGCCCATGAAACCGAACTTCTGCTGTGCCCTGGCACTTTGGAAGCGTTTTCGGGCATGTGATGCAATGGTTGCATAGAAACCAAGGATTACGGCGACAATCACAGTTGATGTGGTTGTGACGATTGCAAACTGGGAATAGATATTTCCCCCGGGTTCCAGAAATTGGGCAAGAAAGGCCACATAAAAGAAGATGGCCTTTGGATTCAGAATGGCAGTGAAAAAGCCCGCTCTTGCACTGGCCAGATTGGCTTGTGTGTTGGTGTCGAGCGTGGGGTCGGACTTGAGCTTGCTGGCATCATAGATCTGGTGACAGCCGAGATAAGCCATATAGAACACACCTGCCCATTTGACTATTTGGAACAATTCTGCAGAGGCGGCCAGAATTGCGCCCACACCGAGAAGTGAAAGTGCGATCAAAACCACGCCGCCTAGTAACTCGCCGAGGATACAGAGAAAAGCTTCTTTTCTTCCTTTGGTCAGTGCAATGCCAGTGACCATCAGAACGCTTGGGCCGGGGATGAGACAGATGAGTGTATAGGTTGCCACAAAGGCCAGCCATAGTTCGAGTTTCATCAAGTTGCCCCTTTACAGTTCGGAATGTTGGCCATTGCGTTGTTTCGGACAGGCAATATCAAATAACCGATATCTTTTCGTGTGCACTTTTGTCTGTCAATGCGTGATTGCTGAAGTGATTTGTATTGCAAATTTCTCAGATATGGGCTGATACGGGGAAATACCTCTCTTTCTCATGAAACGAATATGTTTCCCCATATTTCAAAATTTTTCTCATTTTTGCGCAGATCTGCAATCTTATCTGTAACTAATTGTTAATCATGGTTTTTTAGAATTGTATGGATGGTTTTTGCATTGTGATTCCCATCTGAATCCATTGACGCCCATCATTCCCCATGATATCCCATATTTAGATGCATCATGCTGGGACTCTGTTCCGGTTTTGATTGTGTCTTTAGAAATGACCTGAGATTTTGCATTTGCCAGCGGCGGACAATGCGAAATCTCAGGGATTAGCAGGCTGTTTGGTTGCTTGAGGCGAGGCTGGATGGACGAATTCGTGTCCAAATATGTGAATCGGCTGGATTCAAAGGGGCGGGTATCCATACCGGCTGCTTTCCGGCAGATTTTGGCTCGTGATGGCTATGACAATCTGTTTTGCAGTCCATCTCTGGAAATGGATTGCGTTGATGCAGGCGGGCAGGGTTTGCGATCCGCGATTGATGACTATCTCAATGCCTTCGAGGTCTTTTCTGAAGAACGGGAAATTCTGGCCACCACTTTGCTGGGTGAAAGTGAAGCCTTGAAAATGGACAAGGATGGTCGTGTTGTTCTGAGCGAAACGCTTAAAGGCCATGCAGGCATTGATGACAAGGTTGCCTTTGTTGGTAACGGGTTCAAGTTTCAGATCTGGAATCCTGAACGTTATGAAACCTATCGCTCCGATGCTGTCGAACGTGCGCGTGCTTTGCGCAAGAGCCTGACTGCGCAGCGCCAGACCAGTCGGATGGCGCGTGTGGCGCAGCCATCGACAGCACAATCGTCCCTTGGTTCCAAAAGAGATGGCGAGGGGGCGGAATGATGGCGCATCCCACTTCAGATGATGAAATGGTTGGCGGACCGACGCGTCATGTTCCAGTGCTTTTGCAAGAGGTGCTTGATGCTTTGTCTCCTGAAAAGGGACAATGGGTTCTGGATGGTACCTTTGGGTTTGGTGGCTATTCCAGTGCAATCATGAAGGCTGGTTCGAATGTGCTTGGGGTTGATCGTGACCCGGAAGCAGCGGTGCGCGCTACGGTCCTGCAACAGACATTTGGATCACAGTTGAAATTCCAGGCCGGTTGTTTCGGTGAGTTGGCCGAGATTGCAATGGAGCAAGGTCTGGCACCTCTGGATGCTGTGGTGCTGGATATCGGTGTTTCCTCCATGCAGTTGGATGATGCGCACCGTGGTTTTTCGTTCATGCAGGATGGTCCGCTGGATATGCGGATGGCTCAGTCCGGAGCCAGCGCTGCAGATGTGGTCAATGGCTATGAGTCCAAGGAACTGGCGCAGATCTTCAAGCAGCTGGGTGAGGAAAAGCAGGCGCGACGTATCGCTGAAGCCATTGTTGCCCAACGTGCACAACAATCATTTGAGACCACTTTGGATTTGGCAAATTGTATTGAAAAAGCCGTTGGCCGCAAACCACAGCAGAAAATTCATCCAGCAACTCGTGTCTTCCAAGCATTGCGCATTTTTGTCAATGCAGAGCTGGATGAGTTGGTAGATGGGCTTGTGGCTGCCGAGAAATGTCTCAAGCCTGGTGGCCGTTTGGTGGTGGTGACTTTTCATTCGCTGGAAGACCGGATTGTAAAGCGTTTCTTTCAGGAGCGTTCGAAGAAACATGCAGGTGGGTCTCGGTATATGCCGGAGCAAGAGCTGGCCGAGCCGAGCTTCGAGATGATTGTCAAAGGGGCTGTTGGACCGGGTGATGAGGAGTTGGAACGAAATCCTCGTGCGCGGTCAGCGAAATTGCGTGCAGCTTATCGTACGGAAGCGCCAGTTCATGATTTGGATGCACGAGCCTTGGGTTTGCCGCGGTTGTTGGCCGATAATCGAGTGGGAGAGATGTGATGGGACGATTGATCAATCTTGTTCTGTTCGGCGGTGTGCTCTTGGGGGCCTTCTGGCTGTACCAGGTCAAACAGCAGGCGCGTGAGACCGAAGGACAGATTGCCATTCTACAGCACCAGATTGCTGTAGAGAAAGAAGCTCTCCTCCTTCTGAAGGCTGAGTGGAGTTATCTTAATCGTCCGGAACGCGTGCAGAATCTGGCCAAGCGCTTTGCTGATCAGTTGGGGCTGAAAGAGGTCAAGGCTTATCAGATTGGTGAGGATGCGGACTTGCCGGAACGTGTGGCCAGTCGAGATGGTGCTGGTGATGCCGGACCTGAAACTATTGATGAATTGTTGGGTAAAGCAAGTACCCGGCCAAAACCGATGAAACAATGATGGGGGTGGAAATGGCGGATACATCCCAAACAACTGGCGGATTGATGGGTCCTGACGACTCGGTGGCTTCACATTTTGATTTTGAGGGTACCAACAAGGTGCGTTCCGAGGCGACACGTGGTCGCATTCGTTTGGCAATACTGGTTTTTACCTGTTGTTTCGCAGTGATGACAGGTCGATTGGTGATGCTGGGTTTCGATAGCCCGGAGCCCGAGGCACAGCGCAACTCTGCGCAAGAGGCCATGGCTGCGGCCCGTCCCGATCTTTTGGACCGGAATGGCGAAATTCTGGCGACCGATATCAAAACGGCTTCCATTTTTGCTGAGCCGCGCCGAATTGTCGATGTTGATGAGGCGGTTGATGCTATTCTGAGTGTTTTTCCTGATATTGACGGGGAACGTCTGCGTAAGCGTTTGGCCGGAAAAGGTAAGTTTACCTGGATCAAACGTGAGGTGACACCGCGTCAGCAGCAGGCAATGCATGAAGCCGGTATTCCTGGTATCGGGTTTTTGTCAGAAAATCGTCGGTTCTATCCAGCTGGCCCCACGGCTTCCCATATAGTGGGTCTGGTCAATGTCGACAATGAAGGCATTGCCGGGATGGAGAAATATGTTGATCAGTCCGGCCTGTCAGTTTTGCATGATCTGGGCTTTGCTCGTGATAGCAATCAGGAGCCGGTGCAACTTTCCATCGATTTGCGTGCTCAGCATGTGTTGCGGGATGAGCTTGGCAAAAGCATGACCAAGTTCAAGGCGATTGCTGCTTCCGGGATTGTCATGAATGTGAATACCGGCGAAGTGATTGCCATGGCATCCTTGCCAGATTTTGATCCGAATGATCCCAAGGATGTGAACAAGCCAGATCGCTTGAACCGTATTACAGCCGGTGTGTATGAGATGGGGTCGGTGTTCAAGACCATCACCACTGCCATGGCGCTGGATAGCGGTAAAGTGCGCATGCGGGACAGCTTTGATGCGACACAGCCAATCAGGGTACGCGGGGGAACGATCAGTGACTTTCACGCCAAGAAGCGCATTTTGTCCGTGCCGGAAGTCTTTATCTATTCTTCCAATATAGGCACCGCCAAAATGGCTTTGAAGATTGGTAAGGAAGAGCACAAAAACTTCCTGAAACGTGCTAATTTGCTTGATCGCTTGCAGACCGAATTGCCGGAAGCGCGTACGCCGTCCTTTCCGAAGCGTTGGACAGATTTGTCTACCATGACGATTTCCTATGGTCATGGTCTGACCGTTGCTCCGATTCAGGTAGCAGCCACGGCAGCAGCGTTGGTCAATGGTGGCAAGTATATCAAGCCAACCTTCCTGAAACGTAGTCGGGAGGAGGCGCGTAAGATTGCTCAGCCGCTGGTGAGTGATGAGACAAGTGCTTCCATGCGGTATCTGATGCGCCTGAACACTCTGAAGGGTTCAGGTAAACGCTCAAAGGTTGACGGATATCTTGTTGGTGGCAAAACAGGGACCGCCGAGAAGGTGGAGAATGGCCGCTATTCCAAGGACAAGGTGTTCAATTCCTATCTATCCGCTTTTCCGATGGATAAACCAGAATATGTGGTTCTGGTCATGCTGGATGAGCCAAAGGGCTTGAAAGAGACCTATGGCTATGCGACGGCTGGTGTGAATGCTGCACCTCTGGCGGGCAATGTTATCCGCAGAATTGGCTCAATGTTGGGGGTTTCGCCTCGTTTTGGTCAAAAGATTGTTCCAACTGTCGCCGCATCCTTTTAAAGCTGTGAGATATTCATGAGCTGAATGGCGTTCGGGAGCCTGCTTTTATGTTGTTGCGAGACCTTTTTGCATCCTTGCCTTTGATCCAAAAACAAGGAGACAAGGCATGTTTGGACCAAAAGGTCGCGGGGCTGAATGCGGATAGCCGAAAAATAGAAACTGATTTTCTGTTTGTTGGTGTTCCTGGTAGTCAGGTCGATGGAGCGCGGTTTCTCGAACAAGTGATCGAAAAAGGTGCTCTTGCCGCTATCATCTCTGATGCTTCTGACATCCCTGCAGAAGGTGTCCCTGCAGAATTTCCAATTTTCTGTTGCGCGGATGTGCACGGAGCATTGGCTACGCTTGCAGGCGCATTCTATCCCATATCCTATGAAAAGATCGCGGCTGTCACTGGTACGAATGGGAAGACCTCAATTGCCTCTTTCTTGCGTCAAATTTGGGCAAGTGCTGGTAAGCGTGCTGCCAATATTGGCACTATTGGCGTTGAAGGGCCCAATGGCGCCAGCTATGGAGGATTGACAACGCCGGATCCTGTTGGGTTGCTGCAAAGTGTAAAGAGGCTGGAGGAAGAGCAGGGCGTAACCCATCTGGCGTTGGAAGCCTCCAGTCATGGGCTCGAGCAAAAACGCCTTGATGGATTGAAGGTCGATGTCGGGGCCTATACCAACCTGACCCGGGACCATCTGGACTATCATAAAACGTTCGAGGCCTACCGCGATGCAAAGTTGCAACTCTTTACGCGTTTGGTAAGAAAAGACGGTACGGCTGTCATCAATCTTGATGATGATCATAGCTCCTACTTTCTGGATGCTGCCAAAGCGCGTGGCTTGACCTGCGTCACCCTGGGTGAAACGACAAGTGCTGATCTGCGTATCAAATCGATTTCCTTTGATGGTGAGAAACAGATTGTTTTGCTGACTGGTGTTTGGGGAAACGTTGAAGCGCATATCCCTCTGGTTGGAACCTTCCAGGCTTCGAATGCTCTGGTGGCTGGATTGATGGCCTACGCTTCGGGTCTGTCAGTTGGAGAAATACTGAATGCTCTGTCTCAGCTCAAAGGAGCTTGTGGTCGTATGGAGCTGGTTGGTAGAACCGGGCAGGGCGCACCGATCTATGTTGACTATTCCCACACTCCAGACTCTCTGGAGACTGCTTTGAAGGCTTTGCGCCCATTCACCAAAGAACGGTTGATTGTGGTCATTGGTGCTGGAGGAGATCGTGACCCCGGCAAGCGTCCCATGATGGGCAAAGCTGCAAATGATTATGCTGATTTTGCCATCGTTACCGATGACAATCCTCGTTCGGAAGACCCGGCCCTTATCCGCAAGGCGGTAATGGAAACAGTCGAGACTGGCTGTGAAGTTGCTGGACGATATGATGCCATTGCCAAGGGCGTGTCCATGTTGCAAGCGGGCGATATCTTGCTAGTGGCAGGTAAAGGACATGAGCAGGGTCAGACCGTGAAAGGTGAGGTTTTGCCTTTCTCAGATCACGAGGCAGTGCAGCAGGTTCTCAAAGAACATAATGAAGGAGCTGCATCATGAACCATCTCTGGACCGCTTCAGATTTCTCGGATGCCGTAGAGCCTATCTCTCAACCCGGCGAGATCGGCAACGTCGATGGGGTTTCAATTGATAGTCGTTCGATAGGCAAAGGAGATGCTTTTTTTGCGATCAAAGGTGATCGCTTTGATGGACATGCCTTTGCATATTCTGCTCTTGAGGCCGGAGCCGCTGTGGTGGTGCTGGAAGAGGCACAAAAATCCGACTTTTCGAACCTCTCGGAACGTGTTGTTTTTGTTGATGATGTTTTAAAAGCACTTGAACGTTTGGGGCGTGCCGCCCGTAAGCGAACCAAAGGCAAGATCATCGCTGTGACTGGCAGTGTCGGTAAGACCAGTACGAAAGATGCTTTGCGCAAAGCGCTAGAGCCGTCCGGTAAAGTGCATGCAGCTGTCGCGTCCTTTAACAATCATTGGGGGGTGCCGCTGACGCTGGCACGAATGCACGCGGATAGTGATTTCGGTATTTTTGAAGTTGGTATGAACCATAGTGGTGAGATCAGGGCCTTGATCGATATGGTATGGCCTGACATTGCCATTGTCACTACCGTGGTTGCGGCTCATATTGGTAACTTCAATAGCATTGATGAAATTGCTGTTGCCAAAGCTGAGATTTTTGAAGGTGTGGTATCGGGTGGCTCTGCACTTGTGAATGGCGACAATGAATTTGGCGATTATCTGGCCAAGCAAGCGGCGTCTTGTGGAATAGAGAATATCCATCGCTTTGGCTCTGATGCCGACTTTGATGCCAAGCTCTTGAAAGCAGATTTGCGAGCAGATGGCTCAGACTTATCCATTTCCCTGTTTGGCGAGCAATATCAGGTGCATTTGGCAGCTCCAGGAGCCCATTTGGCACAAAATTCGCTGGCGGTTTTAGCTGTGGTTCATCTGGCAGGTGCTAATGTGCCCGCTGCCATTGCTGTTTTGGCAAGCCATGGAGCAACCAAAGGGCGGGGCGAGCGGCATGAATTGTCGATCGGCAAGGGAACTGCCTTGTTGATTGATGAAAGCTATAATGCCAACCCAAGTTCTGTTTCCGCAGCACTGGAAACACTGGGGTTGGGATCTGGCAAAGGTAGTGGTCGTCGTATCGCTGTTCTCGGTGACATGCTGGAGTTGGGCAGCGACGCTGCTGCGCTTCATATGAGTTTGAAAGAAATGCTTGTCGATGCTGGTCTGGACAAAGTCTATTTGTGCGGGCCAATGATGCATCATTTATGGGAGTGCTTGCCCAAGGATATGCAGGCGGGCTATGGAGAGCGCTCACAAGATCTGATTGCTCCTTTGAAGGAAGACTTGCAAGAGGGTGACATGGTGATGGTCAAAGGGTCGTTGGGCTCTCGTATGGGTGTCATTGTTGCCAGTTTGCTGGAAAGCTATAAGAATTAGAAGAGTTGAGTCGCGGCAGGGAAAGGCCATTTAAAGATGCTGATGTATCTCGTTGAATTTTCGGACTTTATTTCCGGGTTGAACGTTTTTCGCTATTTGACCTTTCGAACAGCCGGAGCCATCATTACGGCTCTGTTGTTTGTTTTCCTGTTTGGGCCAATGATTATCCGCTCCCTGCGGAACCGTCAGGGTAAAGGCCAACCTATCCGTGAGGATGGGCCGCAAAGCCATCTGGTGACCAAAAAAGGCACCCCAACGATGGGTGGCTTGATGATCCTTTCCGGCCTTTGTATGGCAACTTTGCTGTGGGCAGATCTAACCAATCCATATGTCTGGATCGTGCTGTTTGTAACGGTTGGCTTTGGCTTGATCGGTTTTTATGATGACTTCCTGAAAGTCTCCCGCTCGGATCATAAAGGCTTTTCTGGCAAGATGCGCTTGTCTATTGAGGCCTTGATTGCTGGTATGGCCTGTTTTGCAGTTGCCCAGCTGGGTGAAAGTGCTTTTTCCACTTCCGTGACTTTCCCTTTCTTCAAGGATGTTTTGCTTGACCTTGGCTGGTTCTTTGTGCCGTTCGGTCTGTTTGTGATCGTGGGTGCAGGCAATGCGGTGAACCTGACTGATGGTCTTGATGGTTTGGCCATTGTGCCCGTGATGATTGCGACGGCCACGTTTGGCGTGATCGCTTATCTTTCTGGTAACGAGATTTTTGCCGATTATCTGCAAATCCATTATGTGCCGGGGACTGGTGAGTTGCTTGTTCTATGTGGTGCAATGGTTGGGGCTGGTCTTGGTTTTCTCTGGTTTAATGCACCACCAGCGGCAATCTTCATGGGCGACACCGGATCGCTCGCATTGGGTGGCATGTTGGGCTCTATTTCTGTTGCAACCAAGCATGAGCTGGTTTTGGCTATCGTTGGCGGTTTGTTTGTTTTGGAAGCGGTCTCTGTGATCATTCAGGTGGCTTCCTTTAAGTTGACCGGTCGTCGTGTGTTTCGTATGGCGCCAATCCATCATCATTTTGAGCATAAAGGTTGGACAGAGCCACAAGTTGTGATCCGTTTCTGGATCATTGCGGTGGTGCTGGCTCTGATCGGACTGAGTACCCTGAAACTGCGTTAAAATTGGCCAACGGTATTTGGTCAGACATATTTTGTGGCAGTGGCTCTGAGCCATCGTCAACGACAAGTTAGAGGCAAGGCATGATCGCGCTCACTTCCTTCAAAGGCAGATCCGTGGCCGTATTCGGTTTGGGGGGCAGTGGGCTATCCTGCCTGAATGCGTTAAGTGCTGGCGGTGCGCATATTCTTGCGTTTGACGATAGTGAAGAACGCTGCGCTGTCGCGGCCAAAATTCCCGGCGTCACCATTCTTGATTTGCGTGAAGCGGACTGGCGTAGCATTGATGCGCTTGTTCTGTCTCCCGGCGTGCCTCTTACCCATCCTGAACCACATTGGAGCGTGAGGTTGGCGCAGGATGCCGGTGTTGAAATTATTGGCGATATTGAATTATTTGTCAGGGAGCGGAACAAGCAGTCTCCGTCCTGTCCCTTTGTGGCAATTACCGGAACCAATGGTAAATCCACCACCACCGCGCTGATCTCTCATATTTTGAAGCAGGCTGGTTTTGACGTTCAGATGGGTGGCAATATCGGTACGCCTATTCTGGAGCTTGAACCCTTTGACGGGCAGGGTGATGCTGAGCGTGTATATGTGATTGAAGTTTCCTCTTATCAGATCGACTTGGCCCCAAACCTGAATCCATCGGTAGGCTTGCTGCTCAATCTCTCTGCAGATCATCTGGATCGTCATGGCACTATTCAGAATTACGCGCAGATCAAGGCACGCCTGGTAGCTCAATCAAAGAATGCCATTATCGGAGTTGATGATCGCTATAGTGCAAATATTGCGTCCAATTTGCGTGTCAAAGGCAATGATGTCGTGGCCATTTCAGGCTTTGCCAATGATCGCGCAGGAGTGCGTGCTCCGGATGGTTTCCTGCAGAGCAAAAGTGATGGGTTTTTGTTTAATCTGGATCAGGCACGTGCCTTGCGCGGGAGCCATAATGCTCAGAATGCAGCAGCGGCTGTGGCCATTGCCCAGACCTTCAATCTTACCCCATCGCAGATTGCCAAAGGTCTGACCAGTTTCGGTGGACTGGAACACCGCATGGAAGAGGTTGGTCACGGTAAGGGCTTTCTCTTCATCAATGATTCCAAAGGTACCAATGCTGATGCTGCTGCCCGAGCGCTTGGGGCGTTTCCAAAAGTGCGCTGGATTGCTGGTGGCCTTGCCAAAGAAGGTGGAATTGATGGGCTCGTTGATCATTTTGATCGGATTGACTGTGCTTATCTGATTGGCGAAGCGGGTGCGGATTTTGCTGAAACCTTGAACCAGCATGGGGTGCCGTTCAAGGATTGCGGAACATTGGATCGGGCGCTTGATGCAGCCATCGCAGATGGTGAGGTTGCAAGGGCTGATGGTGAGAGCATGGAGGAAGTCATTCTACTTTCACCAGCATGTGCATCCTTTGATCAATATCCGAATTTCATGGCCAGAGGCGACGCGTTCAGAGCGAAGGTTTCGGCCTATCTGAATGATGAAAGTGAGACCCAAAGCCAAGGAATGGCATGATGCGGCGAACGACGAAGAACCGATTGACGGAATGGTGGTGGACAATTGATCGGCCCATGCTGCTGGTTCTTGTTCTTATGTTGTTTGCTGGTCTGGTATTGTCCATGGCAGCCAGCCCGGCTGTTGCCGAGCGTATTGGTCTGGACAGCTTCCACTTTGTCAAACGTCATGCGATGTTCATTCCTGTAGCAATTGCGATCATGATTGGCATTACCTTTCTGGAGGCAAGAGCCATTCGCAGACTGGCTCTTTTGGTGCTGGTCGGTTCGCTTATTGGAATGGTATTGACGTTGCTCTTCGGTTTTTCTGCCAAAGGGGCGCAGCGTTGGGTTTCGATTGCCGGTTTCTCATTGCAGCCGTCTGAATTTCTTAAACCGGCTTTTGTTGTACTGGCAGCATGGTTGTTTGCCGAGAATGATCGCAGACCCGAGATACCGGGTAACCTCTTTGCCATTATCCTTCTGATGGTCGCTGGCGCGCTTTTGGTGGCACAGCCAGATATCGGTCAGACAATCTTGCTGGGGGCGGTTTGGTCTGGCCTTTTCTTCATGGCGGGGATGCCACTATTCTGGATTTTTCTATTACTTGGATTAGGTATGGTTGGTTTAACGGCGGCCTATATGTTTCTTCCGCATGTTAACGGACGTATCAATCGTTTTCTGGATCCAGCAACCGGTGATACTTTTCAGGTAGACAAGGCCATGGATTCGATCATACGGGGCGGATGGCTCGGCACTGGTCCTGGCGAAGGTATGGTGAAACGGATTTTGCCGGATTCTCACACCGACTTTATTTTCGCGGTACTGGCTGAAGAGTTCGGGATCATTGTTTGTCTTGTTCTGGTTGGGGCTTACATTTTCATCGTTGTGCGTTCATTGATGCTGGCTTTGCGCTCTCATGATCTCTTCAAGCGCCTTGCAATTGCCGGATTGGCTATCTTGTTTGGATTGCAGGCTGTGATCAATATTGCCGTAAATTTGCAATTGATGCCTGCAAAGGGTATGACGCTGCCTTTCATCTCTTATGGCGGTTCGTCTCTCTTGTCTGTGGCTTTGGGAATGGGTTTTTTGCTGGCATTGACCAGACGAAGGCCCGAGGTTGGGCAGCGCAACGACAATTGATGAATAATGTGGATTGGGTACTTTATCAATCCGGTCAAATTTGAATGGAGCCTTGCGTCTCGCGAGGAAAAGAATGGAAAAAGTAATTGTTCTGACCGCTGGCGGTACCGGGGGGCATCTATTCCCGGCTCAGGCTCTGGCGCATGAATTGGGTGTGCGTGGTTGGCAGGTGCATTTGGCTACCGATGGCCGGGCTGAGCGTTATGGTCACGATTTTCCGGCACAGAGCGTGCGCATCATTCCTTCTGCTACTCCGTCCGGCAAGAACCCTATCAAGATGGCAAAAGCGGCTCTGACGCTGGCAAAAGGTTTCTTCATTGCACGCAAACAGTTGAAAGAGCTGAAACCGGCAGCTCTTGTCGGCTTTGGTGGCTATCCGACAGTTCCTCCCATGTTGGCGGCAGCCAGCCTTGGTATTCCGACTTGTTTGCATGAGCAAAATGGGGTGCTTGGTCGTGCGAATAAGTTGTTGGCACGTAGCGCCAAGGTCTTGGCCGCAAGCTTTCCAATTCTAAAGGGTGGTGAGCCATTCAAGGAGATTACCACCTTGACCGGCAATCCGGTGCGTCCAGCTGTGCTGGATGCGGCATCCAGTGACTATCCTGCATTGGATGCTGATAGTCCGTTGAAATTAACTGTTTTTGGTGGCAGTCAGGGAGCGCGCTTCTTTAGCGAATATATGCCGGGTGTGATCGGACGTTTGCCGGAAGCAATGCGATCCCGGATCAAGCTTGTTCAACAATGCCGTCAGGAAGATTTGCCCAAAGCGCGCGTTGCTTATCGAGAGCTGAAGATTGATGCCGAGATCTCACCTTTCTTTGCCGACATGCCTGCAAAGATTGCGGATAGTCATCTGGTCATTTGCCGCTCTGGTGCTTCTTCGGTGAGTGAGCTGGCAGCCATAGGTCGCCCGTCCATCCTTGTGCCCTTGCCGGGATCTTTGGATCAGGACCAGAAAGCCAATGCGGAAGTTCTTTCCAATGCCGGCGGGGCCTGGATCATGGACCAGCGTGGTCTTCGTCCAAACCCGATTGCAGATTTGATTGAAGATTTATTTTCCAACCCGGACAAGCTGACAGCTGCGGCAGATGCTGCGCGTAAGCAAGGGCGGCCCGATGCGGCTGAACACCTTGCTGACCTTGTCGAAGGGCTGGTATCAGAGACAGGAGTTGTCCAATGAAAATGCCTCAGAATATAGGTCCCGTCCATTTTGTCGGGATTGGTGGCATCGGTATGTCCGGCATTGCCGAAGTGTTGGTTCGCCTGGGCTATACGGTTCAGGGCAGCGATTTGTCGGAGAGTGCCAACGTATTGCGTCTTCGGGAGAAGGGCATCGAGGTCAAAATCGGTCATGCGGCTGAGAATATTGACGGTGCCCAAGTCGTTGTTGTCTCTTCTGCCATCAAAGCCGATAATCCGGAGTTGAAAGAAGCGCGGGCGCGCTTGCTGCCGGTTGTTCGTCGTGCTGAAATGCTGGCCGAACTGATGCGTTTCAAATCTGCCATCGCAGTTGGTGGTACACATGGCAAAACCACTACGACATCCCTGGTTGCCGCATTGTTGGACGCGGGCCATAAAGATCCAACCGTGATCAATGGCGGTATTATCAATGCCTATGGCACGAATGCTCGTATGGGCGATGGTGACTGGATGGTTGTCGAGGCTGATGAATCAGATGGAACCTTCGTCAAGCTTCCTGCCGATGTGGCTGTGGTGACCAATATTGATCCTGAACATCTGGATCATTATGGTGATTTTGAAGCCGTGCGCGCGGCTTTTGCCTCCTTTGTCGAGAATGTGCCTTTCTATGGCTTTGCGGCCATGTGTCTGGATCATCCGGAAGTCCAGTCTCTGGTTGGTCAGATTGAAGATCGTCGTATCGTGACCTATGGCGCCAATCCGCAGGCCGATGTGCGCTATTCTGATCTGCGTTCCGAGGGCGGTATCAGCCGCTTCACCATTACGATCCGCAATCGCCAGACGGGTGAAGAAGAAGAGATTACAGGTCTCACTCTTCCAATGCCGGGTGAGCACAATGTGGCCAATGCGACAGCTGCGATTGTAGTCGCTCATGAGTTGGGCATTCCAGCTGATGATATCCGCAAAGGTCTGGCGGGTTTTGGCGGTGTGAAGCGTCGCTTTACACGCACCGGTTCCTGGAACGGGATAGAGGTGATTGATGATTACGGTCATCACCCGGTTGAGATCCTGGCTGTTCTGGATGCTGCACGTCAGGCCAGTCAAGGTAAGGTAATTGCTGTTGTTCAACCACACCGTTACAGCCGTCTTGAAGACCATTTCGAAGACTTCTGTACCTGCTTCAACAATGCCGATCATGTCCTGGTGGCCGATGTTTATGCAGCTGGTGAGCAGCCAATTGAAGGCATTAGTTCCGAAAGTCTGGTTGAAGGACTGAAGGGTCATGGTCATCGCCATGCCTCTTTGCTGGGTGATGAAGCTGGTCTTGCTGGGCGTGTTCGAGAAATTGCAGAGCCGGGTGATTATGTTGTTTGCCTTGGAGCTGGCAACATCACGGCTTGGGCCAATGCACTGCCAGAGCAATTGATCAAGCTGGCCGGAGAATAAGAGAATGGCTTTCCCTGATTTGCTGGAAACATTGGGTGACTGGACCTCTGAAATTAAGGGCCGCCTGCAGTCCAATTTCTCGCTGGCGCCATATACCTGGTTTCGGGTTGGTGGGGCTGCACAGTTGCTGTTCAACCCGGCGGATGAAGCGGATCTGGCTTTCTTCCTGAAGAATTTACCTGCTGATATCCCTGTCACAGTCATTGGCCTTGGCTCGAACCTTTTGGTGCGTGAAGGTGGCGTGGAAGGTGTGGTCATTCGTCTGTCCGGTAAATCCTTCAGCGCCATCGAAGTTGATGGGAATTACAAAGTGCATGTGGGTGCCGCGATGCCGGATATGCGTTTTGCCACCCAGATGGCCAAACAGGGCATTGCCGGTTTTGCTTTCTATAAGGGTATTCCTGGCAGCATTGGTGGTGCGTTGCGCATGAATGCTGGCGCTCATGGGGCTGAGACAAAGGAGCGGCTGATATCCGCACGTGCTGTGGATCGTCAAGGAAATGTCCATGTTCTGACACCGGAAGATCTGAAACATGAATACCGTTCTTGTGGTGTGCCAGCTGATTTCATCTTCACCCAAGCGACTTATCAGGGTGAGGCAGGAGACCCGAATGAATTGAAAACCGAGATGGATGAGGTTTCCACCTATCGTGAGGAAAACCAGCCAACCAAGGAACGTACCGGAGGGTCTACTTTCAAGAATCCGGATGGGCTGAGTGCCTGGAAGTTAGTGGATGAAGCAGGTTTTCGTGGTTTTCAGCTGGGTGGAGCACAGGTTTCGCCCAAACATACCAACTTTCTGATCAATACTGGTGACGCGACTGCAGAAGATATCGAGCGTCTTGGCGAGATGGTGCGTGGCAAGGTGCGCAAGCAAACCGGACTTGAGCTGCATTGGGAGATCAAGCGTATCGGCTGTCATGCGGAGGGTGTCTCCATTCCAGAATTTTTGGAAGATGGTGAAGCCTGAGCGTCTCCAAAACCCAACTATATTTCAGACAAATTGAGGCGGCCTTCTGGTCGCTTTTTTTATGCTAGAGAGAGAACGTTCAGATTTGATTCATTTGACATGATTCATGGTCTTCCTGACTGTGATTTTCACTTGAGAATTGTTCTTTTTTATCTCTGTGCATCTTTTAAAAAATATGCCGGTTCAAAGATTTTATTAGGTTTTGTTAACCATAATGGGTCCAAGTAGATGCAAATTGCATTGCAAGTCGCATGAATGCCTTTTTGCCACTGTCAGCTAACAAATGGCTATTCAGTCGGCTCGATTGTGATTTGTGAATGAGGAAATGATTATGACGAAACATGTTGCGGTTTTGATGGGGGGGTGGTCTTCGGAACGCCCGGTTTCGTTAAGTTCCGGGGCTTCTTGTGCAGAGGCTCTTCGGGAGGCTGGATATAGGATCTCCGAAGTGGATGTCGATCGCAACATTGCACAGGTTTTGGCTGAGTTGAAGCCTGATGTGGCTTTCAATGCATTGCATGGTCCGTTTGGTGAAGATGGCCGGATCCAGGGCCTGTTGGAAATTCTTGATATTCCCTACACTCATTCCGGTGTGCTGGCATCTTCATTGGCTATGGATAAGCAAAAAGCCAAGGATGTCATGAAGGCAGCGGGGATTCCGGTTGCAGAAGCCAAGGTCATGCATCGGCTAAATGCTGCAAAAAAGCATGTCATGAAACCACCTTATGTGGTCAAACCTGTCTCCGAGGGATCCAGCTTTGGTGTTCTGATTGTTCTGGAAGGGCAGGAACATCCACCGCAAGAGCTCTATTCCTCTGATTGGCCCTATGGCGATATGGTGATGATTGAGCGCTATATTCCCGGTCGGGAACTCACCTGTGCGGTCATGGATGGTAAGGCAATGGATGTGACGGAAATTATATCCACAGATCATGCCTTCTATGATTATGACGCAAAATATGCGCCGGGAGGCTCTTCGCACATTTTACCGGCCCAACTTAAACCGAATGTTTACGAATATATACAATCGTTAACCTTAACCGCGCATAAAGCTCTTGGATGCCAAGGTGTTAGTCGGGCTGATTTTCGGTTCGATGATAAAGGTGACGGGGAAGGTGAATTGATCTGCCTGGAAGTGAATACACAACCAGGTATGACGCCAACCTCACTCGTCCCGGAGATCGCTCTTGAAGCAGGCATGAATTTTGCGCAACTGGTTTCCTGGATGGTGGAGGACGCTACGTGCGACCGCTGAAGGCAAATAAACTGACTGAGCAGCAGCGGGCTATCGCCACAGCTGGCAAGGGGACATATTCTCATGGCCCCTTGGCGCCACGTGCTGCTGCCTATGAGCAGCGCCGCCTTCCTGCCTATAAGCGGATCATTCCAGCTGCTGAAGCCTGGTTGCCTCGTGGGATTGGCTGGGGTTTGTCCATTGGCTTTCTCAGTTTGACTTGTCTTTATGGAGCCTCCATTAGCGGTGGAAACCAAACCGCATTGGAGCGCGTCTCCTCTGTCATGGGATTGAAAGTGGATTCTGTTTTGATTTCCGGCCAGAAGGAAGTCAGTGAAGCAGAGATCCTGAATGCGCTGGCGCTGAATAGCGAAAGCTCACTGCTGACTTTTGACGCCTATGCCGCGCGCAAAAACCTGGAACAGATCAGTTGGATTGCCGAAGCCAAAGTGCAAAAGCTTTATCCGAACAAGTTGCAGATCGTGGTCGAAGAGCAAAAGCCGTTTGCTCTGTGGCAACGCGGGCAATATGTCTCGCTCATTGCTTATGATGGATCGGTAATTTCCGACACCATCGAACCCGAATTCAAGTCCTTGCCTTTGGTTGTTGGTCATGGTGCTCAGCGTCAGGCTTCAACCTTGTTCGAGCTTTTATCCAATTATCCATCGCTGGCCCGCAAAATTCGTGCGGTTGCCTATGTCGGTGAACGGCGCTGGGATCTGTATTTGAAGAATGGCGTCTTCATCAAGCTACCAGAGCAGGGTATTGCATCTGCGTTGGAGAAAGTCGTGGCTTTTGATGAAGACGGGAATTTGTCCCGCAAAGACATCATGTCAGTTGATTTGCGACTGAAAGATCGCACCTTTGTGCGAATGGGTAAGGATGCCGCTGAGAAACGCCGTGCCATTTTGCGTGATCTTGGTGCCAAATTGCCCAAGGAGGTGGAGGCATGATCCATACTCCGTGGAACAAACGTGATATGCGTGCGCGTGGTCTGAACCAGAAGCGCTCGTCCATCATCACGATTCTTGACATCGGCTCAAGCAAGGTATGTTGTATCATTGCGCGCCTGACACCACGTCCCGCGGGTGAGGCTTTGCGCTATCGCACCCATCATGTACAGGTGTTGGGGTTTGGTTTGCATCAAGCCAAGGGCATGAAATCCGGTGTAATTGTCGATCTCGAACAGGCTGAGAACTCCATTCGCCTGGCGGTAGATGCGGCGGAACGTCAGGCTGACATTACTGTTGAGAGCCTGATCGTCAATGTGTCTTGTGGGCGTTTGTCATCTGATACGTTGAGCGCTACCGTGTCCCTGAATGGGCATGAAGTGGATGATGCGGACATTCGCCGTGTGTTGCACGCTGGTGCAGAGCATCTTCTGACCGTTGATCGCTCTGTTGTGCATTCCATGCCTATTGGCTATTCACTGGATGGCGGCAAGGGTATCCGTGATCCACGCGGTATGCTGGGTGATGAGCTTGCCGTTGATATGCATGTGGTAACAGCACAATCTGCTCCGCTGAAAAATCTTGAGCTTTGCGTCAATCGTTGTCATCTGGAAGTGGAGATGATGGTGGCAACACCATATGCTTCCGGTCTTGCCTGTTTGGTGGATGATGAAGCTGAACTCGGGGTTGCGTGTGTTGATATGGGTGGTGGCACGACGACCCTTTCCATCTTCATGGATGGTCAGTTTGTGCATTCCGACGCTATCGCAATTGGTGGAACTCATGTGACCATGGACTTGGCGCGTGGCTTGTCAACCCGTTTGACGGATGCCGAGCGGATCAAGACGTTGCATGGCAGCGCCTTGCTGTCCTTATCGGATGATCAGGAATTGGTAGCAGTGCCTCCGGTTGGAGACGATGATCGGGACTTGTTGAACCAGGTGCCAAAAGCCGCGTTGACACGGATCATTCGTCCGCGTGTCGAAGAAATTCTGGAACTGGTCAGAGATCGACTGCAGGCCTCGGGTTTTTCCGCCCATGTTGGCCGCCGTGTGGTGCTGACCGGTGGTGCAAGCCAATTGACTGGTATTCCGGAAACAGCGCGTAGAATGTTGGGTCGCAATGTGCGCCTTGGGCGTCCATTGGGTATCGCGGGTCTGCCGGAGGTGGCCAAAGGGCCTGCCTTTGCAACCGCCGTTGGACTATTGATTTATCCGCAAGTCTCGCAAATCGAGCAATTCGAGAGACTGGCGGTAAAACCGAGATTAACTGGGACAGATGGCTATTTTTCCCGTGTTGGTCAGTGGCTTAAGGAGAGTTTCTGAGGATTGATGATCAGATTTAGGCGTGAAAAGCGTGCTTGGTTATTTGATCAGAATCAATGGCTTGGGGTATATTCATTTCAAGTGATTCGCCCCACTGCTTAATCAGGACTCTGAATTGAAATTGGGACGAAGCTGTTCGAGGTGCGACAGCTTTAAAGATGCGGATTGAGATCGGTGACAATTCGATCCATGCAGTGAAACGAGGGTATTATGACCATTAATCTGAAGATGCCCGACATTACCGAATTGAAGCCGAGAATTACGGTATTCGGTGTCGGCGGTGCAGGCGGTAACGCTGTCAACAACATGATCAATACCGGCCTTGAAGGTGTTGAATTTGTGGTTGCCAATACCGATGCTCAGGCTCTTACCACGTCCAAGGCGGAGCGTATTGTGCAGATGGGCATCGCTGTGACGGAAGGTCTTGGTGCCGGTTCCCAGCCAGAGGTTGGCCGTGCTGCTGCCGAGGAAGTAATCGACGAGATTGGCGATCATCTCAATGGCTCCCACATGTTGTTCATCACTGCCGGTATGGGTGGCGGTACCGGTACCGGTGCTGCCCCTGTGATTGCACGTGCTGCGCGTGACATGGGTATCCTGACTGTCGGTGTCGTGACCAAGCCTTTTCATTTTGAAGGGCAGCGTCGTATGCGCCTTGCGGAATCCGGCATCGAAGATCTTCAGCAGAGCGTTGATACTCTGATCGTGATCCCGAACCAGAATCTGTTCCGTATTGCCAATGAGAAAACCACTTTCGCTGATGCCTTCACCATGGCTGACGAAGTGCTTTATTCCGGTGTGGCCTGCATTACTGATCTGATGGTCAAGGAAGGCCTGATCAATCTGGACTTTGCCGATGTGCGTTCGGTCATGCGCTCTATGGGTAAAGCCATGATGGGCACCGGCGAAGCATCTGGTGAAGGTCGTGCGCTGGCCGCAGCAGAAGCTGCCATTGCCAATCCACTACTCGATGATGTGTCCATGAAAGGTGCGCAAGGTTTGCTGATCTCCATTACTGGCGGTCGGGATCTTACCCTGTTTGAAGTGGATGAAGCTGCAACCCGTATCCGCGAAGAAGTGGATGAGGATGCCAACATCATTCTTGGTGCGACATTCGATGAGAGCATGGAAGGTATGATCCGTGTGTCTGTCGTCTCCACTGGTATCGACCAGATGATGCAAGAGTTGGTGACACCTGCCGATCAGCGTATGAAAGAACTGGCCGAGCGCCTGCGTTCTGTTTCTGTTGCAACGCCGGAAGCCCAGGCACAACCAGTGATACCGGTACCAGCTTCTACCGAGCCGGTTGCTGAAATTCCAGCCGCTCCAATTGCGGAAGCCGTTCAAGCTGTTGAGCGTGAGATCGAATTGCCTGAAATTCCTCTGGCCCGTCCTGCCGAGCAAGATCCTTCTATCTCACTGGCTCCATTCAAGCCAGAAGCTGCGAGCGAACCTTCTGTTCCTGAAGTAGAAGAAGAATTTGAACCGGCAGCTCCAGTTGTTGAAGAGCCCGTGATTGCATCTGCTCCATTCATTCCGCCTGCACCTGAGATGCCAGACAATCTGCATCGCACCATGCCGAAAATGGATGATCTGCCTCCAATGATCCAGCGTGAGTTGGCTCAGTTGCATAGTCAGGACGAGCAGGTACAGGAAGATGAGCAACGCCCAATGAGCTTGCTCAAACGTTTGGCCGCTGTTGGACTTGGCCGTCGCGAGGAAGAAGAAGCTGCTGCGCGGATGCAGGCGGCGCAGGCATTGCAAACCCCTGGTCAGCCACAGGCTCCTCAGGCTGAGCTGCCTGTGATGCCAAGCATGAATGCACCGGCTGCACCTCAGGCTCCGATTTCTCAGCAACCTGCAGCACCTGCCGCAGGATCTCCGTTGAACGAGTTTGCGCCGCGTCCTCAGATGGCTCCACGTCCTCAACATCAGGGCATGTATCAGCCACAGCAAGGTCAACTTGATCCACATGGTCGTGCGGTGCCGAATCCAGCGCCGACACAACCTGCATTGAGTGAAGAAGAGCAGGTGGAGATTCCCGCTTTCTTGCGCCGTCAGGCTCAGTAACAGATTGTTACAAAAACAGTTTTGAACACATAATTAAAGGCCGAAGCATGAACTGCTTCGGCCTTTAACATTTTGAAAATGAATAATAATTAGACCCTGTTTCATTGCACTTTCAATATATTGTTTTTCGTAACAATGGGTAAGAAAGCGTGATTTGTACTGCGCTGGCCGTGCAGGGTATGTTTACCAAAATAACAAGATATGGGTCTGGGCAGGGATTTAAGAACGCGCGCCAATCAAGCGAAGCGAACCCATGCGTTCAAGCCATTGTTAGAAAGCATTAGGGGCGACATTATGACGAATGTGCTGAAAGCCAAGCAGACTACGCTGATGGATCGTGTTGTTGTATCCGGAGTGGGTGTGCATAGCGGAAAGCCTGTCGAAATGGTTCTGCATCCTGCTGACGCCAATACCGGTATCACCTTTGTTCGTGTTGACAAGGAAAAAGGCACTGAAGTCGAGTTTGCTGGTAATTATTCTTCCGTTCTTGATACACGTCTTTGTACGATCATTGGTCACCCTGAAAAAGGTATGATCGCGACTATCGAGCACCTGATGGCGGCTCTGGTTGGCTATGGTGTCGACAATGTGATGGTGGAAGTGGACGCCGACGAAGTGCCTGTGATGGATGGCAGTTCTCGTGCCTATATTGATGCAATTGATCAGGTTGGCTTGAAGGAGCAGAATGCGCCTCGCCGTTATATTCGTGTTCTGAAGCCTGTTCGTGTTCAGAATAATGATTCCGTTGGCGAGTTGCTGCCACATGAAGGCACCCGCTTTGATGTGACCATTGATTTCGAGTGTGATGCAATTGGTGTGCAGACCTTTGATCATGAGATGAGCCCTGAGATTTTCAAACAGGAAGTCAGTCTGGCTCGAACTTTTGGCTTCATGAGCGACGTTGAGAAGCTCTGGGCGGCAGGTTACGCTCTTGGATCTTCTTTGGAAAATTCTGTTGTTATTGATGCAGAGCAGAAAATCGTCAATCCGGATGGTCTTCGCTACGATGATGAATTTGTTCGCCACAAGACTCTGGATGCTGTTGGTGATCTGGCATTGGCCGGAGCACCTTTGCTGGCGCATTATCGTTCCTTCAAAGGCGGCCATAAGCTGAACTTCAATATGCTGGAAGCCTTGTTTGCTGATGACAGCAATTGGGAATGGGTCGAAGCCGATGCTCCAATTCGTAGTGCGACCCGTAGCGGTGTTACCCATTCCACCCCTGCGATTCAGGCGGTTATGGGGCCAGAAACCAACTGACAGGCGCTGTTTGGGTCGATAAGAGTTATGAGGGTACCAAGAAATTGGTGCCCTTTCTTTTTGGAAAGCTGATGAAACTGTAATTTCGACGAGAAAAATGTGGGGGGAGAATTGGTGCCTGACATATTTTTTCCAATATTGTCATTACAGTGATGGCGGATTTAGTTGGTTTCTTGTAAGACAGTGTTGAATTTGATGGTCTCTCGGCAATCTTTTGGCCCGTTATGAGTATAGAGGTACGAGTCTTCATGATGTTTCGGTCAGCAATGAATTTGCGCAATAGTCTGGTATTGCTGGGCGCATTGGCACTTGGTGCCTGTGCCAGCAGTGACCCGTCTGAACTGGCATTTGAAGAAGTGCCGGCTGAAAAACTTTATGCGCAAGGTCTTACCGCTATGGATAGTGGTGATGACAGTCTGGCACGCAAGAAGTTCGAGGAGCTGGATCGCCAGCATCCATATTCAAACTTTGCCCGTCGCTCGATGGTGCTCAGTGCCTATAACGCCTATCGTCAAGGTGATTACAGTGAAAGTGTTTCTTCAGCGAAACGCTTCATTGCGCTCTATCCAAGCGATGAAGATGTGCCATATGCTTACTATCTGATCGGCCAATCCTACTATCGCCAAATCCCGGAAGTAACCCGTGATCAGGAAGCGGCTGAGCGCGCCATGCAGGCGATGAACGAATTGGTTCAGCGCTATCCTGATTCTGAATATGCCTCTGATGCCCGCAAGAAAATCCGTATCACTATGGATCAATTGGCTGGTAAGGAAATGCAGATCGGTCGTTATTATCTGGAGCGCAAGGAATATATTGCCGCTGCGAATCGCTTCAAGCTGGTGGTGAAGGATTTCCAGACGACCCGTCACGTGGAAGAGGGATTGATGCGTTTGGCACAGACTTACCTTGCCATGGGTATTGTCCATGAAGCGCAAACAGCAGTTGCTGTTCTCGGCCATAACTTCCCGGAAAGCAAATGGTACAAGCAGGCTTATAGCATGCTGACCAAGGATGGATTGCAGCCTGAAGTGAACAAAGGGTCTTGGATGTCCAAGATTTTCTCGTAAGGAGAAGCGGACAATTCATATCGGAAGTATGAAAAGCGAGGCTTGGCCTCGCTTTTTTTGTTTGCAGCTCTTGTTAAAACTGGACCAACAGGTTGGTTCTCGCTACAGAGAAGGAAGGGAATGTTTCAGGATGTTCTCTTTTTGTGCTTGTCTTTATTGCAATTCCAATTGCATATGGATTAGCATTGCCGCAGATGCGTACCTGTTTATAGGCAGGCAAAACCGCAATAGTTAAGAGGGGCCAATGCTCGCATCACTCTCAATCCGTGACATCGTGTTGATTGATCGTCTGGATCTGGAATTCGGGTCCGGTATGACTGTGCTTACTGGTGAGACAGGTGCGGGTAAATCCATCCTGCTGGATTCGCTGTCTCTGGCTCTTGGTGGTCGGGGCGATGGCGATCTGGTGAGGGCCGGACAGAAACAAGGGCAGGTGATTGCCATGTTCGATCTGCCGCTTACTCATCCTGCGTATAGAGTCCTGGAAGAACAGGATATCCCTCATGATGGTGAGCTTGTCTTGCGTCGCGTGCAAAATGCAGATGGCCGTACCCGTGCCTATGTCAATGATCAGCCGGTCAGTGCGGGTTTACTTCGCCAGGTCGGTGAAGGCCTGATTGAAATTCATGGCCAGCATGATGACCGGGCATTGGTGGATGCCGATCTACATCGCGTTCTTCTGGATGCTTTTGGTGGATTGGATGAGCCCCTACAAAATGTGCAAGAGGCCTATGCTCATTGGCGCAAGGCGGAGCGGGAGCTGTCCAAGCTGGAACGCTCGATAGAAGAAGCGCGCGCGGAAGCAGATTATATTGCAGCAGCTGTGGAGGAACTGTCGGTTTTGTCTCCCATGGAAGGGGAAGAAGAAGAGCTGGCGAGCAAGAGAACCACGATGATGCAATCGGAGAAGATTGCGGGCGACTTGAACGAAGCTTTTCAAGCGCTTGATGGTACCGCATCACCCATTCCGGTTCTCGCCAGCATGATGCGCCGTCTTGAGCGCAAATCCGAACAGGTTCCTGGTCTCATGGAGGCACCGCTGGAACATATGAACCATGCGTTGAACGCATTGGAAGATGCCCGTGGTGCTTTGGATCAGGCCCTGCGTGATACAGCCTATAATCCGCGTGATCTGGAAGAGACCGAAGAGCGCCTCTTTGCTCTTCGAGCCTTGGTGCGAAAGCACAAGGTTCAGGATGCGGATGCGCTTGTCCCGCTGCTTGAGAGAATGCAGAGCGAGATGGATGCGCTTGATCATGGGGAAGAGCGCTTGGTTGCTCTGCGCGAAGAAGCTGTTGCCAGTAAAGATGCTTATGATGCTGCAGCCAAGATCTTGAGTGATGCCCGCGTTGGGATTGCCGAGCGGTTGATTTCTGAAGTCATGATTGAGCTACCGTCTTTGAAGTTGGAGGCTGCCACGTTTCTCGTGCAGCATGAAAGTGACCCTGAAAACCGCAATGCTGATGGCATTGATCAGATTGAGTTTTGGGTGCAAACCAATCCAGGCACGCGCCCGGGACCAATGATGAAAGTGGCGTCGGGTGGTGAATTGTCTCGTTTCCTTTTGGCCTTGAAAGTTGCAATGGCGGACAAAGGCTCTGCGCCTACGCTTGTGTTTGACGAAATTGATACCGGTGTCGGCGGAGCGGTGGCGGAAGCCATTGGCCGTCGTTTGGCACGCTTGGCTGATCAGGTGCAGGTGCTTTCTGTCACCCATGCCCCGCAGGTGGCCTCTCGTGCCATGGCGCATATGCGGATTTCCAAGAGTGCCGTGGATGGTGAAGATCGTGTTGCAACTGCGGTGATCGAGATTGATGGTGATCATCGCGAAGAAGAGATTGCCCGGATGCTGGCTGGCGCTGTGATCACCGATGAGGCGCGTGCTGCAGCCCGTCAACTGTTGTCAGGAGTTGAGCAATGAGTGAAGCCATTAAGGGTGCTCTGGCTCTGGATGAAATCAAGGCTCTGAATGAAGAGCAAGCGACAGAAGAGCTGGCACGGCTTGCATATGTGATTGCGGAGGCTGACAAAGCTTATCACGGTGAAGATGCGCCTGATATGTCGGATGCTGACTATGATGCCTTGCGTAAATCCAACACTGCGATTGAAGCTCTTTTTCCGCATTTACGTCGCGATGATAGTCCTACTTTGCGGGTCGGTGCGGCACCATCAGAGAAGTTTGCCAAGATCACCCATGCGGTGCCGATGCTCTCGCTGGACAACGCCTTTGATGGCGACGATGTGCGTGAATTTGTGGATCGCATGCGTCGCTATCTGGGAATGCCGAGTTCCCAAATTATATGTCTGACCGCAGAACCCAAGATTGATGGTCTCTCCGCCAGTCTTCGTTATGAGAATGGGGTGCTTGTGTATGGAGCAACCCGTGGGGACGGTGCGGTTGGTGAAGATATCACGGCCAATCTGAGAACCATCTCTTCCATACCTCACAAACTACAAGGTTCTGGTTATCCAGATGTATTGGAAGTGCGTGGTGAGGTTTATTTCCCGCGCTCGGAGTTTGACGCGCTGAATGCACGGCAAGAGGAGAGTGGTGGCAAGGTATTTGCCAACCCTCGTAATGCTGCTGCTGGCTCACTTCGTCAATTGGACGCAGACATTACTCGTAGCCGCAATCTGGCGTTCTTTGCCTATGCTTGGGGCGAGATAAGCGAGCCATGGCGGGAAAGTCAATATGAGGCCGTACAAGCTTTTGCAGAGTGGGGGTTCACCATCAATCCGTTGCTTCAGATTTTTGATGATCTGGATGGCTTGCTGGCTCATTACGCCAAGATTGAAGCGCTGCGAGCGGAACTTGATTACGATATCGACGGCGTCGTCTATAAAGTTGATGACCTTGCATTGCAAGGACGATTGGGTTTTGTGTCCCGTGCCCCGCGCTGGGCCATTGCGCACAAATTCCCGGCCGAACAGGCCACAACGATTCTCGAAGATATTGACATTCAGGTTGGTCGTACTGGCGCCTTGACACCAGTGGCCAAACTGAAGCCAGTGACTGTCGGTGGTGTGGTTGTCTCCAATGCCACATTGCATAATGAGGATGAGATTGCCCGCAAAGATGTCCGCAAGGGTGATACGGTCATTGTGCAGCGAGCAGGAGATGTAATCCCTCAGATCGTTGGTGTGGTGCTGGATAAGCGCTCAGTCGATTCCAAACCCTATGAACCTTTGACAGAATGCCCGGTTTGTGGCTCACATGCTGTGCGTGAACAAAAGGATGGCGATAAGGAAGATGTGATCCGGCGTTGTACCGGGGGCATGATCTGTCCAGCACAGGCCATTGAACAGCTCAAGCATTTTGTCTCTCGCAATGCCATGGATATTGATGGCATGGGGGAGAAGCAGATCGCCGCCTTTTATGAGGAAGGTGAGGTCAAGACTGCTGCTGATATCTTCCGTTTGGAGGAGTTGGATCAGGAAAAGGGGCGTGGTGAGCGCTTGCGCAACAAGGAGGGCTGGGGGGCGACTTCTGCTCGCAACTTGTTTGCAGCCATTCGGGACCGCCGCTCAGTTGAACTGCATCGTTTCATTTTTGCGCTTGGTATTCGCCATGTGGGTGAAACGACTGCCAAGCTGCTAGCCCGTCGCTATGGCACCTTTGAAGTTTTGCGCCAGGCCATGATGACAGCAAAAGAGGTGGATAGCCCAAGCTGGAAAGAGCTGCTGGATATTGACGGTATCGGCGAGGTGATGGCCAAATCCATCGTTGATTTCTTCACCGAAGAGAAGAATGAAGTAGCGCTTACTGATTTGCTTTCCTTTGTCACGCCTCAGGAAGCGGAGGCTGTTCAGACTGATACAGAAATCTCCGGCAAGACGGTGGTCTTTACCGGCAAACTGGAGCGCTTGTCACGATCGGAAGCCAAAAACCAGGCCGAGAGTCTTGGAGCGGAAGTGTCTGGCTCTGTTTCCGCCAAAACTGATATTCTGGTGGCAGGACCAGGTGCCGGTTCAAAGCTGAAGAAGGCGCAAGAGTTGGGTATTACCACGCTCACGGAAGATGAGTGGATTGAGTTGATTGGTAACTGACCACACTATCTGCAAATAAAAGGGCTGGATCACTGAACCGGCCCTTTCATTTGGTGAGGTATTTTCAGGATTTATGAAGAGGCTTGGTTGCTTCGGCCAGCCATAGGCGCTCATCTTCTTCAAGATCATTGGAGAGTTCTGCAAAGACGCGCTCATGATAATCATTGAGCCAGTTTAGTTCCTCGATGCCGAGAAGGTTGGTATCAACCAAACGGCGATCAATTGGGCAAAGCGTCAAGGTTTCAAATTCGTGAACTGCCAACTCACCGCCTTTGGGAATTTCTGCTTTCTGGACTGCGACCAGATTTTCAATACGGATGCCCCAAGTACCTTCCTTGTAATAGCCGGGCTCGTTTGAGAGGATATTGCCTTCTTCCAATGGTACGCTGCCACGTTTGGAGATGTTCTGCGGCCCCTCATGGACGCAGAGATAAGACCCGACGCCATGGCCAGTTCCGTGAGCGTAATCCAAGCCTACCTGCCATAAGGCGTGTCTAGCGAGGGTATCCAATTGAGCGCCTGTGGTACCTTGGGGAAAGCGGGCCAGTGAGATCGCGATCATGCCTTTCAGGACACGGGTGAAGCAGGCACGCATCTCTGCATCGGGCTCGCCAATTGCGATGGTGCGGGTGATATCTGTTGTGCCATCAGGATATTGACCACCGGAATCGACCAGATAAAGGCTGTTTTCCTCCAGCCTTCGATTGGTGGTCTCTGTCACCCGATAATGAACGATAGCTCCGTTAGGACCGGCACCTGAAATGGTGTCAAAGGAGATGTCTTTCAGGCAACCGGTCTCAGTCCGGCATTGCTCCAACTGCTTCGCAGCTTGAATTTCATCGACTGTGCCGGTTGGGGCTACGTTGTCCAGCCAGCTCAAGAATCGGACCATAGCTGCGCCATCACGTAAATGAGCGGACCGCATACCTGCTAATTCTTCTGGTGTTTTGGCGGATTTCAAGCGTAGGCACGGGTCAGACCCTTCGACCAATACCGCATTCGAGAGCTCAAGCATGGAGACGACAGCCTGAGGTGTCAAAGTGAGATCAATCAACCAACTTTTGGCATCTGCTTCATTGCCAGTAAAGAATTGTTCAAGCTCTTTTGGTGCAACCACTGTCAAGTTGTTGGGCAGCAACTTGCATGTTTCGCGAGGAAGTTTCTTTTCTTCGCAGATCAGGTAAGCCTTTGCCGACTTGGTGACGATGGCAAATGCGAGTGGTAGGGGGGCACGAGGAACATCAGCACCACGAATGTTTAAGAGCCAAGCGACGCTATCTGCTTGTGTGATGAAGGTAGCATCAGCCTTGTCAGCAATCTTGTCAGCGATGAGTTGGATTTTATCTTCTGCATTCCGACCGGTCAGCTCGAACGGTTGCGGGACAATCGGAGCGCTCGGGCGAGCCGGTTGATCTGACCAGATGGAATCAACCGGATTTTTGGAAACCGGTTCCAGTTTTGCCTTGGCTTTGATACAGTTTTGCTCCAGCTGCTCCGCATGTTTTGCGGTATGAAGCCATGGATCAAAACCGATAACATCACCTTCCTTGATATTCTCTTTCAGCCATTGTGCCGGGGTTGTTTCCGGAAAGGAAACAGGCGTCAATAGATCTGTGTCCACCTGATCGCGTACTTGTAGGGTATAACGACCATCAATGAAAATGGCTGCCTTGTCGCGCAAGACAATGACAGTACCTGCGGAACCGGTGAAACCGGTGAGCCAGGCAAGACGCTCTGCATAATCTGCCAAATTTTCTCCGCCATATTCATCTGCACGTGGCAGGATGAAGCCGGTCAATCCCTGCTCCTGCAATTCCTCGCGTAGCAGAGGGAGACGGACACGGCCCTGATCTGGGCTGGCTTGGTCGGAGAAGATTTGAAACATGTTGATCTCTTTTGGCAATGAGAAATAATCCACAGCCTCCGGGCGGGCGCGGAGCAGACTTTTATGGCTATGATTTGATGGTGCCCAATGTACCGATGAAGTGCAAGGTGGCTTTAGGGGGCTGTCGTGTTATCCGCTGAAAAATTTGCTTAACCTGCCATGCATTTTTTGCAGAGCTGTCTTGTAAAACTGAGACTTCTCAAATGTATGAAAAATCCACATATTAGGCTCAAGAAAAACGCAAAGAGCAGAGGGCCATTGATGGCGCCTCCCAACCTGCTCCATGTAAAGGATGAGACCATGTCCGTTATTCGTCGTACTTTTGATCGTATGATCCACGCTCGCGAGCAGGAAGCTCGTCGTTATGTTCAAGCTTACATCCGCAATGCTGACCGTAGCCTGCTTTCTGCTGGTGGTTTTGATGCGGACGAAGTGAAGTCCAAAGACGCAAAATATCTGCCATTCTAAGTTCTGGAACTTGACTTGGTTTGGATTCATCAGTCTTGCGACTGAGAAAAAGTAAAGCGGGCCTTGGCCCGCTTTCTTTGTATCTAGAGCATATGCCCGCAAACTGCGCACACTTTTGGGCAATATGCTTCTAGGGTATGCTTGATCAGAAACTGTATGATCAGCTCTGCAGGACCAGAACCAGCCAGCCATCTTCTTCTACAGCGCGCAGCAGATGGAAGCCTTGTTGACGATAGGCTGCAACGACCTTGGCTTTCTGGTGAGGCAACAAACCTGAAAGCACAATGCGGCCACCCAGCATGGTGTTGGCGGCTACATCCTTGGCCATGTCACAAAGTGGTCCGGCCAGAATATTGGCAACGATCAGATCGAACGGGCCTTCTTCCTTGAAAATGGGATGGCTGAAGCCGGAAGCACAAGCAAGTTTCACATATGGATGCACCTCATTGATGCGGACGTTGTCGCGGCTGGTTTCAACGGAAATCGGGTCAATGTCGGTTGCCACAATGGTCTGCTTGAGCAATTTTGCAAGCGCAATGGCAAGGACAGCTGAGCCTGTGCCGAGATCCAGAATGCGTTCAGGTTGAATTTGCTTCAGCTCTTCACTCAAGACCTTCAGGCAGCCTGCTGTGGTGCCATGGTGGCCAGTGCCGAATGCTTGACCAGCATTGATCTGTACAGGAATGCGGCCTTTGGTGTTCATGCCAACATCATGGGAGCCATGAATAACAAAACGGCCTGCTTCAACTGGCACCAGGCCTTCCAGGCTTTTGCTTACCCAATCTTCGTCTGGCAGAGTTACCTTTTCCAATGGTAGCGAGATGTCCTGAGTCTTCAGATTGTCCAGTGCTCGGGAAAGGGCTTCGTCGGCAATTTCCTCAGCTGGATAGAGGGACAAGGCCCAGACTTTGGCGTCTTCATCAATCTCGAAATTGGAAATGGCAAAGCCGTCTTCTTCGAACAGAACTTCAAGATGCCGGGCGGCATTCTGGACCTGATCGGCAGGGCCTTCGGCATAGAGATAGTGGGACATGTGTCAGTCTTTCGCTTGACGTATAACGCTATGGCAACTCGATGCCAATTTTGTGCTTCGATAGCGGCTCTTGGAGGTAAAGGCAAGATCACAAGATGTTCCGCTGGCGTTTCCGCCAATCAATGACGTTCCACAAAGCTGTCAATCACCCGCTTGGTGCCGGTAGAAAACTCGACTGTCAACTTGTTACCTTCGATGGATTTGACATTCCCGTAGCCGAATTTCTGATGGAAAACACGCTCACCTACTGAATAGAGAGATGGTGTATCTGAGGTGCCTTTGGCGATCAGTTCGCCATCAATCACCTTGCCACTGGAAGCAGGTCCGCCGCCATAGCGTTGCTTGGGCTTGCCGGTTTTCTTGGCCTTGTTGTTTTGAGCGCGTTTCCAGCCCGGAGTATCGTAATTGTTCTCGAACGGATCGGAGCTATCAAAGCGGCTTTTGCCATAGATGGAGCCACCGACACCGGAATTGCCATAGCCGCCATAAGTGGATTGGCTCTCCACAACGTCCACATGAGCGGGAGGCAGTTCGTCCAGAAAACGCGATGGGACGGAATTCTGCCAAAGACCATGAATGCGGCGATTGGAAGCCACATAAATCTTGGCACGTTTCTTGGCACGGGTGATACCCACATAAGCAAGACGGCGTTCTTCTTCCAAACCGCGTGTGCCGGATTCATCCAAAGCACGTTGATGAGGGAAAAGACCTTCTTCCCAACCTGGCAGGAAAACGGTGTCAAATTCCAATCCCTTGGCTGAGTGCAATGTCATGATGGAGACTGCTTCATTACTTTGGGCAGAATCACGATCCATGACCAAAGCAATATGCTCCAGGAAGCTTGGAAGGCTGTCGAACTCTTCCATGGAGCGGATGAGTTCCTTCAAGTTGTCGAGGCGGCCAGGGGCATCAGCGCTTTTGTCCTTCTGCCACATCTCGGTATAACCGGACTCATCCAAAATCATTTCAGCCAGTTCGGTATGCTTCATGGAAGCGAGCATGGTGCGCCAATGGGTAAACTGGCCGAGCACGCCCTTCAGCGAATTACGCGGACGCGGTTTGAGTTCTTCTGTCTGAACCAGATCAGTTGCAGCTTCGGTAAGAGGCAAACCATGGCTTCGGGCGTGATCGTGAACTTGTTTGAGTGTTGCATCACCCAGGCCGCGGCGCGGGGTGTTGACGATACGCTCAAAGGCCAGATCATCGGCAGGTTGTACCACGCAACGGAAATAGGCGAGGGCATCACGGATCTCGGCGCGTTCATAGAAGCGCGGGCCGCCAATGACGCGATAGTTCAGCCCCATGGTGATGAAGCGATCTTCGAACTCGCGCATCTGGAATGACGCACGGACGAGAATGGCAATTTCGTTCAGATCATGTTTGGCACGCTGGAGATCTTCGATTTGCTCACCGATGGTGCGGGCTTCTTCCTCGCTGTCCCAAGCTGATGTGACTGTTACCTTCTCCGCGTCGTCATCTTCGATTTGGGGATGAAGCGTTTTACCGAGACGGCCTTCATTATAAGTGATCAAATGAGAGGCTGCGGCAAGAATATGGACCGTGGAGCGATAATTGCGTTCAAGTCGAATGACCTTGGCGCCGGGAAAATCTTCCTCGAACCGCAGAATGTTATCGACTTCCGCGCCGCGCCAGCCATAGATGGACTGGTCATCGTCGCCAACGCAACAGATATTGTGGCTGCCTTGGGCCAGCAGGCGCAGCCAGAGATATTGCGCGATATTGGTGTCCTGATACTCGTCCACCAAAATATAGCGAAAGCGCTTGTGATAATCGGCCAATACGTCTGGATTCTCGCGAAAGAGCCGCAAGCATTCCAGAAGCAGATCTCCAAAATCACAGGCATTGAGAACTTTCAGGCGGGCCTGATATTCCGTATAGAGTTTGACACCATGGCCTTGGGCAAAATAATAGCCCTCGTCTTGTGGGACTTGTTGTGGCGTCAGGCCGCGGTTTTTCCAGCCATCAATCAGGGTGTTCAGTTGGCGCGCAGGCCAGCGCTTTTCGTCCAGGCCTTGGGCTTGGATAAGCTGCTTCATCAGGCGGAGTTGGTCGTCAGTATCAAGGATGGTGAAATTGGATTTCAGATCCACCAACTCCGCATGTCGACGCAGGATCTTCACGCCAATAGAGTGGAAGGTGCCCAGCCATTGCATGCCCTCGACATTGCCGCCGATGAGATTGCCGATGCGGTCCTTCATTTCGCGGGCGGCCTTGTTGGTGAAGGTCACTGCGAGGATCTGCCAAGGCATGGCGCTGCGGGTTGCCAGAATATGACCGATGCGGGTGGTAAGAACACGGGTCTTGCCTGTACCTGCGCCAGCCAGCACCAGAAGTGGCCCATCGATGCTTTCTACCGCATCCCGTTGTTCCGGGTTCAGGCCATCCATATAGGGTACGGGCCGCATCTTTTGCAATTGTGCTCGAATGCTTTGATGATCAGGCTCACCGTCTGACGGAGTAGGAGGTGTCGGTGGTGAAGCAAACAAGTCAGACATGGAGTGAGTGGGTCCTACTGGATCGGTTTATGCATGGCATTGAAGGGCATAAGCCCTTATAAACCAGATTTCGAATCTGGATCTAGAACATTATAGCAACATAATGGCTTTGTCAGGACTTTCTAAGCCTTTTTTAAAGGGGGCGATAGAAGTCAAATGCCATTGGTGGACATTCCAGTCTTAGCGGTGTTCTTGCGCATGGGTGTCGATCAACAGGTCGTTGAAATAGCGAAGGGCATCAACTTGCTTTGCCCAACCAAGTATTTTGGTTGGATCATCAGGATCTGCGACCGGGATTGGTTCGCCACCACAGGCGTCAAAGGCCTTCAAAGCTGTTTCCAGATTATCCATCAACCGTAATGTGTCTGAACCTTCCGGAAGTAGATGGTCTTCTTCCAAAGCATCCTCTGTCAAAGGATGATAGAATTGCGCCACTTTGATATGGGTAACAAGGAACTTGTGATCACCTTCCTGTAAGAAGACCCCGCGCATTTCCAACTGCCAATGGAAATAGGAACGCCCATGCAAGGCAAGTGTCAGGCCTGTGGCGATGGAGACCGTAATAAGTAGCGCGATGGAGAGCGCATAACCACCGGTCAACTCAAAGACGATCATTGTGGTGGAAACAGGAGCGCCGAGAACCGCAGCGGCCACAGCTCCCATACCCAGAATGGAATAAAGGCCTTGGCTTGAAGCCATTTCCGGGAAAACTTGTGCAGCGATGATACCAAAGACACCGCCGGTCATGGCACCAACATAGAGCGAAGGTGAGAAAATCCCGCCGCCAAAACGCGAGGCAAGGGTGATGGCCGTTGCGGCGGTTTTTGCGATGATCAGGGCGAAAAGCATTGCGAGTGGCAGCTTTTGATGCAGGGCCATGTCGGTTGCTTCATAGCCAACGCCCAGAATTTCCGGGAAAACCAGAGCGATACAGCCAATGACAAAGCCACCAATGACTGGGCGCAGGAACAGCGGCATTTTCACATGCCGGGCGACCCAGTCCGTGCCCATCAGAGAAAATTGAAACAACACAGCAACGACGGCACAGGTGATACCGAGCAAAGCAAACGCCGGGAGTTCCCAGTAGGATGTGATTTGATAGGCCGGGATGTCAAAGGCTGCTATATCGCCAAAATAAAGGCGGGACAGCAAGGTGCCCATGGCTGACGCCAGAACGATAGGCACAAAGGCAGTCATGGCATAATGGCCCAGAATGACCTCATGGGCGAACAGGACGCCGGCGATGGGAGCATTAAAACTGGCAGATACTGCACTTGCGACGCCACAGGCCAGCAAGGTTTTGCGGGCAGTTGAGGGCAGACTGAACAGTTCGCAGACAATTTTTGCAAGACTGGCGCCCAGATGCACCATTGGTCCTTCACGACCAGCACTGGCTCCGGCTCCAAGTGAGACGATGGTCACGGCGGCGCTATCCAATCCTTGCCAGAAACGCAGGCCGGAACCACCGTGAGCACGCGCCTCGATGACATCGGCAACACCTTCAGCGCGTTTGATCGGGTGGACATATTCGAGAAACAGACCGACAAAGAGCCCACCCAATGTAGGAGCAAGCAGGATAAGCCAATAAGGTTGGTTATCGGCAGCGGTGGCGATACTTTCACCTATGGTGCCGAGCCACGTCCATTGCACAGCGCCGATCCCCAATCGAAATATGATCGCTGCGCAGGAGACAAGCAGGCCAATCAGAATGGCCAATAGCCATAATTGTGGTTGTTGAGTTGCCAGATAGCTGCGCCAATTGGGTTCGATCCAGTTTTTGGCAAGGGAGACGGGATTTAACCAGCGCATGTTTTTCTTCTGGCCTGTTGTTTGTGATGCTCGATAATTGGCTCTTGTGCCAGAGTAGCATGTCTTACGAAACAAGATTGCTTGAAATTCAACTATAAAGCCAGATTCGCCAATTCAAAAGCGTTCTGCGTGGTAAGATCTACAAGCTTTTGTGAGCAGAAACAGCTTTGTCCGAGTTGATAGCGAAGGTAACAGGATGCGCTTTGTCCTGTCCCATAGAGCATTACTACGCTATTTTCGCGTGGTTTCCTTTGCTAGATAAGACGCAAACGAGAAGAAAAGCAGGAGATAACCCCCATGGTTGAGCCAATCTTTGCGCGTGTAAAGGACCAGAAGGCTATCGATGTTGTTTGTGCGGAACTGGAAAGTAAATATTCCAACCGTTTCACGAAAGGGGAAGCTTTGCGCGAACAACACGGTCATACGACCACATGGTTAGAGAATCAGGTGCCGGATGGCGTGGTGTTTGCTCACTCTGCAGAAGAGGTCTCCGATATCGTCAAACTTTGTGCTGAATGCAATGTTCCTATCATTCCGTTTGGTACAGGTTCGTCGCTGGAAGGACATCTGAATGCTCCATATGGTGGCATCTCCATAGATGTTTCCCAGATGAATGAAATTCTGGACGTGTATGCTGAAGATTTGAGCTGCCGTGTCGGGGCAGGTGTGACACGAAAGCAGCTTAATGATTATTTGCGTGATACCGGCTTGTTCTTTCCAATTGATCCTGGAGCTGATGCGTCCATTGGTGGTATGGCGGCAACTCGTGCTTCTGGCACCAATGCAGTTCGCTATGGCACCATGAAGGATAATGTTCTGGCGATGACTGTTGTGATGCCTGATGGTGCCATTGTCCGCACTGCCAGCCGCGCCAAGAAAAGCTCCGCTGGATATGATCTGACACGTTTGATCGTGGGATCAGAAGGAACTCTCGGTATCATCTGTGACGTAACGTTGAAATTGTCCGGTATTCCGCAAGCTATAGCAGGGGGCATTTGCAATTTTCCTGATCTGGAAAGTGCTTGCAATGCCGTGATTCTGACCATTCAATGTGGTATTCCCATTGCCCGTATAGAGCTGCTTGATCCTCTCCAGGTCAAGGCTTGCAACGATTATTCCAATCTGAACTTGAAGGAACGGCCAACTCTATTTGTCGAATTTCACGGTTCAGAGAATGGAGTATCGGAGCAGTCTCAGCTGTTCTCTGAAATTGTTGCGGATTGTGGTGGTGAAGATTTCCAATGGACAACGAAAGCAGAGGAACGCACGGCTCTTTGGACTGCACGCCATGATGCCTATTGGGCAGCACATGCTTTGCGCCCGGGAGCCAAGGGATTATCTACGGATGTTTGTGTGCCAATCTCACGCCTTGCGGAATGTGTCATGGCAACTCAGGCTGATCTTGATGAATATGGTTTCATTGCTCCTATCGTGGGGCATGTGGGTGATGGTAATTTTCACGTGCTGTTGTTGCTGGATCCCGAGAAGCCGGAAGAGCATGAAAATGCGGAAATCTTCCTTGAACGTCTGGCCTTGCGCGCCATTGAAATGGGCGGAACCTGTACCGGCGAACATGGTGTTGGTCAGGGCAAGATGAAATATATGAGTTATGAATATGGTGCGGGTCTTGGTGTCATGGCGGCCATCAAACAGGCAATTGACCCCCAAAATATTATGAATCCGGGGAAAATCCTTCCCAAAACTGATTGAGGACGGTTTGGGATTTGCCGCTTTGCCCGTGACAGAGTAGCTTAAGGCCACAACCCAGTAGTCCATAGACCGCCTTTGTTGTGGTTTTCAGTTCGGAGGGTAAGGCCCTGAATACGCTCTATATTGGTATTGGCGGCACAATTCTGCTGGCCCTGATCATTGCGTTGGTGGGACCGCTTTTCGTTGACTGGACGTCCTATCGTTCAGCCTTTGAACGTGAAGCCAGTCGGGTTTTGGGGCAACCGGTTCGTGTTCTTGGCACAGCGGATATGCAAATTCTGCCCTTGCCACATCTACAGTTTGGTACTGTGCATGTGGGGGCCGACCGGGATAAGCCGCTACTGGTTATTGATCAATTTGATGTACGCATTGAACTTCTGCCCTTGATCAAGGGGGAGGTCGAGGTGGTCGATATGACCTTGACCTCACCGCGTTTGCGTCTGGATCTTGATGAAAAGGGTCAATTGAGGTGGAAGCGCCAACCTGATCTGCAAGCTCATTTGGTGCCGACACATATCAGTCTTAATGATGTTATCATCAAAAATGGACAATTGTCTTTGGCCGATAGACAGACCGGGCGTGTCTTTCAGCTTGATGATTTCAACGGCAATCTTGCAGCTCGTGATCTGTTTGGGCCGTATAAGTTCGAAAGCTCATTTCTTCATGATGGTCAGCCTTATTCTTTGATGGTGTCAACCGGTTCGCCCAATTCTCAAGGAGTTCGGGTCAAGAGTCTGTTGACCCCGGCCAATGCGCCTTTGACTGTGGCAATGGATGGTTTGGTCAGCTTTGATGATGGGGAAGGTCTGCACTATCGTGCCAAGGTTAATGTCAAGAATCTGATCGAGGATGGTTTTGCGACCAATGGTGAGGAGGGGACGAACCGTCTTGCCAATGTGCCTTGGTCTTTCAGCGCGGATGCTGATCTTTCTGCACGTGGATTGTCTCTGACAAAGTTGGAACTGGAGCATGGACCGAAGGAACAGGCTTATCGGGTTAATGGCAATGCAAGTGTCGATTGGGGTGCTGATCCTTCCTTTGATGTGAAACTGGCGTCACGACAATTGGATTTGGATCGGGCCTTGGGGCAGGGACCAAATGCACCAGTGGACTTGCAACAGGCTCTGTCTGCGTTCGGGCGTTTGCTTCAGGCTTTGCCAAAGCCACAAATGAATGGTCAGGTAAGCTTTGATGTACCCGGAGTTATTCTCGGTGGCGGTATCGTTCGCAATTTTCTGTTTGAGGCGCGGCTCTCCAATAAAGGAGAACAGGGTGCCTGGCAAATCGAAACGCTGGAAGCCGACTTACCAGGCAACAGCCGCGTTGCATTGACAGGGCTCTATTCCGCCCGATCCCAAAGTAAGGGGGGTGTTTATGCGTTCGAAGGAGAAGGGCGGCTACGATCTGAAAATCCTTCTGCTTTTGCAAAATGGTGGCTGAAAAATCCTACACAACAAAACAAGCTTGCTCCTTTTGATTTAAGCGGTCAGATCGCGTTGAAACCTGATTATTTTTCTCTTTCGCGAATGAACCTTACTATTGAAGAGGATCGGGTGCGCGGCCGGATTGACTGGCAAGACGGCAAGGAACGGGTGTCTGACACAGGCAGTGGAGCTTTGACCATTGTTGCGGAAGCGGACAAGCTGGATTTGGATGTGGCGCAGGGGATTGGGGCATTGCTGCTATCCAATAATGGCGCGGATGCTGGCAAGATCTCCAATATCTCTCTTGATATCAAGGCTCGACGTTTTGTTAGCGGTGGTTTTGAGGGACGGTCATTGGCTGCCAAGACCTACCTGTCCGCTGGTATCGTCGATGTTGAGACTCTCGTGATCGATGATTTTGAAGGGGCAAAAATTGACGTCTCTGGACGTTTGGAGAATTTGACCTCTGTGCCGAATGGTCAGGTTAGTGGGACACTTCAAGCCCAAAAACTGGACGGACTGGTCGCGCTGGTCAAACGCTTGGCACCAGATATGGCTTTCAGCCGCTGGTTCGAAAATGTTCAAGCTTCTCTGCAACCTGCCGATCTTTATTTCACTGTTACCGATCGAAGTGCTGCCAATGGCATTGTTGGTTCGATGTCCGGTAAATTGGGTGGCGGAGAGCTGGAACTGAAAGTACAGTTGGATGGAACACCACAGCAATGGACACAAGCCCCGATGCGCTTGTCAGCTGTCGTGTCGCAAAATGATGGCAGTAAACTGATCGGATTATTGACTGGTCAGGATTTGGTAGTGCCATTGCCTGCTTTGAAAACTCAGATTGAACTTGATGGAATTGTTGCTGATGGTGCAAAGCTCGATAGCCGTGTGCTTGCGGAAGATGGTGGGTTGGAATTTTCCGGTACATTAAAACGTGATGGAAAAGATGTGCTGGCTAAAACTCACGTTGAGGGTGATCTCGCGTTGCAAGCTGATGATTTAGCACCTTATTTTTTGGCTCTTGGATTGCCAATGGGAGATCTTGCGCAGGCCTTGCCGGTCGAGTTGTCAGCAAAGTTTCGCTATGAGGGGGATAATGCTCGTTGGCAGGATCTGCGGGGACGCTGGAATCGTCAGCCAATTGCGGGTGATCTTGTTTATCGCCTGGAAGGCAATGAAGGGTTGATGGAAGGATCTCTTTCGCTGGGAGATCTGGATGGATATTGGTTGGGTGAAAGTCTGCTTGGCCCGGGACGCCTCACATCAAATAGTACTGATTGGCAGGATATAGCCTTTTTACCTCCATCCAAGGTTGGTGAACTCTATCCCGTGCGCCTAAAGCTCAATGTTGATGCACGTTCCATGGAATTGGCGGCTCCTTATATACTTCAACAGCCGAAATTCGAGCTTTCCTGGCAACCTGATCAACTGATTATTCGCAATATGAAAGGCCTCCTTGAAGGTGGTTCCGTGTCTGGCAATTTGCAGATCAGCAATGTTGACGGGCAAGGTGTTGCCAAAGGCCATGTGCAGGTTGGGGATGTCGCTTTGGCTCCGTTGGTTTGGGAGAGAGAAGGGCGCGCCGTTGCCGATGGTTTGTTGGATAGCGTGATTGACTTTGAGGCACAAGGTCGCTCTTTGGCCGGTATGGTTTCAACACTGTCAGGTTCGGGAGCCTTCACTGTAAAAAAAGCTGTTTTGCGCTATTTGAACCCTTCGGCTTTTGATTTGGTTGTGCGGGCAGTGGATGCTGGGCTGCCATTGGAAGACAAGGCGATTTCTGATGCGTTTCAATCACATCTCGATGCTGGATCGGTGAATGTTGCAAGTCTTGATGGTACATTCCGTCTTGCAGGTGGGGCTCTGCGGACCGGGTCGATTGGTAATGACAGCGATGGACTGCTATCTCGTGGCAGCTTGACCATGGATCTGAATGAACAGACATTGGCCGGTGATTGGTCTATTTCTGTAAAACCAAGAGAAGAAGATGCGGTCACCGGTGCGGTACCGGAAGTTGGTGTCGTTTTTTCTGGTGCATTGGCTGAACCGAAACGTCTGATAGACGTGGCGCCTTTCACCGGATATTTGAGCATTCGAGCGTTTGAGCGAGAAGTTGACCGCATTGAGACCATGCAGGCCGACATTCTGGAGAAAGAAGGGTTCCGGAGAAAAATCAAACTCTATCGTCAGGAGGCCAAGCGACGGGAAATCGACGCTCTTGCAGCCAAGGAAGAAGCGGAACGTAGGGCGAAGGAAGAGATTGCCCGCAAAGCTCAGGAAGCTTTGGAAGCCAAGAAAGCCCGCGAAGCAGAGTTGGTCCGTCAAGCTGAAGAAAAACGCCGCGCTGAGGAAGAAGCCAGAAAAGCTCAAGAGGCAGAGGCTGCACGACAACAAGAAGAATCCCGGTTGGCTCGAGAGGCGGAAGAAGTTCGCTTGGCTGAGGAAGAGCGTAAAGCTGAAGAGGCTCGCAAAGCTGAAGCTGCTCGTCAGGAACTCTTGCGTCTGCAAGAGGTAGAGCGCTTGCGGATTGAGGAGTTGCGTCGCAAACAGAGAAAACCGCGTAAAGAATGGATCAACCCCGATGAGCTTGATCCGAATGTTATTGAGATCAAGCCATTGGCACCATTGAAGCAAGGTAGTCAATCCAGTGATCAGCCAGCTGACCCTTTGTCTTTCAGTGCTCAAAATGGGATAGTTACTGGTGGAATTGAAACCACCGGCACCATTGTTTCGGCAGATGAAACTGTCGGTGCTGACGCAATTCAGGTGTTGCCCAATCGATTGAGGATTTTACCCAAAGCTCCGGCGCGTGGGGTTTCATTGGGATATGAGCGGGGAAGCCAACAGGATCTGTTCGAGCGGCTGCGTCAGTCGCCTGATTTGATCATTCAGTTGGACTGATATGTTTCGTTATCCGGAGAAGGAGTGGGTTGAATCTGTGCTTTATAAAAGTTGAGCACAGCCAGTCTGATGGCGGAGGACAGATTTGTACTTCCTCTATCCTTGTCGATCTGGCGAATGACATCTGCCAGAGATCTGTTGCGTGTGGCAGCAATGGCCTTGAGACCAATCCAGAACTCGTCTTCCAGACTGATGGAAGTGCGGTGGCCAGAAATGGTGACGGAGTGCTTTTGCATCTCTTTCTATCTATTCCGGTTCATCGGAATTTGCAGAATTCAATCTGTGACCATCCAGATGTTGCTTCAGTCTGGATGCTTCATTTCTGGATTGCTGCTTTTCTTGTTTGCTGCGTCCATGTAAACGACGATTTTCGGTGGCTTTAACGTCTTTTTCAGTGCGTATCTTTGCCTTGCGGGCCTGCCGCAGATTGATGATTTCTGCCATGAAAGCCTCCTTGAAAGTCAGCTGATGATGTGATGGTGCGTGAGATATATCCGGTTGGGGGTTCACTTTTTGCGAAATGCATCCAGAGATACAACTTCTGCACCTTCCGGCTTTGCTTCGCTTTCACCTTTGTCACCATCTTTCTCTTCAACATTTTCTGCATCTTTGTTATCGGCATTTGCAGCTGCCTGATCTTTGTCGTCCTTGGTACTTTTTGGCGATTCGCTTTTTTCTTCGTCAACGTCACCAATCACCGAGAGGATAATATCGTCCTGTTCTTCTTCAGAGATCAGATTTTCATCTTCTTCATCCTCGTCATATTCCTCTTCAACCTCGAACTGCAGTGAAAAATGCACGCTGGGATCAATGAAAGAAATGATGGAGGTATAAGGAATATAGAGCTTCTCCGGGATGCCGTCGAAAGACAGGCCGATTTCAACGGCAGTTTCACTGGTCTGCATATCCCAGAATTGGTGCTGTAGAACGATGGTCATATCCTTGGGATACTTGCCCAGCAATCTAGGGGAAATACGTACGCCAGGGGCTTGCGTATTGAAAGTGATATAAAAATGATGCTCTCCAGGAAGACCAGTGCCGGACACTTCGGTCAAAACCTTTTTGACCACACCGCGTAAGGCGTCTTGTGCCAGAATATCATAACGGATCAGGTCTTCGGACATGGAGTTCTCCCTTCACGGACCGCGGTTCCTGTATCATTCGCACGGACGGGCCCTAAGGTTTGGAAAATCAGTGGAGGCTTCTGTTGCCAGGTGCCTCCGAACCCCGCCTAGCCGAGCAAACCGACTAGGAGTTCAGTGGGTTACCGCACTGCTTAAGCAGCAGCGAGGCGTGACCCTGCATAGTTGTCGTTTGCAACTACAAAATTAGCCCGATAACGGTGGTACAATGCCGAGCAAAAACACAATTTTTACACCCTCGTCGATCCTATTTCGCCCCCATCATAAAAATCGCCAACTCTCTGATGGAGAAGACGGTTCTTATGGTGGAGGCGCCGGGTACCGCCCCCGGGTCCGATAGGCTTATTACAGAGGCCATTTATTGCCATAGTCACGTGAGTGACATTTTGAATATAGGGTGCGGCTTACGGGAAAGAAAGGGGGGGAATGAAAACCATCCACGATTTGAATTGGTTATTGCTGCGTCGAATCGGCTAAATAGCGAATATCCAATCCATGCTTTCAAGGAGCGATCATGCAGGCCTATCTCGATCTTATGCGTCATATATTGGAAAACGGCGTCGATAAGGGCGACCGCACCGGCACTGGTACACGCTCCGTTTTTGGCCATCAGATGCGATTTGATCTAAGTGACGGCTTCCCGTTGCTCACGACCAAAAAACTGCATTTGCGTTCAATTATTCATGAGCTTTTGTGGTTTTTGGCTGGTGATACCAATATTGCTTATTTGAAAGATAACAAGGTTCGAATCTGGGATGAATGGGCCGATGAGAATGGTGATTTGGGGCCTGTTTATGGCCATCAATGGCGCAGCTGGCCTGCACGTGATGGCGGCACAATCGATCAGATCAGTCAGTTGGTGGGGCAGATCAAGACCAATCCCAATAGTCGTCGTTTGATGGTGACTGCGTGGAATCCGGCAGACGTCGAGCGGATGGCTTTGCCTCCTTGCCATTGCCTGTTCCAGTTCTATGTGGCGGATGGCAAGTTATCTTGCCAGCTCTACCAGCGTTCGGCTGATGTCTTTCTTGGCGTACCGTTCAATATTGCATCTTATGCCTTGTTGACCATGATGATTGCCCAGGTTTGCGACCTGAAACCTGGTGACTTCGTTCATACCCTGGGGGATGCACATCTCTATTCCAATCATTTCGAGCAAACGCGTTTGCAATTGACCCGTGATACCCGCTCTTTACCGAAAATGAGGCTCAATCCAGAGCGAAAAGATCTGTTTTCTTTCGTATATGAGGATTTTGAGTTGAGCGATTATGACCCGCATCCGCATATTGCCGGTGAGGTGGCCGTGTAATGGTGCAGGAAAATAGCCAGCCCAAAATAGTATTTCATTTTGCCGTGGCCGATAACGGGGTGATTGGTAAGGATAATGACATGCCCTGGCATGTCTCATCCGATTTGAAACGCTTCAAGGCTCTGACTATGGGAAAGCCGTTGTTGATGGGACGGCGTACTTTTGAAAGCATTGGGCGACCCTTGCCGGGGCGTGCGAATGTGGTCATTACCCGTGATGAGACTTTCTCTGCCAAAGGAATTCTGATTGCCTCATCCATTGAGAATGCGATGGAAATTTGTGAACAAGATGCCGATGTGAAGGGCGTTGACGAGATCGCAGTGATTGGCGGCGGGTCAATTTATAAAGCTCTTTGGGATCGGGCTGATCGTCTCTATGTCACCCATGTTCATGCAGAACCTGAAGGTGATACCTTTGTTCCAGATATTGATGAGCAGGTATGGAAGCAGATCTCCAAAGATGAAACGATGCAAGGGGAGCGGGATAGTGCGCCCATGACTTTTGCCATTTATGAGCGTCGATAGAGCGGGATTGGTTTTGTTATTTGCGTTCGGCTAGCTCTTTTTTCAGCTGGTCCTTGATTTCTGCTGGCAGATAAATGCAGTTCATGTCCAATAATGCGCCTTGCAGCGCCCACAACATCATGAGCGTGGTTTTTTGAGGATGGCGGGCCTTTAGCTCAAGATAGACATCGAGTATGTCATGCTTGCGCAGATCTTCTTCAGTATGAATCTCCAGCTCCTTCAACCATTTTTGACTTTGTGGCCCAAGATTCATCATTTCTCCCACCGAGCGTGAGTGAGGGGAAGGATTCGGATGATCGGCAGTTCTTTGATTGTGCATGATTGATGCTTGCTTTGGTTCTTTGGGAAGCCATTATTGTCGGGCAACTCCCTGCTGTGTTCAATATTGGGCTATTATTCACCAAAAGTGGCGAGTTTGTCCCTATTTCCTCTTGATTTTCATCTCGCTGCTCACCACTTTGTTTTCACGAACGAAATTTGCACAATGGCTCGAATGATGCTGCATGCCTTGTAACCGCTTCTTTACAACCGCGGATATAAAAGAGCACAAACATTTGGGTCAATTGGTTCCTAACATAAGGATAGACTATGCCTTGGAGCAATCAGAATGGCGGTGGCGGAGGCCCCTGGAAAGGTGGCGGTAACAATGGTGGACCTTGGGGACAAGGACCACAGAATTCCGGCCCCAATCCCCCAGATCTGGAAGATATGATCCGCAAAGGTCAAGAGCAGCTGAAACGTGCTTTTCCTGGCGGAGGCCAAGGTGGCGGTTCTCTTGGTGGCAAGGGCATTGGCCTGATTGCTATCGGTGCTGCAGCTTTGTGGCTGGCAACCGGCTTTTATACCGTCAAGGAAGGTGAGCTGGGTGTCGAGATGGTTCTTGGACAGCCTTTTGGCGTGTCAACCTCGGGTTTGAACTATAATCTGCCATATCCAGTTGGTCGTGCAGAGACCGTCAATGTGGATCAGATTCGCGATATCACCATTGGATCGCGTGAATTCACGTCCAATCGTGGCACCAGCCGTCGGGATGTACCCGAAGAAAGCTTGATGCTGACTGGTGATGAAAACATCATTGATGTGGACTTCAAGGTTCAGTGGAACATCAAGGATCCCGAGCAATATCTGTTCAATGTTGCCAGTCCTGATTTGGCTGTGAAACAGGTTGCAGAATCGGCAATGCGTGAAGTGGTGGGGCGGAACACCATGGATGAGATCCAGACTGGTGATCGTCCTGCTGTTCAGTTGGCCGCGCAGGAATTGACCCAGAAGATGTTGGATACTTATAAAGCTGGCATCAACATCATTCAGGTTCAGTTGCAGGATGTCGAGCCACCTGAACAAGTGATTGATGCGTTCCGCGATGTGCAGGCGGCGAAAGCCGATAATGTCCGTCTTCAGAACGAAGCACAGGCCTATGCCAACAAGATTGTGCCGGAAGCAGAAGGTCGTTCCGCACAGATTTTGGAAGCTGCAAACGCCTATCGTGAGCAGACTGTGGCTGAAGCTCGTGGTCAGGCAGATCGCTTTATGAAAGTTCTGGGCGAATATGAAAAAGCCCCGGATATCACTCGCAAGCGTTTGTATCTGGAGACCATGGAAAAAGTCATGGGTTCTTCTGACAAGATCATTCTGGATAACAAGGGCGGAGAAGGAAGTGGTGTTGTGCCATATCTGCCGCTTAATGAATTGACCAAGAAGGCGGGGAACTAAGCATGTCTGGTAAAGCTATTTTCAGTCTTTTTGTTGCCGGTCTTGTTGCGATTGGCGTTTATATGTCTGTCTTTATTGTTTATCCAATGGAGCAGGCTGTGATCACCCAGTTTGGCCGTATTGAAAAAGCGGTTGCTGATGCGGGTGTGTATTTCAAGATACCGTTCATTCAACGCGTGGAATATCTTGATAAGCGGGCGCGTTATCTGGAACAGTCCGAACGTGAGGTTATTGCCTCCGACAAAAAGCGTCTGGTGATCGATTCCTTCGCTCGCTACAAGATTACAGATCCAATCCTGTTCAAACAGAAAGCCAAAACCCTGATCAACCTCGAAGGTCAGTTGAACGGCTTCATGGATTCGTCTTTGCGTGATGGTGCGGCTGATCTGGATTTCCGTGATATTGTTCGTGACAAGCGTGATCAATTGGTGGAAGCGATTCGTGACTCGGTCAACATCAAGACCAAACGTCTAGGTGTTGAGCTGGTCGATTATCGTATTCGTCGTGCTGATCTGCCTCGCGAGAACTCCGATGCTGTTTATCGCCAGATGCAGACAGAGCGTCAGCAGGAAGCCAATGGTATTCGTGCCGATGGTGAGAAAGTTGCTCGTCAAATCCGGTCTCGTGCTGATCGCGATGCGACTGTGATCATCGCAAATGCCAAGCGTGACTCTGAAATCACTCGAGGTGAAGGCGATGCGGAACGGAATGCTATTTTCTCCGCTGCCTATGGTAAAAATGCAAGTTTCTTTGAGTTTTACCGTACCATGCAGGCATATGAACGCAGCCTCGCAAAAGGAGATACCCGTCTGGTTCTGTCTCCAGAGGGTGAATTCTTTGACTTCTTTGGCGGCGCGCAAAAACAATCTGCTCCTGCGGCGCAGTAAGGTCAGCAAAGGATAGGCTTTGATGACTGAGCTGGGCCTGGCAATCGGGCTGGTATTGGTTCTGGAGGGATTGATTTATGCAATTGCTCCAGACTCAATGAAGAGGATGATGGTCGAGATGTTGACTATCCCTTCTTCCAATCTGCGTCTTGGAGGTGTGATCGCCATGGCGTTGGGAGTTGTGATTGTCTGGCTGATCCGATCTTCATAAAAATGGGGCCTGCGGCTTAAATGAGCTGCAGGCCTTTTTGCGTGATAGTTCAAGCTTTGACCTTGCGAAATACCCATTATTTGACGTGGGTTTGATCGGGATTTGAGTTGACTGACCTTTTTTCTGTCATTCAGACATGACACGATAGGGTGAAGGTAATATAGGATATTAAGTCTATGAGAAGCAGCTGCGATATCGATCACAATCGTTCGGTGGACAAGAAAGCCCTTTGGCTCGCACGTTGGGCGAGAACCACCATTGCTGCTATCGGACTTGGTTTTCTTGGCGCTGTATTTGTTGCTCCGGCCGTTGATGCTCATGAGACTGCGCGCGGACCGAAATCGGTGGCCGATCTGGCTGATCAGTTGATGGGAGCTGTGGTCAATATCTCGACCACGCAAGTGGTCGAAACACGGCGTGGTATTCCTATCCCCCAAGTGCCGGAAGGATCTCCGTTCCAAGAATTTTTCGAAGATTTTTTTGAAAAAGATGGAGCTACAAAAAAGCGCAAACAAAAGGTTCAATCTCTTGGTTCGGGTTTTGTGATTGATCCGTCCGGTTTGATTGTGACCAATAATCACGTCATCTCTGATGCTGATGAAATTTCGGTCAAGTTTTCAGATGGCAAACAGCTCATTGCCAGGATTCTGGGGCGTGATAGCAAGACCGATCTGGCCATTTTGAAAGTAGATAGCGACAAGCCTCTGCCAACTGTCAAATTTGGACCGTCGGAGACCATGCGGGTAGGGGATTGGGTTATGGCCATTGGTAACCCTTTTGGGTTGGGTGGTTCTGTTACCATCGGAATTGTGTCTGCCCGTAACCGCGATATCAATTCCGGACCTTATGACAATTTCATTCAAACGGATGCTGCGATCAATAGAGGCAATAGTGGTGGTCCATTGTTTGATATGCATGGCAATGTAGTCGGTATCAATACCGCGATTATTTCACCCACTGGTGGGTCAATTGGCCTTGGTTTTGCCATTCCTTCCGAGATTGCCCAGCATGTTCTGGATCAATTGAAGGAATATGGTGAGACGCGTCGTGGTTGGCTTGGTATTCGCATTCAACAGGTAACAGAAGATCTTGCTGAAGGGTTGGGGCTTGATGAAGTGCGTGGAGCATTGGTGTCCTGGGTGAACGAAGAAGGACCAGCTTATGCTGCCCAAATTCGTCCAGGTGATGTTGTGATTGGCTTTGACGGGCGTGACATTGATACCATTCGGGATCTGACCCGTATGGTTGCGGACACCAAGATCGGTCGCAAGGTTAAAGTTGTCATCATTCGCAAGGGCAAGAGGCAGACTTTGACTGTTAAAATCGGCCATCTTGAAGCGAGTGAAGATTTGCAGAGGTTGAGCAGAAAAGAACAATCCAGTCCCATACTATTGGGAATGAGTTTGACATCTCTTACGGAGGCAGAGCGTAAGAAACATGGTCTTGGAGCAACCGTTGAAGGGGTTGTGGTGGAAGCTGTGGAACCAGGTAGTCAGGCTGCTGAAAAGGGCATAGCTGCTGGCATGGTAATCGTGGAGATGGATCAGGAAATCGTCTCTACACCAGAAGATGTGGCCAAGCGAGTTCAAGCCCACAAAAGTGAAGGTAAGCAGACAATTCTCTTCTTGCTGGCGCGACCTGATGGTGGGGAGTTGGTGTTCGTCCCACTTCGATTGCCAAAGGAATAGATATCTGGACATGGATAAAAGAAAAGGGGCCGATTAGCCCCTTTTTAGGTCCGAGCTGAATCTATCGCTCTATCAGTTGGTGACGAACTCTTCGGCTTTATATCCCTGTAGGAATAGCAACCCGGTCAGATCGCCATGATTGATGACGAAGCGAGCTTGAGCAGCGACAGCTGGTTTGGCATGCAAGGCCACTCCGGCTCCAGCGTCTTCAATCATCGCCAAATCGTTGGCACCGTCACCGACGGCCATTGACTGATTCAGATCGAGATTGAGCTCTTTCGCCAATTCATGAAGGCGTTGCCGCTTTGCGTCCTTGCCAAGGATCGGCATGCCAACTTCACCGGAGAGTGTCCCATTTTCCTCAATTAGCAGATTGGCGCGATCTTCATCAAAACCGAGTTCTGCTCGTACACGGCAAGTGAAGTGAGTGAAACCACCAGAAACCAATGCGCAATAAGCGCCATTGGCCTTCATGGTCTGGATCAAGGTCTTGCCACCTGGCGTGTAGGTGATACGGTTTTCAAACAGCTTGTCGACTACGGACAGATCCAGACCTTTGAGAAGGGCTACGCGCTCTTTCAAGGCTGGCTCAAAATCGATTTCTCCACGCATGGCACGAGCGGTGATAGAGGAGACACTATCTTTCAGGCCAACTTCATCAGCAAGCTCATCAATGCATTCCTGTTGGATCATGGTTGAATCCATATCAGCCAGCAGCAGCTGTTTGCGGCGCCCGTCAATCGGTTGCAGTGTCAAATCGACCGGAGTCCGAGCAAGGGCAATTTTGACTTCCGCCTGCAAATTGGCAAAGTCAGGGTGTTCTGGAATGATAAAATCAACCGCTACATCCTGCATAAGCCAGGAAATTGTGTGATCCACCTTGATGAGTGACTGGATTTTGGCCACAAGATCGGATGTGATGACTGGTCTGGCTGGTGCGCTGATGGCGGTCAGAACAAAAGACATGGAACCCCGCAATGCTCAGAATGCCATAGGCATCTGGCCTGGTTGATTGATTTGGCAAATGGACGAAATGATGACCCACTCCATCCCTGATGCTGTGTTGATAGCGGGACCGACCGCCAGCGGCAAGTCTTCTTTGGCGTTGAGGATTGCGCAAATGGTTGATGGGGTGATTGTCAACGCTGATAGTATGCAGATCTATGACGGTTTGCAGATCCTGTCTGCACGTCCGTTCGAAGAGGAAATGTCGGGTGTTGAGCACCGGCTCTATGGGTATGTAGATCCAGGTGAGCGTTTTTCTGTGGGGCGTTGGCTGGATGATGCGGTGGCGCAGATCAAGGATATTCGTACCTCAGGTCGATGTCCTATTTTGGTCGGAGGGACAGGACTGTATTTCAAGGCCCTGTTGCAAGGTTTGAATGATATGCCGGATGTGCCTGCCGAGATCCGAGAATATTGGAAAGTAGAACAGGAACGGCTGGGCGAAGCCGAAGCCTTGCATGAGTTGTTGACCGAGCGAGATCCGGACATGGCTGCAATATTAAAGCCTGGCGACACACAGCGCATCTTGCGTGCATTGGAAATCTATGACGCAACGGGAAAGTCCTTGCTCTATTGGCAGGCGCAAAGTGCCATGCGCCATGATGTAAATGTTGTACAAGATGCGTGGCGGCTGGTCCTCTGTCCTCCTCGTGAAGTGGTATACAAAAAAATTGAGGATCGGTTTGATCAAATGGTTGAACTGGGAGGTATCGATGAGGCCAATCATATGTGCGCGCTCGGAATTGATCCAATCCTGCCAGCCATGAAGGCAATCGGGGTGGAACATCTCTCAAACCATAGCAAAGGTAAGATGACGCTTGATGAAGCCATCACTTTATGCAAGCGTGATACTCGGCGCTATGCCAAGCGGCAGATGACCTGGATCCGCAACCAGATGGGTGATTGGCCGGTGTTTGAGACCGCAAATGCTGCATTTGCTCATTTTGAAGCGCGGATGCAGCAAAATAGACGTGGAAATTAGCCTAAAGTCTGGTCTAATCGTTAAAAACCACGGCTTTATGGCTTGACGAATTATTTGAAGCTCATTAGGTTGCTTCGCGAAATGAATGGAAACGAAAAGTCGATTATGCGAAATATTCTTGTCATTCTAGTGAGTAGGCGCGCTGCTGTGATGGTTGGGTAACCATTGCAAATAGTAGTGCGCATCTAGGGCCTCTGACGGGCCCTTTTTTATTGGCGCAAGAATGATAAGACATGTGGACTGTTGGCAGTTTTGAGGAATGGAATAAATGACACGGCAGATGACAGGCGCTGAAATGGTTATTCAAGCTCTGAAAGATCAGGGTGTTGACCATGTCTTTGGCTATCCCGGTGGGGCTGTTCTCCCGATTTATGATGAGATTTTCCAACAAGACGAGCTACAGCATATTCTGGTGCGCCACGAGCAGGGTGCAGGCCATGCCGCTGAGGGATATGCGCGCTCAACTGGCAAGGTTGGCGTGATGCTGGTGACTTCTGGCCCCGGTGCGACAAATGCTGTAACCGCCCTTGCTGATGCATTGCTTGATTCCATTCCTCTGGTCTGCATTACCGGTCAGGTTCCGACTGCTTTGATTGGCTCGGACGCGTTTCAGGAATGTGATACATCCGGGATTACCCGTCCTTGCACCAAACACAATTATCTGGTTCGCAATGTCGAGGAATTGTCCCGTGTTCTGCATGAGGCATTCTATGTCGCTCGTTCCGGCCGTCCAGGTCCTGTAGTAATTGATATTCCAAAGGATGTTCAGTTTGCGGAAGGTACCTATCATGGGCCAACAAATGTCAGTCACAAGACCTACCATCCTCAGGTAAAGGGTGATCTGGATAGCATTCGTTCCGCAGTGGATATGCTTATGGAGTCCAAGAAGCCGATCATTTATTCCGGTGGCGGTGTGATCAATTCTGGTCCGGAAGCCTGCCAAATGCTGCGTGAACTGGTTGCCTTGACCGGCGCCCCGATCACTTCAACTCTGATGGGGCTTGGTGCTTATCCTGGCACTGGTGACGAATGGCTCGGCATGTTGGGTATGCACGGCACTTATGAAGCGAACATGGCGATGCATGATTGTGATGTCATGTTGTGTATCGGTGCACGTTTTGATGATCGTATCACCGGCCGTCTGGATGCCTTCTCACCAAATTCAAAAAAGATCCATATTGATATTGATCCATCCTCGATCAACAAGATTGTTCGTGTGGACCTGCCAATCGTTGGTGATGTAGGCCATATTCTGGAAGACATGGTTCGTGTCTGGCGAGCCTCTGGCAAGACGCCAGACAAACAGGCGCAGGCTGACTGGTGGGAGCAGATCAAGATCTGGCGCAAGCGCGATTGTCTGGCTTATCGCCCGAACGACGATATCATAATGCCGCAATATGCCTTGCAACGCTTGAATGAGAAGATCAAAGGAAAGAATACCTATATCACTACTGAGGTTGGCCAGCATCAGATGTGGGCTGCCCAATATCTGCAGTTTGAAGATCCGAACCGTTGGATGACATCTGGTGGTCTTGGCACCATGGGCTATGGTTTCCCTGCCGCGGTTGGTGTTCAGGCAGCTCATCCTGATGCGTTGGTGATTGATATTGCGGGTGATGCTTCCATTCAGATGAATATTCAGGAATTGTCGACAGCCATTCAATATGGTCTGCCGGTCAAGGTTATGATCCTGAATAACGAATATATGGGCATGGTGCGTCAGTGGCAGCAATTGCTCCATGGTAACCGTCTGTCCAATTCCTATGTCGAAGCCCTGCCTGATTTTGTGAAGCTGGCCGAAGCCTATGGTGCGAAAGGCATTGTATGCGACAAGCCGAGTGAGCTGGATGCAGCGATTGATGAGATGATTGACTATGACGGTCCTGTTATTTTCGACTGTCGTGTAGCGAAACTGGCCAACTGCTTCCCGATGATTCCATCAGGTCGTGCCCATAACGATATGCTGATGTCTGATGAAGCAGAAGACGAAGACAAAATTGCAACTGCGATTGGCGATGCCGGCAAAAAGCTGGTTTGATCTGATCCCGACAATGACAAATTAAGAAGGAAGAAGCAGATGCAACAAGGTTCTGCCTATTTCATTGAAGAAGTCTCTACTGTTCAGGAAACGCATACGCTGTCGCTGTTGGTGGATAACGAGCCAGGTGTTCTGGCTCGCGTGATCGGTCTGTTTTCCGGTCGTGGCTATAATATCGATTCTTTGACGGTGTCCGAAACATCGCACGAAGATCATCTGTCGCGCATCACTATCGTGACAACGGCTACTCCCCAGGTACTGCAGCAGATCCGCTCTCAGCTGGGCCGACTGGTTCCGGTGCATGAAGTTGTGGATTTGACGGCCAATGGCCATAAGCCGTTGGAGCGTGAATTGGCGTTGGTCAAAGTGGCCAGCACAGGCGACAAACGCGTGGAAGCCTTACGCTTGGCGGATGCCTTCCGGGCAACCGTGATCGATGCAACGACTGATCATTTTGTTTTTGAGCTGACCGGGCGACAAAACAAGATTGAACAATTCATCAAAATCATGGAACCTCTGGGGCTTGTTGAAGTATGCCGCACTGGTGTGGTTGCTTTGCGGCGCGGCGCCGATAAAACCTGATTATCTGTGGTTTGATCGGATCAATCCTGTCAGGAGGGGATGCAAATGCAGACTCGTCTTAGTGTAAACGTGAATGCGGTCGCGATGCTGCGAAATCGTCGCGATCTGCCTTGGCCCAGTGTTGTCGGCATGGCGCGAATAGCACTTGAAGCAGGAGCAAAGGGCATTACCGTGCATCCTCGTCCTGATGAACGGCATATTCGCCGTCAGGATTCCCGTGATCTGATCGCCATGATCCGTGAGGAGTTTCCGGGGAAGGAACTTTGTCTTGAGGGCTATCCTGATGAGGTCTTTCTGGCTTTGAATGAAGAGATCAAACCTGATCAGGTTCTGTTCGTGCCGGATGACCCGATGCAGAGCACTTCTGATCATGGTTGGGATTTTGAAGCCAATGAGGCTTTGCTCAAGAATGTTATTGCGCGCGTGAAACGCGCTGGCATTCGTGTATCCCTCTTTGTGGATGCTGACCCAGCACAACCGACCAAAGCCGCCAGAGTGGGGGCTGACCGGATTGAGATTTATACCGGTCCATATGGTGGTTGTTATGATGATCCGATCAAGGAAAAAGCTTGTCTGGATGATGTCGTGACAACGGCCGTGGCAGCTCGTGAAGCTGGCCTTGGTGTGAATGCAGGGCATGATCTGACACCAGATAATCTTCCTGCTCTGATAGAACGGGCACCATTCATCAATGAGGTTTCCATCGGGCACGGCTTTACAGCGGATGCCCTGATCCATGGATTTGTTGGGAGCGTGAAGCGTTTTCAGGCTGCCATGGGGGAAATTGACGAGTAACACCTCGCCAAGTGGCTGTTACAGCCGATTTTGGCAGACAATGACACAAATTTGGTCTTGACCTTGGGGCTTGCTTTCTTTAGCTCCAAGTCCAGACTTTGCGGTTTCGACCAATTGAATGGCCGATTGGGTAATTTTGTGACCTGACGCCAAGGGAAAAGGAAAAGATAATGCGCGTATATTACGATCGCGATGCAGATATCAATCTGATCAAAGGCAAGAATGTTGCTATTGTTGGTTATGGCTCTCAGGGCCACGCTCACGCTCTGAACCTGCGTGACTCTGGCGTTGCCAACCTGGCGATCGCTCTGCGTGAAGGCTCCGCAACTGCCAAGAAAGCTGAAGGCGAAGGCCTGAAAGTGATGACCGTTGCCGATGCAGCAAAGTGGGCTGACGTTGTCATGATGCTGACCCCGGATGAGCTGCAGGCTGACATCTATTACGAATCTTTGCATGGCAACATGAAAGAGAATGCTCTTCTTCTCTTCGCTCATGGTTTGAACGTGCATTTCAATCTGATCGAGCCTCGCGCTGACCTCGATGTTGCCATGGTTGCTCCCAAGGGCCCTGGCCACACCGTTCGCGGTGAATATCTGCGTGGTGGTGGTGTTCCTACCCTGATCGCGATTGCTCAGGATGCGACTGGCAATGCACATGATCTGTCCCTGTCTTATGCTTCTGCGAACGGTGGTGGTAAAGCTGGCGTGATCGAAACCTCTTTCAAAGAAGAGTGTGAAACCGATCTGTTTGGTGAGCAGGCTGTTCTTTGCGGTGGTGCTGTTGAACTGGTTCGCGCTGGTTTTGAAACTCTGACCGAAGCTGGTTATGCACCAGAAATGGCCTATTTCGAGTGCTTGCACGAGCTGAAGCTGATCGTTGATCTGATGTATGAAGGCGGTATCGCCAACATGAACTACTCTATTTCCAATACTGCGGAATATGGTGAGTATGTCACTGGTCCACGCATCATCACCCCAGAAACCAAAGCTGAGATGAAGCGTGTATTGACCGACATTCAGGACGGTACTTTTGTTCGCAACTGGATGCTGGAAAACAAGGTCAATCAGGCTTCCTTTAAAGCTGTTCGCGCGCGCAACGCGGCCCATCCAATTGAAGATGTTGGTGGCAAGCTGCGTGATATGATGCCTTGGATCAAGGAAAAAGCTCTGGTGGACAAAGACAAGAACTAAGTTTTTCTTTTCTTTGAGATTTATGAGCCTCGGTCTTGTGACCGGGGCTTTTTCTGTTTGTTAAGGCTTTGCTATCCCTGTTGCAGTTTGATGCATGTATTGAGTGGCATTTTATCGATTTCCATGAGCCGGGCGGGTGACATCCGGATTGATTTCTGGGAAGCTGGTCGGGATTTCTGTCGAATCCGATCGTTGATATTGAATTTTCTGACAATTTTGAGTTTGTATTACTGGAGGCAAGGATGACTGAGCGGCGCTATGTCATTTTGGATGTATTTACCGATGAAGGTCTGTCTGGCAATCCGCTTGCGGTGGTATTGGACAGTGAGGGTCTGTCGGATGAACGCATGCGAGCTATTGCTGCTGAGTTCAATTTGTCTGAAACCGTTTTTGTGTATCCTGCGCAAAACCCGACACATAGTGCTGCTTTGCGTATCTTCACACCTACCTCAGAGTTGCCGTTTGCAGGGCATCCGACTGTCGGTACGTCGGTATTGCTTGGGCTGGAGCGATTCCCTGACTGCAAGGATGAGCAGGATTGCATGATCTTGCTGGAGGAACAGGTCGGTCTTGTTCGTGCCGGTGTGAAGCTGATCGGCAAGCGACAGGGTGAGGCCTTTTTTGATGTTCCAAAGCTGTCTGAACCTTATTCGGCGGCGTTGGGAAGCAAGGATGAGATTGCGGCAGCTTTGGGGCTTCATATTACCGATATAGGCTTTGAAAATCATGTGCCAACAGCTTATAGCGCTGGTGTGCCTTTTGCCATGGTTCCTTTGAAAGATCTGGACGCCATGAAGCGAGCAGCGCCTGTTGCGGCCTCTTGGAATGTGGCTTTTGGCAACCATGCTCACAATAACGCCTATCTGTATACACGTGAGACACAGCGCCATGACAGTGATTTTCATGCACGCATGTTTGGTCCGAGCATGGGCATTGTTGAAGATGCGGCGACCGGCTCGGCTGCCGCGGCCTTTGCTGGTGTGATTTTTCACTTCGACAAGCCGGGGCAAGGTAGTCACCACTATGTGATTGAACAGGGTTTTGAAATGGGACGCCCTTCAATCATTCAGCTCGAGCTGGATGTTGATAACGGTGTGATGGTGCGAGAGCGGATTGGTGGTAGTGCCATTGTCGTTGGTCGTGGAGAATTGTATCTATGAGGTGATAGAATCTCAGAGGTTGGATATGAGAAGGCGCAAGATGAGTTCTTGCGCCTTTGTTGTTTGCATAAATCAACGCTCTCTCAGTAAGTTTTGATGGGCTGAATTCTGAACTTACCCTGTTTATGGTATGTACGACCCAGGATTATGCAGCGTGGTGGTTTGGATTTCTTGACACGTCCACCATAGGATGCACATTCGCGAAAATTGCGAATGATGATCGGTTTGGAGTCCCTTTTGGGCTTGGCAACATTCTGAGGGAAATAGCGACCTTTCCAAAGACAGATACGCGGTCTGGCTTTGACAATTTTTCCACCCGCTTTAACACAGGAGCGGTAAGACGAAATCTTTGGCCGGGGAACAGGACGTTTCTTGGCGCGCGTACAATATGTCTCTCCATTCCAGCGAAGAAAATTGCCGCCATTGCGCAAACAAGCGCGCTGGTTTTTATAAGGCAGAAACTCGGTGCCGGGGGCAAAGGACAAGGCCTGGGCGGAAGATACATGCACCAGTGAAATGATCATCGTACCGAAGATTGCAGTTGCAATGGTGATGCCTTGTTTTAATGAAAATAGCTTGGTCATCCGGGAGAGGGATAAACTGAAAATCTGCATTTCATGTCTCATTCATTGGGGCAAATTGATCAATGGAATAGTTGCATCCGCATTGAGCCATTGCTTTTGGATGATTTTGTGGCGAAGCTGTCTTTTCCTCTCTAGTCTGGGAATAGTCATGAGCCTTGTTTTCTTTCATACCGCTCAGTCCAATGCTGATTTGTTTTCCAAAGAGCTGCAAAAGCGTGATTTACCGCCTGCGCGTCATATTGTGCGGGCTGATCTATTGAAGAAAGCTACTGAGGCAAGCGTCGAGAATGCGCAAGTCTGGGCTGCAATTGAAGAAGCAATGGTGGACGCAAAAGCACAAGGGGACAGTTTGATCTGTACTTGCTCTACCCTGGGTCCGGTGGCAGATGAGTTGGCGCGTCGTGGGGAAGATGCCGGGCGGAGTGATCATTTCTTGGCCAAAGCTTTTCTCTCTCATGCTCACGCCCAAAATCCACAAGGGCGCTGTGCCGTTGTGATTGTTGCTTCCAGCACACAAGCGGCGACGAAAGACTTGTTCCAACGGGTTCAGCAGGAGTTGGGGGCTTTAGGATTGACCATAGATATAATTCTGGTGGATGAACCATGGAAGCTGTTCATGGCTGGGGATCATCAGGGATATTTGCGAGAATTGGCCAAAGCTCTGGATATATTGGTTCCTGATAATCAGTATTATGAGTTTTTTGCATTGGCACAGGCATCCATGGCTGAGGCACTGGAATTGTGTGAGAATGAGGCTTGCCTTATGGTTTGGACTGTTCCGGGTGCGTTTTGCGACCATTTGCTAGCCACGGTTCGCTAAAAGGTGCTGAAAATTTCAAAAAACACACTTGCCGGGATGTTTTCGATCCGTTAAGACTTTTGCTATCAGACTATGAGGGACGGTATATTACCTCCCATAGAGACGTGAGACGCATTCATGACCGCTCCAAAGAGCACAATTGGTCAAATTTCCATGGTTGAGCCAAAAGCTCCCATAGCGTTCGCACGTCCACTATCTGGCCTACTCCTACTTATTTGCCCCTGAGCACCGACAGGCATCGGCCTCGGCCGGCATGCGGGTACTTAGGGGATAAAACATCACAGACCTGACAGGACTTTTTGGGACTGAGGGATCTGGCGGATGAGATAAGGCCAGGCCCAGTCCAATTTTTGGGAACAATCCGATGACTGACAATATTGTAATTTTCGATACCACCTTGCGCGATGGGGAACAGTCTCCTGGTGCTTCCATGACGTTGGAAGAAAAAATTCAAGTCGCGCAGTTGCTGGACGAGATGGGTGTTGACGTAATCGAAGCGGGCTTTCCGATTGCCTCCAACGGTGACTTTGAAGCGGTCTCAGAGATTGCAAAGGTGGTGAAGAATTCCACTGTTTGTGGTTTGTCTCGTGCTGGTTCCAAAGATATTGATCGCGCTGGTGAAGCGATCAAGCATGCTGAAAAAGGCCGGATCCATACCTTCATTTCCACCAGCCCAGTGCATATGAAGTTCAAGTTGCAGATGGAGCCGGATCGTGTTTATGAGAAGGTGATCGAGTCGGTCACTCGTGCGCGCAACTGGGTTGATGATGTGGAATGGTCTGCTGAAGACGGCACTCGTACCGAATTCGATTTCTTGTGCCGTTGCGTGGAAGCTGCGATCAATGCGGGTGCCACCACTATCAATATCCCTGATACTGTCGGTTATACAGCCCCTGAGGAAATTACCGAATTGTTCCGCCGCGTGATCGAGAATGTACCGAACTCCGACAAAGCCATTTTCTCCGCTCACTGTCACAATGATTTGGGCATGGCGGTTGCCAACTCGCTGGCAGCTGCAAAGGGTGGTGCGCGTCAGATTGAATGTACCATCAATGGTTTGGGCGAGCGTGCCGGTAATGCGGCCCTGGAAGAGATCGTCATGGCGATCCGTACCCGTAATGACATCTTCCCATATGAAACCAATATCAATAGCCGTTTGTTGACCCGCGCTTCCAAGCTGGTCTCTGCGGTTTCCGCTTTTCCGGTTCAGTATAACAAGGCGATTGTCGGTAAGAATGCCTTTGCTCATGAATCAGGCATTCATCAAGATGGCATGCTGAAGAATGCTGAAACCTATGAAATCATGAAGCCGGAAGATGTAGGCGTAGGTGGTACCGATTTGGTGATGGGTAAGCATTCTGGTCGTCATGCCTTCCGTGATAAGTTGGCGGAATTGGGCTATGAGCTGGGCGACAATGCCTTGCAGGATGCATTCAATCGCTTCAAGGATTTGGCTGACCGCAAGAAACATATCTTTGACGAAGATATCGAAGCCTTGGTTGATGACGAAGTCTCGGGTGCTTCTGAAACAGTGAAAGTGATTGCGTTGACCGTGATTGCGGGCACCGGTGGCCTGCAGAAAGCAATTGTGACATTGGATATGGATGGTGAGCATATTACCAAGGAAGCAACGGGCGATGGCCCGGTTGATGCCACCTTCAATGCGATCAAGCAGATCTTCCCGCACGAAGCGACTTTGCAGCTGTATCAGGTAAGTGCTGTGACGGAGGGAACTGACGCACAGGCTGAAGTGTCCACTCGTTTGACTGAAAATGGCAAGACCGTTACAGGGCGCTCTGCGGACACCGACACCATGGTTGCCTCAGCCAAGGCTTATGTCTCTGCGCTGAACAAATTGGTGACCCGACGCGAGAAAAACATGCCAGCCGATGAGCTGACAGTTTAAGTGAATTTGCTTGCGACGAAGCGAATTGAGGGAGGTCTTCTGACCTCCCTTTTGTGTTTAGGGGATCAAGATGATGTGATCTCAATCCCTGATCTCGAAATGAATGGTGAAGGATTTAGTGCTCGTCAAACAGGTGTCGTTGGCCGACGGTTTGGCGATATAATTGTTTGTTGAGTGATGAAGCTGAATTTTCTGGAAAATTTTACAATCAGGAATCATGAGATGATTGTAAATCAGAAAGGGCGCTTTCAATGAATGAAAGCGCCCTTGCATGTTTCGATTGAAAGGGAAATAAGTCAGGCTGCCTGTATTTCCTTCAGGAATTGTTCGATTTTTGAACCCAGTAGCTGATTTTGCTCAGCTGAGGATCTTGAAGCGGAAAGGACCTGATTGGCTGATTGATGTGTATCGGTCACTGAACCGTTCACTGTTTCCATTCTCTGGGTTACGAGGGATGTGCCTTCCGAAGCCTGTTGAACATTGCTGCTGATTTCGATTGTTGCGGACCCTTGCTGCTCGACAGCAGCGGCAATTGAGTTGGTATAATCGTTTACCTCGTTCATGGTCTCGGTGATTTTGGCGATCGCCGAAACAGCATCCTTGGATGAGGTTTGAATATCGGTAACTTGATTGGAAATTTCTTCCGTTGCCTTGGATGTCTGGTTTGCCAATTCCTTTACTTCAGCAGCTACGACGGCGAAACCCTTGCCCATTTCACCGGCCCGAGCTGCTTCGATGGTCGCATTAAGAGCAAGCAAATTGGTCTGTTCGGCGATATCTTGAATCAGATTGACGACTTCACCAATTTTCTGGGCCGCCACATCAAGGCTTGCCACTTTTTCATTGGTTTGTCTGGCTTCATCAGTTGTCGTGGAAACAACGGCTTGGGTTTGTCCAAGCTGGCGAGAAATCTCTTCGATTGATGCCGCAAGTTCTTCGGCAGCAGAGGCAACAGCCTGAACATTGCTGGCTGCTTCATGAGAGATATTTGCAGCGTCTGTGGTCTGTTCGGATGTGTTTTCTGCTATCTCACTGAGTTTTTGGGCCGTGGTCTCCATGGTTTGCGAGTTTTCGCCTGTAACATTGAGCACTGACTGAATATTGCTATCGAATTCCGAGATGATGGTTTTCAGCTTGTCTTCACGTTCCACGCGCTGTCTGTCAGTATCGGATTTCTGGCTTTCCAGATCACGGCGCTGTTCATTGTGTTCATTCAAGATCAGGATGGAGTGAGCCATATCACCAATTTCATCTTTGCGATCCTGATAGGGGATACCTTCTGTTGGCTTGTCTTGGGCAATAGCATTGAGGATACCGGTCATGACCGGCAACGGGGCCATCATCTTGCGTGTTGCGACAAGGGCAAGGGCCAGAATTACTATGGCAACAAGAGTTGCCCAAAAAGCCAAACCGGTCGTGATTTCGCTCAGGATTGCTTCCACTTGCTGACGTTCGATCCCTACATAGAGGATTCCGATTGGCTGATTGGCATCAGAGAAAATAGGCTGATAAAGCGTGTAATATGATTTGCCCAGAATAACGGCCTCACCAACAAAGGTTTTACCCGCAGTGACAACCGGATATACGGCGCCTTTCTGGCCGAGTGGGGTGCCAATTGCACGTTTGCCATCGTTTTTCTTGATGTTAGTTGTTTTGCGCCAGAAATCTTTTGTTTTCTCATCCCACGCAAAGACCGTTGCTGTTTCTCCGGTGATGCTTCCTACTCGGTCTATCAGTTCATGTGAAGTGAATTCTGGTATGCTACTCATGGCAATTTTTTCGATTTCGCCATTCGCTTTTCTGGAAACTGTGAGACCTTCCATTGCAGTTTCAAATATTTGTGCGGCGACACGAATGCTTAGCGACTGTTTGGCGATAACATCCTGTTTCACTTTATCGCTGATTTCAAACCATGTTACTGTTGCTAATGACGCCATTGAGAATAAAACTGAGACAATGATTAGAAGCGTCGTTTTTGTTGTTAACTTGATATTTTGCAGTGCGTTCATTTTCTGACTCCCAATATTGTCATAATGGCGAACGGCCGTCTAAATTATGAATATTGTCTTTGCTCTTGATTTGATTTTAGGCGTAATCTTTTAAAATATATTAATCATGCCTGTTTATTTGTTTTCAATTTGAAATTACTATGTATTTTCAATATTATTGGGTTGTTTTGGTTGTATTTTAAATCATAGGTGGTGCGATTTTTCTATCTCATGTTATGTCATCTACTCGCATCCATGAAATTTTCTTGGAAAGAAATATCGTCAGATTAAGCCGGGCGATTTAGCCAACAAACTGGTTGGCAAGGATATGATACATGGCGATGTTGAATATATGGGACCGTAGATTTCAGATAAACTCCGTAAGGGGTGGAAAGCAGACGCCATTGCGGTTGAGGATTTATGTCTCGGTGGTGAGTTCAGACCACTTTAGTAGATGAGACTGGCATTGTTGGCAGTCAGAGCTACCAAACCCGGACACAGGATGATGGAAGTTCGGGAGAGCTTGCAAGTGGGTGATCAGAGCGCACTCACAAGCATTCATCCATGCCCAACCATAGCGATGGGTGGCTTTGGTTGTCAGTTGATCGATATGCCAGCGTCGGGACTTGTCTTTTGCGAGATGTCTTGACAGGCGTGCACGCAATCCCCCCGGACCATTGGCGCTGCCCGCATAAACATACCAACCAGGTGACAGTATGCACTTTGTCGGTTTTGCAAGGCGCGTATTGTGTTTCAGATATATCCAAACCAGATAGCTTCCCGATTTATCAGGACAATGTGATTTGTTGCGCCAATATCCTGTGAAATCGGGCTCGTCGAACCCGAGATCTGAAGGGGAAGGAAGGGTTATATCAAGTCGTTTTGGCATGGATGAATAGGCGGTGAAAACCTGCATAAAAGTATTGGGAATTATGCAGTTTTGAGCGTTGATTTGATCTGGTTCAAGGTGTGATTGCAGGAATGATTGCAAACTTGTTTATATAATCCAAGGGAGAAGATTTCATGTCTCATGTACCGCACGAATTGCACGACGAATTTCCCGAGTATGAGCAAAAACTGCATGATCTCAAAGTGAATGATGCGCATTTTGCCAAGCTCTCTGACGAGTATCATGAAGTGAACCGCGAGATCCATCGTATCGAATCTGAAGTTGAGCCGACTTCTGATGTTTATCTTGAAGATCAGAAGAAGAAGCGTCTTATGCTTCTGGATCAGATTTCAAACATGTTGCATGCCTGATCTTCAAGATAAAGGTTTGTTGTTTTACTGGAAATCAGCCTTCAGAAATGGAGGCTGATTTTTTGTTGTCTTGTAATTTCTGTTTGTTCAGTTTTGCATCTCTGTGAATGATATAGAGAGTCGAAGCAAAGATCAGACCAGCGCCCAGCCAAACATTCAGCTCTGGCCATTCGCCAAACAACACCCAGCCCCACAGAATGGCATAGACAAGGCGCATATAGTCCAGTGGTGCCATGGCAGCAGCTTCTCCTGCCTTGAAGCCTCTTACCATTGCCCATTGTGCGATTACGCTCATAAGGCCGATAATTCCGATCATGGCCAGCTCTTCCATGGTCGGTGGGATCCAGAAATAGATCATGGGGATGATCAGTGCCAAACCAACCAGCAATGCTTGATAGGTGACCATCAGGGCGGGGATTTCGTTGCGAGACTGAATTCGGATTAAAATAACATTCATGGCAACTGCAGCTGCGGCTAAGATACCCAGTAATACTTCCTGTGAAATGGAGAAATTTTCACCAGGGTTGGCCACTATCAGAACACCAGCAAAGCCAGTGATCATGGCAAGGCTTCTTCGCAATCCGATGGTTTCGCCCAAAATCAGAATGGCGAAAAGCACCACGAAGAAAGAGCGTGTAAAGCCGATGGTGGTTGCCATGGCAAGGGGTAGATAGATAACAGAGGTAAAGCCCGCCAGAATGCCGATCAATGCCAAGGAGGAACGAAGGATTTGCAATTTGGGCCTGTTCAGCTTCCAACTTTGATGTCTAAGTGTGAAAAGGGCTGGTGTCAGCGCCAGAATGATGACGAATTGACGTAGGCCAATGATTTGCGTGACATGCAGGCGCTGACCAACCAGCTTGATCAGAGCAGCCGCGATGCCAAAACAGAAGGTTGCAAGCAGCAGGAATATAGCCCCTTGAGTGTTTTCAGGAAGTGCGGAAATCTTCTGATCGAGTGCCTGAAGGGCGGGGCGGATCATATGGGAGACCAATACAGGTGAGGAAGGGATAGTCGTTTATGGCATTCCCAATCCAGTCTGTCATGGAGAATTTTCCCAAGAGGAGAAAAAGCTTGTCATGTTAGGCAAATCATGGCGGTATAGAGAGCCCTCACTCTTTAGAGTTCCAATCACATGTCTTCCTTTGCCGGTATCGGGTTGAAATTATTTTCAACCTTTCTGTTCGCCATTATGATTGCCATTATCAAGATCCTCTCAGATGAGATTCCTACTGGTGAGATTGTTTTTTCACGTTGTTTCTTTGCGTTGGTGCCGCTCTTTGTCATGAGCCTGTTTCAGGGCAATCTGGCAGATTGTGTGCGAACTCAGCATCCCTGGCGACATGTTTTTCGCTCTTTTGTTGGGGCAGCAGCAATGTTCAACTGGTTTTTGGCCCTTAAATATCTGCCATTGCCTGAAGCCACGGCTATTTCTTTTGCTGCCCCTTTGCTGGTGGTTGCATTGGCTGCAATCTTTTTGGGAGAAACCGTTCGCATTTATCGTTGGAGCGCGGTGGCAATTGGTTTTGTCGGTGTCTTTGTTATTCTCTATCCGCGTTTGCAGGAAAGCCTGAGCTCCAATGCCGAAGCCAGTCAGGATGAGAATGCGTTGTTTGGTGTGGTGGCAGCGATGATTGCGACATTCTTGATGTCCGTTGCTTCCATTCTGGTGCGCCGAATGACGAAGACAGAGACGAATGCGTCGATTATTTTCTACTTTTTCGTTGCGACTTCGGTGTTCGCACTTGCCAGCCTTCATTGGGGTTGGGTTCTACCGGATCTGCAAACCTTTGCTCTGCTTGTATTGTCCGGTATTTTTGGAGGGGTAGCCCAAATTGCAATGACCCAGGCCTTTCGTTTGGCCGAAGCTTCCCTGCTCGCACCTTTTGATTATTTCAATATGATCTGGGCGCTGTTGATTGGAATCCTGTTTTTTGACGAGTTTCCCAGTCTGGCCGTTATGATCGGTGGTGCAATTGTCGTCAGTGCAGGGCTATTTGTCATTTTGCGAGAGCGCCGTTTGGGGCAACAGAAATGGAGTGATAGAACACTTCGTTCTCATTAGTTGTGTTTGCGAATAGATTCGCATGTTTATGGTGCCGATGGATATGGCAAACTATCTGAATATTACAGAATTATGGAATGGACTGAAATTTGTGGGGATAAAGGCATGTGCTTTTCTCATGATGCCCGAACGTCATATCAAAATCTGATCAGTTGAAGTTTGTTTTCTTTATCTATTTGTTTTTAAATGTTAAAATTTAAATTTTAACATTGGATTCTTCTGTCGAAATAATGCAATATTACGGTAACTACGAAAGTTTTCGTCATGCTGAAACAGAATGACGCAGGTTGGGCTGAAATGTGGCGGAAGTATGCTTGATTTCCGGAAAGCACTTATGGAATTCTTTTCTTAAACTTTGCTTCGGGTAATAGATAAACCGATTGATGTGGAGTTAGGATAGGGAGGTTCTATGAGAAAACAGTCATCTGGGAACTACATACTTGGTAGTGTTGCTGTACTTGTTGGGGCCTGTATCTTTTCAGCTGCAGTCGGATCTGCCCATGCAGGTGCTTTCGCCATTCGAGAGCAAAGTGCTATTGGTCAGGGAACTTCTTTTGCCGGGATGGCTGCGACCTCTGGTGATTTATCGAACATATTCTGGAATCCGGCTACAATTACCGGTGTAGAGGGTACTCAAACTCAATCCGTTTACAGCGTGATCATTCCAAATTCTGAGCTTTCCAATATTCAGACAACAGGTGCTGCAGCTTCTGGTGATCCGGGGCAGGTCGGATTGTCAGCGTTTATTCCCGGGTCCTATGCCAGCATGCAAGTGACTGACGATTTGTTTCTTGGTCTGTCCGTGAATGCACCGTTCGGACTTGCTACCAAGGCACATCATAACTCAGCGACTTCGTTCCATTCGCGTACAGCTGGAATCAAGACCATTGATGTGAAGGCGACTATCGGTTATCGAGTCAACGAAATGCTGAGCTTGGGTATCGGTTTGGGTGCCCAGTATCTTAAGGTTCGAATGAACTCTTTTCCTCTTGCGAGTGCCGGTGCTCATGCCAAGCATGAGTTGAAGGGGGACAGCATAGAACCTAATTTTACTGCTGGTGTGAATTTTACACCGTGGGAGGGGACCGATATCGGCATCGGTTTCCGTTCAGCCGCTTTTCATGTCGTCGATGGAACCGAGGCACTTCCAAACAATACTGTGACCAATGTAACTGCAAAACTATATATGCCGGAGACGGTTAGTTTGGGCATCAGGCATCGCGTGAATGATGCTTTCACTTTGATGGCTGGGGCAGAATGGACCAATTGGAGCCGCATAGGCACATCCGCAATTAATGGATCCTTGGCCAATACTGCTCTCGCTTTGGAATATCAAGATGGATGGTATACATCTGCGGGTATGGAATATGCTTATAATGATAAGCTGACTCTTCGTACCGGTATTGGCTATGAGTTTTCCCCGGTGCAGGATGCCCATCGTAATTTGCGTCTTCCTGATGAGAATCGTTTTTGGGTGAGTGCCGGTTTCTCCTATCAGTGGAATGAGGAATTGGGTTTTGACTTTGGCTATACGCATATTTTTGTAGAGGACGCGGTTGTTCATGCTGAGAAAACAAGTGCTCCTGCATCTTCCTATCGTGCGGATGCAGAGAGTAGAGTGGATATTATCTCAGCTTCCATGCGCTATCAGTGGAAGACCGAACCGATGTTTGCGGGTGACGATCCGATTGTCCGAAAATACTAGGATCTCTTTTCGGGATTTGTAGAAGGGGCCTTTATGGCCCCTTTTTCGTTTCAATGTGGGAAATAACGGTTTGAAGGGGAATATCTTTCACTGTCACAAAAGTGAGACAGGGTGATTTTAAAAAGGCGGCAGAACCGAAAAAGAGATTCTGAGATTCCTAATGTTGGGAGCGCGCCATGAATGCCTCCGTTGATGAAGGGCTCTATCGCCACCGGAGCCTGTTTCTTTCCGATATCCATCTGGGAACCCGTGGCTGTCAGGCTGACTTGTTGCTGGATTTTCTTAAACTTCATGATGCTGACGTGATTTATCTGGTTGGCGATATTGTCGATGGATGGCGTCTGCGGAAAAGCTGGTATTGGCCGCAAAGTCATAACGACGTTGTACAGAAATTGTTGCGCAAGGCGCGTAAGGGTACGCGTATTGTGTATGTTCCGGGCAATCATGACGAGTTTTTACGCAATTATTATGGTGCTCATTTTGGCGGGGTGGAAGTGGTCGAGAAGATCATTCACGAAACGGCAGATGGGCGTCAGATGCTTGTGATCCATGGCGATCAGTTTGACATGGTGGTGCGCCATGCAAAGTGGCTGGCTCATCTCGGTGATTGGGCCTATAGCGTGGCGTTGGGAGTCAATACACTATTGAACCTTGCACGTCGCAAACTTGGTTTTGGTTACTGGTCTTTGTCTGCCTGGGCCAAGCTGAAAGTGAAGAATGCCGTCAATTTTATTGGCACCTATGAGCAAACACTTTCGCAAGAAGCGATCAAACATCAGGTTGACGGCGTGATTTGTGGTCATATTCATCATGCTGAAATTCATCAGAAATTCGGCATTGATTACATGAATACCGGTGACTGGGTGGAAAGCTGTACAGCTCTCATCGAACATGAAAATGGTCAATTTGAACTGATCCGCTGGGGCGAGCAGGAACAGGCTCAGAATTCTGCCACTGTGAAATTATCCTCCAAGGCGGTAGCTTAATGGACTTGTTGATTGTTAGTGATGCTTGGCATCCTCAGGTAAATGGTGTTGTACGTTCTCTTGATCGTCTAGGACAGGAATTGTGCGAAAAGGGATTGGAGATATCCTATCTGACACCACAATCCTTCAGGACGCTTCCTTGTCCGACCTACCCGGAAATTCGTTTGTCTCTGACCCTTGGTCATAAAGTGCGACGCATGATTGAAGAGGCTCAACCGACCTGTTTGCACATCGCAACGGAAGGGCCATTGGGTTTCTGGGCGCGTCGATATTGTCTTGATCGCAAATTGCCATTTTCAACCTCATATCATACCCGTTTTCCGGAATATGTTGCAGCTCGCTGGCCCATTCCAACTGAATGGACCTATTCCTTGCTGCGATGGTTTCATAATGCCGGGCATTGCTGCATGGTTGCAACACCAAGTCTTCATCGTGATCTGGAGGAACGTGGCTTTGAGAATTTGAGCTATTGGAGCCGTGGAGTGGATCTGGATCTGTTCAAGCCGGAACGCGCCAATGGCAGTTTGACAGGTGACAATCCGCGTTATCTCTATGTTGGACGTGTTGCGATCGAAAAGAATATCGAGGCTTTCCTTTCATTGGATTTGCCTGGAACAAAAATAGTTGTTGGAGATGGCCCACAAAAAGCGGAGTTGGAACAGTCTTTTCCCGACGTGCAGTTTCTGGGCATGAAAGAAGGCGAAGAGCTGGCCGAAATCTACGCGTCCAGCGATGTTTTTGTTTTCCCGTCCAAGACTGACACATTCGGAATTGTTTTGCTGGAGGCCATGGCATCGGGATTGCCGGTGGCTGCCTATCCGGTTATGGGGCCAAAAGATGTGATTGGCGATGCGCCTGTTGGTGTTCTGGATGACGATTTGGGTAAAGCTATTGAGGGAGCATTGAAGCTGGATCGAGATGCTTGCCGTGCCTATGCGGCGGAGTTCAGCTGGACTGCCAGTGCTGAGCAATTTCGTCAGAACATGCTACCCATGTAAGTATAAGTGAATAGGGAACTTGAGTTGAGGAAAGAAGGGATTTAAGACTTATGCTATCCCTCCTTCGACCTCATCCTGGTCCTTACACGAGTTTTGCCTCATGCCTGATCTCGCAGATATCTTGAACGCCCAGCAAAAGCTGGAAGGCGTTGCCAGTCGTACGCCGCTCTTGTCATTCCCTTCTCTGAACGAGCAATTGGGTGGCCAGGTGTTTTTCAAGGCGGAATGCTTGCAGAGAAAAGGGGCGTTCAAATTCCGTGGTGCTTATAATGCCCTTTGCAATTTGAGCGAAGCAGAGCGAGCAGGCGGGGTTGTCGCCTGTTCATCAGGCAATCATGCGCAAGGCGTTGCTGAGGCTGCACGTCTGTTTGGTGTCGACGCTGCTATCGTGATGCCCCAGGATGCTCCTTCGGTTAAAGTTGAAGGAACCAAAGCGGCTGGCGCGGAAGTTATCTTCTATGATCGCTATAGCGAAGACCGCGAAGCGATTGCCCGAGCATTGTGCGAGGAGCGTGGTGCATGCTTCATCCATCCCTTCAATGATCCCAATATCATGGCCGGGCAGGGGACTTTGGCTCTGGAGATTTCAGAAGATCTGATATCCATGGATCTGGTGCCTGACAAAGTTCTTGTTCCTGTGAGTGGTGGAGGTTTGGCGGCCGGGGTCAGCGTTGCCATCCACGGCAGTTTTCCCGATTGTAAGATCATCGCGTGTGAACCTGTCGGTCATGATGATTTGGCCGCCTCCCTTGAAGTCGGCCAACCTGTTGAAACGGAAAATACCTGTGATGGTGATGAGCCCTCACTATGTGATGCTCTTCTTGCTCCCCAACCGGGAAACCTGACCTTTGAGGTTTTGAAAGATCATGTAAGTAGCGTTGCTACCGCCAACAATAATGATGTACTGCAAGCCATGGCCTTTGCGATGAAACAGATGCATCTGATTGTTGAGCCGGGAGGAGCCATCGGGTTGGCAGCATTGTTAAGTGGGGCTGTTCAGCTGGATGGTGGTGTTGCAGTGGTTATTCTATCTGGTGGTAATGCCGACCCGGAACTGTTGCAGAAAGTCTTGAGGCTTTAGGAAAGATACTGCTTGCAGTTTTGATTCCGAATTTCATCAGATCAATGGGTTCACGTCCTAGATGACCTTTACGACCCAAGCAACAATTTCCAGCAGAATCTGATCGGCAGCTTTATCCAGTGCGATAACACCGGTTTCAGCGCTGCTCAGATTGGCTGGCTGAGTTGCTATGAAAGTGCGTGAGGCTCTGACCCGCCCGTTGCGGTCATTGATGATTTTGACGGCAAGTATTGCTTTTGCCTGCCCTGAGCCCTGATCAATCAAATCAAACTGGCGTATGGTTGCAGAGATCTTGTAATCCACCACGACCCCTTCGCCGGGTTTGGCGACAGAGCGAACAAGGTTGGAGTTCTCAAAGGATTGTATCAGTTTTTCCTGGATGACACGCGGCAGGCGATCACTCCATTGGGCATCACCAAAATAGGTGATTTCTGATCCACTCGGGCGGACGACGATCATCTCACTATCGAGTGACTTTAATGCAGATGGAACAGGAACCAGTATTTGTGCTGAACTTCGACCTCGTACAGAAGAGAAATCTTCAGGAGCTGAGAGATCGTAAGTGGTCAATTCCTTACCGCCCAACCCGGAACAAGCTACCAGGCTGAAGCATAAGCCCAGAATGGAAATCACGTTTTTTGATTTTGGTCCAAACCGCACTGGCCTGCTACTCCACTGAACCTGTCCGCTCTATTGAACGTGTCTGTTATTATCACCCAACTGCATCTAGCTATAGCGGGTCAAGTCAGGTGTGAATAGATAGTTAATGGCGTCGGTTGTAAGTTTTGACCTTATTACCACCAAAAATGAGAGTAGATGGATCGTTTTCCAGTTTTGAGACTGCCGATTCCAATTTGCGAAGGGTTTGACGAGCTTCCCCCACCATGCCTTCTACATCTCGCAAACCCTTGCCAGAGAAGCGAGCAAGGCCGGAAGATATCTCGTCGGCTCTTGATTCGAATTTTTCTGCGACCTTTCGGATGGAGCGCGCTGCCAATGTTGCTTCTTCAATGAGACCTTTGCCACCTTCGCTGTCTCCGAGCAGGTCGTCTGCTTTGCCAAGCAATCCATCAATTTTCCGGGATGCGATATTCAATCGAGAGGAGATTTCGCGTGCGTCCGTGATGATCTGATTGAAATCCTCAGTACGGGCCGCCATGGTTTGGGAGAAATGATTGATATTGGTGCTGGCCTCTTTTGCCTGACCCAATATGATGGTGATATCATCTGATGAATTATCAAGTGATTTTGCAAATGTATTGAGAGATGCAACAGATTGGGTAACCAGCTCAGGATCAATGCTATCTACCAGTTTGTCGACCTTACCAAGGGAATTGGTCAACTGACCGGAGAATTCATTGATATTCTTTGCTGCGGCTGTGGCCTCGGTCACGACATTTTCAAAGCTATCTGACGTTTTTGCTAATCGTTCGGTGAAGACTTCAACATTCTTGACGCTGGTACGAACGCTGTCCGGCTCCACTGCACCAATCAAATTTTCGGCTTTGGTGCTGAGAGTTTCCAGTTTGGTCGACAAACTGGTCAATCCTTTGGCTGCCGAGGAAGCATCGCTCAGGAAGCTGTCGATGTTGCCGGAATTGTTATTGAGAGCAGCCGTAAAAGCTTCGACATTTTCCAGAGAATTATTGATGCGGCTTTCATTGGTTGTCACGACCGATTCCACTTTGGACAAGACGGTGTCTGCACGGGAAAGGATCTGACGAGCACCCGCCATAAGATCTTCAAAGGCAGAATTTTGTGCAATAAGATCGGGTACAGGCGACATGTCGAAGACGCTGGGCAAATTCTGGCTGCCGCCTTTCATCTCCACATATCCAACACCGGTCAGGCCTTGATAGGACAAAATGATCGTGCTGTCCTGTTTTAGCGGAATAGCGGAATCCACGTTCAATTGTGCGATAACATATTTGGGGTTGGTTGGATCATATGTGAGGGTGCGCACTTCACCGACCTTGATGCCATTGAACATGACAAGACCACCCTTGGTCAGGCCTGCGACCGAGCCTGTAAAGCGTACGGTGAGGTTCTGCGTTGGGCGGGTTTCGTCGTAGCGTGCAATCCAGTAGACGAAGCCGAAGCCAATCGCCGTCATGATGAGCGTGAACAGTCCAATGGCAACAAAATTTGCTTTGGTTTCCATCTATTCGCTTCCATCCCATTGTCGTACCGCACGCGTACCGCAGAAATAACGCTTAACCCATGGATGATCGAAAGTCTGTAATTGTGTCATGGTTCCAGATGTCAGGACTTTCTTGTCGCTTAGAACCGCGACTCGATCACAAGCATTGTATAAGCTGTCGAGGTCATGAGTTACCATAAAAACCGTCAGGCCCAAAGATTTTCGAAGGGTCAGGATCAGATCGTCAAAATCGGCAGCCCCAATTGGGTCGAGACCGGAGGTAGGCTCATCCAGAAAGACCAGGGCAGGATCCAGCGCAAGAGCTCTGGCGAGGGCTGCACGTTTGATCATACCGCCTGATAGTTCGGATGGATATTTGTGAGCTGCATCAGGTTTCAAGCCAACCATTTCAATTTTGGAAATGGCCAGCTCGTCCATCAGGCGCTGGGGGAGCGATAGATATTCTCTCATCGGCACCTGGATATTCTGCAAGACAGTCAGAGAGGAAAAGAGAGCACCGTGTTGAAAGAGAACACCCATGCGCTTCTCGATTGAGATTTGCTCCTTGGCGCCAAGCTGGTCCTTGTCATGACCAAACAGAATCAGCTGCCCGGCTTGTCGTTTGTTCAAGCCAAGGATCGTGCGGAGCAAAACTGACTTGCCTGTTCCAGAGGCACCGACGACTCCCAATACCTCGCCGCGAAACACATCAAGATCCAACCCATCAAGGATGAGTTTGCTACCAAAACCGACGGTGATACCACGTGCGGATAGCAAGGCCTGATCGGTGGGGATAGTCAGGGAAGAAGGCTGCTGCATGACGACTATTCCCGATCTAGAATGCAATGGCTGCGAAAAAGATGGCAAAAATACCATCAACCACAACAACCAGAAAGATGGATTTGACCACTGCGGCTGTTGTTCTGCGGCCAAGGCTCTCAGCGCTCCCGCCCACTTGTAGACCTTCAGAGCAGGAAATCAGGGCGATAATAAGTGCCATGAAGGGTGCTTTTATCAGGCCCACCATGAAGGTGTTGATGGCAACCGCATCACGTAACCATGAAATATAAGCGTCGACAGCAATATCCGAGTATGCCCAGAGTAAGACGCCGGCACCAACAAGGCCGGACAGATTGGCGACCAATCCCAGGAGTGGCAGTGAGATAATGAGGGCTAATACCCGGGGAGTGATGAGTACTTCGGTGATTGAGATGCCCATCACCCGCAAGGCATCTATTTCCTCTCGCATTTTCATAGAGCCAATTTCGGCGGTGAATGCACTGCCCGAGCGGCCCGCTACCAAAATGGCCGTGAGCAAGACACCGACTTCACGCAAGACCAAAATCCCCACCAGATCGATAACAAAGGGTTCAGCTCCGAATTTGCGTAATTGATATGCTCCTTGCTGTGCGACAATGGCACCAACCAGAAAGGACATAAGGGCCACTATGGGCACTGCTTTCAATCCCGTCTGGTCGATATGGTGGGTTATCGATGTGATCCGCAGGCGCCGGATATGAAATAAAGCCCCGAGCAAACCTTTTACGACGCCGCCCATCAAATGTGTGAGGATCTGGATGTCGTGATAGATTTCGACGATGTTGCGTCCTGTTGCTGCCAGAAAAGCTGTTACCGTGCTCTCGGATCGAGTTGGTTTTGGTGCTTCGAAATTGGTTTCCGATACGGTCAGGAAGAGAGTGCGTTGTTCACTGCTCAGGTTTTTCAGAGCGTCCTGGGGAAGCTCAAGTGCACGCATCAGACGAATTATAATCCAGGCACCTGTGGTGTCCAGATTGGTCACTGCGGTCATATCGATGGCAACCGGGCGAACAGGATCGTGAAGAACCTCTTCCACCTGTTTGTCAGTTTCGCTTGCTGTTTCGATCGTCCACTGACCCGATAAGGTAAAAAGAGGACCTTCAGGATTTGCAATAATCTCCAATTGCCCCGAACTGGAGCCGTTATTGGAGTTGGCATCCGAAACGGCGAAGGTGCTGGAAGGGCGCGTCATTTAAGATCCGGTCTTTGCTGTCCTGGTCGCATCAGTCTGACTTTGGCTTTGCTGCACGAGTAATGCAGAAGCTCGTGGCAAGGGTGCCTTATCTAAACGCAAATGCCAATCCCGTATGCGCACTTTCCCATCAAGAAAACGGCGCAGTAGAGCGACTTTGGTATCAGTGGCAGGTTTTTGGGCTATTCCTCAATAAATTCTGATGATTGCCCACCAATTTTTTTAATGGAAACCAGTTTTGCCAGCATTATGAGTATTAGTGAGATCAGACAGAGAGCCATCATCAGATAGAATGCATCTCCATGCCATTGTGCAAAGAGTGATCCTGCGATCATGGTGCCTGCCGCCATGAAAAGACCTGACAGCATGGTCAAAAGCCCCTGTGCGGTACCAGATAGATGATCTTCGACAAATTCAGACAAGAAAAACATGGTGCCAAGATGGCTGGCTGCGAAGCTGGCCGCATGCAGAATTTGAAGCAGGAAATAGCCCTCTACGGGTAAATCCAATGGGAAAAGTCCCCAGCGGATAATTCCGCCTATTGCACCTATCGTTAGTAGTCTTGGCCATGTGAGCCAGATGGACAGACGCTTGGAGAAGGTGAAGAAGACAATCTCGAATATGACGGAAACTGCCCACAGGAACCCGATTTGGGTTTCGCCAATGCCAATTTCTTTCCAGAAAATAGAGCCAAATCCATAGAGCAATGAATGGCTGGCTTGAAGAAGTGCTGTCGCTAGCAGAATGATCCAGAACCCGGTTTGTACAAATTGTTTCAGATCTTTCCATTCGAAGGATGCGGTTTTGGCTAGTGTCTTGCCATCTTCAACTCTGGGGTCCATGGGCAATAGAAAGGACAGAAGGGCAGTTATACAATTACCTGACACCAGCATCCAGATGATGGAGCTTTCGCTCCATGTGGCGATAATTGACCCGCCAACCAGATTTGACAGGATAAAAGCTGCAGATCCCCATAGACGCATACGACCATAATCAAGGTTAAGCCTGCGCACTCCTGCCATGGCCAATGAATCAGACACTGGAACGATGGCTGCCTGAAACAGACTGGATAGGATCATGACCATCATTATCCAGACCAGGGAGTTTGAAAGCAAGATGGCGGCGAACGTGAGGAAGTAGAAGAGGCTGTAAATGCGCAACGTCAATCTTCGATCACCGAGCTTATCGGCAAGGCCGCCCATGATGGGAGTGAAGATCACACGGGTAATCAGAGGTATGGTGAGAACCAGACCTATGGCCTGCGGGCTTAATCCGAGATCTTTCAACCAAAGGGAGAAATAGGGAATATAAATCCCCATTGGAATGAAAATACCACCAAAAAAGACCGACATGCGCCAGCTGTAATCTGAATTTCTTTGCATTTGCATTGCGGGTCTACTCAGCAGAAAATAAACTGTGGTTAAGGATTCGCAGGTAGAATCCTGATCAAAGATGCGGGAAATGGCCGAATTCTCGGCCATTGAGATAGGATACGGTCTGAACCATGAGCAAGCCGACACTACCATCGCCTTTGCGGCAAGAGGACTATCTGGCCATTGAAGCTGCGGTTATGGAAACCGCAAGAGGACGATGGTTCTTATCGGAATATGCTCGCAGAAATCGGAACGCTGATACTGATACTCTATTAGGCGCGATTGATAAACTGGAAAAAACGCTTGTTAAAGAGCGTGCCCCGGGGATGGCAGTCGAGCGCTTGAAGATGGATCTGTCAGATATCGCTCAATCCATTGAAAAGACAAAAGAAGAAATTGCTCAGATCAAGCATGAAGATGATGTGGGAACTGAACGCTTCGTACGGGCTTCCAGTGAACTTGATGCCATAGTAACGCAGACAGAGAATGCGACCGGTGAAATTTTGGGCGCAGCAGAGAAGATTCAGGAATATGCCTGGACTTTGCGTGAACAGGGCGCGGATGAGGGGCATTGCGATTCACTGGATGAGCAAGCGACCAATATCTATATGGCCTGCTCCTTCCAGGATTTGACCGGCCAGCGTATTCAGAAAATCGTGGACGCCATGCGCTATGTCGAAAAGCGCGTGAATGCAATGATTGAGATTTGGGGGCTGGAAGAAGGCGAAATCAATGTGGACGCTGGTGCTGTCCGTGAAGATGACCAACGCCCGGATGCCCATTTGTTGAATGGCCCTGCCCTCGAAGGGGAAGGGGTCGATCAAAGCGATGTAGATAATCTTTTTGGTTCTGTTGAGATAGAAAGCGATCCTGCTGATCAGGACGATGTCGATGCGTTGTTCGACACCGCTGTTTCTGGTGACAACGTGGAAATTGAAGCGGAAGCCGTTGCCATTGATGAAGCAGGTGAAGTCGATTTCGACAGCATCGATTTTGATAGCATCGATCTGGATGAAAATGCAGCTATCGAGAATGTTTCTCCGACTATCGATGAGCAGAGTTTGGATAATGTGGAAGCGTCTAACGAGATGGGCGCTCCCGATGTAGACCATGATGGTGAGGTTGACGGTGTGGCTGACGTTTTTGCTGCTCCGATGGATGTTGCCTCCTCTGATGAAGTGATTGATGGGGAGCTGGAAGCTGATGTTTTTGCCACCAGTGCCGCTGTAGATGAGCCAGTTGGCACTGAAGAGACTGATTCCAGTGAAGACATGTTTGAAACTGTCGCAGGTGGTGATCTGCCAGAAAATGGTGTGATGGAGCGCAGCGAAAACGGTATCGAATTTGTCGAAACGACCGAGTTGGATTGGGCGGACTCCGTCAGCTTGGAAGATTTGGAGGAATCTGACGTCTTTGCTTCCTCTGCATCTACTGAAACTGAGGATAGTCCTTCTGCCGTTTCAGAAGATGGTTTTTCTTCAGCAGATGCAAATGAAGAGGAAAATGCAGAACTGACAGAAATTACTGAGCCTGAGATTAGCGATGAGGCTTTTGCCTCCATGGAAGAGCTTTCGGAAGAGATTTCTACCGAGGCTGAAAATGATCTTGCATTCAGCGAACAAGAAACACCGATTTCTGCACCAGTAGATGAAGATCAGGTCGAGATGCTCGACGATGATCTTGATATGGTGAGTGGAGATGATAACCAGCTCGTTGCCGAGATGCACAAAGTAGCGGCTGAAATGGACCGTGTTGCAACAGAGATGGGTTTGGAAGGAACTACGAAATCTTCTTCCAATGAGACCGCACAGCAGGGCAATCTGGAATTGGAAGCAGAAGAACCAGCACCGTTGCAGAAGCGTGTAACAGATTTTGGATAAACTTCTTCTTTAAAACGAAGAGACCTGACCAATCCTCTGTCACCCTTTGTGGCAGGGGATTTTTTGTGCCTGTTTGTGATTGGCAATATCAATGTATGACAATAAAAAAGGAAGCCAATGGCTTCCTTTTTTAGATCTTGCTCGATGATACCCTGAGCGCATTCCTGTTCGAAAACCGCATGCACTGTTCGGAAAATATGCTTTAGCCGAGGCGGCCGGAAGCATGGGCCAGCATCGTATAAACCTTTCCGGTCTCGGATGTCAGATATCCCATGGTTGCTGTACCGTCACGGTCCTTGCGGGTGATGTCATCCAGAATTCGCTCGAAGTCGCCGATATAGCGATTCACGGTGGTCCGGAAATCATTATCTCTCTGATAACGCATGCGAACATCTTCAAAAGTCTGCTGCCCTTTCAGAGTATAAAGACGACGAGTGAAACTTCCAGCCTCGCCACGGCGATAGCCTTCCCAAGCCATGGTCTGGTTGGTCGCATCAATGCCGCGTACGATATCTTTGCTCAATGGAGCCAATATTGCAGCGTCACCTGGTTGTGGCATGGCATCTTCTGGTTGGGAAGAAGCGCGACGCAGCAAATCAGACACCCAGCCACTACGTTCCTCGGATTCCATCGAGTTCTGTGGTGCATATGGGCTTGGGCTGGATGCAATATGGCTATCCTGCAATGGTGGTTGTGATTGCGATTGCTGGATTGGCGGGATCGATGGAGCAGAGCGATTGCTTTGACTGACCGGAGGCAGGGATGAACGCTGTTTTGGAGCGTGATCACTTGGCACCGTATCAAAGTTGTTGCCGTGCCGCTGAACGATTCGGGATAGCTCTTTCAGAGCATCTATCTGTTCGGTAACGACACGACGCATTGCACCAGTTGCTTCCTTGGTTTCCTGTGGCAAATCGGCAAGACCATGCTTGAGTTCAGAACGTGTTGTATCGAGATCACGTCTGATATCCTGCGTGATGGTGCGGATATCAGTTGTTGCCTGTTCGAAACGGTTATTGGCGTCCGAAATGGTCTGGTTCATTTCTTCTGCCATTTCGAGCTGAGCAGCACGCACTGTTTCTGCTGCGCGGCGGCCCTCGGTGGCAGCATTGATGCGCAGCTGTTCCAGCTGATCCATCACATCTTTTGTAACCCCTTCGGTGCTCTGGCTGAGCAACATGCCGACATCGCGAGCCCGACCTTCAGCGGTGTTGAGCGTGGAGCCGATCATATTGGTGAAGTTGTTCAATACCTGCTCAATCGCCTCGGTACGACCAGAAAGTTCTTCTGTAAGGGCGGAGAGGGCGGCTTGTCGCTCCTCTACGCTGCCTTGCAGACGACTGCCGGTGCTTTCCATGAAGCGGGTTGTGTTGGCCAGGGCAGATGCCTGCTCTTCGAATTTCTCGGTCAGAGTGGAAACTTGACCAAGAATATCAGTTGAGACAGAGCGCAGGTCCTGAACATTGCCGGTCAGTTGGTTGGCAGAAGCGCCAGCCTTGTCTGTGACATTTTCAACCACTTCGCGGAACTGATTGGTCTGATTGGACAGGCTTGCCTCAATAGTGGAGAGAGAGCGTCCTGCATTGATCAGCAATTCCTGCAAGGTGTCATTGGCATTTTTCAGGCGGTCAACAATTTCGGTACCATCCGAGCGAAGGAGCTCATTGGTGGAGCTGAGAGATTGCGCCGCATCTTCGGTGGAAGTCTGAATTGATTGAACCAGACGCTTATTGGAATTGTCCAGATTGACGATGGCATCATGGCTGCTTTGAGCAATCGCTTTGACAAGATTGGAAGAAGACCCTTCCAGAGCAGTCCGTGCCTGATCCGTGCTGATGGTGAAGGCTTCTGCTGCACGCTCGGAGCTCGCTGAGACTGCTTCTGCAACAGATTGGCTGGTCTCTGCCAGTTTTTCGACTGCACGGGAGCTGTTCTCGGTGATCGCTTCAATGAGGTTTTCACCAGTTTGTGCCAAGGTTTGGGAAGCTCGCTGGCTTTCCACCGCAAAGCTCTGGGTAAGCTCCCCACCAGTGGCGGACAGGCTATGCAAAATGCTTTCGCCAGCTCGCTGGAATGTAGAGCTGATGGCATCGGAACGACTGTCCAGAGCCTGAATAACAGAATTGCCTTTTTCATCCAGAATGGCTGAAAGTTCCTGAGAACGAGCACCAAGTACCGCGTTGAAGTTCTCTGTCTTGGATGTGATCTCATCGCTTGCGGTTGTCAAGGTAGAGGCGAGGGAGTCGCGAGCCTTGGCACTTTCAGACGCAAAGTTGGTAGAGATTGCCTGCATGCGATCATTGAGAATAGCTTCAATCTGGGCGGAACGGCTATCCAGAGTTTCAGCCACTTCAAAGACCTTGCTGCCAAGCGAGACATTGATCTCGGCCACGCGGTCGGACAAGGTTTCCGTCAGATCATGAGCCTGGCGTGACAGGGTCTCGCCAACCATGGTGAGACGCTGATCCATGGTCTCGGTGATGTCTTCCTGACCCTTGGAGTAGGCGGAGGCCAGATCACGGGTGCGCTCAAGCAGTGTTTCATTGATTTGACGAGCGCGGTTATCCAGAGTGTCATCCAGACGATTGGCGCGTTCATCCAAAGTGGTATTCAAAACGTCGGCTTTGGAGGCAAAGGTCTGGGTCAGGTTGGTGACGTTCTCTTCGAAGCTGCCAAGACGCTTGGAAATATCCTGTTCGAACTCGGACGTGCTGGAGGTCAGGGCTCCGGCTACTTCCTGAGCTTTTGCACTTACGCTGACAGAGAACCCTTCCAGTCGGGTGTCCAGCATGGTTTCGATGTCGCCAGCACGCTGGAAGAGGGTCTCGTCCAGAGTGTTGATGCGTTTGTCAACGGAACTGGTCAGGTTGTCAAGGCGATCCCCCAGATGAGAGATGAGATTGTTGCCTTTTCCTTCTATGACTTCATCAAAGGCCTGCAGGCGCTCTTCCATTGCTGTGCGAATGCTCTCACTTTTGCCATCCAGGGCGTTGGAGAGTTCGTTGCCAGCCATCTCAAACAGCTCTTTAACCTTGCCACCACGTTGTGCAATGACCTTGGCGATTTCAGTGCCGACCATGGCCATGCGCTCTGTGACTTCAAGAGAACGGCTGTTGAGGGCTTCGGAAGCCTTGTTGGCTGCGTCATCAAGCTGGCCGGCAAAGCTGGCCGAATGCTCATCCAGCAAATTGCCCATCTTGCCGGATTTTTCATCCAGCAAGGAGCCCATCTCAGAAGTGCGCTCTTCGAGCATTTTATTGAGAGAGCCACCTTTGACTGCAACAGTGTCGTGGATGCGCTCAGATGTTGCATCCAGACGTTCGGTCAGCTCGCCACCACGATTTGTAATAATCTCGGCGATGCGAGTGCCGGTTTCGTCGAGTTTTTCGTTGATCTCGGTGCCGCGCAGAGACAAGTCCACCAAGAGGCTGTCCCCGGTTCCTTTGAGAGACTCGGATACCGCAGTGGACTGTTCTGTGATGGTTGTGACGATTTCGGTGCCCTGACTCTTGATGCTTGCTGCAACGGCAGAACCGGTCTCTGACATGGATTGGGTCATGTCGGAGCTGATATTGGTCAGGGTTGAGGTCACAGTCGAACCAATGGTGGTCAGATCTTCTGTCAGTTTGTCGCCGGTCTGAGCCATGGAATTGGTCATCTCGGAGGAGATTTCGCTCAAGCTGCCAGTAACTTTGGTGCCGATGTCTTTCAGCTCGCCGGTCAATTGCCCACCAGTAGAGGCCAGTTTGCCTGTAACGTCTTCACCAATGGTTTGCAGATTTGAGTTCATCTCCGCTCCCACAGTGGAGATGTTCTCGGTTACGGTTGCGCCGGTGTTGGACAAGGTACTGGTCAGTTCCTGACCCGCAGAAATGAAGCGATCGGTTACTTCATTACCGATGGAAGCCAACTGACCGGTCAGATCACTGCCGGTGGTTTCCAGGCGATGGGAAATATCCGTACCAGACACATTCAGCTGATCGGTGATGGATTGACCCGCATTGGTCAGTGAGTCGGTTACATTTGCGCCGGTATTGGACAAGCGATCTACCAGATCCGAGCCACGGTTGGAAAGAACATTGACCATGGTCTCGCCTGCATTGGCCAGAGCGATCGTGATCTGCTCGCCTTTTTCAGCCAGAGACAATGTCACGCGCGAACCAGCATCGGAAACGCTTTTGGAAATGGATTCGCTGGTTGTATTCAGTTCATCGGAGAGATTGGTGTGTGCACCATTGATGGAAGCACGCACTCGCTCGGAATTTGTAACGATGGCTTCGCGCTGGGTGATCAGCTCTTCGATCAGGGAGCGAATGCGCAGTTCGTTTTCGTTGTAGGCGCGTTCGAGCGAAGAAACTTCGTTATGCACCATTACTTCCAACTCGGAAGCTCGGGCCAAAGCACGTTCGATACCGTCGCTCATGGAGGCTACTTCGCGGCGTATGGCCTGCCCGACATTGACCACGGATTCCTTGGCAACATCTTCCGGCTCGACCAGACGCATGGCGACTTCGGCCATGGTGTGCGAAACGTGGCGCATTTCGTGGGCCCGAACGATCATGTAGGCCATGGTGAAAAACAGAATGACGGGCAAGAAAATTCCGGCAAGAGAGGCGAGTGCAGTGGGGGATTGCAAAATGCCGGAAAAATTGCCTGAAGACAGAGCGTCTGCGCCAAAAGACAGATAGAAGGCGCTACCGCCAAGACCAATCCACAATGCGGCAAGAACAAAAGCGATCCAGTAAGGTGTACCTGACGGAGCCTGACGCAAGGAATATAGCAGATTGCCGACAGATTGGCGATCATCATTTGCAGGTGCCGGACGTGTTTTGCTGGCTTTGCTGGATGATGGTGGAGCAATAGCGGGCTCTCTGGACGCTTTCAGGCTGTCCTGAGCAGCTTTTTTATCCGACTCTTGTCGGGCTGCCTCGGCGGGAGATTTATCCGCACCACTTTCTTCTTCACCAACATCGAAATCCAACTTGAGTGCATCCTCTACCGCTGACAATGCAGCTTCAGTTGGATCCTGAATTTTAGGAGACTTGTTTGCCATATCCGTCACGCCCCATTTCCTACTCGTTACACGTTGTCGCAAGTCTGACCTAAATCCAGATAAGGGATGATTGCTGAATTCAAACATCCTGTCTTAGCTGGGGTGCCTCATAGGTCATTTGCAACTGCGCTGTTTGCAGACATGGTGCCATCAGATGATGGTATCGATGTCAAAAACGAACAGCGAATGCTGGCAGATGAAATGTCCAAATAGACTGCTGCGGATCGGCTGGATGAAATCATGGTCCATCATGCAGAAACGCGGCGGGAATCTGGACAGCTTCCATCTTCCACCGGCATCACTGCATGGTAACCGGGTTGGAAATGCAAAGGAACAAGAAATTTCCGATATTTGGCTCCTTTTCTTCAGACGTTGATGATGGTTGCCAAATGGGACGATTGGGCCCGATTAGAGGTTAGTAGCTAAGCGTTTGAATCTCATGTCATAAACGTCTGGGGCCATTAACCAATCCCGTTTACCAAACTTGATTTGTGGGTGATGCATTTTTTTCGGGAAACTTTTGCTTTTTGGGGGGATTATGGTTAACAGAAATGTCAAAGTTGATTGAGCATGCGTTTTCGGACAACCGGACCAAAATGACGCCTTGAGGTTTTGTGTGGCTTGCGATGAAATTGGAATTGATATGAGTGATGTGATTGATTGGGCTCATTTGGAGCGGCAAACCATGGGGGAGGTGGAGATTGCAAGAGATGTGCTGCAATTGTTTGTGCAACATCTTGATGAAGCTCTTCAATATATGGCAATCGAAGATGTTGAGCTCGCAGCAAGAGTACATAAACTCAAGGGATCAGCACGTGGTGTTGGTGCGTGGAATGTTGCCAAGATTGCAGATCGATTTGTTCAGCCACAAGCAGATGTTACAGCCGATCTGGAAGATTTGAAGTTTGCAATGCAGGTGGCTAAAGGGGCTGCTTTGAACAAGCTGCGCAGTTTTTAACAATAAACAAGTGCTATGGATCCGCTTCGGTAAGCTTGCCTACGGAAAAATACGCTCCCATGCTTTTCGTTTGGCGAAAAGTCCTTTATAGCCATGATGAGACCATAAATTCCCCTGCTGGAAACAGATGGAGAGGACCATTTCCATCCATCACTTGGGGGCACTGATTAAGGTGAGAGTATTTGGATGCCGAAGATTACCTTTATTGCCTTTGATGAGACCAAGTATGAGGTAGACACCCCCAATGGGACCTCTGTCATGGAAGCTGCTGTCAAAAATGGCGTACCTGGAATTGAAGCTGAGTGTGGCGGTGCCTGCGCTTGTGCGACCTGTCATGTCTATGTGGACGAAGACTGGCAAGCCAAAAGCGGTGATCCTGATGCTATGGAAGAGGATATGCTGGATTTTGCTCAGGATGCCGAGCCAAATAGCCGTCTGTCCTGCCAGGTGCAGATGAGCGATGATCTGGATGGTATCGTAATTCGTATTCCGGAATTCCAAGCCTGACCAATCAGATAGAATGTGAGTTTTGAAAACCTCGTCACTTGTTAGGGCGGGGTTTTCTTTTGTCTCAGATAGGGTGAATGCGACTTTGTCTCTTTTCTCTCGAGGATTGATCGGTAATCCTGATGGATCAGGCGGTAGGAGAAGATATGACGGAGCGTGATGAACTGAGGCAGCGAGATTGCCTTGAGCGTAAGTGCAATCGTTTGGGTCGGGTCATGCCTCGGGTCGTGGATCTTGTTTGCGGGATGAAAATTGTGTCCCGGCAACGACAAAGGATTGTGCCGTTCGCGCAAGGGGATGTGGTTGAAATCGGCTTTGGTTCTGGTCTCAACTTGCCACATTATGATTGGGATCAAGTGCGATCGGTGACGGGGATCAATCCAGATGATGGTCTGCCAAGGCTCGGATGGAAGGCTATCGCACAGCAGGAAAAGCCGATAGAATTGCTGGTAGAGAGTGCCGAGGCCATGTCGCTGCCAGATCAAGTTACAGATAGCGTTGTTGTGACCTACAGCCTTTGTTCCATCCCTGATGTTGATGCGGCACTATCGGAAGCCAGACGGATCTTAAAGCCAAATGGCAAATTGTTCTTTTGTGAGCATGGCCTGTCATGCCGACCTTTGGTCGCAAACCTACAGCATAGTTTGACACCGCCTTGGCGCTGGATGGCCTCCGGATGCCATCTCAATCGTGATATCGGTACTTTGGTGCGTGCAGCCGGTTTCGAGATGGAAGCTTATGACATCTATGATCTGGGATTTGGGTCCCGTGTTTTCGGGACCCATCATGTCGGCTCAGCTGTGAAACGCTGATCATTCCGCCGGTGCCGGACGGGTGATCTTGCCGATCCATTCTCGTCCCTCTTCAGGGTCTGTTGGAACCAGACGGGCGAATATCAGACTGATTGTTGCCATACCTGCACCAATCAAAAAGACAGCGGCAGGACTGGCCAGCCAGATCAAGCCAAAAGCTGCAGGGATAACCACCGCGGCGATATGGTTGATGGTGAAAGCAACACCAGCTGTTGGAGCAATGTCAGCAGGATCCGCGATCTTTTGGAAATAGGTTTTCATGGCGATGGACATGGCAAAAAAGGCATGATCAATTACATAGAGTGCAGCGGCGACCCACGGGCTGGAGACAAAAGCATAGGCCACGAAGACGCCGATCAATCCGATATATTCGATGGTCAGCATTCTGCGCTCACCAAAGCGACCAATATATTGGCCAATCTTTGGTGCAAAGAACATGTTGAAGACGCAGTTGATCAGAAAAAGAGCTGAAATTTCATGGACATGATAGCCGAATTTTTCGACCATCATGAAGCCTGCAAAAACCGTGAAAATCTGACGTCTTGCTCCACCCATAAAGGTCAGCGCGTAATAGAGCCAATAGCGTTTGCGCAAGATTAGCTTTTTGTTCTGCGGTACCGTGGTCTGGAATTGTGGGAAGGTCAGCCACAAAAAGATAACCATGACGATGGTGATGCCACCAGCAATTGCGAAGACGGTCTCAAACGAAAGATGCAGGGTTTTCCAGGTGATGAAAATGATGCCATAGGCCGCTATCTGCGCCATGGCGGCAACTGACATGACTTTACCCATCATGGCCGGAGCCTGATCTTTCGGGAACCATTGTAAGGATAAGGATTGGTTGGCTGTCTCATAATAGTGAAAGCCGATGGACATCAGAATGGTGGTGAAATAAAGCCCCCATGCGGTCGGGAAATATCCGGTGATACCAACCCCGATGCCAAGCGTGAGCAAGGAGAGCAGGGCAAAGGTTTGCTCTTTCAGGATCAGCAGCACGAAAATGGCGGTGAAGGCCAAAAAGCCCGGTATCTCGCGAATTGACTGCTGAATGCCAATTTCCTTGCCGGTGAAACCGATCTCATTCACTGCAAAATTGTTCAGCAAGGTCCACCAGCTGGCAAATGACAACTGCATGGTAGCACTCATCAGCATGAGCATCAGAAGAGGGGTCTTCCAGGAGCTAGTCCCGGCAGGAGCAGTGGCGTGCATATTGGACCTGAAATTTGAGGAAACAGGACCGCACTTTATCAAGTCTGTAATCAATCAGTCAAATGAAAGGGTTTGATAGAATTGATGAATGAGATTGATAGTCACTGTTGCAAATGTTTGCGGATAATGTCGTGCGGCAGGGCAGGGACGAAATTGTCATCTCTACCTGTCGTGTCTTCATTCGTGATCATGGAATTGATGATTGCTTCCTCTGTCGATTGAACGACTGCGGTGAAGAATGGGTCCATTTGTTCATCCGGGATCATGTCCAGGGATTGCACTGAGCAATTGTCCGTCTTGGCTGCTGGATGATTGGCTGTTGAGAAAGCGAGGAAGATATCTCCCGATCCATGGCGGGCGATACCTCCGGTTTTGCTCATGCCGATGCCAATGCGACGAGCGAGGCGTTTGAGTTGATGTGGCAGAAGAGGGGCGTCGGTGGCGATGACCCCGATGATGGAAGAGAGCTCCGGATTGGTGCTGTTCTGGATCATCTGCGGCTCGATGAGGCCAGCTCCGATATTGTCGCCCAGAATGGTGAGTTCTTCTCTTGCGCCAAAGTTGGCCTGTACAAAGGAGCCGATGGTGTAGGTTTTGCCATCGAATTCCACTAGGCGAGACGCTGTGCCAGAGCCAGCTTTGAACCCGAAGCATTTCATGCCGGTACCGCCACCAACGCTGCCTTCCTCGATGGGGCCGGTGGTCGCGCCTTCAATTGCCTCAAACACATGTTCTTTTCTGACGTGAAAGCCATTTATGTCATTCAAGAATCCATCATAGGTTTCTGCGGCCACAGGTAAGCCAAAGCTGTCATTGAATTTCTCGGGCCAGGTTTTGGTAGCCCATTCAATCGTCGCATCGCGGGTGATGCCGCAGCTATGAGTGTTTGTGATGGTGATCGGTAGGCCGAATTTGCCGACTTCTTCGATATAGTGAGAGCCGGTTAGCTCGCCATTGCCGTTGAGGCTATGGATGCCCGCAAAGACGGGGTCAAAGGTTGCATTGATCGGGCGAGGTAGAATTGCGGTCACGCCTGTGCGGATGGGGCCTTGGCCGACCGTTAGCTTTCCGCTTCCTTCCTTGATACTTACATAACCAACGCGAATGCCTTCGACATCAGTGATTGAGTTCCATTCTCCGGTCGTGCCAGGGAATTTCAAACCCAAGCCTGCTGCGCGTGTTTTTCCAGACGGAGTGGTCAATTTCGGGTTGGTCATGGAACACTCCAATATGCGGGTTTGAATTGATTTGAAGGGACGGGTTAGCGCATCAATTCGCGCATGGCCTGATCGATGCCTTCCAGTGTCAGTGGGAACATACGGTCCTGCATGATCTGTTTGAGCATGCCGATGGAATAGGTATATTCCCAATGACGCTCAGGGGTCGGGTTCAGCCAAACAACCTGATTATAAATGTCTTGCACCCGTTCCAGCCAAGTGTGGCCTGCTTCATCATTCCAATGTTCAACCGAGCCACCTGGATGGGAAATCTCATACGGGGACATTGCGGCATCGCCGACAAATATGATCTTATAGTCCGATCCAAATTTATGCAGGATGTCCCATGTTGACATTCGCTCGCTATAGCGGCGTGCATTGTCTTTCCAGACGAACTCATACAGGCAATTGTGGAAGTAGAAATATTCCAGCTGTTTGAACTCGGTGCGCACTGCTGAGAAGAGCTCTTCGCATATTCTGACGTGGTCATCCATGGAGCCGCCAATGTCAAAGAAGATAAGAACCTTCACTGCATTATGGCGTTCCGGGCGCATCTTGATATCGAGATAGCCTTTGTGGGCAGTGTTGCGAATGGTGCCGGATAGATCCAATTCTTCCTGGCTGCCGGTCCGGGCAAATTCACGAAGGCGGCGAAGCGCGATCTTGATGTTGCGGGTACCGAGATCCAGATCTCCGTCCAGATCCTTGAACTCTCGCTTGTCCCAAACCTTTACGGCACGTCGGTGGCGGGATTCGTGCTGGCCAATGCGGACGCCTTCGGGGTTATAGCCATAGGCCCCGAAGGGGGAGGTGCCTGCTGTGCCGATCCATTTGGAGCCGCCTTGATGGCGATCTTTCTGTTCCTTGAGACGTTCCTTCAGCGTCTCCATCAGCTTCTCGAAGCCACCCAAGGCTTCGATCTCGGCTTTTTCTTCTTCAGTGAGGAATTTCTCTGCCAGTTTCTTTAGCCATTCCTCAGGGATAGAGGCTTCTTCAACTGCATCAGAGACCGTTTCCAGACCTTTAAAAACGGTAGAGAAGACACGATCAAACTTGTCGAGATTGGTCTCATCCTTCACCAAGGCGGCGCGGGATAGGAAGTAGAAATCTTCGACATTCTTCTCTGCCAGATCCGCTTCCAATGCTTCCATCAGCATCAGATATTCACGCAAGGAGACAGGAACTTTGGCGGCCCGCAATTCGGCAAAGAAATGTATGAACATGGTCAGGCCTCACTGCGGGTTTTACTGGGCTGGAAAATATCACTTGCCAACAGATAGGCGGCAAGTAATGGCGGGTCAAGCCTGACCTTTTGAAGGTTGAGCTCCTTGCTCGTCCTGATCTGATTGATCCCGAAGGGCTTTGATCACTGCTCCCAGAGTCGGGGCTGGCGCATGTTTGAAAGGCATGGGGCGGCAAAGGGCAATGGTGGCAAGACCGATGCGTGCAGTCAGAATACCATTCAGAAGGCCCTCGCCAAGTTTTGCGGAGAGGCGGGCTGCCAGGCCGTGGCCGACAATCTGCTGAAGCAGGGTTTCGCCGGCAGCCATGCCACCAGTGATGGCGAGATGTCCGGCGATGTGACCGGAGAGCTTCAGCATGGCGATAAAGCCCGGGCGATTGCCATAGGCCTGAGCGATTGCACGGACCATTCGTACGGTTTCAACGAGTACCACAATGATGTCAAACAGAGCGCGAGGGCTGAGTGCAGTGACTAGTGCGACACGCTTGGCTGCTTGATGCACACGATGGTTGGCTGCAGCATCAATCTGACTGATGAGGACCTGCTCCGTCTGCGCCAAAATGGCATCGGAATCGAACAGATGTGGTAGGTCGCTTTTCAGTGTTTGGCGTGCCTTGAACAGAGCTGGTTGAGCGCTGTAGAGCGAGAGCATCTGATTGGCAAATCGCGTTGCGCTTTTCTTGTCGCCATGGTCGTAAAGTTGATCTGCCTCCGCTCTTAAATGATCGAGTTTTGAGAGGCGCCTGAGGGCCAGAAACTCTCTTCCCAAAAATGCTAGGAGAGTGGTTGCGGCAATTGCCAGAAGAGCGATGCCTGTCCAGCCCAACCATTCGAAGCGAGCAAAGAGAGTTCGGATCAATTCGTCCAGCCAGAGCCCGAGCGCGAGCAGCACAAGGCCAGATAAAGCAGACCAGAAAATGGGTGCCAGAGACCAGCCTTTTTTCTGAGTCAGATCAGGGCTCTGTGCATCTGAGTTGAGAGATTGAGTCGGGTTCATTTCCTCTTGCCAAGTTGGTTGAGGTGTCATGGAAAGCTGCGCTTCAGACGGATCCTTTACCGATGGCTGAGGTTGGTTTTCGGTCTTGCGATCCAGCTTTACTGCGCGTGGTTTGCGGGTTTGCTGGCGCTGGTTCGAGCCGGGAGAACGGGAAGAAGAAGAGGTCATTTCAGGCTGTCTCCAAGCAGGAATTCAAGAGCACGGTCAAGGCGGATGTGAGGCAATGAAAGCGGGAAGCCTTCTGCTGTTTTATCCAATTCCGGTGGGCGGAACTTTACGAAACACATCGGATCATGACTTGGGAAGCTTTCTTCAGATTTTGATTCATCTTGTGCCTCTAAATCTGGGTTGTTTGGATTCCAGGGCCCTTCAAATTCTGATTCAATTGCTTTGAAAACTGATTCAGGATTCTTGGGTAAGTCTCCGGGGAATAAGGCGAATTCTGTTTTTCCGTCAAATTCATCTTCACCTAGAGATTCACCTTTCATCGGGATGCCGACGAGAGAGGGAAGTTGCTCTCCGTCCATCTCCAAGGTGGCCTCCTGGGTCGCTCTCACGGCGGCTATTGCCATGCAAGATATCTCTGCACCAGCAGCTTCTGCTCGGGTGGCAGCCCGCTCAACAAGACGTTGGAGGATAGCTTCCAAACGGTCGTGAGATGTGTGGTGCAAATGGTCAGCCTTGGTGGCGGCAAAGAGGATCTTGTCGATGCGTCGCGAGACAAGATTGCGAAGCCAAAAACGCTTGCCAGGTCGGAAGGCTTTCAGAATTTCGGTAAGGGTTTCTTCCAGCTCAGCCAGAGTGTCAGGGCCTTCATTCAAAGCGGCGAGCAAATCAATCAGAACGACTTGCCTGTCGAGCCGTGCAAAGTGGTCACGATAGAAAGGAAGGATGATGGAATTCTTGTAAGCTTCGAAGCGCTTTTCCATCAGTGCCCAAAGCGATTTTCGATCCTTGCTATAGAGGTGATCGGGCAATGGTGCAAAGGTCAGTGCTGGACTATCCTTCAAATCTCCAGGCATTAAAAAGCGACCAGGAGTGAGTAGCGCATAGGCGCCTCGATCCTTCTTGGCCCGCAACAGATAATCGGTGAAATGGCGAGCGGCTTCCCGAGCGATTATCTCTATTGCTGGCTCTTCATTTTTTGTGTCTTTGGGAGTGGGGTCCGGTTCACTGGTCACGCTCACTGCATAGGCCAGCCAGTCGATTGCATGAGCACCATAATTGGGTCTCGCAGCTTGCTCAAAAGACCGCGCAGACCATGTTCGATAATCCAGATCCATCAGGGTCAGATCGAGCAGCCATTCGCCGGGATAGTCGACTAGATCAAGTGCCAGTCGGCCACCTTGTATCTTTTGTTTCAAGGTGCCGGTGGATTGGTATCTCAATCCCAATCGGACTTGGGAGGTGCGGCTGGTTGAGACGGGCCAAATCCGTTTTTGGGTCAGATCGGCGATGTGATCTTCATAACGAAAGCGTGGCGTGAGATCATCTGGTTGAGACGCTATTTCTGCTGATCCTATGCGGCCGGATGAATGTGCTTCAAAGCGAGGTAGGCGACCGCCATGGATCATGTTGTGCAGGCTGGATGAGATAAAGATGGTTTTGCCGGAGCGGGCCAATCCTGTGACGCCAACGCGCAAGGTTGGCTCTGTCAAATCACTGGCAAAGTCTGACAAGTTTGCAGCGGCAATCCGCGCTTCTTCAAAAAGGCCCATTATCCTGCTTTCCGTTCCACACCTTGTCTTTCATGTAGGCAAGGTGTGGGGGAATTGCAATCGTGAGTTCGGGTTGGTGTGATTGGCGATCCTTGGAACTATCGTTGGAACTCTTGCAATGGAAGATCATTGACCGGTTCGTTCATTTCTATTTGCTCTGTGGGACTAAGCAGGTCGCGTGGTTTGATGAAATCGGTCAAAGTAGCTTTTTGAGCGCTGATATCATTCCAACTTGCGACATCGAAATCCAGAACTGCAAGCGCTCCGGTTGGGAACTTGGTTTCAATGTCTGCAATCAGCTCCGGGTTTCCTTGGCTAATCAAGCGCAGGGCAATTTCCTGCATGCCAGTGTTGTGGCCAATGATCATGAGGGAGTGGCTATTTTGTGCATGCTGGCGAAGCTGGATCAGATAATCAGGGGCATAGCCTTCATAGAGCGCATTTAGTAACTGAATGGATGTATCAGATTTCAGCCCTGGTAATATGCCTGCCAGTGTTTGGCGGGTGCGCATGGCACCGGAGCATAAAATACGCTCTGGCTGGTATGATTGCTCAATCATATATCGTGCCAAATTGGGCATGTCATTGCGGCCTCGTTTGTTCAACGGGCGATCATAATCAGCCAGTGCAGGATTGGCCCATGAAGATTTGGCGTGTCTAAGCAGATAGAGCCGCAGCATGATTGCGTATCCTTTGCGGGTTAAGGATCAATGCCTATTTGTTGTGTATGGTGCAGGTTAGCTCATCTGGTCAATGCCCAGAAAGCAAGATAGGCTACTTCCTACGGGCTGAATGCACCACGACTCAGCTTTCCCACCTGTTTTGTTTTCATATATCGAGATGGACTGCATTTGCATGACAAACCATTCCTATATCGACAGTTATTATCATGACACCATCGTTGCCAATGGACCAGCCCTGCCGTTGGAGGCGGGTGTGGAAGTGGATGTCTGTGTCATTGGCGCAGGCTTGGCTGGCCTGACTGCAGCGAGAGAATTGTTGCAGCATGGAAAGTCGGTTTGTCTATTGGAAGCTCATCGTGTTGGGTGGGGAGCATCTGGTCGTAATGGTGGCTTTGTCTCTGATGGTTATGCGGAAGGCACGCTAGCGTTGGAGAAAAAATTGGGCTTTGACCATGCCAAGGCACTTTTCGATCTATCCTGTGATGGCACGCACTATGTGCGTAGGGCCATTGATGAGCTGGATGCGCCCGAAGTGCCAGTGCAGGAGGGTTGGTTACGCGTTCTGCGTCATGATGGGGCAGAAGAGGGTCTGAAGCGGTCTGTTGAACGCCTCGTGGAGGCCTACGGCGCTTCCTACAGCTTCTGGGATAAAGAGCGTGTCCGTGAAACTCTGCGTTCTGAGCGTTATTTTCAAGGGATGGATGATTCTGGGGCTTTTCATATTCATCCGCTGAATTATGCATTGGCTCTGGCTGATGATATCAAGTCCAAGGGTGGCATCATTGCTGAAACGTGTGCGGCCCAGCAATTGAACAAAGATGGTGCTGGTTGGCGTGTTGCGACGTCACAGGGGCGTGACGTGAAGGCTGGTAAGATTCTTCTCTGTGGTAGTGCCTATATGGAGAAGCTCTATCCAAAGTTGGAGCGATCAATTTTGCCGGTGGCCACTTATGTGGTGACATCAGAATTGATGCCGGAGAAAATTGAGACTGCCATTCGGTATCGCGGTTGTATCGGGGATACCCGACGGGCAGGGGACTATTATCGCTTGGTGGATGATGGTCAACGTTTGCTTTGGGGTGGTCGTATCACCACCCGCAAATCCGAACCTGTGCAGCTGGCTGATATGCTCAAGAAAGACATTCAGTCTATCTATCCGCAATTGGAGGACTTCAAGATCGAGCGTGCCTGGGCTGGTTTGATGGGCTATTGCGTTCACAAGATGCCGATCATGCGTGAAATGGAGCCGGGTATCTGGGCGGCGACCGCTACAGGCGGCCATGGTCTGAATGCGACAGCGACATTGGGCATGGTGGCTGCGGAAGCCATGGCTGGTGTTGGCGATCGCTACAAACTGTTTGAGCCATTTGAAGCGGCGTGGGGTGGTGGTGCTGTGGGTCGATTGGGGACCCAGCTTGCCTATTGGGGCATGCAGGCAATGGATTGGTGGGACGAAGTTCGTTCCTGAGCGATCTGTCTGTTATTGCTGACAACCAAATACAAAATGCCCGGTTTGAACCGGACATTTTGTTTCCTGACATGTTCGCCAATCAGCGCTGGCCACGGGCCATGAAGGCGAGGCGCTGGAACAGATGAACGTCTTGTTCGTTTTTCAGCAATGCACCGTGCAAAGGCGGAATAGCCTTCTTGCTGTCCGTTTCGCGCAAGGTTTCCAGATCTATGTCTTCATTGACCAGCAGCTTGATCCAGTCCAGAAGCTCTGATGTGGAGGGTTTCTTTTTCAGACCTGGTACCTCACGGATGGAATAGAAGCTGGAAAGAGCCTGCTGAAGAAGGCGGGACTTGATGTCAGGGAAATGCACCTCGACGATGTCGTGCATGGTCTCTTCGTCCGGGAATTTGATATAGTGGAAGAAACAACGACGCAGAAAGGCGTCGGGGAGTTCTTTTTCATTGTTGGAAGTGATGATGATGATCGGGCGTTGTTTGGCCTTTATCCGCTCACCGGTTTCATAGACATGGAATTCCATGCGATCGAGTTCTTGCAAAAGATCATTTGGAAATTCAATATCGGCCTTGTCGATTTCGTCGATCAACAATACGGGGCGTTTGTCGCTGACAAATGCATCCCATACCTTGCCTTTACGGATATAGTTGGCGATGTCCTTGACCCGCTCATCACCCAGCTGGCTGTCTCTCAGGCGTGATACCGCGTCATATTCATACAAGCCTTGTTGCGCTTTGGTTGTCGACTTGATGTTCCATTCGATCATTGGTGCATCAAGAGCGTTGGCGACTTCCTGAGCCAGAACAGTTTTGCCGGTGCCGGGTTCTCCTTTGATCAGGAGGGGGCGTTCCAGAGCGATGGCGGCATTTACCGCGATCTGCAGATCTTCTGTCGCGACGTAATTGGCGGTGCCTTCAAAACGCATGAGGTAACCTTCTTAATTCCTGGATATGCCCTATGCGGGCTGATTGTGGCAGACCCTATTGCGCTCATTGTGAGATGGCAAGGGTCCAAAGGGTGGTCGCAATTGCCTAGAGGGCGGTAATTTTTTCCCCCTTTGAGGGTTGGTGGAAGATATTTCCTGCTTAATAGAAGGTTAAATTTAATGTAACTAATTGATATATATTATTTAAAAATAATTTACCAAGTTGGCCCGTTCCTTGCTGTGTTACTCAACAACCTTGTGTGTATCAGATTTGTAAAAAAGGATGAGAGATGGGTCTTTTTGCTGCTTTGAATGCCTCTGTGAGTGGCTTGCGTGCGCAGTCGAACGCTCTGGAGAATATTTCCGGTAATATCGCGAACTCTCGTACGACCGGTTTCAAACGCGTCGACACGTCTTTTGTTGACCTTGTTTCCAACTCCAATACTTCGATCAACGCGCAGCGCTCCGGTGCAGTCCTGTCGAATTCACGTCAGACCAATACCGTTTCAGGTGTAGTTCAGCGTTCCGATACCGGTACGCATATGGCTATTTCGGGTGATGGCTATTTCGTTGTCCAGAAGAAGATTGGTGAAGCTGACGGGCGCCCGATTCTGGAGGAGGTGCCTTATTATACGCGTCGCGGTGATTTTTCGCTCGATAAAGATGGTTATCTGGTCAATGGCGCTGGCTATTATCTCAATACCATTGAATTGGATGATACGACCGGAAACCCGGTTGGGTCTGTTCCAACTGTGCTGCGTGTCGATAATGATTTCATGGAAGCTGACGCGACGACCGAAATTACCTATAAAGGTAACCTTGCCAGCTATCCACAGACAACCAATGCTGACAAGAATGTTGTTGGTTCAGAATTGATGAACCCGGCCAATTATACCAATGATCCGACCGTTGGTGGTGCTGGTTTTGTACAGGCAGCAGATGAAACGCGGTTTCTAGCTGACTCCATTGCCGGCGGAGCGATTACTGCCTATACGGCAAACGGTTCCACTGCTTCGGTGCAGATGCGTTGGTCAAAGACCTCGACCAGCCCTGATACCTGGAACCTGTTCTACTTGACTGACAGCACCGCTACTGGTGCCAATGCCAAATGGCGCAACGTTGGTCAGAACTATATTTTCAATGCGACGGGTGAACTGAATCCGCCACTGGCGAGTGTCACAGTTACCAGTCTTACGATTGATGGTGTGAATCTGGGCAATATCAGTCTGAACCATGGCGGTGACGGTATGACCCAGTTCTCCAACTCCAACGGCAATGCCAAGGTCAATATCTCGCAAAATGGTGCGGCTGCCGGTGAATTGCTGGATGTGAAAATTTCTGATACCGGCAAGATCGTGGCCAGCTATTCCAATAGTAAGACCCGAAATATTGCTGAAATTCCATTGGCCTCCTTTAATGGTGATAATTATCTGGCTCGACAAGATGGCGGTGTGTTCCGTCAGACAGAGGAATCTGGTCAGGCCATTTTGGGGGCAACCGGATCGATTGAAGGATCTGCGACGGAAGCCTCCAATACTGATATTGCGGAAGAATTTTCCAAGATGATCGTAACCCAGCAGGCCTATTCGGCCAATACGCGGGTTCTGACAACTTCCAAAGATATGTTGCAAGAGATCATGCAGGTGATCAGATAACGCCTTGATGGGGTTTCCAAGGGCTTTGGGCGCCCTTTTGAACGGTGTGTAAGACAAGAAGACCAGTCCGGCATGCTGTCGGGCCGGTGAGGATGGTACCATTCTGGTGCCGGTGAGGAAGATATGTCGCTTAGCAATGCTATCAATTTGGCAACATCGGGCCTGACGGTCACTCGTCAGGAGCTGGATGTTGTTGCGGGTAACATCGCCAATGCCCAGACACCGGGCTACACCTCCAAGACAACCGCTCGCAAGACGGCTATCGGTGATGGTCGAACAATTGGCGTTTTGTCGAACGGGACCAAGCGCAGTCTTGATATGCATGTTCAAAAGCAATATTGGCGTGAAAGTGCGGCGACTGAATATACCAAGTTGATGAGCACTTATTTGCATCGGGTGGATCAAACTTTTGGTGAACCGGGAAGTGCGAATGCACTGGATACTGGTATCAATAATCTGACCAAATCCATGCAGGCGCTTGTAACAAGCCCGGATAGCCAGGTGGCGCGAGAAGACATGCTCTCGCATGCGGCCCTGTTGGCCCAGCAGCTGAATACAGCCAGCAATGATATCCAGACCATGCGTCAGGAAGTTGAAGGCGCCCTGAATGATGCGGTTGAGACAATCAATCATTCTCTGGAACAGATCGAACGATTGAATGATCAAATTCAGCGATACTCTACGGACGGGAGCGAGCCGTCAGCACTGTTGGATGAGCGGGATAGTTATATCAACAAGGTTGCTGGCTTGGTGGATATTGAAGTCCAACACGGCACGAACAACAATATCCGTATCAATACCACCAGCGGCACAACCTTGTTTGACCGTGAAGCGGTCAAATTGGAATTCAACGCCAATCCAAATGTTACGGCCGAGTCCAAATGGGATTCTGATTCCAGCAAATCCTCATTGGGATCGATCACGCTGGTCTCTGATCATGGCAATCGAATTGATCTGACATCGGATAAATCCTTCCAGTCCGGCAAGGTCGCAGCTCTTGTGGAGATGCGTGACCAAACACTGGTTGAGGCGCAGGCTCAATTGGATGAGATTGCGGCGGGTTTGGCGACAGCCTTGTCCAACAAGCAAGTTGATAGCACAGATGCCACCGTTGGTGCACAGACTGGCAAGGCGGTTGATTTGGCCGGGCTCCAGTCTGGTAACCCGATCACTCTGACCTATAAAGACAATGGTACAGGTCAGACGCACACTGTGACCTATATGCGCGTGGACAGTGCTTCATCCCTGCCATTGAGCAATGATGCAACCAGCCGCATTGATGACCGGGTCGTCGGGATCAATTTTTCAGGCGGCATGGCCAGTGTGGTGTCGCAAATTCAGGCTGATCTGGGTGCCAATTTTACTGTCAGTAATCCGTCCGGCGACAATTTGCAAATTGTCGATGATGGGGCTGCCAATGCGGTGGACGTCGTTGCCCTGAGTGCATCGGTGACGGTGACTGGCCTTGAAGATGCTTCGGGAAAATTGCCGCTCTTTGTTGATGGCGGGCAGGGCAACAAGGTTTTTACCGGTGCAGTGGAAGGTACACATCAAAAGGTTGGTTTTGCGAGCCGGATTGAAGTCAATATCTCGCTGAAGAATGATCCAGCCAAGCTTGTGCAATATGGTGCAGGGGTTGGTAATGCAGATCAGACACGCCCCAAAGCCCTTTATGATGCGTTGGAGAATACCAAATATGTATTCTCCTACAAGACGGGGATCGGGTCGGCGGCTCAACCTGCGGAGATGAGCGTTAGTGATTTTGCCCGTCAGGTCATCTCCTATCAAGGTGGACAGGCGGAGACAGCCAAGACACGTCATTCCGGTCAGCAGATTGCCATGAACAATGTGCAATCGCGTATGGATGATATATCAAAAGTTGATACGGACGGAGAGCTGGCCAAGCTGATGGAGTTGCAAAATGCCTATTCAGCCAATGCCCGGGTTCTGACCGCCATTCGAGAAATGCTTAATGCTTTGATGAGGGTCTAGGCGACCTTGCTGTTGGATTATAGGTGATTGACATGATTGGTACTGTTTCCGGCTATTCATCAACCATGATGGTGCAAACGCTGCAGAAGAACCGGGATGATCTTCAGGATGCCATGCGCCAGATCGGTACCGGTCGTGCATCGACGACTTATGGTGGTCTTGGCAATGATCGCGGACTTGCTTTGGATTTGCGGCATGAGATCTCACAGATCGACATGTTCAAAAGCAATATCGAGCAAATGCAGACACGTATCAAGGTCATGGATGACTCTTTGAAGCGCATCAATGGTATCGGCACCGAGGTTCGTGAATCTGCCCGGACGACCGAATATAATATGACGTCCGAAAACAAGTCCATGGCGCAGATTTCATCTACGACCCTGATGAAAGAGATGCTGGGGTTGCTGGATACGGAAATTAACGGACGGCACTTGTTCGCGGGGAAGAATACCGATAAAGCCCCGACGCTGGATTATGATCAGATCATGTATGGTCATAATGGTCAGCAAGGATTGATTGACGTTACCAATGAACGGATTGCCGCTGATAAGGGTACTGATGGATTGGGTCGTCTGGCACTGACCAATACTGCTGCAAATGTATCTTTGGATGAAGCTGCGACCGTATTCGGCCTCAAACTGAACAGTGTCAGCAACGGTCTGACCGGTGCAAGTGTTACAGGTCCTACTGGTGATCCGGCAACATTGGATGTCGATTTTGCCAGCAAGCCCAATGCAAACCAGGAATTGGTCTTGACCTTTGATCTGCCAGGAGGGGGAAAGCACTCGATTACCTTGAAAGCGTCAGACAATCCAACAGAATTGGGTGATGGTTATTTTCAGGTAGGGACGGATCCCAACGGGAATGCGGCTTCCTTGAAAACAGAGCTGGAAGCTCAGTTGAAAAAAGTTGTTACGGCGGAAGGAGAGGCGGCATCCCGAGTGGCAGCGGCCCTGGATTTCTTCAGTACCGGTAATGGTGGGGAACCAAAACGTGTGGTTGGTAGTCCTCCTGAAACAGCAACTACACTGGATACGGCTACCGTTGCAGGTAAGCCAACCGTGAATTGGTATGTTGGCGACAATGGTACTGATAGTGCGCGTGGAACGGCCAAGGCGCAAATAGATACGAATCTTGAAGTCGAATATGGTGTGCGTGCTAACGAGAAAGGTTTTGCTCGCCAGTTGGCTTATATCGCTGCCTATTCCATACCAGAATATACGACAGATGGAAGTGTCGACAAGAACCGCTACAAGGCGATGACCAGTGCCGTGGCAGGTGGCTTATCCATCAACCAACAGCAACAAACGGTACAAACCATCCAGTCAGAGCTTGCCATCACCAACAAGATGGGAACACAAACCAATGATCGTCACAAAGTAACTGAAAACATGATGAAAACCATGTCGGATGGCATTGAGGGTATCAATAAGGAAGAGGTGGCTGTGAAAGTGATGAATCTGCAAAACCGGATGCAGATGACCTATCAGACCACTTCCATATTGTTCAATCTGAGTTTGTCAAAATATATCTAGACCGCAAAGCCAGCACTTGAACTATTGAATTCCAAACTGCGAACAAGAATGCCTGTTTTGTTTGCCAACTGGCCAGCTATCGAGATGGTAGCTGGCCTTTTATTTTGCTGTCATATTTTGGATTTTGACAGCTGGAGGTGAGGGAGGCTTGAAAAGCGGTGGTATGGAATTTGTAAAACAAAAGGGCGCTCCAAAATTGGATCGCCCTGATATATTTCGGTTTTTTGCTTGAATTCAAGCCGGAGTAGATCTGAGACCTTCTGCAATATTCTTATTGATATTGATCAGGCTGTCGACTGACTTGTTTTCTGGATCTGTCATGATTTCGAGAGTGTGGTTGAAGGTAAAAATACCGAGATTAACCAGATTCTCTCTAACGGCTTTGGGCATTCCGTGATTTTCATCGAGAAGCTCGCCGACAAAGATCGTCCAGAGCTTGCGGTTGAAAGTCAGTGCTTCATCCAGCTCATCGCTCTTCAAACCGTTGGCCTTTGCGCGATTCAGTTTGGCTGCTGCTTGTAAAAGAAGATTTGCTTCCAATTCACGGGGGTCACCCGTCTTCTGGCCGGTGTCCTGATAGGCTGTTGCTGCTGCTGCCTGATTGTACATCCCGAAGTAACTCCTCTTCATACCTGATGAGAGCTTTTGCCTCTTTAAGTGCAGCATAGAGAGAATTGGTTAATATTTTATTATTTATGGCATCAACGAGTGTTAATGCGCTGGGCGCAGCCTGTAAAAACTGATTCACCAAAGTAAAATACAATTCTTTATGTTTGGCGATATCTTCGCCGAGATACATCAATTGCACACACAAATAAATGCGTTTGGCGGGGCTGTTGGCAGTCTCTGATGTCAGAATATCCTTTTCACGCATGATGGGGGCTTCACCATCTACGAAGATGCGTGCACGGCTATCTCCATTGGTGATGACACTGTTGCCGATGATGATACGTTCACCTGGTCGAAGTTCAATTTTAAGCGACATGAGGACGTCCTTGCCATTTTGCGGTCTTTTGCGCAAAGCTGTCTGACTGATAAAGCAATCAGGAAACCAAGGCAAAAAAAAAGGCGGGGTAACCCCGCCTTGATTGTTTTATATGTCCGATTAAGCCCGGAGGAACCGCGTAACGGCCTGGTCTGCCTGAGATGCCAGAGACAAGGCTGTGGTGGACAGCTGCTGACGGGTCTGCAATGCCAGCATGTTCGCACCTTCCTCGTTGGAATCGGCCAGAACCAGAGCATCGGCACCTGTTTGCAAGGTGTTGATGCTTTCCTTGGTGTAATCCTTACGGATTTGCACGGTGGAAAGGTTCGAACCGAAGGTAGAGGCCTGCTTGCGCAATGTCGTCAGAGCTTCTGATAGAGAATCCAGCTTGAGGTTGGATTCATCAGCACTCAAGGAACTTGCATCGCTGATTTTCAATCCGCTTGATGTCAAGTCAGCAGACTTGATGACCAGTTCGGATTTCTTGTCATCACGATGTTCGTTGAAGGCCACCGTCAAATCACTTCCGGTACCATTGATCAGATTGATGCCATTGAAGCTGGAGTCAGCTGCAAGCTTGTCAACCTGTTTCAGGATGTCGTTGAACTGTGTTACCAGCTCAGCGTTATCGGCATCGGAGGTAGAGGCGTAGTTGGTGATGGTGAACGTATCTGCATCGCCAGATGTTGCACCAGCGGTATAGGATACGTCCGTGCCACCTGGATCGGTTGCCGCAGCAGTACCGCCAGCCGTTGTACCAAGAACATCGGCAGATGCGCCAAAGCCAAGACCAGCTGCCAGCGAGATGTCACCAGCGGTGCTGCCACCGGCCTGGGTTGATGCTGTCAGAGTATCGGTGTTGACGACCTGCAGTTGCAGTTCCTTGTTACCGTTGGCCTTCAGATCAAGACGACCATCATCGGTGATGGATGCGGTTGCGACGCCAGAAGCGTTGATGTCGTCGACCAGATCCTTGACGGAATATTCGGCAGTTGCGGCAGACGCACTACCATCCGCATCTGTCAGGCTCTCACCAGTAGAGGTGAAATGCGCATTCAGATCGAAAGTTGTTGTTACGCCATTTTCTGATGTTGATGTAATCACCAGATTGGAATTGGTACCAGCGGAGAAGCCCAGATTATCAAGGCTCTGCTTTTCAGCACGATCTTTGGTGCTTGTGCCGGTCACACCTGACGTATCAATGCCAGCGCTTGACTGAATGTGTGTGCCTTTGGATGTGTTGTTGGCCTGCTGGGCCTGACGAACAGTGGATTGTGCACTTTCAACCAGCTTGGTGATGGCTTTGATACCATTGTCAGCTGCTTCCAGAGTTTTAATGGAATTGCCAATGCCGTCCAGCAGGTTGCCGAGGTCAGCCGCGCGGCTGCCGAGACCTTGTGAGGTGAAGAAGTTGGTTGGATTGTCCAACGCGGAATTCACCTTTTTACCAGTCGACAAGCGGTTTTGAGTAAGGGACATCATGTCTGCAGTTTTCTGCAAAGACAAAAGGTTCTGGCGGACGCCAGCTGATAGGGTGATATCCGACATTGTGTTACCTTTCTGGGTACTCGAATACAACTATGGCCTCTTTCTGAGGCTTAGTCGGATGATGGCTATGAAACGCTAATTTAAGGTTAATGGGATGTGCAGGAATATGATTAATGGCTTTCTCTGATTGCTTGATAGAAAACAAAAAAACGGCGGGGAAACCCCGCCGTTTGAAATCTTGTCAAAATTACCGATGGCTTTATGCTCTGAGGAACCGCAACACTGCCTGGTCAGCCTGAGACGCCAGAGACAGAGATGTTGTGGACAGCTGCTGACGGGTCTGCAATGCCAGCATGTTCGCACCTTCCTCGTTGGAATCGGCCAGAACCAGAGCATCGGCACCTGTTTGCAGGGTGTTGATGCTTTCCTTGGTAAAGCCTTCGCGAATGGTCACAGTGTTCAGCTTGGAGCCAAATGTTGACCCTTGCTTGCGCAGGCTGGACAATGCTTCTGACAGTGAATCCAGCTTGAGGTTGGATTCATCAGCACTCAAGGAACTTGCCTTGCTGACTTTCAAACCGGATGAGGTAAGGTCTGCACTTGAAATTGTCAGTTCAGATTTTCTGTCGTCACGATGTTCGTTGAAAGCCACCGTCAGATCACTTCCGGTACCATTGATCAAATTCACGCCGTTATAGCTTGAATCAGCTGACAGCTTATCGATCTGGTCGAGAATATCGTTGAACTGGCTGACCAGCTCAGCGTTATCGGCATCGGAGGTAGAGGCGTAGTTGGTGATGGTGAAAGTATCTGCATCGCCAGATGTTGCACCAGCAGTGAAGGATACGTCCGTACCACCTGGATCGGTTGCCGCAGCAGTACCGCCAGCCGTTGTACCAAGAACATCCGCAGATGCACCAAAACCAAGACCTGCTGCCAGAGAAACATCACCCGCGGTGCTGCCACCGGCCTGAGTTGTTGCTGTCAGAGTATCGGTATTGACGATCTGCAGTTGCAGTTCCTTGTTACCGTTGGCTTTCAGGTCAAGACGACCATCATCGGTGATGGATGCGGTTGCAACGCCGGAAGCGTTGATGTCATCGACTAGATCCTTGACGGAATATTCGTTGGTTGCGGCAGATGCACTACCATCCGCATCTGTCAGGCTCTCACCAGTAGAGGTGAAATGCGCATTCAGATCGAAAGTTGTTGTTACGCCATTTTCTGATGTTGATGTAATCACCAGATTGGAATTGGTACCAGCGGAGAAGCCCAGATTATCAAGGCTCTGCTTTTCAGCACGATCTTTGGTGCTTGTGCCGGTCACACCTGACGTATCAATGCCAGCGCTTGACTGAATGTGTGTGCCTTTGGATGTGTTGTTGGCCTGCTGGGCCTGACGAACAGTGGATTGTGCACTTTCAACCAGCTTGGTGATGGCTTTGATACCATTGTCGGCTGCTTCCAGAGTTTTGGTTGCATTGCCGATATTGTCCAAAAGGTTGCCCAGCTCATTTGCCCGTGTGCTGAGACCTTGTGACGTGAAGAAATTGTTTGGATTGTCCAGTGCAGAGTTGACCTTCTTGCCGGTGGACAGACGGTTTGCAGTCTGTGACATCAAGCTTGCGGTGTTTTGCAATGAGAGCAGGTTCTCACGTACACCTGCTGAAAGAGTAATTCCTGACATAATCCCCATAACCTTTCTGGTTTTTGTACTCGTGACCGTCCTTGGTCTGGGGTCAGAATGATCTCCAATTGAAAAACATTAGTAAAATTATATGGTTAACAGATGTCAGGGTTAATGTGTTGTAATTTTTGATGGTTAAGAATGTCCAAATTATTTCTGGCGGAGGTCAAGACTGTCCTGAAGTGCGCCAATCTGATTGGATTTTTCTTGCTTTGTCGGATTTGTTAAGTGATTTCTTACTATAGTTTTGCGCAACTCTGACACTCAAACTTTGTCTGAGTGTGTATGTTCCAACTGCGCGGGCTCAGATTTTCTATATATTTCTATCGAAATGGGGTTCGTCATCAGAGACTGCAGGTGCTGGTGCGGATTGATAGGCTCGTATCTTCATGAGTCCATCCGCTGATTTTTCAGCAATCTGAGCTGTTTCCATGGAGCTGTTCAGCTCTGACAGATCTTCGCCAGACAAAAGCTGCTGTTGTCCGAGTTGCCGCTTTTGTTTTCTGGCGTCTTTTTCCTGGTTATCCTGTTGGTCCGGATCGATTGTTTCATAGCCCGTATTGCCATGTGTGAAACGGACTTTCTGGTCGCGTTCCGCAGATTCGACCGCATCTTCCTCGGTCACCGCACCGGATCTGGAAGTTCTCTTTGCCGCCGACTTGCCTTGAACTGAAGCTGGCGGCTGCATTTTTTGGACTGACAAATCCATATGAAGCCTCAAGAGTACAAGGTAATTCTTGTGTCTAGACTACATGACTTTTCTTCATTTGTCATTTCCAAGTTTTTTTCGACCAAGATGTCCTTTCCGAGAAGTTAAATATATTTCTTGAGACGGCCTATACTGTATTAAAGATTGACGTTCGAAAATACTTTCCGGCAACGAGTGTTTTCTCGCTTATGTTATTCTAATGTACTTTATTGATGTGCAGCCATTCTTCGATGTCAGGGAGATAGTCCTGTGCTTTCTTGCCCCATGGGATGTCGGTGAATTTCTGATCTTCAAACCAAGGTACATATGACTGACCCAAATTGTCCTGATAATGACAACAAGCATAACGGAAACATTTTATACCAACCGATCCAGCGATATCGGAGCTGGTAGAGCCAGGACCAACAAACAGATCCATGCAAGTGTTAAATGCGGCTGTGCCAAGCATATCATCCATCAGATCAAGTCCCGGTGCATGATATAGTGGTACATCATGCTTTTCGCGGAATTCCTTTATCTCTTCTTCCTTGGCTGTATATTGGAAGTTATAAAATTCAAATCCCGGCAACCGCAGGATCGATAGCAAGTCTTCCAGATCAAGATATCCATAGGCTTCCGGATCACCAAAGATCTTACTCGACCAAGCCAACCCTACTTTTGTTGTGTTTGGTGTTTTCAGAATATCCAGTTTCCGAAACGGTTCTATATATTGTTCTGGTATTTGCAGAATTTTGTCCGTGCCTTCAAAAGCTGCGATATCTGGTCTCAAGATTTCAGGAAGAGTACCCAGAGAGATCTGGGTGTCAAAGTCTTCCTCTATTTTTGGAAACTCATTCGAGTTGATTTGATATGAGCCGTATTTATTGCCGATTATCGAGACTGATGGAAGTTTGTCAGGCAAGGCTCTGATTTCCATATCCGGATAGAGGGCCTCCATCAGGGGGATGCATTTTTTCTGGACGGCCATGATGATATTGTTGTGATGCTTGATCTCCCGGATCATGCTGGCCGTTTTGAAGACATCACCGATACCCTGATCAGACCAGAGATAAAGTTTTTTGCTTTCAAGCTCTTCGCCTTGCCATAATGGGCTTTTGAGGTTGAATTTGGTGCAGATCCCGCTTGCTTCGAATCTGAAAGGGTTGCCTTTATAGGCGGAAGGAAGATCGCCCAATTTCCAATATGACAGACAACTCATCCATTTTGGAAACGGATTGTCCGGTTTGATTTTCAAGGCAGCATCGTAACATTCAATTGCTTTTTCAAATTCTCCCAGACGGTAATGGCAGTGGCCTTTGGTGCAGATATAGCCATCATGGTCGGGTGCTGCTTTCAGAGCCTGATCCATATGGTGCAATGCATCTTTGTAATGACCTAGTTGAGCATAGGCGTCTGATGCGATCCGATTGCAAATCGCGTCCCCGGAGAATTTGTCTTGGTAGGCTTTTGCATAGTCGACAATTTCTTGATATGCACGGCTCTTGCGCTTGAATTCCAGCCATTGATAATGGGCAACCGGGTCAAAAGGTTCCAATGGCAAGCATTTTTCATAACACAGAAGTGCGGCATCATTGATTTGTGCTGCTTCCAGTATCTGTCCTGTCAGGCGCAGAAGAGGGACATTTTCCGGAAAAAGCTCGATCGCCTTGGTGCTGATGGCGATGGCATCATCATACAGGGTCAAATCATCATCCACTGCTTCTTCCTGCAGGGAGATTGAAATACCGGAATCTGTTTTTTTTGAAGCACTTGCACCCTGAAACAGACTGTCGCTGAGGCGGTACCAATAGTCAGGATTATCAGGGTTTTGACTGACTGCATTTTGAAACAGATTAATGGCCAGGCCGAAATTTTTCAATTTAAGCGCCAAATCACCAGTCGCTGCTTGCAAGGCAGGATTATCCTGTTGTGCACTTGCTGCTTCGCTGAGAAATCGAGCCGCAGGTTCGGCCTTGTTTTGTGCGAGAAGGGCTCGGGAAAGTGTCAAACGTATTTCCACATAGCCCTGCTTGTCCTTGAGCAGTTTTCGACAAATGGTTTCAGCGCGGGCAGCTTTCCCTGTTTCCAGATATTTCTGAGCCTTTTTCAAGCGGTCGACAGTAAGAGCCTGCATGACGATTTTGCCTCAAATGTAAGTGTCCGAAACGCTGTGAATCAGTTTGATTCGCAGGGCAAATCAGTTATCGGAGTCTAACAAGAGGAAGAAAGCAGGATCAATTGAAATTCGGTGCCTTCCCAGTTTGCTTTACCAAACGGTGCGCCCTCCATCGATGGAAAGCGTGGCACCATTCATGTAGCTGGACGCATCGGAAATCATGAATGCAACTGACGCTTTATATTCATCCTTGTCTGCCATCCTACCCATTGGGATCAGGTTTGTGAGCCGGCTGACAAAAGCATCGTCCTGACCGTTATAGATCCCACCAGGAGCAAGGGCATTCGCGCGAACTCCTTTGTCTGGCCAATAGGTGGCAAGATATTTGGTGAGCCCAATCAAGCCGGCCTTGACGACTGAATAGGTGACCGGTTTGACATTTTGGGTGTCGGCGGTTTCACCTTCATTGCGATATATGCGCTGATCCGGGGCAATGATGCCGAGATCGGATGCAATATTGAGAATAACACCCCCGCCATTTTCAGCCATGTGCAAGCCGAAAATCCGGGAGCAGAGCATAGCTCCGGTGAGGCCTACGGAAATATCATCATTCCAGATCTGTAGAGGGAGTTCTTCGAAGCGAGACCAGTTTGCGCCATCGGTATTTTCCATCTTTGGGTTGTTGGCTGCATTGTTGATCAGGATATCAACCCGTCCGAATTGATCCAGTATCTGGGTCCGGATGGCATCAATTGCCTCAGGTTTGGTAATATCCAAGGCCGCTCCGAATGATTGGCACTTATAGATTTGGCTGAGACGGTTGGCGGCCTCTGCTGTGCGCTCGGCATCAAGATCCAGCAAGCAGGGGATGCCACCAAGTTCGGCTACTGCTTCAGCGTGTTTTTGGCCTAGCAAACCGGCACCGCCAGTGATTATGGCCACACGACCATCAAGGTCGAAACTGTCTCTTACACTTTTAGCCATCTTGGCCATCTCTCATACCTTATGTTTAGCTTCTTGTCTGACCACCATCCAGTGTCCATATCTGGCCACTGGCAAAGGATGCGTTGTCTGATGCCAGCCAAAGCGCCAGATCTGCTATCTCCTCAGGCTTGCCGAGGCGTGACAGCGCAACTTCTTTGTTGAGCATATCTTGAACAGCTTCCGGATTCCCATCAAGCTTTCGCTGCCAGACAGAGGTCTCAAACAATATGTTCCCAGGGGCTATCGCATTGATACGAATGCCTTTGGTGCCCAGTGGGCGAGCAATGCCTTTGACATAGGCATTGAGGGCAGCTTTTGCTGCGGAATAAGTAACCGGAGCCCCGGGGATGACTTCCGTGCCGCAAATGGACGATATGCAGATAATGGTGCCTGATGTTTCACTGAGCTTGTCTTTGCAGGCCTCCACCATATTGGTCGTGCTCCAAAGATTGGTGGCGAACACCCTCTGCCATTCAGCAGCAGTCTCATTTCCTGGCGGTACGGATGCGCCGGATCCTACATTGCAAACCAGAATATCAAGTGAGCCACCGGTATCGCAGGCTCTCTGGGCTACCTTTGCAGCTTCATGTGGGTCGGAAACATTGCCCACGGCAATGCTGCAACGGGTGTCATCGAATGCTTGTTTGGCTTTTAAAAGCGCTGCTTCGTCACGACCGTTGAGAACGACATGGCTTCCGGCTTCATACAAGGCTTTGGCAATCGCCAGTCCAATACCTTTGGAAGAGCCTGTAATCAATGCTGTTTTGCCACTAAGGTCAATCATGGTGTCGTTCCCGTGTTTCAGGCCTTTAGATCCAATCCTTGAGAGACAAAATCTCTGTAGGATTGGATGGCACCAAGATGGTTGCCATCTGTTGCCCGAGCGGTTTGCAGGATTATGTATCCTTCATAGCGGGCATTTTTCATGCAGGAAAAAAGGGCGGAGAAGTTGGTTGCGCCAGTTCCAAGAGGAACTGTTGTTCCCTGATATTCTCGATCTTTGATGTGCAGATTGATAATTCTATCGCTATAAGCAGCCCATTCTTCTTCGACATCAAATCCAAGTGCTGCGCTGTTGCCGCTGTCATAATTGATGCCAAAGGTCGGAACCGGCAGTTTTTTGATGAACTGAGCCAAATCACCCGGTTTGAAATCACTTTCAAAGAGAATGGTGACATTCAATTGCTTGAACATCTCTGAGCGTTTCAATAGTTCCGCGATCAGGCAATCTTGCTGCTCCGGGCTGTCAAGGCTGCCGTTATCGACCAATGGGACAACGATGTTGCGAATGCCTACTTTGCCACAGGCAATGCTAACTGCTTCAAAGTCCTTCAGTAGGCTGTCTTTTTGTTGCGTAGTTTCGGCTTTCCAGAACGGAGCCTGCATGAAGCAATCACCCGTCAGATTGGGGATGCTGATGCGGTATTTGTCGCATAGCTCTCGAATGGTTTTCTGACCATCTTGGGTCATCAACGGATTGTCATAGAGGTCAGATTGATCCAACGTCCATTCCATGATGCGCATGTCGATGCTATCGGCCAGACGGTATTCTTCTTTCCAATCATCCCAAGGAAAGGCTTGTATCATTCCATTGACCTGAGGGACCAATCGCCCTTGTATGAAGCCGATCATGTCTCTTTCACCAATTCGATCAGGATGTTGGAAGTTTGCCCACTATCTGCCAGCTTTTGAAGATAAGCTTCATTGAGGGAAGATAGTTGTTCATTGAGCCATGATGTCAATTGCGGATTGTGACCTTGAAGCTGGATATCGGAAAGTCCGATTTCACAAGTTCCCTGTGGCCCGTCATTCATGATCCAATGCAGATGGTTGAGCAGGTTATAGTCTTGAGTGAATCTGACCGTCATCTGATCTTTTTGAAAACCTGCGGCAGATGCTGCTTCTCGCAGTGATTTTTCAGAAAAATAGAATAGATGCTCTGCATGATAATAGAACTGGTTATAGCTTGGTACGTTCCATGTAGTCAGCAGAGGATCATAAAGATTTGGGACTTCGATAAAGGCTCTGCCACCGGGCTTTAGTGCGCTATGGACATCCTTTAGGAATGAAACAGGATCAGTCGTGTGTTCGAGAACCTGAAATGATCCGACAATATCAAATTGCTGATCGGCAAATTTGCTCTCAGTAAAAAAATCTGAGCTGATTTCAAAGTTGAAATTTTCCGCCATGAAATTGCAACAATCTCGGTCAAGTTCAATTGCGCAAAGCCTTTTGCACTTGCCCTGCAAATGGGTGAGAAACTGACCAGCAGATGCGCCCAATTCCAGGAACTCAGTCTCGCTCGTGATATGCGGAAGGAGATGGTTGAGCCGTTGCTTCTGGAAACGGTTGTAGATATCGAACATTTCCTGAGCATGGGTCGATGCACTATCAGACTTATGCGAGACATTCTTGCGATATTCGGTCTCGTAAAATGCCTTAACATCAAACGGCTTGCTGTCGAGATATCCCATATCACATGATGGACAATGATAGACAATGCCTTCTCCGCGGCGAAGCTTTGCAGTGAGGACGCGATCTGAGATTTTTCCGCATCTCGGGCAAGCTTTGGTCAGACCATTTATCTTGTCGTATTTGAGCATGACTTAGCCTCGCGCCGTCAGAAGGCAAACATACTGGGTGCGTGTAATGCTGCATCCGAGATATTTGGGAATGGAGTCTGTTGCTTTATCGCGCATGACTTCGATTGAGAAACCGTTCTTGTCAGCTTCTTCGTGAAGTTGCTGAAAAGTGAATTGGTAAATAGGGTAAGGGCTCTCAGCTCCTGGCTTGTAATAGTATGCCATTTCATGGGTTGTGCCGAGAAAGGTTCTCATCAGCACAAAGTGCTTGGTCGATTGGCATATATGTTTGATCGCAGTCTGCCATTCATCGATATGCTCCAGAGTGCCTGACATCACACTGATGTCTGTGTCTCTTGGTTGTGTCTTTGCAATATCCAGCATATCAAACCGACTTTTTGGAAAATGCTGTTTGGCAACTTCCAGATAGGTGCTGGAAATATCGTACCCCTGATAATCAATTTCCGTGTTGGCCTGATCACGAATGCCAACATTAAATGCACCTGTGCAGCAGCCAATGTCGTTGAGAGAAACTGGTGCTTGCTGTGATGAGGCTGTTTTCTGATTGATGATGTCAATGAATTGCTCGACCCAATAGAGCGGAGCACCGGATAAGCGCTCAATGCAAAGCTCTAAATAATCATCATCTTGCGTTGTCTGCCAATCAATCACTTGCTGTGTCATGTGGCTGCCATTTCAACCAGTTCGATAATAAGGCCTTCTGGCCCCGTGCAATAGACAAGCTTTGCCATGCCGTCCGGTGATGTCTGAATACCACAATGCATGCGCACACCATGTTCTTTCAACTTGGCGCAGGTCGCATTCAGATCATCCACTGTAAAGGCCATATGCGTCAGACCGGTGGAGGTCGGGCCTCCCGTCCAGGCGGGCTTGTCCGGATGAGATGTGAATTTTAGCAGCTCAAGCAGATTGCCATCGGGAGCCGCAAGCTTGACGGTTGTAACTTTGACGCCCTCAAGCTCCATGATTGCATCAATATGTGGGCCTGCCTCATCCATACGGCGAGAGACTGTGAAGCCCATGATATCACACCAGAAATGCAAGCTGGCTTCCAGATCCTGCACAACAAGGCCGATATGACGAAAATTGGTGATCATGGCATTGCATCCACTTCTGCGATGCAGTCGCCCAGAATTTCCATGGCTTCAATGATGGCGTCATCAGGAATGGTCAGTGGCGGGCCAAGTTTGATGGATTCCCGCCCTGTGTGAACCATCAGTAGACCTTTTTGCATGGCAAGCTCGCAAACCCTGCTACCAAATGGTCCGTCAGCTTCTCTCGTATTGGGTTTGTAAAGGAAAATAGCTGCCAAGAGGCCATGGCCAAGAGAAGGTCCCATTCGGTGCGGGAAACGGGCTTCAAGTTTCTTCAACTCGGCAAAAAGCAAATCACCCTTGCGCCGGGATTCTTCCACCAGATCCTTGGATTGGATCTCCTCCAGAACAGCAAGACCTGCTGCACAGCACATAGGATTGGCTGAGTGTGTGCTGCTCATGTTGCCAATGTCTGGAAGGTCCATGATATGTTTGCGACCTAGCACACCTGAGATAGGTACTCCGCCCCCCATACCCTTGCCAACGCAGATCAGGTCAGGCTCAACCTCATAATGCTCATATCCGAAGGCTTTGCCACAGCGGGCAAAACCTGCCTGCATTTCATCGAAAGCCAAAAGGATATCATACTTATCGCAGATATCCTTGATGGCCTGCACATATTCTTTCGGGTAGAAAACAGCACCCCAGCCTTGGAAAGTTTCCAGCATGAAACCGGCAATATCCTGGCTGAGATCAACGCCATTTTCCTTCAGCTGCGTGAGACCCTTGTCCAACACGTCCAGACCGGTTTTATCATTGGTGTCCCAAGGATAAGGGAAAGGAATGTGATGGATGTCTGAATCCAGATTGCCTATCCAGCTTTTCTGTCCCTCATTGGAGCTTAGCATCTGCGCACCCATGGTGCGGCCGTGCCAGTTATTCTGGATGGTGACAATTCCACCGCGCCGCTTGCCGACCTTCTGTCCATGCATGCGAATGAGCTTCAATGCTGCTTCGGTGGCCTCGGTACCTGCAGACAGAAGAAATGCTTTTTCAAATGGCTTGCCAGCAAATTCCAGAAGCTTTTCGAGATAGGTTGCACGAATTTCATTGCCATAGGCATAGCAACTATAAAGCGGGCGATCGAGCGTTGCTGCGATTGAACTGGAAAGGTGCGGATTGGAATGGCCGACATTGGCCACAAAGATGCAGGATGTGAAATCGATCCATTTGTTGCCGGCTGCGTCATAGACATTATAGTTGTTTGCTCGATCCCAAACCAAAGGCAGTTGGCCATGCATGGATCGGCTTTCGGTCGCATCCAGTCGGGCTAGAATGTCTGCTGTGCCAGGGCAGGGAATGGATGTTTTGATCGACCGGTGCTTGGTCTCGACTGGTTGAACCGGCTGAGGGTCGCGGGAGAAGATATGGCTCGCCATCAATTGGCCTCATCAAACAGGATAGTTAGAATTTCGGGTTCGCGACTGACGCGATATTCGATGTGCTGAAAATCATCCTCACTATCGACTTCCAATGAGACTGGAGTAAGAAATGGCAAGACTTGATTGCCATTGAGCAGGCCAGTGCGGCGAATGAACTCAGTTGAGAGCACGTCTACATAGCCGTTGGGAAAATAGGTGGTCGGACATTGTTGACGTGCACGATTGGCACTGTCCAGAGCCGTGCTGCCCGATCCAACACAAGCAAGGATGCCATCGTCATTGATTTCGAATGTCTTGTAGGCAGACTCGGACATTTCATGGACGGAACGCAATGAGGTCGCATTATTGGGAAGTGCTGATTGGAAGGCTTCAATGGCAGCGTCGATCAGGGCAGGGTTCCGCATGGGGGTGGTTGGTCTGATTTGCACAATGAGATCCGGTTCGGTTTCATTTTCCTTGAACCAATCAAGAGCATGGAGCACGAACTCGATGTCCTGCGAGTGATCTTGAGAAATCTCATCAGGTCTCAGGAATGGTGCTTCGGCACCAAGAGAGAGAGCAAGATCTCTATAATGTTCGGAATCTGTTGTAACAATCGTGCGCTCAATGTGTTTGGACTTCAAGCAGGCGGCGATAGACCATTCCAGGAGTGTACGCCCCGCCAGTCGTCTGATATTTTTGTCCGGAACTCCCTTGGAGCCACCCCGTGCTGGTATCAGTGCTATGATTTTACTCATTATTCGGGGCTTTCGGGAAATAGAGTTTCTTCAACAATGTCGCAAATGATATGCCCATATAGAATGTGACATTCCTGGATCCGTGCCGTGACGTCTGAAGGAGCGATCAGACATTGGCAAAGAGAGGGCAGGTTACCACCGGTGCCACCGGTCAGAGCGTAGGTTTCAATGCCCAATGCACGCGCTGTGCGGACTGCGTCAATGATATTGTTGCTGTTGCCGCTGGTTGAAATGGCAATGAAAAGATCGTCCTTTTGCGCCATGCCTTCCAGCTCACGGCCAAAGATCCTGTCATAGCTATAGTCATTGGAAATAGCTGTTGCGAGGGAAGCGTTAGCCCCCAATACAAGCGAGGGTAATGGCTTTCGGTCTTTGCGAAATCGACAGACAAATTCTGCAGCCAAATGCTGGGCATCGGCAAAACTGCCGCCATTTCCTGCCAAGATGATCTTGCCGCCTGATCGCAGGCAGTTCACACTCTTTTCTGCGATAAAGGCCAGCTGGTTCAACAGCTTTTCATCTTCAAGAGATTTCCTCTTGGCATCAATGGATGCTTCTATCTCATTCTTAATTTTTGAAAGCACAGCGAATCCAAATTCATTGCCAGAATCAAAGTTAGTAAGGGCATACTAGACTATGGTGGGGCGCTGTGGAATCGCTGCACTTTTGCTTGTTGATGGAATGAGTAGCTCTCGCTTGCTTGATGTGGGAGCCAGTATCAGAGTTTGCCTTCAAGTCGTTCCAACGCAATCCAGAAGCCTTCACCCCGACCTTTATGGCCTTGCCAGATCTCGGGAATGAATGGAGCGTTTGGACATCCCTTGTTCAAAATTTTTCCCAACCGAGCAAAATCGAGATTGCCATCTTCAATTTGCAGGCCTTCACCATTCAGTCCTTCTGCATCACCAAGGTGAAGATGGGCTGATATCGGAGCAATCTTTTCAGCAAAGTCGTAGAAATCAAGACCCAGATGGTTGCAGGTCAAGGCCGAATGAGAGATGTCGAAACACATGCGTAGATCAAGCAGCTTGCAATAGTGTAGGATCTCTTCAATCTTGACGAAGAGATTTTGATAGCGTTGACCGCCAAAATGCCAGGGGAATGGGGCCATGGTTTGCGGAATGAGCTCAACTCCCTTGCGGTCCAGCTCATTCAGGCTTTTGGCAAAGCGCTCGTAATAACCTGATATCTCGTCATCAGGCAGGGGAGCGTCCATGGTGAAGCCGCCAATATTGGCTACAATCATCGGTCGTTTGGTTTTTGGGAAATAGGCTTTCAATGTACGAGTGATATCAATTACCCGTTGAGTTTCGAAAATTGACTTCTGACGCTCGTTTTCATCTGGTGTCGCCAAATCCATCAAACGACTTTCTGCAAATAGCTCGGGCGCATGAACGACAAAATCGCAGTCATATTGTCCTTGCAGATAGTCCTCCAGTTTCAGATCCATGTCTGAATAGGATAGATGGAACTCATAAAAGTCTGGAGAAATTCGTTCGGCAAAACTAGCATAATCGTGATAACGAACAGGGACACCCCAAGGGCGTTCAAAGTCGTAATCACGTGGTTCCAGTGCATTTTCAGACAAATCGGCAGGATAGAAGAAATCTTCAAATTCCATATCGCGCTTGGCAGTCTTGCCAATCAATTCATCATAAAAATGGGGTGCGAGGCCTTGCCCCGGGCTTCTTACCTTTATGTGCTCGGCAGTGATCTCAATACCTTTTTTAATGGGGTAAGCAGCTACCAGACTTTTTGCCAGATTTTCGCGGTTGATCATTTCCCCTTGGGAGAGTGTGCGTTCTGCTCCGGTGCCTAAAGCTTCCTCTACCTGTCGGATGCCATCGACCATTTGTTTGAATTCTGGCATTTCAAGAGAGGCCGCGTGGTCTGGGCCCTCCATCTCTCGATCAGCAGTAAAATGCCGCTCTATGATAGCGGCTCCCAAGGTTGCTGCGCCTATGGAGACTGCTATGCCGCGTTCATGACCGGAATATCCGATGACAGGGTGGATTTTGCGAAGGCCATCCATCCAGCGAAGATTGATATCATGGAACGGAGCGGGATAGGTGCTATTGCAATGAAGAAGGGCAAATGCCGTCTTTCTTTCGTTTAGAAAGGCTACAGTGTGCTCGACTTCCTCGGTCTTGCTCATGCCGGTCGATAGAATTAACGGCTTGCCGGTTTTTGCCAGTTCCTCCAGCAAAGGAACATTGGTGAGGTCTGCAGAAGCAACCTTATAAGCCTCAACCTGCATGTCTTCCAAAATGGCGAGGCTGTCTGAATCCCATGGCGTGCAGAGATAGAGGATGTCTTTGCTATCACAATAGACCTTCAGTTTCCGATGTTCCTCTTTGCTCAGCTCAAATCTTTGCAGTAAATCAACGATATATTCCGAGCCAAGGTCCTCCCCAGCTTTGTTCAAGCTGCGCTCGCGATAGACTTGAGCAAGGTGGCGCATTTGGAATTTGACGCAATCTGCCCCCGCCTGAATAGCTTGATCTATCAGTGCGATAGCAAGGTCATAGGAACCATTATGGTTGTTGCCGATTTCGGCAATGATAAAGGCTCGGCCTTCGCCGATGGTAAAGTTGCCAATCTGTAAGGCCATTCTAATTTTCCAATGATTGCTTGCGTTCCCGGATGGTCCAGGCATGGAGGCCTTCTGCCTCAAATCTGAAAGGCAGCGATGTGAGGCCCATTTTCTGAAGACCAGTCATCAGGCGATGTTTCTTAAACGGCGGCACATAGAAAAGGAAGAAACCACCACCACCTGCTCCCAAAATCTTGCCTCCAATAGCGCCAAGATCAAGGGCGGCCTGATAGATATTATCCAGTTCGTCATTACTGATTTTTCCACTCAGCTGACGTTTGATTTCCCACAATTCATGTAGACATTGACCAAATTGCAGTAGGCGACCACGCAAGAGATCATTGCGTAATTGGTAGGTTATTTGTACAGAGCGACTGACCAATGCACGGATTTCGGCATTGAGCATTGTTTTGCGCTGATCATTATGGATTTCGCCGGATTCATGAGCAATTCCAGTGTTGCATAGTATCAAGCTTTCTTCCAGCTCGAGGAGAATGTCGTTGCTGATGCGCAGGGGATTGACCACGGTTTGATCCATCCCGAATTCCATGAAATTGAAGCCCCCAAACACTGTGGCATACTGGTCCTGCCATCCGCCTGCGATATCCAGATACAATCGTTCTGCTTGGAAAGCCAGTTCAGCCAGTTCATGTCGATCCCAGCGATCCTGTCGGAATTGATTGAAGCACCCAAGAATGGAAGCTGAGACAGCGGAAGATCCTCCCAGTCCAGATTTGAGTGGGAAATCGCTGTTGATGAACAGCTCGAACCCAAAGGCAGGTTGAATGGTGCGCAAAAGAGCGAGGATCAGATCGAACTTGCCTGAATGAGCAAATGCGTCCTGCAAGCTATCTGCTTCCAATGCTTCATTCAGATCCAAAGAGGAGATGATCACCTTTAAATCGGTGCGCTTGCGCAAAGTGGCGTGGCAATAGGATGAGATGGTGCTGTTGATCACCGCGCCTTTGTGGTCGGAGAAGAAATGCGTGAGGTCCGAGCCGCCTCCACCAAAACTGATGCGTACCGGAGCGCGGGCACGGGCATAGACGGGTTCCTCAATCTGGATCGGCATTTGTTTCTTGGTAACAACCTGTACCAGCCTACCGTTTTCATCCAGTACAGGAATAAGACGAATTTTCTGATCCAATTGCTTGAGTAAAAGTTCGCGAGGGGTCTTGCTATCTGCCGCCATGAAATCGCTGTTGGCACATTGCATGATCGGATCGTCCAGAGACATGTCTTCTAGTAATTTTCGCCGAATATCGCCATCGGTAGCAATTGCGACAACGCGCTCTGTGTCGTCAGTCACCAAGATGCAGCCTTCGTGATTGGCTTCAATCTTGCGAAGCGTTTCTCTCAAGGTTGCCTTTTGATTGATCTGGTATTTTTCAAGTGTCACTTGTCACTGTCCTTGAGCTGCGATCATTTCCTGAAAATACTCATAATCCTCGGGAACGCCAATGTCGATGAAGTCACAATCGCATTGAACAGCCTGCATTTTGCCCGATTTCACCAGATTTGGTAAAATAGTTGCCTCGAGCGACATTGCTCCCTCAGTCCAATTTTCCAATAGTTGGCTGTTGAGACGATAGAGGCCGGCATTGATCCATCCCGACTCAGCTTGCGATTTTTTTTCTTCAAAAGCGGTGATGACACTGTTTTGGCTGATGACTTTGCCATATCGATTGCAATTGGCAACATGGGTTGTGGCCATTGACGGGGCTTGAGCTTCTATCATTTTCTGCATGCCATCAGGGAGCCAGGTATCTGCATTTACAGCTATGAAATCTCCCTCATATTGCATTTCTCTCAATGCATGAGCAATTGCCCCACCAGTACCCAAAGGCACAGGCTCGACTATTGTTTGATACTGGCAATGTTTGAACTGAGGTTGGGCGAAAGTCTGGTTCAGATGGACTTTTACCGATTTTGCTTTGTGGTGCAGAAGAAAGGCGAAATGCACTATTCCAGCTTCGAGCCAATTTTCCAATAAAAAATCCAGAAAAGGCTTCCCATGAACTGGTGCTAAAGGCTTGGGGACGTCATTGACAACAGATTGCAAGCGGGTGCCGAAGCCTCCAGCTAGTACCAAAAGAGGAATGCTTTTCATGGGAGTCTGATGTCTGCCAGAGTTCATCGGATTACGCGGCAGGGAGAAGGTGCTTTGTCTTGATATGGTCTGCTACGTGTTTGAAAGCAGATAATGAACCGCTTCTTCAAAGCTGTCAAAGACGGTGAAGATTTTGTCCAGACCTTGTTGCCTCAGTTTGTCCCGCAATGGCCCATCGCCAGTATTGACACCAACAGCAGTTCCACCGGCATTTTTTGCGGCTAACAGATCTGATGGTGTGTCCCCGACATAGATGATCCGATCTGGCAATACGGAATATTTCTTACACATTTCCAGAGCGAATTTAGGAGATGGCTTTCGATAGATTTGCGGCTTGTCGGGATGCTCAGGGGCAATACATATTTCTTCAAAAAGTGGTATTTCATCATCAAGCAACTTGAGCATCTTGTTGTTGCACTCGACGGCTTTTTGTAGTGGGAAATACCCTCTGCCGACACCTGATTGATTGGTGTGAAGGAACAACAAGTGTCCTGCAGCCTTAAGTTGTTTCAAGCCATGTTTTACGCCGGGAAGCAGTTGGACATGTTCTGGATCACAAAGATAGGGTATGTGATGGATCAAGGTGCCATCGCGATCCAGAAAAATCAGATATTGTTGCTTGGACATGATTTTATTGGTTTTAGAAGGCTTTGTCGACGGCGATGCCGTGTTTTTGTACTGGAGCGCTAGGTACCTGTCCATTTTGTCCGTAAGTGTTTGTGGTACCGGCCTGTTGAACGTCTTTGTTAACATTTTGTACCAGCTCGGATGCGACTTCTCGTGCTGTTGCAACAACTGCAAGGTTGGTGCGTAGGGTATTTTGGAACAGAAAATGGCGACGTTGCAGCTCTTCGGCGTCTTGTGGAGAAAGATCGCGGACCAATCCAGCATTATTCACTATGGTTTTTTGCAGTAGCATATACTGAATGGCAAGTTGGTTCTTGGTTTCCACCAACTCGGTGGCTTCTTGCAACTTTCCCTCGCGTAACAAAGCGCATTCTTCCGCCAAAATGTCATCCAAAGCATCAATGATGCGTTCAAGGGCAGTAACGATGCGGCGCACATCTTCTTTTTCAGCAATGGGAGCCTTGGCGAGGCTGGCGGCCTGAGTGACAGGATTGATGATCTGGTCAGCAGTGTTGGAAGGATTATTGGTCATCTTATTTCTCGATTTCTTGCAAGCCAATCAGTTCGCGCATGATGTTGTCGGCAAGGCCTATACCGCCGGATTTGGCGATGGTATCGGCATAGGTTTCTGTCATCAGGCCTCGATAGGTTTCTTCGGCAAAGCCTCCGTTAAATGCATCTTCATCACCAATTCCTTCAAACATACCAGACAGCATCTGATTGATGAAAATGCCTTCGAATTGTTCTGCGACCTGGCGGGCCTTTTCTTTCGGAGTGAGCGCTTGTGATTGTTGGCCGAGGCCTAGAGAAAAAGGGGAGGCTGCTAGAGTGGTCATTACATCACCTCGATTTCTGCTTGCAGCGCGCCTGCGGCTTTGATGGCCTGGAGAATGGAAATCATATCACGTGGCCCAACACCCAATGCGTTGAGACCGCCCACCAGTTCGCGTAGGGGTACGCTGCCTTCCAGTAATGCCAATTTCTGGTCTTCGCCGGTAGAAACGTCAACGTTGGTGCGCGGTACTGTTGTCGTCTGGCCGTTCGCCAAAGGGTTCGGTTGAGAAACCTGTGGGGTTTCAGCGACAGTGATTGTCAGGTTGCCCTGTGCAATGGCGACGGTGCTGACACGAACCTCTTGTCCCATGACAATGATTCCGGTTGTCTCATCAATAATGATTTTGGCTGGGAGGTCCGGTTCGACGGTCAATTGTTCGATGTCAGTCAGGAGATCAACTATGTTACCATTGAAATTGCGAGGGAGTGTCAACCGGACGCCCGTCGGATTCAAAGGTTCGGCTACAGGTTCTCCAATCAGATCGTTGATGCTTTGTGCCATGCGGCGTGCTGTTGTCAGATCAGGATTACGTAAGGAGAGGCGTAGGCTGGACATGGACGCCAGCTTGAACGGCAATTCACGTTCCACAAGAGCTCCGTTGGCAATCCGGCCAGAAGTCGGTACGCCCTGGACGATCTTGGCGGCCTCGCCTTCTGCGGCAAAACCTCCAATGGCAATAGGGCCTTGGGCAATTGCGTAAGCTTCTCCGTCTGCGCCCATCAATGGCGTTACAAGCAAGGTGCCGCCTTGTAGGCTTTTGGCGTCGCCAAGAGCACTGATATTGACGTCAATGCGTGAACCCTGAACAGTAAAAGCCGGTAAATTGGAAGTCACCATCACTGCAGCGACATTTTTTGTATTCAGATTGGCGCCAGTGGTATTCACACCCATGCGTTCCAACATGGCTTGCAAGCTTTGCTTGGTGAAAGGGGCGCTGTTGAGACTGTCACCAGTGCCGTTCAAACCCACCACGAGACCGTAGCCAATCAATTGGTTGTCACGAATGCCCTCGAAGTTGGCGATATCCTTGATGCGCGAGGCGGCAATGGATGGTGCTGCCGTCAGAACGATCTGGCTGGTTGCGATGATCGTTGCTGCAAACAAGGGTAGGAACTTTTGGAACATGTCCATTAACCTTTGTAAATACCAAGGGTACTATCGGTGCATCGTTGCACTACTCGGATATCAAATTGCAATTCCCGTGCCAATGAGTGCTCGTTGTATGAATTTTCATTATCTTATTGTTTAATATTCTTTTTATTGATTTTAGACGAACTTTTCTCAAGACGTTTTTTTACTCGGCAGGTAGATTTTGCCGGGTATATTAACGCCCTGTTAACCGAATAAGTTAATCTTTTCCTTAAGGAAGCCAAGAGCCGTGCCTGATGTCGGAAGAATGAGATCTGCGACTGCTTTTGATGGGAAAGGGTGCAAGATGCGTATTAATGGGCCAACTGGACCAAATGGTGTTTCTGGTAACAGGAGAGCCAAGCGCAGCTCCGCCAGTGGCAGTTCTTTCAGGGTTCCGACTGAGAGTTCAGGCGCAGGGTCGACTGCACCAACCAGTCAGACGAGTTCTGTTCAGGATGTGAGTGCCTTACTGGCATTGCAGTCGGTCGATGACGCTTTGACCGGACGTCGTCGTAAAGCAGTCCGGCGTGGCAACAAGATGCTTGACTTGCTGGATGATCTGCGACTTGGCTTGCTGGGTGGAACTTTGCCAGCGCATGTATTGCATCAATTGGAAGGGCTTTCCGCTCAGATTGAAAGCTCCGGTGATGAACGAATCGACGCTGTGCTGGCCGAAATTGAGTTGCGGGCGCAAGTGGAGCTTGCCAAACTGGCTCATCAACAATAAGGAAATTGCAGCGCTTTTTCCGCTTGGTTACGCAATATTTCGTATAATTTACTGAATTTCTAGTCTCATACAGGCATTTTTTATAGATTGTATTGTTTGTGAAGCGATCAGGCTCTATATAGTCTGCGTCTTTAAAAGAAATAGGGGTAACCCATGTCTGTCGAGATCGATGATAACTATCGTCCCTCGGAAGGTGAGCCCTTCATGAACGAACGGCAGGTAGAGTATTTTAAGCGCAAGCTTCATCGCTGGCGTGACGATATTTTGCGGGAAAGCCGTGAGACATTGCAACACCTTCAGAACGAAAATACCAACCATCCGGATTTGGTGGATCGTGCATCCTCTGAAACGGATCGGGCCATTGAGTTGCGTGCGCGAGATCGCCAACGCAAGCTTATTTCCAAGATTGATGCTGCTTTGAAACGGATTGAGGATGGCTCTTACGGATATTGTGAAGATACCGGTGAGCCAATTTCTCTCAAACGTTTGGACGCTCGTCCAACTGCGACCTTGTCTATCGAGGCGCAGGAGCGGCATGAGCGGCGGGAAAAAGTGTATCGAGACGACTGATCGCTGTCGTCCGGACCGGGTGTCTGGAACGGCGATTAAGTTTGGGTCGGCCCACTTTTGACCGCGCGAAGAAATAAAGAAAGGGCGCAAATCCGGGAGCAGGATTTGCGCCCTTTCTTTGTGGTCCAATCAACGGGGAGCAGATTGGCAGTGTGGGCCAAATTTGGGAGCATGGCCCGGCTCGACGAACAAAAGGGGAGCGTTCGCCGAGTGTTAAGCGATGGGTGGTTATCCATGCTTAAATCAGGAGATGGAGACGTCTACGGTTTGAGCCTCTTGGAGTTTGTTCTTTTGGGGAGGCGGGTCGTAACGTTGAACCCGCCTGCTTCAGGCTTCGTTTCGCTTTGCCTTAGAATGGTAGCAAGACGTCAAGGACCTGCTGGCCATAGCGCGGTTGTTGCACATCGGTGATCTGGCCGCGGCCACCATAGGCAATACGTGCTTCTGCGATCTTGTCCGATGTGATCGTGTTATTGGCGGAGATATCCGCGGGTCTTACGATGCCTGCAACAAGCAGTTCACGCACTTCGAAATTGACACGGATTTCCTGACGCCCTTCGATGACCAAATTGCCATTTGGCAAAACTTGCAGAACGACTGCTGCTACGGTTGTCGTGATGTCTTCGGAGCGATCCACCTCACCGCTACCTTCGGAGGCAGAGGCGGAGGTAGCCGCGGCAATATTGGTCGGATCGCCGTTACCAGTGATTTCACGAGGGATGAAATTGCTCCAGGCATGTGCCCCCAAGCTTCCACCCAAGCCAAGGTTATCCTTGTTGTTTCTGCTGCGTTTTGTGGTGTTGCCAATTTTCGCCTTGTCAGTGATTTTTACCTCGACAGTAAGCAGATCACCGATCTGATTGGCACGTTGATCTTTGAAAAAGGCACGGGATCCGTTTTGCCACAAGGAGTTGGGGCTATAGCTTGCCTTGGTTGTCTGGGCCGGCATTGGCATTTGAACAGGGCGATAGCCTTTCTGCGCCGTTGGATTCTCGATTGCAGAAAGGGATGGAGCCTTGCCTATATTCTTCAAACGATCACCAGCGCCGCAGGCGCTCAAGGTTGCGGCGGTCATGCAGAGAAGGAGTGTGCGAGTAATCGAATTCATGACTGTGGCTCCTTCAACGAGGCCAATGTAGTTTGTGGGCTGTCGACCTGAACCAAACCTGGTTCCTTGATGCGAGCTCGGATGATGCGGTTGGTTTGATCGTTTTGTACTGAAATCACGTCACCTTTTGCGCCTGGGCTGAGCGCTGTGCCGTGCATGGTCAGAGTCAGTTTGCCCGCTTTGAACAGGATGGTAACGATATCTGAGCGATTGACTATTTCGGGAATCTTGAACATGGCTCGGGTGGCTATGGATCCCTGGCGTATATTCTGTCGAGCTGCTTTGCCGATCAGTTGATCCAGTTGTGCCATATCTGCATTGCGTGCCCGACGTTTTGGCATTGGGGTCAGGGAAATATCTTCGGCTGTAATGATCTCGCCTCGAGCAAGGGCGCGGGTCGTCATGGGGACCATAATTGTCTCGGTAGCCTGCCCTGTGAAGCGGATTGGGCGTAAATCCTGTCTCCCGCCAACCAATATCCGACCTGAGAAACGGCCACTGGTACGATCAAAGCGCAAGTTGCGAATCTCATATGCAGGCAGGGCATCTATGGCTGCATGTTGATCCGGAATGGATTGATTCAAAATGACTTCAACATCTCCAGATGAGGAGACATATCCCTGGTTGCGCAGACGTGCCAGGAGGTCCTTGGTGACTTGCTGTTCTGTTACGCGCTGCGAGGTGTGGTGGACGCGGACAACGGAGACGTTGTTCTGGTCGATCGCGCCAAGGCCGGCTTGGCGGGCGGCAAGAATAACCCGTTCTGCGCGGATGGTGCCTGTCTGACCAATGGAAGGGGCGCGAAAGACCGCGCGATTGCCTGATTTTCCAGCATCCTCAAACAAGTCGTTGAGCGTGACAAGGCCGCCAGTTACTTCGATATTAGCCCGAAGCTTGGCTGCTGCCCAGCCTGAAGAGGCGGACAGAGCCATTGCCAGAACCGAGGCAGAGAAGAGTTTGATCAAGTTCATATCAGTTCAAGCCTCTATCTCAGATTGGATGTAGCGGAGAGCATTTCATCTGCCGCTTTGATGATGCGGCTGTTCATCTCGTAGGCGCGTTGAGCTGCGATCAGGTCCGAGATTTCGGCAACGGAGTTTACGTTGGCCATTTCCAGGTGGTTCTGCAGCATGGTTCCGTAGCCAGGGCTACCGGGGGTGGATACCTGAGCAGGGCCACTGGCAGCCGTTTCCAGAAACAGATTGTCGCCATTTGCTTCCAGGCCTGCCTTGTTGACAAAGCGGGCGAGGGTTAACTGCCCCAGTATGGTTTGTCCGGTAGCATTGCCCACCTGAACCTGAATTTCTCCCTCCTGGTTGATGGAGATGTTCTTGGCATTTTGTGGGAATGTAATCCCGGGAACGACCTGATAGCCTTCTACGGTTACCAATTGGCCCTGGGCATTGATTTCAAAAGAGCCATCACGCGTATAGGCGGTTCGACCGTCGGGGGTCTGGATCTGGAAGAAACCCTCTCCGCGGATTGCGATGTCAAGTTCCTTGCCGGTATTTTCTACCGAGCCCTGGCTCATGATGCGGGCTGTTGCAGCCAGACGAACGCCGGAGCCGATCTGGATGCCGACAGGAGCGGCGGTGCCTGCAGTAGAGGTTGTGGAGCCGGATCGACGCAAATCCTGATATAGCAGATCCTGAAATTCCGCACGCTGGCGTTTGAAGCCGGTTGTGCGCATGTTTGCGACATTGTTGGAAATCACTTCGACATTGCGTTCCTGCGCCAACATGCCGGTTGAAGCGATGTAAAGAGCTCTCATTGTTCCGAACCTTTCTTATTGCTTCAGCTTAGGCGCTGAGTTTGCCGAGTTTTTCAATTGCGCTTTGACGCAGATCATTGGTGCTTTTCTGCGCTTTTGCGAGGGAAGCATAGGCTCGTGTGACTTCGATCATCCGAGAAATTTCCACGACACCTTTGACATTGGAGCTTTCCACCATGCCTGACATGATATTGGGCGTTTCAACGGGTTGCGGATTGTTGTGCTTGAAGAGTGAAAACCCTTCTTTGATCATGCCTTTTTGATCTTCGAAGGTTACAACTCTTATCTGGGCAATGTCTCCGCGTTCAGTATTGATGATGCCATCGCGGGAAATATTGATATTGCTGTCTTCGTTGGTAAAGGTGATGGGTCCGTCCTGCCCGAGAACCGGATACCCATCCGTGGTTACCAGTTGCCCTTCAGCATTGATGTCGAATTCACCATTGCGTGTGTATCGCTCTCCATTTGGAGACTGGATGACAAACCAGGAATCGTCATCGTTGAGGGCCATATTCACCGGATTGCCGGTTTCACGAATATTGCCTGGCGTGAATCTATGGGTGATCGTATCATCGATCACGTATGATAGTTTCTTGTCCAGTGAGCGGAATTCATTCATGCGTGCAGTGGGCATGACATATTCTTCGAACAAGAGATTGTCGGACTTGTAGCCAGCTGTATTGATGTTTGCCAGATTGTTGGCGATCACATCCATCTTGCGGCGCAAGACCATCTGTCTGGACAGACCTATAAGTTGCGAATTCTCCATGAGCGTTAACCACTTTGCTCCCGTGTCATGACGCCGGTGCTCCCCAGCAGGCGTCTTGAGGATTTATTAAGCATAAAGCGTGCCAGTCCGAATTATCTATATATTTCAATGATCACTTGAGATGTGGATATGGGTATGAGGCAAAAATGGCAGGCTGAAAATACCACGTGGGAAAAGTTTGCCTAGTTTGTGAGGTTAAGGTTTGGAAAGGTTTTGTTAACCATTTGCGCGGTATTTATTAAGAGTGATTAACCAAGTTTTACGATTCGTAAAAATGCGGAAGTTTGATGGCTGAAGACGGCGAAAATGTAGAAGGCAAAGAGGCCGAAGGTGAAGAGGAACAGCAAGGTGGTGGCAAGAAAAAGCTGATCATCATTATTGCTGCTGTTTTGGTCTTGCTGATTGGCGGCGGAGCTGGTGCATATTTTATGTTTTTCAACGAGCCCGCTACGGAGGTGGTGGAGCCTGAGAATGACCCGGATGCAGAGCCCGAAGCAAAAGCTTATTTTCTTGATTTGCCGGAGATGACGGTCAATCTGAGTTCCAAGAACAAAAGGGCTCAGTATTTACGTATCAAGGCGACCTTGGAATTGGTGAGTGAAGAGCAGGCTGCAAAGATTGAGCCGTTCTTGCCGCGCGTTCTGGATGCATTTCAGGTTTACCTGCGCGAATTGCGCACTTCGGATCTGGAAGGATCTGCCGGTTTGTTTCGTTTGAAGCGGGAACTGCAGAAACGGATCAATGATGCGGTGTATCCGGTCAAAGTGAATGATATCTTGTTCAAAGAAATTCTGATCCAGTAAATTTGAACTGGTTGGGTGTGAGATGGCTGACGAAGAAGAAGGCGTAGATCTGATGGCGGACTGGGGCGCTGCTCTTGAAGAGCAGGGTGCCGGTAACGCTGATGAGATGGCTGCGCAATGGGCGGCCATGATTGATGAGCCTGCCGAGGGTGAAGGTGAAGCCTCTCGCGGTGCTGATCGAGTTCTCAATCAGGAAGAAATTGATAATCTTCTGGGCTTCAGTCTGGATGATGGCTTTGCGTCTGATCGCTCTGGTGTTCGGGCGTTGATCGATTCCGCCATCGTATCCTATGAACGTCTGCCAATGCTGGAGATTGTGTTTGATCGCCTGGTGCGGATGACCACGACTTCCCTGCGCAATTTCACATCAGACAATGTTGAAGTCTCATTGGACTCCATTACGTCTGTTCGTTTCGGGGATTATCTCAATTCCATCCCTCTTCCAGCCATATTGACTGTCTTCAAAGCTGAGGAATGGGACAATCTAGGTCTGATTACCGTTGATTCCAGCCTGATCTATTCTATCATTGATGTTCTGTTGGGCGGAGGGCGTGGTACGTCAGCCATTCGTGTCGAAGGGCGGCCTTATACCACTATCGAGCTGAACCTGGTTCGGCAGATGATTGAAATCGTACTGGAAGATGCCGAGGCTGCATTTGCGCCGCTTTCTCCGGTGAACTTTTCTCTGGAACGACTTGAAACAAATCCACGATTTGCAGCGATCTCCCGCCCGGCCAACGCGGCCATACTTGTGGAACTGCGCATTGATATGGAAGACCGTGGTGGCAAGATCGAGATCATGCTGCCCTATGCCACCATCGAACCCATTCGTGATCTGCTTTTGCAGATGTTCATGGGTGAGAAATTTGGGCGGGATCCTATCTGGGAAGGCCATTTGGCAACTGAGGTCTTCTCCTCTGATGTTGAACTGGATGCTCTTTTGTTTGATCGGGAAATGTCGCTCAATGACGTGATGAAGCTGGATGTGGGCCAGACTTTGTTGCTTGATACCGGGCCAGAAGATCCGGTGAGAGTTCGCTGTGGGGATGTGTTGCTGACCGAGGGCCTTATGGGACAACATGAAGGCAATATTTCGGTTCAGGTCACAAGCAAGCTGACAAAACCAAAAATGACGCTAGCTGCTTTTGAAAAGGCTGTAGAAGGCGGATCCGGGAAGGGTGAGTAAATGTCTGTAGGATTGATGATCGAATTGTTGGTAGCATTCCTGCTGGTTTTGACCATAGGTTATTGTGTTACCCTGAACCGTCGCCTAAAGCGCTTGCGCAATGATGAGGAAGCCCTGCGGGCAACCATTGCTGAATTGATTACCGCGACCGAAATTGCCGAGCGTGCAATTTTGGGGTTGAAGGCTACTGCCGGTGAAGCTGACAAAACCTTGGCACATCGTTTGATGGAAGCTGAGCGTCTTTCTTCCGAACTGCAATATTATGTTAGTCAGGGAGATGGCGTTGTTGGTCGCCTTGTTCAGATTTCCGAAGCCGTTCGAAACCCAGCTCCCGCACCAGCTCCCGCACCAGCTCCCGCACCAGCGCCTGCACCCGCGCAGATGCCAGTTGCTCAATCCATGCCTCAGGCCGGCATGCTGCCTCCTGAACCTCGCGGTATGCGACCGATGACAAATCCAAGTGCTGCCGAATATTACGGATCCGAACGTGATTATGCTCACCATACGCATGGACGGAATATTGCAGGATATGGCGATCTTGATATCCCGGCAGAGGCACCAATGGTTGACAATGGAGTGGCTCCACGTCGTTTGAAAGATGTTGCTGCGGCGACATCTGAGCGACTCATGGCCATTCGTCAGCGAAGGGGAGTAGCGGCATGAGTCATATTCGTCTTTTACCCGTTTTGTTAGTTGCGGTTGGGGGACTGTTTTTCATCAAGGCGACGCACATCATTGCCAATTATGGCGAAGTTCTCTCTTCCAGTAGTCCTGCTGTGGCGCAAGAGGCGCCTGATGCTGAGGCCAAAGCTGAGGCTGGTTCGGATGCGGGGGCTGAGAAAACTCCCGCCGAGACTGCGGATGCCAAATTGGAGAACCAGGAACCACCTGCCCTTGTTGAAGGTATGAGAGTGGATCCCGGTGGAAGCTCCCGGTCTGAGCTCGCAATTCTTGAACGCCTTGCAAAACGCCGCGATGAATTGGGTAAGCGTGAACAAGAGCTTGAAATGCGAGACGCTCTGCTGAAAGCTGCGGAAAAACGACTGGAGGAGCGCGTGGAGGAGTTGAAAAAACTCGAAAACTCGATCCGCCTTGCAACCCGCAAACGCGATCAGCAGCAACAGGAGGATCTTGGAAAGCTGGTGGCCATGTATCAAAGCATGAAGGCCAAACAGGCCGCCAAGATTTTCGAGGTTTTGGATCAAGATGTTTTGCTTGATATCGTCAAAATCATGAAGCCGCGCAAAGTTGCTGCAATCCTTGGACAGATGAATGCGGCTTCTGCGGGATCACTTAGCCTGGCTATCGCAAAAGGCAAGAGCCTGGAAGAACAGGTTAAGAATACGCAGTTGGATAGTCTGCCAAAAATTGGAAATTAGTATTGGCGGTAAACAGCTCGAAAGCTTTTCACTTTAGACTGGATGAAAAGAAGATGGAGTGACAGACTTGAAATTGGCAAATTGTCAATTGTTTTCGGGCTGGAGAGGGATGGAATGCCCCATAAATTGAAGAGCTTGCAGCTGATACATATATTGGATATCAAGCGGTCAAAACCCGCTTTGAAGCGATGGGAGCGTAACCTGAAAATGGTTGGCGCGGGGATTGCCATTGTTCTCGGGATGGGGGTTTTCCATTCTCATGCGCAGAATGCTTCTTCCACACTCCCTGTAGAACAGGTCTCTGAAGTCAGCGAATTAAAAGTTATTGCCACCAAGGAAGACGGCTTTGGTCGTGTCATTCTGAAGGTGGTTGGTCGAAACCTGCTGCCGGAATTCTCCATCAAGCAAGACAATTCCATCTTCGTTGTCCGATTTTCCGAACGCCTTTCATCCAGTAGTGTGACGGCACTGCCACGTATTCTATCTGACTACATCTCCATAGCTCGTCTTGATCCGGACGGTAAAGGTATCCGTATTGCTTTCAAGGAAGATGTTCGCATCAATACGATGGAAGCAGGTGAGCAATTGTTTGTCGATTTTCTGCCTAAGGATTGGCAGGGGCTTCCGCCGGCTTTACCGACAGATGTTGTTGCTGAGCTTGCCAAACGTGCGGAGGAGGCATTGCGGCTGGCCCGCTCGCTGGAGCAAGCGGATACAGGGTCGCGTATTCAGCCTGAGTTGGATATCCGAATTGGTGATCATCCGACATTTTCGCGAATTGTGTTTGGCTGGAACATTCCGTTCGACTCCACATTTGAGCGTAAAGGAGAAGAAGTCAGCCTTTTTTTCAATCACAAAACCGATATTGATTTATCCAAGGTGCGTGCATCATTACCACGTCTTATTCGGGATATGAGATTGGAAAAAGATGGTGGTAAATCCCGCTTTGTATTGACTGTAGCAGGTGGTGCCGATGTCAGGGCATTTCGCGAAGGGAATACTTATATTGTTGATGTGACTGGCGACAGGGCTCTGTTTGATACCGCCAGATCGGAAGACTATATTACCCGGGCCGTTTCAAAGGATGGGGATACCGGCATATTGGTTGCCAAGGGTATGCCGGATCCAAACCAGCCACAAGACCTGAACGGTTTGGGACAAGCTGTTGCCAAAAGCAAGCCGAGTTCTGGGCTTGTTCTGGGGCCAGGGCCAAATGGGGAAACAGCGAAATCGGAGCTGTTTTTGCCTGACCAGCAGGTTGAGCCTGCAAGAATGCGGCCCGCCGGTGAAACTGCTGCTCCAACGCTTCCACCTGCGGCATTGGATGTGACCAAGCCAGCATCTCCAGCTATGCCAAATGCAGCTGCTTCCGCTGATAGCCAATCTGGGCAACAACAGATTATCGGTCAGCAGTCTGGCAATGCCAGCCATGGCAATGCAGAGCGTATGAAGGGAGGTGGGGCCGATCTATCCTCTCAAAGTCTTCTTGTTGAGACCAAGACATTTGGCCGATCTGTTCGGCTGTATTTTCCCTTTTCCGCACCAACTGCTGCTGCCGTCTTCAAGAAGAACGGCGTGATTTGGGCTGTTTTCGATACAATTCTGGAACTTGATGTTTCCAATGTTCGGGCTCAATTGCAACCTATTGCGGACGATGTAGAGGTATGGCGGTCCGGGGATTCCGCCATTTTGCGTATTCCGCTGAAGAATCCTCGTTTGACGACTTTCTCTACCGAAGGGTATGGCTGGCTGCTGACGATTGGTGATCTTGTTGTCGAACCGACCAAACCTTTGCATTTGGCCCGAACTGAAATCAGTGGTGGGCGTGCAGCCATGCGAGTACATTTTGAATCTGCTGGCAGGATCATTCGTATGCGTGACCCTGGATCCGGTGAGATCTTGCATGTTGTTACTGGCTTCGGACCAGCGCGCGGGTTTGTAAAGGTTCAACGTCTTGTTGATTTTTCGACGCTTGTTTCTGCTCATGGCATCGCTCTGACCGAACATATCGATGATTTGCAGGTTTTGCGTGATGAAGACTTTGTCTATATCAGCTCAAATCGTGGTTTGACCCTGTCATCGGTAGGTGCCAATAAAAAGGCGGATTTGTCGGGGCTGATTGATACCGATAGTGCCATTCGGGAAACCTTTCTCGGACTGAAGGAATTGCAGGCAAAGACACCTGTTATTTTTTCCAAACAGAGACAGGGTCTGGAACGTAAGCTCAGTAAGTTTGATGATTTGATGGCGGTACAGACCGAACTTGCATTGTCGAAATTGCTTGTTGCAAATGGCTACGCTTTTGAAGCACTCGGGCATCTTCAGATCATGGAAAAATCTGCACCGGAATTTGCCCGTGGCAAGGGATTCCGTACCTTGTTCGCTGCAACGGAAGTCTTTGCAGGGCGGCCTGATGAGGCCTTTCGACGCCTGAACCATCCCGAGTTCGAGTCTGATCCCGATGCTTTGGTGTGGCTGGCGTTGGCAGCGGCGAGAAGTGGCCGTTGGCGTGAAGCAGAGGAGGCGTTGCCGAGAGCTCTTTCTGTCGCTGGTGATTATAGCGATAAGGTTCGGCAAATGCTGTTGCTGGATAGTGTAGAGGTTTCTGTGCTGGATCAGCAATTCACGAAGGCGACGGCAGAACTGGCAGAAGTGAATCCAGCTTATCTCGATCAGGAAGGCATTGCTCGCTATAATCTTCTACGTGGTAAGATTGCTGTGGCACGTAATCAGACAAGTGAGGCGCATGATGCGTTCCGAGCCGCGATTGACACAAAATATCTACCCATCGCGAATGATGCTTGGCTGCAGGATGTGAAGCTTAGCTATCAGAACAATGAGATTGATAATGAGAAGGCAATTGATGAACTTGCAGGTTTGACTACGATCTGGCGTGGTGACGATGTTGAATTGGAAGCTCTGCGTGCGTTGGCTCATCTCTATGTGGAGAAGGGAGAATATCGTAATGCATTTGAGACTTCCAAGGCTGCAGCCAGTTCTGATGCTGCATCTGATGTCTCTCGCTTGCTTCAGGATGAGATGAATGGGGTCTTCACATCTCTTTTCCTGGATGGCAAGGCCAATGAGTTACCAGCTATCAAGGCTTTGTCACTCTATTATGATTTTCGTGAGATGACCCCGGTCGGGCGCCGGGGTGACGAAATGGTACGGCATTTGGCGGACAAGCTGGTTGAAGTGGATTTGCTCGACCGTGCTGCAGAGCTTTTGAGCCATCAGGTTGAAAACCGTCTCAAAGGAGCTGCCCGTTCCCAGATTGCAGCTGATCTGGCCGTGGTCTATCTTTTGGACAGCAAACCCAATCTGGCGCTGGATTCATTGCGCCGAACCCGCCAGTCGCAATTGCCTCGTTCACTGGAGCGTCAGCGCCGTCTGGTTGAAGCCAAGGCGTTGGCTGAACTCAATAAAGTTACACTGGCTCTTGATCTTCTCAAACCATTGGACGGACAGGATGTTGAGCAATTGAAGGCGGATATCTTGTGGCGTGCCAAGCGTTGGCAGGAGACGGGTGAACAGATCGAACTGATGCTTGGAGATCGCTGGGTAGGGAATAGCGATCTGGACAAACAGGAACAGACCAATGTATTGCGGGCAGCGGTTGCCTATTCATTGGCTGATGATCAACTTGGAATTGATCGTCTTCGCAAAAAATTTGCACAGAAAATGTCCAAGACGTCCGTTGCGGGTGCCTTTGATGTTGTGAGCTTGCCCATTGAGCGAGGTGGCACACAATTCAAGGCGATTGCACAACAGATTGCCGGCATTGATACCATGGAGCGTTTTCTGGATGAATATCGTAGTCGTTATTTGAAAAAGCCAGAAAATGCGGCTCAAAGCTCAGAGGCTGCGGGTGATGATGCTCAGACACGGCCCGCCTCCGATACAGCCCCTGCTGATCAAGCTGGACAAGATAATGGTCCCAATGAAGCCTAGGCTCTTTGCCTGGGCTTTTTTGTTGCCGAGTTTTTGGGGTTATGTTCCAAGGAAGCTTTTTACCAGTGATCCGGTGATCAGGTTCCAACCGTCAACCAGTACGAAAAAGATCAGCTTGAACGGCAGGGAAATTACAACTGGCGGTAGCATCATCATACCCATGGACATCAGAATGGATGCCACGACAAGATCAATGATGATGAACGGCAGGAAGATCAGAAAGCCGATTTCAAATGCGCGTCGTAGTTCACTGATCATGAATGCTGGAATCAGGACACGAAGACTGATTTCTTCTGGTGTTGCAGGTGGTTCGGTTCTGGCCATATCCATGAAGAGAGCCAGATCTTGCTCTCTGACATGTTGACGCATGAAAGCATGGAATGGTTTGACTGAGATCTCAAATGCCTCGGGGACATCAATGCTTCCTGCGACAAGAGGTTCGATCCCTGTATTGTAAGCTTCTTCAAATGTAGGCGCCATTATGAAGGCGGTCAAAAAGAGTGCGAGGCTGACCATCACAGTATTGGGTGGTGCGGTTTGCAAGCCGATGGCCGAGCGCAGAAGCGAGAGCACCACAACGATACGGGTGAATGATGTCACCATGATCAGAATTGACGGGGCGAGTGAGAGAATGGTGATCAGCGCCACCAGTTGAACCGAGCGCTCGGTCACGGTGATCTCATCGCCAAAGCCAATGGATAATTCCTGAGCGACCGCAACAGCCGAAAGTCCCAACATGATGACAAAGGTCAGAACAAAGGCCCTGGCAGCGCGTTTCAGCGCTGGTTTGATCTGTGGCTGGTTTGCCAAATAGGCAGCAACATAATTACTAATAGTCATGATTTATTGCTGTCATTGGACAATTCGTCGAGCAGGCGGGTGATTTCATCCTGATAGTTGGTTTCCTGTGCTTGCTCGTCGTTTGACTTTTGTTGGGTTGCTTCGTCGCCTGATTTTCTCTCACTTTCACTCTCAGCCTGTTCCGGCCGTGCCTGAATGCCTTCTGACGGTTGAGTGTGCTGCGGCGGTTGCGGCGCTTTTGGTTGCGGCGCAGGGGCTGGCTGGATTGAAGCTTGCTGCGATGGCTGTGCCGGTACTGGCGCTGGAGGTGGGACTATTGGGCCTTTCTGTATGTGAGGCATGTCCATTTTCTCAACCGGCATGGTATCTGTGGATGGATGTGCTGGCCGGGGTTGAGGTCTTTCCGGGCGCCAGTTGGCGACTATATCGGACTTTGTAGTCTGCGGAGGATTTTTGTGCTCCATACCAGACGCTGGTGTTGGTGCCGGCGTTTTTGCCGTCTGAGAAGAGAGAGAGGGAGTGCTCAGCTCATTTCCAGGAATTTCGGACCTGCTGCTCCCTCCAGATTTGCTCGGCTTTGCCTTGACGGCCTTATCGGGTTTTGAAGACAGAGCAGACATGGCAGCGCTGACAGGGCTAGCCAAGCGTTCTACCTTGGACCCGAGTTTGTTTTTTGAAACTTCCTGATCGGTACCGGAAACAGCAGCTTTGGTTGCTTGATCTTGAGAGCTTTTGCTGATTGGTTGAGCTTGCTTTGCCTTTTGCGGCTGTGTTTGGGATGAGGCTTTGGGTTGCGGGCGTGCGTGAGGTGGGATTGCGTGCTCGAGTAGCAGGTCATTTTCCCCGCCGATCAGAATAAGATGCTCCACATGGTCGCGTTTGACCAGCACGAGCTTGCGACGGTGATCCACAGCCACCGCTTCGCTGACAGATAACCGCGCATCCTCTCCCAGTCGACCGACACGTGAAGAGACAAGATTTACCTTTTTGAGCAGCCAGGCAATGACTACGATCAGGAACAAGACCGCGCCAAGGGCCAGTAAGAATTGAACCAGCAATCCGCTATCCCCATTCATGATTCCATCGCTCCTGTTTGCTTCTTGCCTGTTGTGTTTTGGTGATCCGCTTTAGTGGTCAAGGACTGTTTCATTGCCAAGTCTGCACCCATCGCGAATCTCTTGTTGTATTCATTGTACCTGTTTGGGCGAAAAATGCTCGTCTATTGCAGCAGTTTGCAACAGTTCGCCCAAACAGAAGACTTTGAAACTGCCTATTTTTCCTATGTTTAACAGAATATTAAGGCAAATTAATAACTCGTTAACCATTTGGTAGGCAAAATTTACCCTGTTAGGAAATGCATGATCAAAATGATGTAATCACACGTTTGATGCAGACAGGGCGATAAGGAGCAAATGGATGGCAATTGGTGATCTGAAAATGTTTTCCATGTTGCGTTCCAAAATGCATTGGCATCAGACACGGCAGCGGGTTTTGGCAGAGAATGTTGCCAATGCCGACACGCCGAGTTATCGCGCCCGTGATCTTACGGCTTTTTCGACCAAAAAACGTTTGCAGATGGCGCCTACACAGGGGCTGTCCACCTCGCAGACACATGGCAATCATTTGCAAGGCAAATCGGCAATTGTGCGAGATGCTTTCAACTCCAAAAAGGTTGATGGTTTTGAGATCACTCCAGAAGGGAATGCCGTAGTGCTTGAAGAGCAGATGATGAAGGTCACTGCGAACCAGATGGACTATCAGGCGGTCAGTACACTCTATTCCAAAGGTATGGGACTGATCAAAACTGCTATTCGCCGTCCCGGCTGATTTATTTGCGTCCTGATTGCCTTTGGCAACTGGTCGAGGAGACAGATATATGGATTTTCTAAAATCAATCATGATTGCAGCCTCGGGCCTGAAAGCGCAAAGCGGTCGTATGCGCATCGTGTCAGAGAATATTGCAAACGCAAATTCCACCTCTCGTAAACCGGGGGGGGATCCTTACCGGCGGCAGATTCCATCCTTTAAATCTCACTTTGATCGCGAATTGGGAGCAAAGACTGTTGAGATGGGACGGATCCTGCCGGACAAATCGGACTTTCGCACACGCTACGATCCGGGACATCCGGCGGCTGATGCGAAGGGCTATGTGAAACTTCCCAACGTCAACTCTCTCGTCGAAACGGTGGATTTGCAGGAAGCTCAGCGCAGTTATCAAGCAAACCTGAATGTGATCAGCGCGACGCGCACCATGGTGATGAAGACGCTTGATATTCTCAAAGTGTAATGAAGACAAGACAGCCTTTCCCTATAATCAGGGGAAACTCAACTTGAGCAATTTGACGGGGCGAACCGATGAGTTTGACAAATCTGGCAGCAAGCAATGCCTATAATCTAGCCCAAAGACTGACGAATCAGACACAATCGACCCAGACCCTTGAGAAGGCCGTTGATGCTCAGCCTGATTTTGCGCAAATGGTCAAGGATGGTGTTTCGGGCGTGCTGGACAAAGGGCAGGTGGCAGAGAAGACCGCAACAGACATGGTGAGTGGCAAAGCGGATGTTGTTGATGTCGTGACAGCTGTGGCCGAGACGGAAGTGGCGTTGGAAACGATGGTTTCAGTTCGTGATCGAGTTATCTCTGCCTATGAAGAAATTATGCGGATGCCTATCTAGGCACTGACCGGATTTCCGTTTGGTCAGCTATCACGGGATACCCTGATCTGGTGATAGGAAGCCTGATAGCTGGTGCAGATTGGGAGATTACGGATGACCGGAGCGGAAGTGCTTGATATCGCTCGAGAAGGCTTATGGGTGATGATCAAGATGTCTGCCCCCATTATGGTGGTGGGCCTTGTTGTTGGTGTCGTCATTGCCCTCTTTCAGGCCTTGACCCAGATTCAGGAGATGACGTTGGTCTTTGTTCCAAAAATCATCTCCATCTTTCTGGCCTTGATGATAGGGTTACCCTTTCTCGGGGATCTGATCAGCACTTATATGCGGTTCTTGATGGAAAAAGCTGTTACGGGTTAGGCGGTCGCCTGATCTGGTAGGTGGCATTGTTCATGCTGATTGAAATACTTCCACAAACAGCCTTTATTTTCATGCTGATCTTTGCGCGGATCGGCACGCTTTTCATGGTGCTTCCTGCGTTCAGTGAACGGGGCGTGCCGGTCAGAGTTCGCTTGGCCATTGCTCTTACAACCAGTCTCATGATGTATCCATTGGTTTCTGAACAATTCGCCCAAGTTCCCTCGACCTTGTATGGAGCATTGGCGGCAATGGGCAAGGAGATTGTCGTTGCCTTGCTGATTGGCCTTTCGATCAAACTTGTTACATCTGCCTTGCAAATCGCAGCAACCACCATTGCGTTTCAGTTGGGGCTGTCTTTTGCAATGGGACCGGATATGTCAACGGGCGGGCAGACGGTTACATTGGGGACATTCATGAGCGTGCTGGCAGTGACGCTGATTTTCGTCACCGATCTGCACTATGTGATGATTGCCGCAATGTATGATTCCTACGAATTGTTCCCGGTCAATGAAATGCCCCCTATCGGCGATATTGCACAATTTGCTTCCGAGACAGTTGCCGGTGCATTTCTTGTCGGCACCAAGATCGCGGCCCCCTTTATTGTCTATGGGCTTTTGTTCTATTTCGGTCTTGGTCTCCTGTCGCGTCTGATGCCTCAATTGCAGGTTTTTTTCATCGCTATGCCTGCTAACATTGGCATAGGCCTTCTGCTGTTCATGATTCTCTGTACCACTTTGATGACGTGGTATCTGGGCCACTTGGAAGAAGTGCTGGGGCGCTTCATTGCCTCATGAACATTGCGGAAAGAAAATGGTCAGAGAGTCTGATCCGGAGCTGATATGGCTGATAATAGCGACGAGGAAAAAACAGAAGAGCCCACCCAAAAAAGGTTGGAAGATGCTCATAAAAAAGGAGATGTGGCCAAAAGTCAGGAGGTCTCTGCCTGGTTCTCCATGATTGGTACAGGTTTGGCGCTGGCTCTATTTTCAGGCTATATCGTAACTGGCCTATCCACGCATTTGAAGGGCTTTTTTGAGCATTCCTATCAGCTTAATCTGGAAAGTGGCATGCTGATGAGGCTTTGGAGCGAGATAAGCTACAGTTTGCTCGGTCTGATGGTTCTGCCCATGCTTGCCATGATGACCATGGCGGTGTTTGGCAATCTGGTTCAGCACAAATTTGTTTTTTCAACCGAGCCAATTACACCCAAATTATCCAAGATCAGCCCTCTTGGTGGCTTCAAACGCCTGTTTTCAAAAGACAGCCTGATCAACTTTACCAAAGGCTTGATCAAGCTTGCCATAGTGAGTGTCGTCCTGGTGCTCATTCTCTATCCGCAACGTGACAAGCTGGATGTGATGATTCAGCTTGATGTGGCCATGTTGTTGCCGCTGGTTCTCGAGCTTTCGCTGCAACTTGTTGCCGGAGTGATCGCGATCATGACCATTGTTGCGGTGGCCGACTTCTTCTACCAGAAGCATAAGTGGATGGAAAAACAGAAGATGTCCATCAAGGAGATCAAGGACGAGTTCAAGCAACAGGAAGGTGATCCGACCGTCAAAGCCAAATTGCGTCAGCTGCGTATGGAACGTAGCCGGGGGCGTATGATGGCAGCAGTGCCTGATGCTTCTGTTGTTTTGACCAACCCGACCCATTATTCCGTGGCACTGAAATATGATGAAGGAATGGGGGCGCCGCTGTGCGTTGCCAAAGGCGTGGATGATGTTGCCTTGCGGATCAGGGATGTTGCCAAGGAGGCCGATGTGCCAATCGTGCAAAATCCGGCTTTGACTCGCGCTCTATACTCTACTGTAGAAGTGGATGACGAGATTCCTGAGGAACATTATAAGGCAGTCGCCGAAGTGATCGGCTATATAATGAAATTGAAGAATCGGGCAAGCTGGTCTAATCGCAACAAATAGCTAGTGTGGTGGAATTGAAATAGGTATCATTTATCTGCAGGCTCGTTTGCCTATTTCAATCCCACCACACTGGAAACATATATCTGCTGGTCACCCTTTTGAATCTAAAGTTCGTTCGGTGCTTGCTGATCGATGTGACGAATTTTAGATTCGGGTGGCTAGCTGCTTTTGACATTTGGCCGGATGAAAGCCTGCCAGAAAGACCTGAATGGGGGAAAATGTGAGCCAGAATACGGAAACACAGGCCATCATTGATCGAAGTGAACGGTCTGGCAGTGTGAAATGGCTGATTTTCTTGGCTTTGATATTGGTGTTGGCAGCTGTTGGATTGGCTTTTTATCAAGGTGAAGCTGGCGGCAAATTGCAATTGCTTTTTTTGGGATTGCTGGCTGGAGTTGGTATCTTATCCCTGTTGGGTATGGCCGTGGGGTTGGTTCAACTCGGTCAAAAGCAGGCTCCTCATCACCTTACGCGCCAGTTTGTTGACAGCATGCAGGATGGTGTGCTGGTTTGTAGCTCCAAAGGGCATATTGTCTATGCCAATCAGTATTATGCGCAATTGACGGAAGCGCCCGCTGCTGAAGCTGTTCGATCAATAGAACGGACCTTTGCAGGAGAGCCGGATGCCGCTGAAGCTGTCTATCGTCTCTCCGAAGCCGCCCGTGAAGGTCGTTCGGCGATGGAGGAGTTTCGTCTTTCGCGCGGTCTTGCGGGTCGAACGAGTGAAGAGGAACGCGGCAATGCCGGTCGCTGGTTCCGTGTCAAGGTTCAGGTCATGGATGATCTGGACGAGAAGGGTAAGAAGGATCAGCTGGCCGTTTGGCAAATCAGCGATATCACCCGTGATCGTGAACGTCAGGAAAATATCTTTCAGGAATTGCAGTTGGCCATCAACTATCTGGATCATGCGCCTGCCGGTTTCTTTTCTGCCGAGCCTGATGGTCGTGTGATCTATATGAATGCCACATTGGCGGACTGGCTAGGCTATGATCTGGCTCAGTTCGAGCCACGTGACCTTGTACTGAAGGATCTGATCTCCGGGGATGGGACTGCGTTGCTTGCTGGGGCTGTTGCCAATCCTGGTATGGCCAAGACCGAGATGATCGATCTTGATCTGGTCAAACGCAATGGTCAGAGCTTGCCTGTGCGTCTGATGCATCGTGTGCCAACTGCCTCTGATGGCACATCTGGTGCCTCTCGCACTTTGGTGCTTAATCGTAGTCCGGGAGAGGAAATTTCCGAGGAACTACGTGTGGCCGAGGTTCGCTTCGCCCGTTTCTTCAACAACACACCAATTGCGATTGCTGCTCTGACCGGGGATGGTAAGGTGGTGCGAACCAATGCACCATTTGTACGTATGTTCCATGACGTACCACCAGATGATTTTCCTGCTGATGACGTGACCGTTGAAGATGCTGAGGACGCTGAAATTGTCTCAGATGCAGTTGCGGATGTGGAAGTTAGCCAGGGTATTACCCTGATGAAAATGGTTGCGGAGAAAAACCGTGATGAGCTTGCAGCTGCCATCGAAGAAGCGCTTGGTGGAAAAAGCCACATTGCCCCGGTGGAAAGTGAGTTATTCCATGATTCCGAGCGCACTGTTCGCTTCTTCCTATCTGGTGTTGAGGATAGCGAAGGGGATGACGAGCAGGTCATTGTGTATGCGTTGGAGACCACCGAACAACGCGCTCTTGAAGTTCAGTTCACTCAAAGCCAGAAGATGCAGGCTGTCGGCCAGCTGGCCGGTGGTGTTGCGCACGATTTCAACAATGTTCTGACCGCAATCATCGGATTCTCTGATCTGTTGCTGGCAAGTCATCGTCCAAGTGATCCGGCTTTCCAGGACATCATGAATATCAAGCAAAATGCCAATCGTGCAGCTTCGCTCGTACGGCAATTGCTAGCCTTCTCACGTCGCCAGACCTTGCGCCCGCAGACGCTGTCTTTGAGCGAAGTTCTGGCAAACCTGTCTATCTTGCTGGACCGTCTATTGGGTGAAAAGGTTGAGCTTGATGTGGTGCATGGACGTGATCTCTGGCCTGTCAAGGCGGACTTGAACCAGTTGGAGCAGGTTATTGTCAATCTGGCGGTGAATGCTCGCGACGCAATGCCAGAGGGTGGCCAGCTCACCATTCAGACACGGAATCTGAACGAAGAAGAAGCCAGTCAGATGCCTTACAAGGTTCTGCAGCCGTCTGATTATGTTCTACTCGAAGTTTTGGACAGCGGTACCGGGATTCCTCCTGAAATTCGGGAAAAGATTTTCGAGCCATTTTTCTCGACCAAAGATGTTGGCAAAGGAACCGGGCTTGGCCTGTCTACTGTCTATGGCATCGTTAAACAGACTGGTGGTTTCATTTTCCTCGAAAGTGAAATGGGGCAGGGCACGACCTTCCGGATTTTCCTTCCGCGGTTCGTTGAAGAAGCCAAGGATGATGTTCTGGAAATTGAGGTCGAGGCGGATATGCCTCCTCCGGCACCTGAAACTGTCGAGGATCTAACTGGTAGTGCTACGATCTTGTTGGTGGAAGACGAAGAAGCGGTCAGGGCCTTTGCTGCTCGGGCTTTGGCTTCACGCGGCTATACGGTTCATGAAGCTGGATCCGGAGTGGAAGCGCTTGAATTGATCGAGGAGATCGAAGAAGGCGTTGATCTTGTTGTCTCCGATGTGGTGATGCCGGAAATGGATGGTCCGACCATGTTGGGTGAGCTGCGCAAGAAACGCCCGGATATCCGTGTGATCTTCATGTCCGGTTATGCGGAGGAAGCTTTCCGCAAGAACCTGCCGGAGAATGAAGAATTCGGCTTCTTGCCCAAGCCATTTTCGCTCAAGCAGCTTGCAGTCAAGATTAAGGAAATGCTTGAGGAGTGATTGGCAGACATTGCCGAGTTTTGACCCTCGTAGATCTGATCTGCGAGGGTTTTTACGTATAATCACAGATTTTAAATGGGTGCGACAATTTGCGCGCATGATGGGAGATGCGAAAAGCTTTTTCTTTTCAGTGATTTGTCCTGTTATTCGTGTGTATATGGATTTTCCAGCTCTAAGGTGATTTTCAAACTCAATTTAAGCTGTTAAGCCACCATCGGTTTTGTGTAGAGTAAGAATAGATGCACTGATGGTTTCCGGCGAGACAATCTCATTCATCAAGCAAGCCTTGGTTGGCTTCTCTCTTTTGGCACTGGTTTTGTTTACCCTGTTGCTTCAGCATATGCGCGCCTTTGCAATCGATATAGATGTACCGACTGTGCTGGTTGAACCACGCAGCTTTACCTATCGAGTTCCTGGTGAATATGTGCGAGAGGGGCGTCCTATTAACGGCCCGATCGAGAAAAAACATGTTCCCAATCGCTTACACGTGATGAAGTATCAAGTTAGTGCGCAGGATTATGAAGCTTGTGTGTCTGACGGTGCCTGCAAGTCACAATGGCAGGCTTATATCAGCGCAGATGGAACAGTTGAGCCATTGTATGAGCCAATACCGGTTACTGGTGTTAGCCACGATGATGCCAATGCCTATGCAACTTGGTTATCTGAGAAAACAGGCCTTGTCTGGCGCTTGCCAACCGATGTGGAATGGGCGTCTTTTGCTGCTGAACGTTATTATGATGATGCTCTCTTGCCCAATAGTGTCGATCGTGATCCTTCTATCTCTCAGCCTAGCAAGGCACGGCGCTATGGATTGGATAAAGGCGAGTTGCCACGTGACGAGGAATATGATCCCATCCCCAAAAAACTTGGCAGTTTTGGAGTGAATTCTCTCGGCATTGCAGATCTGTCCGGCAATATCTGGGAATGGACGTCTAGCTGCTATATGCGTTATCGCCATGATGCATCAGGTGCACTGATAGAGTCTCAAAATCATTGTGGTGTTTATATTGCCCAAGGCAAACTGCGCTCGTATCTTTCAAGCTTCATTCGTGACCCGCTTTCTGGCGGCTGTGCTGTGGGCGAGCCTCCAGAAAATCTTGGTTTCCGCCTGGTTCGTGATGAACCAAAAGCTGACTGGAAAAGCCGGTTGCAAGCCTTTCTGGCTCGGTAGCATCTGTGTAGGGTAAAAGAGGTAGAATGCCTTGCTCTTGCGGTGACTTGCTTTCATGATGCCCATACTCGTCGGCTCAAGTAAGCAAAGCACAGGTCGCTCTGCATGTCTCCTTCGCTTCATGATATATCGCTAACCAGTTTCTTCTGGCTTCTGCTGCCTGCTTTGCCCGTGTTTGGCATGCTCTATTTCTGGGAAATGGACTTATACAAGGCCATTCGTGCCATGGCACGGATGATCTTGCAGCTGCTGACTATTGGCTATGTGCTGACCTATATTTTCACCAACCAGTCACCCCTTCAGGTGGTGCTTGTTTTGGGCGTGATGATGGGAGCTGCGACCTGGATCAGCCTTAATCCTCTGTGCAGACCCGGTCTGTCGCTTTATCGCTCCGCATTGCTTGCAATTGGCCTTGGTGGTTCTGTCATTTTGGCTATTGTGGTGATTGCCATATTGAAGGCTGATCCATGGTATAATCCGCGTCTTATCATTCCGTTGGCCGGAATGATCTATGTGGTCAGCATGACGGCGATTTCGCAAAGTGCAGAGCGGCTTGTGGCAGAGCTGGAGAGTGGGGCGGATTATCTCAAGGCACGAAAAGCAGCAGCCAATGCCGCCATGATTCCAACCATCAATTCTTTGTTTGCTGTCGGGCTTGTGTCCTTGCCGGGAATGATGACTGGGCAGATCCTTTCTGGAGTGTCGCCGCTGATTGCAGTGAAATATCAGATTGTGGTCATGGTGATGTCTTTTTCTTCTACCGGTCTTGCTACGCTTGTTTTTCTGTTGATGTCTGGCCGCTCTTTCGTGAGGCTCAAAAGCGCAATTGAAGCGTAGAATATGAGCTGTTTTTCTTATTTGAAAATGTGTTTTTCCTGCTCAACCAGCCGATAGATATAGTCTGAGACCGCTGTGATGCGCCCCAAGCGACGGGTGCTTTCATGATAAACAGCCCAGTAGGCTCGTTGTATGGAGCGTTGTGGTAGGATTTCGACGAGATCTGGATCTTCACGTGCCATGAAACCGTGCAGAATGCCGATGCCAAGGCCCGCTTTTACTGCCTCTGTCTGTCCCAAGGCAGAGGCGCACTCAAATTGGGTGCGTTCACCTTTCATCATTTCGGCAGAATAGTTCAGGGATTGGCTGAAGATCAGATCTTCCACATAGCCGATTAGTCGGTGCGAGCTGAGATCATCGCGAGATTGGGGTATGCCGTGCTGCTTGACATAGGAGCGCGAAGCATAAAAGCCAAGGCTATAATCTACCAGCTTTCTGGCCACCAGCCGTCCGTGGGTTGGCCGTTCCACGGTGATGACGATGTCAGCCTCACGTCGATCAATGGAAAAGCTTTGCGGGACTGGGACCAGTTGAATGGTCAAATCGGGATATTGATCCAGTAATGGATCGAGACGAGAGGCGAGATAGGCGACGCCAAAGCCATCGGGCGCGCCAATGCGCACTACGCCGGAAACATCAATATTGGTTTCGCCAATATTGGCGCGGACCGATGTCATTTCTGCTTCCATGCGTTCGGCCGCGAGCAGAAATTCCTCGCCCTCAGGTGTCAGAATACACCCGGTGGTACGTCTGTCTAAGAGTTTTGCCTTAAGGGCATCTTCCAGTGCGGTGATCCGCCGCGCCACGGTGGCATGGTTGACGCCCAGGCGCCTTGCCGCTTGTAAAATCTGTCCAGCCCTTGCAACTGCAAGGAAAATTCGCACGTCATCCCAGTTCATGGCTTGTTTCTCCCATTCCGACTTTAGTTGGTACTATAAAATATGCACAACGGATATGACAATGCGGCCATTGATTATTATTTTTGTTGAGGCAAAATGGCGACCAATAGCTCAAACCCGATGTCTTTGAGTAGGCGTCACCCAGGAGGAAAGCATGACGGAAGTAATCGGTCATTTCATCAATGGCGAGCGTGTGGAAGGTAAGTCCGGCCGCTTCGCTGATGTTTATAACCCTGCAACCGGTGAAGTTCAGGCCAAGGTTGCTCTGGCAACCAAAGACGAGCTGGACGCAGCTGTTGCAGCCGCTGCCAAAGCTCAACCTGCATGGGCTGCTCAGAACCCTCAGAAGCGTGCTCGCGTGATGATGAAGTTTGTGAGTCTGCTGAACCGTGACATGGATAAGCTGGCTGAGAAACTGTCTTCCGAGCATGGCAAAACTTTCGTCGACGCCAAAGGTGACGTTCAGCGTGGTCTGGAAGTTATCGAAGTTTGCTGTGGCGCTCCACACATGCTCAAGGGTGAGTTCACTGACAGTGCCGGTCCTGGCATCGACATGTATTCCATGCGTCAGGCTCTGGGTGTTGTTGCCGGTATTACTCCGTTCAACTTTCCTGCCATGATCCCGCTCTGGAAGCTTGGCCCTGCGCTTGTTTGCGGCAATGCGATGATCATGAAGCCTTCCGAGCGTGATCCATCCGTTCCCATGATGCTGGCTGAACTGCTGAAAGAAGCAGGTCTTCCTGATGGCATTTTGCAGGTTGTCAATGGTGACAAGGAAAGCGTAGATGCGATCCTCGACAATGACACCATTCAGGCTGTTGGCTTCGTGGGCTCCACCCCAATTGCTCATTACATCTATCATCGTGCAGCTGAAAACGGCAAACGTGCTCAGTGCTTCGGTGGCGCGAAAAACCACATGATCATCATGCCGGATGCTGATCTGGATCAGGCTGCAGATGCTCTGGTTGGTGCTGGCTTTGGCGCTGCTGGCGAACGCTGCATGGCGATTTCTGTTGCTGTGCCTGTTGGAGAAGAAACCGCTGACAAGCTGATCGAGAAGCTGGTTCCTCGCATCGAGAAGCTGAAAGTTGGCCCATACACCGCTGGTGATGATGTGGATTATGGTCCGGTTGTTACCGCCGCTGCCAAAGAAAACATTCTGCGTCTGGTAGAAACCGGTGTTGAACAGGGTGCTGAACTGGTTGTTGATGGTCGTGATTTCTCTCTGCAAGGTTATGAGAACGGCTTCTTCGTTGGTCCTCACCTGTTCGATAAAGTCACCACCGACATGGACATCTACAAGACCGAAATCTTCGGCCCAGTTCTGTCTTGTGTTCGTGCCAAAACCTATGAAGAAGCCATTGGTCATGCGATGGATCATGAATATGGTAACGGTACCGCGATCTTCACCCGTGATGGTGATACCGCGCGTGACTTTGCGAACCGCATCAATATCGGCATGGTTGGCATCAATGTGCCAATTCCTGTGCCGCTGGCTTACCACACTTTCGGTGGCTGGAAGAAATCCGGCTTTGGTGATTTGAACCAGCATGGTCCAGATGCGTTCAAATTCTACACCCGCACCAAGACTGTGACTTCCCGTTGGCCATCAGGCATCAAGGAAGGCGGCGAGTTCTCTATCCCTGTGATGGAATAAGCCTTTCGGATTGGGGCGATATCATTTGCCCCGCTCCCAATCTCATCATCCATCTCCTCCCTAATGGATGGACTTCGAGCCGCTGTCTCAACCGAGCAGCGGCTCTTTTTTTACTCGTCTTTCCCATCATGGCATCCGCTATGGATTTGCGGTTCGTATCTGGTCCTTTCGGCTAGCAATTGGTGTAGGAGAGCTTTATTGTCACTGACAATCAAGTTTTAGATTTTTACAGGCAGGCAGGCTTTCCATGTCGCAAGAAAAGTCCCCCCAGTTTTTCGTGCTGGGTGGTGCCCATATGGACCAGATCGGACGGGCGTCCAAACGCTATGAACCTGGTCAGTCTAATCCCGGATCTCTGGTCCGAAGCCCTGGCGGAGTAGCAGGCAATATCGCGCGTGGCCTTGCCATGCTTGAATGGCCAGTCATGCTATCCACCATCGTTGGTGATGATAGCGATGGTCGTTTCGTGACCTCTCAACTCGAGGCCAAGGGCATTGATACCAGCCTCGTCATTACCGATGGTGATCGTCAGACGGCGACCTATACCGCTATTGAAGAGCCAAATGGTGCCTTGGTGGCCGGGCTGGCTGCCATGCAGATCTATGATCATTATCCGTTGTCTCATGTTGAAGCTTGTTTGGCAGATTTGCCGGAGGATTGCGATCTGGTGGCTGACACCAATCTGCCGGAAGAAGTGCTCGAAGAGTTGGCCAATAACAAGGGCGGGCGCAATCTGGCGGTTTGTGCAGTCTCTGGCCCCAAGGCCAATCGGGTGGCTGGATGCCTCGATAAGGTGGATCTGCTTTTTTGCAATGAGGCTGAAGCTGCAATCCTGGCGGAAGAATATGCCGAACTTGATGCCTTGCCTGCCATCCTTTTGGAATTGGGCGTGCAGCATGGCGTCATTACCAAAGGTGGCAAAGGCATCACTGCCTGGAAAGGTGAGGAGACCTGGTTTCTTCCCGCTCCTCCTGTTCGGGTTCGCTCCACCAACGGGGCAGGGGATTGTCTGGCTGCTTGTATTTTGCATGGCCTGACCTTGCATAAGACCTTGAGTAAGGCTTTGCCCTATGGTCTGGCCGGTGCCAGCCTTGCGCTGATGAGTGAGCAAGCCATCCCTGATATGCTCAATCGAATGATGCTGGATAATTGTCTGACTGATATCCCGCAATCCTGATGAAAACTTTCAAGAACAAGAAAAAGATCTGATCTATGACTGATACCAACTCTTCTCTCCCAATGACCTTTAGTGCTGATGTGAAGCAGGCACTAGATGCTGGCAAGCCTGTAGTGGCCCTGGAATCCACTATCATCACCCATGGTATGCCTTATCCGGCCAATGTTGAAACGGCAGTAGCGGTGGAAGACATCATCCGGGCGGAAGGAGCAACGCCTGCCACGATCGCCATACTTGATGGTGTGATCCATGTCGGTCTGGAAAAGGAGCAGTTGGAAGCTCTGGCACAGCGAACTGATGTGATGAAGCTCTCTCGTGCTGATCTGGCCTTTGCCTTGGCGACTGGACGGACGGGGTCTACTACCGTTGCTGCGACCATGATCTGCGCTCATCGTGCAGGCATTTCCGTTTTCGCGACTGGTGGTGTCGGTGGGGTGCATCGTGGTGCTGAAGAGACTTTTGATATTTCAGCTGATTTGCAGGAATTGGGTCAAACACCGGTGATGGTTGTGTCGGCTGGTGTGAAGGCGCTGCTGGATATCCCCAAGACCTTGGAAGTATTGGAGACACTTGGTGTGCCTGTCGTTGGCTTTGAGACCGACGAGTTTCCGGCATTCTGGTCTCGCCAAAGTGGACTTCCTTGTCCCTTGCGTCTGGATGATCCAGCCAAGATTGCCAAATTCCATCAGATGCGTCAGACGCTCGGTCTGGACGGAGGCATGATGGTTGCCAATCCTGTGCCGGAAACTAATGAAATCCCGCGTAATGAGATGGAAACGGATATTCTGGAAGCCATTGATGAAGCCAATCGTCGCAATGTGACAGCCAAGGATGTGACACCGTTTGTTCTGTCTCGCATTGCTGAACTCACCCATGGCCGTAGCTTGCAGACCAATATTGCATTGGTGAAGAATAATGCGCGTCTTTCTGCAAAAATTGCCAAGGCGTTGTGTGTGTAAGCATTGAAGCTGATCTATTGCCTATCCGGTGGGTTTGTTGCTAGGATTCAAAAACAAAGCAACGCCGGATAGGTGAGGGTCTATTTCTCGAAAATCTGGATTGACGCTTTGGAATTCCGTCGGGCTGCGGGCATTGGCGAAATTCTGGGAGGATTGCCCGCGGGAGGATTTTCCATGGCGCCAATTTCCTATCAAGGGCCAAGAGCACACGAAAAAGAACAGGAAAGTCATTCCCAGGATCCGACACTTGCCTTTGAGAAAGCCAAATCTCAGACCACGGTTGCTCATATTCTCGATGATAAGGGTGTAACGGTTTATACCATTACCGAGACAACTTCCATTGCGGCGGCTTGTGCAGATCTTTCCATCAAGAGAATCGGTGTTTTGCCTGTGATTGATGGGCAGGGTAACCTGGTTGGCGTTCTGTCTGAGCGCGACATCATTCGGTCCATGTCCAATTGTGATGGGGAAGAAGGTGTTCAGGCGCTGATGGCGGATCAGGTGCAAAATATCATGACCCCTGCACCGATTACCTGCACGCCAGATGACAAAGTCAGCACCATCATGGAAATCATGACCGAGAAGCGATTCCGCCATATGCCGGTGCTTCAAGGCGGAATGTTGTGCGGTCTGGTGTCGATTACCGATCTGGTGAACAGCCGTTTGATTGAACTGGAACTGGAGACCCTGAAGATCAAGCAATTGATGGTGGGCTAATTCCGATCAGCATCTTCCAAAGAGATAAGGCTCCTTTTGGAGCCTTTTTCAGTTTCATCGAGTGTATTTCTGTACGGTAGGAACGCGGAAAGCTTGCCGTATTTTTGCGCTATGGGGCAGATGGGGGACCTGTCATAAAGAGCGCGGGAGGACATCATGCTGATAAAAAAACAGACTTACGAGACGACCTGTGCTGATTTTCACTGGCAGGTGCCGGAGCGTTATAATATTGGCTGGGATATTTGCGATAAATGGGCTGCTGAAGATCCCAATCGTACCGCCATCATTGATGTTGAAGAGGATTTGAGCAGCCATGAGGTGAGTTTTGCTGATCTCAAGGCGCTCTCCAACCAATTGGCCAATGCTTTGGCTGAGCGTGGTGTAAAGGGTAAGGGAACGAAGCCATCTGGCGATGGTGAGGAGGCGATTGGAGATCGGGTTGGTGTGTTGTTGCCGCAGAGCATTGAAACCGCCATCGCCCATATTGCTGCGTTGAAAATGGGCTGTGTGTCCATTCCGCTTTTCACTCTGTTTGGTGAGGAAGCACTGGAACACCGGCTCAATGATTCGGGTGCGCGAGCAATCATCACCAATAAGGAAGGCGTTGCCAAGCTTACGGCTTTATGGGATCGACTGCCCGAGTTGCAAGTTATCCTGTCGGTTGATGGTGCTGATGATGGTGTTGAAGATTTCTCAAGTGCATGCAAAGGACAGAGTGAGGATTTCACACCGTTTGATAGCCGATCAGATGACCCCGCCATTCTGATTTACACTTCTGGCACGACTGGTAACCCCAAAGGCGCTTTGCATGGGCACCGCGTGTTGCTTGGACATTTGCCGGGAGTAGAGATCAGTCATAATTTCTTCCCTCAAACTGGTGACAAGATATGGACACCTGCAGATTGGGCCTGGATCGGTGGCTTGCTGGATGTCTTGATGCCTGCGCTTCATCATGGTGTGCCAGTTGTGGCGCGACGTTTCTCCAAATTTACCGGAGAAGCGGCACTCGATCTGATCAAGGTACACGGCATTCAGAATACTTTTCTGCCGCCAACAGCGTTGAAAATGATGCGTCAGGTTTCAAAATGTGCCTGTTGGGGCATTGAGATGCGCTCGGTTGCTTCTGGCGGGGAGAGCCTTGGAACAGAGCTGATCGAATGGGGCCAACAGGTTCTTGGTACCACGATCAATGAGTTTTATGGTCAGACGGAATGCAACATGATTGTCTCATCCTGTGCGGATCTCGAGTTGACGCGGCCAGGGACCATGGGCAAGCCTGTGCCGGGGCATGAACTTGCTGTGCTTGATGCCGATAGTGGCGAGCGTATGCCTGTGGGGCAAGAAGGGGCGATTGGCGTCCTGTCCCCCGACCCGGTGATGTTTCTTCGTTATTGGAATAATCCGAAGGCAACGGATGACAAGTTTGTCAAAGGCCCTGAGGGGCATTGGTTGCTGACTGGAGATCAGGGTGTCTGTGATGACGACGGCTATATTCGCTTTGTCGGACGGGATGATGATGTGATTGGTTCTGCTGGTTATCGTATCGGACCGGGTGAGGTGGAAGATTGCCTGCTGCGTCACCCTGCTGTTCAGTTTGCGGGAGTGGTTGGCAAACCTGACGAGCTTCGCAATGCCGTGGTGGCTGCCTATATCAAATTGGCTGATGGCTATGAGCCAAGTGATGATCTGGCAAAAGAGATCGCTCTTTTTGTTAAATCTCGCCTTGCAGCCCACGAATATCCCCGGGTGGTTCGCTTCATTGATGAAATGCCAATGACGACGACCGGCAAGATCATTCGCGGGCAATTGCGCACGATGGCCGTCGATGAGGCAAAGGCGGACAAGGCTGCGAAGTGAATGAAATTTGCTGGACCATATGCGGGCTTGACGAAAATGTTCGTCAAGCCTAAAAATCCGAACTTTCTATCTGCAATTTAACTCGATCTGCCGAATAGCGGCCTTTGGAATACTCCACCGGAACCCCATCGAGATCCGTGTTGATGGCCTTGAGAACGAGGATCAAGGCACCAGGAGATAGATTGAGCATGTCACTATCGCGGATACTGGCGTGATGGGCTTCAATGACTGTCGATTGGCGGACATAATCATCCAGGCCGCATGCTTTAAAGGATCTGGTGATGGACAGGTTTTCCTGATAACGCTCTGCCAGATCTGGAAAGCGTTTGGCATCGAACCATGCGGTGGATCGAACCAGAGGTATGCCGTCGCCTTTGCGAAGGGTTTGCATGCAAATCACCTCAGCGCCAATTTCCAGCTTCAACGCCTTGGCAACTTCCGGTTTTGCGGCCACATGCTCGGATGAAATGAAATGGCCAGTGATTGCCTGTGTCTGACTTTCCAAGCCTGTTGAGAATCGGGTGCGTTTGGAGATTGGGTAGGTCAGACGCTCGGGCTCTATAATGAAAGTGCCACGACCCTGATGTGCTTGAAGGACGCCATCGTTTACAAGAGCTGATATGGCTGCCCTAACCGTGTGGCGATTGACGCCAAACTCTTCTGCCAACTGCACTTCTGGTGGTAGGCGGCCATCTTCATCTCCCAAGCCGGAGCCGATGCCTGCGCGAATAGCATCAGCAATTTGACGCCATAAGGCAATACCTGAACGGCGTTCAAGTCCGGATTTGAGGTGTGCTTCTGCCATATTTGCCCCTAAGTCTTGTATTCGAGGCCTAGCATTAATCTCATTGTTTGTCACATGGGTGACATGTGGGATGCGTAAAAGTCGCCCATCATGATTTGTCTATTTAGTTAGACAATAAAATTTGCTGATCAAATAATCTGGTTAGCAGGTTTGAACGGGAAAGATGATGGTGTGATGGTGCAAACCAATCAGGAAAAACGGCAAGCGCGTCTGGCAATTCTAGCTCGAGCAGGGGCCAAACAAATGCTGGCGCTTTGGAAGCCTCTAGGGCTCGATCCATGTTGCGAAATGGTAAGAGGGCCTGAGACAGGCCTTTTGGCTCTGCGTGGGCGCATGGGCGGCGGTGGCGCGCCGTTCAATTTTGGTGAGGCGACCGTGACACGTGCTACCGTGCGGCTGGAAGATGGCACTCTGGGCCACTCAGTCATGTTGGGTCGTAACGCTGCAAAAGCCCAGCTGGCTGCGGTTATCGATGCACTGGCAGAACAACCTGAATTTTCCAATCTGGTGGAGGAGAAAATTGTATTACCACTGCAAGAACAGCTGAGCCAACAAGACGATGTGGCCCAAGCTGAAGCGGAAGCGACCAAGGTTTCATTTTTCACAATGGTGCGAGGAGATGATTGATGGCCCTGTCATCTGATATTTTGGATGCAGAATCCGAGGCTCTTGCCGGTGGCATTGGTGATGCAGCAACACAGACACAGAGTTTGTTTCGCGCTGCAATGAACGCCATGGCACAGCCGGGTCAAATCTATCCTGCTTCTTGTGATGCGTTGCCACCTGCGCCTCTTCAACCATTGATGGCTGGTCTATTGACTATGTTGGCCGATCCTGAGACGCCTGTCTGGCTGGATGATATTTTGAGATCGGAAAAATCCATACAGGATTGGATCACCTTTCACATTGGGGCACCCATCGTTGATGACCCCGATCAGGCCAGTTTCGCACTGATCAATGATATTGCCGGGATGCCGGATCTCGATCATTTCAATCGTGGAGATCAGGCTTATCCAGATCGCTCCACGACACTGCTTCTCAATGTGAAACATATGTTGGCCGACGCTGGAGACCTTGTCTTGCAAGGCCCTGGCATTGATGGAACGGCGAAGTTTGATTTTACGCCCCAACCGATGCGTTTTGAGCAGCAATGGCAGGTCAATCAGAGTTTCTTCCCTAGAGGTGTTGATCTGATGCTGGTTGGTGAGCATGAAGTTGCCTGCCTGCCACGCAGCACACGTCTTGTCCTTGAGCGAGCTGAATAACAGGAGAGCGATATGTATGTTGCTGTGAAAGGTGGCGAAACTGCCATCAATAATGCTCATCGCTTGCTGGCTGATCGCCGCCGTGGTGACCGTGATGTGCCAGTATTGGAATTGGATCAGATCGATCAGCAGCTCTCACTGGCGGTTGATAGGGTGATGAGCGAAGGGGCACTCTATGATCGTGAGTTGGGAGCGCTGGCAGTCAAACAGGCTCGTGGTGATCTGATTGAAGCGATCTTCCTGATGCGTGCTTATCGTACCACGTTGCCACGGTTTGGATATAGCAATCCGATTGATACCAGCAAGATGCAAATCCAGCGCCGTATTTCGGCGACTTTCAAGGATTTGCCGGGCGGTCAGATCCTGGGGCCTACCTTTGACTACACCCATCGTTTGCTGGACCCAGATCTGGCGACAGACGGTGAGGTGCCAAAAGGGGAGCAACAAGAGATTGCTGATAGTGCGCGGACCATGCCTCGTGTTTCCGATCTGATTGCTGATGAAGATTTGATGGAGCCTGATAGTGAACTGCCGTGTGAAGGGGAGGAAATGGACGAGCCGGGTGATTTGACCCGCGAGCCTTTGGAATATCCAATGGGTCGTGATTTGCGCTTGCAGGCACTTTCGCGCGGAGATGAAGGCTTCCTGCTGGCTCTTGGCTATTCCACGCAACGCGGTTATGCGCGCAATCATCCATTTGCCGGCGAAATCCGCATTGGCGAAGTGGATGTGGAGATGGAAATTCCTGAACTTGGCTTCAGTGTCTCCGTTGGCCGGATACAGATATCTGAATGCCAGATGGTTAACCAGTTTATTGGCTCCTTGAAAATACCACCGCGTTTTACTCGTGGCTATGGTCTGGTTTTCGGCCAGTCCGAACGCAAGGCTATGTCCATGGCACTGTGTGATCGGGCGTTGCGGGCTGAAGAATTAGGTGAAGATATTATTGCCCCGGCTCAGGATGAGGAATTTGTGATTTCTCATTCCGATAATGTGCAGTCCACTGGCTTCGTGGAGCACTTGAAACTGCCGCATTATGTGGATTTTCAGGCGGAACTGAAACAGGTTCGCCAGATGCAGGCGGAATATTTTCAGCGAAATGGGGAAGGGGTCGAAGCAGTCGAGCCCGCTTTTGATGGGGAGGCGGCGCAATGAAAGCTCTGTCCGCACAAACAAGAGATGATGGTAGTTTTGCCGACTATAATTTTGCCTATCTGGATGAGCAGACCAAACGCATGATCCGTCGGGCCATTTTGAAAGCCATTGCCATCCCCGGCTATCAGGTGCCGTTTGCTTCGCGTGAGATGCCAATGCCTTATGGTTGGGGGACTGGTGGGGTGCAGGTAAGCGCGGCCATTATTGGTGAAGATGACGTGTTCAAGGTCATCGATCAGGGATCGGATGATACCACTAATGCGGTCTCGATCCGTGCATTTTTTGCCAAGATGGCGCGAGTAGACATCACAACACATACCAAGGATGCCAGCATCATTCAGACCCGCCATCGTATTCCCGAAGAACCTCTGCAAGAGGGGCAGATTCTGGTGTATCAAGTGCCGATCCCGGAACCTTTGCGCTTTTTGGAGCCGCGAGAAACCGAGACGCGCAAGATGCACGCGGTCGAGGATTATGGGCTCATACATGTGAAGCTATATGAGGATATTGCCCAGAAAGGGCATATCTCTACCAATTACGCTTATCCGGTTAAGGTGAGTGGTCGCTATGTGACTGATCCATCTCCTATCCCGAAATTTGATAATCCCAAAATGCATCGTTCCAAAGCTCTGCAATTGTTTGGTGCGGGACGAGAAATGCGTATCTACGCAATCCCACCTCATACAGAAGTGGTCAGTCTCGATTTTGAAGATCATCCGTTTGAAATTCAAAAATTCGACGAACCATGTGCCCTTTGTGGTGGGACTGATGTGTTTCTGGATGAGATCATTCTGGATGATCAAGGATCACGCATGTTTGTCTGCTCTGATAGCGATTATTGCGAAGAGCGCAGGGCCAATGGTCATACTGGTGTCGTGAATAATGAAGATGAAACAGTCGCGTCGATGGAGGCTATGCAATGACCATCGTTCAACCTAATGATTTGCAAAATACCCCAAGCACCGCATTGCAAGATTTGCCTTTGTTGGAAGTGCGTTCCATCTCCAAGTTTTATGGGGCGAGACGTGGTTGCGAGAATGTTTCATTTGATCTGTATCCGGGAGAAGTACTCGCGATTGTTGGGGAATCCGGTTCGGGGAAATCCACGCTTCTGAATTGCATATCCACCCGCATGTTGCCAACCTCTGGCTTGGTCAATTACCGGATGCGCGATGGTTCCGTTCAGGATGTCTGCCATATGCAGGAAGCGGACAAGCGTTTCTTGATGCGGACTGACTGGGGCTTCGTGCATCAAAATCCAGCTGATGGATTACGGATGACAGTTTCCGCCGGGGCCAATGTGGGAGAGCGTCTGATGGCAGTTGGTCATCGTCATTATGGCTCCATTCGATCAACTGCAACCGATTGGCTGGAGCAGGTTGAGATCTCGGAGGATCGTATTGACGACCAGCCACGGGATTTTTCCGGTGGTATGCGGCAGCGTTTGCAGATTGCTCGCAATCTGGTGACGGGGCCACGGCTGGTGTTCATGGATGAGCCTACTGGTGGGCTCGATGTTTCGGTTCAGGCGCGTTTACTTGATCTTTTGCGCAATCTCGTGAGCAATCTTGGACTTGCAGCCATCGTGGTAACGCATGATTTAGCGGTTGCCAGGCTTCTTTCTCACCGGATGATCGTGATGAAAGATGGTCATGTGATTGAAGAAGGGCTGACGGATCGCGTGCTGGATGATCCGCAAGCGCCTTATACCCAACTTCTTATTTCTTCCATCTTGCAGGTTTAGGGCGAATGCTATGACTGTTCCTTTGGTTGTCTCAGATGTCTCCAAAATCTTTGTCATGCATTTGCGTGGCTCAATTACCATTCCAGTTGTTCGCAATGTCTCTTTCTCATTGCAAGCTGGGCAATGTACCGTTCTTGGTGGCCCATCCGGGGTTGGTAAAAGTTCGATCCTGAAAATGATTTACGGCAATTATGGTTGCAACAATGGTCAGATTTTGGTTCCTCGAGGGGATGCTATTCTTGATTTGGTGCAGGCATCCCCGCGTGAGATGCTGCGCCTGCGCCGAGATGTCATTGGATATGTTTCCCAATTCCTGAGGGCCATGCCGCGTGTATCTGCACTGGATGTGGCGGCAGAGGGGCTGCTGGAACAGGGCGAAAGTCAGGAGATGGCTCGGCAAAAAGCAGGGGAACTTCTTGCCCGTTTGAATTTGCCAGAAGATCTTTGGCAATTGCCACCGGCTACCTTTTCTGGTGGTGAGCAACAGCGCGTCAATATTGCAAGAGGCTTTCTGACCAACCATCCGATCCTGTTGTTGGATGAACCAACAGCGTCACTGGATGCTGCAAACAGAGCTGTTGTGATTGATCTGATCAATGAAAAGAAACAGCAGGATGTTGCGATGCTGGGCATCTTTCATGATGTAGATGTTCGCGATGCCATTGCCGATCACATCATTGATGTCAGTCAGTTTTCTACTGAGCGCAAGACGCTGGCAACAGCAAGCTGAACCGACACTTTGGCGTCATATAAAAAGGATAGGGTCGAAATTTGCTTTCGATCCTGCGATCAACAGTTTTGAGAAGAATTCATGCCTCGGTATGCCCTTTATTATGTTCCCAAGGTGAGTGATCCACTCTATCAGGTGGCTTGCTCATGGCTGGGGAGAGATCCAGTCGTCGGTCGGGATATTTCTCGTTCCATCACCATTCCAGGATTATCTGATGAGGATCTGAACGATCTGACCTTGAATGCGCGACGCTATGGGTTTCACGCGACGTTGAAAGCACCTTTCGAACTCGCTGATGGCAAGTCTATGGCAGATCTGGAAAAGGCACTGGAAGTTTTTGGAACGCACCAGTCAGCCATATCCTTACCTTCATTGCAAGTTGAGGAGCTTGGTCGGTTTCTTGCGTTGTGCCCCAGTGCTGATTGCTCAGAATTAATGGAGTTTGCAGCCAAGCTTGTTCGGGAATTTGATGCTTTTCGAGCGCCCATATCAGAAGCTGATATAGTTCGCCGCCACCCCGATCGTCTTAGTGATCGCCAGCGAAGCAACCTTTTGCAATGGGGCTATCCTCATATATTTGAAGATTTTCGCTTCCACATGACTTTGACTGATCGGCTCTCAGATCAACAGCGTGATGTGTTGCTGCCCGCACTTAGTGACTTATTCGGGCCAGCTTTAACAACAACCCCTCAATTATCATCCATCGCTTTGTTCGTTGAACCAGAGCGAGGCGCTCCTTTTACATGTCATCGCCAGTTTGAATTGACTGGTTCTTCCAAGAATGGGGCCGTTGCTGCCTCTTGTCAGGAACTAGGGTTATGACCAACTCCAATGAAGTTCTTATCAATAATGCCCGGATCGTTCTGGAAGATCAGGTTCTTTCGGGCCATATCCAGATCCGGGACGGCAAAATCTCGGATATCGGTGAAGGGGTGCTAACCAATGGCGCAGCTGCACAAGCCGAGGATTTTGATGGCGATTATCTGCTTCCCGGCTTCGTTGAGCTGCATACCGATCATGTCGAAGGCCACTATGCACCTCGTCCCTCCGTTCGTTGGAACCCGATGGCGGCAGTGCTGGCGCATGATGCGCAGATCGCGGCCTCTGGCATCACCACGGTGTTTGACGCCTTGCGGGTTGGTCTGGATACTGATGCAGATCTACAATATGACGACATGTGGGCATTGGCTGAAGCGTTTCAAATTGGCATTGATGATCAGAGTTTGCGAGCCGATCACTTCCTGCATTTGCGGTGTGAAGTCTCGGCTAATGATTGTTTGAGCGCCTTTTCGCAGTTCGAAAACCATGATCTGGTCAAGCTGATTTCTGTCATGGATCATTCGCCAGGGCAGCGGCAATTCACCAATATCGATCAATATGCGGTTTATTACAAAAACAAGCTCAACATGAATGATGATGAGTTCAGGGCATTTTGTGATCGCCGAATTGCCCTGTCCCAGAATAATTCTGACAAGCATCGCTCTGCGATTGCGCAGATTTGTCAGGAGCGTGGTTTCATTCTTGCCAGCCATGATGATGCAACATTGGAGCATGTGCAGGAAGCCATTGAACAAGATATTCACGTGGCAGAATTCCCAACCACCTTTGTTGCGGCTAAAGCCTCTCATGATGCAGGTATGGCCGTGTTGATGGGCGCACCGAACGTTGTGCGAGGTGGGTCTCACTCAGGTAATATTGCCGCACAGGATTTGGCGGAAGCCGGTGTTCTCGATATCCTGTCGTCAGATTATATTCCCTTCTCGCTGGTGCAGGCTGTATTTTATCTGGCGGACAAGGTCGACGCTATTTCTCTACCGCATGCGGTGAAGATGGTCTCCTCCAATCCTGCCAAGGCAACCGGATTGACAGATCGCGGCGAGATTTCGATAGGCAAGCGAGCTGATTTCAGTCGCGTGAAGCGTTCCAATGGAATACCTGTAGTCCATAAAGTGTGGCGCGAAGGGCAGCGTATTGTGTGACATGGCCGAGCAATTGCAACAAGTTGATAGTCAGGCTGAGGCAGATGGCGCTCTGATCGTTTTGGTCGGGCCGTCTGGCTCTGGCAAGGATAGTGTGCTTGATTATGCGCGAGCACACTTTGCTGATTGCCCGGATGTGGCTTTCATTCGTCGTGCGATTACGCGTCCAAAGGATCATTGCGAAGATCATCAAGCCTTGTCTCTGGATGAATTCGTTGCGATGAAAAAAGAGAGGCAGTTTGCCCTGAGCTGGGGTGCCCATGAGCTGCAATATGGTGTGCCAAGAAGCTTTATTGATGATCTGAAAGATCACCCTTCAAGGGTAGCTGTTGTCAATGGTTCCAGAAAGAAACTCGATGAATTTCGCGCGCTTTTACCAAGGGTTGATATCGTTTGCTTAAGCGTGAAATCTGAGGAGTTGGCGCGGCGTCTTTCCCTGCGGGGACGAGAGAATACCAAGCAGATTCAAGCACGCCTGGAACGCAATGCCGAGATCGAGGCGGAGCTGGGAGCAGATACTTCTTTGCATCATCTCGATAATAGCGGTCCGATCAAGATCGCAGGTGAGCGCTTTGTCGAAATTATCAGCCGCCTTCGTGCAGGTTAGGCTCAGGACCAGTTCCGGCTCATGCCTACAGCTTTCTGGAACTTCTGATATCCGGCGGAGCGATCTACCATCGGGACATGCTTGCCAAATCCTGGCATGAAGGCAATGGGGTGACTAACGCCTTCTGCTGCCAGTAGGGCTGTGCCTATTGCTGTTAGCTCTGGAATATTGGCAGGCTGAACTGTGCGGCCAAGGCAGTCGGAGAGGAATTGTACAAAGTAAGCATTCTGGCTCATGCCGCCGTCGACGGGAACAGGACCAGTGCTGGCCACGCATTGTTGCATGGCATTCCAGATCTCGGCGGCCCGAAAGGCGATGCCCTCCAATATGGCTTGAATCAATTGTTGCGGCTCGTGATCCAGCGATAAGCCCATCCAGCTTCCTCTTGCCTTGTCGTCCCAATGGGGGCAACCAAGACCTGAAAGGGCGGGGACGAAAACAAGGCCCTGATCTATCGCAGCGTGGGATGTAAACTGATTTATATCTTCGAACTTCTCAAAAAGCCCCAAACCCTTTGCCCAATTGAGGGCAGCACTTGCGGTATAGACGCCGCCATCCAGAGCATAGACAGGGACTTCCCCATGTTTCTGCCAAGCAACAGTCGGCAGTAGACCAAGATCGGGCCGATGATGAAGCTCTGATCCTGTGACCATGAGAGCAAAAGCTCCGGTGCCGAATGTGATCTTGCCATCGCCTTCCTTGCGGCATCCAAATCCATAGAGAGCGGCTTGTTGATCGACAATGCTGGCTGTAACCGGCACCGGGCCATTATCGGTCTGGATGGTGCCAAAGTTGCCGGTGGTTGGAACAATGTCAGGCAGGCTATTCATTGGTACCCCGAACAGGGCGCATAGCTCTTCATCCCATTGGTGGGTGCGTAAATTCATCAGGGATGTGCGCGAAGCAGTGGTGATATCGGTAACGCATTTGCCTGTCAGGCGATCCAGAAAGAAAGCGTCCGTCGTGCCCAATCTGAGCTTACCTCTAGATTGAGCTTCCTTTGCTTCCGGACTGTTCTTGATAATCCATCCCAGTTTGCTGGCGGAAAAATATGGGTCGAGAGGCAGGCCAGCTTTCGCTAATGTTGTTTCCTCATGGTCTTCTTGCTTGAGTTTTTCAATGACATTGCTGGTGCGCTTGTCCTGCCACACAATGACTGATGTCAGTGCTTCTTTGGTTTCTGCATCCCAGGCAAGGCAGCTTTCCCCCTGATTGTCGATGCCGATTGCATCCACCTTCCCGCTGGCATTGATGCAAGCTTGGATATTTCGGATCAACTCTTCCGGATCATGCTCTACCCAGCCCGGTTGCGGATAATGCTGTTCATGCGCAATTGAATGGGTGATGCTATATTGGCCATCCTCATTCAGTTTCAGGCTTCGGGTGCTGGTTGTGCCCTGATCAATCGCGATAACAGACATGGTTTAGCGTTTCTCCTCAATCCTGAGGCTGAGAGGCCCGGGGATTGGCTGATCAATCCACGGATCAAGCGGTATCAGAATGCGTCGCTCGGGCCGTGAGTTAATGGCTCCGGACCAGAGAATTTTGTCACCGGATTTCAGAACAAGTAATCCCTTTACCGCCCGATTTAGCCTGATCTGCAAATGCTCCATTCTCTGATGATTCTTTGCAGGAGGCAGGCTAAGACATTGTGGCATGACGAAGCGTAGCGCTTCATGCTCCAGCTCAATGGAATGGGTTATCGGTGGCGGGGTTCGTTCTGAGTGCAAATTATCTGCGAGGATGTGGGCCATCTTGTGCCCTTCACTCCAGCACCATGCGGATGTTTCTGCTGGTCGTAACAAATTGCCGGTCGAGAAGACATGCTCATCATTGGTGCGGCCATATTGATCCACCTTTGGGCCGCCTGTTGCAGGATCCATTTCCAGATGGCTGTTGAGCAACAAAGCGGATTCGGGTCGGAAATGGCCTGAGACAATTACACCATCTGTCTCAATCTGATGGATTTTACCCTCTCTATCCCGATAGGAAAGGGCTTCGACTTGATCTCGTCCGTGAATGGTAAGATTGTGTGTCCCCATTCTAAGCGGGATGCCGAGCAATTTGGGGAATAGAGCATTGAAGGAACGAGCAATGACCCTCTCCTTCTCTTCAATCATGGCTATTGGTTTGATGCCCATGTGACGGCAAGTCAGAATGGCTGAAAAGGAGACCAATTCGCTGCCCAGAATGACGGGGTGTTTGAAGGGGCGTTTTCCATGCTGATAGATCATGGACTGTAAAGCGCCGGTGGACAGCACGCCTTGCGGGCGCTGCCCACCGATCAGGCGTTGCGAGCGGCTGCTCTCGCGCACGCCTGTAGCCAAGACCACCCGATCAGCCAGCATTTTGCATGAGCCGTTGGGTGTCGTCAGGGATAGATGTCCTCCGGGTGCCAAGTTTGTTACATGGCAATTGGTAAGAATTGCAACACCGGCATCCTCTGCTTTGTTGCGGAGAAGGTGGGCATAGTCTGGGCCTTTGAGCAGGCGTTTATATTCCCAAAAACCAAATGGATAATGGCCGCAATGCTGAGGGATGCCTCCAGCTTGCGCTTGGCGCTCCAAGATCACAACATCATCAATGCCAAGATTTTTGAGCTCTGTTGCAAGAGCAAGACCGGAGGGGCCACCGCCGACAATCGCGACCTGACAGGATGGTGGGATATGTTTGAGGCTAGTCATGGTCAGCCTCCCCAATGGGGCGGTCAAAATGCCCCTCAGTTAGCGAGGCGAGCGTTCCCATGCAGTTGAAACCTTGACATCTGCCCATAGCAGCGCGGGTTCTACGCTTCAGGCCTTGCAGGCTTTTTGCGGGCAATGGATCTTGCAGGGCTTGTTCAATTTCGCGTTTTGTCACCATTTCGCAATGGCAGACAATCTCTCCATGATCGGATCCTTGCCAATCTCGCGGGTGATAGTCAGACAGGCGGTTGGCTTTGGGAATGATTGGGCCTTTGATTGCTGAGAAATTTTTTGAGCTTTTAAGCAGTTCCTCGGCGCAATAGCGGGCCAGTCCTAGGGCGGAGCTCAGACCTGTGGAGCGAATGCCGCCAACGCTGAGATAATTTTGCTCGGCAAGGTAGGTGAGGCGATAGTCCTTTTCCTCACTGGCAGGGCGCAGGCCAGCATAGGTCGCGGCGATGTCATAATTGGCAAGGGCAGGGAACATGTCGATGCCTTTTTGCCTCAAGTCCCGCAGGGTCTCTCGCTCGGTGGAGGCATCTGTTCGCGATTCCTGCTCTTCTGCCGTTGGGCCGATCAGGAGATTGCCGAAGATCGTGCGACAGACAACAATGCCTTTTGTCGTGGCAGTTGGAACCGGCAAGATGATGGTGGAGCTGACTTTCGAAGCTGCCTTGTCGAAAACAACAAACTGGCCTTTGCGTGGCTTGATCGAAAAGAGCTTCTTGCCAATCAATCGTTGATTGACCACATCACCATAGAGACCTGCGCAGGAAATGACGGTTCTGGCGGTGATGGAGCCCGCTTGCGTGTTCAGATGCCAGTGATCACCTTCAAATGAACCGGATAATAGTTCGGCATTTCTTCTGACTTCACCACCGTTGAGTAAGGCCTGTGTCAGGTAGGCGTGAGGGCTGGACCAAGGGTCGATCAGGCACTCCCCGGGCACCAGAAAACCACCCTTGACATTAGGTGATAGATTAGGCTCCCGATCTAAAATCTGCTGTCGAGTAAGGCGGATGACGTCGGCCACACCATTTTGATGTGCCTGATCGATCAACTCATCCAGTTTGGCTTCCTGCTGAGTATTCCATGCCAGAACCATGGCGCCGGATTTCAGGATAGGCAGCTCCATCTGCTCATGCAGAGCCAGATAGTCTTCATAGCCTTTTGTGATGCACTTTTGCTCCAGTGATCCGACCGGGGCATCAAAGCCGGTATGCAAGATGGCGCTGTTACCCTTGGATGCTCCATCCAGAATGTCTGCCGCTTTTTCCAGCAAAATGACTTTCGCGCCATCAAGAACCAATTGTCGAGCCATGGCGCAACCCACCACGCCGCCGCCAATGATGGCGAAGTCGAACATTTTGGAATTGTTGGATTGGAGCTGCATGTGCGCCTTCTGGTTGCTTGTCACGGATATTTGTGAGGGCGGAATCGTTTCAAACGCCGTTTGTTGTCGCAAACAATCTATCGACAGGTCGGTCTTTTGGCAAGTTTGGATTGGAGTTTTTGTTGATTTGGGCAAAATATTGTGAATTTTGTTAAATTTAAAATATAATAAAATCAATTATTTAATATTCAAAATGACCGAATGGGCAAATTTTATTTGTTTTTATAGCTGATTTCTGCAACTCTTTGTGCATCAAAGGGAGGCAATGGAATGACAGGACGAAAATCCTCTGTCAGGCCAGGTGTGCGGCAGGCAGAGATTGCTGAGCTGATCGCCAAGCATGGAAAAGCCAGCGTAGAGGAGCTGGCAGTACGGTTTGATACATCGGCGGAAACCATCCGGCGAGATCTTGGCGTGTTGGCTGATATGGGGCAGGTGCGCAAGATCCACGGTGGCGCGCGTGCGATAGATGTGCGCGAAGAAGGGCCGTTTGATGAGCGTATGAAACTCAATGCTGCGGCCAAGCGCATCATTGCCGAAAAAGCCTTCAGACTGGTCGCGCCACGACAAACTCTCTTTATCGATACAGGGTCTACCACACTTGTCTGTGCTGATGTTCTGGCTCGGGTCAAGGATTTGACGGTGATTACCAACTCGGTGCGGATTGCTCGGACCTTTGCGCAGGGCACCGGGGGCTCACGGGTTTTCTTGTTGGGTGGGCAATTCGCTCTGGATAATAGCCAGACAGTAGGGCCAGCCACAGTCAATGAGATCAATGGCTATCAGGTGGATCATGCAATTCTGACCGTCGGTGCCATCGATTCTACGGGCGTCATGGATTACTCCCATGATGAAGCACAGGTTGCCCGTGCCATGATTGGATCTGCCTCACAAGTCAGTGTGGTGGTAGATCATTCCAAATTCGGTAAAACCGCACCATTTCGCGTTTGCGGTCTGGATCAGATCGATCAATTGGTGGTGGATGTGGAGCCGGATGATTCATTGGATCAGGCTCTGGCCTCCAGTCAGGTGGAGGTGATTTGATGATCAACTATCAAGAGCTATTTGCAACTGCATCCATGCCACGCTGGGCTGTCACTTACGTCAAGGTGGTTGACAAGGTGAATTACTGGATTGGCCGGATCATGATGTATGGCATCTTTGTTATGGTCGGGATCCTTCTATGGTCCTCCATTTCAAAAGCCATGTTCGTGGTTCCAGCCTTTTGGACCCTTGAGGTCGCTCAATTTGCTTTGGTGGCCTACTATCTGTTGGGTGGGCCATATTCCTTGCAATTGGGTTCCAGCGTGCGCATGGATCTTTTTTATGGCAGCTGGACTGTGCGCCGAAAGGCCTGGTTCGACAGCTTCACTATTCTCATTCTCATCCTCTATTTGTCCGTTCTGCTTTATGGTGGGATCGATTCCACGGTCTATGCCGTTGAATATGGAGAGCGCAGCCCGAGCTTGTGGCGCCCCTATCTCTGGCCGGTCAAATCCATCATGTGTCTGGGCATCTTCCTGATGTTGTTGCAGGCCTTCTCCGAACTGATCAAAGACATTGCAAGATTGCGGGGAGCTACAGCCTGATGTCGCAAGAATTAATCGCCCTTTTGATGTTCTCTTCCCTGATGCTGATGTTGATGACAGGTCAGCGGGTCTTTGGTGCCATTGGCGGAATCGCCGCTATTGCGGCGCTGGCTCTTTGGGGAACCGGTGGTTCCAATATTCCGTTCTCTGCGGCCATGAAGGTGATGAAATGGTATCCCATGCTCACCTTGCCGATGTTCATTTTCATGGGTTATGTGCTTTCTGAAAGTAAGATTGCCGACGATCTCTACAAAATGTTTCATGTCTGGATGGGACCGGTGAATGGGGGACTGGCGATCGGTACCATCGGCTTGATGGTGTTGATCTCCGCAATGAATGGTTTGTCGGTGGCTGGTATGGCTATCGGGGCGACTATTGCCTTGCCAGAACTCTTGAAGCGTGGCTATGATAAGCGGATGGTGACCGGGGTCATTCAGGCTGGATCATCGCTTGGGATTCTGGTGCCGCCTTCGGTGGTGTTGGTGCTCTATGCCATGATTGCGCGTCAGCCAGTGGGGCAGCTTTGGCTGGCTGGAGTGATGCCGGGTTTGATGATGGCTTTGCTTTTCATCCTCTATATTGCCATACGTTGCAAGATACAGCCGCAATTGGGACCAGCTCTTGCTGATGACAATCGTGACATCACCATGTCCGAAAAATTGGGCCTGTTGAGAGCAGGACTGCTGCCATTGGGTATCTTCTTTGCCATGATGTTCCCTTTCATCAAGGGTTGGACCTCGCTGGTGGAGAGCTCTGCCATTGGTGCGATGACGGCCTTCATGGCGGCAGTGGTCAAACGTCGTATGAATTGGAAGGTGTTTGAGACGTCAGTTCGCCAGACACTCGCTATTTCCTGCATGTTCATGTGGATCATTCTGGCAGCGCTCGGCTTTGGTGCCGTCTTTGATGGACTGGGTGCCGTGAAGGCAATCGAGCATCTCTTTACCGAGCAACTGGGTCTTGATCCTTGGACCATTCTGATCCTGATGCAGCTTTCCTTCCTGCTGATGGGTACCTTCCTTGATGACACGGCCATGTTGGTGATTGTCGCGCCGCTTTATGTGCCACTGGTCAAGATTCTGGGCTTCGATCTGATTTGGTATGGGGTTCTCTATACCATTACCACCCAGATCGCCTATATGACCCCGCCCTTCGGTTACAATCTCTTCCTGATGCGTGCCATGGCACCGCCTCAAATCGGACTGAAGGATATTTATGCCTCCATCATTCCGTTCGTGGGCATCATGGTTCTGGCGCTCGCCCTCCTGATGATCTTCCCGCAGATAGCAATGTGGTTGCCAGATTATGTCTACGGCAAATGAGCCACTTTTGAATTACAAGAGCAGGCTCAAGCCTGCCATTCACCAAACTCCTGAGGAGAATGACAATGACTTCAAGACGTAATTTTCTAAAGACTGCCGGGCTTGGCGGGGCTGCCACGCTTGCTGCCCCTGCTATTGTGAAAGCACAGGCTCCGATCAAGTGGCGTATGCAGACTTATTCCGGCGCTCCACTTGGTGCGCATGTGATCAAGCCACAGATTGATGCATTCAACAAGGCAGCCAATGGCGAGATGGAAATTGAGCTATTCTATGCTGATCAGTTGGTCCCAACCGGTGAGCTGTTCCGTTCATTGCAAAATGGTACACTGGATGCGGTACAGTCCGATGATGCGACCATGGCATCTCCGGTCGATATTTCTGACTTTGGTGGCTATTTTCCATTCTCTACCCGATATAGCCTTGATCTGCCTGTTCTGTTCGAGCGCTATGGCTTGAATGAGATCTGGGCAGAAGCATATGGTGAAATTGAGGGTGTTGAATGGTTGGGCGCTGGTGCCTGGGATCCTCTGCATATCTTTACCAAAGATCCGATCCGCTCATTGGCTGACATGAAAGGCAAGCGCGTCTTTGGTGTGCCAACCGCCGGTCGCTTCCTTGCCCGTTATGGTCTCATTCCTGTGACTGTGCCTTGGGAAGATGTGGAAGTGGCTCTGCAGACCGGCGAGCTGGATGGTGTGGCCTGGTGTGGCTTTACTGAAGCCTATGAAGTTGGCTGGGCTGATGTTTGTAACTATGCCTTGCTGAACAACGTCACTGGTGCCTGGTGTGGTTCCTACTTTGCCAACTCCGACAGCTGGGCGAAGGTGCCGCCACATCTACAAGAGCTGTTCAAGATCACAATGGATCAGTCCCATTATTACCGTCAGGTCTGGTACTGGGGCGGCGAGGCTGATCTGCGTGTGAATGGTGACAAACTGGAACTGACCACCATTCCGGCGGAAGAATGGGACCAGGTCGTTGCTGATGCTGAAGGCTTCTGGGAAGAGCTGGCGGCCAAGAGCCCACGTACCAAGAAGGTCGTCGATATTTTCAAAAAGTATAACAAGGTCATGGAGCAAGTCGGTGTTCCATATCGCTATTCCTAACCTGATACCTTCGTGACAAACTTGGCCCACCTATGCTTTGTGTAGGTGGGTTATTTTTTGGCATGATCTGGATGAGTAAGTTCTGAATTCTCTTATATTTGACTGAATAGTATGAATGGGCCTCAATCAGCATCAATTGTGATCAGCGCCATTTTTGCCTTTGGGATACGTGGAGATCAGACTAGCATGGCTGCTCTGGCAAATATTTGTCAGGATCACTTGCTTCATGCCTATTGATGGGATGGACCCGCCATGGCGATGTTTCTGCCGCTCTTTCTCTCTGCTGCCTTGCTTCTCAGTTCCAACGGCTTACTCGGGACCTATGTGCCAGTTCGTGCAGAGTTGGAAGGCTTCTCTACGGCTTTGATCGGCTGGATCGGTGCTGCCTATTATCTGGGCTTCATGAGTGGCAGTGCCTATTCCTCCCGCATTGTTGCGCAAGTCGGGCATATTCGTACCTTTGCGGTGTTTGCAGCCCTTGGTGCGACAGGAGCTTTGGCGCAGGCCATTATTCAGGAGCCAATTGCCTGGGCGATCATTCGAATGATTGCAGGTTTCAGTTTTGCTGGCCAGTTTGTGGTGCTGGAGAGCTGGTTGAACGCCATGGCCGATTCCAAAAAACGCGGCCAGACCATGGGGGCTTATCGGATCACAGATATGACCTCGGTCATTGTGGGGCAGAGTTTATTGGGGCTGGCGGACCCGCTGAGTTTTGTGGTCTTTGCCGGGATCAGTATTGTCTATACGTGGAGCCTGATCCCTATTGCCATCTCACGGCAACCAACGCCGCCCGTGCCGCCCAATTATGGAGTAAGCCTTAATCTTGCTTTCAAGCTGTCGCCCTTGGCCTTTTTCGGGGTATTTACGGCAGGACTGACCAATGCCTCCTTTCGGGCAATGGGGCCGACATTCGCTCAATCCATGAATATGTCGCTGAATGAGATTGCAGCCTTCATGAATGCCATGCTGATTGGTGGGGCATTGATGCAAATTCCATTTGGCTGGATGTCTGATCGTATCAATCGCCGACTGATGCTAATCGCGACAGCTATTGGAGCTGCCCTCGGTGGCGTTCTGGTGTCCGAGTTCAGTCACCAAGGTTTTTATTGGGCGTTGATTGGTGTTTTTGTCTTTGGTTGTTTTGCCATGCCGATTTATTCGCTGGCGATGGTACATGCCAGTGACTTTGCCAAGAAGGAAGAGTTCGTTCGCCTTTCTGCCAGCATGTTGCTGCTCTATGGTATCGGGGCAACCATTGGCCCGGTGGTAGGGGCCTGGACAATGGATTTCTTTGGGCCTACAGGCTTTTTCTACTTCACCACGTCAGCTCATCTTGCCTTTCTGATACTTGGATTTGTGCGGCTTTCCACCAATCGTGCCAAGCCTTCAGGCAATATCACCCGTTTTGGTTTCTTTCCACGTACCTCGCCGCTTGTTCTGAAATTCATGGAGCGTAAAGACCGCAAGGATAAGAAAAACTCGAAGGCTAAGGCTGAGACAGGGAGTTGATCTCTCTGCCTCTCTTATCGTTATGTGGTGGGAAGGCGATCCAGTCCTTCGAGGAATTGTTCCCACTCTGACGCCTCAATCTGTGCGCTTTCTTTGTCGGAAGGATAGCTTTGAGGATATCGCTTTCTGTTGGAAAGTCGGGAAGGCCGAGGGCTGCGGTGAAAAACAGGTGAGGAGCACCTTTTCGTATTGCTTCTGTGTTGTGGGCATTGCCCATGATCATATCGAGGCCAGCGTCTGCAGCTGAAGCAGCTTCTTCCTCGTTATTGGCGGTGGTCTGCACCAGTTTTCGCTGTCCTTTGTCGGCCAGGATATCCGCTGCAGTCAAGTTGCGTTTGGCCGGCTGGGCATCCCATGTATAGATCGACTTCATGATGGGCTAACCCTTGAGTTGGATATAGACATGATCGCCATCCAGCCGGACCGGATAGGTGGTGAGGTTTTCGCAGGCGGGAAGGCGAACAGCTTCGCCGGTGCGATAGTCGAACTGGCCGTTATGCATAGGGCATTCGATGATGTAATCCATCACCAGACCTTCCTCCAGATGTACCTCCTCATGGGTGCAATTGCCATCAGTGCAGAAATATTCGTCATCAGGGCTGCGATAGATGGCATAGGTCTGATCTTGATGATCAAACCGGATCAGATCTTCCTGATCGATGTCGTCTTTGCTGCAGGCTTTGATCCAGTTGTTCATGGTCTGGCTGGTCCTTTATACATGTTTGATTGGATTTGATGCTTATTAGGCAGCCGCGGGGAGAGGCCGCTGATAGTCCGGGCTGGGATTGGCCCCTTCAGGTAATGGGCGCTGAATGTAAAAGCCCGGATCAGTTTTCTGCCTTTGCATGGCTGGGATCATCTCTGCGAAGGCCGCCCATGTGCTGGGATAGGCATCTGGGCAATCTGCTTTGATTTCATCATGCAAGGCAGGCAGGGAATAGAAGGGCACCATGGGGAACATGTGATGCTCAACATGATAGTTCATGTTGGAATAGACGAAGCGGAAGAAGGGGTTCATATAGACTGTTCGGCTATTCATACGATGATCAGGCATGTCTTCTGCAAGGCCTGCATGCTGAGTGGAGGCAAGCAGGTGATGCAGCCAGGATCCATAGAATGTTGGCAGTGGAACCAAAACCAGTGGAAGCCAGCTTTCGAGGATGAGCGAAAAGGTTACAACTGACATAATAATGATGAGATGAATACGAGACGCCATGAAGGCTTTTGGGCGCTCGGAGCCAATAAGATAGTCACGCTGATCGTCGCTCAGATAGCCTGCGCTTAACATCAGCATCTTTTTCAGCTCGGAGAAACCGGATTGAAGATGCAGCAGATTGAGTATGATCTTGAAGATGCTTGGAGGGCGTGGGAAGGCAATCTCGGGATCGCGTCCCACAATGACTGTATCTGTATGGTGCCGGGTATGGCTCCAACGCCAGAGATAGGGGTTCTTCAGTGCCATGAAGGACGAGAGCTGATAGAAGAAATTATTCAGCCACTGCGTTTTGAAAACTGTCCCGTGGGAGCATTCGTGCCAGCGGCTGTCAGCACAAGAGCCATAAAAAATCCCGTATGTGATCAAGGCTGGAGCAACCCACCAGCTGCCCCAACTCATGATAACCCAGATACCACTGGCGAACACCAGACTGATCCAAAGGCCATAATTGATCAGACCGGGTTTATCGGATCGACGCATCAATTCCTTCATGCGCTTGCGAGGGATTGGAGTTGAATACCATTCCTTGGGGGTGAAACCCGGCCCGGAATCTGCTCCGGTCAGACTGTAGTCGCGCCATTGCACGGGTTGGGCGGATTTGGTCATATCTCCTCCTTATGGATTTTTCCGAATTTCCTGTTGCGGTCATAATGTCGCAGGGAGGGAGGAGATCAATTGGGTGGTGATAGATTCTATCTTTTCTTGCAGAAATAGCGCTATTGATGTGATAGAAATTATCAAATAGTAACTCTATCTGGATTTTCTATATGTCAAAGCGCACTACGATTTCTGATATCGCTCGCCTTGCTGGTGTCGGCGTTGCAACGGTTGATCGGGTGCTGAACGGCCGTGCGCCCGTGCGAGGGAAGACGGCCGAGCGGGTTTTGGCTGCGGCAGAAGAATTGGATTATCATGCCCATGGTTTGATGCGACGGCGCATTGAGGAAATGGCTCCGGCGCGAAAGCTGGGCTTCATTTTACAGAAGAAAGGCAAGTGGTTTTATCAAAGCCTTGCTGTTGAGATAGAGCGGGCAGCGAAAGATCTGCGATCGGTAAGAGCTGTAGTTGAAATCACATTTGTCGAAAGCTTGTCGCCGACCGATCTGGTTGAGGCAATGAAGGATCTGTCTCAACGGGTTGACTGCCTTGCTATGGTAGCGATTGATCACCCGCTCATCGTGGCCGAGGTGGATAGATTGGAAGTGGCAGGCTTTCCAGTCTTTGCATTGTTATCCGATCTCAGTAGCTCCAGACTATCGGGATATGTAGGGGTTAATGGGCGCAAGGCGGGACGAACTGCGGGGTGGGCCATAACCCATTGTCTTCAGCCAGAGTGCGAGTTGGGTATTCTGATTGGGTCCCATCGTTATTTGGGGCAGGAGGACCGGGAGAGCGGGTTCCGCTCCTATATTCGTGAGAATGCTCCCATGATGCGGCTTAAAGACAGCATCGTTTATCTGGATGATGCCAGCGTCGCCTATGAGGCCGCGAGTGAGCTGCTGCGAGCCAGTCCAGATTTGAAAGGCCTTTATCATTGTGGTGGTGGGGTGGAGGGCGTTATTCGGGCGTTGAATGAGAGTGAACGGGCACAGGATGTCTTTTACATTTGTCACGAAGAAAGCCCGGTTGGCGTGCAGGGTATGGCCCAAGGAAGCGTGAATTTGATTCTTGCCAGTCCGGTTCGAGCGATTGCTCAGCAGTTATGTCAGGCTATGGCGGAGCGATTGACTAAACCGAAGGATGTTCCGACACGCATTGATGTGCCTTTTCGGATTGTTACGCCAGAAAATATCTAGAGAGATCTATCCATAAGAGGCACCAAGTGTGTTTTCCTTGGTGATGATTTCTACCGGCAAGCTGGCAAACTGAAGTGGGCGTTTGTTGAGAAAATTGATCAAGGCCTCAACGCTCAGCTCTGCCGCCAGTCGCATATTCTGGTGAATCACAGCATCCATGGAGCCTTCCAGCAGATAGCTATGGGTCTTGGGAGTGAGATTGTGTCCGATGAACATGATTTCTCCTGTGACACCTGCTTCCTTCATGGCGCGGACAACCCCTTCATTGCCGCCACCAACATTGTATATGCCCACAAGATCCGGGTGATGATTCAACAGGGCCAGTGTCTCTTCGTAATTGCCCTCAATATCATCTTGTCCATCATAGGTTGCGACGATAGGGTTGTGGGGGAATTCCCTCCGTAAGATAGCTCTACATCCCATTTCACGTTCTTCATGGCTTCTATAGAGTTGCCCGCCGGAAAGAAGTGCTACAGGGCCGGGGCCCTTGGCCATGCGCCCCATGAGATAGCCTGCGGTGCGCCCGGCTGCGCGATTATTCATGCCAATATAGCCGATCAGCGAATTGCTCTCGATACCGGAGACAAGTGCCAGGCAATGGATTTTGTAGCTGGCCAGTTCTTCTATGGCATCACGCACACGAGGGTCATCGAGTGCCTGAAAAGCGACGGCATCAATACCCTGTCCGATACAGGCTTTCAGTTTTCTAGTCAGAACAGCAGGTTCCATCTTGCGGGTGAAAATGCATTCGATGGTGGCGTTGCCCCTTGCTCCCATCTCCTGAAAACAGGCCGCAAGATAGTCGGTTGAAGGGCCGGCATCCTCGGGCAGAAATACTTTCAAGCGCCATGGACGGGCGCGAGTAATGGGCTGTTCGCCATTCTCAATGGCCTTTTTTGCCTGCCTGACACGCTGACGGGTGGCTTCGGACACATTTTTTCGTTCGTTGAGAACACGATCAACGGTGGCTGTGCTGACACCAGCCAATTTTGCAATGTCGGCAATTTTGGCAATATTCTGTAGCGGTATATTGAAATTATCAGTCATAATTCCATCATTTAGCATCAAATATACCTTCAAACAATATCTTCATTACATCAAAAGACATCAATTTAAGTCAAATGATGTTTTTGGTTTCACAATCTTTCGGAGTCTGGTTATGACAGTTGCATCGTGATGAACGACAGAGTTCATCTTCGGGAGGAAAAATATGACTTTAAAGAAAACACTTTTGGCAGGAATGGCCTGTCTTGTTGTAACTGCAGGCGGTGCTTCTGCTTCTGATTTCACCTTCAAATATGGCAATGCCCAGCCGGAAAGCGCTATCCGCTCCCAGTCCATGAAGTTCTTTGAAGAAGAGCTGGAAAAGCGTTCAGGTGGTCGCATTGAAGTTGAGAATTTCTTCTCTGGTGTTCTGGGGAACGAGCGTGAAATGATGGATCAGGTTACCACCGGTCTGTTGCAGGGAACGCGCGGCGGAATGTTTGCCGAAGCCAATCCGAAATATTCTATCTTCCTGTTGCCATTTCTTGTCGAGAACTGGGATCAGATGAAATGCCTGGTTGGAAGTGATTTTACCAAGAAAGTGCAGGCCGATGCTGCCAATCAGGGCTATCACATTCCGGCAACCGGCATTTCCCAGGGGTTCCGCGCTCACACCAATAATGTGCGCCCTCTGACCAAAGTGGCGGATTTGAAGGGCTTGAAAATGCGCGTGCCGCAACAGGAAGTCTATATCGAGACCTCCAAGGCGCTGGGGGCCAGCCCTCAGGCCATGCCATTCTCCGAAGCTTATCATGCCTTCAAGACCGGTGTGATTGATGGCCAGGATAATCCACCTGCCAATATCTGGGACTTCAAGATCCAGGAAGTGCAGAAATTCATGACCATCACGAACTATTCCACCGGTCCAGATCCGCTGATCGTGAATGAGGAATGGTATAAAGGCCTGCCGGATGATCTGAAAAAGATCTTTGATGACGTTGCTGTCGAGGCAATGGCCAAGTCTGACGAGCTGTATCGCAAGGCAGAAGGCGATCTGATCAAGGAACTCGGCAAGTCTATGGAAATCAACTATGTCGAGGGTGATGCTCTGGCTGAGTTCCAAGCTGCGGTGAAGCCGGTCTATGACACCTTCGTTGCCAAAGGTGCCTTCAGCATGGCCGACGTGGAAGCTGCAAAAACTGCTGCTCGTTCATGCAAATAATAAGCAAAGAGTGAGATGAGAGAAGAGATGGGCGCTTCATATCTCTTCTTTCTCTTGCTTCTGAAGGGTCCGGCGGGTCTTCAAGTAGAGGTCTTGCCGGATTTTTGTCCCTGGATGCTATGTTGCGTGACGGGCAGGCTTAAAACAGACAAGGCAATTGGCAATGATTGGACTTTTAAAGAAGATTGATAATGGATTGGCGACAGTATTGGAATGGATGCTTGTTGCGCTTTTCGCAGTCTTTTTCTCGCTGGTCTGCATTTTGGTTGTTCTGCGTTATGGCTTTGGTGACACCATTTATGGTGGCAATGAATTTGTGACCATCGCTTTTCTTTTTACCAGTGCAATTGGGGCTGCCGTTGGTATCACCCGCCGTGAACATATTGCCATCATGGTGTTCGTCGATATGCTGACTGAAGGACCAAAGCGCATCGCTTTTTGCATGCAGCTTGCCCTCGTCGCGCTGATCAATGGAGCCATGGTCTATTACTCTCTCAATTGGATAAAACTGACTGGCAAAACGCCTTGGCAGCCGTTCGATTGGCCTCAGGGTTTTGTGCAGGGGGCGGTTCCTTTGGGATGTGGCTTGGCCGTGCTTTTTTGCGTGATCAAGATCATTCTGACCCTCGCAAAAGAAGAGAGTGTGGAGTTGCTTTGGGTGCCGGAAGATTGACGGTTCCATCAGTGACTGCGTTCGCTTGATAACAGCAATATCTAGGCTTTCCAGCCTCATCACATCAAAATCAATCAATTCGGCTTTGCCAGCGAAGTCGCAACAAGATCAATAATCTGCCGGAGGGTCTTCCCGCATGCTTTTGCTTCTTCTCAGCCTGTTTGTTTTGCTGATCATCGGCGTGCCCATAGCCTATGCTCTCGGATTGTCGGCTCTTAGCTACTTTCTGATCGAGCAACCGGCCCTAATCGGAATTTTGCCGCAACGCCTGTTTGCTGGGATCAATAATTACGCGCTTATCTCCCTGCCGCTTTTCATCCTGATGGGTTTCGTGATGAATACCGGCGGTATCACCACGCGCCTGCTAAATCTATCTCTCTTTTTTGTCGGGCGCTTCAAAGGTGGTTTGGGGCTCGTGAATGTCGTGGCGTCGATGATTTTCGGTGGCATTTCCGGCTCATCAGCTTCTGATACTGCGTCCATCGGTTCGGTTTTGATCCCGGAGATGAAAAAGCGCGGCTATCCAGCCAGTTTTGCGGCTGGTATCACTGTTGCGTCTTCGACCATGGGGATGGTCATTCCACCCTCAGTTCCCATGGTTATCTATGCCATTGTGGCTCAAGAATCCGTTGGTCAGCTCTTTCTTGGCGGCCTGATCCCCGGGGTGATGATCGGCTTCTTCCAACTTTTCATTGTCTATTACATCTCCAAGAAGAATAACTATCCCACCCAACCAATCGCGTTCACATTTGAGAATGCCATGGCTCAGGTGAAAGGGGCGGGGCTTGTGGTGATCATGCCGATCCTGATTGTCGGCTCTGTTGTCTTCGGGATTGCAACACCTACAGAATCTGCAGGACTCGGTGTTCTTTATGGTCTTATTCTGGGGCTGTTCCTGACGGGTGTCAGTACTCTGAAAACCCTGCCGCATTCCATGAAAGTGGCCATTTTGACATCGGCCAAGATCATGATGATCATTGCATTTTCTCAGCTTTATATCTGGGTGTTGGCTCTGGAGCGAGTGCCGGACATGTTGGCCGCTTATGTTGTCAGTCTTGATCTTGGCCCGACTGCGCTGATGCTAGTGATCGCGGTGATCATTCTGATTGCTGGTACCTTCATTGATGTGAGCCCGGCTATCTTGTTGCTGACCCCAGTTCTGCTTCCAGCGGCTACAGCAGTTGGAGTGTCCGGCGTGCATTTTGGCGTGGTGTTGGTGAGTGGTCTTGCTGTTGGTGCTTGTACTCCACCGGTTGGTAATTGTCTGAATGTCTGTGCTGCCATTGCGCGGATGGGAATTGGTTCCATATTTGTGGGGGCAGCTCCCTTCCTGCTCGCCAATGTCATGGTGATGTTTCTGCTTTGTCTGTTCCCGGAGTTGGTGCTCTGGGTGCCAAGCTTGTTTTTCTAAAGCTTCGCCCTGATCGGGAGAGGCTTTCAGAACAAGGGCAGTGAGGTGTCTTCCGGACCCGCCCGACGCTCATTGAGCGTTTGAAATCCTCACACAGCCGGTAGTGCAGGTGTTGTTCTCGACGAGCGTCAGGGCAGGGCTACGCATACCAGTCATCAACTCGCCGGTGCGGCCGGAAGATTTAGGAAAGTACCATGAAGCGTACAGGTGTAATTGGATTGGGGGATATGGGCAGTGGTCTGGCCAAGAACCTGATCAAGAACGGGTTCGAGACGACAGGACTGGATCTGTCCGCGGATCGTATGGCGGCTTTTGTCGAGATGGGCGGCAAGGCAGCATCTTCTATCAAGGAAGTCGCGCAGAATGCTGATGCTGTCTATGTGATGGTGATGAATGGTGATCAGGCCAAGGCCGTTATTCTGGGGGAAGATGGTTTGGCTGCCAATATGCCGGAAGGTGGCGTTGTTATCCTGACCGCCACGATCAAACCATCAGAAGCCCGTGACATTGCAGAAGGTATGGCCGGGTCTGGTATCGGCTTGATCGATAGCCCTGTATCTGGTGGTTTTCCAGGCGCACAAGGTGGCACCCTGACCATGATGGCTGCAGGAATAGATGCACAGCTTGATGACTATAAAGGCGTCATGGAGGCTGTTTCCAAGACCATTCACCGGGTGGGTGCCAATGCAGGAGACGGCCAAACGGTCAAATCCTGTTTGCAGTCTCTGATCGGTTCCATTTTCTCGGCCACCTTTGAAGCAGCTGCCTTGGCGGCCAAAGCTGGTGTGTCCGGTGAGGTTCTCTTCAAGGTGTTCTCTACTTCCGGCGCAGGATGTGGTGTTTCCAACACCGCATTGGAAAACATCATTGATCGTCAATTTGAGGGCACCGGGTCCCATATTGCGACCATGCATAAGGATCTGACCATCTGTCTGGATATGGCCCGAGATCTGGGCGTACCGATGCATACTGCATCGACAGCCATGCAGATTTTCCATGCTGGCAAAACCAAATATCCAAATGGCGACAACTGGGTTTGCACCCGGGTGATTGAAGAAATCATCGGTGCAGAATTGCATCGCTAATCGGCTGAGACAAGAAGGAACAAGATCAATGAAACTTGGTGTAATTTGTGACGGTATCAGCCGTGATCTGAAACATACTGTTGATGTGATGGATGAGTTCGGCCTGGAATATGCCGAACTGCAGTTTGTCGGCGATACCGAAGTTGGGGACCATTCGACAGAAGAGATCAAGGAAATCGACACTTTGCTGCGTGACCGTGGCAAGCCTGTTTCCTGTCTCTCCCGCCATATCTTTGCGGGAATGACCGGTGCGAACAAGCCGAGCGATGAGTTGCATGTCAAACATATGGATGCCTTGAAGCGCGTGATCGATATGGCCCACGTGGTAGGCAGTCCGTTGGTGCGCATCATGACCCCGAAAAAGGAGCAGATTCTCTGGGGCAATAATGGTGCCGAGAAGTGGAATGTTGCCAAAGGGGCATGGGACGCCATGTTGCCTTTGATTGCACCGGCCATCGATGTGGCCAAGGATGCTGGCGTCAAGCTGGTGGTTGAGACCGGCAACGGAACCATGGTCAATTCCAACTATACCGGTCGCAAGCTGATTGATGATCTGGGTGCCAAGGGTACGCTGCAGGTTCTATGGGATCCGGCCAATAATTGCTGGTGTCATGAGACTGCTTTTCCGGATGGTTATGAAGAGGTCAAAGATGGCTATCTTGGCCATATTCACATCAAGGACGTGCTGGTAGATACGCCGCGTGCGACTTTGACCGTGAAGAAAATGGGTGAGGGTCAATTGGCTGATCAGTTCAAGCCAATGGCCGATGCCTTACGTGCTGACAATTATGACGGCGTGATTTCGTTTGAGAGTGTCTATCATCCCGGTAACAACAATTTCGAAGACGGTTTCCGTCAATGTATCGGGTTGTTCAAGGACATTTACGGTTGATCCGATGTTCTGGCTTGCTCTGACTGCTTCATACAATCATCAGGGCGGGCCAGTGCCCCCAAGGAGCCTCGGTTGTGAGGATCCTGCCACTCGGCACTCCACTGCCGAGTGGCGAACTGTCGGGCGAGAATTGTGCTACAGTCTCTGGCCAGAGGAAGGCATGTTTTGAACACCTCACCTCGAATCGGTTGTTTCGGATGCGAGCTTGCCTGTTGTAGAGTCTACTAGTTTTCCCGTGAGAACATACTGAAAACAAAAGCTAAAATATTATATTTATCCATTATTTACAATTTTGTTTGAAAATGAGAACAAAGTGAGTACATTAATCATGGTTGCGCTGATGAAGTGGCTGTGAAAAATGGGGCTCAAAATGGTTCAGAATAGTCTCCGACTTGTTGAAGGAAGCAGCATGGATAAAACAAAGGCACTGGAAGCCGCCCTGTCACAGATTGATCGGGCGTTTGGCAAGGGTTCCGTCATGAAACTTGGCCAGCGGGATGTGGTCGAGATTGATGCTATTCCTACCGGGTCTCTGGGACTGGATATTGCGCTTGGAATTGGTGGTTTGCCAAAAGGGCGCATCATCGAGGTTTATGGACCGGAGAGTTCCGGTAAAACGACACTTGCTTTGCATTGTGTGGCTGAGAGCCAGAAGCGCGGTGGCATTTGCGCCTTTGTGGATGCCGAGCATGCGTTGGACCCGATTTATGCCCGTAAACTTGGCGTTGATATTGATAATTTGTTGATCTCACAGCCGGATGCTGGTGAGCAGGCGCTTGAGATTGCGGATACCCTTGTCCGGTCTGGTGCTGTTGATGTGCTGGTGGTCGATTCTGTTGCCGCTCTTACGCCTCGTGCCGAGCTGGAAGGTGAGATGGGGGATTCTCTGCCTGGTTTGCAAGCGCGTCTCATGAGCCAGGCCATGCGGAAGCTGACGGGTTCCATCTCCAGAACCAATTGCATGGTGATCTTCATCAACCAGATCCGGATGAAAATTGGTGTGATGTTCGGGAGCCCTGAAACCACGACCGGTGGTAACGCACTGAAATTCTATGCGTCCGTCCGTCTTGATATTCGCCGTACCGGTGCCATCAAGGATCGTGATGAAGTGGTAGGTAACCAGACCCGCGTGAAAGTGGTCAAGAACAAGGTTGCTGCACCATTCAAGCAGGTTGAATTTGACATCATGTATGGTGAGGGTATCTCCAAGCTGGGTGAATTGCTTGACCTTGGAGTGAAAGCCAATATCGTCGATAAATCTGGTGCCTGGTTCTCCTACGATAGCCAGCGCTTGGGGCAGGGGCGTGAAAATTCCAAGAATTTCCTGCGTGAAAATCCTGAGATTGCAGACCGGATTGAGATGGCCATTCGCCAAAATGCCGGATTGAACGGTGATGATCTGATTGAGAATACGGGACCGGAGGAAGATGACGAATAAATCGTTTTCCTATCAAGCTTGAAGTGATTTGAAAGGGCTGCATTGGTAGCCCTTTTCTTTTGGGTATTTTTCTTTGACTTCGTTTTCTGTGCGCGCGTGGCTTTATTTCGGGGGACGGAGTGATGGCATGTGAATTTTCCATGTTTGTCCACTATCGGCCGTGAAAATCACCTCCTAAATCCATTTTGATGGGGGGAGAGCGCGGAATTCTTGGGCTGGGATCTGCAAATTTATGGACAGCACCCAAAACGCCCGTTAAAACCGCCAAGACGAGGGGCTCTTGTGCTGAAAAGTCTTGGATTTTTTATACATCACATTGCCCACTAGAAATGGTGCAACTCTTTTCACTGATCTTGATGCTACTGCTGGTCAGAGCATTGGATAGTGGAAGAGGACATACCTGCAACCGATAACAGATTACATGGTGAATTCATGAGTGGTGTAAACGAGATCCGATCCACGTTCCTGAATTATTTTGGCAATAACAATCATCAGATTGTTGATTCAGGTCCACTGGTTCCGCGCAACGACCCAACATTGATGTTCACCAACGCGGGTATGGTTCAGTTCAAGAATGTATTCACCGGGTTGGAACCACGCGACTATAGCCGTGCTGTGACTTCGCAAAAATGCGTTCGAGCTGGTGGCAAGCATAACGATCTGGATAATGTCGGTTATACCGCACGACACCATACATTCTTTGAAATGCTCGGTAACTTCTCTTTTGGTGATTATTTCAAGGAAGATGCGATTGAGCTGTCCTGGAACCTGATCACCAAAGAATTTGGCCTGCCACAAGACAAGCTTCTGGTTACTGTCTATCATGAGGATGATGAGGCATTTGATCTTTGGAAGAAAATTGCAGGTTTGTCCGACGACAAGATCATTCGCATTCCGACCAGTGACAATTTCTGGTCCATGGGCGAGACTGGTCCTTGTGGCCCTTGTTCCGAGATTTTCTATGATCATGGCGATCACATCTGGGGAGGCCCTCCAGGTTCTCCAGAAGAAGATGGTGATCGCTTCATCGAGATCTGGAATCTGGTTTTCATGCAATATGAACAGCTCTCCAAGGATGAGCGCATCGATCTGCCAAAACCATCCATCGACACAGGTATGGGCTTGGAGCGTATTGCTGCCGTTCTGCAGGGCACTCATGACAACTATCAAACAGACTTGTTCCGTGCGCTTATCCAGAATAGCGTTGATCTTACTGGTCGCGAAGAAGAAGGCGATGCTGCTGCTTCCCATCGTGTGATTGCCGATCATCTTCGTTCGACCAGCTTCCTGATTGCTGATGGTGTGTTGCCATCTTCCGAGGGCCGTGGCTATGTGCTGCGTCGTATCATGCGCCGTGCCATGCGCCATGCCCGCCTGTTGGGGGCGCAGGATCCGGTGATCTATAAAATGGTTCCAACACTCGTGCGTGAAATGGGGCAGGCGTTCCCTGAACTGGGCCGAGCAGAAGCTTTGATCACTGAGACCTTGAAACTGGAAGAAGCACGTTTCGGTAAAACCCTGAGCCGTGGCTTGCAGTTACTGGATGATGCGACTGATGGTATGGGAGATGGTGATAGCCTGGATGGTGAGACCGCATTCAAACTCTATGACACCTACGGTTTCCCGCTGGATCTGACACAAGATGCTCTGCGTGCGCGCAGCATCAATGTTGATACTGATGGCTTTGATGTCGCAATGGAACGTCAGAAGGCCGAAGCGCGCGCCCATTGGTCTGGTTCGGGTGAAGCTGCTACCGACGCAGTCTGGTTCGATCTGAAAGAAAAAGCCGGTAGCACAGAGTTTCTTGGTTATGAGACCGAGAAAGCGGAAGGTGCTGTCATGGCTTTGGTTAAAGATGGTGCCGAGGTCGATGTTCTGAATGCCGATGACGAGGGTGCGGTCATTTTGAACCAGACCCCATTCTATGGTGAATCCGGTGGTCAGGTCGGCGATAAAGGTTTGATGCTGGCGGATGGCATTCGCTTTGAAGTGCGCGACACCGTCAAGAAAGCTGATGGTATGTTTGTGCATCTCGGCACGCTTGTTGAAGGCAGCTTGAAGGCTGGTGAGGCGCTGGAGCTGAAAGTTTCCGGCCAGCGCCGTGGGGCAATCCGTTCCAACCACTCGGCAACTCACTTGTTGCATGAGGCATTGCGCGAGACACTTGGTGAGCATGTGGCCCAGAAAGGCTCGTTGGTATCTCCTGAGCGTCTGCGTTTTGACTTCTCGCACCAGAAGCCAATGGGTGACGATGAGCTTGCCAATGTCGAAGCCATGGTCAATGAGATGATCTTGCAAAATAGTGCCGTGGAAACTCGTGTGATGGCTGTTGATGATGCTATCGAAGCTGGTGCGATGGCTCTGTTTGGTGAGAAATATGGCGAAGAGGTTCGTGTGGTCTCCATGGGTGAGGCTGTGCGTGGCGAAAAAGCTGGCAAGACCTACTCAGTTGAGCTTTGTGGCGGTACTCACGTTAAACGCACCGGCGATATCGGTTTGATGACTGTGGTCTCAGAGAGTGCTGTTGCCGCTGGCGTGCGCCGTCTTGAAGCTTTGACAGGTGATGAAGCGCGTGCCTATTTGCAACAGCAAGATGCTCGCGTTCGTGCGGCCGCAGGCCTCTTGAAAGTCTCTCCGAACGATCTTCTGGATCGCTTGGAAGCTTTGGTTGCTGATCGCCGTAAGCTGGAGAAAGAATTGGCTGATGTTCGTCGCAAACTTGCTATGGGCGGTGGACAGGCTGGCGGTGATAGCCATGAAGAAGTCAATGGTCTGAAATTCATGGCCAAGGTCGCAGAAGGCATTTCTCCTAAAGATCTGAAAGGTCTTGTTGATCAGGGCAAGGAAAGTCTTGGTTCTGGCGTGGTTGTTCTGATTGGTGTCTCTGATGATGGCAAAGTCGGTATTGTTGCTGGTGTAACCAAAGATTTGACCGAGCGTGTCAATGCCGTTGAACTGGTGAAACTGGCAGCTGAGGTGCTTGGCGGTCGCGGTGGTGGTGGTCGCCCTGATATGGCTCAGGCTGGTGGTAAGGATGCAGCCCAAGCTGATGCTGCAATTGCAGCTATCAAAGGTCATATCGCAGCGCTGTAATTGCAACCGCTCTAACATGTCCATTCGATCGACGATTTAAGAGAATAGAAAGCACTGCTTTGGCGGTGCTTTTTTGTTTGGAGGGATCATCGAATTCGAAAAATACGCCAAACTATTTGTAATGAGAGATACTTTTTTGAGTCCGCAGTCTTCCCTATGCATGCCGATGGGGCGCCATGCATATTAAATATTGGATAATCTTTTAGGGAAGAAATGGCTGCCTGACCAATCGAGGTGGTGGGCAAGCGGGTGATCAGGCAGCCACCGGACTATCGAAATAGTCACATGATGTACGTAACTCAAATTGGCCTGATCGTAAATAGCTCAATCGCAAGAAAACTAGTCGCAAATGCGTAATTGGAAGTCGTTTGTGCGCTATTTTTCACCTAATGTTTGTCTGTTTTAATTTAAACATTTGAAACTGCTGTATAATTAAATTATTGCCATCAAAAGGGTTTTTAGAGAGCCTTGTCAAAAATACCTGTTAAGAATAGTTGCAATTGAAAGGATAGGGAGAGCTGAATGATCAGTTCTCCCTACGTAATTCCTAGTGTTTGTTATGCCATTGCTTTTTGCAGGTTCTGATCAACAGCGTCCAAGAAGCCGGTAGTGGACAACCAGCGCTGATCTGGACCAACCAGAAGGGCCAGATCTTTGGTCATCTGGCCACCTTCAACGGTGTTGACGATGACTTGCTCAAGGGTATTTGCAAATTGCATAAGCTCGACATTGTCATCAAGTTTGGCGCGATGCTTCAGGCCGCCGGTCCATGCGTAGATGGAAGCGATGGAGTTGGTCGAAGTCTCTTCACCTTTCTGATGCTGGCGATAGTGGCGGGTCACTGTGCCGTGGGCAGCTTCTGCCTCGACAATCTTTCCGTCCGGGGTCATCAGCTGTGAGGTCATGAGGCCAAGGGAGCCAAAGCCCTGTGCAACAGTATCGGACTGCACATCGCCATCATAGTTCTTACAAGCCCAGACGAAGCCGCCGTTCCATTTCATGGCGCAAGCAACCATGTCATCAATCAGGCGATGTTCGTAGTGAATGCCTTTTTTCTTGTACTCGGCTTCGAACTCCTGCTCGTAGACTTCCTGGAACAGATCCTTGAAGCGACCGTCATAGGCTTTGAGGATGGTGTTCTTGGTAGACAGGAAGACGGGCCAACCGAGGTTCAAGCCGTAGTTCAGAGAAGCACGTGCGAAGTCCCTGATGGACTCGTCAAGGTTATACATACCCATGGCAACGCCAGCAGCAGGAGCGTCGTATACTTCCTTCTCGATCACAGAGCCATCTTCGCCGATGAACTTCATGGACAGTTTTCCCTTGCCGGGGAAGAGGAAGTCGGTCGCTTTGTATTGGTCACCAAATGCATGACGACCGATGACGATTGGCTGGGTCCAGCCTGGGACAAGGCGAGGAACATTCTTACAGATGATTGGCTGTCGGAAGACAACACCACCCAGAATGTTGCGGATCGTGCCATTGGGAGAGCGATACATACGCTTCAGACCAAACTCCTCCACGCGTTGCTCATCGGGGGTGATGGTGGCGCATTTCACACCAACGCCATATTTCTTGATGGCTTCTGCTGCGTCTACAGTGATTTGATCGTCAGTGCGGTCGCGTTCCTCGATGCCAAGATCGTAGTATTTAAGATCAATATCCAGATAGGGCAGGATGAGCTTTTGCTTGATAAAGTCCCAAATGATACGGGTCATTTCATCGCCGTCGAGCTCGACGACAGGGTTTGCAACCTTGATCTTAGACATTGCAGAGCGTCCTCATAAACTGGTGCCAGACCTTGGCGATACCCCGGCCGGGAAAGCCAATGGAGGGAGGATCTGGCGGGTGTGGTGTAGCGCTCGTATAGCATTGTGTTGCAGTGCGTCAAAGGCGATGGGCGGCAATTTGTAGCTATTTTCAAAAAAATCTGAGTGTTTTGTGCCGGTCGTACAGCTTTCCTTGTTTGAAATGCTTGCATTGGCAGGATGACTGGGTCATGAACTGGCTCCAATTGACCGGATATGCCAATGGATTATCGCCTTCTAGATGTTTCCATCTTTCAAAATCTGGTCACACCATTTGAAGGTAAGAAAAGCAGGGAAGACGAAATGGATCCGGTCATCATTCTGGTGGAGCCGCAATTGGGCGAGAATATTGGTACAGCCGCGCGTGCAATGGCCAATTTCGGCGTGACGGATTTACGTCTTGTGCGACCAAGAGATGGCTGGCCGAGCGAAAAGGCTCGCAATGCAGCCAGTCGTGCGGATCACGTGATCAGCAAAACCCGGATTTTTGAAACCGTAGAGGAAGCCGTTGCCGATCTGGACATGGTTTATGCCACGACTGCTCGTCAGCGCGATATGCTTAAGACCGTGCGCCATCCGGTGGAAGCAGCGCAGATCATGCGTCAGACCACTGAGAAGGGCGGTAAGGTCGGCATCATGTTCGGTCGTGAACGTTGGGGGCTGAATAATGATGAAGTGGCTTTGGCCAATGAAATCCTGACCCTACCGGTTGATCCTGATTTTGCCTCTCTCAATATTGCACAGGCCGTGTTGATCATTTGCTATGAATGGCGGATGAGCGGACAAGACCGTAAGGAATCCTTGCCATTCGAGACCCCAGATGTTCCACGGGCCAACAAAGAAGATATGGTGCGCCTGTTCGGTCATCTGGAAGAGGCTCTGGACGAGGTGGGGTTTTTCCGCCCTCCGGAAAAGCGCGAGCATATGGTGCGCAATTTGCGTAATATCTTGCAAAAGGGTGATTGGGCGGAGCAGGAAGTGCGCACTCTTCGTGGTGTGATTGCTGCCCTGCAACGTCGCCATGAGCGTCATCATCGCTAGGGGGCGGGAATGATCGGTAAGCGTGCTGCAAAGATATTGGTGTTTGATTCCGGTTTTGGTGGTCTGTCGCTCTTGCTGGCGTTGTTCCGCACCATGCCTGCGGCGGATTATGTCTATCTGGCAGATGATGCACGCTTTCCCTATGGCGACTTGGAAGAAGAAGATCTGACGGATGGTTTGGTAGCGCTACTGAAAGACCAATGTTCCCTCCATCAACCTGATCTGGTGGTGGTTGCTTGCAATACTGCTTCCACAATCGCATTGACGCCCCTGCGTGCTGCTCTTGGCTTGCCGGTGGTTGGTATCGTACCTGGCGTCAAACCCGCAGCGGCGGGAAGTCAGAGTGGCAAGATTTCCGTTCTGGCAACTCCCGGCACCATGAAACGCTCACTGACCCATGAATTGATCGAAGATTTTGCTCGAGAATGTGATGTCAATCTGGTGCCTTGTCCCTCGCTGGCTGAGATGGCAGAGCAGTTTGTACTTGAAGGGGTGTGGGATAGTCAGACGCTAGCGAACGAGATTGGCGCGGCATTTGAGGCCGGGGATGATGGTCGCAAGACCGATATTGTTGTTCTGGGGTGTACGCATTATCCACTGATGCTGGCTGCGCTCAACAAGGTTGCTCCTTGGCCTGTTCTTTGGATTGATCCAGCTCCTGCTGTCGCTCGTCGCGTGATGCTTCTATTGGGGCAGGAATGGCAGGATAGTGTTGCCAACCGCCAGGCAGCCTATGGTGATCTGTCGGCGCGGTTTGGTGGTTCCATTCAGTTCCATTCTACCGGAGATGGAGTAGGGCGTTTGAAAATGGCTTGGGCTCGCTTGCGTCCGGGGTTGGGTTAAGGTGGGTTAATCATCCTGAGCAATGTGTTGCTCTGATTTGCTTTTTCGTCTGTTTTGAATGAAAGTCCGCAGCTCCAGACCACCAAAGCGAAATGCTACGAGGCTGGCTGTGAAAGTTGCGAATAGCAGAGGCGATATCAGCTTTCCATTATCCAGAATGATTTCCAGAATGAGGATATCCAAAGCTGCCACAACAAGGGCACCTATCAGAGCAAGTGCTTTGTTCTTGATGAACAAGCCGGACAAAAAGCCACCAATTCCGGCAAGGCCCTTCAGTTTGTTCAGCAAAAGCAAAAAGAAAACGGTAAACCAATTGAGTAACATGAAAATAGCTCTAGATAATTCTCTACTTTAAATGGGGTGTCGTGGGTTAAAGTCATGTGAAGGATTGAGAGAAAATGTGTGATGCTCTCTTATCCAAGGTCCTGTTCGGTATTTGGACCGAGAATTTGCGCAAAAAGTGCTGATTTTCCGCCAATTGCGTTTGACTCCCAATCTGTTTGCGTCTAAATACGGCCCAGCAATGAGGGGCTTGTTCAGCAGGCCCCCTTTGTTGTTTAACGCACCCGTGAGAGCCAAGGGGCGCAATTCCTTGGGTTTCTGTCGAATAGAGCGGCAATTGTCGTGATGTTCTAGGAGGGGCGCGTTTTCTGAAAAAGACAAATAACAGGAAAACACGTTATGTCTAAGCGCCATTCGCAAAAGTATAAAATTGACCGTCGCATGGGCGAGAATATCTGGGGCCGTCCCAAGTCTCCAGTAAACCGCCGCGAATATGGTCCTGGCCAGCATGGTCAGCGCCGTAAAGGCAAGCTGTCTGATTTCGGTATCCAGCTCCGCGCCAAGCAGAAGCTGAAAGGTTACTACGGTAACATCTCCGAGAAGCAGTTCCTGAGCATCTACAAAGAAGCTAGCCGGATCAAGGGCGATACCTCCGAGAACCTGATTGGCCTGCTCGAGTCTCGTCTGGATGCAATCATCTATCGCGCAAAATTTGCTGCGACTGTTTTTGCTTCCCGTCAGTTCATCAACCACGGCCACGTTCTGGTGAACGGCAAGCGTGTGAACATTCCTTCTTACCGCTGTAAAGTTGGTGATGTGATCGAAGTTCGTGAGCGTTCCAAGCAGCTTGCAATCCTGATCGAAGCCACTCAGCTGGCAGAGCGTGATGTGCCTGATTATCTCGTAGCGGACCATAACAAAATGACTGCTACTTATCAGTCCATGCCACAGCTGGCTGACGTTCCATACCCAGTGATCATGGAACCAAACCTGGTGGTCGAATTCTACTCTCGCTAATTTGCGGGACGTATCGAATTTTTGGAATTTGGAAAGGCCGCCTTGTTTTTGGCGGCCTTTTCTTTTGAATGGTTGATCAGGCTGTTGAGACGAGAGGACCGCTGAGATGAGCGAAGGCATTCAGTCAGACATTTCCAATGTAGACGAGGCGATTGAACCTGTCAGCTTGCAAGGCGAAGTAGAGGATGGTCTATGCCATCCGATGTTCCGCCATGCGCCGAGCTCCGTCTCTTTCAAGAAGCTGCGCAAGCGCTTGTTGCGCAATATGCGTGAAGCCATCGATGATTACGGGATGCAGACCAAAAAGCAGAAATGGCTGGTTTGTATGTCCGGTGGTAAGGATTCCTACGGTCTTCTGGCTCTTTTGCTGGATTTGAAATGGCGCGGACATTTGAATGTCGAGTTGCTCGCTGCCAATCTTGATCAGGCTCAGCCGGGCTTCCCGTCTGACGTCTTGCCGGCTTATTTTGAAGCGAATTCCATTCCCTATCATATTGAGCGACAGGATACCTACTCCATCGTCAAGGAGAAGATTCCTGAGGGCAATACCTATTGCTCGCTCTGTTCTCGCTTGCGTCGCGCCAACCTCTATCGTGTAGCGCGGGAACATGGTTGTGATGCCATCATTCTAGGGCATCACCGCGATGATATTCTGGAGACTTTCTTCCTCAATCTGATGCATGGTGGGCGTTTGGCATCCATGCCTCCCAAGTTGAAGAACGAAGAGGGGGATCTGATGGTGTTCCGACCGCTTGCCTATTGTGCGGAAAGTGATCTGGAGAAGTTTGCCGAGGCCATGCAATTTCCGATCATTCCTTGTGATCTTTGCGGATCGCAGGATGGATTGCAGCGTCAGCAGGTCAAAGCCATGTTACAAGAGTTTGAAGCGCAGCATAAAGGCCGGACCCAAGTGATGTTCCGTGCGCTGAAGAATATTCGCCCCTCTCACATGCTGGACAGGGATTTGTTCGACTTCCAGAGCCTCTCTGTCGATGATGACAAGGCAGGGGATGATCATGATGACGGAGAGGGCTGCGGAGCTGTGACGGCGCTCTCAGAGGGCTTCTTGCGTATGCATGAAGAGTAAAATCTGATCGTGATCTATTGCGAATTCGAATATGTTGCTCTCGTCAGTTTCTGGCGGGGGCTTTCTTATTGTGGGGTGGGGTTGGAGCTTTCGGCATCCTTGATCAGGATGGCCTCAATCAAAGCCCAGAGCCAGACAAATGCATATAGAACCAAACCATAAAAGGTAAGCCAGACGGTTAAGATCAGCAAGATGCTGAATAGGCTCAAAGCCAGCTGCAGGCTCCCGTTCAAAGTGCGTTTGAGTACCAGTGTGCCTACTCCCGGCAGTATGAAATTTAGCAATATACAGAAAAGCTTCTCCATTGATTTTCCCCTCCTTGCCTGACTGAGGGTTTGTTGAGCTTTTGGGGAATGCTCAATAATGACATCTAGCTTAAGAAGCTGGTTGCGAAGCTGCAATTGAATTCATGATCACTGCTACATGCTTAGCAATGCCCATTGTGTATGTTGATCATCAGGAAGCTTTCAGAGAGCAGATGGAAAACCCGGATCGTTGATCCGGGTTTTGATTATTCAATGTTATATCCTGAGAGATCTTGCCGTTTTAATCAGTTGAGTTGCTTTTCAGGAACATGCTGGAACGAAAGATCCGTCGTCGGTAACTATGTAAATGCCAAATCGCGTAAAATCAGAGCAATTTCAGGAACAAAGATCAACAAAGCCGACATGATGGCCAGTATTATAATAAATGGCGGTGTGCCTCTTATGACATCCATGTAGGGTTTGTTGAAGATTGCTATCGCAGTGAAAATATCACACCCAAAGGGTGGCGTTGCCGATCCGATTGCCATTTGCAAAGTGATCATTACCCCAACCAATACCGGGTCAAGACCGGAAGCAGCAACAATGGGTACGAAGATTGGGGTCAGGATAACCAAAACCACCAATGAATCCACAAACATGCAGCCGATAAAGAAGCTCAATGCGATAATGAACAGGATATATTCTTTTGATGAGCCTTCCAGTTCGAGTGGGGCAAGGAGACCCTGTGGTATCTGTTCGAAGGAAATATACCAGGAAAATGCCTGACCCATGCCGACGAGTATGAATACCACTGCTGTGATCAAGCCCGTCCCCAATGCTGCATCAAGGATATCCTTGAGCTTCAATTCTCGGTAAATCAGACATTCCACGATGAGGGCATAGAGAACCGAAAATGATGCGGCTTCGGTAGGGGTGACGGCTCCGGAATAGATACCTCCGACAATCAGTATGGGAAAGCCCAGCGGTAATAATGCTTTTTTGAAAGCGGCAATTCTCTCGGTTCTGGATTTTTGAGGAACAAGAGTGATGCGGTCTCCCTGGAGTCTGCTATATCCATAGCAATAAATGGAGAAAAGGATTGCCAGCACAATTCCCGGACCAATGCCTGCAATGAACAATTCTGCAACGCTGGTATTTGCGAGTGTGCCATAGAGGATCAGGCCGATGCTGGGCGGAATGAGGAAAGCTATGTCGCTGGCATTGATAATGAGCGCCATCACAAAGCTGTCTTTATAGCCCGCCTGCAACAGCTTTGGGCGCATGATCTGTCCAACAGAGACGACGGTTGCCTGAGTGGAACCGGACACCGAGCCAAACAAGGTGCAACTTATGCAAGCAGTGATCGGTAGACCACCTCGAAGATGACCGACGAATGCTTCTACCAATCCCAACAAATTATGGGCGGTATGCCCTCTTGCCATGATGTCTGCTGCCAGAATGAACATAGGTACGGCGATGAGGGCATTGGGCGAAATGCCGGTTACCATCTGCTGAATCATAACACCGGTATCTATATCAGAAAAATGTACAAGCCCGATCAATGCCCCTGCGGCCAAAGGTACCACCATTGGAAAGCTTAGAAACAGCAGGATAATCATGGTAAAAAGAAGTGTGAAGGTTATTACATAGATATCCAGCTCGCCATCTATGATGTCTTTCAGAAAGTCAAAAAACATATCCATGCTATACACCTATGTTTTCTGATCTGAATTCGATCACTTCATGTGACAGATAGATTTCTTTGTGAGTGATATTCATGAGGAACGTGATCAGGTATTGTAAACCTGCGATTCCAAGGCCAAGCGGAATGATGGAATAGATAATATAGACGGGGAATTGCATGGCCGGGCTTAGGCGATTGATATCCTTGATTTCAATGACATAGAAGACAGATTTATATGCCAGGTAGATCAGGATGGCCCCTGTGATGATTGAAATCATTGTCAGAATAGTTTTTTTTGCCGTATATCCAAATGTGTCATACAGCGCAGTCATGCGGATATTCCGCCCCTTGCGGACCGCATAGGCAAATCCGACAAAAGTTACTCCTACAATCAAGAATTGATTGAGCTCTTCCGAAAAGAAAAGGCTTTTATCAAAAATATATCGACCAATTGCATTTGCAGTAGAGTTCAGCATTATCAGCAAAATTGAGAAGGTAATTACAAATTTTTCAATTAATTCGCTGCCGTTGCTAAGCCAGAGGAGTATCTTTTTCATGGGGTCTGTCCATATCTGCTTAGTTTATGGTTACGGCTCCTAAACCGTGCGGGGAACCAGAAAACGTGACAATTGGATGATTGGTCCTTGCCACGTTTTCCGATCATCAGTTTGACTTATGAGGCGTCTTTGACTTCCTGGATCAGGCTTTCCAGAATGCCTTTGGCGTTCTCGCGGGCATCACTTTTTTCCGATTCTGCATATGCGTTTTCGACAACGTTGTAGAATGTTTCATGAAGTGCTGCGGAAAGATCTTTGAAGCGGCTGCGCTCATCGTCATTCAGGATTACAACCTCAAGGTCAGGCCGCTCGGTCTGAATTTTGGCCATGTTTTCGCGGTTTATTTCCAGCTGATAATCATGAGCAGCCTGTTCAGCCACGGTAATTGCCTTGCGCACCATTGCCTGCTTTTCTTCTGACAGAGCATTGAACCATTTGCTGTTTGTTGAAACGGTGCCAACATAAGGCTGTTGGCCGGGGAACATCAGGTAATCTTGGACTTCGTGCCATTTGGCGTTGTAAATGAAGTAGACCGGATTGACCATTCCATCGACGGTTTTAAGCTGTAGCGCACCATATACTTCGCCCCACGACAGGGGAGTAGGTGTCGCTCCGAATGCCTTGTATGTTTCGACCGGAATCGTGGATGTGAATGTCCGAATTTTTTGTCCAGAAAAGTCTTCTGGTGTACGAATGGCCTTGTTGGCACCCCATGCCATCTCTCCTTCAGAGATCATGGTTAGAAGTTTCAGATTTGCTTTCTCAAAACGATCACTTAGCTGGCTATAGATGGTTTTGCTGCCGGTCAGAATTTTGCGTACGACATCAACATCGGTTCCCAGAACGTAAGGAAGACTAAGGGCCTGTACTTCGGGTATATAGGATCCAAGATGGCCCGTACCAACGGATACGAATTGCAATGTGCCTTTTGCGGTCAACTCGACGATGTCGTTTTCTGTTCCCAATTGTCCGTAGTAGAAAATACGAACTTTGATATCACCGCCGGATTCTTCTTTTATTGTTTCCGCAAAGGTTTTGGCAAAGATGTCTTGGACATCATTTTTGTCCTCTTCAGTTGCAAACTTCCATGTTTCTGCACTTGCAGCGGAACCGATGGCGAGTGTCATTGCCGCTGTCAAAAAGAGCTTGCGAATTGATGGTATCATTGGTTTTCTCCCGTTTCGTCTCATTTTGGAGACTATTGTCTGGTGATTGCAGATGGTTGAGATGGTGATATTCAGATTGTTGTCGTTGCTACCCGTTCAAGCTGATGAACGATGAGGTTATGGCTTCTGTTTCGAGCCTTCATGTGAACTCCTCCCTGAATTCATGTGACTGCTTTGGCTTTTCAAAGGGGTGGTGATTTGGAGCCGCATTGCCTGAAAAGCTGGCCTAGATCGTTCCGACAGGGCAGAGCCTGTGCCAGGCGCAACATGTTCCAAGCCAAGGCCAGATTGCTTGAAATCACCGGTTTTCCAGAACAGTACTCAGCGTTGTTCAGAATTTCCAAAATTCGAAGATTGGTGCAGGAAACGATGATTGCGTCGCAATCCTCTGTTTGAGAAATTGTTTTGATAGCCTCAAGAACCGAGCTGGGAGAAATACGGGCGACAACATCGTCGTCTCCTTCTTCAAAGGATGCGAAGGAAGTGATTTGCAATCCCGCCTTAGTCAGTTTTTCTCTTAGTTGCTCGGAAACCGAGGCGATGTAAGGACTTATGAATGCGATTTTTTCTATTTCCAGAGCCTTGCAAGCTGCAATCAGGCTGTCCAGCGGATCTGTGACCAAAGTGTTTGGGTGTATTTGCTGTATTGCTGTTTGAATCTTTTCCGAACCGATGACGGTTGCTGCAGAGGTGCAGGCATATCCAATGACGTCGTAATTGTTTGAATTGGATAACAGCGACACTGAACTGGGTAGGTCCGCCAGCATATTCATCAATGTTGTCGGCGTGATTTCCGGGCACATTGGAATACGGGTATGATGCAGGCTTATTCCGTCATCCGTACAAATTCTTGCAAACTCATGCTCGATTGTTTGATCTGTCTGAAGAACGACAACCCCCAAGGTGGCCGTGCTTCCTATGCCATCATCTGTCGTAAAAGGTAACTTCATTGGTCTATCCAATTACCGGTAACTCGGCCGGAGCACGCGTGGAAAGAAGAAGAGGAGGGCCATCTCTTACAACCAGATTTTCCTCATGAACCATGACCTTTCCTTCGCCGTAAGACATGGAAGGTTCCAAAGTGATGACCATGTTTTCCTGTAATATCGTGTCATCGAACATGGCGTGCGAAGGCCATTCGGTCAGTTGCATTCCAAGACCGTGGCCAAGGCGGCCAACATTTCCGCGCTCGGATTCTTGGGTGTCGATGATGCTTTGCATGGTGCAAAACAAGTCTTTGCAGCTTGTACCTGGTCTTGCCGCATTCAGACCTGCTTCGGTTGCCCGATAGAGTGTTTCGTAGGTTGCCCGAGCATCATCATCAGCTGAGTTGATTGCGAAATTGCGATCAAAATCGCAGTAATATCCATCGAAAACGGACCCGGTATCCAACATCAGAATGTCGCCAGATTGCAAAGGCTGTTCTGTTGGAGGGGAAATTACGTCTCGGTATCCCCCCTTGCCAGCTCCGCCAACGAGATAAGGGATGTCATCTGCCCCTTGTTTGAGAATTTCGACTTTGAAAGCCCGGAATGCTTCCTGAAGGGATTGCCCTTCGCTGAAAAGATTATGGGCCTGAGCAAAACTTAATGATGCAATTGCACAGATATGGCCAATCTTCTCAATCTCTGCTTCGGATTTTGTCATGCGCAAGGTCTTGATGATTGGTGTGGCGTCTACCAAATTCAAACCTGGTAGTCTGGTCATGAGGTGCTCATAATCAGCCAATGGCATGCGTAGACTTGTTTCAGCTCCCTTCATGATGCCGATTGTGCATCGCTGTTGTGCATAGAGAGATAATAGTTCATGCAGCAGACTGATACCGTCATCTTCCGGTTCCGGGGAACTCCAGGTTCTGATGTCGTCAAGCCAGGTTCGACTCATCAGGTCGCGGCCGATCTCGGGTATTACGGCGACAGGTTTTCCTTCGAGCGGCAAAAACATGAACCATGGACGGGTAGGGCTCTGCCAGAACTGGGTCATAAATCCCGAGAAATAGCGCAGTTCTGCCTCACTGGTTAGCAATATGCCGTCCAGTCCATGTGATCTCATGAGATACTGGGCTTTTTCCAAGCGATGTTCGAATTCTCTTGTTGGGAAGCCACGAGGTGCAGAGATATCAAGCATTTACTACCTCTGAGACCAGTTGCTGGTAGACCAATGGATCGGTTATTCCTTCTGAACCAATCAGAAGAACGCTTGATTGCTCATTTAATCCCAGTTTGGAACGCAACTCGTTGTGATTGGATGCCATTATGAGAGCGGCAAGACCTGCGACCGCGCTTTCGCCTGCTTCAATCGAGGGATCGCCGCCCAATGGTCTTGCAAGAAGACGTACTGCAGGGCCAACTGCGCTTTCTGGTAATGTGAGGAAATCACTTGCCTCTTCGTGCAGGATTGCCCACGCAATCGGGGAGGGTTCCCCGCAGGACAAGCCCGCCATCAAGGTTTCCTTCTCAATGTCGACCTTTTTAACGTGACCTGATTTTGCACTTTCGAAGAGGCAAGCTGACAATTCAGGTTCGACAATAACCACTTTTGGGCTCTGGTCCTGCCAGTGTTGACGGAAATATGCAGCCACAGATGCGGCCAGACCACCCACGCCTCCTTGAAGGAATACGTGTGTGGGAGGAGATGACAATTCCGCACAAATTTCATGGGTCATGACACCATATCCGGCCATTACATCCTTTGGCGGTTCCGTGTAGCCTTCCCAAGATGTATCCGAGACGACAAACCAGCCGTTTTCCTCTGCTTCCTGGCGTGCCAGTCGGACAGATTCATCATAATCGCCCTGGATGCGGATGACTGTTGCGCCCAGATCGGACATTGCTTTGGCTCGGTTCTCGCTTACTTCGGCATGTATATATATGCGGCATGGAGCCTGGAATTGTTGGCACCCCCAAGCAAGGGATCGGCCGTGATTGCCATCTGTGGCACTTACCAGTGTGATATTGCTGACTTCGGCTGCATATTTGCCTTTGCGGATATCTTCGGGTTGTACCTGTTTGCCCAGACGATCTGACAGTTCACGGACAAGCACTTGCAATGCTGCATAAGATCCGCCCAAAGCTTTGAAACTACCAAGGTTGAATCTAGGTCCTTCATGTTTGTAATGAATGCTGTTGATGTTCAATAAGGTTGCGAGATGTTTCAGTTTGAAAAGTGGTGTGGCCTCGTAACCATCCCAAGATTGAATTTCGCTGATGGCATCTTGAAATCTCTCTTTGGGTATCATCTTGTCTGCGGCATTACCCTTATCCATTTTCGCAGCGACATGAGACAGAGTTTCAGGGTTAGATATTTGGAGCATCATGCACAATCCTTGAGAGGTAGTCGGTCAGAAACAAGGTTGACCCAAAAGTTTGCACCTATTGGCAGGGCGTCGTCGTTGAAGTCATATTCACTGGAATGCAAGGGTTTGCTTGCGGCACCGACGGTGCCATTACCCAGCAAAAGAAAGCTGCCGGGAACCAGTTTGGAGAAATTGGCGAAGTCTTCGGAAAAACTCATCGGTTGGCGATCCGGTATGAGATCGTATCCCAACTTTGATGCTGTCCGGCATGCCGCTTCTGTTGGGGTTGGAGCATTGATGGTTTCGATAAACTCGGTCTCGAATGTGACCTGAATGTCGACATCGTGCGCTTGTGATATTCCGGATGCAATTTGACGGATATAGAACTCAATCGCTTTCCGATCTGCTTTTGAGAATGCTCTTGTGTCACCTTTCAGCAAACCACTGCCAGGTAATATGTTTCGCTGACCATTTGTCATGAACTCGGTTATGGAGAGGACGGCTCCGGCCTCTGGAGGCAATTTTCTGGAAATGATGGTCTGCAGGGACAAGGCAAGTTCTGAACCCACGATTATGGCATCTACCCCTTTGTGTGGCATTGCAGAGTGGCCGCCTCGTGCAGTAATTTTCAGTTCGAAGAGGCTTTCGCTGGCACAGATCTCCCCCACACGGGTAGAGAGCTGCCCTAATGGTGCACCGGGCAGGTTGTGAAGAGCGTAGACTTCATCCAGCGGAAATCTTGAGAGAAATCCTTCATCAAGCATTGCTTGGGACCCCAATCCGTTTTCCTCGTTGGGTTGAAAAATAAAAACCACTGTTCCGTCGAAGTTCCGTTTAGAGGAAAGGTGTCTGGCCGCGCCTAAAAGCATGGCCATATGACCATCGTGGCCACAGGCATGCATGATCTCATCCTTTTGAGAAGCATATGGAAGATTGGTGGTTTCAGAGATCGGCAAGGCATCCATATCTGCTCTCAAACCAATCATTCCTGACCCTGATCCATTGGACAGGATCCCTGTAACGCCAACACCTTCCGATACTTCAATTCCCATTTCAGTCAGGGCTTTGACAATCTTCTGTTTCGTGCGTATTTCCTGAAAACCAAGTTCGGGATTTTGATGAAAATCCTGTCTATGGGTTCGCATGAAATCTATGGTTTTTTCGGTAAGAAACAAATTTCATCACCTCCCTGATTTGAGATTTCAAGCAGGTTATCAGGTGTATTGCGATGGATTTGATCGTAATTGGCTTGATTTTTTCCGGAGGGCGTATTTATCTGTCTCGATTGATATGGAGAACGGAAATGGACCAATTCGATCGACGGATACTAGTCCTCGTCCAAAGAGATACACGCTTGACGGCTGATATCATTGGACAAAAAGTTGGATTATCCGGACCTGCCGTTCAAAAGCGCCTGAAAAAGCTGAAAGAATCCGGGGTCATTCAGAAAGAAATTGCTGTTCTGGATGGCAATGCGCTCGATAGGAAGCAGATCGTCATTGTAGAAGTGTCGCTGGAGAGAGAGAATCTGGCGGTCTTGAATGCTTTCAAGCAAAAAATGAATAAAAGTCCCCAGGTTCAACAATGCTATTATATCACTGGTGAGGCTGATTTTATTCTTATTCTTCAATTGCAGGATATGCAGGAATATGAAGAATTTACGCGAGAATATTTTTTTCAGGAATCGAATGTTTCGAAATTCAAGACATCTGTCGTGATGGATAGGGTAAAAGTCAGCCTTGATGTTCTGAGCGATGAATAGCGATCAGACTGGAATTGTGTCGTCCAATGATGTGATTGGATGTGCAACTGCACATAAGAAAAATGCCTCTGCTATCGGTGCCAGAGGCATTCTTGATTTTGAAATTCCATCAACCTGGCTTGGAAGGTTGATCAGGCATTGACCTTGGTGTTGATCAGCTCTTGCAATTCCTGGCTCTGGAACATTTCGCGCACGATGTCACAGCCGCCGATGAATTCGCCTTTGACATAGAGCTGAGGAATGGTTGGCCAGTTGGAAAAATCCTTGATGCCTTGACGCAGGTCATCATTTTCCAGAACATTGATGCCTTTGTATGGTACTTGCAGATAATCCATGATCTGCACGACCTGACCTGAGAAACCGCATTGCGGGAAGCTTGGGGTGCCTTTCATGAAAACCACGATGTCGTTGGATTTCACTTCATTGTCGATCCAGGTTTGGATATCGCTCATGTTGCCGTCCTTTGAGTTTATTGGCTTTGATGGACCATTCATCAGGCAAACCGGGGGAGTCTTGCCTTTGGTCAATCTGTCACAGGTTTTCTACGAAAGAGGGCAGGTTCGCCCCTCGGGGTCTTTCGTCATTGCTGGACTGTCTTTTATTCGGGTACAGAAGTCTGGAGTGCCAGAGCGTGTAGCTCGCCACCCATATTGCCCTTGAGGGCTTCATAGATCATCTGGTGTTGCTGAACACGAGATTTACCACGGAAGCTTTCTGATACCACTTCTGCCGCAAAATGATCGCCGTCGCCTGCAAGATCGCGGATGGTGATGTCAGCATCCGGCAGAGCTTCTTTGATCAATGTTTCAATTTCGCGTGCATCCATTGGCATGGCGGACTCCTCAAGATTGTCGTTGCTTTGGCAAGCGCTCCTTGCCTCTTAGCAGCTTGGCAATCGGCCAGCAACCAAGGCTGGCCGAAATTGTCAATCTTTCAAGGCAAGCGCCCCTTTAGGAGAGGGCTGGCCCTTAAGACTGGCTCATATAGTTCGGGAACCAATCTTCATGTGCGGAGCGCAATTTTGCAACGGAAATGCTGCCATGACCCACGACTTTTAGATCCTTGCCGGTAACAAAGCCGAGTTTTGAGGCTGGAACACCAGCCTTTTCAGCTTCATCAAGCAGGGCTTCTGCCTTGTCGGCAGCGCAGGTCACGAGATAGCGGGCCTGATCCTCCGCATAGAATGCAATATGGGCATTCGCAGCAGGGAGTTCAATATCCGCACCCAGACCGGACTTCATAGCCATTTCGGCAACAGCGACGCCGAGGCCACCGTCTGAGAGATCGTGAGCTGCATTGATCGCACCAGCACGGATCTGATTGCGGACGAAGTCGCCGTGGCGCTTCTCCTGGCTTAGATCAACCGGGGGAGGTGCACCTTCTTCACGACCAAGAATGTCACGCAAGTAAAGGCTCTGCCCCATCTCGGAACCTTGCTCGCCAATGAGAAGGACTACGTTGCCTTCTTCAAAAAAACCATTTCCTACAGAGACCATGACGTCTGGCAAGAGGCCAACTGCGCCGATCGCAGGGGTTGGAAGAATGGCTTCGCCGGAAGTCTCGTTATAGAGAGAGACGTTACCGGAGACGATTGGCATATCCAGTGCTTCGCAGGCTTCGCCAATGCCTTTGATGCAGCCAACGAACTGGCCCATGATTTCCGGCTTTTCAGGATTGCCGAAGTTCAGGTTATCAGTGGTTGCCAGAGGTTCGGCGCCAACAGCATTGAGGTTACGCCAGCATTCGGCCACAGCCTGCTTGCCGCCCTCGATCGGCTCAGCCTTACAATAGCGTGGGGTTACATCCACGGAGAAGGCAAGGCCTTTGGTTTCGCTGCCATCCACGCGGATCACACCAGCATCGCCACCTGGGCGCTGTTTGGTGTTACCCTGAATCATGGTGTCATATTGCTCCCACACCCAGCGGCGGGAAGCAAGATCAGGCATGGCAACCATCTGATGAAGGCTATCCAGCAAGTTAGCAGGAGCTTCAACGGATGCATTGTCGATTTGGGCCAGCTTTGGCGTCTCGACCCATGGACGATCATATTCTGGTGCTTCGTCGCCCAGTTCCTTGATCGGCAGGTTCGCGACTTCCTGGCCATTGTGATAGATGCGGAAACGCAGATTGTCGGTTGTTGTTCCGACTTCTGCAAAGTCCAGCTCCCATTTGCGGAAGACTGCTTCAGCAGCTTCACGCTTTTCAGGATGCAAAACCATCAGCATACGCTCTTGAGACTCGGATAGCATCATCTCGTAAGGCGACATGTTCTCTTCGCGGCATGGAACTTTGTTCAGGTCCAGATCGACGCCGAGATTGCCTTTTGCACCCATTTCAACCGCAGAACAAGTGAGGCCAGCTGCCCCCATATCCTGAATGGCAATTACCGCACCGGTCTTCATCAGCTCCAGGGTGGCTTCCATCAGACGCTTTTCCGAGAATGGGTCGCCAACCTGTACGGTAGGACGCTTTTCCTCGGAGTCGTCATCGAATTCGGCAGAGGCCATGGTGGCTCCACCAACGCCGTCACGACCGGTTTTTGCGCCAAGATAGACAACCGGCATGCCGACACCTTTGGCTTCAGACAGGAAGATTTTGTCGGAATCGGCAAGACCAGCAGCGAATGCGTTGACCAGGCAGTTACCGTTGTATGATGGGTGGAAGTTGACTTCACCGCCAACGGTAGGGACGCCGAAGCAGTTTCCATAGCCGCCTACACCTGCGACAACGCCGGATACGATGTGACGGGTACGCTCGTGCTCTGGCTGGCCAAAGCGCAGGGCATTCATGGCAGCAACCGGACGGGCACCCATGGTGAAAACGTCACGCAGAATGCCGCCAACACCTGTGGCAGCACCTTGATAAGGCTCGATGTAAGACGGATGGTTGTGGCTTTCCATCTTGAAGACAATTGCCTGACCATCATCAATATCGACAACACCGGCATTCTCACCAGGGCCTTGCAGAACGCGAGGACCTTTGGTCGGCAGGGTGCGGAGCCATTTCTTGGAAGATTTGTAAGAACAATGCTCGTTCCACATGGCGGAGAAAATGCCGAGTTCGGTGATGGTTGGCTCACGACCAATCAGCTCAAGAATTCGCTCATATTCATCAGGGCTGAGGCCATGTTCTGCGATCAGTTCCGGGGTGATCTGGATTTCGTTCGGGATCATGCCACCTTCTCCAACAGGCTTTCAAACAGGCCACGGCCGTCAAGGCCACCATGCAAATCTTCAATCAGGTTTTCGGGATGAGGCATCATACCCAAAATGGTGCCGCGGGCATTCATGATGCCTGCAATGTTGTTGCGAGAGCCGTTGATATTGGCTTGCGGGGTCACTTCACCATTCTCGTCGGAATAGCGGAAGAGAACACGGCCATCGCCTTCCAGCATTTTCAGGGTCTCATCATCGGCGAAATAGTTGCCGTCATGATGCGCAACAGGGCAGAGGATGGTCTGGCCTTCCTCATATGCCCAAGTGAAGTCGGTCTCGTTATTTTCGACGCGCAGATGGGTTTTCTTGCAGATGAAATTGAGGCCAGCATTGCGCATCAAGGCGCCGGGCAGGATGCCGGTTTCCGTCAGGATCTGGAAGCCGTTGCAAACGCCAAGAATCTTGGCACCAGCCGCAGCCTTGGCCAGTAAATCCTTGACCACTGGCGAGCGGGCAGCAATGGCACCGGAACGAAGATAGTCGCCGTAAGAGAAACCGCCAGGAACGATGATCAGATCGGATTTTGGAATTTCGGTTTCTGTATGCCAGACCATTGCTGGCTCGTCACCTGAAACGGAGCGCACGGCAGCGGCCATGTCATGCTCACGGTTGGTGCCGGGGAATACTAGGATTGACGTTTTCATATCAGCCTCATCCAGAGAAAGGGGAGCGGCAAGCGCCGGTCAGCAATGCGGGGTCAAAGAAGGAAGACAATGGCCAGAATGGATGCGATCACCGGAATCAGAATGAAGATGGCCGCCTTGATCAGCATGAAGCGGATGGCTTTGGCGGTCTCTTCTTGTTGATCATAAGGTTTTTCCGGGGATCTTTCCGGAGTTGCCCCTGAGGTTTGATCGCTCATTGGTCGGTCCTGCTTGTTCGCAGCTTTAGAGAATATCGATGTGGTAATTCTCAATCACGGTGTTGGCCAGCAGCTTCTCGCACATGTCGTTCAGTTTGCCTTCTGCGCTAGCTTTGTCGCTTTCAGCCAGCTCGATATCGATGACCTTGCCCTGACGCACATCGTTGATGCCGTCAAAACCCAGAGCGCCGAGAGCGCCTTCAATTGCTTTTCCTTGCGGATCCAGAACGCCGTTTTTCAAAGTGACGGTGATACGAGCTTTCATTGGTCGCTATCCTGTTTCTCTTGTCATGGCAGGATGATGTGGGCCTGCCTAAAACACATCCAAGAGGACAAAAGGGAAAGGCAGGAGAAGCTCCTGCCTGGTCGGTGTTATTTTACCAGAACCGGGCCAGTGCCCTTGTGTTCGGTATTGATATTGTGGATGCCCAGACGAGTGGCCACTTCCTGATAGGCCTCGAGCATGCCGCCCATTTCCTGTCTGAAGCGATCTTTGTCGAGCTTGTCGTTGGAATCAATATCCCATAAGCGACAGCTGTCTGGCGAAATTTCATCGGCGAGGATGACACGCATGGTGTCGCCTTCGAAATAACGGCCACATTCGATCTTGAAGTCTACAAGGCGAATACCGACAGCGCGGAACATGCCAGTGAGGAAATCATTAATACGGATGGCCAGAGCCATGATGTCGTCGATTTCCTGCGGAGAGGCCCAGCCAAAGGCGGTGATATGTTCTTCGGACACCATTGGATCGTCGAGTGCGTCATTCTTGTAGCAGAACTCGATGATGGAACGTGGCAACTGAGTGCCTTCGTCCAGTCCAAGACGCTTTGCAATGGAGCCTGCTGCAACATTGCGTACGATAATCTCAAGAGGGATGATCTCACACTCTTTGATCAACTGTTCGCGCATATTCATGCGTTTGATGAAATGGGTCTGGATACCGATGGCGTTCAGATTTTCAAAGATATATTCGGAGATGCGGTTGTTCAGCACTCCTTTGCCATCAACAATCTCATGCTTCTTGTTGTTGAAGGCAGTGGCATCATCCTTGAAGTGAGCAATCAGGGTTCCTGGCTCTGGACCCTCGTAAAGAATTTTGGCTTTGCCTTCATAGATCCGACGACGACGATTCATCTGTGAGTACCGTTCGTTAGAGGCTCTCATTTGAGAGCAGGGATGGATGTGCTGTGGTTCGCATCAAAAGAGATGTGATGAGAATCACCTTGAGCTATCCGCAAGAGCATAAACTGCACGCTTGTGCGATGAATAGCTCAAATGGGACCTCTGATCCGTATCATATCTCTTAAGGGTACCGGTTTGCGTGCTGCTTAGCGAATCTTTGGCAGATTCACAATCGCAGAATGGTCTGAAAGCAGAGTTTTTTTGAGACAAATGATTGTGTGTGAGCAAAAAGGCATCGGTGCCATTTGTGCTGGTCGGTAAATGTGGACGCAAGACTGTTTTCACCCTTTTGGCAAGCTGGTTTCACACCTCTTTCAGCTTTATACTCGCAGTTAGCGTTTAGACTGAGCATAATTGAGCCGGGATAACCAAAGTTCGAGGGAAATCGAGTAAGCTTTTATTGCCTTTTATGGTTCAGATCATATATGTGAAAGTGACAAGGATACTATCAGGCTGCGGCCGGACCGAGGAGAAGTTTCATGACAACCTTCGACAAGCGTGAAGAAGCATTTGAAGCCAAGTTTGCGCATGATGAGGAATTGCGTTTCAAAGCGACTGCACGCCGCAATAAATTGTTGGGTTTGTGGGCTGCTGAGAAACTGGGCTTTGAAGGCGAAAAAGCTGAAGAATATGCCAAAGCTGTCGTGCGTTCTGATTTTGAAGAGCCAGGCGATGAAGATGTTTATCGCAAAATTGAAGGCGACTTCAAAGAAGGCAATGTTGATCAGTCAGAGCATCAGATCCGCCGCACGATGAGCGACTTGATGAGCACTGCTCTGGAACAGATCTCCAAGGAAGGCTAAGAGGAATCTCCTCAAACTCTTGGATGATTTCGAAGGTCGGCGATTTTTCGCTGGCCTTTTTTTGTTTTTGCAGGTCTGCTTCCGCAAGAACTAAAAAGTCAAGTCAATGCGGGGAGGAATGCGAAAATGAAATTGTCAGCTTTGTCAGATGCCTTCATGGAGGGCGAACAGCTTTATTCCGGTTGGTGCAGCATTGGGAATGGGCAAATGGCTGAGATGGTTGCTCGCTCGGATTTCGGGGCCGTGATCATCGATATGCAGCATGGCGGCATTGGCTTCGAGCAGGCCCGTCAAATGGCAAGTGCTGTGACGATGGCGGGAAAACCTGCGATTCTGCGCATTCCGGTTGGAGATTTTGCAATGGCCAGTCGGGCATTGGATTTCGGAGCTCTTGCGATTATTGCCCCAATGATCAATGGCCGTGAAGATGCGCAATCTTTGGTGAATGCGGTGAAGTTTCCGCCGATAGGTGAGCGTTCCTATGGCCCTATGCGTGCTTGTGAGCTTCTAGGCATTGATAATAGTGCCGACTATGTGCGAGATGCCAACATGCATTGCTTGGCTTTTGCAATGGTGGAAACCATGCAAGCGCTGGACAATCTGGATGATATTCTGGCAGTTGATGGCATTGATGGGATCTTTGTGGGCCCCGCGGATATGTCACTTACGCTTCTGAAAGGTGAGATGGTCGATTTGGACAATGAGGCGGCCAATGTGATCTATCGTGATGTGGCTGCACGTGCCAAGGCAGCAGGCAAGATTGCCGGCATTTATTCTCCGACTGCGTACCATGCCAAACGCTTTGCCGGTTATGGCTATCGGTTGATTTCAGTTGGAGCTGATTCTGCTTATCTGAAAACCGGAATTTCTGCATTATGGTCTGAATTGTCGGCATAATTGTTGCAGATACTTACAATTATTCGCAAATTTCATGCGATCGTGCCAACTTGCCGCAGGCTGAATTGATTTCTATCAACGCAATTAAGGGTGTTTGGCCACATTCTGTGGCTAGTGACCAGACCCTATGGGAGGCACCAAGAGGGGTGCCTGTCTTTGCTGCGGGAGAAATTAAATGCTGAAACTGACAGCAATTTTTTACATTATCATTGCTCCAACCTTGGCGGGAATTTTTGCTCTAGTTCCTTTGACCATGGCCGGTACCCTTGACTTTGACTACAAGCAGTTTCTGGCTTTTGTCATTGGTGGTGCCGTGTTGGCGCTTCCAGTTTCCTGGTTTGTTGCCGGTAAGATCAATAACATGATGGCAAAAACCAAAGGCCCTCATGCTGCCGCTTGAGGTTTTATCTGAGGTAGGTGATATATCGGTTGATCTATCGCCTAGTCTAGCAAGCAAAAGCCAGAGGCCTGTAAAGGCCTCTGGCTTTTTCATATTTTGATTTTGCGTTTCTTGTCCGAGGAATGATCAGGACAATTTGGCAATGAACTTGGCAAAGGTCATGAGACCTTCCGGCCATGGGCCATGGCCGCTTTGCTCGTTCATATGGCCGCTCTCGCCTGAGTCAACCACCAAAGATCCCCATTTCTCACCAAAGCCGGCTGCAAAATCGTAGTGGCAGTAAGGATCGGTTCTGGACGCAACCAGAATGGATGGGAAGGGAAGCTTCACATCCGGGATAGGAGCAAAGCTGCGCAAGGTTGCTGGCACATGGTCGTCGCTCTCAACATTGGGCATGCCGACCAGATAAGCGCCTTTCACAATGCCTGGTCTGATTGCGTGGGCAGCTTTGACTGCAGCGACCACCCCCAGTGAGTGAGCAACCAAGACGGCAGGGCGCTTGGCCTTTTCCACTTCCTGAATGATGGTGCTGACCCAGCTTTCCGGTTCTGGCTTGGACCAATCGGTCTGCTCGATCCGGCGCGCCGACTTGATTTTATCTTCCCAGCGCGTTTGCCAGTGACCGGGGCCAGAATTATCCAGCCCCGGAATGATGAAAATGTCTGCTTCAGACGCTTTCATGCGATCACCTTTTTCGTTTGTTCAAGTGGTTGTTGTGAGAAGGCTTAGGCTTCACCGAACACACGCTTGAAGATCACATCAACATTTTTGGTATGGTAGCCCAGATCGAAGCGATCGCGGATCTCTTCTTCTGACAGATAATTGCGAACGTCTTCATCGCCGAGCAACTCGGTCAGGAAGTCGACACCAGCAGAACCGGAAACCTGATAGCTGTCCCATACCTTCATGGCGTTGCGCTGAACCAGACGGTAGGCATCTTCACGAGAAGAACCAGCCTGGGTTAGAGCCAACAGGATACGCTGGGAATGAACCAAACCACCCAGGCGATCCATGTTGCCCATCATGCGCTCTGGGTAAACCATCAGCTTGTCGATCACACCGGTCAGACGAACCAGAGCGAAATCGAGGGTGACAGTTGCGTCCGGACCGATCATGCGCTCAACGGAAGAGTGAGAGATATCACGCTCGTGCCACAGGGCCACATTTTCCATGGCCGGAATGGAGAAGCCGCGCACGATACGGGCCAGACCGGTCAGGTTTTCGGTCAGCACTGGATTGCGCTTGTGAGGCATTGCAGAAGAGCCTTTCTGGCCCTTGGAGAAGAATTCTTCTGCTTCCAGCACTTCGGTACGCTGCAGGTGACGCACTTCGGTGGCGACGCGCTCAATGGAAGATGCGATCACACCAAGGGTTGCGAAGAACATGGCATGACGGTCACGAGGGATCACCTGGGTGGATACCGGTTCAGCCTTCAGGCCAAGAGCGTTTGCCACATGCTCTTCTACGCTTGGATCGATATTGGCGAAAGTGCCAACAGCGCCGGAAATGGCACAAGTTGCGATTTCTTCACGGGCATCAATCAAGCGCTTCTTACAACGGTCGAACTCAGCATAGGCTTCAGCCATTTTCAGGCCAAAGGTCACTGGCTCGGCATGAATGCCGTGGGAACGGCCGATGCAGACAGTGTCTTTATGTTCCATGGCGCGGCGCTTGATAGCCGCCAGCAGGGCGTCCATGTCTTCCAACAGCAGATCAGCAGCACGAACCAACTGAACGTTGAAGCAGGTATCCAGAACGTCAGAGGAAGTCATACCCTGATGCACAAAGCGAGCGTCCGGACCAACGATCTCGGCCAGATGGGTGAGGAAGGCAATCACATCGTGCTTGGTTTCACGCTCGATTTCGTCGATGCGGTCAATATCGAAGGTCGCATTACCGCCTTTTTCCCAGATGGTTTTGGCTGCTTCTTTCGGAATAACGCCAAGCTCGGCCAGTGCATCACAGGCATGGGCTTCGATCTCAAACCAGATGCGGAATTTGGATTCTGGAGACCAGATGTCGACCATCTGATCGCGGGAATAACGAGGAATCATGTGAAGGCCTTTTTTGTAAAAGGAACAAAATGAGGGAGGCGCCCAAAACGCCTCCTATTGAGATGTTTGCTTACTTTTGCGCTTTTTCCGCAGCTTCGCGGATCATGGCAATATTTTCGGCATAGGATTCGATCGAGCCACCTTTGAAGACAGCAGAGCCTGCAACCAGAATGTTGGCACCAGCTTCGGCGACCAATGGTGCGGTCTCAACAGTTACGCCACCATCGATTTGGATATCGATATCACGGTCACCGATCATCTCAACCACTCGGCGGGTTTTCTCGATGACGGATGGCAGGAACTTCTGGCCACCAAAACCTGGATTCACGCTCATCAGCAGAACCATGTCGACTTTGTCGAGCACGTATTCGATGACGCTTTCATGGGTGCCAGGATTCAGAGACACACCGGACTTTTTGCCCAGTGCCTTGATGGCCTGCAAAGAGCGGTCCAGATGTGGGCCTGCTTCCGCATGTACCGTAATCAGATCGGAGCCAGCGGTAGCGAAGTCTTCCAGATACAGATCGACCGGGGAAATCATCAGATGAGTGTCGATGAACTTGCTGGTATAAGGGCGAATTGCTTTGACGACTTGTGGGCCAAAGGAGATGTTCGGAACAAAATGGCCATCCATGACATCGACATGGATCCAGTCACAACCGGCTTCGTCGATGGCTTTCACTTCTTCGCCGAAACGGGCGAAGTCGGAGGCGAGGATAGAAGGGGCGATTTTGATAGGCCGCGCCATGGTCTGTCCAGTCCTTGTTTGTCTGTGGGAAGATTGCGCTCGCGGTAGCATATTGTGGGCAGATAGGGCAATGGGGCAGGGCTGAATGTGTGCAGATTCTTTGCTCTTGCTCTGTTTTTGGCAGTCATTACATCGTTGTTGACCGCATTTTTATCCGCGCCTGCGCTTCGGAGCGAGAATTGGTGTCAAAATCAACGGCAACATATAGATTGGAAATTGACCCAAAGCGAACCAGAGCCAGGATGCGTCTGGCATCTGGCTGCCTATTGCCACCACCATCATGCCCATATTACGATTGCCAACTGATAATGCCAGGGGCCAAGCCTTTTCTGATCCAAAGGGAGCAAAAGCCAGCATGGTGATGCCGATTTGAAAAAATGCCAGAACGAAAGTTGCCATGGTCATCAGAAGGGCAAAAACAGGCTGGGTGATGAAGTGATCGCCCACATCGTCCATCAGGGAAACTGCAAAGAAGAATAATAGAAATACATTAAGACCATCAATTTCGGTCTTGTATCGAGTCAGATGTGATTGAGTCAGGAAAATCTTCAGGATCTGGGCTGTTATCCAGCTTCCCATCAGAATGATGGCCAGTTGACCGCTTAACTGAAGAGCGGAGATTGGCAAGAGGCCAGGCATGAGCCAATCGGTAATGATTGGCGCTGTGATGGGGACACATAGCATGCTCAATATCATGACCGATAGAGATATGGCCCCATTCAGGCCAAGGACATAGGCCATGGCAGGTGCAGACATCACTGGAGGTGCGGTGACCGTGAGCAATAAAATGACGATTAGATCAGGATGGCTTTGTGGCAAACCCAGCGCGATAAAAAGGCCAAACAGGATGAAGGGCATGGCGATCAAAAGCCATATGGTGCCCAAGATGATCATCAAAGGTCTTCGGGTGACCTGACGAAGAGCATCCGGTTCCACGCGCAAGAAAGAGGAAACCAGAAGCAATATGATGATTTCACGCAGGTACGGTTTGACATAGGCTGCAAGAGCCGGGAAAGCCAAGCCGATCAACAAGCTTAGTGCGAGAGCCAGAGCGCCATGTTCCCCTGCACGACGAAGGGGATAAATCAATATATTGAGTATAGTCATTGTTTGCGTTTGTCTGCCGGATGTAGTTAAGCTGATCGAGCTGACTGATCGTTGCGGTGGTGGGTAGGTGCTTGGTTGCAACTTTACATGTCGGTCATTTCCTGGCCCGTTCGGGCACCTTAGCGGAAATTTTGGAAAAATGAAGGGGGAGCTGATGCGCTATGATGTGATCGTGTTGGGTGCGGGCATGGTTGGGGTTTGTTCGGCTCTTCATTTGCAGATGCGAGGATTGAAGGTAGCACTGTTGGATCGCAGGCCTGCTGGCGAGGAGACGTCTCATGGCAATGCGGGGGTGATCGAGCGGGATAGTCATGTACCAATCACCATCCCATCAAGTCTTGGCGCTCTGGCCAAATATGCGGCCAATCAGGAAATCGCCATGCGCTATGATCCCAAATTCCTGCCTAAATTGGCTCCATGGCTCTATCGTCTTTGGCGTTTGTCGAATCCTCAAGGGATTGAGATTTTTGCACGAGGAGTTGAGCCGATTCGAAAAAAGGCTGCAGATGAGCACGCTCTGATTGCGGCAGAAGCAGGAATAGAGGAGGCCTTTCGCGAAACCGGCTGGTTGCATGTCTATTCTGATGAGACGATAAGAAGTGCTGATCCGTGTCTGGCCTATGCCAAAGAATTTGGTGTGAAATTTGATGTTGTGGATAGACAGGGCATTTTGGAATTGGAGCCGTTTCTTACCCCCGCTGATGACGCAAGGGCGATTTTCTGGAAAGAGGCTGTTTCTGTCTCATCTCCCCAGCGTGTCACAAAGCAATATGCCAAACTGTTTGCTGCCAAAGGTGGGGACTTTGTTGTCGGAGATGCGCGGAGTTTAGCCAGAGAGGGAGATTATTGGCAGGTTCAGTGCGAAAAGGGAGTGATCAGCTCCTCGCGCGTGGTGGTGGCCTTGGGCCCTTGGAGCTCTGATCTGCTTGAGCCATTGGGCTATCGCTTTCCACTGGCTGTCAAACGAGGATATCATCAGCATTTTCAACCACAGGGAAATGCGACATTGTACAGGCCGGTGGTGGATGAGATACTGGGCTTCGTGATGACCCCGATGGAAGATGGCATTCGTCTTACAACGGGAATTGAATTTGCCCATCGTGACAGTCCCAAAAATTGGGGGCAATTGGATGCTGCGTTATCTTTTGCTCGGAAATTGTTTCCGTTGGGAGAATCGGTTGAAGAAAAACCCTGGCGTGGTGCGCGTCCCTGTTTTCCCGATGCCTTGCCGATTGTTGATGCATCAGGAGATCACAATGGTTTGTACTTCAACTTTGGCCATGGTCATATTGGCTTTTCCAGCGGACCCGTTCTGGGGCGCCTGATGGCAGATCTGATTATGGATCAAGTTCCGCAGATTGATCCGGTTCCATATTCAGCAGCAAGATTCTAGGGCTATTCGTTCAAAGGAAGTGCGACGGTTTCCTTCACGGTCGAGACGACAATTCTGCTTTGAACATCTGATACCAGCTCGGAATTGAGCAGTTTGTAGCATAAGAAATTGTCATAGCTTTTGATGTCTTCTGTCACTACTTTGACCAGATAATCCACCGCGCCGGTGATGCGTTCACAGGTGACCACTTCTGGCCAGATACGCATCAGTCGGTCAAACTCTTCCATGTTTTTTCGGCTGGGGACGGTCAGTTTGACAAAGGCATAGGAGACAAATCCAAGACCGACTGCTTCTCTGTCTACCACAGCTGTGATCTGGCGCAGGATGCCCTGTTCCTTAAGCTTTTTGATTCGCCGCCAGCAGGGTGTTTGAGACATTCCTGCCTGTTTGGCGATCTCGGCAATTGAGAGAGAGGCGTCTTTTTGCAAGACCTTGAGGATGCGAATATCCCCGGAATCGAGTGTAAATTTTTCCATAATTGTGTCTCACAGGAAGATTTTGTTTGAAAACTACAAAAAAAGCAGGGGTCTGTATATATATTATTTCGGTTAAATTGATCATTATATTGAAACAAACGTTTGATCTCATTCGGATTTCAGACGAAACCTGCCAGTTTTCGTGACCAGACAAATCTCTCCTTTCCACCGACCTTGAAATCGGTAAAATCCCGCACAAGATCTACGCGAGGACCAATCATGACCGCCCATATGTTGCCTATCTCTTTGAATGATAAATATGAACAGGAGACCGGGCGCGTTTATATAACCGGCATTCAAGCACTGGTGCGCCTACCATTGGATCGCATCCGTCTGGACCGCCAGAAGGGTTCTCACACCGGTGGATTTATCTCGGGCTATCGTGGATCGCCCCTGGGGACATACGATAATCAACTGAACTTGGCACAATCCTATCTGAATGATCACGATATAAAGTTCGTTCCGGGTGTGAATGAGGAATTGGCGGCAACTGCCGTATGGGGTACCCAGAAATCGGGTCTTGCAGGTTCGGGTAGCGATTTTGATGGTGTCCTGGGCATTTGGTATGGCAAGGCACCCGGGGTCGATCGTTCTTGCGATGCCTTCCGTCATGCAAATTTTTTCGGCACCTCCGCATTGGGTGGCGTGCTGGCTGTAGCTGGCGATGATCCGTTGGCAAAATCTTCAACTGTCGTATGCCAGAGCGAGATGGCTTTCATTGATGTGGAAGCTCCGGTCTTCAATCCCTGTGATATTCAGGATGTCCTGGATCTGGGCTTGCACGCCTTCGAGCTTTCACGCTTTGCTGGTGTCTGGACCGGGATGATTGCGCTGGCGGATATGATGGATGCTTCCGCGATGGTGGATGTCTCGCCAGACCGATTGCAATTCTTACGCCCTGAGGATGAGTTTGATCCTCGTCTGAAAGGGGAGATGAACCGCCTGATGGAGCTCAAAGGACGGCTTGATCACGAGATCACATTGCGAGAGCTGCGTATCCCGGCTGCCAAGGAATATATCCGCCTTAATCGCCTGAACCGGGTAACCTTTGGGTCAGACAAGCCGCAGATCGGCTTTGTTGTTGCCGGTAAGGCCTATCGCGATTTGCTGCAGGCGTTTCAGTTGCTTGGTATCAGCCATGAACGCGCAGTAGAGATGGGTATTGGCGTTTTCAAGGTGTCCGTCTCCTGGCCGTTGGAGCCGATGGGCATTCGAGAGTTTGCTTCTGGTGTTGAGCGTTTGTTTGTGGTGGAGCATAAGCGTGCCATCATGGAGCCTCAGATCAAGGAAATGGCCTATCTGTGGGACGCAGATGAGCGACCACCAATCTGGGGCAAGGTTACACCTCAAGGTGAGCATTTTCTTGCTTCCGTCAAAGAGATCACTTCTTTTGAACTGGTGCCTGCAATCCTAAAGATGTTGCCAGATGAGGTGATGACAGATGAGTTTCGCTCGGTAGCAGATCGGCTCGCGCAGCAAATGGCTTATAGTCAGAGCAATGCCAGCGCGGCAGCTCGTATTCCTTATTTTTGTTCCGGTTGTCCGCACTCCAGCTCGACTGTTGTGCCTGAAAATGCCCGGGTAATGGCGGGAATTGGCTGTCATTCTTTGACTGAGGCCACAGGGCGCATTACCGATTCCATGAGTATGATGGGTGGTGAAGGCATTCAATGGGTCGGCATGCACGCCTTTGAAAAAGACAAACATGTCTTTGCCAATCTGGGGGATGGCACTTATTTCCATTCCGGGTATATGGCCATTCGTCAGGCCGTCGCTGCCAAAGTGCAGATGACCTACAAGATTCTTTACAATGATGCCGTTGCCATGACAGGTGGTCAGGCGGTAGACGGCGTTTTGACGGTTCCCAAGATCACCCATCAGATGAAAGCGGAAGGGGTGAAGAAGGTCGTGATCGTCTCGGAACGACCACATCTTTACACCAAAGATGTTGGCTTGGCTGAAGGCGTGCCCGTCTATCATCGCGATGAGTTGGTTCGTATCGAGAAAGAACTCATGGAGTATGAGGACGTATCAGTGCTGATTTACGATCAGACTTGTGCGGCAGAGAAGCGCCGTCGTCGTAAGCGGGGCAAATATGAGACCCCGGACTATCGTCTGTTTATCAATGAGCGTGTTTGTGAGGCTTGCGGGGATTGTTCCGTTCAATCCAATTGTCTGTCGATTGAGCCGTTGGAAACGGATTTTGGCACCAAACGAGCCGTGAACCAGTCCAGTTGTAATCTCGATTTTACTTGCTCCAAGGGCTTCTGCCCGAGCTTTGTGCGGGCAGAAGGGGCCGAGCTTCGCAAAGCCGATGCAAGTGCCTTGAATATCGAGGATCTGGTCGATGGATTGTCCATTCCTTCCATTGAAATAGGGGATGAGACCGTCAATATTCTTGTTGCTGGCGTCGGTGGCATGGGCGTGACCACGGTTGCCGCAGTTTTGGCGATGGCAGCCCATATTGATGGGAACAATGCTTCCACCGTCGACATGACAGGTATCGCACAAAAGGGTGGGGCGGTGACCTCACATTTGCGTCTTGCCAAAGGAAGCAATCCTATCAATGGACCGCGTATTCCTGTGGCATCCATGGATTTGATTGTCGCCAGTGACATGCTTGTCGCGGGCACTCAGGAAAATCTGTCCATGATGAGCCTTGAGCGAACCCATGCGGTCTGCAATTCGGCGGTCGTGCCGACCGCAGAATTTGTGCTCAAACAAGCTTTGTCCTTCGATGAGATGCGGTTGCAAAAATTGATTGGAGAGGCGGCGCTTGATGCAACATTCTCTGATGTTGCACGCGTTTCGGAAGGGTTGCTGGGAGATGCCATCTTCACCAATATGATTTTGGTGGGCATGGCGTGGCAAAAAGGGCTGCTGCCGATCTCCGAAACAGCACTCGAACAAGCCATTACGCTGAATAAAGCAGCTGTCGAGAATAACATCCGTGCTTTCTATATCGGCCGCGCGTTGGCTGACCAGTCTGATCGTATTGAAGCGTTGCTGCCCGCCAAGAAGGAAATCAAGGAGCGAAATTGGCAGGAAAAGCGTGACTTCTTTGCAGATGATCTCGCTGGCTATCAGAGCAAACGCTATGCCAAACGTTATTTGACGATGATCGAAAAGATCAGTTTTGCCGAGGAAGCTGCATGTGGCAAGATTGGATCTCTGACGGAGGCAACTGTGACGCAGCTTTATCGCTTGATGGCTTATAAAGATGAGTATGAGGTGGCACGGCTTTATACAGATTCTTGCTTTATGGAAGGGCTGGAAGCGCGTTTCTCCAATCATGAAAGCCTGAGATTGGAGCTGGCACCGCCAATGTTGCCGGGCGTCGATACGAAAACTGGCAATCCGAAGAAGAGAGCTTTCGGTGGCTGGATGTTCAAAGCCTTTGGCTTGCTGACCAGACTAAAAAGCCTACGCGGTACTCCATTTGATATCTTTGGTTATAGTGCGGAGCGTCGTGCCGAGCGTGGCTGGATCAAGACCTATCGCTCTGATCTGGATTGGATTTGTGCCAACCTTTCAGCTGACAATGCATCAGAACTGACTGGTCTTGCACTGTTGCCTGCTCAGATCAAAGGGTTTGGTCCCATCAAGGTTGCCAACATGGTCAAAGCGGCATCCCGACGCGAGGCATTGTTGGCCGAACTGAAAGATGGGAGCAATGACGCTCCGATCAAGGAAGCCGCTGAATAGCGGCTTCTACCTCTTATGTCGTTACGTTAACCGAAGTGTTCCTGCCAGGTTGGGAACATATCGTTCGGCGCTGAGGTGGCCTCGAATACCCCACGCGCAATAGCACGAGCCATTGTGTTGGTTGCATAGGCGCCCAACGAGACGAATGCGTCTTCGCGCTCTGGCAACGCTTTTTTGCCGCTGGAGACAGCAAAGATCAGATCCCCATCATAGGGTGTATGAGATGGCCAGAGTGCACGGGTGAAGCCATCATGCGCCATGATGGACAATCTCTTGGCCTGTGCCTTGGTCAGGATGGCATCGGTGGCAATGACGGCAATTGTGGTATTGGCATTCTGTCCGGCTTCACCTGCTCTTATCGCATCCATTTTGGTTTTGGGTAAATCCACATTTGCAGGCATGGAAGAGGGAAGACCAAGTCCACCGAACTCGCCGTGCTGCTCAAAAGGAGCAGCCCAGAAGTGCATTCCATCACCCATTGTGGCTTGGCCAAGCGCGTTGACCACGACCAAAGCGCCAATGGTGATGCCATCAGGAGTGGTGAAAGAGGCAGATCCAAGGCCACCTTTTAGCCCTGCGGTAAGGGCACCTGTTCCTGCACCATGACTACCCAGTTTGAACTCCATGGAAGCGTTTTCAGCGGCTTTCCAGCCCATCTCCCAATAAGGAGACTGTCGATCCCAGTTCTTGTCGCCACCATTGATGAGATCAAAAATGATTGCTCCGGGGACAATGGGTACGCGGACAGGGCCTATGGCAAAACCACGCCCCTGTTTCCGAAGCCAGCCTTGAACTCCGCCAGCAGCATCCAATCCAAAAGCGGAACCGCCAGAGAGAACCAGACCGTCAATGGCCTCTACGGTCTGGTCAGGGTTGAGCAGTTCCGTATCTCGTGTTCCTGGTGCACCGCCAAGAATTGAGCAAGATGCGACCATGGGCTCATCACAGAGCAGAACGGTGCAGCCTGATTTAAGATTCTCATCTGAAGCATTACCGACACTCAAGCCTTCAATATCTGTGATGAAATTCTTCATGATCAACTCTCTTGAACGGATGGGTTGGAATTGGTTGCCGGGCGGCGTTTGGATGATAGCCCAAGCCAAAGCGATAGGAAAATGAAGGAAAGGCCTGCCACTTGGAGCCAGCTTAGAGTTTCGTTCAATGCAAGAACAGCGATGAGTAGAGACGTTACGGGAACCAATGCTGTGAAGATGCCTGCTGTAGAGGCTGGGATCAATCTTATGCCGTAACACCAGAAATAGAAGCTGAGCAGGGATGCTGACAAAATATAATAGCCTGCGATGGTCCAGAAGCAGATTGAGGCGCTGGGAAGCCGCAACCCATCATCCATCATCACTAGGAGAGGGATTGTCAGAGGGATCGCCAAGGCATGCACCAGCAGCGACAAGGTCCAGACCGGAATGATAGCCGCATAGCGACGAGAAAGAACTGCGAACAATGCTTCAGAACAGATGGCAGCAAAGATGAGGCTGTTTCCGAACCAGATGGCGCTTTGACTGGACGTTGCTGCTGCGGATGAAACGTGACCTGAAGGATCAGACAGATTGAGGATACCAATGCCGAGCATCGCGAGCGTGATGGAACCAGCTGTACGGGCAGAGATATATTCGCGCAGGATAAGGAAGCTAAGCACCGCGATAACAGCGGGCAAGGAAGAGCTGATGATACCTGCATTGATCGCCGGGGTATATTGAACGCCGACCAGCATGAAAGTGGTGAAGAGTACAGCACCGAACAGCGACAAGCAGGTGATTTCAAACCATTGGCGAACATTCAGTCGACGCAGGCTCTGAAGAGCGCCGGGCTCCATCATGGCGAGTGGAATCAGAACCAGACTGGAACTGATGAAACGCAGCATGGCAAAAGAAGTGGGCGGAATGGTTTCGGTGATCAATTTGCCGAGGGGAATGTTTCCACCGACCATGATCATGGCGAAGATTATGGCAAGATAGGCGCGCATAGGAATTGCTCTTCGGAAGGGACGCGACACAGTGCCATTGACGTGCGCAAAAAGAAAGCCCCGATGTGAGACACCGGGGCTTTCTACTAGGGATTCGGTCTAAGACCTTGAAGTCCTAGTTCAGGTAGTCATACTTGCCGTCTTTCCACTCGTAGAAAACATAACCTGGCAGAGTCACATCGCCTTTGTCGTCGAATGACAGAGTACCAAGAACAGTCTTGAACTCACCTTTGTTCAGAGCACCGTTAACAGCTTCGTAGTCGGTGGAACCTGCACCTTTAACAGCGTCAACCCAAGCCTGAATTGCTGCATAGGTGTAGAGAACATAACCTTCTGGCTCAATGCCTTTTTCACGGAATTTTGCAACCAGTGGAGCAGCGTCAGGGTTCTTACGTGGATCCGGGGAGAAGGTCATCAGAGTGCCTTCGCCAGCCGCACCAGTGATTGACCAATATTCGTCAGTCACAAGCGCATCACCGGAGATCAGCTTGGTGTCCATGCCTTGCTCACGCATCTGGCGAACCATCAGACCTGCTTCGGTGTGGTAACCACCAACATAGAGAACGTCGACTTTGTTCTGCTTCAGCTTGGAAACCAGGGCGGTGTAGTCTTTTTCACCAGCTGTATAGGCTTCATAAAGGGTCTCTTTGCCGCCATTGGCTTTATATGCACCCAATGTAGCGTCGGCGAGGCCTTTACCGTAAGCGGTTTTGTCATGAACAAAAGCAATGTTCTTGCCTGCATAATTGTCGGTCAGGAATTTACCTGCAACCAAGCCCTGCTGGTCATCACGACCACAAACACGATAGGTGCCGCCATCTTTGTTTGGGCGCTCATCGGTGAATTTAGGGTTGGTGGATGCCGGAGTGATCTGCACGACTTCTTCGTCAGCATATACAGCGGATGCTGGAATGGAAGAACCAGAGCAGAAGTGACCAGCCATGAAGACAGCGCCTTTACCAACCATCTGGTTGGCAACAGCTACAGCCTGCTTAGGATCGCAAGCGTCATCGCCTACTTCCAGCTTCAGCATTTCGCCGTTGATGCCACCTGCAGCATTGATGTCAGCAACAGCCATCTCGGCACCAGCTTTCATCTGTTGACCAAAGGACGCGTACTGACCGGTCATTGGACCTGCGGTGCCAATCACGATGTCAGCAAATGCAGCCGGGGTCAGAGCAATAGTGGAAGCCAGGGCAACGCCCGCCAAAAGTGCTTTTTTCATCAAATCTCTCCCATGAGATATTATTTTGGTTCTTGATGCGAACGGATCCACATCAATCTCTGGTGTGGTTTGCAAACCATCTTTGGTTTGTCGTTATTAGGGCTTAAAAACTCAAAAGTTTCAATCCCAATTTTGATTCAACCGTTAATGAGGATAACTTATGCCTCATCCTTTTGGCTGATATGATGGAGGGCAAATTATTGCCCTCCAAGATGACGTAGGGTAACAGCTCAGGCGCTTCTTTCGCGCCAGCTGAAAGCCGAGGTTTTTTCATATAGCCAGTGATATTGGCTGGTCATCTGAAGGGTGCGCGTATAGCGATGCCCCAGAAAACAGATGATCAACATTGCAGCCAGATCAACCAGATAGAAATGCAGGCTGAGCAGCGTGCCTTCAAATAGAGCGAAATGAAGGAAGCGCACGAAGGCGGCCAACAGAATCATATAAAGGACAATCTGGTTGGTTGGACGCCAAGTCAGGGCGATCCCCCGACCAGCCATCCAGGCGGCACCGCCGCCCACCAGAATTGTGACCAGTAAAAAGGCGAGGAGGGAGTTTTCCCAAAGTAGTGACATAACAAAGATCCTCCTAGTGCCGTCCACCTTCCAGATACGCCGCCTGGACTTCCGGATTTTCCAGAAGTTCCTTGCCGGGACCGGAAAGGGTGATTTCACCATTGATCATAACATAACCGCGATGGGCCAGCTTAAGTGCGTGATAGGCATTTTGCTCCACCAGGAAAACGGTGAGGCCCTGCTGTTCATTCAGCTCCTTGACCACCTCGAAGATCTGCTTGACCACCAAGGGTGCCAAACCAAGGGATGGTTCGTCCAACATCAGCAGTTTGGGGCGTGACATCAAAGCACGGGCAATGGCCAGCATTTGTTGCTCGCCACCGGACAGAGTGCCACCACGTTGGCTCTGACGCTTTTCCAGAATTGGGAAAAGGTCAAATACCATACGAAGGTCTTCATCAATATGTTCGTAATTGATGACAGCTGCACCCATCTGCAGATTTTCCATCACTGTCATGCGCCCAAAGATCCGACGACCTTCGGGGGATTGGGCAATGGCTTTATGGGCGATCTGGTGTGTTGGCATATCGGTGATATCCTCACCGTTATACATGATGGTCCCTTCACGAGCACGAGTAACGCCGCAAACGGTCATCATGGTGGTGGACTTGCCAGCACCATTTGCACCGATGATGGTTACGATCTCGCCTTCATTGACATCGATGTCGATGCCACGAAGTGCAACAATCTTGCCGTAATAGGTTTTAACGCCGCGAAGGCTCAACAGTGGCTGTGTCATGGATGATGCTCCATATGGACTTCTTCTTCCACACTATCGACTTCGTCGTCGTCAACGCCAAGATAGGCTGCAATCACATGCGGATCGTTTTGAACAAAGTTGGCGTCGCCATCGGAGATTTTCTCACCGTAATCCAGCACAACAACATGGTCGGAAATTTCCATAACCATGGACATGTCGTGCTCGATCAGCAGAACAGATGTATCATCCAGCTCTCGAATTGAACGAAGCAGGCCATTCAGTTCCAGAGTTTCTTTCGGATTCAGACCAGCAGCAGGCTCATCCAGACATAGAAGCTCCGGATTGGTGCACATGGCGCGAGCGATCTCAAGACGGCGTTGGTCACCATAAGGCAGATCAGCGGCTGGATCGTCAGCCCGATCAATCAGATCGATACGTTCCAGCCATGCTTTGGCTTTCTCGATGCTGTCTTTTTCCGAATTGCGGAACCCTGCCAAGCCAAGAATTCCACCGATGGTGAAGGAGGAATCCTTCATCAACTTGTTGTGTTGGGCTACCATCAGATTTTCCAGAACGGTCATGCCACCAAAGAGGCGGATATTCTGGAAAGTACGCGCAACCTTGGCATGCTGTGCGATTTCGAAATCAGGGATGCGCTCGAGAAGAAACTCCTCGCCGCCTGCCTGTTTCATGGTGACGCGACCCTCAGTTGGCTTGTAGAAGCCAGTCACGCAGTTAAATACGGTGGTTTTGCCTGCACCGTTCGGGCCGATGAGCGCGGTGATATCACCACGGCCGACTTCGAAGGAGAGGTCGTTGACCGCAACCAGACCACCAAACCTCATGGTCAGATGTTCTACGGTCAGGATTGGATTGTCTTTCCAGGATGTCATCCTTCGCCCTCCGCAACCAGATCGGCCGAAACCGCTTTCTTTTCTTTAAGATAAACGGATGGTTCACGGCTGGAGACAAGGCCGCGTGGCTTCCAGATCATGATGACAACCATCAACAGGCCAAAGACCAGCATGCGCAGTTCTTCCAGATCACGGAAGACCTCGAAGCCCCCAATCATCACGATGGAGGCGATGACAACGCCAAGCTGAGAGCCAAGACCGCCTAGAACAACGATCGCCAGAATGATGGCGGATTCGATGAAGGTGAAACTCTCCGGAGAGATGAAACCCTGACGGGTGGCAAAGAAAGCACCGGCAAACCCACCAAACATCGCGCCGAGTGAAAAGGCTGTGAGTTTGGTATTGGTGGTGTTGATGCCGAGGGACCGGCAGGCAATCTCATCTTCACGCAGTGCTTCCCAGGCCCGACCTATCGGTAGACGGCGCAGGCGCATGGTGATGAAGTTGGTGATGAGAGCAAGGATCAGAATGAGATAGAATAGGAAAATCACCTTGTGAAGGGATGAATAATCCAGTCCGAAAAAGTCTGCAAAGCCGTCACGGCGCTTGAATTCCAAGCCAAAGAAGGATGGACGAGGAATGCGGGAAATGCCGTCAGGACCGCCAGTGAATTCATACCAGTTCAGCAGAACGACACGGATGATCTCACCGAATGCCAAGGTCACAATGGCCAAATAGTCACCGCGCAGGCGCAGGACAGGGAAACCAAGGATGATACCCCAGAAGGCGGCCAGAATACCGGCAAGTGGCAAACAAACCCAGAAGGACAAATCAAAGTAGTGGGCCAACAATGCATAAGAGTAGGCCCCAACTGCATAGAAAGCCACATAACCCAGATCAAGAAGACCGGCCAGACCGACCACAATATTCAGGCCCCAGCCCAGCATGATATAGGTCAGAACAAGAATGCCCAGATCAATGATATAGCGATCACCATAAGGCATGAAGGGCAGGGTAATGGCGAAAACAAGAAGAGCTGGCCCAATGAAGGAGCCGATCTTGCTCAGGGTTGCCTGATTTGGGGTGATTGATTTGGCCGCATCTGCCAGAACATTCTCGCCCTGCCAGATGAACATGCCCATCAGGAAGCGTCCGATGAAAGTGCCGATCACCAGCCAGAGGACAAGCATCCACTGGCCTTCGATTTGTAGACCGCCCTGAGCGGTTTTTGTTTTGAGGCCAACCAATACGCTAAACAGCGCAATGGCGACCACCGCAGCTAGGCCTGCATCTTTTAATGCAGTGCCCACTCTGCTATTCGAGGTGGCTGACATCTTAGACTTTCTCCACTTCTGGCTTGCCGAGCAGGCCGGATGGCAGGAAGATCAGCACGATAGCGAGGATCGAAAAGGCTGCAACGTCTTTGTATTCTACCGAGAAATACCCGGACCAGAATGTTTCGATCAAACCAATCAACAGGCCACCCAACATGGCACCCGGAAGCGAGCCGATGCCGCCAAGAACGGCTGCGGTGAAGGCCTTCACCCCGGCCAGGAAGCCGATGAAGAAATCGATCACACCGTAATAGAGCAGGAACATGACGCCAGCGACGGAAGCGAGCGCGGCACCCATAACGAAGGTGGTGGAGATGGTGCGGTCAACATTGACGCCGAGCAATGCTGCCATTTTCTGATCCTGCTCACAAGCTCGTTGGGCACGACCAAGAGAGGTTTTGTTGATCAGCAGCGTAAAGCCAGCCATCAAGCAGACCGTGGTTACGATGATCAGGATCTGCATATAGGAAAGTTGGACGACAAAACCGTCATTTTCCATCAACTTGAAGCCGCCTGAAATCTGCGGTGGCAATGGCTTAACACGAGCGCCCTGAACGATCTGTACGAAGTTCTGGAGAACAATAGACATGCCGATGGCCGTGATCAATGGTGCCAGACGGAAGGAACCGCGGAGCGGTCGATAGGCTATCCTCTCTACTGACCACCCCCATACAGATGTCAGCAGCATGGAAGCTATGAGTACGATCAACAGAACGATCGGCAGAAATGTAACGCCGAGTGCTGTGATTGCCAGCAAGGTGATGAGTGCAATGAAGGCACCAACCATAAAGATGTCACCATGGGCAAAATTGATCATGCCGATGATGCCATAAACCATGGTGTAACCAATGGCGATGAGGCCGTAGATAGACCCCAGCGTGATACCATTGATCAACTGTTGTATAAAATATTCCATTTGACTCGCTATTCCCCTTCTCGCCCGTGGCTTTTCACCACTTATTTAGATGGAGAGGTGTTTTTTTGGATTTTTTCAGGACCATAACATTCCCGTCTTCTTATTAGCAAGAAGTCGGAGATGAGACAATTATTTCAGCGTAAATTGGGGAATAATTGTTCGATTTTGCTGTTTTGGGAGGAAAAACAGCAAAAATAATCGGTTATGGCTGCGTATTCGAAATAATGATGTGAATATGCATGTATAGTGATGATCTTTAGGCGGTGTGGTGATGCTGTTCATTACTTATTGTTACTGAAGGAAGAGCGAAAGCTGATGCTTTGGTGGCGGAATTCTGACGACATGTTCTTCCTGCTGGATTATCCTACAGATGAGTTGAAGAAGATCCTGTGGGCTCCTTTTCATTGGATTGGTGAGTGGAAAGGGTATCATTGGTATGCCTGTTGTTCCCGGTGACCTGAGGACAAGCTTTGGCGCTTGTCCCCCATGTTGGTATCAGTGCCCGCTTAGAGGCGCTATTGTTTCGGTTTATTTGATCGTTATATGTAAAATGGCACCAAGATGGAAAGGTGGGTAGATGAATATCGGTGAAGTCAGTAAAGCAGTAGAACTACCGGTTAAAACCATTCGATATTACGAGGATATCGGATTGGTTACGCCAGATCGTCTGGGAAATGGATATCGCTTTTTTGATGATCTTGATGTCGAACGCCTGAAGCTTATCGGACGTGCGCGTAATTTGGGGTTTGGAGTTGAAGCCTGTCGCCGTCTTTTGGCTCTTTATGATGATTCCGGCAGGGCAAGTTCAGATGTCAAGCAGTTGGCTATTGAGCATCTCGTAGAGATTGATCAAAAGATTGCAGAGCTGGAATCTTTACGCAAGCTATTGTTGCCTATGGTGGAGGCCTGCAAGGGCAATGAAGATGCAGACTGCGCTATTCTTGACGGGTTGGTTCATCCTCATGCTACAGAAGAGACTGATTGATCTTCAAAGCAACCCATTGCCCCGAAATGAAGTATGGCCGTTTTTGGCAACGATTATATGATCGTGAATGCTAATGCCTAATGGCTCTGCAGCATTTATGATGGTTTTGGTCATATCGATATCTGCTTGCGATGGGGTGGGGTCGCCGCTTGGATGATTGTGAACCAAAATGATGGCGGTGGCTGAAAGTTCGAGAGCTCTCTTGATCACTTCTCGTGTATAGACAGGTGTATGGTCGATTGTGCCTTCTTGCTGAACTTCATCTGTTATCAAGGTGTTTCTTTTGTCCAAAAACAGGACACGAAATTGCTCGATATCATTGAAGGCCATCGAGGTGCGACAATGATCCAGAACTGCTTTCCAGGATGAGAGAATAGGGCGCTTCTTCACTTTGCCATGGGTGAAATGCGCGGCAGCGGCTTGAACAATCTTGAGTTCAGTAACAACCGAAGGACCTATTCCAGGAAATTCCTCGAGCAGATGATCTGGTGCAGAGATAACTTCCGAAAAGCTGCCAAAACGCTCAAGCAACTGTTTTGCCAGCGGTTTGATATCGCGGCGGGGGATGGCGCGAAAGAGGACTAGTTCCAATAGCTCATAGTCATGCAGAGATTCGGGACCGGATTGGCGAAATTTGTGCCTTAGCCTTTCCCGGTGGCCCATATAATGGGGTTTTGCAGATGTATCCTCAGATCCCGCCATATTGGTTCCGTCAGGCTGTTCCACTCGAATAAGGAGGCTTATGAAGTCCGCCGGGAGAGGTGGTAAAGATCTCGCAGCCATCTTCTGTAATGCCAAGAGAATGCTCAAATTGAGCTGAGAGGGAACGATCTCGTGTAACCGCTGTCCAGCCATCAGCAAGCACCTTTACATGCGGTTTTCCGAGATTGATCATGGGTTCGATGGTGAAGATCATGCCCGGCTTCAATGTTACGCCTTCGCCTTTACGACCATAATGCAAGATGTTGGGGGCATCATGGAACAGACGGCCGAGGCCATGGCCGCAGAAATCACGAACCACACCGCAGCGCTGTTTTTCCGCATATTCCTGAATAGCTGCGCCGATGTCACCGGTTGTGTTGCCCGGCTTGGCCATATCAATGCCGATCATCAGACAATCATAAGTCACGTCGATCAGTCGTTCTGCTGCGCGCTTTACTTTACCAACCGGATACATGCGTGAGGAATCACCGTGCCAGCCATTGAGGATATAGGTGATGTCGACATTGACGATATCGCCTTCCTTCAATGGCTTGTTGTTGGGGATGCCATGGCAGACCACATGGTTGATTGATGTACAGCAGAATTTGGTGTAACCGCGATAGTTCAACGTTGCGGGCAGGGCGTTATGTTCTTCGCCAAAAGCTCGGAAAAAATCGTCAATTTCTTGTGTGGTAACACCGGGTTTGACCAATTCGGCAACCTTATCAAGGGCAGTAGCTGCCAGTTGACCAGCGGCTCTCATACCAGCAAAGCCATCTTCTTCATAAAGATGTATATCACCAGTGTTACGCATGGGACCTGTGGGCGCCGGGATGTAATTGATCATACTTGTATGTTCCAGACTTTAACGCATTCGGAATGCTTCGCTCTTGTGCTTCTTTATGGATATATCTGATATTGATTGGTTGCAAACCCTCTTGCACTTGTTTGCAACAAAATGTGGAGCTGTTTGTCCGCTTTTGGTGTGCTTGTTTATCCTTGAGAGCGAAATGGTATCGGATCAGTCAATGTGATCTCTTCCGTGGTGATTTTGCAAGCATATCCATAAGCCTCAACGCCTCGTTCGATTGCCTTATCGAATGCCCCTCCATACGCAGGATCGATATCACGGGCGAAGTCAAACTGCTGTGCATCCGTTCTCTGAATCAGGTAAAGCATGACAGCTCGGTGGCCTTGTTCAGCCATATCGGAAAGTTCTGCCAGATGTTTGGCACCGCGTTTGGTCACCGAATCGGGAAACTCGGCCAGACCAGCCTCGCGAAGCAAATGAACATTCTTGACTTCAACGTAACAATCGCGTTTTCCATCTGAGCGAAGGAGCAGATCAATGCGGCTGTTTTGACCATATTTCACTTCTCTCTGAACATGCTCATATTCTGTCAATTCAGGAATGGCTCCGGCAAGAATGGCCTCTTCCACAATGCGATTGGGATGGGCGGTATTGATTCCGACCAAGGCCCCATCTACTTCCATGAGTTCCCAGCTATAGGCCAGTTTTCGCTTCGGGTTGTCAGATTTTGAGAGCCAGCAAAGACTGTCTTCGTCTTTCAGCCCCATCATGGAACCCGGATTGGCACAATGGGCGGTGATAACGTCGCCGTTCTCCAGTTTCATATCGGCAAGAAAGCGTTTGTAACGTTTAATAAGGCGGGCAGGGATGAGAGGAGTTGGCAGTTTCATTTGGCTCTAAATGCTTTAATGTGCTGACTATGGGAGCAATATGCTCGCATATTGTGGGCTTGTGGTGGGTGCACCCATGAGGTAAAGCGAAGTGCATCCGATCTCAAGCCACTATAGTGGATGAAGCGAGAGAGCATGGCAATGGATGCAGATTTGGTAACGGCAGGTGTTTTGGTAATTGGGGATGAAATCCTCTCGGGTCGCACCAAAGACAAGAATGTCGGTTTCATTGCCGATTATCTGACGCAACTTGGTATTGACCTGAAAGAAGTGCGCATTGTTGCGGATGATACAGATGCGATTGTAGAAGCCGTCAATGCCATGCGTGCATGCTGGACCTATCTCTTCACCACTGGTGGCATTGGGCCGACCCATGATGATATTACCGCAGATTCCGTGGCTGCTGCCTTTGGTGTTGGCATTGATCATGATCCGCGTGCTGTAGACATTCTCACCCGCCATTATCAGGCGGGCGAACTTAATGAAGCACGCATGCGTATGGCGCGTGTTCCATTTGGTGCAGACCTGATTGAGAACAAGGTTTCCAGTGCACCGGGTTTTCGTCTTGAAAATGTCCATGTGATGGCAGGGGTGCCATCGGTTATGCAAGCCATGATGGACGCTATCGCACCCACTTTGCGAACCAATAGCGCGTTATTGAGTGAAACCATCGATACAGGTGTTGGCGAGGGGCTAGTGGCGGAACCTTTGCGGATTGCACAAGAGCGTCATCCTGAGGTTGTGATGGGGTCCTACCCCTATTTGAGAGATGGCCTTTTTGCGACAAAACTTGTGCTGCGTAGTCGCGAGCAAGACAAGTTGAAAGCGGCATGTGAAGATATTGAGACCATGCTGGCTGACCTGAAGGGTCAAAGGCAGGCACAAATTTAGAGCGCGTTCCTTTGACTGGAAGGTCTTTCCTTTTTTGAGAAGAGATACGCATTGAAAGAAAAGAACGATCAAGGACAGAAAAGCAATGAGTGAAACTCCTGCCAATGCCTTTCCCGTTTATTGGGAGCAATTCCATCGTGATAGCCGTGCTTTGGCCTTTCGTCTGAAAGGCGTTGCAGACTGGAAAGCTATCGTATGTATCACCCGTGGTGGTCTGGTTCCCGCAGCTATTATTGCTCGGGAATTGGGGATTCGCATGATCGATACCGTCTGCGTTGCCTCTTATCACGACTATGAGAGCCAGGGCGATATGCAGGTGATCAAGGCGATTGATCCAAGCGTCGTTGATGTTGAAGGTGGCGAAGGTGAGGGCGTGTTGATCATTGATGATCTGGTGGATACAGGTAAAACTGCCAAGGTTGTTCGTGCTATGCTGCCCAAAGCGCATTTTGCGACTGTCTATGCCAAGCCGATGGGTCGTCCTTTGGTGGACACCTTCGTGACCGAGGTTTCGCAAGATACCTGGATCTACTTCCCCTGGGATATGGGGCTGCAATTCCAGCCACCAATCACGCATGAACATGCTGGCTAAGCTGATTTGGCCTGAACCTGGTTTTGAAAAGGGAGCCTGATGGTTCCCTTTTTTGTTTGGCTTGTGGATGCAAGAGTGTGTGGCTTGCAATCTGTCCATTGGGTCTATAGCTATTTGTGAACTGATTTCTACGCGGACGTGGTGGAATTGGTATACACAGCAGACTTAAAATCTGCCGGCCCTAGGCTATACGGGTTCAAGTCCCGTCGTCCGCACCATTCTTTTTTCAAGTGCCATATTATCCCCTATCATATTGAATGGTAAGGATTTTTTGGGGTTCAAAAAGCCGTTGTGACGGTCATAGGGAATTCGGCCTGTAAAGGCCAATTTTAGCACTAAACGGCGCTGTTCCAAAATGTCAGAATCCCATAGTTTCCAAGGGTTTGACAGGAATTGTAGGGCGAGTTCAAACATTTTCTCAAAGCTGTGTTTGGGTTTGCCTGATAATTGCAGTTTTTCCTCTGAAATTAGCTTGTCCTTTTCCAGTTCTTCGATCTTTTTCTCGAATGCAGACGCTACCGTTTGATTGTTGGTATTCAGGATTCGTTGAAGAACCTGATCAATTTCCAGCTCAATCGTAGCTATGTTTGCCTTGATATCATTGAGGATTTGCAGGCTTTGCTTATGCCTTTGCGTCCAAGCACTCTTGAACATGTCAGAGGCCAAGGCAAATGCAGAAGGTGCAGGTTTCAAAGATCTGATAATTTGTTCGAACTCTCCTTCAATCTTTGCTCGGCGAATAGATTTGCCATAGCTTTTGCAAGGTTTGTAATAACAGCGGTAGTAGGGGTGTGTCTTTTTTGTCTTGCTCTTTGACCAGCATGAGGTCAGGGGACGCCCACAATCGGCACAGGAAACCAAACCACGCAGGACAAAGTCTTCACCTATATCTTTTCGTGCTGGCGCATGACCGCCACTCTTTATACGATCTTGCATACGATTGTAGTCGTTTAGAGAAATCAGAGGCTCGTGTCTGGCCTTGCGCAAGGAGACATTCCAGTTGGGTGCACTGATATAGCCTGCATAGACAGGTTGGGTCAGTAGGCGGGTAATACGATACGCTCGAATCTCTCCATTAGGCAGGTCTTTGGGAAAGGCTGGCTGGTTCTCAAGATAACGCTTCACTTCGACCTGAGTTTGCAAGGAACCGTTGGCGAATAGTTTCAGAGCTTCTTGAACAACAGATGCCAGAGGCTCATCACGTACCAATTCTTTGCCTCCATGCTTGGATCTTTGGTAGCGATAGCCTGCTGGAGCCCGAAAGACCCAGAAGCCTTGCTCGACCCGTGCCTTCATCTTCTGAATGACTTGTCGCTGGTTCTGTTTACGCTCCAGTTCGCCTTGTGCGGCGATGATGGTCTCGATGAATTCGCCTTCTGGTGAATCTTCAAATTTGAAGTTCAGACATTCCCGTTTGGCATTCCGTGCAGCCATTTCCCGTTTAAGCTTGAGGTGGAACTCGGTATCACGCGCATAACGCTTGAGGTCGTCAAATATGACGACATAGTTCTCCTCTGGTTTGGCATCCATATAAGCCAGAAGTGCCATCATGCCGGGGCGTCTCATAAAGTCACCACTGCCTGATATGTCATCTGGGAATACGGCTTCAACCTCATAATCTTGTTCGCGGGCATATTCTCGACAGCGGTGTTCTTGACTATCAAGGCCATTGCCTTCAATTGCCTGTTTCTTGCCTGATACGCGGCAATAAACAAGGGCTTTGCGTCTTTGTGATCTTAGTTGCATATATCTTCTCCTTTCTTGTTGAGATCATTCAAAATGTTTTCAGCAATGACTTGCTGAGTTGCTTCAATACCAAAACCAAGATCCACGAATGAAACCATGATGTTCCAGAGCGTGGCTAGAAATTCATCGGCTTCAGCTTGTGAGAGGCCAGATTCATTCAAATGATGACGGTAGTCATCGGGATTGAATTCAAGAGCGAAGGGATATCCTTGTTCTTGTAAGTTTGTTTTATCAATATGGCCGTCTGGCGGCAAAATCTGGTTCGTCATAATACACCTTCTATTTTCGTTTTTTAAATGCTCTATCTCCTCAGTTACAAAAAGAACAATTAGTGAACAAATTAACAGAATAGTGTGATTTGTTCAACAAAATACTGGTGTAAAACCAAGCGTTTCCGTAACGTTGGAGCTGTCCAACGTTACCAATGGCTAGAGCGGCAATGCGTGGGTAAAGGCAGGGTATTTTGCAAAGAAACAGGCTGTCATCATGATAAAATTATCGGAGCTTGATTGGGCAAAAGCCTCAAATGAGGATCGCAAATCTTTCTATCGGGCAGTGAAGAATTCTATTGATAATGGCTGGCTAAATTTGAACGAGCTGTTTCTGGAAACTCTTGGCCGTGTGCCTGAATTGACGGACGATTTTACCCTGAGATGGCGGCGCGGAACACTGGCACGTCATTACTACGCACCATTGGCGCAAACCTACGAGCAGAAATGCCCTGACGCGGCAAGTTCGTTAGCCTTAAAGTTATCAACTTCGTTATCTCGCAGTTCTGATGCTTTACTGTGGGACAAGCTGTTGGCTGAGCGTGGTATCAAAGGCAAGCTAATGATTATCAATCCCTTTGCCTTGGGACTGACAAGGCGAGACGAGCCAAATAGCAATCTTCCTTTGAAGATCACGCATGGCTCACCTTATTGCTTTTCCCTGAACTCTGATATCAGCGGCGCAGTGCTTGTCGTTGAGAGGCATGAAACTGGTGACTGGCATCCAATAGCCCTTGGCCAGACTGATCAAGATTTTGGGCTGAAAATTGATGCTGGTATTCAGCATCTGCCATGGGATGCAAAAACACAAAGCGTTATTCCGCTTCGCGAATATGCTGATATCGGTCTGCGACAGTTCGCGATGATCATTGCCGATAGCGAAACCCTGTCATCCTATGCGAATTCCTTCATTCCAGAACATGAAGTTCCAATCACTCTCCTGAATGAGCTGGCAGGAGCCTTGCTGGAACAGGATAAAGATAGTTGGAAGGTTCACACACAGCGAGTGGTGTTTGCTGCTCAATGATCTGATCCGAGCATATAGATCTCGATATCCTGTTCTTGCAGCAGGCCAAGGATCTTGCGATTGATCGGCCATAGCTCAGCCAATTGCATTGCAGCTTGGGTATTGAGCCTATCTTTGATCAGATCGCCATAGCGGATGATATTGAGATCACCGAAGAATGCTTCCATATCCTGCAAGTCATTGATGGCTGGTTCGCATCGCGCTTGATGTGCAATGGTCTGCGCATCGGCAAAACATGGCAAAACGACCTCATTCATAAAGCGGTCAATTTCTGCTTCCGAGGTAGGCTCAATTGTTTTTCCATTGGCTTCGGCAATCAATGTTGGAATGTTTGGCATTTCCAGCAGATGGGCAAATAACATCAGCATGCGTGTGGTGGCATGGGGATGGCTGGCAGTTGGCTTGTTGAGCTTCGCCTCTGCATTTTCAATCAGGATCATCACGGTGAAGATGCAGGCTATCTTCTGTCTCAGATCTTGCCAGTCTGCATCATGATAATAACCCAACAGCATTGCCGTTGAATCATCATCAGCTTGTAGCTCCAGACAGAGTGGAGCCAAAGCACGCTCATATTCTGAGAGCTTTGAGATTAGCATAGGCTTGGCCTCACCGCGTGATGACAAGCTCAATGCATCCATCTCAGCAGGGCCAACCAAGCAAGCGCCACCGTTGAATAGGAAATGACCCAGCCTTGCATGATTAAGCTCATGCAGGATCAGCCATGTCAGGCAAGTCTCAATAGTTTGATCACCCGATGGCCATAGCTCAGAAATGGCACTTACAACACCTGTGCTAATGCGGAGATCAAATCCATTCCCGTTTGGCTGGATATAGGCTAGGAAATCCGAGCTATCCAGAACGTCCAATCGCAGGGCAAACGGGAATGCTTCTTCCAGACGCTCTTCGTAAAGGCTCAGAGCTGCTGTCAGAGAGCTTTGCAGCATTGCATGCATATCTGCCATTGCCTTCTCCCTGATCGCGACCACAAGCTCATTTGTCTAGCGTTCAGCTTATGGTCGCCATAGGCCCTTGCCAACGATGTTGGCAACCCTTTCCCCACCCGATATGGTGCGCTAATATCGCACCATGCAGTTTGAGGTGATTGGGTTAGCTTCCGACGAGGCCGAAAACTTCAAACTGCGAAGGAGCAAGTGGATGGTTCTGTGATCATGTTCAGATGGTTCAGAGCGTGTCGTGACCTCAGGCTGCTTGTAGCAACGCAGTGCATAACAAGGTCATTCTGATAATTCTGGCTGGCTTCGTGTAGTGCGCAAGATGTGTCTGGTACTACCAGACATCTTGGCAAGGGAGGCCCGCTGCGCGCCTCCCGTTGCATCCCTCCCGGCTGAGAATTCAGGGGTTCAACATTCGGAATGCATCATGTTTTCACGACTATATGACAAGAGAAAAATGTAAGTTCTAGTTGTATCAACAAAACGAACTCGCTATCTTTTGTTGTATTGGCTCTCACACATATTTTAGGAAGTAGAGACATCTACTTAGCATATTCTATTGTGCGGGTTTCCGTCGTATGCAGAGCATTACATGCGTGGCATACTCTGCGGATAATACAGATTCTTGGAAAGATCGAACTAAATGGCAATTAAGAAGACTGAACTTTACTCCTCCTTGTGGGCAAGTTGCGACGAACTTCGAGGCGGGATGGATGCGTCTCAGTATAAGAACTACATCCTCACATTGCTGTTTGTGAAGTATGTTTCCGACAAATACGCGCATGAGAAATACAGCGCCATTGTGGTGCCCGAAGGTGGTTCTTTTGCCGATATGGTTGCGCTTGATGGTCAAAAAGACATTGGCGATAAGCTGAACGTCATCGTTGGCAAACTTGCGCAAGCCAATGACATGGGATGGCTTTCTAACCCGGACAATGATTTTAACAACGAAGATCGACTAGGCAAAGGCAAGGCCATGGTCGATACGTTATCGAAACTGATCAGTATCTTTGCCAGCTTGGATCTTGGAAAAAATCGCGCCGATGGCGATGATCTCTTGGGCGATGCCTATGAGTATCTCATGCGCCATTTCGCAACAGAATCCGGCAAGAGCAAGGGGCAGTTTTATACACCTTCGGAAGTCTCACGCATTCTTTCAAGAGTTCTGGGTATCAATGATGCTACCAGTCAGGACGAAACGGTTTATGATCCTACTTGTGGCTCCGGCTCCCTTCTGTTGAAGGTGAACGACGAAGCCCCGAATGGTCTCTCACTTTATGGTCAGGAAAAAGAGCAGGCCACCGCTGCCTTGGCCAAAATGAACATGGTGCTGCATAACAGTCCATCGGCTGAGATCTGGCAAGATGATACGCTGTCCGATCCTCATTGGCGCAATGATCAAGGCAAATTGCGTGCCTTCGACTACGCCGTTGCCAACCCGCCATTCTCCCTCAAATCCTGGAGCAACGGATTTGTTCCCGGTAGCGACGAATTTGAACGGTTTGAGTATGGTGAACCGCCTGAGAAAAATGGCGACTATGCCTTTCTTCTTCACATCATCAAATCGCTGAAAAGCACAGGTAAAGGCGCGGTAATTCTGCCTCATGGTGTGTTGTTCAGAGGTAATGCCGAGGCGGATATTCGCCGCAATCTGGTGCGTCAGGGCTATATCAAAGGAATAATCGGCCTTCCGGCCAACCTGTTTTATGGAACGGGCATTCCCGCTTGTATTATCATGCTGGATAAAGACGCGGCGGGTGCTAAAAAGCCGATCTTTATGATCGACGCGAGCAAGGGCTTTGTGAAGGACGGTAACAAAAACCGCCTGCGCGCTCAGGATATTCATAAAATCGTTGATGTCTTTAACAAGCAGCTTGTGATTGATCGCTATTCGCGTCTTGTGCCTTATGATGAGGTTGCTGGGAAGAACGAGTTCAATCTCAACATTCCGCGCTATATCGATGCGAGTGAGCCGGAAGATATTCATGATCTTGATGCCCATCTGAATGGTGGCATCCCAGACCATGACCTTGAAGCGCTACAGCCCTATTGGGATGTGTTCCCATCACTGCGCAAAACGCTTTTCTCGGATGGCGTGCGCAATGGATATTCAAAAGCACTTGTCAAAGCGCGTGAGGTGAAGGCAGCGATCCTCGGACATGAAGAGTTTGAGACCTTCAAGCAATCCTCACTTCAGCGTTTTGAGGCTTGGAAAGCAAAGCATCAAGATGAACTTGCAGCGATTAAGGCTGGTGACAATCCGAAACAACTTATCTTCAATATCTCCGAAGACCTACTTGCCCAGTTCAACAAGACTGATTTGCTCAGCAAATACGACATCTATCAGATCCTTATGACCTATTGGGAAGAGGTCATGCAGGACGATGTGTTTATGCTGGTACAAGACGGATGGAAGGCGGCGAATGTCGTTCGCATGATCGTTCCTTCAAAGGATAAGAACGGCAAAAGCACGTATAAAGAAGACCACGATTTCGAATTTGGCGCAGCGAAAGCCAAGAAACGCTATAAAAGTGACATCGTTACCCCATCCTTGGTCATTGCCAATTTTTTTGCCAACAAGCAGACCCAGCTTGATGCGTTGCAGGCAGACTTCGATGCCGCCACTCAGGAGCTAGAAAGCTTCATCGAGGATAATAGCGGCGACGATGGTTTGATTGAAAATGCCAAGAATGACAAAGGCGGCATTGCCAAAAAAGGACTGACGGATCGCATCAAAGAAACCAATGATGCGGAAGAATTAGCGGCGCTGAAAAAATGCCTGATATTGCTTAATACTGCTTCAAAGGCGAAATCCACGGTGAAGGCGGCAAAGCTCACGCTGGACGAATTGGTGTTTAACAAAATTCCAACCTTGTCAGAGGACGAACTGAAGACGCTTGTTGTTCAAGACAAGTGGTTTGGCGCAGTAGAAGCCCAGATTATTGAAGAGATTGAATGCGTAACCCAGCAATTGGCCAATCGGGTCAAAACACTGGAAGAGCGTTATTCCGAAACATTGCCTGTGTTGACGAAAGACGTTGAAAAATATGCCGGATTGGTTGAGAGCCACCTCAAGAAGATGGGGCTGTCATGGTGAAGACTGGATACAAGCAGACTGAGGTGGGCGAGATTCCCGAGTCCTGGACAGTACGGCCATTCGAGCAAACGCTTAAGATTGCTAACGGACAAGTCAACCCTCGTGAAGAGCTATACAGAGACCTCATCTTGGTTGCACCAGATCACATAGAAGGCGGAACTGGTCGACTGATAAAAAGGAGCACCGCGCGTGATCAAGGTGCGATCAGTGGAAAGTATTTATTTAAGCCAGGCGATATTATTTACTCAAAAATCCGTCCTTATCTAAAAAAGATTATATCGGTGAATTTTGAGGGGCTTTGTAGCGCAGATATGTATCCTTTAAGTCCCTTGGGTGGAGTCTTGGGAGAATACTGCTTTCATTTAATACTCGGAGATCGATTCACTAAATTTGTTGAAAGTTTTTCGGCACGGAGTGGAATACCAAAAATAAACCGAGAGGAGCTTTCACAGTTTCAGTGCATTCTTCCACCACCTTCTGAACAAAAAGCCATTGCGGATGCGTTGTCGGATGTGGATGGGTTGATTGGTTCGTTGGAGACGCTGATAGCGAAAAAGGGCGATATCAAAACCGCCACGATGCAACAGCTCCTTACTGGCAAAAAACGCTTGCCGGGGTTCGGAGAAGGCAAAGGCACCAAACAAACTGAACTCGGCGAACTCCCTGAAGATTGGTGCCTGAAGACTCTAGGTGAACTATTTGAGATTACGTCGAGCAAAAGGGTATTCCAACATGAATGGCGAACACAGGGCATCCCTTTCTATAGAGCCCGTGAATTGGCCATTTTGGGCGATACTGGCTCGGTAGAAAATGATCTTTTCATTGATTTGGAATTATACGAAAAACATCGAAGATCTTACGGTGTACCTCAGAAATTTGACTTGCTAATTACTGGTGTCGGGACACTAGGAAAAGTCTATGTTGTTGTAGATGATCATAATTTTTATTTTAAGGATGGCAATATTATATGGCTTAAATCAAAAGGACTGATTAATTCGGAATATCTGAAACAATTATTTCTCACGTCTTTGATCGAAAGGCAGATAAATGAATTTTCAGCAGGCTCTACCGTTGGTACCTATACTATTACAGGGGCCAATAAAACACAGCTACCATTTCCGAGATTAGAAGAACAAGAAGTAATATCTATGATGCTCTCAGATATGGATTTTGAAATAGATGAACTCCAAAACCGCCTCACCAAAACCAAGGCCATCAAGCAGGGTATGATGCAGGAACTGCTGACGGGGAGGACACGGTTGGTATGACGATCTCTCGCAGCTATTACCGGATCATGTTGGGGCGTAAGAGCATCCACGCCAATGAATGCCATGATGGGCAGTTTATTGGTGGTGATTGGGGGATGGACTTTGATCTGACGGGTAAATTGCCGGATAATTGGCGGACTTTTAACAAACAATTCAATCCGGTTTTTCTGGAGCGGCATCCCGACAAAAGCAAAGTGGCGGCAGGTCTTGCCTGTGGCATGCTCTACACAATTTGCAAGGGCATCAATCAGGGCGATCTTGTTCTCTGTCCCAATGGAAATGGTGCCTATTGGGTTGGTGAAGTTATCGAAGATTACTCTTATGTGCCGGGTGGTATTCTCCCCCACCGCCGCAAGGTGCAATGGTATCCCAAAACCATCGACCGTAGCGAGATGAGCGAGAGCTTGCAAAATTCAGCAGGCTCTATTGGCACAGTCAGCAATATTTCAAAACATGGCACAGAGATTGAAAGCCTGCTGGCTGGCAACGCGCCACCACAGCTCATCTCTACCGATGAACTGGTAGAAGACCCCACTGTCTTTGCTCTGGAAAAGCATCTCGAGGACTTCCTCATCAAAAACTGGGCGCAGACCGAGCTTGGGCAGCGCTACGATATTGTTGAAGATGAAGGTGAGCTGGTTGGGCAGCAATATCCCAGTGATACCGGCGCAATTGATATTCTGGCTATCAGCAAGGACAAACAAGAATATCTTGTTGTTGAGCTGAAAAAAGGCCGTGCCAGTGATGCCGTGGTTGGCCAGATCCAACGCTATATGGGCTTTGTTCTGGACGACATTGCTGAAGAAGGTCAAGGTGTTCGTGGAGCGATTATTGCGCTCGAAGATGATTTGCGTTTGCGCCGTGCACTACGTGTCACAAGTAATATTGAATTTTACCGTTATTCGGTCAGTTTTAAGCTATTTAAGAATTAGGGAATGTTATGAGCAAGGTCGGCCAGCTAGAGCGCGCAACACAGAACAGAATTGTAAAACTGTTCAGCGATCAATTGGGCTACACCTACCTTGGGAACTGGATAGATCGCTCCGGCAACAGCAATGTCGAAAAAGGACTTCTGGCTGATTGGCTGTCCAGACAGGGCACAAGCGACGGTCTGATTAAACGAGTTTTTCGTGAACTGGAGCATGCCGCCGCACTTGGTGAAGGCCGACACCTTTATGAGGCCAATAAGGATGTTTACCGCCTGTTGCGCTATGGCGTGAAGGTCAAGGAAGGCGCGGGAGAGCAGAACCAGACGATTTGGCTGATCGATTGGAAAAACCCCGACAATAATGATTTTGCAATTGCTGAAGAGGTTTCTGTTCAGGGCGAGAATAAAAAGCGCCCTGACGTTGTTCTCTATGTCAACGGCATTGCGCTTGGGGTAATCGAGCTGAAACGCTCCAGCGTGTCCGTCGGTGAAGGCATTCGGCAAAATCTCGATAATCAGAAAAAGGCATTCATCCGCAATTTCTTCACCACCCTGCAATTGACCATGGCTGGAAATGATACTGAAGGACTGCGCTACGGAACCATAGAAACGCCAGAAAAACACTATTATCAGTGGAAAGAGGCTGTTGAAAATCCATTTGCAAATGTACTTGATTTTCAACTGAGCCGAATGTGCGAGAAATCCCGATTTCTTGAGATCATCCATGATTTTATTGTTTTTGATCAGGGCATAAAAAAGACCTGCCGTCACAATCAATATTTTGGTGTGAGTGCTGCACAAGAGCACGTTCTTGGGCGCAAGAGCGGTATCATTTGGCATACACAAGGTTCAGGAAAGAGCCTGACCATGGTGTGGCTTGCCAAATGGATACGTGAGAACATCAAAACACCGCGCGTCTTAGTGGTGACTGATAGAACCGAGCTGGATGAACAGATTGAAGGTGTTTTCTCTGGCGTGGATGAGAAGATCTATCGCACTAAAAACGGTGAAGATTTGATCAGCACTCTGAACCAATCAACTGAATGGTTGATATGCTCGCTCGTTCACAAATTTGGACGACAATCAGAAGATGACGCAAACAAAGCGACCGAAGAATACATTTCTGAACTGAAGGCCAGCCTCCCATTCGATTTCAAAGCCAAGGGTGAAATTTTTGTTTTCGTTGACGAGTGTCACCGGACGCAATCAGGAAAACTGCATAACGCTATGCGGATGATTTTACCCGATGCGACATTCATTGGTTTTACCGGAACGCCGCTTCTCAAAGCTGACAAAAGGAAGAGTATCGAGGTATTTGGTAGCTTTATCCATACCTACAAATTCGATGAAGCTGTTGAGGATGGTGTCGTTCTCGATCTCCGATATGAAGCCCGCGATATTGATCAATATGTTTCATCACAGGAAAAGATAGACAAGTGGTTTGAGGCAAAGACCAAAGCCTTGTCGGACATGGCGCGTGCACAACTCAAGCTCAAATGGGGTACATTAAAAAAAGTACTTTCCAGTCAGGATCGGCTTGAGCAAATCGTCAATGATATCCTTATGGATATGGAAACCAAGCCTCGCCTGATGGATGGTCGCGGCAATGCCATGCTGGTCTGCAGTAGTATCTATCAGGCATGTAAGGTCTATGACCTTTTCAGCAAGACTGATCTTGCTAAAAAATGCGCAATCGTCACTAGTTATCAACCCTCACCAGCCGACATCAAAGGCGAAGATAGTGGTGCTGGGCTTACTGAAAAACTCAATCAATATTCGATCTATCGGCGCATGTTGTCTGAGTATTTTGAAAAGCCTGAAGATGAAGCCATGTATATGGCCGAAGAATTTGAAAAGCAGGTCAAAAAGAAGTTCGTCAAAGAGCCGGGGCAAATGCGATTGCTCATTGTCGTTGATAAGCTACTGACCGGATTCGATGCGCCGTCTGCAACTTATCTCTACATAGACAAAGAGATGCGTGATCATGGTCTGTTTCAGGCTATATGCCGTGTTAACAGGCTAGATGGTGATGACAAAGAGTACGGTTATATCGTCGATTACAAGGATCTCTTCCATCGGCTGGAAGGTGCTTTGGGTGACTATACCAGCGGCGCTTTTGACGGTTATGAAGCCGCTGACGTGGCAGGTCTCCTGAGTAACCGTCTGGAAAAAGCTCAAGAGAAACTCGAAGAGGCACGAGAAACAGTCAAGGCGATTTGCGAGCCAGTTTTGGAGCCGAGAGGCCAGAACGAATATCGGCATTATTTCTGTGGTGATCCCGCCATCGAAGGGCAACTTCAGGAAAATGAGGCGAAACGGATTGCCCTCTACAAGGCGGTTGCCAGCTTACTACGAGCGTATGCCAACCTAGCTAATGAACTTGAGGATGCTGGTTACACCGCAGAAGAAGCGGTAAAAATTAAACAGGAAGTTGAGCATTTTAGCAAAGTCCGCGAAGAAATCAGGCTGGCGAGTGGAGACTACATCGACATGAAGCTCTACGAGCCTGCGATGCGTCACCTGCTTGATACCTATATCAAGGCAGAAGACAGTGAGGTCATTGCTGATTTTGAAGAGCTAGGCCTTATTGATCTGATTGTTCAAAGAGGGGAAGGCTCCCTTGAGGACACGCCGCTCTCTATGATGGCTAGTGAAGAATCCATGGCGGAAACCATCGAGAATAACATGCGAAAAGTCATTATCGATGAGAAGCAGGTGAACCCGAAATACTACGAAAGAATGTCGGAATTGCTTGATGCCTTGATTGAGGAACGACGTCAGCAGGCACTGGATTACAAAGAATACCTCAAGCAAGTAAAAGAACTCTCTGTTCAGGTCGTCAATCCGGGAGGCATTAACCCAACGGTATATCCTGCATCCATAGGCAGTCCTGCGAAGAAAGCCCTTTACGATAATTTTGAAGCTAATGAAGTCTGGGTAATAAAAGTTGATACAGCGATCCGTACCGCTAAGAAGGCTGATTGGGTCGGAAACCCACAGAAAGAACGAGAAGTGGCTGGTGCCATTTACAAGGCCGTTGGCGATGATGATCGAATGGAAAAGATAATTGAACTAGCGAAAAATCAATATGAGTATAGATAATCATATTATTGAAGTTTCTGGTCTGCCAGTTCAGGTTGTTCGCAAGAAAATTAAAAACTTGCACCTTTCTGTCTGTCCTCCAGATGGAGGTGTTCGCGTTGCAGCACCATTGCAAACATCCAATGAAAATGTGCGTTTAGCTATCATTTCGAGATTGTCTTGGATCAAGAGAAAACGTGCGGAATTTGAAGGGCAGCCCCGTCAGTCCGAACGCCAGTATGTCAGTGGAGAAAGCCACTATTATCAAGGAAGACGGTACATTTTAGACGTTACTGAACGACATGGACGGCACTCATTAGAACTTAAAAACAGTTCCAAAATGCTACTTTGCGTACAGCCGGGCACTACACAAGACAATCGTGCTCAGGTCATGAATAATTGGTATCGTGAGCACCTAAAGCAAACTGTTCCAGAGCTATTAGAAAAATGGCAGCCCATTGTTGGAAAACAAGTTGACGCTTGGCGTATTCAAAAAATGAAAACCAAGTGGGGAAGTTGCAACATTGAAAATAAACGCATTCTCATAAATTTAGAACTGGCAAAGAAATCTCCTGAATGCTTGGAATATATTCTAGTGCACGAACTCGTTCATCTTCACGAGCGTCACCACAATGACAATTTCAGACGCTTGATGGATCAATTTATGCCCAAGTGGCGTCTTAGCCGAGATCTACTGAAAACCGAACCATTAGCCTATGAAACCTGGGAATACTAATTGGCGATAGTACCCCACTGTAAAAAGGGATGCCAAGAGGCTTTGCCTCTTTCTCCCCACAAGGAAAATAGTCCCTGAACCGTGGCTCATTTGCATTGCGCCCGCACCACTTCTGGGCGATTTGCCTTGCCCCCTCCCAACTCCATCCTCGCCGGAAGCATGGTTACATGTGCAACCCGTTTCCAAGGAAGGAACAAAGGAGATGACTACATTCTTCGCTCAACCCTACGACATTTCAGCAACTGGCTTTTACTTCGAAGATACCGAATCCTATGAAGCCAAGATTGGCTCAATCCGTAATGACTACGGTGATCTCGTTGAAGAGTTTGAAATCCAGACCATTGATGGTGATTTGATAGATATTGAATGCTGCAAGGCCATCGGGATCAATCAGGCCAATATCATAGATGTCATGTTAAAGCTGGATGAATGGGACGAATACCAAAAGCGCAACATCATCCTTGCTGTTGGTGAGTGTGGCTATGCATTCGATGCCGCAACAAGTGACCCTGATGATTTTGATATAGATATCTATGACGTTTCCAGCCTCCGTGCATTGGCCGAGCACTTTGTCGATGAAGGCCTGTTCGGTGAGATCCCAGATGCTTTGCAATGTTACATTGATCATGATGCCATCACGCGTGATCTTGGCATGGATTACACCGAAGCCACAGTTGCGGGTGAGGCGGTGGTCTATAGATGCGGTTAATCTGTTCTAAAGCGCTGTTTTGAATCGTGAGGGAGGCAAATGTATATTCAAAAGAATGTAGTTTCAGAGCTTAGATATAGCATTCAACTCTTTCAAGCTCTAGCTTTGACATTACAAGAGGGGTCTTATTTATTCCTTTTATGCTTCCTAACGAATTTCCTTCGTAGAAATCAGGTCTATCATGATTAGATCGATGTGATAGACCGCTCCCATAATGCTTTACGTTGCTTATACTAGCTTCGTATACAAAATAATTTCCAACATCTGACATTGCGGTAAGATGTATTATCAGCTCCAGTTCTGTATTGGGGGCTACATCTTCAAAGATCAATCGGCCTTTACCAGAATATTGAAAGCTATCACCGCAAATCCCTTTTTGCTTTTTTGTTAAGTCAAACTCTAAGCGAAATTTATTTGGACCATTTTCTCTTTTGAAATTGGGTAAATTTTCAGACTCACCGACCCACTTCCCTAGATATTCATCTTCTTTTTTGGATTTTTCTTTTACACCTTTGGCAAGGTTAAATATATAATGGAGCACTTCCTTTTTCATAGTGACCATTTTCTCCAGAGTATTTAAATTGCAATTTTAAAGGGATGTGTAGAGGAGTGGTTTTCTGTATTTTTTTCTAAAGCATATTTTTTTAGAGGCTCAAATGCTACAGATAGTACTTTACGATTGGGTGCAGATTGACGAATAGACTGGGCAACGGCAAAACAACCTGCTGTAGAATTCCCAACGGAGAATCCTATATCTCGCATTTGCTCAGAAGCATACATCCAATTATCTCTGCGATAAGTAATTACTTGATCAATGTTTTGGAGAGCCTCTGATGAGATCCTCCCATTTAACTTCTCATAATGAGGGCCGAAAACAGAGTGTATAATTCTTTCATTTTTACTAATGAAATAATCGTTATATTTTCTAACGTGTCTAGAAGACTCTAATTCTTTCATAGGGTGAACTGTTTTGTTCTTTATCAAATTAGCGGTATCTGGTTCAGCTATAATAATTTTAATATTTGAAAAATACTTTTTTAATTCACAAGCCCAACTTAAAGACGCCCCTGATCCAATTGATAAAACTAAATAATCTAGCTTTTCTAGATATTCCTTGTGACGCTTGATCATCTCTTGAGCAAGGATTTTACCAGCTAAATCACTCCATTTCACATGCCAAGTTGAAGCTATTTTCCCTGTATGTCTCTGTGTTTTGACAAATTCGACAAGGTATTTGTAAAATTCTTCTTCAATAGATAAGCCTGAAAATGGAGGAGCACGAAGTATTTTTAAATTTGAATTTACAATACTATTCAACAAATTATCAGGATAATAACGTGATGTTATAAATACGGTATCACCATTAAATGTTTCAGAAAACTTCGAGAGACAATGTGCTAAGCTAACTCCTCCTGCTTCCGCAAGTATCTGAGTATCTGGGCTAATACCACCTCTAACAATTTGATTGGCAAGAAGTATTGAGAATATTGGCTCCTTCCAAACTCCTAAGTTTTGATTTTGATCTACTGCGTAAACCGCATCAATACTAGTTTTATTATAAAAAGATACGGTGTCGATCCTTGTATCAAGCCACCCGGTAAGCTCTCCGAAGTCGGAATTTAAGAGAGCGATAATTTGTGCATCCAAATCCAAGCTGTCTGCAGACTTTCTCTGTAATCTTTCATGAATGGAACAAAGCTCTCTGAAATTCACTTAACACCTCCTTTTGTAAATAGTTTTGTAATGAACCACGTACCTGATGACGCCAAAAATCCTATAATGAACGCGATTGTCGAGTTAACAAATACCAAAGTGATAATCAATGCAAGAAGGCCTATGCTAATACTCCAGAAAGCGCTTTCTTGCTGTGAATTATTGGCTTTATCTTCCAGCCTTAATAAACAAATCACAGTTGGTAGCAAAACTAAAATAATTGCGCCAGCAGCGATAATCAGCTCAACGATATTGGCAGCTACTGTTGCCATCACGAAGCAGATTATTCCGACACCGAAAGATATCTTCCGATAGAAGTTTACCCTGTCCACTTCTTGCTTAATTGCAAGGCGAGAAATCACTCCTACGGCTACGTTAGTATTGGTATCAATTGTTGAGAGTAGAGCAGATCCGATACCCGTGACCAAAATGATGAAACTCATGCTTGATGAGTTTAATTGCTCCGACATAAATGAATGTAATAGCTCAACTGGATTAGATTCAGTCTCAGCTACCGTCATTCCTAAAAGTGTGAAGACTAGATAGAAAACTAATAGGAGAGGAATCGCTAGAAAAATTGCCAATCGGAAATCATTTGCACTTTTAGCACTTGCTACTCGTTGCCAGATATCGGCTCTACAAAAAATTGAAGCAGGAAATAATGTTAGTGCAACGATTAGAAAGGCAATCCCGTTTCCTAGACCGCTAAAATAGACGCTTGGCAGGCTTGAAAGATGCTCTTCTTTTGCGCCAATGAGTGGTAGAATGAAAGCAGCGAGGATAGCAATCGCAATGAATTGTAATTTATCAGATACAATAACTCCCTTGAAACCACCATACGTGGTGTAAAGAATAACTATTAGTGCAACGCTAATTGAAAGCAGAGGGCTTTCGATGTTGAGTATGCTTTTGAAGAAGGTAAACATCGCCAAGTATTGAGCGGATATCACCCCAATAAAGAAAATTATATTTACCAGTGTTGCTGCTTTGTGAACGCGACTATTAAAACAAGATCCGATTACATCAACCAAGTTATGGCTCTCTTGTTTCATCATTAAAGAGTATATTTTTCCTGCACTCATCGAGAAAATAATCAAGCCTATCATATACCCTAGACCGATGGCCAAGGCAGCAAAACCTGCCGTTTTGCCTAGTTCAGTAAGGCCAAAGAACATCCAACCGCCAACAAGACTGGCCAGAAGAGAAAATAAGATAGATACGAATCCAGTTTTGCCAAAATTAGATAGGTACTCTTTATCGGAAATTCTTCGTGTTGACAGATAGACAATCAGAGCGAATGCTGCAAAAATAAATACAGCTATTAAGTGTATAATTTCCATATTGAGGATATCCTTATGCCTTGGCTACCACTTGCTTTTATTGCACTTCCAATAAGTGTTTTTCTTGCAATCTGGAACTTATTCTGGGGGTTTTCAACTCACGTTGCAATACTCCAACTTGTTTTTCTATTTTTTGCAATCCCATTTTTGGTGATGCGTTCACTGCAATACGAGAGCTGGTATCCGTTGGCGGGTTTTTGTCTAATTGTTTTTACGCCATTATCAATGATCGCTGGTGGGGCTGCATTCTTTATGGAGTACGGGTTGGTCAATAATCTAGAAAAAGATGCAACCTTATCTTGGTTTGAAACAGTTTATTTTTCCGTTGTGACCTTCACTACTTTGGGGTATGGAGACTTTAGCCCCACTCAACCCTCTAGAGTTGGATCTTTATTACTTGCCTTTGGGGGGTATTTGTATTCCGGCTATGTAATTGGCTTCTTATTTCATGTTGCAAATGTGAAGAGAGAAGAAGAGGACGATGAAAGCTAGATGTTATGAAAACTATCAATTCAGGTTCTTATTATGTAAGACTGTATTGATTATGTGAATACACCTCTCTATATCATATGCACGCAGTGCAATGCCTTAATTGATCGCATAGATTTTTGGTTCAATTGTGATTTCTTAATACAGCTAGCCCGACTTCAAAGCGCGGTTCAGGGTTGTCGGAGAGACACGCAAGCACTCAGCCATATCCTTGATTGTCATGCCACCATGGAACAGATGGGCGCGTGCTTGCTCAATCTGTTCTACAGACAGTTTGCGCGGGCGGCCAATATGTTTGCCGCGCTTTTTCGCCGCTTCCATGCCAGCCTTGGTGCGCTCTTTGATCTGCTCCCTCTCGAACTCTGCAAACACCGCTAATTGCCCATAGACCATGCGGCCTATGGCGGTGGTGGTGTCGATGCCTTGGGTGATGGCTTGGAAATCTATCCCACGTTTGCGCAGATCATCCAGCAATTGCAGCAGGTGGATGGTAGAGCGGCCTAGGCGGTCTAGTTTCCAGACCACCAGCGTGTCACCTTCTTCAAGGCTCTCTAGGAGTTCTGTCAGGCCTTTGCGCTTGGTGATCATTCCAGAAACGCCATGGTCACCATAGATCACCTCGCAACCAACAGCCTTGAGCGCATCCAGTTGCAAGTTTTCGGTCTGGTCATTGTCAGAAACGCGGACATATCCAATCTTCATGGGGATATCTCACCCAATACATTCGAGGCTTTCAATCAATTTTTCAATGAAATTTCAGTCGCTTGCTGAATATTGCCTCGCATGTCAAAAGGGTTCCCTTTTGCATGGCGCAGTATCCTTGGGCTGAGGGCAATAGATGACCTTTAAAAGCATTGTATTATGGTAAAATCAAGCCAAAATACAACTGTATGTCTATAACACCAAAAGGGAACCCTTTCGTTATTAAAGACTAATTTAATCCGTAAATCCACGCATCTATCCGTGACAGCATTATTGCTTGCTACTCTGACGGGATGCATCAGCGCCAAGTCTCTTGTCAAAGATATGGTCGGTGATCTCACTCCAGCCCAAGAAACACTGGTCTATGAGAAAATGGCCAGTAAGGCCAACAAGGCCACCACAGTCGGCGGTGTGGTTCTCAAACAGCCCTCAGGTGGCAACTGGAGCATCGGCAAGCTCAGCGGCACCCTCAAGCACGATACTGGCGAACTCAGCACCAATGACGAGACCTATCAGTTCACGGGTGTTGGTGGCATGAATGCGCAGGGCCAAGTCTCCGATGGCAATGGCAGCAATGTGACCATCACGCCCATTGCTGGCTATGAGTATGTGGCGTCCTATGATCAGACCTATACCCATAATGGTCAGACTTACGATAACAGCGGAACAATCGGCATCATCACCGAAGCCCATGATATGCCGTCCGGTGGTAAGGCAACTTATCGTGGCCTCAGTACCGCCAGCCTGCAAGGCGACGTTACCAACTCCAAGATCGTCAATATGAAGGACGGCCAGAGCCTTGTTGAAGCTGATTTTGGAGCGGGCAAGGTTGATGTAACCATGAGCAACTTCCAGTCTGTGGTTGAGCTTGATGGAAACAACAACGAAACCCCGACCACAGCACCGATTGATCGTATTCTGATCACGGATATGGATATCTCGGGAAATCGCTTTAGTGGTGGCACCACGGAGTTGCAGAGCCATGGCAACCGTGTGGCCTTTGGTACAGTGACGGGTGCCAATACCAACGTTCAGAGCGAAGGTGTATTCTTTGGTTACAACAATGACCGCAAGGCTCCCGATGAAGTTGCTGGTGGTGTTTATGCCAAGGGAGACACAGGCCAAGTGATTGGAACTTTTGTCGGCAATATCCAGACACCTGTTCAATAAGCCAAAATGATAAAACCAGCACATGCAGCCCCATGGGGACTCCTTTGGGGATTGGGGCTGTCTGTCTATGGATTGAGCGCTCAAGCTCAATCCATAGACACTCACCTTTCACGCCTGATCAATCAGGGACAGTTCGCACAGGCGCAGGAACTGCTCCTGCAAAGCAACCCGTCAAAAGCCGACAGGCTGTTCTTTGAGGCTCGCTTGCTCAAACGCCAAGGGCGGAACAAGGAAGCTGTTGCAAAGCTCCGCGCCACATTGCAAGCCCAGCCCAACCATATCAATGCCAAGAGAGAGCTGGCGCATACCTTGCTGTTGCTGAAAGAGTTCGACGTTGCCGAGTTCCACTTCAAGCAATTGCTGGAAGTGGATCGCAATGAAGCCATGCGTGATGGCTATCAGCGCTTCCTGAACGTCATCAGCAGCAATAAGCCCTATGGCCTCAGTGGCAGTTTTGCCTTTCTGCCTTCAACCAATATCAATCGTGGTACGCAGAACCGTGTGTTTGACACATCATTAGGGCAGTTTGTGATTGATCCAAACAGTCGGGCTGAAAGTGGTGTCGGTGCGCAGGTTGGGCTATCAGCCTTTGCACGGCACCAGATCAACAAGACGGATCGGCTTTTGCTCAGTGTGGCTGTATCGGGCAATCTCTATAAGAACCGAAACTATAACGCTCTTACAGGGACTGTCTCACTATCTTATCAGCGCTTCACCAAAGACTGGACGCTCTCACTCGGCCCAACCTTGCGCAAAAGCTGGAAGGTCAATCAGGCAGGCAACTATGCCACAGGCTTCAAGCTCAATGCCCGCAAGCGCCTGAATAATCAGTGGTCGATCTTGTTCTCCAGCCTCTATGAATACCGCACCTATCCAGACAAGTCTTACAATGATGGCGGCTATGTCAGTGGCACACTGGCCTTGACTAAGCAGATAGATCCCAGCTTGGCGCTATCCGCAGGGATTGGGATGGAGCATCACCAACCAGAAAGCCGCCATGCCCGTTACACTGGCTTCAAAGCCTTTGCCCAAGCCACCAAGAACTGGAAAGGTGGTACATTTACCAGTCTCAGAGCGGAGACTGGCAAACGGGATTATGAGGGGGCGTTTCCGTTATTCAATGACCAGCGGGCAGATCGCTATTACTCCCTCAGCGGCACAATCGGAAACTCAAAGATCAACTATGCCAGCTTCACACCAAGGCTCACCTGTTCCTACAGCCACACCAGCTCAAACATCGCCTTCCACGACTATGATGCAGCCGAGTGCAATGTTGGTGTGACTAGGGAGTTTTGAAGTTAAAAACATCTTCACTCAACCAATGAGAGATTTTCAAACTAAACTAAAGTTTAAGTAGCGTCCGCACGAGAAGATACTACATGTAAAATACACTATTTAATATGGGGAGTCTTGATCTTCTCTGCTAGGCGCGGCGGACACAAATCACTTTTGGCGCTTTCAGTGTGACGTAAAGCTAACAAACTATAACTTGAATTTAACCGGATTCCCTTGTGGGTTATCTTCGGTTACCAAGCTTTTACCGTGAATATACGGAAAATCTTTTCCTGACCAAATACGATGTAAAACGCTGATCGCTCCAAAGCCTCCTGCCTCAAGGGACTGGATATCTTTTTTGATGATCTCTGCTTTTTCAAAGGTTTGAAGGTGTAATGTGCCCGGCCCAAGCGTTCCTGTCTTGAGCCTCGCTCCCCAATCTTCAAATTCTTTATCTTTAGACTGAAGTTGCTCAATGACTCTATCGGCATCATTACATACATAAAATCGGATCATAGTACCTAGCCAAGCTGTGTTCTTCTCACCTAAACAACGATTAGAAATTGAATTAAAGATTTCGAATGGAGTTCCCATGTTTGATCCAAATATAATTATAGCAATATTTACCGTAATAATTGCAATATCTGCATTCTGTCAAGTTTTAGTTATGGTATTTCAGGTTATTGCTACGAAATCAATATCGGAATCTGTGGCAAAAATCACAATTGAAGCGGATAAAATTGAATCTGCACGAATTATTAATCGACAGTGGCAAGAGTTTAATAAAATGAGCATTATGAATAGTGATTTTGCTGACGTTCAGAGGGTAATGAACTATGAAGTTTCGGACAATTTTTCTGTTAAAAGAAGGGCAACAGTCTTCTATATACTCAATATTATGAGAGATATTTACATGGCTAGTACAAAATCTGCGATCTCAGAGGAATTTTCGGAAAATATGCTCAATGCTCAAGCAAGATTGCTTGCCTCATCAGAAGAAATAGTCAAAGAAATACTTGAATCTGACCGAGGCTATGACAAGAAGTTCAAGGCCATTGTTATAAAAACTATTGATGCCGCGGTAGCTGGGATGAAGGAAAAGGCAGAGCCAAAAGAAACCTAGTCGAACGCTTACCCATCCATTACCCAAGAACTACCCCGATAGCTTGATCTAACCTCTCATCTCCACTGTTTTGCAAACACGGAGATGATCCATGTCAGACCAGAATGGTTCTGATGCTTGGAGGAAGGGGCCGACCTTTCTGCAAGCGGCTTATCAGCGGGCGGAAGTCGCCAAGAGGCCGCTGGATAAGCAAAGAAGCAATGTCACGCCCTTTCCTAAAACATTGAGCAATATCCGCCGTCACAAGCATGTGCCAATCTGTGCACCTAAAGGCTTTATCCGTCATGTGCCGGATCGGGCGGCTTTCATGCGTGTCGAGGCTCAGGAACGGGCTACTGCCATTACCAAGCATAAATCCATGAATAGAGGCCGAGATTTTTCTCGGGCGACGAAACCTAGGCAAAAATCCCGAGATCATGAGATGGAAATGTGACAGGGCATGGAATGATCTTCCACGCCCTTGTCTCATGTTAGTGACTGTCAACAAACTCAATGATCTGAGTGATCACATAGAACAGGATGATCAGGCCAATCACGCTAACCACCGTGATCATTTCCCAGAACAGGCCTATGATCAGGTAATAAGCGAACTTGCTAGCGCTCAATATCGGGAAGTTGCCCACCATCTCCCAAAACGGAAACCAGTCATCGACTTTGATCAGATAGCCCAAAAACGCAGTTGGCAGAAAGAACAACAAAGTGCCGATGAATGTCATCATAGCCGCTATCGTCATGCCATCTCCAAAGGCATTGCGGACATCAAGTTCCTTTTGTTTGATCGTTGCATTGAGCCTTGAGACCGTGGAGGTCGCCCGTCGCTCGTTCTGTTGGGCGCGTTGTTCTTCCGCAATGGCTGCATGAATACGGGCTTGGGCGACGGTTTGAAGCTGTTTGGCCTTTCCCTGCCAATATACATGCAGTTCAGTAAGGCTGGTTGCCAAGGATTTCGGATAAGCATGATCGGGATGCGGATCAAACTTGCCTCGGAACTCACAATCCTCAAAATAGGCTGTCCGCCGCAGGGCAAGAGGTTGCTCTCCTGGTATCAGGATCAGTGCAAACGGATCATGCAACTTGCTAAAGCTTCGCCCCACTTCATCGGGGTTGAGTAATCGGCGTTTGTGAATGGTCTCGCTTTCTCCGGCTGTATCAGAATGATTGTCTGTTTTGCCATTGGAGACAGTTCTGCCCTTGGTATGGGATTCACTATTGGCGGAGCTAACAGCGACCGCCTTTCCTGATGAGTAACTCCAATTGCTACCGCCCGAGCTTCCACCTCGGCTGGTATTTGAGCTATTGGTGACGCTGGTTGTTGTTGTCAGCCCCATCGTATGGCTATCTGCATCACTGTAAGTGATGGAAGACCCGTTGCCATCGGTTTGACTGGCTGAGCGTGTGACACGCACCACCTCATGCTCTCCGATTAGTTTGGAGACATAATCGCGGGTAAAGTGATCTTCATTGCCAAAGAATATCCGTGTACCGCAATTGGCGAGAAACGTCTCCCAATTGCGTGGGTAATGCTCTTTGAGCTGTGCCAGAGATTGCACCACAAACATCATCTTGAGACCAAACCCCGCCATTTGTGCCGCTGCATTGGCAATCATGGGCATGGATTTCAGGCCTGCAAACTCATCCAACACCATCAAGATTTGATGACCATTACGGGGTTGGCCTTTGGTGCGTTCAATCTCAATCGTGATCAGATTGGTCATGAGACGCAGCCAACGAAAATGCGTCTCCATGTATCGCTGAGGCAGGCTTAGAAAGATGTTGCTGCCTTTGGGGTCAAGCTTGATTTCGCTGAGCTCAAAATCCGAACATGACACCACCTCCTGAATTTGTGCGCTATCCAGAAACTTGGTGTTGGTACTGGCTGTCTGAACAATGGAGAAGAATGTCCTTTCTGACTTGAGATACATCTCAAGCCAGTGTTGCCCTGCACGGGCGACCAGACCACCAAACGCCTTTGTGCGCTTCATGCCCATAAACATCATCTCAAACGGTGTGGGCAGTTCATTGTCGTCAAACCCAAGAGCCTCGACCATGGCGACTTCACCAGCCAGTAGAAGTTCCCGAACCTTGGTAAGGTTGCGGTCTTTGTTTTCAATGCTGTCACTGACTTTGACATAGAGGATAATACTCTCAATCAAATCTCTGGCAGCTTCGCTCCAGAAATCTGATTGCTGGCCTTTCACCACCATTGAATCTGCAATAATGGCTGCGATATCCGTGGATTCAGGGTCATCTGGATCAATTGGATCCATTGGGTTGAAACGGACTTTCAGATCGAGAAACTTATCATCTTCGCGTTGAACGATATTGTAGGGATCGAAAATACGAACCCTTTGTCCCATACCACCACAATAACAGGAACCATGGCCTCGTCGTCTGGCTGTGATGATGGCATTCTCACCCTTGGGATCAAGCACAACTGTTGAGCCTTGCCATAGCAGCAGATTGGGAATGATGAAGGTGGTGCCTTTGCCGTAGCGGGTCAGGCAGGTCAGTAAGACATGGGATTTGTCACGCAGACCAACGGCTTTGCCGTCAGGTGTGCGGCTGAGCCACAAATCACCATAGTCAAAGCATGGATCTTCACCCTGAAATGTTTTCCATGCGGCTGTGCCCAAGGGAAGATTGGAGTGTTGAATAGTCATGATCATACGCCTCACAGTTCCAGAGATGGATTACGGGATTGTTGACGCTGAACCCGATAATCAGGGGCCAGTTCATCACGACGCATCAAGCGCACGACATTGCGGCGTAGCTGTTGCCGCTCTTCGATATGCTGATTGCGAATGGCCTTCATCTGTCGTTGAAGGGCTTTGCGCTCTTTCATCTGATCAATGAACAGGCGTTCCCGCTGGCGCTTATCGCGCGTCATTGCGCGGTAGGAATCCCGCTCATTGAGGCGCTTGATCTGGGAGGTTTTACCCGAGAGCAAGTCCCAAACACCGCCCAAGCCGGAGCGCAGACGCTCATTGCGTTGCTTGGCCTCAAGATTATGCCGTTCACGTTGTTTGTCTTTGAGGTCTTCACGCTCCCGTCTATGGGAGTGGATTATATGAAAGCGCTCGGCTACGAGTGGGATGAGGTCTTTCTTTTGCTTTGTATGGCTGTCTTTGAGAAACCCACCAATCTGCTTGGATATGCGGGTCTTGATATCTGCCTGCACAGTGGCGACAGATGGCAGGGTTGCCATATCCTTGCCGAGTTTGAGCTTCACATCCTTGGTCTTCACACCAACCCAGCGGGAGATTGAATAAACCTCACCATGTACATCGACCGCAACGAAGCCACGCCTGTCACCACGGCAGAGAAACAGACCATTCTCGGATAACGCATAGGCAAAGCTTTGACGGTTATCGGAGCGCTCCCATGCAGATTGGAAGACCTGCTTTAACTCACGTGGGTCATAGCCCAGACGTTTGGCTTGTTGCCACTGGGCAAGATCGAAGTTGAGCGGGCTCTTCCAGCCATTGGTCTTGTGACCATCCGGCAGTTCCCAATCATGTTGCAGATAGAGGTCTTTGGACAGGCTCGCCAGCTTATTCTTGAAGTGCGGGAGGTTGATCGCCTTCATCTCATTGGCATCAATCCGGCTCCAGACGACATGGGCGTGACGTCTGCCTTCTTTCTCATGGATAACAATGGCACGAGGCTGGCCTGTCAGGCCGAGTTTGGCTTCCGCCTTATCTGCGGCCTCGGTCAACATATCCAGATCGGCATAGTGTTTGGCAGGAGGATTAATGCTCAAAGACACCATTGGCTGAATGCATTTAGTGCCTTTGGAGATCGCATCAATCTCATCCAATGCCCCATGCAGATCCAATGACATGAATCCTTTCAGCTCGTGCAGGGTTACATGGTCATTATCGGACGTATTCATGAGGTGGGAGGCAAGTTGCCTTGCCCCGCCACGCTGTGACATTTTTAAGATCATGATGTTAGCCCCGTTTACCCAGTGAGGCCAACAACACATCGCGCATCTGCTTGAGGTCTGAACATGCCTGAAACAGGTTTGATTGTGAGGCAGTATCCATGACCAGATTGCCAGCCTGTGCTTCCCGAGCCAGAGAATAGAGGCTGGTTGCAACCTCACTTTGTCCCAGTTGCGCCAGCATCTTCGCCAAGATCTGCCGATCCCCCGTCACCACACGTGGTGAACGGCGCACCGTTCTAACGTCATCTGAAAACAGCACCGACTTGGCATAGGTCGAGAGAGGCAAGTCTCCAGCATTACGCTGCAATCTTGCCCGTTCCTCATCATTCAATCGGATCGATAAAGGAGGAAGTCGTTTGCTTGGTGAGGTCATTCGCTGTCCTCCTCAAACAAGATGCTCAGATCAAGATCAGAGTGCTTAAGCTGGTACTCCATGTCAGAAAGTGCATCGAAAATATCCTCGGAGCTTTCTCTCCTTGGCCGCACCATCTTTCTTTGCGCTTTGCCGCCCACCAACCCAAAGCGCTGGGTTTGGTTCGAGGTTTCTCCTCTCACCTGCACTCCAATATCCCCGCTCAGATTTCCTTTGACGGGGTTTTTTATTGCCTGATTTGCACTGCTGTTTTGCAGGTTTCTCTACTGCTCGGTTTAGGGTGGTCTGGTTATTGTTTTTGAAATTTGATTGCAAATTCAGTTGATACCACCTTATGTCGCATTGAGTTTTCATCTTCTGGCCAATATTTCTTGATCTAATACTTCAAGTTTGAAGCTGTAAGGTGCAATCCGTGAAAATATTAGCAATCGCTGCATTTGTCTCTGTCTTATCGGTCTCATCAACATTGGCTGGAACGGTCAATAAGACGGTTCCTGCTAACCAATCTACAGTTCTTACGGGTATCAGTCTTTTTAACTCGATGAACTGCAATCATGGGCCAATTCCAAAAGTTAAGCTCAAATCGCCTCCCAAACATGGGAAAGTTACCTTTAAAAAAAAGGTGATCAAGATTTCTTCAGGACGTTGCAAAGGCAAGACGATGACAGGAACATTGGTCATCTATACGCCAAAGCGCGGTTATCGCGGTCAGGATGCTTTCAAATCAGAATTTTCCTATGACAAGTATGTCACCGGGTCCACCGCTCGTGCCTATAATAGTGATACCTTCAAGCTCACAGTGAAATAACGCTGATGCTCTAGAGTGCCTTCATACAATGCAAAAGCCGCAGAGTTTTATGCTCAGCGGTTTGTTTCGTTTGGGAGGGTCATCTGACGCAGAACTTAAGATCCATTCTTGGATTTCTTTTGAAAATGCTGCTTGATTGTGAAGCTCAAATGCGCAGCGATCATCATGCCGATCATGGTGCCGACGATGACGGTGGTAAAGCGACCAACGGGTAGGGAGGTTATGTCGGGTGTGGAGATGAAGGCGATGGTCGCAAAGATGGCTGCAGATAGTGTGGCATGCCAACGCACTTTGATCAGCATGCCAGAAATGAAGGCTGCGATACCGAGTGGGCTGAAGAGCGCTGCGAAAATGACGGCAGCGAGCAATGCGAAATCCATCGTGTAGCCTTTCCTTGAAACTTGAATTTATTCGCCCTGATCTGACGTCAGGAGCTTTTGAGCCTGATGATAAATCTTTTGGTTCATTTGGGAATAGGCCTTTTGTTCGTCTTCACTCAAAGCGCTTAACAGAAAAGCCTCTCTCTCTTTGGCAAGCGGGATAATTTGTGCCAACAGAGCCTCTCCGGCTTCAGAAAGCCGCAGGATCTTGTTACGCCGGTCCTTGCTGTTTTCCTTGCGACTGACATGACCGTTTGCCTCAAGACGGGCAACAGCACGGCTGACCTGCATCTTGTCGAGGGTGGTATAGGAACTGAGTTCTTTGCCAGTCATATCGGGCTTGTCGCCAAGACTGGCAAGAATTCGCCATTCTGCTCGAGTCAGATCGAAACGATCCCGGTATAGATCGGCGACTGATTGACTGACGGCATCGGTTACAACAGCCAGCCGATAGGGCAGGAAGGCTTGCAGTTCAAACATTTTATCGTCGTCAGAGTGATCCATATCTACCGATTTGCTCTATGGGATTCGCAGTTTGCTTATCCCGGTTTTAGCTCTCACTTGTGATGAGTTCAAGTTTCTCAATTATACCATTTTGCATGCCTGACAAGAATTTTCCAGGTATTTCAGGTGCTTATCATCGTGCAAAAAAAGGCTTGCAGTAAATAGTAACAAATGATACCAATATAGTAACAGGTGAAACTAATTTGATCCGGCACTATTCTGGGAGGACAGATGATGAGCGCTGCATTGAAAATTGAACAGATCCATCACGTTGCCTATCGCTGTAAGGATGCGAAGGAAACCGTTGAGTGGTACACCAAGAACCTCAATATGGATTTTGTCTTGGCTATCGCAGAGGATTTCGTGCCTTCTACCCATGAGCCAGACCCTTATATGCATCTGTTTCTGGATGCAGGCAATGGCAACGTGCTGGCATTTTTCGAGTTGCCAACCAAGCCGGAAATGGGCCGTGATGAAAATACTCCGGTTTGGGTTCAACATATTGCTTTCAAAGTGAAAGATCGTGAAACATTGGTAGCTTTCAAAGATCAGTTGGAAGCCAATGGTATTGATGTGCTGGGTGTGACTGATCACTCCATTTTCCATTCCATCTATTTCTTTGATCCAAATGGTCACCGCATTGAGCTGGCTTGCCCGGATCCTGCGGAAGAAGCCAAGCTGAAGCGCCTGGATGACGTGAAATGGGAAATGCTGGAAGAATGGTCCAAGACCAAACGTGCTCCAAAACATGCAGAATGGTTGCATGCCAAAGAGCTTGAAGGCGTCGAATAAGCCTTAATTTCCATATTTAATTCTGGATGAGAGCTGGCTGATGTAAACTTAGGCTCTCATCTCTTCCCGTCTGCTTTGCTCTGGCGGCGAGATTGAGTGGAAGAAGGACCAATGCTCAATACTTATACTTTTCCTGAATATGAATATGTTTGTTCGGATGAACAGAAAAACGGCACGATCAAGCGGCATCCTGTCGTGGTGGTTGGTGCTGGACCAATCGGCTTGACCGCCGCACTGGATTTTGCCCAGCAGGGCATTGAAGTTGTTGTGCTGGATGACAATAACACGGTGAGTTTTGGCTCCCGCGCTGTATGTTATGCAAAACGTCCGCTGGAGATCTGGGATCGTCTTGGCTGTGGCGAACGTATGGTTGAAAAAGGCGTCAACTGGAAGCTTGGCAAGGTCTATTTCAAGGACAAGCTGGCTTACCAGTTTGATCTGCTGGCCGAAGATGACCATAAAATGCCAGCAATGATCAATCTGCAGCAATATTATCTCGAAGAATATATGGTTGATGAGTGTCTGAAAGATGACAAGATCAATCTGTGCTGGAAACATAAGCTGATTTCGATCAAGCAGATGGATGATCATGCGGTGCTGACAATTGAAACTCCGGATGGGGTCTTCAAGATGGAAGCAGACTGGGTGATTGGTTGTGATGGTGCCAATTCCGATCTGCGCAAAATGGTCGGTGCTGATTTTACCGGTCAGTTCTTCATGGACCGCTTCCTGATTGCTGATATCGAGATGAAAGCGGACTTTCCGCCAGAGCGTTGGTTCTGGTTTGATCCTCCATTCCATCGCAATCAGTCAGCATTGTTGCATATGCAGCCGGATAATGTCTGGCGTCTGGACTTCCAGCTCGGTTGGGAAACCGATCCGGAAGAAGAGAAAAAACCGGAAAATATCATCCCGCGCGTAAAAGCCATGTTGGGCGATGATGTTGATTTTGAATTGGAATGGGCCTCTGTTTATCAGTTTGCTTGCCGTCGGATCGATCAGTTCCGTCATGGACGCGTGATCTTTGCTGGTGATGCCGCTCATCAGGTTTCTCCATTTGGTGCGCGTGGTGCCAATACCGGTGTGCAGGATATCGATAATCTGGGCTGGAAAATGAAGCTGGTTCTGGAGGGAAAGGCACCGATCGGTCTGATTGACACCTATCATGAAGAGCGGGCTTTTGCTGCAGATGATAATCTGCTCAATTCTACCCGTGCGACGGATTTCATCACACCAAAATCCAAAGGTAGTCGCTTCTACCGCGATGCGGTGCTCGAGCTAGCGGAGTTGACAGATTTTGCCAAGCCTTTGGTGAATTCCGGTCGTCTTTCCGTCCCTACGCCTTATGTCAATTCGTCTCTTAACACTGCTGATGAAGATGAGTTTGCTGGTTTGATGGTGCCGGGTACCAATTGTGCTGATGCTCCGATCAAGAAAGATGGCGCTGATAGCTGGTTGCTGAATCAGATCGGTGGCGAGTTCATGATTCTGGTTGTTGGTGACAAGCCTCAGGATAGTGTGGATGCTGGTGTTGCCTCTGCCAAGGTTGTTTCCATCGGCTCTGACCTGAACGATGTCAAAGGCGTTTTCGCTGATCGTTATGATGCCAGGGAAGGAACCACTTATCTTGTTCGTCCTGATCAACATGTTGCTGCACGTTGGCGTGGGTTTGATGAAGCCAAGATTATTGCGGCAATCGCGCGTGCGACCTGTACGAATTAAGGAGATCCATCATGGCTTTGAAAAATGAAATGAATATCCCGGATCATGATGACTTCTATAAGGAGTTAATCGATTCTCAGCGGGATATGAGCGATGACGAGCAACAGCTGATGAACGCCAAGTTGGTGCTTATTCTGGCCAATGAGGTTGGTGATCGCGAAAAGCTCAGTGCTGCGATCAAGCTGGCCGCAACACGTCCCTGATAGACAATCTGGTGCAAGATAAAAAGAAGCCGCCTTTCCTGAACAGGAAGGCGGCTTTTTGCTTGTGGGATGCCCAATCAATGGATGGGTGGAATTTCTTGTGAGCCCTGCTTTAACGGCAGAAACGTTTCCGGCCACTATAAGTCGTGAAATAACCTGTGCGTGGATTGAAGGAACGGTAGCGTTCATGGCAATAGCGATACCAGGCACCGGTCCATGGCTTTGGACGACCATAATATTTCTTCACGCGTACCGGGCGGTAGTATCTCGGTGAAATATGCCGATGTCGTACACCGTTGTGACGATGCCAACCACGTTTGAAATTGCGATGGTAATGGTTGCGCGGCGTGTTCCAATATCCTCTATGATACTGATTGCTATGGACAAATGCAGCTCCACCGAGCGCACCAATTGCCAAGCCGGCAACAAAGGCAGCATTTCGTCCGTTTTTGGCTTGTGCCTCGTTAGATGGCAAGGCAATGCTCAAAGCCGGAATTAGGGCAACGAGCAGGGCCAATGAAGTCAGTTTCTTGATCATCCTGGCGGTCTCCTGTTGTTCGCTTTTTCTTACGTATGTTGCACCCATGCAGCGTGGTTGCTGATATATCATAGCATAGTGGCGGAAATTTGATGATGTTATCCATGATAAGAGAATCAAAAATGCGTCAGCAAGAAAGCCGGTGTTAGACCGGCTTCTTTTTGACTAAGTTCTCTGTGTGGGCTTAACGGCAGAAACGACGGTGGCCACTATAGGTTACAAAATACCCAGTGCGTGGGTTGAAAGAACGATAGCGTGCTGAACAATAGTCATACCATGCGCCTGTCCAAGGTGCAGGGCGGGCATAACCATGAGAGTGACCGTGGCTATGTCCATCATAGCGGCTGTGATAATGACCATTGTGACGGTGAGCAGATGCATGTGTTGCCATCGCGCCGACTGCCAGACCTGTGATCGCGCCTACTGCAAAGGCTGCGTTACGGCCACTTGCGGCCTGTGCTTCCTGTTGTGGAATGGCAAAAGTGGTGACGGTTGCCAGGGCTGCGATAAGAGAAAGGGTTTTCAAAGACTTGCTAAACATGATCGGCTCCTGCTTGTTTTGTTGAGTGCGGTTGATTGCTTGCTCTTGTCCTTGAGACGCAGTGCCGGGAGAAATGGTTCAGAAAAAAGACAGGAAATTTTTATTTTTATTATAAGATATTGATTTATATGAATTTTTATTTTCTTTTTTTCTTTGAGATCGTCTGAGGCCTAACTTCCATATAGATAGGTTCCGCGCTTTTTTTGAGGATGACTGGTTTGTGTAGGGTAGGCTTGTTCCTAAGCCTGTTAGGGATCTATCAGCAGAATTCGGGTGGCATTCATTTCCCTTAGGTTGGACTTGGTGAGATCCTGTGCCAATAATATAGCAATAAATTGGCGATAAAGATGAGATGCCGATGGCACGCTATTGCTTGTGTGTCCTGTATGGGCTGGATGGGTTATAGATGGTGCGATTGAGCACAAAGAAAAAATAATAAAAAAGATTGAACCGCAAAACTGTATGCCGCGTCCTACAGGTGACAGTAGAGATGGAACGTGAATGTCTGGATCTGAGAGTGCTCGGGATCTTGAGCTACTAAGAAAAGTTGCCGACAATGATCGCAATGCCATTGCGCTCTTATATCAAAGGCATCACCTTCGACTTTATCGTTATCTGTTGCGCTTCGTGAAAAGTGATGCCGTGGCAGAGGAATTGGTCAATGAGACTTTCCTGGAAGTCTGGCGTGCAGCTGGACGGTTTGAAGGGCGATCGAAGGTTTCCTCCTGGATTATATCCATCGGGCGAAACAAGGCGATCAGCCTCTTGCGGAAACGATCAGATGCCGAACTGGATGAAGATTATGCCTCTGGTTTGGAAGATGAGAGTGATACGCCTGAGGTTGCAACCCTAAAACAGGACAAAGCTGCTGCCTTGCGCGATTGTATCAATCGATTGGGACAGCAGCACAGGGAAGTGATCGATCTGGTCTATTATCAGGAGAAGCCAATCAAGGAGATTGCCACGATCCTGGAAGTGCCAGAAAATACGGTAAAGACACGCGTTTTTCATGCTCGCAAAAAGCTGTCGGAACTAATGAGCAAAGCCGGTATTGACCGGGGATGGCCATGAGGTGGGATATGATCCTGCTGATGTCGAGGACGAGACCATGAAATATGATCAGGATATCGAGCAAATGCTTCCCTGGTATGCGAAGGATTTGCTGAGTGACGAAGAAAAGTCTCAGGTCGATCGCTATCTGGTCGATCATCCGGATATGCTTGCCCAGCTTCAACTGATTGAAGAGGAAAATATAGCCTCCCAGCAAGTGCATGATGCCTTGGGTGGTCCGCGCCCCGGTGGATTGGATCGTCTGATGGCTCGCATCGATGTAGAGGAAAGCGCAAAGGATCCAGTAAGTCAGATAAGTCATGCTGGTAATGGCTTGCTTGTCAAAATTGCTGGCCTCTTTGATGGTTTCTCTCGTCCGGCTCTGCAAATGGCTGGAATGGCTGCGGCAGTTGTTATTGTTGTACAAGCACTGGTTATTGGTGGAATGTTGCGACAGGATACTTCAGGACCGGTTGAAGGTGGTCAGGTGGCATCTGTTCCGACCATTGAGCCTAGCGGAGCATTCAAAACGGCATCGGGCAAAAAAAATGCTATGATGGCTGCATCTGCGCAGGTTGGGGCCAAGCTGCTCATTGCTTTTAAAAGTGATGCGAAAGTTTCTGATATCAGCGCACTGCTGAAAATCAGCTCAGCCACCATTGTTGCAGGTCCAAAGGCTGGCGGTATCTATGAGATTTTTGTCGCTGAAGATAAATTGCCAGAAGGTGGGGCCAAGATGTTGTCAAAGGATTTGGCACAACAAAAAACTCTGGTGAAGTTCGTGTCTGTTACCAAATAGACCTGCATATGAACAGAACCTGCTGGATGTGCTTTCGAATAATAATGGTGCAAGTGTAAGATGTGAGGATGGAGAGAGAAATGGTTCAAGATCGAAACTATGGAAAGCTCCTTGCAAAGGTCGCTTTGCGATCTTCCCTTTGCCTCGCTTTGGCAGGTTCGTTGGTTATGGGTAGCCTTGGCGAAACCTGGGCACAATATCCCGGTGCCACGCCCCCGCCTCCGTCCAACGATATTCATCGACCCAAAGGCAACCGGGGTAGCAATGCCGCTGGAGCAGCGATTGGCCTTGGTGTCGGGATCATTCTTGGCATCGCTGCTGAAAAAGCCCGTCAAAGAGCACGTGCGCGCAAAGATCCTCCCATTTATGGCTCCTCGCCACCATCTGCTGGTAGAAATGGTCCCAAATATAAAAAGCCGAAAAAGCCTAGACGTGTTCGCAAGACCAAGCGGCCTCGGAAGGCCAGGATTGTCCGTGTAGCCCTGCCAGAAATGATACGGTTGGGACGTCCAAAGCCTGGTACTTATCGTATCGGTTTCAAACCGTTGATGAGCAAAAAGCACTTTGTAGTGGCTCTGAAACCTGGCATCAGTCAGAAAGAAGTTTCGGAATTTCTCCAACAGTATGACCTGAGGCGGCTGGCACAGATACGCCTTGGTTTGCTGGATCAGATTTATTTGAAGCTGGCTTACCCAAAGGGGATGAAGCCTGCTGAGTTGGCAAAATTAGGATCTGATCCACGTTTGCAAAAAGCCCAACCTTCTTATCTCTACTATCCTGCTCAAACCTCAGCCGCGAGCAAGGGGGTGGCTGAGGAAGAATTGCCAGATGGACTGCAATATGCCTTTGATAAGCTGAACCTTACGGCGCAGACCATTGCACAGCGAGGTAAGGGGGTGACACTGGCGGTGATCGATAGCGGTATTTCGAGTTCGCATCCTGCTTTGGTAGACAAGGTCTCTGGCCGCTTCACGGCTTTTGCCAAAAACAGTGCCAAGCTTGATACGCATCACGGTACTGCGGTTGCCTCAATCATTGCTGCTCGTCAGGGTATGCGAGGCGTTGCCAGTGAAGTAAAGTTGCTATCCGCACAAGTCTTTGCGACGAGTGAAGAAGGATATGTCACTGCCGATAGTTATGATATTGCTCGTGGTATTGACTGGGCTATTGCCAATGGGGCGAATATTCTCAATCTGTCATTTGCTGGTGACCAGGACCCGCTGATCAAAGCGGTTCTTGAGAAAGCGTCGGAGCGTGGTGTGATTGCTATTGCTGCGGCCGGTAATGAAGGGGTAGGGGCACCGGCTGCTTATCCTGCTGCTTATGACAATGTGATCGCTGTGACCGCGACGGACGCAGATGATGGCCTTTATGACTTTGCCAATCGTGGCGGACATGTCGAGATTGCAGCGCCTGGTGTGGATGTTCTGGTTGCAAGCGGCGAAGAAGGCTATGCGTTGGAAAGCGGTACTTCCATGGCTGCTGCTTATATTTCCGGTTCCGTGGCATTGATGCTGGAACGTGTGCAGGGATTGTCCCCTGACAAGATCAAGGAATATCTGGCGATTGCTGCCCGTGATCTTGGTGACGCCGGGCGTGACCCGGACTTTGGGCATGGCTTGCTGGATGCAGGCAAGGCGGTTTCAGATCTTGCATCCTCATCTAACGGGGATAGTAGCTGAGCAGGCATATAGGAGCCTGAATTTCTAACTGTGAGAAATCACACAGATCGCGAAGACTGCTGACACTATGCTGTCAGCAGGGCATTGTTATGGTCCATTTCATGTTGGATTTGTGGCTTGGCCACGTAACTGAAATGGAGCTAAAGATGACCCAAGATCCAAAGAATGCAGTAACATGGTTTTCTATTCCGGCGACTGACTTTGAAAAGAGCATTGCCTTCTATCAAGGCTTGCTTGGTATCAAGCTGAGCCGGGAAACAATGGGGGAGGGTAACATGCAGATGCCATTTGCCATGTTCCCCAAGCAGAATGAAGATGGGGTAACGGGTGCAGTGACGCCTGCCAATAACGTTCAACCTGCGAGCGGCGGTGTGGTGATTTATCTCGCATGTAGCGATCTTGATGGTGCGCTTGGTCGGGTCGAAGGACTGGGCGGCAGTGTTGTCATGCCCAAGATGGCTCTTCCTAATGAAGTTGGTGACATTGCCATCATTTCTGATATCGATGGCACACCGGTTGGTTTGCATCAGGGGTAAGTTGAAGGGAACAGGCCATGCGGCGCGCTGATCGTTTGTTCGAGATTGTGCAGCATCTGCGCGGTGGGCGTTTGCTGACCGCGCAAGGCCTTGCCGAGCGTCTTGAGGTCTCAAAGCGCACGATCTATCGTGACTTGGCTGATCTTCAGGCCAATGGTGTTCCCATTGAAGGTGAGGCAGGCGTTGGATATGTGCTGTCCAGTGATTATCATTTGCCTCCTCTTTCCTTCAAAGCTGATGAAATTGCCGCATTGGTGATAGGAGCTCGAATGGCAGAGGCCTGGGCCGGGCAGGAAATAGCGCAAGCGGCTCGAGAGGCCTTGGTCAAGATCGAGACGGTATTGCCAGAGGGCATGCGTTCTCAGCTTCAAGACGCCAACATGTTCGCTCCTGATTTCATGATGCCGCTAGAGATCAAACTCAAATTGGATGAATTACGGCAGGCGACCGATTTGCGATCCTATATTCAGATCGATTATGAAAGTCTGGAAGGTAAGCTGACAGTACGCAAAGTTCGGCCATTGGGGTTGTTTTTCTGGGGTAAGGTCTGGACTGTGCTGGGTTGGTGCGAGACTCGTGAAGATTTTCGCTCCTTTCGTGTCGATAAAATTCGCCATTTGCAAGTCTTGCAGGAGGCCTTTCTGAAAGAGACCGGGCGAGAATTGCATGATTTTTTGCGAACAGTTCAGCGATGTGGTCGTGACTGAGCTTATTGTTTCTTCACGGTAATATCGGACTGGGGGAATTTTTCTCGATCTTGTCGACTATGTCCTTCAGTGTATTGGCAAGAGCCGTCAATTCTTTCTGGTTAAGGGCTCGACTGGTAAGCTCGTCGTCACTTTTCATAACATCCCTCATGGCAATTTCTGCCAGATTCATACCTTTCCTGGTCAGTTGGACAAGGGAAGAGCGACCGTCTTTTTCATTGGCCATCCGTTCAATATAGCCCCTGGATTCCAGGGTTTTCAGGATCTTGGTCATGCCGCCTGATGTCACCATGATATTCTGGCGGATCTCGGTCGGGGATAAAGGACCAGCCTCAGAACTTACTCTCAATCGCACCAATGTATCGAAAGAGGCATTGGTAAGACCGTGGCGGGCAAGAGCCAAACCTGCGTGATAATCCATCAGATGCTTCAGACGATCCAGGCTCAAGTAAAGATCGGAATTTACATCGGTTGCTTGGGGCCAGTTTTGCTTCATTTCATGTAGAAGTGATGAGAGAGAGTGTATCATGGTGAGCTCTTTCCGTCCTGCTACCAGTTGGCTCAGATTATGGGAAGTATGTCTTTGACATTATCACTTGGCAAGAAAATATCTTGCCAGAAAGGTAAACGGTCCTATATGTTATGTTGTCTTTATACCTTTCTGGAAAGGTATCCGGCATACTGGCTATGGGGTAATATCATGAGAAGTTTACCTGATCGTATTCGGCATATGGTCTTGTTCGAGTTCATAGCCATTGGAATTGCTGCAGTGGTAGGCAGTTTTCTGCTTGGTTACTCCTTGAAGGATTTTGGTATTCTTAGCGTTATGCTGAGTGCGTTGGCAATGAGCTGGAATCTGGTTTTCAATTGGGTCTTTGACCATTGGTATCATCGAAAATTTGGCTATGCCAAACGAACGGTCAAACTACGGATTGCGCATTCCCTCTTGTTTGAAGCCGGTATGCTGTTTCTGGGTGTCTGGATTGTTATGTGGTGGTTGGGGATTGGATTCTGGACAGCAATGCTGCTGGATATCGGGTTTGCGGTCTTTTTTCTGGTTTACGCGTTCGTATTCAACTGGGTATATGACGTGGTTTTTCCGGTTCAGAAGAAAGCTGTAGAACCCGCCATATCGGAAGTCTGATCAGTTTGCGGATTTAGAGCATCGGGCGATTATGCTGTAACACATCCTGTTGCCTTGAAGTAGTTCCA